>Ga0265331_10000029_pt1 | contig 215441 bp, 153 predicted proteins | sample 41923metaG_FD_202088 | JGI IMG/M metagenome (GOLD analysis project Ga0265331, IMG submission 202088) | Rhizosphere microbial communities from Carex aquatilis grown in University of Washington, Seatle, WA, United States - 4-19-23 metaG | ecosystem: Host-associated > Plants > Roots >... | reverse complement strand
AAGAGGTTGTTGACCGCTGGCGTCGGCGGAGACCGGCTTTGGGATGTCCGGCTTTGGGATGTGGCCAGCGGCGAGCAGTTGTGCCGCTGGCGAACAAAGTGGAAGGGGTGGGTCGAAATGGCTGCGATCTCTCCTGATGGTCGGCGTGTGGCATGGCATGAAAATGTTGGGGAACTTCCGGAACAAAGGCTGATGGTCGCGGACGTTGAAAGCCGTAAGGTGATGGGCCCGCTTGGTATCTCCCGCCGATTCTGGTGGGTCGCGTGGGTGCAGGACAATCGGTACCTTATAACCGGAGATGAAGATGGCATCGTCCGTGAATGGGATGCTGATCGTGGCATCTTTGTGCGGGAATTCTTGGACCTCGCTGGGACTGGGCCATTCAAGAGAGGCGCAGTCAGTCCCAACGGAAGTTACGTCGCTGCTTTTCGTGAAGCGAGCACTATGACGGTTTGGGATCGCCACAGCGGAAATCCAGTTGCACGCGTCACTGGAGATAATCCAGCATTTGCACCCGATAGCCGTTCACTCTTTGCTCTCGGCGTTCCATTCGACCAGATTCTCCAATACAGCTTGCCCGACGGAAAGGAAATGTCGCGACACGGCCGTAATGTGGGGGACTATCGACTGACTGTCGACGGCCGTTGGCTAGTGACTGCGGACAAAGAACGTCGAACCCTCGGTGTTCTTAGTGCAGAGACCGGCACGGAAATCGGTAAATTACAGCCTTTTGAGAGTACATTTAGCTTACTTGCCCTCGCGCAGGATGTCCGTTCCGCCTTCCTCCTCCCGTCGGCGCGGGATTCTTGCGTCGTCCAACCGACAGATAGGACCAACACACCGACTCGGCTCGACCGCCCCAGGTCAGGCTGTTCGCCACGGAGTGCGCGTCGTCCATGCCGAAACCGGTGAGCAACACCTCGGGATCGCCGTCGGGCACATCGTTCCCGTCGCGATCCGGATAGAACAGCAAGTAAGGCACGTTGAGCACGAACACGCCTCCGTGGCCGAACGCCAGGCCCGTGGTCAGGTTCAAGCCTGAGACGAAATCGTGCGAGGCGTCGGCGCGGCCGTCGCCGTCGACATCCTCGAGGATGGTGATGCGGTCGGCCCCGCGCGGCCCATGAGGGGGCGGCTCCGGCACGCGGTCGTACTGGGTACCCGAATAGCGGTCGACCTTGACGCGCTTGAGCCCTTCCGGGTTCGGATACTGCAGGTACTGAATCACCCACAGCCGGCCGCGATCGTCGAACTCGATCGCCACCGGCTGCCGCACCAACGGCTCAGACGCGAAGAGCGTAACCTCAAAGCCTTCGGCCGCGGTCATGTGCCGCAGGACTTCCTCCGGCGCGTATCCCTGCGCTTGCGCCCGCTCGCTTACGCAGGCGAGAAAGATCAGCGCGCCTGCCAGAAGCAGCTTCGTCGCGTGAATTGAGCGGCAGTCCATCATGGATGTTGCTTCTTGGCGTTCTTGTCGAGCCATTTGCAAAGCTCGTCCTTGAATTGCTCCTTGACGACGCAATTCAAATGGCCGGCGTCGTCGATCTCGATCACGGGCCAATCGTCGCGGATACGCGACAGCGCAGTCACATAGAGCCTTCGCACCGGATCGCGGTCGCCGACGAGCACGGCGACGGGCACGTCGATCGACTTGACATCGTCTTGATTCACGGCCAGTTTCCCCAGGCTGTGGACACAGGCCGAGGGAGTACGACCGCCATCCCGGCTGGGGATTTTCTCCCAGAAATTCTGCAGTGCGCTCCCTTCTCGCAACCAGCCCATGCCGCCCAACGTGCCCGACAAGACACGGCCGGGGTGCGCTGTCATGAACTTCATCGCGACCATGCCCCCCATCGAATACCCGACGATGTGCGCCTGCTTGATCTTGAGGTGGTCCATGAGGCGCGCCACGTCTTCCACGATCTCCAATCCATAGGCATCGTCGTCTGTGGGCTTGCCCGATTGGCCGTGGCCGCGCACGTCGAGCGCGATGACCTGGTAGCGGTCGGCCAGCAAATCCATGGTGCCAGTCAGTTGCCAGTTGATCTTGGCGCTGGAATGCAGTCCATGGATCAGCACGACCGGTTCCCCCGCACCCGCGACCAGGTAGCTGATCGAGGTGCCCGCCGAATCGAATGCTTCGGTTCGAATGGCGTCCGCCGCCGGAGCACAAGTGGAGGTGCAAATGGCGAGCACGATCGAGATGACGGCTGGTGATCTCATCGTCGAACTCCGCGAACACATGGAAACGAATGGAGCGGGCGACCGACTCTCAAAGCGATTCGTGACACCGATCATTTTCCCGCGCCGCGGCGCGGTGGGCAAGAGCGGCAGAGGGCCGTGCCTGCGACTTTCATTTCTTGCACCTTCTGCCGGGTTCGACTATTCTCATCGTTGCCTTCGCGTTGTTGATGCGTCATCCCTACTCTCGCACGAGTCCGCCATGAGCCAGCCGCGGCCGCAGGGTTTCCAGCATCCGGTTTTGACTCGCCGCGCCAGCTTGCAAGCCGGAGCGATCGGCCTCATGGGCCTCGGCATGAATCACGTCGAGGCGCTGCGGGCGGAGGTCCCCGGCGGCGAGGCGAAAGCCCGCGCATGTATTTACATTTTTCTCTCCGGCGGATTGTCGCAGCTCGACAGTTTCGACTTGAAGCCGGCGGCGCCGACCGGCGTCCGAGGCGAGTTCCAGCCGATCGCGACTCGCACGCCGGGCGTGGAGATCTGCGAGCACCTGCCCCTATTGGCCGAATGTAGTCCCTTGTGGTCGCTGTGCCGCTCGCTCACGCACCCGTTCAACGGGCATTCCGAAGGGCACATGGTCATGCTCTCGGGGCGCACGGAGTTACCGCCGGGTTTCAAAGATTTGGCGCCACAGCCGACGGATTGGCCGTCGATCGCCGCAGTGGCCGGCGCCGTCACGCCGCCGCGGAACAATTTACCCCCGGCCATGATCCTGCCGGAGCGGCTGATTCACAACACCGGACGTGTGATCCCGGGGCAGACCGCGGGTTTGATGGGGGCCACGCGCGATCCGTGGTTCATCGAGGCCTCGCGCTTTACGCCCAAGTTTTACGGCGCATACCCGCAATTCGCCTTTCACCATCAGACGGGAGCGTTCAATCCAAAGGATTTCTTCTTCCAGACGCCGAATCTCTCGTTGCCCGAAGGGTTGGGCCGCGAACGATTCGGCCGTCGCGTCGATTTGCTCAAGCACATCGCCGGCGAACAGCGCGCGCTCGACGGCGCAGCCGTGAGCGAGAAGTTCGATCGCTTTCGCGAGAAGGCGATCTCGCTGTTGGCCGACGGTCAGACGCGGCGCGCGTTCGACATCGAATCGGCCGAACCAAAAACGCTCGATCGTTTTGGCCGCAACTCGTTTGGCTGGTCGTTGCTAATGGCGCGGCAGCTCATCGAGGCCGGCGTGAGCCTCGTGCAAGTGAACCTGGGCAACAACGAAACTTGGGACACGCACGGCAACGCTTTTCCCAACCTCAAGAACTTCTTGTTTCCGCCGACCGACCGCGCGGTCTCGGCCTTGCTGCGCGACCTGAGCGAGCGCGGGCTGCTCGATTCGACGCTGGTGGTCATCGCCGGAGAGTTTGGCCGCACTCCCTACATGACTGGTGGGCCGGCATACGCCTCGCCCGGCCGTGATCACTGGGGCGGCGTGCAGACCGTGCTGTTTGCCGGCGGCGGCATTCAGGGAGGGCGCGTGATCGGCGCCTCGGATAAAAATGGCGGCAGCCCGGCCCTGCATCCGCAAAAGCCCGAGAACATGGCGGCCACCATTTACCAGGCCCTTGGAATTCCACGCACCACCGCTTGGCACGATTCCTCCGACCGGCCCCATTTCGTCTACCACGGCGAGCCGATTCCGGGGCTGAGCTAAGCCCGCTTGCCGTTCTCCGATCAACGCCCACATTCGGCAGCGACTGCCGCATCGCGCGATCTTCCAGCAGGCCAACCCATTCGTTATCATTGATGGGTGAGGCTCCCTATTTCTTTGATGGAAGCGACCAACATGAAGGTGCTGCCCGAAAGGCAAGGTTTCCATGCGTAAAACAGGCTCCACCTGCCCGGGACCGTTCCCGAGACGCGATTTCCTCAAACTCGGTTCGCTGGCGCTCGGCGGAGGCGGTGTCTCGAACCTGCTTGCTCTGCGTGCCGCGGCGAAAGACGTCGGGCAGTCGATGCCGGACACTTCGGTGATCTTCCTGTGGCTGCCGGGCGGGCCGCCGCACATGGAAACGTACGACATGAAGCCGAAGGCCCCGGCGGAATACCGCGGTGCCTTCAAACCGATTCAGACGGTCGTCCCTGGGCTCGATGTCTGCGAATTACTCCCCTTGCATGCCCGGGTCGCAGACAAGTTTTCGCTGATTCGTTCCATCGCGCATACATTTGCCGGTCACGGCGACGGGATGAAGCACCTGCTCACAGGCCGCGAACCGGGTACGCCGGAAGACTTCGTCACCATTCATCCGATGGTCGGTTCGATGGTGGCCAAGTGCCGTGAAGGCGTTCGCCGGGGCGTGCCGAACTATGTCGCCGTTACCGATCCGGGCCGCGAGGGAATCGACGTTTACGGTTTCGGCTCCGCCTACCTTGGGCCTTCGTCCTTGCCGTTCATTTTTGCCGGCGATCCCAGCGATCCAAAGTTCGAAGTGCCGAACCTGGCCCCCTTGCCGCAGATTGCCGAACGGATGCCGGCGCGCCTGGGATTGCTCAGCGATCTCGAGCGTCACACGGCATCCCTCGAATCCACAAACCAGATGGTCAGTACGGGCGTGTATCGCGAACGAGCGGTCGACCTGTTGCAAAGCAGCATGGCGCGCCAGGCCTTCGATATCGCCGGCGAGCCAATTCGACATCGCGAACGTTATGGCATGCACGCGTGGGGTCAACGCTGCCTGCTTGCCCGCCGGCTTGTCGAACACGGAGCCAGCTTCGTGACGATGGTCCTCGAGAACCCGTACCAGTCGGGAGTGCCGGTTTACGAAGATGGTGTTTACAACTGGGACTCCCACTCTGTGAATTGCCATATCTTCAACGACTTGCAGCACCGATTGCCGATCTACGACCAGTGCGTGTCGGCATTGATCGAAGACTTATACGACAGGGGCTTGGATCGGAAGGTCATGCTGGTCGTGACGGGCGAGTTCGGCCGCACGCCGCGGGTCGAGTACCAGACGGGAACGCGGACCGGCGTGACGCAGCCCGGACGCGACCATTGGCCGAATGCGATGTCGGTCCTCGTCTCCGGCGGCGGCCTCCGCGCCGGCCAGATCGTCGGTTCAACGACCAGCAAGGGTGAGCGCCCCAAGGACCGGCCGCTGAGCCCCACGGATCTGTGGGCGACGGTTTTCCATCACCTCGGCATCGATTGGCACGGCACCAGCTTTCCCGATTTCCGCGGTCGTCCCCTTTCAATCCTTCCTTCCGGCGAACCGATCCGCGAGCTGGTGTGACGTCGAATGCCGCCTGCACCGCCTGCAACGCCGGCGCGGTTAGCGGTCTCAGTCTGTTGCCGGTGCTTCGACGGCAGGAACCTCCGGTGCTTCGACGGCAGGGGCATCCGGTGGCATTGGCAGTTTAATTCCGCGGGCCCTCGCTCCATCACCCGCGCGCGGCTGCGGATTGCCACGGCCAGGACGCAACCGGCCCCCTAGCTCCTCGGGCAGATAGTCGGCTTGCACTTCCGTGCCGCGGCCATCGCCGTCGTCATCCAGTACGGCGTGCTCGGTGGCCAGCAACTCGCTGCCGGCATATTCCTGGGCCGTTTCACGTGCTGCCCAAAGGTACGCATCCAACAGTGTCGGCAAACCGTCGCCATCGACGTCGAATTGCGCCATGGGCGGAGGCCCCGCCAGTGCCTTGGCCAATTTGTGAGGGAACATCGTCTCGTTGACTTCCAGATCCGCTTCAGTGGCTGCGACGATAATCCGTCCTGGAGTCGACAGTGGCTTTAGGAAAAAGCCGCTCGCCGCCGTCGTGATAAAGAACGCCTGCTCGCGGCAACGGACCGCGGAAAACAGTTTACCAAATTCGAGTTGGTTCACGTCCGCACCAGGCAGGTTCAGCCAGCTTGCGCGACCGTCGTAGTGGGCGTGCCCCAAAACGAATACCCAAAGCGTGTCGTTGGGCTTGATCGTTTGCTCGAGCCCCGCGGCCACCTCGGTCAACAGCTCGCGCGTTGCCAAACCACGGCTGGCTTTGATCGCGGGGCCGTCCTTTTCGGCCGCCTCGTCGCTGAACAAGACCGTGACTTCGCCCGCGTCGAAACCCAAACGCGTCGTCAAGCCGGCATAGAGTGTTTCGACCGTTTCGGCAAAGAGCTTGCGGTGCTCCGTGTCGCCGGCCAGGCCACAGACGATCAGAGCCCGACGCACTCCCGGTGCGCTCGTATCGTCATCGCCCACCGCAATCAAAGCCGAAGGTGGCACCACGCGCGTGGTCTCCTGGGCCGGTGACGCGGCCGCACAGTGCAGAAACATGCCCGCAATCAAAATTCCAATTTGGTGGGCTCGACACATTGGGCTTCTTCTCTTTCTTGTGGACGACCGGAATCTGACCTCGGATTCCCGGCTCCTACGGATTTTCCTTAACCAGTTCCGGCAGCTCGTCGATGAACTTGTCGCGAATCAAACGGTAAGTGTGGTCCGGATTGAAATGCAACTGATTCCGCTCGTCGTCGCGGATACTGTTCCAAATCTCCTTGCCGCCGCGCTGGACGTACAAGTTCGAGTCGGAAAAGCGTACTGCTCGGTAGTACCAGGCCGGACCATCGGCCTCGCGGCGGGCCTCCAGGGCCAGAACCACCTCGGGGTCGGTCCCGGCGCTGGTGACAAAGGCGAACAAGGCGCCGTCGATCAGATCCCCTTCCGGTTTTTCATAGCGGTAAAGAGGCTGCGGCAGGAGGCGCAATTCCCAACGCTCCTCGCGGAAGTCGACGCTGTGGGCGGAGAATTCTCGCGACAAGCTTCGCATTTGGATCAACCGTCGGCTGGGTGATTTATCGGGCGGCGCGGCGCCGGACAAGGGCTGTAATGTGACGGCCGCCTTCGGTTCCCACGCTTCGTCATCAGTGCCGCGCTCAGGGACGAGGACCGTTGGAGCGAGTGAATGGAACTCGTGGCAAAGCACACGTTGTCGCTCCTCAGGGTGCGAGAAAACGCTCCCCACCACGACCGGCCGACCACGGTCGGTCCAGACGAAGACGGCGCCGTGTTGGCCGCCATTGCGGGTAGGGTTGGTCCAGACATACACCGGCCTGGGATTGAAGCGGGCCTGGTGGTCGCGGTCGGCATCGAGGTACATCCGCCAGCGGGCCGCTTCCGCCTGGTGCAGTACCTGCAAACGATCGAGCGGCGCCGCGGGGGGCGCATCGTCGGCCCACAGCAGTACAACCGCTCCCAGCAGCGCGACGGCAATTGGCGGGCTCATGGCGTCTTTGCTTCCTTGACATCGTCGTCTTGTATCAACAATCGCGGCGGAATGGGCTCTCCAATGGCGAAATGCGGTTGGGCAGGATCGTTCTCCTTGGGAAAGCGTGCCGCCTTCCAGACCACCTGGTTGCGGTGCCTTCCTTCCAGCTCCCCGGAAGTTCGCCGCGCGAAAGCATATTTCCAGCAGCTCGTGGCGCCGTTATGCGCGGCCTCGATCAAGAGCAGCGATTCGGGATCGGTCCCCATCACGAAGGCGAACACGGCGCCGTCGATCAGAGATTCGTCGCGCGGCTCGTAACGGTAGAGCGGCCGCGGAAGCAGCCGCAATTCTTCGCGGTCGGTGTCGTCGGCCTTCCAACCAAGCATCGTCGACTGGAATTGTCCGGCGAGCGATTTCATCTGCCGCAGCCGCTGGGCGCGCGTCGACTCGGGTGCAGGAGCGTCGGGAATGTCGGCAAACGCCACTCCTGATTCCCGCGGCTGCCAGATCACGTTCCCGTCGCGGCGAGCGACGACTCCGGGTTTGGAGATGGCCCCGAAGTCGTGGATCAGTCGGCCGTCCCAGGGGTAGAGACATGCCGCGGCCAGCGGACGTCCTTCGTGGATGTAGAGCATCGTCGTGCCGTCTTCGCTCCCGCGGGCATTGTTGGCCCACCGCAGCACGACCCGCGCTTCCGCCGGCTGGGGCGACTGGGCGTCGGCGAATACCTGGCAGCGCTCAACCGCGGCATCGATCATCTCGCGCAATGTGGCGGGCTCCCTGGCTGCGTCCGTCGCAACCTCTTGGGCAATCGTGTAGCGAGGCACGAGGACGAGCAAAGCGACCGCACAAAACCGCGACCATGGTCGCACGCCGAGTACGTTCATGTTTGTCACTTCGTCCGATGGTGTGCCCTTACGGCATCGGCCCAAGCCACGTTGGGCACGGCAGCCATCATCAATACGAACCAGGTTCCAATGCGCATGGCAAACGACCTCGTTCTACTTCCCTGGTGTGTCAAACAGGGTATATGGCTGCGTATGATCGAAGGCCTCGCTCCATTCCAGCGTTGGCACGCTCCAGACTTCACGGTCGTCGAATTTCAACACCAGGGTCACGTTTTGCATGCGGGCGCCGGCGAAGTACCAGCGCGGCGATTTCTCACCCCGTGCCTCGAGCAAAAGTAAAATCTCGGGGTCAGTCGATTCCACAAACGCGAACAGCCCGCCCGTAACCGGGTTTCCACTTGCGGCCAGGTTTCCGTCTGCGGCATCGTCGGCGCTACTGCCTTGACGGTCGGCGCTCGCATAGCGATAAATCGGCTGAGGCAGAAGCCGCAACTGCCGTTCGTCATTTTCACGCGTGGTCATGTGGCCGGTGAACCGTTTGGCGAGATCGCGCATCTGGGCCAATCGCCGGGCGGGTGTGGCGGCGGGGACAGCGGCCCCCTCTAAGGGCAGGAATTTCACGCCCGGTTGCTTGGTGACCCACACCCGACTCCCTTCGTAGCTGGCCGTGATGGGCACCTCGGCCAGCGAATGAAACTCGTGCGACGTGTGCGTGTGCGGCGAGAACCATTTGAACAGCGAACCGATCGCCACGGGCCGACCGGCCCCCATGCCGTCGGTTGCCGTCCGATCGGCCCGTCTTTCATTCACTGCCGCCCGATTCACTGCCGCCCGATTCACTGCCGCCCGATTCACTGCCGCCTCATTTATTGCTTTCCCATCAATTCTGGTGCTGTCCTTCAAAGTCCAGAGAAACACGTTGCCATGGATTTCGCCGACCGCCGGGTTTGACCAGCGCAACACCGGTTCGGCACGAAGTCTGGCGGGCACATCGCTGATCCCTTCCGGCACGATTTCGTATTTGCCTGCCGCCTCTCGAGTCAGCTTGAGCGCAGACTCGATCTGCTCCTTTTCCTGCGCCGCGGCCGAAACGTTCGTGTTGGCAGGCGGTTGTTGGCCAACAAGCGGTGCGCCTGCTGTTAACAAAGCGCCGATGCAAAACGAAAACAGAAACGCCGGCCAGTGCGTCATGGTTCGCTTCCCAGGACAAGTCGGTCGGCCTGCCATCTTGAAATCAGCGGACAATCGGGCGACCAGGCTGCGGCCGAAATCGCAACTTTCTTCAACGACAGCCAATCGACAGGCTCGTTCGTCGAAAGGTTCCAGACACGCGCCTCGCCGTCCCAGGCGGCGACCAACAGCGCGGTGTCGTCGGCCAGCCACTGGACGGCGCCCACCGGCAAGTCGAGAAACAACTCTTTTGCCGGTACGGACCCTTCGTCAGGTGCCCAGATCACCAACGGCATCGCCTCGCCGTCGGACCAGTTTCCCAGGGCGACGGCCAGCCGATCGCCCCGATTCGACCAGCGAATGCAACTGACGCCGGCAGGCTGCTGCAGTTGGATCCGCGCGATTTCGTCGTGCGTCGCCGAATCCCAAACGTGTACGTCGCCGTTGGCAGTTCCCGCGGCGATGCGACGGCCGTCGGGGGCAAAGGCGACCGAAGTAATGGCACTCTCGCTGCCCCGTAGCAAGGCTGATATTCCGCCCGTCTCGCAATCCCAAATGCGGACGATGCTGTCGTCATGCCCCGTCGCGAGCATCTGGCTGTCGGGCGAGTATGAAGCGCAGACGATTTTGTGTGAGCTCAGGTCAAGCCGCCAGTCGGCGGCGACGTGGACCAGCGTCGTCTTGCGGCCGGCTCGTGCCTCAAGCCGGTACTTGCCATTCGGCGACGTAGCCGATGCCCAGAGCGAAGGCGGCGCCAAATGCGGCAACGCGGGCAACTCGGGCGTGATCAGGTCAGCCGGCCCATCGATGCTTGCGGGGCCTGTGGGCACGGTGGTACCTGCCGGGCCGCTGGTTTCTTCGTCCGCACTTTCAATCTCGAAGATACGTTGCGGCGACAGCGCAACAGGGTCGATCGTGGATGGCACCAAAATCCGCGCCGAGTCACTGCGCGACGATGCGCCGAAGAGTCCAGGTCCCAGCGGCAATACGGCTGCCGCGGCGCCGAGAACGAGTACTCGCGCCGCGCGCGATGGATGCACCGCAACCTGACCTCGCATGATTAGCGTCAAACGCCTCCGCAACAGGGGCACGTCGCCCAGACCGCAGGCCACGGGCGGCAGCGGCGGCGGCTCGCACAGAAAGTCGATCGCCGCCAGGAGCGCCTCGGCATAAGAGCGGCGCGTTCCCGTCTGGCGCTCCAGGACCCATGCGTCACAGCACTCTTCCTCTGCCGCTTCGATCTCGTGCCGCGCCCACCATACCAGCGGGTGCCACCAATAAACGACCTGTACGGCCAATTCCAGCAAGCGAATCCAACCATCGCCACGGGCATAATGGGCCAGTTCGTGCAACAACAGCGCATTGCACGCGTCGGCGTCGAGCCGTTGGCCCAGCGCGGAGGGGAACACCAGCCGGGCACGACGGCCGACACCCCAGAGCATGGGTGAAACGACGCAATCGACGACCACCACCCTCGGGGCGTACGACATGCCCGCGGTCCGCGCCAACTGCGCCACGTGTTCCTGCAGTCGCTCATCGGGCCGCGCCGCGAAATTCAAATACGCTCCGAACCGCGCTAGCCTCCTGACGAGCCAAAGCATCGTCAACAGACTGCCGGCGACCCAGACGATTGACACCCAACGTAAGCAAAGCCCGGGCGAGATGGCAAACGATCGCCGCGGCTTTTCCGACCTTGTGTTGGAAACTCCATTGTTGCCGTTAGATGAGGTGCCCGCACCGCCAACGGTCGTCGCTACGGCAACGTCGCCATCCAGTTCGGAATGCACAACGACGGCTTCTGCGTTCTTGCTCGGCGGATTGGCCTGCGGGAATTCCTCTTCTGGTTCTTGTGAATCGCTTGACGCGGAATCGCCGGTCCAAGGCCGATCAAGGCGATGTCCGCCGGGGCCAACATTGCCGGAGGACACGGTTGCTTCGGACAACCATTGCGGCGGATCGAACCAGTCGCCGAGCGGAACTTTAACAAGTGCAGGCGTCAGTAACTTGCAGAGCACCAACACCCATAGCAGGTGGGCCAGCGCCGGACGCCGGCACCATCGGCCGACAACCAAGGCGGCCGACGCCAACAAGGTCGCCAGCACCGCATTGATGAATCCATACGTGACGAGCCATGTCATGGTGAACCTCCCGGCGGGCCGCGCACTTAAAGGCGCTAGGTAAGTACCGGTTCGCTCCGAATGACTATTTCTTTCCCTGCTTCCTGCCGTCCTTCTCCAATTGGTCGAGCATCTCGCGCAGCGAGCGGCGGTCGGCGGTCGAGAGCTTGCCGGCCTTGACCAGGTGCATTAGCAGCGGCTGGATCGAACCCTCGCACAGGCGATCGGCCGTTTGCTGCAGCTTGCGGCCGATCAGGCTCGCGCGGTCGACGGCCGCCTTGAACACGTGCGGCCAGACGCTGCGATCGCGGAACGTACAGCCTTTGCCCTCGAGACGTTCCAGCAACTTCTGCACGGTCGCGTGCTGCGACGCGGAGCACCCGGCGTACAACTGTTCGGTGAGCTCGCGTACGGTCGCCGAGCCTCGGTCCCACAGCACTTCGAGGATCGCCAACTCCGCTTCGGTAACATCTTGCGGCGAACGGGGCATCAGGTTGGTCCCTGTAAGTTTCGTGCAGTTTCGTGTGAGCCGGGTCAGTCCGTCATGATAAAGACATTGCGTCTTGAATGCAAGAGGCCCGGCCATCGAAGCCAGATTGAGTCACTTTCTCGCTTCTGCCGGCGAAGCGAAGAGCCAGTAGGACTTGTCCGGACCGTCGGCGCCGTTGCCGGCACGGTCGCACTGCCAGATTTCCTGCCCGTCGAACTCGACATGGGCTTCCGCATGGCTGGAGCGTGCCAGCGCAAAACGCCAACGCGCCTTGTCGATTGAAGGGCCGATCGCCTCAATCAGAAGTATCACCTCGGGGTTGGTGCCGTGGGCAATGACGAAGGCGGCGCCATCGTGGATGCCTGCGGCCGCGTCGGCATAGCGCAGAACCGGTTGCACCAGCACGCGCAGTTCGAAGCGGGAGTTATCGGGGTCCCAGAATTGATGGGCCGTGAACCGCCGTGCCAGATCTCTCAGTTGACGCAATCGCGCCGGCGCCTTTTCCGCCGGCGTCGGCGCGCCAGGGATCGGCGCCGGCTCCAGCGGCGATTGCGGCGGCTGCCAACGGCCCGAGTCGGGCGTCATGAGCAGTACTCGCTCTGACGAGGTCAATGTGACTGCGTGCACCCAATTTGGGTCCTCTTTCTCAGCTCCCTGGAACAACTCCATGAACGCCACCGGTCGTCCCAACTTGCCCCAGGCCCAGAGCGTGCCGTTGCTATTGACGCGAGCAGAATCGCCATAAGCCAAAAGTGGCTGGTCGATGAATTCGATCACCTCGTCGTCCCCGCGCAGCCCGCCGCCGGAATTCCCGCGCAGCCCGCATTCGGAATCACGTCGCAGCTCGAATCGCCGCACGTGCTCGCCGGCCAAATGCAAACGGGCCTTGAGCTCATCCGCCGAGGGCGCGTCGGGTTCGTCGTCGGCGCCTCGTGTCGGCACGCCGAACCCAATCGCCGCGACCGCCATCACGAGTAGACTTGCGACCGCATTCGAAGAGCATCGCATCGTATTCGTTTTCCTTTCTCGCAACGGTGGGCACGTTTCCCGCCCACCCTTGCAACCACTGACAACTGACTGACCACCGACAAACTCACGCCAACCCCAGCGTCCTCCGCCAGCACCATTCGATCGTCAACAAAACCAGCAGCGCGCCCAGCACCCAGGCGTTGCTCCAGAGCGGCACGCGCTTGACAATCGGTGGGCCGACGTCGACGGGTACATCGGTCAACAGCGCGGCCAGTTCCTCGGCCGAACGTAGCACCTTGCCGCCGGAGCCGGCGGCAAGCTGTGTGAGCAACTCGTGGTTGGGAAATGGGTTTTGCTGCTCGAATGGGTCGTGGAGCACTTGGATGTCGAGCGAGGTGCTGTCGATCTGCGTCAGGTCCTCATAGGCCGTCAGCTCGACGCGCATCGACTGGCTCGACGTGCCGCTTGCGAGCAGCTCGGCCAGGGGGAGCTGGATCGAGTGGACGGGTGCGGTGGGCCCTCCCAGCGGCAGCTCGAATTCCTCTCCCCAAACGATGAAAGGTTCTTCCTCGCCGCTGGTGCGCGGCATGCCGCTGGGCCAGCGCAAAGGCGACGACTCCGGCTCCGGCTCGCCAGGCCCCACGTGCGGCTCGACCATGGCCACCACTCGGTAGTTCTTCGTCGGCGAGGCGCTCTCGTCGTAGGTTGCCGCGGAAATCGAAATCGTCTCGCCGGGCCGGTAAAAACGCTTGTCGGCCGACGCCACAAGTCGCCGACGGCCAATGGCCGAATTTTCGGTCAGCCAGTAGACGAGGTTTCGGCAGAGCTTGGCATAGTAGCGATTGTCCCCCTGCCCCCAACGCTGCGCCAGGTCGTCGGCATAGGGAGAGGTGATTGGGAAAGCCAGCGCCGCCGTCCGCCCTCGCCCATAGCGACCAGCGACGATCGCCGGCAGCGTGCCGGAAGGCCGCGGTTGGGCGCGCGCCCCGTCCGTGGCGACCTGGCCGAGCAGTCCCTGCACGGCCGTTGAAAACGCGCCACCGATGGTCGACGACGCCTCGTTGCGTGGCTCGAACGGCGCGCCGGCCACCTCGGCCGTCGCCAAAACGGTCGTCAGGTTCGGTCGCGCGCCGGCCCAGCGGTTGAAACCGGAGACGGCCGGAATCGAGCCGACGATTTGACGGTTTTGTTTCGCGTCGGCCACCAGGCTCCAAATCGCGTGCGGTGTGGGCGGCAGTTCCGGCGCGAGCCGCACCATCTCGCCCGGCGCCCAATCGAGGCCTGCGGGCAGCATCTCGACGGGCAGCATGGCCGCCAGCGGTGTCTCGCTCCAGCCTCCGGAGGCGAACGCGTTTTCGCCGCCGATCATACATAGTCCGCCGCCGCGTTGACCGATCCAAGGCTCGATCCAGGCAAGCTGCTCGTCGGTGAATGCCTCGGCCGCCACATTCGAGAGCACGATCGCGTCGAATGCGGCCAGCTCGGCAACCGTCGAGGGAAAGCCGTGGACGCCGTCAGACTGCCCCTGGTCGGCCACCCGCAGCAACCGGCCAAGTCCGCCCTGCCGGGCGAGCACCACGCATTCGATGTCCTCGTCGTCGATCAGCGCCTGCTTGAAATCGGAAAATGGCCCGTGAATCTGGTTGCGAGTGCCCACAACGGTGGTTGTGACCGGCTGCGAGCTGCCTTCGACGTAGAGCACGCGGAGCTTGGTGCGGTCGATGGCCATTTCCGTTTCGAGGCGGTTGTTCCGGTCGGAAATCTCGCCGGCCAAGGGCGGCACCGCGACGCGCAGCTTGTGGGTCGAAAGGTCGGTGCGAAACGATAGGCTTACCGATTGGAAGCCCGACTGCAACGTGATCGCCAGCGGCGGCGCAAGCTGGCGATCGGCGCGGTCGCCTGCGCCGACTTCGAGCAACTGCACTTCACACCGCTTGCCGTCGAAGCCGAAGCTGCGGAGGAAGACTTGAACTTCCACTTCAGTAAACTTGCGTGCTCGGGGCGGAGCGACCACGGCCGCCACGGCCACGTCGCCCCCTTTGGTGACATCGCCCACTGGAACGACGTGGATCGGTGTCTTGAGCCTGGCGAATTCGGCCGCGAGCCCCTCGAGTCCGGCCTCGTCATGTGCCCGGCCGTCGGAAAAGACCACGATCCCCAAGGGGGGCACGCGGCCGAAGCGACTGGATATCTGTCGTAGTGCCGCCAGCAGGCGCGTATCGCCGTCGGTCGGCGCTAGCCCCAGTTGACCCGGCCTCTGCTGACTTGCGGCCTCGTCTCCATCCGTGGCCGTTTCGAGCGCGGTACCGAGTTGGGGCAACTCGCGAATCGCCGCCAACCGTTGGCCAAAGCGGAACGCCTTGGGCAGCGCCGGGGAAGCGGGTGCAAGTTCCCGTGCCCGACCGATCAGGCCCAGTGACTCGTCCCAGCGCGAAACCGGGCTTCCCATTTGCATGCTGGCTGAAGTGTCGAGCAGGTAGAACATCTCGGGCCGCTGCACAGGGCCCGGCGACTCGTCGATGCGCACCGGGTTCGCCAGCACTCCGATCACGATCGACAATATGGTCCCACGAAGCACCCACAGGCCCCAATTTCGTGACACCGCGTTGGCCGGACTGAGTAGCTTACACAGCAAGAGCACCGCCAGCAGCGTGGCAACGATCACGACCGCCGCCGTGCCGCGCGAGAGAGGCGGCAGAAACTCAGTCTGAGAGTTGGCGAAAAGTATGGGCATGTAAATATGTCAATTTATTTTTCACGGTGGCTGGAGCAGACCTAAGCGATGCCCCGGCCGCTAACCAGTAGGGCCATCGCTTACAGCTTTGGCACCAGCCGCCACCTTACACAACGCAGCGCAAACAGGGGGCTAACGCCGGGGTACCCGCAGAGCGAGTCGGCTCGCCTTGGAACTCTCTCCCATCTTCTCCTCATCCTTCATCCCTCATCCCTCGCCGTCACTCCTTGGCCTCGGGTTGGTGAATCGAGCGCGCGAACGCGGTTGTGTACGGCTGCGTCGTCTGGTTTCCCTGCGGCTCCTGGTGGCTGTCGACTCGCCACACCTCCCGTTCGTGATGTTTCAACCAGACTTCGCGATTCGAAAAGCGAACCGGCGCGAAGTGCCACGCCAGGCCCGTAGCGTTACGACGGCACTCCAGCAGCAGGATTACTTCTGGGTCGGTCCCTTTGGTCCAGACGTAGGCAAACAAAGCGCCGTCGATGACCTCGCTCCCCTCCTTACCATAGCGAATCAGCGGCTGTGGCAGGAGCCGGAGTTCCCAAACACCATCAGCCTGCATGTGGGCCGTAAAGTCGCGGGTAAGGCGCCGCATTTGCGCCAGCCTGGCAGGCGCCGTCGTGGCTGGCTCCGGCGCATCGGCAACCGGCTCAACCGCCAAACCATCGATCGGTTCCCAACGCCGATTGGTCTGCAAGTCGGTCGCGGCGATAGGCCGCTCGGCAAGCAGATGAAACTCGTGGTAAACGTAACGTTGCCCGGCGGCTCCCGGGCCCGAGAGGATGCAGCCGAGTACCTCGGGACGTCCGTCGTGCGTCCAGGCGAAGACGTCGCCCGACCAATCGTCGTCGTTGGCCCAGCGCATGATCGGTTTCTCGACCAGCGTGAGTGACTGCTTGCGGTTGGGATCGTGGAAAAAGAGGTAGGCCTCGGCGTCCGTTCGGTAAGCCTCGCGTAGGGGATCGGGCGCTGGGCCCTTTTCGGTGGCGGGCTCGGGCTCCTGAGCGGAGGCGAGTAAGGCCATCACCGACAGGCACAATGTGAGAACCATCATTTCAAATTTCGCATGATGCACTTCGCACCGTCCTTAAACGTCACGCGGCCGTGAATGAGTCATTCACGGACCTTTACGCAGCGCAAACAGGGGGCTAACGCCGGGGTACCCGCCGACCCACTTCGCGGGTTCCCCGGGGTCGGCTCGCCTTCTATACTTCACGCGGCCACCGGCCGGGGCATCGCTGACGCTCTGCCTCCAGCCACCACTTTAACGCAACGCAGCGCAAACAGGGGGCTAACGCCCCCCGCTCGCCCGAAAACTCTCTCCCATCTTTTCCTCATCTCTCATCCTTCCGCGGCGGATCCTTTAACTTGGGAACGGCCGCTCGTCCGCGGTCTTCTTTTTCCGCGGCCAGTACCTGGTAATAGCGGTCGACGAGGTCCAGGTACTGTGGCGGGATTGGTTCGTCGCCGCTGGCACTGAGGTCGCCGAGCATCAGCTCTTGCATCCGCGTGCGCAGCGAGATCGCCAACCGCGACATCAGCCGCCGGTAGCTGGCGGGGGCCGAGTAGTAACCCCCTTCGATTTGTACCCATTGCCAGCGCTGGCGGCGGACCTCTGGCCCCCAGCCGGCCTGGCGCATTTCATCGACAAATTCATCTCGCAGCTTTTCATCGATCCCGGCCTGATCGAGCCGTTCGAGCAGATCGTCAGCGTCGAGGTGCCAGCCCGTCACGCGCTGGTCGGTATCGAGTCGGTCCAAACGGTCATCCAAGGCGGCTACTTCGCTTTCGAGCCTGGCCAACTCATCCACTTGCGGGGCCACGATCGCCCGGCGCAAGACGGCCAATTGTTCCGCGGCCGCCTCCATCCGCTCGGCGCCGTCGCCGGCGGCGTTGCGTGCGTCTTCCAGCTTGCCATCGTTCACCTGTTCGGGCAAGTTGGCCAAACGCTGGGCGAGGGCCTTCAAGTCGAGCGAACCCATCAGATCCTCGACCTTCTTGGCTGAGGCCTGGTCTTCCGCGGTATCGGCCTTCGCCGCGGCGCCGAGCACGTCGTTCAGCGTTTGGGCTTTGTCGGCGATCCGTTGGGCTTCGGCGGCCATGCCTGAGGTCGGCTGTTTGCCGTCTTCATTTTCTTTGGTTCCTTCAGCGGCGCCCGGCATGTCGGCATCGGCCAATCGGTCGTTGAATTCCTGTTGACGGCGTGCCAAATCGGCCGCCATTTGCTGAGCGGCTGCGATCCGGTCGGCTTGCTCCTTGGCCAAGAGCGCCTTGACTTGCTCGGTCAGTTCGCGAAACTTCGCCTTGGCATCGCCGGCCGCGGCCTGCGCGGTTTGATTTTCCCCGCGGCCCAGTGCCTCCGCGGCTTCTTCGGCCGACTTGGCCGCCGCGGCGATGCGTTCTTTCGCCAGGTCGGTGACGTTCTTCATCTTTTCCAGCGCCTTTTCTACGTCGCGAGCCTCGAGTGCCGCGTCGAGCTGGCGGTCTTGCAGCTCTTGCGCCGTGGCCCCTGCAACCGCCTTGTCCCCCTTTTCCGAATCGTCATCAGGTCGACCAGCCTGGGGGTCGGCTTCGGACGGCTGTTCGGGCTTTCCCGTGCCATTCGAATCGCCGGCGGTTTGTGCCTTGGTATCGGTTGGCGGCGCGTCGGGATCGATGATTCCCGCCAATGAGGCGTAAACAAATTCCTCGCTTTCGGCAAGCTCCTCGAGTCGTTTGGCAATCTCTTTCGCCTCTTCCTCATCGTTCTTCGGCCGACGGAGCTTCTGTTGCTGCATACGGTCGAATTGCCTGAGCTGCGCCAATTGCGTCCGATTCGGGTTCTTGAGGATGAAAATCCGCAGCTTGTCGCGTCCTTCGATCAGTTCCTTCAAGGCGTCGCGCATTTGCAAGGCGGCCGTGTCGTACTTGCCGGCCGACAGCGAATCGGTGGCGGCGAGCATCGACGATTCAGCCTGGTAGAGCAGTTCCGTCTCGTCGATGCCTCGCGCCAACAGCCCCTCGGCCAACTCGCGCGTCGACTTGGCCAACTCCGCCTCGAATTTGGTGAGCGAATCGACGGCCAGCAGATCGGCCTGGCCCGTGTGCTCGAACACTCGCGACAAGCGGACCGACCGGTTCAGCGCGTGCCGCTGCCGGGCGATCAGCTCCTCGAGGCTCTTGAGCTGTGGGCCCTGGTTCATCCCCCCCGCGGCGTCCTGCGGGTCGATCAAGCGATACTGCCGGCGGAAGGGCCGGATGTCGATGAATCGCAGCTCGGTCTCGGTGCGCTGCGGCGAACCGGGACGGATGTCCTCGGCAAAGGCGTAGTACATCACGCTGTCTTGCTGGGCGAGCGCGAAATGCTCCAACGGCAGGACCTTTTCCAGCGTAGCGCGTGTCTGCGGCGAAAGCCTGCCTGTCGCTTGCAGCTCCTCGGCGGCGGTTTGCAAATCGCCATCCGATAGCGTGTGGGAACTCTCCATTTCGGCCTGGCCAGGCTCAGCGTCGCCGAGAAAATTCTCATCCAATAGCGCGTACTCGGGATCGTTGTTGATTTCGAACACGATTCCCGCCCGCGAGAGGCCGAAGTCGTCGCTGGTGCGGATTCGCATCAGGATTTCGGCGAGCGTATGGACCTCCAGGGCTTCGGGTGGGTTTTCGAACCAGACCTGCGGCGGCTCGTCTTGTCGTGCCCGAATTCGGTGCTTGTTATCCGGCAGTTGCATTCCGTCCGGCGCCTCGGCCACGATGGAATAGGTCTTGTCGGACGTGACTTCGAACACGGTCGAGAGGTGTGTACCTTCGATGACCAGCGGTGTGCGATCGGCATCCGGCGGCGCTTGCCTCGAGCGGCGTGCGACGTCTTGCACCTCGACCCAGGCGGCCGATGGCGCCCGGTCGAGCTCGACCGTCAGTCTCACCTGGGAACCGACCAGCGCCGTCACATCGCCTGTATTGACGACCGATTCGCTCAGCCCGGTATAAGCCGGCGGCTGAATCGCAGCCTGGATGCTGACCATCTTGAGCGGGTACAGCACGTCGACGCGGTACGTTTCGCTCTCGGCCGAACCGGCGGCAACGCGGTATTCCAAAGGATGGCGCAGCCGATCGAGCGGCATTTCGAAAACCACCCGGCGGTCGCCGGCGCTGGTGCCATCGGAGGTCGCGAGCAACTCTTCGCTCCACTCACCCTCATCTTCGTCCAAACGGCGCGTGCGGAACGAAATCTCGTCGCCGATCCGGCCCTCGACGGTGACCTCGACGTCCAGCGACTCGCCTTCTCGTACGGCGGCGTTGCCCGGCGTAACCGTCAGCTTCGTATACGGCTCGTCGCCCAGCAATGCGCGCTGCGCGGCGGTACGCCACTGCCAGTCGAAGGCCGAAGCGCCGGCAAGCAGCAGGCCGACTGCGGCCGCCAACAGAGACACCAGCGCCAGCGACTTCCAAGGAACGACCGCGTCGAGCGGTAGCGGCTGGGCGCGGCGGAGCGTGTCGTCTTCCAGTGCCGCCACCAGCGTGGTGGTCACGCCGGAGGCCTGGATCTCGTTGCGCGACAGGTCGCCGTACTGCACGGTGGTCCGAATCCGCTGGCCGAGTTGTGGAAAGACTTGTTCGATGGCGCTGGCCGTCGCGTTACGCTGCCATTGCCGCACGGAGCGCATGGCCAGGCCCAAGGCCACCGCCAGCGACGTCGCCGCGATCGCAACGGCAGCCGCCAGCCGCCAGGCTCGCGACAATTCAAGGCCGTAATCGACGGCCGTCAAGAGGGCAATACCCGCCAGCGCCGTCAATACCGCCCAGCACACGGCCTGCCACAATTGCACGCGGCGTGCCTGGTGCCAGATTCGATCGAAGCGTCGAACGAAGCTCGTATGGGTTTCTGCTTGGGACATGGTTCTTGGTCCGTAGTCGGTTGTCGGTGGTCCGTCGTCCGTTGTCAGTGCTCAGTCGCTAGTTGGTCGGGCTCATTGCCTCTTCTCCTTTTCCCCCCATCACCTCTCCTCACCTCCTCATCTCCTCACCCCATCACCTCCTCACGCCGCCGTCCTGTTGGCGACCAATCCTTCCATCACCAGCGCGGCCAGTACCATCAGGGCGACCCAGTGCCAGACTTCACTGTCGATCATTTCCGTTCCCAACGCGGCCTGAGCCTGCACAGGCGTGGCTTGCGTCAACTCATCTTCGGCCAGCTTGAGTCCGAAACGAGCGACGAACTCATCGCTCGTCGAGCGATCGGTTTCAGCCTCGCGCGGGCTGGTGTTGACGACCAGCGAGTAACCCTCACCCGCCACGATGCCGGGCTGGGCATCGGTGACCAACTCGACCGCCCCTTCCAACACGGCCTGCCGCACGCGACCACCCGCCGAAAGCCCTGTCTGATAGCCGAGCAACTGGTACACCAGCGGCAGGTAGAGCCGGCTGCGTGGCCAATCGCTCCACTCACGATCGCAACACGAAGTAAACCAGACGATCGTCCCCTTGCCGCGTCGACGTTCGACGAGCGCCGGCTTGCCGTCGCGGAACGACGCCAGCACGTCGGCGTCGGCTGCCGGGGTGATCGCGGTGCATGCCGAAAACGCCAGGCGGCGCAAATCGCCCAGTTGCGGATCGCTGAAAGCTGCGAATATCGGGTGCTTGACGTCCCACGACTGCAAACGCAGCGGAAGCTCACGGGCGGCGTCGACGCCGGTGATTTTGCCTGGAGTCAATCCGGCGGCTTCGAGGTTCGTGGTCCGTTCGGGCACGACGTTTTCTCCGCCAAACGCCAGCAGTGCTCCGCCGCTTTCGACGAATTTGCCAAGCCGGTCGGCGTCGCGCCGCGACAACTCGCCGACGTCGGCCAACACGACGACGTCGAATCGTTCGAGGTTCCCGGGGAGGTCGTCCACGCTGACGCGCCGCGGCTCGAACGAGATGGCAGAGTCCAGTTCGCCCGGCGGCGCCAGCCGCAGCGAGGTCTCGAGGAAATAGGTCGCCGCCAGCCAGGCTGAAGTGGCCGAACGACCGTCGACCAGGAGCACCTGGTAAGGCTTCGAGGCGAGGATCGCGACAAAACGCTCGTTGTCGAGCGGCAAGTCGTCGTCGGCCTCGACAACCACCTTGCCTTGCCACTCGCCCTCCGTCAGCGGCGGGAGGTCGAAGCGAAGCGACTCATCGGCGCCCGGCTCGATCTTGACCAGCTCGCGAAGTTCGAGTTTCCGCTCGCCGGAGGCCAGACGTAACACGACCGACAGTTCTTCGGTGCTGAACGGACCACCGTTATGAACCGTCACGTGAACGGCGGTCTGTTCGTTCGGTCGCAACCAGACGTGTTCTGCGCGGGCTTCAGTGACGGCCACGTTGTTGATTGCCGACCGCCCCAGATCGTGCAGGTGCGCCACGACGTCGTCTTGCAGTGCATCCACTTCGCTCCAGGCCAGGCCGCTTCGCTGCAAATCGGTGAAGACGTGCAAATGCCGAGGGCCGGGCGGGGCCTTCGCCAGCACGTCGCGGGCCCATTCCATCGCGGCGCCATAATCGGTCCCCCCGCGGCAGGCCTCCGGAGCAACAAGCAGGGCTGTTAGCTCCGCCGCCGGCGCATCGCGGCGCTCGCCGCCGGCGTCGCCATTCGGCGCGGCTGAAATCAATGGCCTGACGGCATGGTCGAAAAAGGCGATCTCGAAGCGCGTGTTATCAGAGGCCCCCGCGATCAGTTCCTGGGTCGCTGCCACGGCACGGTCAACCAGCCGAGCGCCGTCTTGCTCAAGCTCCATCGTCGCCGAGCGGTCGATGAGGACGGCGAAGGTCTGCTTGGCGCCCGTCGTGCGGTAGGCCAGCCAATAGGGTCGAGCGAACAAAACCGCAATCAAACCGACGCAGGCCAATCGCAGCGCCAACAGCAGCCAGCGCATCACGCGCCTTCGCCGCGCATTGCGCTCGAGCACCACGCGCAGAAAACGCAGCGTCCCGAGGTCCACCTGACGGGTCCTTTGGCGAAACACGAGATGGATCACAATCGGAATCGCCAGCGCCGCGAGCGCACCCAGGAATCCGATCTGCACGAAAGACATAATTATTAGTCACTCATTGGTCATTTGTCATTGGTCATTTGTCATTGGTCAGTTGTCATTGGTCACTTGTCATTGGTCAGTGGTGATTCTTGTCTCCCTCAACAAATGACAAATGACGAAGGACAAATGACTCTCGCTCAACAAATGACGAAGGACAAATGACTCTCTTTCACCCCGCTTTGGCCCGGCGCACGAGATAATCCAAGAGCGCCTGGTCGAGCGGATCGTCGGTGGTCAGTTCGACACGGTCGATGGCGCGGTTGCGGCACTCGATTTCCAGTTGGTCACGCCACTGCTTGACTGCGGCAAGGTAGTCGTCGCGCACGCTTTCAGCCTGTGTGACCAGCGTTTCGCCCGTCTCGATATCGTGAAACCGGCAGTGTCCTTCCAGCGGCAGATAGCGCTCCCAGGGGTCCCAGAGGTGAAAGACGATCACTTCGTGGTTGCGAAACCGCAATCGCTCGACGGCCTTCATCAGGGCGTCCAGGTCGTCGAACAAGTCGCTGAGAATGACGACGATGCCGCGGTGGTTGCACAACTCAGCCGCTTGCTGGAATGCCCGCCCTGAATTGGAAGTCCGCCGCGGTTGAGTGTTCCCGATGACACGGAGCATCTCCTGCAACTGGTGCGACCGCGCCCGGGGCGGCAGGTGCGCCACCACCTCGTCGGCCAAGAGCACCAGCCCCACCGCGTCGTGCTGCTTGAGCGCCAGGTGGGCCAGCGCCGCCGCCAGCGCGGCGCCGTATTCCAACTTGCTGATTCCCTTGCTGCGGCAATCCATCGACGCGCTGACGTCGAGCAGCAAGTACAGGTTCATGTTCGTCTCGGCGTCGAACTGCTTGACGTAAAGCCGCCGCTGCCGGGCGAACAGCTTCCAGTTCACGTGCCGCAAATCGTCGCCCTGCGCGTACTCGCGGTGCGAGGCGAATTCGACGCTGAAACCCACGAATGGGCTGCGGTGCAGCCCGTGCATGAAGCCTTCGACGATGCCGTGCGCTCGCAGCTCGAGGTTGTCGAGCCGCGAGAAAAAGGCGGGGTCGACGAGTTGTTTTGCGTCAGTCACGACATTTCCTCCACGCTCACGGCCTTGAGCAACCGCTCCACCAGCGCGTCGGCGTCGAGGTTGTCGGCACGGGCATGGAAGTTCAGCACCAGGCGATGGCGCAGAACGGGGGCGGCCATGGCCTTGATGTCGGCGAAGTCGACGTGGTACTTGCCCGACAGGATCGCCCGCCCCTTGGCTCCCAGCACCAGGTATTGCGACGCCCGTGGACTGGCGCCATAGGCCAGGTACTTGTGGATCGCCTCCAGCGACTTCACACCCGCTTGCGCGCCGTCGGGACGAGTGGCGGCGACCAGGCGGGCCGTATAGCGGACGACGCCGTCGGCGATCGGCACGCCACGCACCAGGTCCTGCAAGCGCAACACTTCCTCGGCGGCGAGCACCTTTTCGGCATGCGCCGCCAGCGTGCTGGTGGTCCCCTTGATAATCTGAACTTCCTCGTCGATCGTCGGGTAACGGACCTTCAAGTTGAACATGAAGCGATCGAGCTGGGCCTCAGGGAGCGGGTAGGTGCCTTCCATCTCAATCGGGTTTTGCGTCGCCACGACGAAAAACGGCGGCTTGAGGCGGTAGGTCTCTCGCCCCACGGAAACTTCGCTTTCCTGCATCGCTTGCAGCAGGGCGGCCTGCGTCTTGGGGGGCGTTCGATTGATTTCGTCGGCCAACAGGAAGTTGGTGAACACGGGGCCCGGTACGAACGAAACCCGGTGCTTGCCCGTCGCCTGGTCCTCTTCCATCACGTCGGTGCCCGTGATGTCGGCGGGCATCAGGTCGGGTGTGAACTGCACCCGGCGGAATTCCATTTCGAGCGTGTGGGCCAGCGTGCGCGCCATCAAGGTCTTGCCCAGGCCAGGTACGCCGTGCAGCAGCACGTGCCCCCGGCACAGCAGACAGATCAAGAGCGAATCGATGATTTCGTTCTGGCCGACGACCACCTTGCCCATTTCTTGCTTCACACGGTCGCGTGCTTCGCGCAACCGGGCGATCACCGCCAGGTCATCGGCGTTGTTATTCGGAGGTGAGTGGTGAGTCGTAACTGGTGACTGGTGCATGTTCATTTATCAAGTTCGGTAGGTGGCTGGGGCAGAGCGTCAGCGATGCCCCGTTCTTGTCCGTTTCAGTTCGTGGCTGGGGCAGAGCGTCAGCGATACCCCGGCCACCGTTAACTTTCTCAATATGTCCGATCACCGCGTCTCGCCTCCTCCGCCTCCTACCTTGCCCGCCTCCGCTGGATCGATCAGGCTGTCGGAATCAAGGTCGAGGTCGTGAAACACCTCGCGTGGGCCGAGGAACTCGTTCCAAGTCAGGTCCCCATCGTTGTTGCGGTCCATGCGCTGGAACCAGATTGGTCCTGTGGGCCGGCGCTGCTGGAACGCCGGCGTCTGGGCAAGTAACTGCTCGCTGGGGCCAAACAACTGGTAGCTGCCGCGGACGAATTCCATGTGGAAGTGCCGCACCGGTTCTTTCTCTCCCAGGCCCGGTTTGCCGTCGCGTTCGAGCTGTGCCAGGCCCGCCGCCGCGCCCCGCAGTTCCCGCACCGAGACACGTCCATCGGCATTGGCGTCGAGGGCCATGAAGAAACCGTAGCCCGTGTCGTAAACGTTGACGCGGCAAGTGGAGGCCGCCGGCTCGCAGCGAGCCTCGACGTATTGCTTCATTTCGCCCGCGAAGAGCTTGCCGTCGCCGTCGGCGTCGATCAGTTCGAACAGCTCGCGTTCGAAGCGAATCCGCTGGGCGGTCTCATCACGGTCGAGGTAACCGTTGGCGTCGGCATCGAGCAAATTGAACTGCCGCATCGCGGTTTCGACCGCCGCCGAGACCGGATCGAGATTGCGGTGCGAGAAGGTCATGACGGCGCCCGAAAAGCCGACTTTGGCGTAGTCGCTGCGATCGGTGTCGTCGAGCCGCTTGCCGCTGGTGCCCGCCACGCCGATCACGCCGCCCTGCGCCTCGGCCGACTGGAGGTCTACCGAAAGTTCAATGTCCGGTTCGGCCTGGCCGAGCGTCGCCAGCTCTTCGGCGTCGAGCCGCTCGTTGCCGTCAGTGTCGAGCGATGCGACGCGCGCGTCGGGCCAGTGCAGTTCGGCCGCGGTGAGCTGTAAATCGCGGTTGCGGTCGTATTTGACCAGCAATCGCCTGGCCAACAACGGCTCCTGCGCATCGCGGATGATGTCGGCCACGGTGGCCAGGGGCGTCGGCGACTGCTGAGCTGCGCCGAGCAGAACGGCCATCGGGTCGGGAGCCGGCGGGGGAGGAAAGAATTCCTGGAAGCTGACGCACTCGTCGCCGTCTTCATCTTTCGAGAGCACGAGCTCGGCCGAACCTTCCAGCTCCTTTCGCTCGAGCACGCCTGAGCCATCGGTGTCGAGAAGTTTGAAGACCTCCAGATCGTTTTGCGACGAGCTCAAGTCCTGGCGGTACGATACCGGCTCGCCACCGAGACGATCGACGGTCCTCTCGACGTCACGCCGCGAGAGCAACCCTTGGCCGCTCAGGCCGTCGAGAAACCGCTTGGCGCCGGGGCGGTTCTTGGTGCGGTCGATGGTCCGCAGGGCCGGGTTGTGGTTGGCTTCTTCGCGGCTGAGCTTGCCGTCGCGGTTGGTGTCGAGGGTGTCGACCAGCCGGCCAACATACTGCCGCCTCGCCTCGACCAGCGAGATGCCGCCCAAAGCCAGGCGCAACCGCAGGTGCAATGGTCCCCCGTCGAGCAAAAGCAGCACGTCGCGCCGATCGGAGGGAACTGTCTGGGCGGTCGCCCGCTTCGCCTGTTTCGGCCTGGCTTTGGCCCCCCCGGTTTTCGACGTCGCCGCGCCGGGCGACGCCGAAACGGCGGCCGGGTCGTCGGCGGCCAACAGGCCCATCAACATGATCAAGGTCGAACAAACCACGTGACTGCTCTCTCGTAGAACGGAATTCATTCCGTTTCCCGCCTTCAAACGGAATAAATTCCGTTCGACGTGCGGAAAAAAACCGGTATAAACCTCCAAACGCCACAAGCCCACGTTTTTAGCGGCCCAGGCTCTGTCACCAGCCACCACTTTCTCATGGCAAAATGTCTCATTGTCCTAACTAAGCAGTTCCTCGATCGGCTCGCCGCCCCGGTCGACCAACGGGATTGGCCGGCCCTCGGGCGAAATGTTCTCTTTCTTGTGATTGACGCCTAACGCGGCGCAGATCGTCGCATACAAGTCGGCGACACCCACCGGCCGGTCGGCAACTTCTTCGCCGCCCGGTCCGCTGCTCCCCAGCGCCTGCCCCCCCTTGATGCCCGCGCCGCCAAGCACCACGCTCCACGCCGCCGGGAAGTGGTCGCGTCCGGTGCTGGGGTTGATCTTCGGTGTGCGGCCGAACTCGCCCATCCAAACCACCAGCGTCGACTCCAACAGCTCGCGGTCGCGCAGGTCGTTCATCAACGTGGCCCAGCCTGGGTCGAGCACTTGCGAAAGTGCCTTGACCTGAGTGAAGTTGTCCGCGTGCGTGTCCCAGCCGGCCACATTGCCCGGCGCGCTCGACAGCGTCACCTCGACGAAGGCCACACCCCGCTCGACGAGCCTTCGCGCCAGCAGGCAGCCCTGGCCAAATCGGTTGCGGCCGTAGGCGTCGCGCAGTTCAGCCGGCTCCTCATCGAGCTGGAACGCCTTGCGGCCCTGGGTTTCGACCATCCGCATCGCTTTGGCGTAGCTGGCGCGGTGCGCCTTGACCGCGTCGGCTGATTCAGCCCGATCGAATTGCCCCTCGATGAACCGTTGGATGTCGAATTGGCTCTTGATCGCCTTTTCGTCGCGGCCGCGCGGCGGGGCCAGATCCTCCAACGCCAGGTTGGCCCGTGTGTTCGGGTCGTCGCTGGCGCCCGATACCGTGAGCGGTGAATAGTTCGGCCCAAGGAAACCGGCGTCGGCCATGCGGAACGGCGACAGACTGATGAAATTCGGCAGGTCGGTCTCGTCGCTCCCCAGTTCCTTGGCCATCAGCGAACCGAGCGACGGGTAGCGAACCGCCGCCTGCTGCGAAGCATAGCCCGTCATCATGAGCTGCGTCGCCAGGCCGTGCTCGCCTTCCTTCGTCGACAGGCTGCGGATGATCGCGAGGTCGTTCATTTGCCTGGCCAGGCCGGGCAAGTGCTCGCTAATACGGACACCGGGCGTCGCCGTGGCGATTTCGGTGAACGGTCCACCGTTGGCGTGGCCCGGCTTGAGATCGAAAGTGTCGGTCTGGCTGGGACCACCGTTCATCCAGAGCAGGATGCACGATTTGGCGCGGGCACCACCCGACTTTTCAGCGGCCTTGGCGTCCTCGTCATTGGCCGCCGCCGCCAGGCGGGGCAGCCAGCCGCTGAACGAAACCCCCAGTGCGCTGGCCATGCCAAGACCCAGAAGCTCGCGCCGCGAAAACGGCGCCGTGAATCGCCCTGGGGCCGCATGACCGCGCGGATCGCGAACGGGATACCAGATCGGCTTGTTTCGTGTGGGCATGTTACGACTCCTTGCGTTGGTCACTTGTCATTGGTCACTTGTGATTTTCGTCTCCCACAGCAAATGACGTATGACGAATGACTCTTCCTCAACAAATGACAAAGGACCTAAGGACAAACGACTCTTCTCACCGGCTAAGCACGAACTCGGGGCTGTTCAACAGTCCCCACAGGATCTCAGCGAAAGCTTGCTTTCGTTCCTGCTCGCCCGGCTGCTGACGCACGTGCTCGAGCAAGTATTCCAGCTCGGCGGCCTTCGGCTTGCGCGTTAGGGCGGCGAGGTACAAGGTTTCGATTTTTTCCTCGAACTTGAGAAACGGCGCTTCGACGACCGCGCGTAACGTGCGGCTGGCGTCGAGGCTGGTGGCGTCGGCGGTCAGCTTGCCGTTCATCAACATCAATGCCTGCGGAATGCCCCCTTTGTAATCCGAAGGCGACTCCGGCGCGGCTTCGTCCATCCGCGCGACGAACTGGCTTCGCTCGCCGTTGAACCGAGGGCCATTGTCGGCCTTGGCCACCGGCAGCCCGAGCGCCTGTTCGAGCGAATCGAAGACCTGTTCGGGAAGCAGCGTCTTCAGAGGGCGATGAGTGAAGCCCTCGGCGTCGCCGGCGGCCTCGGGCGAGAACGACTGCTGGTAACTGCGGCTCTTGCAGATACCCATCATCAGCCAGCGAACGTCGAAGCCCGAGTCGACGAACAATCTGGCCAGGTTGTCGAGCACGCGGCGCTCCGCGGGACTGACGCGGTCGAGGTCGTCGACCGAGCCGGCCAGGCCGCGGCCGCAGAGGTACTGCCAGGTGCGATTGACCGCCGTCGCGGCGAAATTCGGGTTCTCCGGCGACGTCATCCAATCCGCGAGCAACTCCCGCGGCGAGATGCCCGCGGCGATCTTCTCGACTGGGCTGTCGGACCAAAGCAGCTTGGCCGTGTACGTCAGGCTGTCGCCGTTCATGTCGGGCTTGATGGTCGGCACCGATTGTTCGGCCTGTTCCGCGGCGGGCTGGGCATCGGCAGGTTGGTTATCGGCGGGCTGTGCACCACCTGGTGTTGCCTGGGCACTCGTGAAGAACGCCGCGACGCCCCAGAAATCGCTCCGCTTCCAATCGGTAAAGGGATGGTCGTGGCACTGGGCGCAGTTCAAACGCACACCGAGAAACACCCGCACGTAGGCGCTGGCCAGGTTTTCGGGCATCGCGCCGACGGCCTGCTGAAACACGGCCGCGGCCGCTTCGGGGTCTGGCTGCGGAGTTTGCGGGACCACGCCGCGTGGTGCCTGTGGCGCCGAGACGAGCACCAGTTTGCGGGCGAATTGATCGTAGGGCGTGTTCGCGGTGAACTGCCGTGCCAGCCAGGGTTCGAGCTGCGTCGCCATGGCGGCCCCCGGCGCGCTGGCGGGCACCATCATCCGCCGCCAGACTCGGGCCAGGTGCTCGGCAGTCCGTTGTGCGTAGCGGTTGGGCCGTTGATCGGCCATGACCAGCCTTTCGACGTAATTCTGCCGTTTCAGCGTCTCTCCGTCACCGAGAAAATCGCGCAGTTGTGCGACCGTCGGAATCCGCCCTTGAAGATCCAGATACAGCCGGCGGAGAAAGGTTGCGTCGTCCACCGTCGGGGCCGGCGTTTCACCCGCCGCGGCGTATTCCTCGGAGAAGCGCGCGTCGATCCAATCGGCCAGTTGCTGGGAGGTCATCCGCGGCGCCGGAGGCGCGGGCTCCTGTTGCGCTTGGCAACACTTCTCTTGACCCAAGCCGCACGATCCCAGCCCCAAAACGGTCCCGATCAGCAAGGCGCGTCGTAGCATGAGCAGCACCCGAACGAGAGAGGCAACGAAAAAGACCAGATCACCGATCGGGCTGAGTTTAAGACATTGTGTCTTTTATGTCAAGTAGCGGGCAAAGAAATTTGTTTACTCGTCGTCGTTCGTTTCGGACGAAGGTTTTGCGCGCCGCTCCACGACGTGGTACGAGTATGGCTCGCGGGGAGTCGGTGCACCACCTGGACCGGCGTTCCATACCTCGCGGTCATGGTACCGAACTTGGAGCCGGTAGTCGGAGAACCTGCCGCAAAGATAGTGCCATTGGTAGCGGTCGCCGCTTCGCCGGGCCTCGATCAACAGTAAGATTTCGGGATCGGTGCCTTGGGTCAAAGTGAACAGAGCGCCATCGAGCACTTTGTCGGTTGATTTCGGTTCGAAACGGTATAGCGGCTTCGACAACAGCCGCAGTTCCCATCGCCCGCCCTCGGCGTCGATGCTGTTGGCGCTAAACCCGGCGGCGATCGCCTTGATTTGCCGCAGCCGATGCGACGCCGTCTTGGCCGGCTCCGGAGCCTCGGGCACCGGCACCGGTTCCACGCCGGTGGCCGGCGACCAAACGGTGCCACCTCGCCAAACCGCGTTGATCGGTCCGGTCGAGAAAGAGTGGAACTCGTGCTGCACGACGCGCAACCCATCGTTCTGCGGCCAGGCGAAAATGGTCCCAACGGCGGCCGGCCGTCCATCTTCCAACCAAAGGTACACGGCCCCGTCGTCACCGCCTCGAACCGGCTGACTCCAGCGAAAGACGGGCTGGGGTTGCAAGTCGAACAATTGCTCCGCTCGATCCGCGGGGGCGATCCGGTAGTCTTCCGCCATTTGCTTGAAAATCGGCTGCCAGCCCGAGACCTTGATTCCCTCATTGCCCGCAGCCGCGAGCGGCTCTTCGGCCCGCACCAGGTTTTCTGAGATGGCGAGAATCGCCAGAGTCAACGTCAACCAGCAACAACGACCCATCCCATTTTTCTCCTGAAGCCCCGCCGCCAACGACCCGGACGTCTGATTTTAAGACATCTTGTCTAATACAGCAAGCGGCCGATCCCCATGCGCCCTCATCCGTCCATCCTGCCGGCGTACGAACTTTGCCACTCCAACTGGCCATCCGTTCGCCGCAGGCACGGGCAACCAGGTCGCTTATTCGAATTCACGAAACGGAATGCCGATCGCATACCGGGTGCCCGATGCAACGTGATCAAGCCCCTGCTTGACCGGGTTGGTCGCAAAACAAGAACTCGCCGCCGGTGAATTCGTTTCGACCGTTCGTGGCGGAACCGGCTCGTGCACTTGCCACGACCACGAGTTGCAGCGGGAAAAACACTGCGCCACGAAGGTCTTGATGCAGCGCGTTGAAGCCGCCCGCCTCGTAGCGCAGCAACAGAGGCGACGGAGAGGGAGCATGAGCGACGAAGTCCAGATCGACGGCTTGGGAAAGCGTTGCCATTGTTGCGGGGCGTAGCGCGCGGCCATACAATCCATTCTGTCTCGGTCCGAGAATGAGACCGGACCAAGCAAGCTGGGCAAAGGCCGACTCAATTCCCTTTCGTGGACGATTTGCGGGAGGTCTCACATGCGCAGAGCACTTGTTGCTCGCTTGGTGGCGTTGGCTGCAGTGTTGGCTTACCCGGTTGACCTGCGCGCTGACGAGGCAACTGCGGTTGCCTGGGTGGAGAAGCACGGCGGAAAAATCACTCGGGACGACAATCGGAACGGCGGGCCTGTCGTAAATGTGGACCTGTACCGCATAGGGCGATCGGATGTCACGGATGCAGGGCTGAAGGAATTGTCCTCACTCCGAGACTTGCAAAGGCTAAACATTGGTTTTTCCAAGGTGACAGACGCCGGATTAAAGGAGTTGGCCTCGTTCCGGAACTTGGAGAACCTGAATTTGTGCTTCACGCAGGTCACGGACGCGGGAATCAAGGAACTGGCGCCCTTGCGGTCCTTGCACACTCTGGACCTGAACTCTACGAAGATCACCGACGCGGGGTTGACGCAGTTGGCTTCCTACAAGTCCTTGCGCAACCTTACCCTGTGTTGCACGAACTTGACGGACGCGGGGCTGAGGCAGCTCGCCTCACTTGAGGATCTGGAGGCGATCAACCTCTTTGGCACGTCGGTGACGGATACCGGTTTGAAGCTTCTGGCCTCGCTCAAGTCGCTGCGCGTGCTCGAACTGGATCACACGCGGGTAACGGACACCGGGATGAAAGAACTGACCGCTCTCCAGAACTTGCAATGGCTCTCGCTGTGGAACGCGCATATTACCGACGCGGGGCTGAAGCAGTTGGCCACCATCAAGAGCTTGCGGAATCTGAATTTGCGTGGCACCCAGATAACGGACGTGGGGCTGAAGGAGTTAGCGACCCTCCATCAATTGCAGGAACTGATCCTGCAAACGACAGGTGTCACCGACGCCGGGTTGCAGGAATTGGGTTCCCTTAAGGCCTTGAGAAAAGTGTATCTGAACGGGACAAGCGTGACCGCGAGCGGGATGGCCGAATTGAAAAAAGCGTTGCCCGAGTGCGACGTCTCGCAAGTCCTCATCGAGTGACGGTGGGCTCGAATCCTTGATCGCCAGACAGGACCGGCTGCACGTCTGCGAGCCCCCAAGCCACTCCGCCGCCATTTTGGCGACGAGGCAGCCTGGGCAACGGAGCTTCCCTTTCGATCAGCACCCCACCATCGCCAGCTCGCGGGCCTCGTCCACCAGCCCGCCCCGAAACGCCTGCCAGTTCCGGCGGAGCTGGCCCTGATCTGCGCGACACGGCCGGTGGTGATGCCGAACATCCGTGCCGTGTCGCGACCGGTCTCGCCGGCGGCCAACGTCATGGCCGCACCTCGGCCCACGACTCAAATCTCGGGGACCACGGCGACGGCTCGGCACCAGCCGGCACTGGCTCCTTGGATTTTGACCGGAAGGCAAGAGACTAAAAAGCCATGCGACCGAGGAATTTGTTCCAGGTTTGCCAACTTCTCGATCTGGCAATATTCGCGCTCGATCCCGGCGAAATGGGCCGGCCAGATAAACCGGCCGTCACCGGTGCGCCGAAAGTCCGCGACCATGTCGGCGAATGGCCTGTCGAGCGTGAAGGCGTCGATACCGATCACCTTCACGCCGTGTTCGACCATCCAGAGCACACCTTCGCGCCCCAAGCCGGGCTGCCTGAAATAATCTGTCGTGCCCAGCCGCTTGTCGGCCCCGGTGTGTAGCAGCACGATGTCGAAGGGCCTGAGCTGATATTCGATTCGGACGAGAGCGGCTTCCAGGTCGGCGACCTCGATGAGCTCGCCGGCCGCCTTGTGCCGGAAGTCGAGCACAACGCCCGGCCCAAAGCACCACTCCAAAGGTACCTCGTCGATCGTCCGGGCCGGCTTGCCCTCGGATATGGGACCATAGTGGTAGGGGGCATCGACGTGCGTGCCGGTATGCGAAATCGCTTGCACCTCCTCGATCGCCCAGCCCAGGCCATTGGAGTAAATGAGATCCTCGGGCTCGACGCCGAAGAACTGACGCATTTGCTGGAGGCCCTCGCCCTCGTGGCGAATATACCGGATCTGCGCAGGAAGTGGCTCGCTGGAAGAGGCGTGCTCCAGAGGCACGCTCAGGTCGATCAGGCGGAACTTGCCGAACATCACACCGATCCTCGGTTGCCAAACGGTGCCCCGGCTCGCAACGGACATTGGCACCGCTGTTGATCGGCCGGTAGAGCTTCGCCGTTTGGGGCGCCAGGGCCAGCCGGCACCACCGGCCGGCAAACCTGGCCTGGATTGCCTATCCTCAGCGATTTATGTCCCGTGTCAACAGCAAGCTTGCGGTGGACGAATGCGGTTGCGGCCCTGGAACGAGAGTCTGCGAACGCCGACGCAAACCAGACCCGACAACATTAGGGCGCAATAAACTGCGACGAAGACGGCCTCTGACGATCGCGCTTGCAAAGGTTGCGGCGTCAAGAAACGTGTCTCAACCCCTTGGTTTGCCGTGGATGGAGCACGCTCGGTTAATTCGAAGGGCGAAGTTGCGACGCAAAACGACGATGAACGAAAAGAGACCGTCCGCCCCATCCCAGGAACAGCGACGAACGATACTGGCACCGCACGATCGCAATGGCGGAGGGGCGCGACGGTACGCGGCGCGCCGGCCATTTAGGGTTATCGCAGGCTTTGGTTGGCGGATGCCGAGCCCCTGTCGTCATGGCACCGCCCAACTCGTCGCAGGCGGGAAGGTGCGTGACATTCCTTGGCGCCGGCGCGCGACCGCCCGCGGCAAAAACTCCTGGTGCTCCTTCGACATTCGCTCCACTACTCAAATAGTACCGTCCGGCCGTGGGCGATGGAACAAGTCTTAGGCAGCAAGTCTCCCGAAAATAATAGTTGTTCCGTCGCGAGGAGGCGAATTTTTTTGCGCTCGTGCGAAAAAGGGAGGAAAGAATATGGAACGGCGCGGACGGCAAGCGTAGCATGAAGCTTATGGAACGCCTTGAACACCGTAATGAAGAAAGGGCCGTCTGGAGCGAGCAGCTTCATTCTCAGTTCATGATGTTCCGCGAAGTGATCATCTCCGTTTTGCACCATCCAAATCGTCCGGAGAAGCAGGAGATCATGGACGAGATCGACCGCGATTTGGACGAGAAGTACAGGCAAGCGGAAATCAGTCTTCAGGAAAAACTGAGTTTGAAGATGCTTCTGGAGGCCGGGTATCTGGGTAGCTGAAAGTCCGGCCGCAATGAAGCCAGCGGAAGGGAAGACAGGATGAACAGGATGGAACCCCGCCTTGCGATCACTCTCCAAATTCCATCCTGCCAAGCGTTCCATCCTGTCTAAAGAACATGCCGTTAGTCGTATTGGATCGCTGCCCACCACCTCACGGATGAAAAGCAATCGGCACCATCAAACGCCATCCGTGGTATTGCCATGCCATCAGTGGGTATTCTTGCCCATGCTGTGTACTACGCAGGCCAGCTCGCGGCATAAAATCTTCGCGGGCGACAAAGAAAAAAGGCGTTAGTAGTACGGTTCGACCACGGCCTTGCGATCGCGCCGAATTCCATCCTGCCATCCAACTCGCCAGGTAGAGCCCTTACAGTGTGGTGGTCGGCGGACTCTAGCCCATTACCACAACTGCGGCTGCGGTGGAAAGTAACAGCAGGACATCAACGATCGACACGGCGATCCACCACCCGCTGTTTGGGCGACCGAGAAACCAAGTGCCTACGTCGAGGGCCGCGAAAAACAGGCAGAAGATTACTGCAAATACTTTTAGCGGCGACATGAAGCCATTCTACCATGACGGCATCAAATTGCTCGGCGAACGTTCAAGCCACCACAGACTTGGGACGCCGCCTCGCGCAGGCGCTTGACAAATAAGACATGCTGTCTTAAAATCGGTGCGGTTCGTGAACAGGGAACACCGAATCGAGGTCATGCTGCCATGAAGAGGTTTTCTTCGCCGGCCATCGATTGCCGGCTCGTCGTTTGGTTCGAGTCGGCGCGACGCAAACTGCTGGAGGCCGGTTTGGCCGATCGCGGCGACAAGCCGCTGGGTTATTGGGCGTTACCGAGCGATCGGCACCTCCCGCTGGCGCTCGTCGACCGCAAAATCCGCGAGGTCATCGCGGCGGAGTTCGATGAACTTCACGCCACACCGGGGGTTGGCCCCAAGAAACTGGCGGCACTGATCACCTTGCTGAACCGCGCGGCGCTGCCGCAAGCGGAGCCCGTCGCGCCGGTCGCCCCAATTGCCGCTGCCGAACGCTTGAACGGCCGTTCTGGGGTTTGCGAAGCGGTCTGGGAGCAGTGGCGCGCCAGCGTTCGCGCGCACGGCTTGGGCCACGAAACGATGGGCCGCTTCGCCGCCAGCCTGCAAGACTTGCCGCGGAGCATGTGGCGCGATCCGCTCGACGTCTATGTCAACTTGACGCTGGCCGAGATCCGCGGGCTCAAGTCGCACGGCGAGAAGCGGGTGGCCGCCGTCGTCGATATCTTTGGTCACGTTTACCAAATTGCATCGCAACTCGACGCCCGACCGCACCTGCGCGTGAGGATCGTGCCGAAGCTCGTCGAACAAGTCGAGTCTTGGGGCGAGCGCCGGCTTTCGCAGGCGGGCCCCCTGGAAAGCGACGAGATCCGTTCGGCCTTTATCGCCCCGCTACTGGACCAGGTGGCCAACGACGCCGGCCAGGGGGTAGCGCGGATTGCCGAAAGCCGGCTGCCCCCGCAAACTTTCAGCGTGCAGCGCATCGCGCGCCAGACCTGCCAGAACCGAGGCCGCGTTTACGAGTTGCTGGCCGACGTGGAGACGATTCTCGAAGTCCGCTGGCCCGAGGGCCGGACCATGGCCCGCCGGCTCGCCGACCGGATTGCCGGGCAAGCGCCCGATTCATCGGCCCATCAGCTCATCGAGTCGGCCGCTCAATTATTCTATCCCGACCGCGACCAACGGCGAGGTGTACTCGCCATGACCAACGGCCAATCTACTTGCTCGTAGAGTCTGGTGGTGAGTTCGCGTCGGGAAGTTCATCGACGATTCGCGCGCGATAGCACATGTAGGTCTTGTCGCCGGTCTCGATCAACGTGTAGTCGCCATTGATTCTGGCCCGCCGCTCGTCGTCGTCGCGCGACGACCAAAGCGCCTGATCGTTGTACTTGACTGTGAGCTCTTTGTCGGAAAATCGCAACGCCGCGCCGTGCCAAGCCCAGGTTTTGCCGTCGGGTGGGTGACGGGCTTCGATCATCAACAGCACCTCGGGGTCGGTCCCCGCCGAACTGACCATGGCGAACAGGGCGCCTTCCAGGACTTCTTCCGAGGAAGGCTCAAACTCCAACAACGGCCTCGGCAGCAGCCGAAGTCCCCATGTCTGCCCGTCTCGAGTGCGGCTTTCAGCCGCGAACGAGCGGGCCAATTTGCGCATTTGCTGGCGGCGCTGCGACGACGACTCGGCCACGCTTGGGGCGTCGCCCAGGGCAGCCAGCGTGATCCCGCGCTCGGGCGTCCACTGAAACGCACTGTTTTCCGGGGTTTCTGGAAATAGTTGCCTCGTTGCCAGCGTGTGGAATTCGTGGATCAGGATTCGCTGCCGCGGACTGGAAGCTCTCGTCGAAAACATCGTACCGATGACCTCGGGCCGTCCGGCATAGCTCCAGGCATAGAGATGCCCGTATTGGGTGTGCTCCCCGACCAGGTTCGTCCAACTGAAAATCGGTTTCGTTTCCAACTCGAGCGGTAAAGTGCGTCCTCGATCGCGGAAGATTCGATAGGCTTCCGCCTCGTGCGTGTGAAGCTTGAGCAATTCCGCAATCGGCGGGTCGGCCTGCGCGAGGGTACCCCCGAATGCGCCATACGCGATCGCGATCACCAGGACATTGAATCGAACGAAGATCACCAGCGCGCTCCTTACCCAATTCAGCTTTCCACTTCAGACAATATGACTTAATCGCTTGCCATTGGCAAGCCGATTGCCAGCGGCCCACTACCGATTTTCGGGCAGTGTCCGGATTTGCCGCCGAGAATTTTTCGGCGATGGCACGCGAGTGGTGACTTTCGGGGCAAGACGATCATGGATGTCGCCGCACTTTCGAGGAAACGACTTGCCACGACAATCGCATCGGCGGCCGTGAAACCACGCGGCCGCCCGCGGCAAAAACTCCTGGTGCTCCATCGACATTCCCTCCACGACTCACATAGCACGTCCGGCCGTGGGGGAGGGAACAAGCCATAAGCGGCAACAACCCGCCCCGCCGGGCGCAGTCGGCGCGGTTTCCAATGGACCGTCGATGGCTGCTTCCTCTGGGGGTCGTGGAGACGCAGGAGTTTTTACCACAGGCGTAACCTTCAGACGCTTCCTGCTGTTTGGAACTTCTGGGTTTCAGGTGCGTGCAAATTCACGGATTCCTGGGGGATCGCTCGTCAGCATCAAATCCGCCCGTACTTCATGCCTTTCGGTTGCGATACAACGACGGGTCGACCGTGCGCGCCATGGCCTCGATGTCGGCGTCCACTCCGAGAAACGCGCACACGCGCTCGGCCTGCCGGCGCGGCTCCGCGAGCAGATCGTTAAAACTCAGGCGGAGAACCTGGAAATTCGCTTGCCGCTGGAGCCATTCGTGCAGTTGTTTCAGGTGCAGCGTAAACGCTTGCGTGATCTGCTCGCGTGCGGCCACCGGCTTTCCTAATCGGTCGAGCATTTTCTCTTGCGACGAGAGCATCTCGTCGAAATCGCGCTCCATGAAGATGATCCGGTAGCGCTCGCTCGAAGGCAGCCCGTACAGGAGCTGCGAGACCATCTTCAACGCCTTTCCGCGCGTCGCCGGAAGCCACGACGCGTCGCGCTGGATGCTCTTGACCTTCTCAAGCTCGTAGTAGCCTTTCGGATTATCGGTGTCGGCCGTTCGCACGCCGTCGGTGACAAGCTCGATGCCGCCGTTTTCCAGCATTTGCATCATCAGCGACGTGCCCGACCGCGGCAATCCCGATACGATGATGATTTCCATGTGCATGTCGATCAGATGTTGACGTTCAAGAGCCGGCGAAAAGCAAATCCGGTGACCATCGACACGACGAACCAGTAGACGACCCAGGAATCGGTACCGCAGGTCCAGCCCGCGCGTTTCGGATAATCGATCGCGATCGATCCGATCGGCGAGCCGGGGGCAAACGGCGTCTCGGCGGGGTGCATGAGCGTATCGGCGAAGTCCCAATCCGGCCGCAACGAGCTGACGCGCATGAAGCGGTCGCCGACGACCAGATCTTTCTCGAAGGTCTGATCACCCACCTGAAACGCCAGCCGATGCTGGCCGGGCCGGCGCGCCTGGATGCTCCAGCATACCTCGCGCAGCCCGCCGCCAGGAACACCCCGCAGCCCGCCGCCAGGAACACCGCGATTGCGCACGCGCACCGGGCCGATCGCCACGTCGACGTCGGCCGACGGTCCCAGACTCACCTCGGGCCACGCGGCGCCCGCGCCCAGCTTCAAGGTCACCACCGCGTCCTCGCCGACGCGCAGGGGCCGCGCCTGGTACCACAACGAAAGTTGCCCGAGCACGAGCAACACCGGAACGGTCATCACCATCATCGGCACGATCGCGAGCACCAGCAACCCGGCGGCGGCGCGGAGCACGCGCCCTTGCGCGCGCAGCGCCACCGAGGCGCCGGTGTTGAACAGCTTGAGCGACAGCAGGTTGGCCTTGATCTCGTCTTTGACGCGCTTGATCGCCCGCTGGTTCGACGTAAACTTGAACACGGCCAAAAGCGCCACCCCGGTGATGGCCGCGGCGAGCGTCGCCGAGAGCCAGCCGGGCAAGACGCCAATGGGTGCGAGCAACAGCTTCCCCACGGCATTCGCCGGGGAGTTCAGCCAAACCAAAACTCGCGTCAGGAAATCGGTCACTCGATGTATCCCAGTCCGCGAAGCTGATCGGCAACTTGTCCCTCGGCCTCTTCCAGCTTGAGTTTCGCCAGTTCGTTCTCGATCGCGTGGGCGATGAATTCGTCCACGCCGCTGTAGCCGGCGGTTTCAGCCGCGCGCTTGGCGCGGTCGTACAACGCCTCGTCGATCTTGATCTTGGCCATGCGTATCGGCTCCCTTCAGGTCGAAAAAATATCCTTCCCCGTCATCGATGTCGGCACGCCCAGGCCGAACAGCCCCAGAATCGACGGCGCCACGTCGATCAGTTTTGGACTTTTGGCGCGCAACGGGCGATTGCAAAACAGCACGCCGGGCACTTCCAGCGCATCGGCGCAGTGGTCGGCGCTCCAGGCCGAGTCGTTCGGCAGCAAGACCTCGTCGGTCAGGTCGCCCTTCGACGTCGACCACGACGCCCGGTAACCACGGGCATAGCCGACGATCAGGTCGGGCGCCAACGCGGTCGCGTTGCCCGAATACACCTGGTCGGCGCGATAGACGTTGCGAACCACCCGCTGCCCGTTGAAATCGGTCACCGCCTCGAGCCGCATCGCCAATTCCGTCAGCAGGGCCGCCTGTTCCTCGCCCGGCTCGACGATACCGTCGCTCTCGCGTCCCTTGAGATTCAAGTACAGCCCGTTCAGCCCCAGCCCGTAGGCGACGGTCTGCGACCAGTCGATGTCTTTCAGAATCGACGTACACTCCGGCGGGCCGAGATAACCCAGCGCCCGCAACCAGGAATTGAGATTGAACTGCGTGCCGAAGTTGGCGAAACCATGATCGCTCATCACGATTACCGTCGCGCCGCCGCCGCCATGACGGTCGAGCACGTCGCCCACCAGGTCGTCGAGTCTTTGGTAGAGCCGGCGAACGTGTCCAAAGTAGCGTTTCGCCTCGCCGTCGGATCGGATCGGGTGCTTTTCGTCGGAGTTCCACCAGAACATGTGCGATTGCAGGTCACTGCTGGAGAAATAGAAGAACAGCAATCCGTCGTCGTAATCGTCCATGGCGTAATCGAACATCGCCAGCCGCTCTTCGAGCACCATGTTCGCCTGCCGGAGAAACTCATCGTCCTGGAACACGCCGTCTTTGCGGGCGTTATAGTCTTCTTGAAAGCCGGTGGTGTAGAACAGCCCGAGTTGCTTTGAAACGTCTTGAACGAACGAGGCCGGCTCCGAGATTTGCGCGGCCGGGGCGCTCGGATCGATGTTGATCGGCGTCACGTAGAGCTTGAAGTTGGGCGAGACCTCTTGCAGATAGAACCGGCAGACCCCGCTGACGCTCGGCACGTACCATGCCAGGGCGAACGCGAGCCGAGTCCAACGGCTCCATTGACCCGCCTTGAGCAGAATCTTCTGGCCTTGGATTTCGATCAGCGCCGCGTCGGCAGCGCGGTCGCGAAAAATCGTCGCCGCGATCGAAATCGGCTTTGGCTCGTCGAGCAGCGTATTCGCCGGCCCTTCGATCGCGATCTCCGCCCGATCGTCATCGAACGACAGCGGTACCTTCTTTCCAACGCTTTCCTCCTTGGCTTCCGGCGGATGGTTTTCCGCGAAGTGCTGGTAAGTGCCGTAGGTGCCCAGCATGTCGGGCGTTCCCATGCCGGCGATCGAGCGGTGATGACCGTGGTGCGAGGGACTGGGCGGGTAGTTCGACGGCAGATCGTAAAATGTCGAGTTGACGCGCGCCGTGTCGAGATAGTCCCAGAACGGAACGCCCTGGCGCCGGAGCACGGTTTTGCCGTCGACGGTCTCGGCGGCCGAATAGAACGGAGAGCACGGTTCGTGCGGGTGCCGGTGGACGAAGTCGAAGATACCGTGCGAGCCCGGTCCCGCGCCGTTGATGAAGTTGGCCCAGGCCACGGGGCTCTGGGGCGGAATGCTCGTACCCAGGTCGCTGAATCCGCCGCTTGCGCGGAGCTTCGCGAGATGCGGGAGCAGGCCTTCGCTCATCATCGCTTCGCAGAGCCGCGGGTCCATGCCGTCGATGCCGATGACGATGACCTTCGCACCGAGGCTTCTCGAACGGCGCTTGCGGCCGCCGACCCAATAAGCGCCAGCCCCGATTCCCGCGGCGGCGCCGGCCAGGGCCGAACGCCTCAGAAAGGTCCGCCGGTTCGATCTTGGTTTCGCTGGTTCGGCCATGGATTCGAATTGAGGACGAAGGTGACGAGGGAATCGGAAACATGAGCCTATCGCAAAACGGCCTTGTGGTGTAGGCATTGCGGGAGGGGCGGGAAAAAAACAAGGCCGCGGGTACAAAAGGGCTGGGACCACCCACTATAATGCAACTCACGAGCGAGGACTTCGACAGGATAGACCACGGGCCGTACCTTGGCGGTCTACAGATGATAGGCCAAGCTATTCCTTTGAGGCGGAATCGATGGCACTCAACGACATCTTTGGCTACTTTCGGGGGTACGACAAACGTTCCTTCGAAGTCGTCGCGTGCCAAGGGAACGAGCCGAGTGAGGCCGACGTTGCCGTGTTTGAGGCGGAAGTTGGTTTCCGTCTACCCGAAGAGTTCCGGGAGTTTACCATGTCGCCGCTTGGTGGACTCTACTTGGAAGTCCGTGAACGACTGTGGCCCCGCCCAAAGTTGTTTGACGTCGGGCCGTTTTGGTCGTTCCTGTATGGGCTAAAGGTCTTCGGCATTGCGGAAGGCATCCCTGAATGGCTGGACGTCCGCGTACAATACAGGGAATTCCACGCTGAGGGATTCGCCGGCCTCGTTCCGTTTTTGCAGTTGGTTGGTGACGCAGACAAGTACTGTTTTGACTCCGGTGGCCACGTTATCCGTTGGTCACATGAAGAGCCGGAGATCCGAGAACAAGAGCCAAGCACATTCAGCGAACTCCTCATTCGAGAGATCCACGAACTAGAGGAACGGAAAAATCGCAAGATTGGCGCGGCGGGGAACTAGGGATAACCAATGGCTGAAGCTGACCGTGGCCCTTAGCCTGGTTCTGCGGGCTTCAGCGTGCTTGCAGGCGCCCCGACAACTTAGCCGAACATTAAGCGCAAAAAAGCACAATGCAGGTGCCAGCGATATCGATGCCCGCCACGAACCCCCGACTTCTGATCGACGCAACGGACGTGGACGTGAGCGAAGTCTGGATTCATCGCCAGGACGATCCGTATCCGGGCGGCCACTCTTACCGTCTTTGGCTACCGGAGTCTCTTATCGCTCAATGGCCGACGAACGCTCAGAAGGACTTGATGTGGCTAGATCGCGTGCTTAGCGTTTGGCGGACGGGCAAGCGTTCCCGTAAAGCTGCGGCGCCCGCCTTTGTCCTGAATACGATTGAGAAGATCACGCAGGCCGTGAGGGGCGTCGAGATTCACGGAGAATGCTCTCCTCACTGTTCGACTCTCGATTGTCCATCGTGCGGGGCGCCCGTCTGGGTAAACTGGTTGTACGATCATTCTCTTCGCGGTCCCGATGGCGAACTGCGGTTCAAGTGCAAAGAATGCTCGACGCTTGGGAGTGTGAGCTTAGACGGCGAAAGCTTGTGGTTGTCGTCGTCGGACGGAACTCAAAGGAGCAGGTGCATGCAGGTCGGCCTCAAACACAGATTTCATAACGGCATCCACACGATTGCGCTTGGTAAGATCAAGTGGACGCTTTAGGCGCTAACCAGTCGCTGCCCTTGATCGGGCCGCCATTACAGCGACAAGAGTCGCGGGCGTTCGGTTTCAATTAGGCGGCCCATCGCCGCTTCCCATGAGACGCGAGAGCCCCGGAGTGTGTCCTACGATCAACGTGAAACCGAGGCACCCGCCAAATGGATCGCAGGCAAGCCGAAGGCATCTTAGGAGCAGAAAGTCCCTAAACTTCCCATATCACCTAAACCTGGAACCCATGCGGACAGTGCGGACAGTTGAAAATGAGACGGCTGTCCGCACGAATAGACGACGTAAGGGCATGTCAAACTGGCATTTGCGTTCACGAGGTGGGTGATGCGGACAGTTCGGACAGTTGTGCCCCCCACTTTTGAAACGTGTTCCCGGGGGCTCATCGACGCCAGCAAAGTCTTTCTGTTTTCCACGCGATGGGTCACTTTGGGCGAATAGGCAGACGCCATTCCAACGGGCGCGGACAGGAGTGGAAGGCGCGGAAATTGGTGACGGCCGCAAGCACGACCGTCTCATTTCGAGAAGCGCTAATTGGCGCTTTTCGAAATCGTTGTTGCGAGAGGAGTTGCGCTCAACACCGTTGCGCAGTCACCGAGGAGCTGAACTGAAACCGTCGGCTCATGGTTCTACACGAATCGGTTCTCCGTTTTTCGCGCCGGCGATCGTGCCGGGCGCCTCACCCACGGTCAGCGGTTTGCCGTCCATGTAGTCGGGCACCGGGATGCCGAACAACTCGAGCACCGTGGGGCCGATATCCAAGAGTCGCGGGCGCTCGGTTTCAATGGGGCGGTCGCAGAACAGCACACCGGGCACGACTGAGGGATCGACGCAATGGTCGCCGCTCCAGGCCTTGGTATTGTCGTGGAAAATCTGCCGCGTGGTCCGACCGATCGCCGCTTCCCAGGAGACTCGATAGCCCCGCTCGTAACCGACGATCACGTCGGGCGCCTGGTCTTTGTACGGCCCGCGGTAAGCGTGTTGAGCAAGGTAGGCGCGCTTGACGGCTTTCGTGCCGTCGTGCGAATCGACCAGGGCCGCCAGCCTTAGGGCGATTTCCTCACCCAGCGCGTCGGCCTCGTGGCCGGGGGCGACCGTGCCTTGCGCGAACTTGTCTTTGACGTTCAAGAAGATGCCGGTCAGCCCGATCGCAAAGGCGCGCGTCCGCGACCAATCGACTCCGGCAAGGTGCGCCTGATCGCGCCGCGCGTCGTCGACCGCCAGATAGCCGTTTTCTTCCAGCCAACGATTCAAGTCGATTCCACGGCGGAAGGGGTTGAAGCCGTGGTCGGAGATCACCATCAGCATCGTCCCCGCGTCGCGGCACCTGGCCACGGTCCGGCCTACCAGGTCGTCCATCCGCCGGTAGAGGTCCTCGATCACCAGGCGCAGGTGCGGGGGCACGTCCTTCGGGCGAGCGGGGTGGTCTTCGTCGTGGTAGCGCCAGAACATGTGCTGCATGCGATCGGAGCCGTCGAACACGCAGACGCAAACGCCCCGTTTCACTTTATCGAGACCGTCGAAGAACATCGCCTCGCGCTCGCGGTCGAAGTCGAGGCATTGTTTCAAGAACTGATCGTCGCTCAGGACCTGCTCGTTCAGCGCCCAGGTGTCTTCGGCCAGGCCCAGCGTGGCGTAGGCCCCTTGTTGCTTCGCCAGGTAGACCGGATACACCCAGGGATAACCCAGTGGCATCGCCGGGTGTTCCGGGTCGATGTTGATGGGCGTGACGTAAAGCTCGAAGTCGGGCGTCGTGCGAAGTAACAGAAACTTGCAGACTCCATACACGTTCACCCCCGGCGCGGCGCGGAAACGCACCTGGACCCAGTCGGTGTACTCCCCTTCGACGAGATCGTACTTCGCGCCGCCGATCTTCAGCGCGGCGCGGCCGTCGCCTTGAATCGTGACGACGAACGGCAGCTTAAGGTGCCCCTGATCGGCCTCGTCAGGGTGCGGCGGGCCGATGAGCTGGGCGCGCACGACATTTCCTTCGCGAGCCACCGCGTGGAATTCACCTCCCGTTTTTTCTGCTTCCGCAACCGTCTTGGTCGTATAGAACGAGAACATCCCTTGGGTGCCGCGGACGTCGGGCACGCACATCGCCGAAAGCTGCACGCCCCGCAGTTTCTCCGCGGGAAAGGTAATCGGAACGCGGATAATGCAGTTGAAGATGCCGTATTCGCTCAACACCTGCCAGAACGGCCGGCTCTTGCGCAAGAGCCGGATATCGGCCTTGCCCAGGGGAATTCGCAGCTTGCCCAACCGCAGGTTCCGTCGCGGGGGGCGGATTTCCACGGAGCTCAGCTTCGGCTGATAGGTGCGCAGGTCGGGCGCCAGGAAGTCGAAGATATTGTGCTTGCCCGGATTGACCCCGGTCTGAAACGACGACCACGCCACCGGCGAGATCGGTGGCAGCGTGCTGCCCAGCGGTTGGAAACTTCCCTTGTCGCGCAGCGCCGCCAGATGAGGCAGCTTGCCTTCGGAAAGGAATCGCTGCGTGAGGCCAAAGTCCAGTCCGTCCAGCCCCAGGATGACCACGCGTTTGACCCGGCTGCGACCCGGGGGCCGACGCTGGAACAGGAACCGCCACAGCCATCGAATCGGCCAGGTGAGCAGCAGCAAAACGGCCGAACCGACCGCGGCGAACACCGCCAGAAAAGAACCGGCCAGCGCGAAGCCGGCGCCGGGCCCGATGTAGGCATAGGCCGGGCCAGGGGCGGCCAACACCAGGAGTATTGCCGCCAGCAGCGGCCAACCCATTTTGCGCATCGCGTGATCCACCTGGGCTGTTTTCGTGCAGCCAGCCGCTCGTCAGTCCGTCAACCTCCGGGCGGCTTCGATTCCATCTCTTCGATGGTTTTGCCAGGCGTCAGGTCTTTGTCGGCCAGGCCGGGATGATCGGCCGCGAAACGATAAACTCGAAACACGGGCATCACGCTCATGTTCGCAAAAGCGGGTGGCACCGCCGGCCCCGGTGGCCCTCCCGGACCTCCGGGCCTTCCTGGGCCGCCCGGACCCGGAGGCGCGCCTGGTCCCGGCGGCCCGCCGCGGCCGACGTTCGCCTGCATCTCAAGAAACTGCTTCTTTTGTTCGTCGCTCAACAGTTCGGCGAATTCCATGTCGGCTTCGGCCTGGAGTGCTTTCAGCGCTTTCTTTTGTTCGGCCGAGAGCTTCAGACGAGCCTGCACAACGAGCGACATGAACTCGCCCGGCTGCGGCAGGCCGGGAAAGTTTTTCGGGTCGTTGAACTGCTTGCGTTGCTCGTCGGTGAGGAGCTTGCCGAGCTTGTCGTCGGCCTGGCTCTGAAAGGCGTCGAGTCGCTTGTTCTGCTCGTCGGAAAGCTTCAGAGCGCCCCGCAGAAACGCCGGCAAAAGCTGGCCGGGCTTGGGCGGGCCGCCCGGTGCGGGAGCGCCGGGAGGCGGACCACCGAACGCGAACACACTCTTCGACTGTTTTCGCTGCTCCGCGGTCAGCACCATCTCAATCCGGCCATCGACCTCTTTCTGCAGCGCGGCCAGTTCCTTCTTTTGCTCGTCCGAAAGTTTCAGCCGCTCTTGTTCCTGTGTCGCCAACACCTGGCCGGTCTGATACGACGCACCGAAACCTGCCGGGCGCGGCGGTTGCGGCACCAGGAGCTGCCGCGCCTGGTCGGCCGTGAGCAGCGTTTGCAAACGACGATCGACTTCCTGCTGAATCTCATCCAGTTGAGCGCTCTGCTCCGGCAAAATCGCCAGCAGTTCACGGACGATCGGCGTCATCACCTGGCCTGGCTGAGGCGGCGGACCAAAACCGCCAGGCGAGCCCATGCCTCCCTTGACCGGATTGACGTACTTCCAAACGACTTCTTTTTCCGGCGTCACCTCGAAGATCGTGCCATTGGCGCCCGAACAGATCAGCGTATTTCCGTTCGCGAGCCGCTGGGCGCCGGAAATGAAGAACGAATAGAAGTCGGTCTTCGTCGGCGCCGTGTAGCTCCACACGGCCTGTTCGGGCTCGTAGGCCCAGACCTCCCGATCTCCGGCGGTCGCGCGCGCGTACCGCCCCTGCGAATCGACGGGCAACACGAGCTCATCGACCGACGAATAACTGCCGTCGGGCCGATTGGTGCCATTGTTGAAGACCAGCACGTGTCCTTCGCCCGGGAGTCCCTTGGCGATCCAATGGGCGTTGTGCTGGGCGAAAAGTTTCTGGTCCGCTTTCTTTCCGGCGCGGTACGCGCTTGGATTGCCCCAGCGGTAGAGCAAATCGCCCCCCTGGCCACCGCGGCCGCCCGCGTGGCTGGCCGCTTCGGCGGTTGTCGTGCTGTGGTCGATAATCCAGAGCTCGCTGAAGGCGTGGACGCTGACCATCAGTTGGTCGAGGTCGGGGTTAAAGGCGACGCCGTTGAAGTGTGTCCAGTCGGGGCTGGCGCGCGGCCTGCCCGCCGTGTTGGCCCCGATATAACCCACGCTCTTGAGCTTGTCCGAACCATCCTTGGTGGCCGCGATCGGAGCCAGCGCGTCTTCACCAAAATTGAGGTTGACCAATTCAGGGTGCTCGGCCACGTTGCCGTAATTCGGCTTCGTCTTGTCGAAGTCCTGGACGATGTGGTCCCAAAGGTGCCACTGCCAGACGACTTCGCCCGTGGTCTTGCCCGTGGGCCTGATTTCGATCAGCGAATCGGCCAGCAGATGGCTGTCGCTGGTCAGTTCCGGTCGTCGCCCGGCGGCGAGAGCCTCCTCGGCGGTCTTGCGGTCCCAGACAATCATGATGATGTTGCCGTTGGGCAGCCGGGTGAGGTCGTGATGAGGGAGCTGCCTGGCGTTGTAAAAGCGGAAGTCCCAAACCAGCTCGCCGTCCCAGGTGAACTCTTGCACGCGTCCACCTACGCCCGGACCGGGACCGAACACCTGCGACTCGATTCCGATCGAGCCGCCGCGCAAGATGTTGCCGTTGTCGAGCAGGTAGGCGCACAAGGTCGGCGAGCAATCGCTTTGCCAGGTCCGCACGACTCGTCCCGTGACGTCGAACAGATAAGTCCGGCTGGAATTCAGCGGAGACATCAGGTTAAGACCGGAAAAGGCCCCCGGATCGTTGGTGACCAGACCGAGCTGAATTGGCGAGGTCTTTTTGTCTTTGTCGGCTTCTTCGACTTTGGCCGGCGCTGTTTTCTCGCCCGCATCGGCTGGGCTTGCCTTCGGCCGACGATCGCTTTGAGACGGCGGATCTTGGTTCTCACCGGTGGCGCCTGCGGCGGCGAGCATGACAAGCGTCGCGGCGATCCCAGCACTGGCTCGTGGGCCGCGGCCGTTTCGGCTGGGCGCTAATACGGGCGCCCCTGTGGCAACTTGCTTTGAGCGTTCAAAATGACATCGCATGGAATCATGCCTCCGCGGCGAGTGGGCTGGATGGAAGATCGCGGGCGAATCAGGCGCTATGGGCCTTCGCCAAGGCGTCTTCGACGACCTTTTTGAATTCGTCGACGGGCGCATAGCCGACCTGTTCACCCAGCTTTTCACCCGACACCGTTTGGAAAATCAGATGTGGAAAGCCGTTGGTGGCGCCCAGCTTCGTCAACGCGTCGGGCTCGGTGTCGCCATCGACAATGACCAGCACGAACTGGTCGAGCAGGTCCTTGACCGAGGCGTCATTGAAATTCTCTTCGGCGTGCTTCTTACACCAGCCGCACCAGGTGGTGGTGACGAACAACATCAGCGGTTTGTCTTGCGCCTTGGCCTCGGCCAGGCCCTTTTCGTAGCCAATGACGAACGACAGTTGCTGCGTGTGGTCGGCCCACTTGGCACCTTCGTCGACCCCGCCGGCCGGGGCGGTGCCGGTCGTTACGGAGTCGTCTCCAGCCGGCTTTGCGGTATCAGGTTTGGTGCCGACCGAATTGGTGCAGCCTACGAAGAACATGGCCAGGACGCAAAAGGTCATTTTAGCATTCGATCGGACGAACATGGAACGAGCTCCTTGCAAGGAGGAAGAGGGCGGCACCTACGAACTCACCCAGCCATCGAGAGCTGGGGTTGAACAGGCTGTTAAGCATATCGCCGCTGGGCGCGGTTGAACAGGTCGCCCGGCCCCAGGGTGACGATTTAGGTGCCCGGCGGCGGCAGGCGCAGTTGGGCGAGGATGTCTTCGGCCATATGGTGATATTCCTCCACAAGATTGGCGCCGAAGTTGTACGTCAGGTAATAGCCGGCGCCGCACGTCACCAGGTGTCCGACGATCGGCAAGACATACGAAAAAACTCGCGACATTTCCCGCTTCCCCAGGGACTTAAGGGCCATCGTGATGGCCGTTTCGCTCCCGTACTTCGAGATCAGCGCCACCATCCGGTGCATCACCGCCGCTCCCTGTGGACGCCCTCCAAGCAGCTTTTCCCAATACGAGTTCTGTTCCGGCGTGATGTTGTAAATCGCGGCCACTTCCTGGACCAACTTGCAGAGCAATGCCAGATCGACCGCACCATCCAGCCCGATGATTGGATTGAGTCCATTCAGGGCCGCAAGTCCGGCATACCAGGCGGCCAATCGCAGGGCGTTCTTCTTCTTCCTCTCCAGCGCATTGCGGCTCCAGGCGGCAAAGTCGTTCTCCAGACGCATCTGCTTCATGCCGCTGAACTTGTCGATGATGTCGTCCAGCAAGCCCGGCAGATCGTACATGGCCGGCCGTCGAGACGACACCACATAAATACGTTCGACCGTCAGCGGAGCGAGGTTCTTGCGAATGTCATCTTCAATCTCCCGCTTCAGATCAGCCTCGGTTTGCGTGGAGCCGTCGTATTCGGAGTTGGCCAGCGCCGCGTCGAATTTGCTTCGGACGAGAAAGCAGGGCTTCTTCAGCTTCGCAGTGAGCGCGGCGTAGATCGTCGCCTCATCTTCGAAAAAACGAGATTCCGTGACGAAGATGAACAGGTCGTAGCTCTCGAGGCTCAACCGCTCCACATAGTTGCTGGCGGGGAACGACTTCGTACCGCACCCCGGCAGGTCGACCAGCACCAGCCCGCGATGGACGTACTCATGGGCTTCGAGCGTCGTTTCCTTGCTGGAGCCGACCGGGGCCAGTTTCTGGTCGACAATGGCATTGATCAGCGACGATTTTCCAACGCCGCTTCGCCCGACGATCCCACACTTGATTTGCGTGGCCTCGTATTCGGCCTTTTCCTTGGCAAATTGCTCCAGGAAGTCCCTCAGCGTCTTGTCGATCTCCGCCGGGGAGGTGCCGAGACCAGCGGGTTCGATATTCGTCATCTGAAATTGCCCCTTGGCTTGCCCTTGGATTCCAGCCCCCGGAGACAGGTCTCGTCGTCGGGGACGATTCGTCGACGGCCTTCCGATAGCCGATATTATACTTCACGCAGCCGAAAATGAGACATTAGGCTTGATGCATGGGTTTTTTGGTACGGCCCCGTCGCAGCAACAGCAAGGCCGACAGCAGGAGGCGTCTGAAGGTTACGCCCGCGGAAAAAACTCCTGCGTCTCCACGACCCCCAGAGGAAGCAACCTTCGACGGTCCATTTGAAATCGCGCCAACTGCGCCCGGCGGGGCGGGTTGTTGCCGCTTAAGACTTGTTCTTTCCGCCACGGCCGGGCGGTGCTATGTGAGTATTGGAGCGAATGTCGATGGAGCACCAGGAGTTTTTGCGGCGGGCGGTCGCGCGGTTTCGTGGCCGCCGCCGGAGCGGATTTGCCAACGGCGGGCGGCAAACGTCGGCGGCGCGCGCCGGCGCCAAGGAGCGTCCCGCACCTTCCCGCCCGCAATGAGTTGAGCGGCGCGATGACGGCGCAATCCTCGCCTGCGCGATCACGGCGACAGCGGTTCAACGTCCTGGGAGTCTTGCTCATTCGCCACCGAACGTACCGGCCCCGTAGGCCGTGGGCTCCCGTGTCGTGTCCGTCGAATGGGTCAGTCGCTTCATTGCTCTTCAAAAGCTCCGAACGGCGGCGGATAAATCACCGTTCCCGCCACGCCATCCAACGCCCCTGGCTCCAACTCCAAAGCCATGAACGATTCGCCGGAATACGGTGACGCCAACCGTTGGGCGAGCATCGCCGAAAATCCGAAGTGTGGGTAGAAGTGCGGATGGCCCAGGACGACGACAATCGGGTGCCCTTCTTGCCGACAGACTTCCAGGCCGCGCTCGACGAGGGCCGTGCCGATTCCCTGCCGCTGAAATCTCGGCACGACGGCCATCGGAGCCAGGGCCAACGCAGAAATGGCGCCAGCCGCGGCCATGATCGGCAAGTCGCTGAAGAGAATGTGCCCCACGACCTGCCCTTCGACCTCGGCCACGAGCGAGGCTCGCACGAACCCGCCGTCACGAAGCGCGTCAACCAGCCGCTCGACCACCACTTTTGCTCCCCTCAAGATACAATGCGGGCTATCAGACGGAAAGCTCAAGGAAAACGACCGATGCCGCAAACACCGCACCTCGAAAAGCACTTCACCTCGTCGGAGGTTGTCCGCGACATCGTCATCGGCATGTCGGATGGCTTGACGGTGCCATTCGCCCTGGCCGCCGGCCTATCGGGCGCGGTGGAATCGAGCGGCATCATCATCACGGCGGGCCTGGCCGAGGTCGCGGCCGGGGCGATCGCGATGGGGCTGGGTGGCTACCTGGCGGCGCGAACCGACGCCGAACACTTCGTTGCCGAACGTGCCAGGGAAGAGCGTGAAACCACGGAGATGCCCGCCGAGGAATCGGCGGAAGTCGCCGACATCCTGCGATCGTACGGCCTTGCTGAAGAAATGCTGGCTCCGGTCGTGAACTCGATCTGCGCCGACAAGAAGCGGTGGATCGATTTTATGATGCGATTCGAGCTGGGCCTCGAGGAGCCCGACCCAAGGCGGGCCAGCCGGAGTGCCTTCACCATCGCCGTGTCGTATATCGCCGGAGGGTTTGTTCCGTTGGCCCCGTATTTCTTCTTCAGTTCGGTCCATCCGGCCTTGATCGGTTCGGTGGTCGTGACGTTATTGGCCTTGCTCATTTTCGGCTTTATCAAGGGCCGATTCACCACGGCTCGTCCCATCCGAAGCGCATGGCAAACAGTCGTGGTCGGCGGCCTGGCGGCGACGGCCGCTTTCGTGATTGCGAAGGCGATTGGGTGAAGAAAACGACAAGACCGGGACTAAGGTCACCGTATCGGGGTAACCGTAATGTTGACGGTGCCTCCATCGACGCCATGAAGTCTGTCCGCTCACCAACGACAAGAACTTCAAGGCGCAACTGCATATCATTGTTGATTGACGACAGCGAAGCGCTGCCGAGGAAGAAAGTACAGCAAAAGGGAATGAATATGACGCACCAACCATCGATCCGAAAGCTCGCCGAAGGCCGCACCATCGCCGTCGTGGGCGACGTGTACCGATTTCTGGCGACCGGCGCCGAAACGAATGGCAAGTATGCCGTGTGGGAAGCCATTGTCCCTGTGAGAGGCGGGCCACCCCCCCATGTCCACAGCCGAGAGGAAGAGGGCTTTTATATTCTCGAAGGTGAGATCACGTTCACGATCGACGCCGAGCGAGTCGTGGCAACGACGGGGATGTTCGCCAACATGCCGGTCGGGACGCCGCACTCGTTCAAGAACGAGTCGGACCGCCCGGCGAAGATGCTGATCTCGGTCGCCCCGGCCGGCCTGGAGCAAATGTTCGTCGAGGTCGGCGTGCCACTCGCCGAAGGTTCCACCACCGCTCTGCCGCCGACGAAAGAGGAGATCGAGAAGCTGCTGGCGATTGCGCCCAAATATGGTGTCGAAATCAGGTTGCCAGGGCATTGATTTGCGAGCGGCTGTACCCGCCGATCTCCGGCGGCAAGGCCCTTGAGAAAGTAGTTGCACGGTACGCCGGGCCGAAGGGCAACCTTCAGTTTCCACTCGAAGAGCCGATCCCCTACGGGTTGATCGAACGGCTCGTGAAGCTGCGGGTAAAACAGGATTTGGCGAAGGCCGAGGCCAGGCGAACAAAGAACTCTTAGATTTCACGCAAGACAAGGGCGTTCAAATGAAAATCGAGATTATTGTTGATCCCATTCGCCTCCACCTGCACGGCATCGGGGGCTTGACCTTGTAGCTAGGCTTTTCCAACTCGCTTTCGCTTCGCCATTGAATCGGTGCCATGGTGGCCGACGAGTTCACCGGGCGGCACGGGTTAATCATTCCGATCGAGAGCCGCACGCCTTGAAAAAGTTCCAAAGTGTGTCGGTCGCATTCAGCTTGTTCGTGATCGGCCCGGTCATGCTCTCGGGCAGAGAACGTTGGCCGCCGGGCAATTTTCGCATGAAGGCCACATCGTCAATGGCGGCTCGTGGCCGCCCCGGCAACTAGCGCAAGCAAGAGCGGGGCCAGGTATCGAAAGGAATTCATCGGTTTCGATTTACCGGTTTCACCGGGCAGTTGGCTTCTGGGCGGGTTTCCTTACCGCAATGAAGACGTACCTGTCCTCCCTGAGCTCGTAAGTCGCCCGGCTGGTCGTGGGTTCGTCGGGCTCCGACGGCTGCCTGGCCATGTGGCGATAGGTGTTGCGGCTGATTTCCAGGTGCAGGACGGCCGGAAGCCGCTTTTTGTTTTCCGACACTTCTTGTTGATGGCCGTCGAGAGGCCCGCCGATGAACTGAATAAACTTGGTCATGGTGCGATCCCTCCGTGGAAAGACGTGCATTTTACCGTCGATCGGTTCTGGTGCCAGACCGATGTTGGCCTGCTGTAAGGCGGGCGATTCACGGCATGGCGGCCCGCTTCTTGGCGATGAAAGGCATCCCATCAGCAATGGGCCGCCGGCCGTGAGCTGATCGATGAGGCCGGGAAGCCGCTGAGCTGCCACGACCATCGTGTAGGTCAATTGATTCAATGGGCGGCTGCCACCGAACTATCAAGGCTCCTTGCCCCACTCGATGCAGTAATAGAGCGTATCTCGGAGGTAGTCGTGCCAGACGCCAGCGGGATGGATTGCGGCGTAAATCTCATTCTGTGTTGACGACGGCTGCCCGTTGTCCTGGTCCCAATTAAAATACCCCTGAGCAAACCCGGCGGAGTTCATCCAAACGCCCTTGATCTTCAACATTCCGATCAACGTCGGACCCTTGACGTTCCCGACCACAAAGGCATTTTCATCGGCCGAATTGATCGTCACGAGTCGCCCATTCAATTTGAATGCGTGTAGCTGGGCTTCTTCGGGCGTAGCCTTTTTTTCCGAGAACCAGTACCAGTGGCCGTTGCTGAGGATTGCGTCCTTTGGAACCAGTCGAGGCCTTCTGGATTTTGCTTGCTTCTTTTCCGAACTAGCTCGTTTTGGCTTGGCTGGACTTTTTTTGCCAGCGGATGTAGATTCCGGCTCGTCCGATGGCATGGCCGTCGTCGTTTCTTGATCTGCTGGCTTGTCGGTGGGAGCGCCTTCTTCATCGGCTGGTTGGTCGGTGGGAGCCGCCACCTCGGTCTTCTCCTCTTCCGTGAGGGGCTCCATCTGCATCTGGTCAGGCGTTTGGTCGATTTCAATTGGCAGCGGGACTCGATCCTCTTGGTTCATGGGCTCCTGATCATTGCTGATCGCCGACGCATCGCTAGGCGATTCAGCGGCAGGCGATTCAGCGGCAGGTATTTCGTCGGCATGTCGCTCGACAGAAGGTGGCTCAGAGACAGGGGCCACATTTTTCTTGACCTTGGCGACAGCCACCCCAGCGGTTGCCTTCCTGGTCGAAGGCACGGTGCTTTGGTTTTGCTGCGACCGCCAGAAAACGAAAAGGCTGAGAATCACGGACAAGATGCCAGCCATCGAGATGACGAAGGGACCAGGAGTGGACCTCTTGGAGCGAGCCGAAGACTTAACTGGGGAATCAACGCGAACTTGGACAGCGACCGGCACTGGCGGAGCGGACTGGCGGGCCACAGGCAAGGGGACCGGTGCTGGCGGTGTGGTGGCAGCGACAGTCGCTTGAGCAGCGGCCTGGCCGATTATCGCCTGCTTGCGTAAAACCGTGTCGTACTTGGCCTTCTCTTCCTTGTTCAACAGGCAAACCCGTGCGGCGGAGCACTCGTTCAACAACTGCTGCGACAAGGCCGAGTGTGGGCCAGTCTGAAACGTTCGTAGGTGGGCCATCTGCCGGTCGGCGGCATTCGAGATGGCGTCGGGGTCGTCCTCGAACAGTTCCAGCGACAGTAGCCGGTAATGGTTCGGGGGCTGATCCTTGGGCGAGATGCCGAGCCACTTGCGATAAGCATCGAATTCGACTTGCTGCATCGTGAAGCCCGGTCGGAACAGATTGATTGTAGATTAGGACAATCGTCCTGCTGGGATTTTACCAGAATGCGTCGGGGCAATGGAACTCGATTGTCGCAGGTGGCCACCTTCACTGAGCTTCAATACGCCCCCCTTGCGCATCGCCGATCGCTTTCCGGCCGGGGCATCGCTGACGCTCTGCCGCCAGCCACCACCTCGTGTCAAAACGTCTCACGGTCGGCCGCGTGAAGTTAAGCCGCCGACGCATGGCCCCGTCAGAACTGAAAGTAAATGAAGGCCTTGTCCGCGCCGGGATCGAGCAACAATGCCAGCGAAAGCGCCACCGCGTAAACACAGCCGCGCATGGGCGCGGGCGCCGCGGCGAAGGGACCCCGCCACCAGCCGAGATAGGTCAACATATGGCCGAAATACATGACTAGCGCCGTCAGCCAAAGGCCCACGATTGGCATCGGCAAGCCCGCTCCCGAGTGGCGCGAGAACATGTGGGCCAACATCCCGAAACCCGCCGATAACGTGGTTGCGCGGAACACGACCAGCGTCAGGCAGACCGTGGTGAACGTGACGGTCATCCGCAACGATGTTCCGAGCGGGCTTTTCAACACGCGATCGATCGCGGGCCGCTTCTGGCAGAGCTCGCGGAACACTCGGTGCCCAGCCAGCAGCAGCCCGTGGATCGCGCCGAACACGACGTAGGTCCAACTGGCCCCGTGCCACAATCCGCACAGCACCATGGTCAGGAACATGCTACGATCGAATTGCCAGCGTGTGCCTCCGCCCCCGCACAGCGGCATGAAAACATAGTCCCGCAGCCAACTCGACAGCGAAATGTGCCAGCGGCGCCAGAACTCGGCGATATTCGGCGACATAAAGGGCAGATCGAAGTTCTTCGCCAGCTTAAAACCCAGCATGTGCGCGGAACCGATCGCCATGTCGGAATAGCCCGAGAAATCGCAATAGACCTGGTACGCGTAGGCCAACGTCACCGCCCAAAGAGCGCCGGTGTTAAATTGCTCGGGCGCGGCAAGCACCGGGTCGACGAACTGCGACATCCGGTCGGCGATCGCCAGCTTCTTGAACAGGCCCAGCAGCAAGAACTGGACGCCCACGTTGAGCCGGGTCCAATCCCAGCGCTTCCACCGCGCGATCTGCGGCAGGAAGTCGCGTGCCCGCACGATCGGCCCCGCGACCAGATGCGGAAAGAAGAGGATGAAAAGCATGAAGTGGGCCAGGTTCTTCTCGGCCGGAATCCTGCGGCGATAAACGTCGACGGTGTAGCTGATCGCCTCGAAGGTGTAGAACGAGATGCCGATCGGCAAGATCACCTTCAGCACCGGCAGCGAAACCGTCGCTCCCACGGCCGTCAGCGAGTTTTCGAGCGAGGCCAGGAAAAAATTGGCGTACTTGAAATACGCCAGAATTCCCAGGTTCATCGCCAGACTCAGGCCCAGCAGGGTTCGCCGCCCGCGCGGGCTTCGCGACACATCCATTCCGCGAGCCAGGAGGTAATCGAAAAGCGACGACACGCAGACGATCGTCGCCAGCCACTCGTTCCAGCTCGCATAGAAATAGAAGCTCGCACCCAACAGCAGCCAGACCCTGGCGCGGCGCCAAGGGAGCGTCCAATAGACAGCGAAAACGACCACGAAGAAGAGCAGGTATTGCTTCGAACAAAACAGCATGGCAAAGGCCGCGAGCTCGAAGTGCGAAGAATTCCGCCGGCGCTTACGGCGGCAAATCGCTGCAATTGAGGCAAGAGAGGCAAATCGGCGACGATGGACACACTGGCGCAATCTGCCGCGATTGTGCCATCTCAGCAGGGGTTATCGTCGTGCCCGGTGGCAAATCTTGCCGAATATTCCGGCGGACTTTGCCGATTTTAATGATTGAGACGACCTGGTGGTCGAGGGTGGAATGCCCCGATGAAACCAACTGCGCACTTCCCGAGGACCGTATGGATGAGCCCGAGGACCAAATGGATACGATCGAGCTGAAAGTGCATGAAGTCGTGCTGCGCGTTTCGCGGCAGCGATCGGCAGCCTTGCCGAGCCTCGAGAACCGCCATCGATTGACGAGCGAGCTGGGCCTCACGTCGCTTGATATCGCCCGGGTGATCGCGGTCCTGGAGCTGGAGCTGGGCGTCGACCCGTTCACTCGCCATGCGGCGATAACCGACATGCGAACATTGGGCGACCTGTGCCAGGCATATCGCGCCGGATTGGGCGCGCCGGAAAGCGAGCCGGTCGCCGACGTTTTCGCGAGCAGCGAGAAAAGGGCGGCGGCACGTCGAAACGTGGGCGCCGCGTCCGCTGGCGAGCGGGTCGCCTGACCGAGATTTGATCAATGTTAATGGGAGGTTCTCATGGCTGGTACCGTCACGGAAGACTGCGCCGGTGGAATCGCGATCATTGGCGCCGCGGGCCGTTTTCCCGGCGCTCGAAATCTCGATGAATACTGGAACAATCTGAGCCGCGGTGTCGAGTCGGTCGAGTTCTTCTCCGACGACGAGCTGAGAGCGGCCGGCCAAACGCCCGACACGCTGGCCGACCCGCGCTTTGTCAAGGCGGCGCCCGTCCTCGACGGCATCGATCAGTTCGACGCTTCGTTTTTCGACTGCTCGCCGCGGGAAGCCAGGCTAACCGACCCGCAGCACCGCCTGTTCCTCGAGTGCGCGTGGGAAGCGATGGAAAATGCCGGGTACGACCCGTTGAATGTCGCCGCGCCGGTCGGCGTGTACGGCGGCGCCGGCGGGTTGCTCAGCAGTTACCTGCTGTCCCTTGCCGAGGCCGGCCACCCCATCGTCGGACCAACGGGGGGCCTTTCGCACATTGCCAATGACAAGGACTTCCTGACCACCCGCGTCTCCTACAAGCTCAACCTCACCGGGCCCAGCATCAATATCCAATCGGCCTGCTCGACGTCGCTCGTGGCCGTGCACGTCGCCTGCCAGGGGTTGTTGAACCACGAGTGCGATATGGCCCTGGCGGGAGGAGTCACCGTCAGGGTCCCGCAACGGTCGGGCTACTTCTATGAAGAGGGCGGCATCGTTTCGCCCGACGGCCATTGCCGAGCGTTCGACGCCGCCGCCCAGGGGACCATCTTCGGTAGCGGCGTCGGTATCGTACTCATCAAGCGGCTTGCCGACGCGCTTGCCGACGGCGACCGGATTCGCGCCATCATCAAAGGCACCGCCATCAATAACGATGGTGGCTCGAAGCTAAGTTACACTGCGGCCAGCGAGACCGGCCAGGCTGCCGCCATCGCCGAAGCGTTGGCACTCGCCGGCTTCGACCCGGAAACCGTCGGGCTGATTGAAGCCCATGGCACGGCCACGGCGCTGGGCGACCCTGTCGAGGTTTCGGCGCTGACCAAAGTCTTTCGCAACCGAACCAGGAAGAAGGGCTTCTGCGCGATCGGCTCGGTGAAGTCGAACATCGGCCACTGCGAAGCCGCAGCGGGCATCGCCGGCTTGCTCAAAACAATGTTGGCGCTTGAACATCGGCAAATGCCCGCGAGTCTGCATGTGCGGACGCCCAACCCCCGGATCGATTTCGCCAACGGCCCATTCTATGTCAACACGGCCTTGTCCGACTGGCCCGAAGGCACGGCTCCGCGACGCGCCGGGGTGAATTGCGTCGGCATCGGCGGAACCAACGCATTCGTGGCGCTCGAAGAGGCGCCGCTGGTAAAACACGTCGGCGATGAAGCAAGGCCGATGCAGCTCTTCTGCCTGGCGGCGAAGACCGAACCTGCACTGGTGGCATCGACGCATAATCACGTCGAGCACCTGGACGGCCACCGCGATGAACGATTGCAGGACGTCTGCTACACCGCCGCGGTGGGCCGGTCGCCGTTCAATGAGCGGCTCGCCATCGTGGCCGATTCAACCGTATCGCTGAAAGAGATTCTGGCCGGCATGGTGGACGGCGGCCCGGCCATGCACATATCGCGGGCCCGCGCATTGCCGGGCAACGAACCGAAGACGGCCTTTCTGTTTCCCGACCAAGGCTGGCTTCGCGCAGGCCTCGGAAATCACCTCTTCGCTATCGAGCCCGTCTTCCGCCAGGCGGTCGAGACATGCGATCGGCTGGCGACATCGTTGGGTTTGATCGGAACTTCAGGCCAGCCATCCCTGCTATCGGCGTTCGATACCGATTCTCGCCATTCGCAAGCGTTCGACGCAGCGGCCTGGGTGGCGGTGGCGACATTCGCGATGGAATTCGGTCTGTTGGAACTTTGGCGATCATGGGGAATCGAGCCCGCGGCGGTCATGGGCGAAGCCTTGGGCGAGTACGTTGCCGGCTACGCGGCGGGCATCCTGAGTTTGGAAGACGCGCTGCGGCTGGCCACGATGCAATACCACAACACTCCGGCGACCGGCATGCGACTTGTGTCGCCGCAGGTTACATTCGTCAGCAGCGTTACCGGCCGAGTCGACCAGGGCGAACTGGTTTCGACGGCAGCCTATTGGACCAACCAGGTACCGCATGGGCGAGGTGCTGTCGCCGGCGCCGAGGCCCTGCGCCAACTCGGATTCGAGCGATTAGTCGTACTCGGCCCAAGCAGCTCATTCCCATGCAGCTCGTTCCCGTACGACCGAGAATCGACACAGAACGATGGCCAGTGCGTTTGCTTGCCCTCGCTTGGCGACGAAAGCGACGGCATGCGACCAATACTCGAGAGTCTCGGCGAGCTTTGGGTGCACGGCGCCAAGATCGACTGGCAGAAATTTTATCGGAACCGCTCGGCCCGTCGAATCGCCCTGCCCACCTATCCGTTCCAGCGCGAGCGCTTCTGGCTTGACCCAACCTCACCTGAAACGACATCCGCCCACGCCGGCCAGCCTGACGGCAAACCCCGGCCGCACAGCCGCAAACCATTGGTGCGGCGGTTGCCCTCGCCACTCAAAGAGATTCAGTTCGAGTGCAAGATCGGTGTCGCGCTCTGGGGTGAACTTGCCGACCATCGCATTTACGATCGGGTCCTGGTGCCCGGAGCCTGGCACCTTGCCACGGTACTCGCGGCGGCCCGCGAGGTCATCGGGCCGGGCGACATCAAGCTCGCCGACGTCGTTTTTCCACAGGCGCTGGTGCTCGGCGAGGAGGAGCTTCGGACGGTCCAACTCATTTTCACCCCGGCCGCGGAGGGCGATTCGTTTTCGTTTCAAGTCTGCAGTCTCAAAGAGGGCGAGCACGCGGACTGGAAGCCGCACGCGCGGGGCCGTCTTGCAGCGGGGAAAAACCCGGACGCCCACCAATCCCGCGTCAAAGCCGCCCCCGAAGTGATCGAGCTGCGCTGCCCCAAGACGCTCGACCTTGCCGAATTCTATGAACAAATGCGAACCCGGCACATTGCCCTGGGTCCGGCCTTCCAATGGAACGCGTCGGTCGTCTGTTCCGACAGCGAGGCATTGAGCCGGTCGTGCCGGCCCGTCGTCGAAACTGGCGAATTCCCCCTGCACCCAGGCCAGATCGACGCTTGCTTTCAACTCCCGATCGCGATGCTTGCGTCCACGCACGTCCCGCTGAGCATCGACACGCTGGTTTATTCGCCGGCCGCCGGCTCTGCGTCGTGGTGCCATGCGCAGTTCGCGCAGCGAGATCAAGCCGATCCCGAACTGGCGAACGCCGGCGTCAGACTCTTTGACAAGGCGGGGCGCTCCATTCTCGATGTGAATGGATTATCGCTCAAACGCGCCGACCGTTCGGCCCTGCTCGGCCTCAACGCCCCCATGAGCATCGAACCGCGGTTCCAAAAGCAACAGGTCGCCGGGCTCGTCCACAACCAACCGAAAGCCGAAACCAACGATTTGCTTTCGGTTCCCACGGAAGGGCCGATCAGGCTGCGGATTCCCGTTCGCGGGATACTCGACGATCTGCACGTTGATTACGTCGAACGCCGGCAGCCCGTGGCGGGCGAAGTGGAAATTCGAGTGCAAGCGGCGGGATTGAACTTCAGAGACGTGCTCAACGCTCTGGGCACCTACCCCGGCGACCCTGGTGAGCTTGGCCTCGAATGTGCCGGCGTCGTCAGCGCGGTCGGGCAGGGTGTGACGGAGTTGCGCCTTGGCGACGAGGTCGTGGCGATCGCACTGGGCAGCTTCAGCAGCCATGTGACGACTCCGGCGGTGCTCGTCCGTCGCAAACCCGTGGGAATCAGCTTCCAGGAGGCGGCGACCCTGCCGGTGGCCTTCCTCACGGCGCATTATGCGTTCAATCATTTGGGCCGGTTGACGACGGGCCAGCGAGTGCTGATTCACGCCGCCGCCGGAGGAGTGGGCCTGGCCGCCGTTCAACTCGCCCAGGCGGCCGGCGCGGAGATATTCGCCACCGCCGGCAGTCCTGAAAAACGCGCCTACCTGCGCTCGCTGGGCATCGCGCACGTGATGAGCTCCCGAACCGCCGAATTCGAAGGCAGCGTGCTGCAAGAAACGAACGGCCGAGGGGTCGATTTCGTGCTCAATTCGCTGTCCGGCGATCTGATCCGTAGCGGCCTCGCGGTGCTCGCTCCGGGAGGGAACTTCGTCGAACTGGGAAAAATCGGCATCTGGGACCAGCAACGGGTCGCGGCGTTCCGGTCGGATGTCTCCTACTCGACGCTTGCGCTGGATACCATGTTTCGAGAATGCCCGGAGCTGGTCGGCTCGCTTTTGGGCGAGCTGACCGATGGCCTCGCGAGCGGACGCTTGCGGCCACTGCCGTCGCGAGTTTATCCGCTGACCGGGGCCCTGCGCGCTTTCCGTTTCATGTCGCAGGCACGACACATCGGCAAGCTCGTCTTGTCGATTCCTACGGCAGCGGGAGGCACTCACGAGCAACCTTGCGCGGTGCAACCGGCACAACAGCCGCGGCGACACGTTCCACAGCCTGAGCCGGCCGGAGAAGTGGCCGGCGATACTCTCCGCGACCGCCTGCGGTGCCAGGTTCAAAACCATGCGGCGCGCGTGCTGGGGCTGGATGCGTCGCAAATGTGCGACTGCCAGCGGCCTTTGACCGACTTCGGACTCGATTCGATGATGGCCGTCGAGCTGATCAACGCGCTGGCGAAATCAACCGGGCACCGCGTGCCTTCGGACCTGGTGTTCAATCGCCCGACCGTCGAGATGCTGACCGATTATCTGGCAAAACAGAGTGCCGGAACACAAGAGCGCACGGAGGCGGTTTCCGTTTTGAAGCTCGAGGTGCCGGCCCCGACTCGGGCTCCGGCCTTCACCCGCATCGCCAGGATGTTTTCGATGATCAAGGCGAATCGGCCGTAGCTGCGAAACCGCAAACGGAAAAAGGCGGGTCGTGAATTGAAGTCGTTGATGGTCTCGAAAAAAACCGGAAAGTAGCACAAATGCCACAGGAAACGCCTAAACCGAGCGACCCTCGCATCGACCTGGCTCGGCAGCGCACAGGCATGGCGAGTTTCCGAACGCGGCTGGCCCTCGATCGAACCACGCTCGCATGGATCAGAACGGCGCTCGGCATGGCGGGCTTTGGCTTTGGCATGGTCGGTTTCTTCCGTTCCCTGCATGCATCGTCGCCGAACGCCGAGAGCGCGCGCTTGCACCAGGGGGCGATCCAGATAGGCACCGCCCTATTGGTCCTTGGAATCATCGCTACCTTGCTCGCCGGTGTATCGCACTGGTTCATGCTGCGGAAACTCCGGCGGGGTGACACCCCAGTGCTGACCCAGTGGCCTTTGAGCATTACGGTGGCCATGCTACTGGCCGTCATTGGGCTTGCCGGCGTCTGGGCCGTGTTCAGGCGATGACATTGGCTTGTCATGCCTTATAATGCGCGGGCTTGTTCGTTCCATTCGACTTGCCCATGATCGCAATTCAAACCAATCGGTTCGCTGGCCGGCGTGCGGGGTACACGCTGGTGGAAGTGTTGATGGTGATTACGATCATCGGCATCCTCGCGGCATTGCTGGTTGTCGCCGCGCAGCGAGCAATGGTTTACGCCCGCCAGGCCCGCCTTTCGACGGAAATCTCGATGCTCGAACTGGCGCTGCAATCGTATCAGCTCGACAAGGGGGGCGGCTTTCCGCCCGACTTCGGCACACTCGCCAATAACCAGCCTGGCTGGTCGCAGCGGCAGGCGAAGATCATGGCCCACGTGCGGCGGACCTTCCCGCGATTCTATCCTCGTAATTACACAGCCTTCCGCGCCAGCGTCGTGCAGGCATTTCAAAATGCGGCCAATTTGGATCCTCCCCTGGTTTTCGGCACCCGGGCCCCCAATGGCAACTCCGAGCCCGGCGACATCGACAACCTCGACTCGGGCGAAGCGCTCGTTTTCTGGCTGGGTGGGCTCCCTTCGCCAAGCGTGCAAAACGCAGCCACGGGGCGCTGCGGATTCAAGTTGCTCGGCACGAGTGCCAACCGGATGAATCCGTTCGTTTTCGGCGGCGCGCGCGATCGCGGGACGTTCGAGTTCGACGAATCGCGCCTGGCCGACGCCGACGGCGATGGCTGGCCAGAATATTACCCGCCCACCGGAGAGTTGCCCCAGCCGCCCGGCAGCAGCGGCTCGCCCGCCAACCCCGTCGCGCCTTATGTCTACTTCAACGCCAGCAGTTACACTTCGATCGCGCTCTACGACCCCAACAACGTGAACGGCTACGCCTTCTACCCGTTGTACCAACAGACGGGAACCGCCCCGATGCCGCAGGCTCTGCAGGACCTGTGGGGCTTTGCCGTGCCCTATGTAAACCGCTTAGCCGCTAACGGCAACGTCACGCAGATCGAATGGGTCGAGCCGGCGAAGTATCAGATCGTCTGTAGCGGTTGCGACGCCGTTTATTGGCGCGATCCGACAGGCGCGCTTTCGCTCAACAGCTTCCGCTTGTACCCGACGAAAACCAATTTCAGCGAAGGCGATTTGGACAACCTGACCAGTTTCGAAGGCGGCCGGCTGGGCGACGCGCAACCATAGCCCGCAACGATGGCCGGCCAGGGCCTGCGCTGGTCACTTCCGGGTCGTGACCTTGGCCTCTTGCTTCTTGCCGTCTTTCTTGGCCTTCTTGTTCTTTTTGTCGTTCTTCTGACTATTGTTGCCTTTACCCATCCGTCGTTCTCCTCGTTGAAAGTATTGAACCGCCCTGCGACGCAGGACACGAAATCGGTGAATAGCGGCTTTCCCGGCACGCTTCCCAGGGTTTCAAACATACCATAGGGCGTAGCGAATCGTCAGGCCGCAATTGCGGAAATCGCTCCTGCATTTGGTTGCGGAGGATTGCTATCCGATTGGCTTGCCTGGTGGCCCGTCTCATCCTTGGCCGCGCGCAAACGAGTCTTTTTTGGCAACGGCCCGCTCTAACGCAAAGGCGAGTTGCGGCGGCCAAGGCAGCTATCCAAGGCGGCGGCCATTCCTGTTTTCGTGCCCCGATTGCCCTGCTGCCGCCTTTGTGGCTCTTTTTCGGCCGGCCACCGGAAAATGACCTATGTTTGGAATAGCCCGGCACCTCAACACATCTTGTCGCCGGCGTGCAAATTCGCGTGATTCACTTCTTTGGAGCTCCACGATGCGAAAGTCATTGTCGGCGGTGTTCGTCGCTTGCGCGTTAGTCACATGGGTTGCTTCAGCGGGTGCCCACGGCGGAGGTGGCGGGCACGGCGGAGGTGGTGGTGGAGGTGGCGGACATGGTGGTGGAGGCGGTGGGGGTCACGGTGGTGGTGGCAATTTCCGAGGCGGCGGCGGTGGTGGCGGGCATCCGGGCGGGCACGGTGGCGGCGGCAACTTCCAAGGCGGGGGCAACCTCCAAGGTGGCGGAGGGGGTAATCTTCAAGGCGCTGGCGGAGGGGGTCGACAACCGCATGGTCATGGTAGCGTCGACAACTTCCGAGGCGGCGCCGGCGCGGGTGGCGCGAAGGGGCCAACGTCGTCGGCCGGCACGCAGCGATCGTCGGCTTTGTCTCACGACCGGCATGACATTCGCCACGATGCGCACTCGGTTGGGCAGGACCGGCGGCAACTGAACGCTCAACGCAGCACGGTGGGGCAGGATAAGAAAACGATCCGCAACGATTTCGCGACGAAAAACACATCGAAGTTGTCGAGCGACCTTGCGAAGCTCAAATCCGATCAGAAGACGCTCGGACAAGACCGCCATCAACTCGATTCGGCCAAGCATGAATTGCACCACGACGAACGCAACTTGCGGCACGACCGCAACGCGTCGAAATCGAGCTCATCGAAACCGGGCACGTCGACGGGGGGCTCGTCGGCCCCCGCCACTTCGACCTCCGGCACGGGTAGCACGAAGGGGCCATCGTCGTCGTCGGCCGGCGCGAAACCTTCCTCCGCCGCGTCTCAGGACCGTCGTGACATTCGCCACGATGAGCGCTCGGTTGGGCACGACCGGCGGCAACTGAACGCTCAACGCAACACGGTGGGGCAGGACAAGAACGCGATCCGCAACGACCTGGCGACGAACAACAAGTCGAAGTTGTCGAGCGACGAATCTAAGCTCAAATCCGATCAGAAGACGCTGGGACAAGACCGCCGCCAACTCGATTCGGCCAAGCATGATTTGCGCCACGACGAGCGCGACTTGCGGCACGACCGCAACACGTCGAGAACGGGCTCATCGAAACCGGGCACGTCGACGGGTGGCACGTCGGCCCCTGGCAATTCGACCACCGGCACAGGTGGCACGAACGGGCCATTGTCGTCGTCGGCCGGCGCAACCACCACAACCGGCAGCGCTTCCGGTGCGGTACCACCGGCCGGCAATGGAAACTGACCCAAGATCCAGGCTGATTTCGCCGCAAAGCTGGTTTTCTTATTCGTATCCGCCGCTTCGCCGCCGAGGTGCCGCCGCGAATTTCATCGGTGCCGCCGGCGACGCATGCCGTTGTTCGGCAGTCGTCCCGATCAATGGGGCGACGTGCCGCGCGATGAACGTCGGAACCACCCATCCGGTATGACCCCCGGTATGGCCGTCGAAGCGCATTTCGAACTGATACGGTTCCTGGGTCAGACGTCTCTGGTAGGCCTGGCGCTGCTGGGTGTCGAACGACGGTTGCAGTCTTCGCCTCTTGACATGAACCATCGTCCTCGCGCCTAGCCTACTGTTTCGAGTGGAATACCCTGAACAATGAGCCGGCTCGATACGGCCCGATCCATCGATATGGCCGGAAATCCTTGCTTGCATTGTGCATTTATACTCTGAGCAACCGAGTATGCGCCTTTTCACCATAAGCGCCGCCAATGCTAGCATCTTCGTTTCGAAGACCGCGAAAATGGCCGCGTGCCGGTGACATGGGACCAAGCCCTCGCGAATCGCGATTGTTCCAAACCGGGGCGCGGGGGTAAAACGTGGAACCAAGGTTCCCAAATCAAGCGCCCGCATTTCACGAAATGGAGTTCAAGCATGCCGCGAATTCACCTGAGCGCCGCGCTCGTTGCCAGTCTCGCGTTTACGGAGCCAGCTCTCGCGGTGCGCGAACCGGCCGAATCGGTTCGGCTTGCGGACCAGGTGTTGCACGAAATCATGGAAATCCCGGCGCGACGAATCCCCGAACATCTGTTGGCCGACGCTCAAGGGCTGGTGATCATCCCCAACGTGATCAAGATCGGTTTCGTCGGCGGCATTCGTCGAGGGCGAGGGGTTGTGCTCGTTCGCGATAGCGAGGGAGCATGGGGCATTCCGCAGTTCGTAACGCTCACCGGCGGCAGCGTCGGCTGGCAGGCGGGTGTGCAGGCCACCGACGTCGTGCTGGTCTTCCGTACCAGGAAGAGCGTCGAAGATCTGCTCAAAGGCAAGTTCACGCTGGGCGCCGGCGCGTCGGTTGCGGCCGGGCCGGTCGGGCGAAGCGCCGAGGCCGCCACCGATGCCCGCATGCAGGCCGAAATCCTCTCGTATTCGCGCAGTCGCGGCGTGTTCGCGGGAGTGGCGATCGACGGATCGGCCATCGAAATCGACGAGACGGCCCATCAGGTGTTCTACGGCAGGCCGACGTCGGAGCTGCCGTTTCAAGTCCCCGAATCAGCCATGAAGTTGCTGCAGGACGTGGAAACGTTGACCGCCGCGGATGACGGTACGATTTTGGTCGCACCCACGCCATCCGCGGATGGGTTGGCCAGCAGGTTGGATGAATTGCGACTCGCGTTGGCAAAGGAAAGCCAGGGGCTCGACCGCCTGCTCAACGAGGGCTGGCGCCGGTATCTTGCATTGCCCAAGGAAGTGCTGGCCGGTGAAATGCCATCGCGGGTCGAAGCGGTGCGCGCGGCATTGGAGAAATTCGAGCGCGCGGCAACAGACCGCCGCTACCAGGCATTGACGGAGCGACGGGAATTTCAGGCAACCCACAAATTGTTGGCCGAGTACGCCGGCGCACTGGAGGCCGGGCTGCCGTCGCCCACACTCGACCTGCCTCCGCCACCCGCCGAAGGCAACGAACCGACGACCAGCGAGGTTGAGAAGCCGCGACGGTCCAGGTGATCGGCGACCTGTAAGGCCACCGCCGGGCTTGTCGCGCTCGACTTACAGCAATCCTGCGATCGGTTGGCCGTCGACGACCAGCTTGCTGATTTCGGCGGGAAGCAGGTCGGGCTGGATGCGGGCCTGGCCGGCGTCGAATACGGTTTGCAGAATGGTCGCGCACAAATTGGCGGGCGTATAGGCCTCGGTTGTCGCGCGGCTGGCGGTGCGGTCGGTCTGCCCGATCGTCTGGCCCATCTGCAGGCCGCCACCGGCGAATACCAAGGGCGTGATGTCTTTCCAGTGCCCGGTGCCGCCGAAGCTGGTGGCCCCCGCGCCCTGGGCCACGCGGGTTTTCGTGGGCGTGCGCCCCATTTCGCCCGTGATGACGAGCAGAATCTGCTCGGAAAGGCCGCGCTCTTCGACGTCGTCCAGGAAGGCCGCCACGGCATGATCGAGCTGCGGGCCGAGAATGGCCATGCCCTCGGGCGTGTTCGGGTTGTTCCCGTCGCCGTGCAAATCCCAGCCGGCGTCGACCACCGTGACGAACGCGCAGCCCACTTCGCACAATCGGCGGGCAAGCAGCAACTGCCGGCCCAGCAGGTTGGTGATCCGCGACTGGTTCATCTTGCCGTTATAGTGCTTGCCGCCGGCGTGGTAGTCGGCCATATCGAACAGGCGACTCGTGTCGTAGCGGGCCAGCGTGCGCGGGTCTTCCTGGCTGAGGTCGAACGCGGCGGCGATGCCCCGGTCGAGCACGCCGAAGGCCTGCTCGCGCAGTTCGCCCGCGCCTTGCAGATCGGGAACGCGGTCGAGATCGCGGCGCAGGGCGTCGAACTGCCGCAAGAGCGCGCGGCGCTCACTGAACCGTTCGCCGGGAATCTGCAGCGTGAGGTTCTCGAGCACCGCGCTGCCACCGCGGGGAACGAACGCTTCGTAGGGGCGTGCGAGCGAACCAGCGGCCCCATAGTGCTGCAACACGTAGTTCAACGAAAAGACTTCGCTGATTTGCGTCTCCAGCTTCAGCTTAGGGGCGACGGTCTCGGGAATGACCAGCACGTGATTGGGCACGCCAGAGCGCGAGAGCGATCCCTTGCCGCGCGCGACCGCGGCGCCCATCGTCGACTTGAAGGGGGTCTCGCCGTTCAAGGCCACGAATTGTTCGTGGTTCTGTTCGCCCGTGCCAAACGACCGCACGACCGCGAGCCGGTTGGCCCTCTCGGCCAGTTGGGGAAAGTTCCCGCCAAACCAGACGCCGGGGATCTTCGTGCGAATTTCTCCCGTGCAACTGCGAATATGATCGGGCACATCGAGCTTGGGATCGAACGTTTCGACTTGCGGCGGGCCCCCTTGCAAGAACAAGAGCACCACCGACTTGTTCCGTTGCACCGAGTTGGCGCCGCGTTTCTCGGTGGCTCGGGCCAGGCTTGGCCCAAGACCATTCCCCGAACCAGGCCAGGCCAATCCACTTAGCGTCAAACCGCCCAGCGTCAGCCCACCAATACGCAGCAGCTCGCGTCGCGTCGGCATGGCCCTGGATACAGGGCAACTGGAGTCGATGACGGAGAGCATCGAAGATCCTCAACTGGCGTTGCTCCAGTTTATCGTAACGCGGCCTGATAGGCCAACTGCGCGGGTACCGGTTTCACGCTGGCCGCTAGAAACGGCCCGCAACACACTCCCTCCGCCGCCGGATTTGCCGAACAAGAATTCGTGACCTATCGTTCCCTAGGCTGGCCGAATCTTCGGATCGTCGAAACGACGACCGGCCGGAGAGCAGATTCGGCGACAGTGCGATGGACTCAGGGGCAACGTCCGTGCGAAAGCGAGTTCTGGTTGTCGAAGACAATCTTGCGCAGCGCGCGGTGGCCCGTTTGAGCCTGCAAAACGCCGGCTTTGACGTTGTCGTCGAATCCAACGGCCGCGACGGCTGGCTGGCGCTGGAACAGCAGCCGATCGACATGGTGATCTCCGACCAAACCATGCCGGAGATGACGGGCTTCGAGCTTTTTCGGCGGATGCGGCAAGACGTGCGTTTCGTCGACCTGCCCTTGATCTTGCTCACGGCGCAGGGAACCGATTGCGAACCGCAGTGCCGTGAGCTGCGCGTGGGCAAGTTGATTCACAAGCCATTCAGCCCTCGGGAGCTTGTGGCCGCCGTGAACGAATGTCTGAAGCCGCTCGCATTGCCCGTAGGTTAGGCTTTCCAGCCTGACGGAACCGGCTACTGAAAATCGTGCGGCGCGTCCGCGCTTTGCCGGATCCGGGCTCAGCGAAAGTGATTGGCGTTTTGGGGAACGAGGAGTGCGGAGTGGAGGCGCGAATAGAGAATAGGTTACAGGGAACAGGGAGCAGAAAATAGGCGATCGAGTAGTTTGGGTAGAATGGTAAAATTAGTGGAAATGAGGCGGCAGAAACACCCCCGCGCGCATCGAAATCGGCCATTGCGCCCGGTTTTGATGCGCTTTTTTTTCAGAGTTATACCTGCCCATGGTTATACCTAAGCGCGCGCCCGGGCGACCCCGAAGAGCAGGGTACGGGGGTTAGGGAATAGGGGACAGAGGAGCACGGACGCCATTGCGAATTGCAAATTGAGGAGTGACGAAGCTGGGCAGTCAAGCTGGAAAGCCAAAGCGTACGGTCAGCGCGGCGCTGCAGATGCTGATTCAAGCGCGGCGCGGCGGTGCCGTGCGTTCGACGCGGTAACGTCGATATCCTGCAAGTGCTCCAGCAGGATGCGGCGGACTTCAAGGATGCTGAGAGGGTGGCGATGCACGGTCATGTGGTCGGCGTCGACTTTCAATTCGCTGGCGACGTCGTCCAAATGAGCGCTCTCGAAACTCACGACGCCGTCGGTGCCGCCGGCCACTTTGCCCAACAGCCCCTTGTTCGGCAAGACTCCCACGATGTTGTGGTACGTCACCGTCTTCGGGTGCCGGGCATGCAATAACACCGGCAAGACCGGCGAATCGGGAGCCAGCGAGTCGAGGCTGGTCTTGACCTTGACCATCGTGGCATCGCGGAACACGCCCGGATTGTCCTTCAGCAATTGTTCACGCCCGCTAAGCGCGATCTGCGGCATGTGGATCAGCTCCCGGGCCACGAACCGTACCGTGTCGTTGGCGAACTTGGTGCCCCGGTTCGGCGTGGCGATCGTTATCAGGCGGCGAACGCCCGGCAGAGGCTGGAAGAAAAACGTGTGCTCCAACTGGTTGCGAACCTCGGGCTGGGCGTTGAGCGAGTCGAACGGCATGTCGCTGACGATATGCCAGAACGAATCGCCACTGGTCACCGTCTGCATTTTCGCGATCAGCCCGCCCATACTGTGCCCGACCAGCACCACCTCGTCGAAAGCCGGCTCGATCCCGTCAGGGTCGAGCACAGCGCGGGTGTGGGCCAGGTCGCCGCGCAGCTTGGTGGCGGTCTGCCAGAACGGTTCGCCGGTTGGGTAGAGATAGAACCAGAACTGGTAGCGATCGCGGATGCGCGGATCGCTACGCAGGTCGTTGAACATTTCCATCCAGGTCATTGGGCTGGACCATAGCCCGTGAATCATCAACACCGGAATTTTGCCGGGCTCGTAGGGCTGCAGCATGTACAAGCCCGCCTCGGCCTGCGTCTTGTCGGGATGCAACAGGCCCTGGGTGGCGATGTCTTCCAGGTTGAGCTTGGGGTTCTTGGCGTCGAGCTGGGGATCGTTGAGAAAGTAGGCCAGGGGCGTGCTGAGATCGCTCTCCAACGGAATCCGTCGTTGGCCGACCATGATGTTGGTCGAGGTCAAGGGGTCGTAGAGCTCGAGCAAGGCTGCGTGCCGCGGACGGCTGCCCGGGTGGCGGATGCCGTCGTCGGGCAAGACTCGCAGAAAGGCCGTCACGGGAAAGCTGACCAGCGGCGGCAGAAAAGGTTCGTCGCCGGCATGCGGCTTGTCGCGCTTGCGAATCGCGATCAACGGCACGCCCAGCCCGAAGGTATGGTGCTGGTTTTTCAACCCCTGCACTTCATAGTCGGAAACGAACTTGAACTCGGTAAAATCTTCGGGGCCCCAGGGTCCGTCGCGGACCACCACCTTCACGTCCCAGGTCTGGGTGGGCGATTCGATGCCATGCATCTGGCCGGGCAACAGGCCACCCTGCCGTTGGACGATGCGCAGCGCGCTTTCCAGCGACAGGTTGTACAAATCGCAAGCGCCGCGGAACTCGGGATCGTAAGGGTTGCGCAGCGGGCCGAACCGCTCGTCGAACAGATACAGGTAGGCATGCATCGTCGAGGTGCCGTAACGGTCCAAGGCCACCGCCGGGTCTTTGTGTTCATGGCGCTTGCCCGACACGTAGCAAAGCTCCGCGAAGGCATAGAGCTTGTCGGGCGTCGGCTCGCGGTCGAGGATCGCCTGGAAATCGGACAGCAGCAGGTCCAGGTTCCCCTGGATCTGGCGGTCGAGATCGTAGCGTCGCAATATCTGCACCGTGCGGGCACTGGGCTCCGGCCCGCCGCGCGAGGTGAGCTTGAGCTGTTCAACCAGGGGACTCTTGGGGTGGCTGCGGACCTTGACGTAGTGCGTCGCAACGCAGCCGGGCAGGAAAACGAGGGCCATCAGGCACGCGGCCGGCGCCAACCGCCGCGGAGGTGGCCGGTGGTATCGCGAGGGGCGCAGCGGGAAATGGCTTGAATGCCACATGGCACGACAGGTTGCAAAAAATGAGGCGATTGGGGGCGCACCATAGGTGCGGGCCGCCCCTTAGGTCAATGGCGGTTTCCGGAGCCCTATGGCGGGGGTGCCAGCACGTTGGGCTCGTCGCTGGTGATACCCGTCCAGGGGCTATGAGTAAGGCGGATAGGCCGCTAAAATTGCCGAGTTAGTTACCGGGACCAGTTCGTCAGGTGTTTCACGGCATGGCAGTAAGAGTGATCAAGGGGTTGGAAGAGCTGCGGACCCTCGTCGGACATCCGCTGGGAACCAGCGATTGGGTCGAGATCACGCAAGATCGAGTCCAGGCCTTCGCCGAGGGGACGGGCGATTTTCAATGGATCCATTGCGACCCCGACCGCGCCAAACGTGAATCGCCTTACGGAACCACGGTGGCGCACGGTTTTTTGACCCTTTCGCTGTGCAATGCTCTGATCCAGCAGATTTTCACCATCGAGGGGGTGAAGATGATCCTCAATTACGGACTGAATCGGGTCCGATTTCCCTCCCCGGTGCGGGTTGGCGCCCGCGTGAGGATGACTGCGGAGCTTTTAGAGCTCAAGGACCATCGGGGTTGTGTGCAAGCAACGTGCAAGCAGACCTTCGAAGTCGAGGGCGATAGCAGGCCGGCGTGCGTGGCGGAAACCGTCGTGCGGCTGTTTTTGTAGGCTGCGCAAACTACGCAAGTTCGCCGCAAGTTCGCCTTTCCACGCCTGACGCAAGTCTGCCGGAGTATGGAAACTGGGCCCGATGCAGATCAGGCTGAAAGCCTGACTTACGGCAAGATGGCATAGGTCGCGGCACGGCGCACGACTATACTCCCACTCTCATTTTTCCGGCGCTTTCTGCCGCGAACCAACCCTAGAAATTGGATCGTCGATGACCGGACAAGGAGGTCCGAGCGCATCGTGGAAGCCGTGTCGCCACCGGTGGAGGCGCACGGCGCGCGCGACCGTCGGCTTGACACTGGCGGTGCTGGTGGCGCTCTGCGCCCAGCGCGCGGCGGGCGACGAGCCGACAATGCGGCTGCGTATCGAGTGGGGCGATCGTTCCGCCCGGCTCTGGCAAGGAAGCATCGAGCTGACTGAAGGCACGCTGGCCAAACCGGGCCTATTGGGCATTGAGGCCGACGAGCCGGGCTCGATGTGGCTGGAACAGGGGAGGCTGGAGATTCACTCCCGAGGCCGCCGGTCGTACGACGGCGTCGATATCGACGTGAGTGCGCCGCTGGAAGCCAGGCTCATCGTACGGCTTTGGCACGAGGGTGGCGAAGCGCCCGAGACACCGATCGAAATTCCACTCGCCAGGCTTGTCGCCCAGGACCAAAGCATTCCGCTCGACGCCGACCAAAACCGCTTGACCGTGCGACGCGCGCCGGGCGATAAGCTGCGGCTGACCATGGAGCGCGACCATTTCGTCTTCGCGCCAGGCGAGCTGCTGGAACTGGAGGCACGTCCCTGCCGGTTGGGAGTCGCGGCCGGCTCGAAGCTGCGGATCGCCGCGCGGCTGCTCGAGACTTCCAGCCGGAAAGTGCTGGCGGATTGGACGCAGGAATTCGAGCGGATCGTGGACGAAGAAGGTTCAGCCGAAGCGGTGCCGCTCAAAGCGCCAATGCCGGAAACCGAGGGCGTTTACGAAGTGGTCTTCGAGGTCAGTGGCTGGGGAATACCCAACCGTATGGCGCTGAAGCGCGTGATCGACGAGCGCAAAGTGCAGCTCGTCGTGGTATCGCCCGATCCGCCGATTCCCGACGATACTTCGGAACGGCCGCACGAGGTCATCCTCGAAATCGATCCGGCAAATCCCACCTGGTGGCAGCGCCTGCCCAACGTGCCGATGCTCCGGGGCCTGCCCAAGGGCCCGCTGGGTAACGGCTTCGCTTCACCGTGGCAACATCGGATCGGCGAAAAGACCGTCGATTTCGTCGAGCTCGGGGGCGGCGCGGCGCCGGCGATCGGATGGGAAGCCTATCCTCTGCCGATCCAGAAGCCCGGCCAGCCGCACCTCGTCGAGATCGAGTACCCCTCCAACGTGCCACAGACCTTGGGCCTAAGCCTGGTCGAGCCGAACGTGGCCGGCACGGTGTTCCCCATTGGGTTCGATTCCGGCGTCAATGTGCCCGACGAGGCCGTCGATGTCCCGGCAAAGCTGCTCATTCACACTTTGGTAATCTACCCGAAAACCAAGGCCCCTCTGTTGCTCGTGACTAACCGTCGTCCGGGCAACCGGGCCGTCTACGGCAAGATCCGCGTCCGGGGACCAAAGAGCAAGGTGACGTCGGGCATGAAGACCGTCATCGGTATGGGCAACCTGCTTGACGATCCGGTGCGCAGCCACCTGCCTCGCCGCTTTCCACTGAGCGAAACGCGGCCGCGGCGGCTCTGGGCCGGCTATTACGACCGCCCGCTCTTCCCCGAGAACTTCTCGGCCGTCGAGGGGCTCGACTTGCGCACGGCGCGTGCATTCGACGATTGGCAGACGTTTCATCAGGCCGGCACGCGGCTCGTGGAGTACCTCAACTACGCCGGCTTTAACGGACTCATGCTCTCGGTGCTGGCCGACGGCAGCGCGATTTATCCCAGCGATCTGTTCGATTCGACGCCACGCTACGACACGGGTATGTATTTCGCCAGCGGACAAGATCCGCTGCGCAAGGACGTTCTCGAGTTGATCTTTCGGATGTTCGACCGCGACGGCCTGTCGCTGATTCCGGCGTTGCAGTTCTCGGCGCCACTGGCCGAGTTGGAAGAGGTGTTGCGGCTTGGAGGGCCGGAAAGCGTAGGCGTGGAATTGGTGGGCGCCGACGGCGCGACGTGGCTCGCCGGGCATGTCCCGCGGCGCGGCCTGGCGCCTTACTACAACCCGCTCAACGAGCGCGTTCAAGACGCCATGCTATCCGTCGTGGGTGAACTGGTCGAGCGCTACCGTTCGCACCCCTCATTCGCCGGCGTCGCCTTGCAACTTTCGGCCGATGGCTATGCCCAGCTCCCCGGCGCGGATTGGGGTTTTGACGAGGATACGTTGGCCCATTTCGAGCGCGAGACGCGTGTCAAGCTTCCCACGGGCGCCAAGCGCTTCGATGCACGCGTCGAATTCCTGCGCGGGCCGGGCAAAAAAGCCTGGCTCGCCTGGCGCGCGCAGAAGTTGGAGCAATTCCACCGCAAGCTGCACCAGGTCATTTCCGAGGGACGGCCGGAGCTGAAGCTCTACCTGGCCGGCGCGAGCCTGCTCGACCGACCCGAATTTGCCCGCGATTTACGGCCGACGCTGCCTGGCGCCGCGACCAAGAACGAAGACGCATTGCTATCGGCCGGAATCGACCCTCGCCGCTATCGCGAGGTCGAGGGAATCTCGTTGTTGCGTCCCCAGCGCATCGCGCCGTTGAACTCGCCGGCGGCACAGGCCGTGAATCTCGAATGGAACAACGACGGCGTACTCGACCGCGAGTTCGCCGCCGTGTCGCACCCCGGAGGCCTGTTCTTCCACGAACCGCAGGAGGCCCGCCTCGATTCATTCGACGTCAAAAGCCCCTTCAAACAGACCCGCACCTTGTTGGTGGCCCAGCCGGTCCCTTCGGCCTTGTTCAACCGCCGCCGCTTCGTTCACTCGCTGGCGACACTCGACGCGCGAGCGCTGTTCGACGGCGGTTGGCTTCTACCCGTGGGGCAGGAAAGCGCCCTCAGCGGCCTGCTGGCGGCGTATCGTGAGCTGCCCGACGACGCCTTTGCCACCTTGCACGGCGAAACTCAACCGATCACGATCCGAACGCTCGTCAAGGACGGCCGGACGTACATCTACCTGGTCAACGATTCGCCTTGGAAAGTCACGGTCGATCTGTCCGTCGACCTGTCGGCGGAGTGCGGCCTGCGGAGCCTCAACCCGGCACGGCCGGTGCCCATGCTGACGGGCAGCGGATTGGAACGTTCGTGGTCATTGGCCCTGGAGCCGTTCGACCTACAGGCGGCGGTATTCACCTCGACCGGGACGAAGTTCTCCGGCGTCAAGGTATCGACGGACGACGATGTGCCTCGTCGTTTGCACGCGGCCATCGCCGACCTCTACGAGCGGGCGACAGTGCTCGCCAATCCACCCCAATACGACGTCTTGGAGAACGCGGGCTTCGAGGAGCCGCCCAAGCGCGGTGGCATTCCAGGCTGGGAGTCGAGCCCGTCGGTCAAGGGTGGCCAATTACCCCTGGCCCGCCCCGGTGGCTCGACCGCGGAGCTCGACGAAACTGAACCGCACTCGGGGCAGCGAGCCGTCAAGTTGTCGAGCGCGGGCGCGGCGGCGTCGCTCGTCAGTCGTCCGTTCGCCTCGCCGCGCACCGGTTGGTTGTCGGTGTCGGTTTGGATGCGGGTGACCGACGCCGCGAGACAGCCGCCGTTGCGGCTCTCGCTGGAAGGAAAGGTTGGCGATGTACCGTATGTCCGCGAGGCACCGATCGGCGCTGGCAACGGAGTGCATCAGCTCCGCGGGAGCTGGTCGCAATACGCCGTCGATTTCCCCGATTTGCCGACCGACGGACTTTCGCCTTTGCGGATTCGATTCGGACTGTTGGGTGCCGGTGAAGTTTGGATCGACGACATCGAGCTCTTCGAATTGGAGAGGCTCAAATCGGAGCAACGGCTGGCGTTGGCCAACTCCTTCGAGTTTGCCGAACGCAAGCTCGAAAACCGGCAATACACCGATTGCCTGCGGCAGCTCGATGGCTACTGGCCACGATTCCTGATGTCGAACGTCAAGATCGGCCAGGACCCGATTGCCCGGACCACGCGCGCCCGTGCTCGCCCCGCCAATCGGCCGGCCGAGGCGAAGCCAGGTGTCCTCGATCGCTTCAAGCGCGCGCTGGGCGATATGTGGCGCTAGGAAACGGCCCTGCGCAATACCATTAAGCGGCCTTACGGTTTACCCCAGTGCTTGTCGGCGAAGTCAAGAAAGACTTGCCAATCGCCCTGGGTCATCGAGTGTTTGCCGAGTCGGATAAAATAACCCAGCGTACTATCGATCAGCCGCCCCGGCTCCGGTGGCTTGTCGGCGGCCAGCCCGTCGGCGCCTAACAGGCGATAAACTCCTTCGGCGGCCTTGAGCACTTCGAACTGTCCATCCGGATTCGCCCACTGGTCCTCCACCGCGTTGGAAAACAAGACGGGTCGGGGAGCGACCAACGCCACCAAGGAGTGCTGATCGAACGGGAGCTTGTCGACTTGCTCGTTGAACCGCGTGAACTCGTCGGCGAACCAGTGCGGGAAGGCGGTGTTGATCCGTTCGACCGATTCACCCACCTTGCCGCGGCTGGGGGCTGTACCGCCGCAACCGGCCTGGTGCGGAATCGCCAGCGCGATCCGCTCGTCCATCGCGGCGGCCAAGAGCGCGGTCTTGCCGAGTCGCGAATGGCCAACCACGGCAATGCGGCGGGCGTCCAAGTCCTCGTCGGTCACGAGGTAATCGACCGCCCGGTGAATGCCCCAGGCCCAGGCGGCGATCGTGCCCCAGGTGTGCGGCCCTGGCTCTTTCGTGCCGTCGGAGTCGAAGAATGGATGAACGCCATCGCTGAAGTCGGGCCGGTCGGGATCGACGTCGCCGCAATAGAAGGTGGCCACGGCGTAACCGCGGTCGATCGACGCTTCGAGGTTCCAGACGTCGATTTGCGTTCCTCGCCCGGCGTCAGTGGCTCGATGCTCCTCGCAGCCGGGGCAATGCTGCGGCATCCAAGCCCGTGGCAGAGCGACTTTGGAATCGTCGACCAGCGTATGGTTGCCGCAGAAGTTCTCGCCCACGAACACCGGCGCCGGCCCCTGGCGCCGGTTCGGAACCACTAGTAGCAACTCGATGGTCGGCGCCTCGGGCGGACCGAAGATGATGGTCACTTCCTTCTTCGTCGCCTTGCCGCTAAAGTAATTCGCATCGACGCGCTCTACGCGCGTCGCGATTTCCTCGGGTGGCGCCGGCAGGTAGCCATACATGTAGTGCTGGAAGAGCGCTTTCAGTTCCGGCCGCCTTTGGCTCAGCCATTGTTCCTTGGTTCGCACCGGCTCACCTCGGAACGTCAGCAGTGGGTCGGGCAACTCGCCGTGCGACGGCAGTTCAGCGACGGGTGGGAACGGTCCGGCCGCAACGGATTGGCGCATCGTCATGAACAAGAACACGAGGCAAACGAAAAAACGGAATGGGGCAGGCATCGGAAGGCAATTCTCTCGGCGAAGTTTATCCAGTTGACCCCACGCCAGAATACGCCGCTTGCGACCGGTGTCAACGTTAAGGGTGGCGGGGTTGGAAGATTCGCCGCTTCGCGGCTTGCTCTTCGGCATTAGGTTTTCGGAGATCGGTATTCGTCGCTCCGTTTCTTCTTGGCCTGCTCGTTACCGCGAAACGAGGCCGCGTGAAGTACAATCAATCGTCATGCTCCCAAGTCTGCCGATCGACGCGATTCTCCCGGCCCTGGTCCGCTCGCTGGCGGACCGAAATTGCCTGGTCCTGCGCGCACCGCCTGGGGCGGGTAAGACGACGCGCGTGCCGCCGGCCCTGCTCGACGGTGGAATTGCCAGGAGTGGCCAGGTGGTCGTGTTACAGCCGCGGCGGCTGGCGGCGCGCGCGGCGGCCTGGCGGATCGCCGACGAACGGGGCGGCCGCGTGGGCGACCAGGTCGGTTATCAGGTGCGCTTCGATCGTCAGGCGGGGCCGGCCACGCGGATTCTGGTCGTGACCGACGGCGTTTTCGTGCGCATGCTCCGCGACGACCCGTTCCTCGAGCGCGTCGGCGTCGTCGTGTTCGACGAGTTCCACGAGAGGAGTCTGGCCACCGACATGGCCTTGGCCATGGTCCGCAAGGTGCAGTTGGAACTGCGCGGCGAGCTGCGGATCGTCGTCATGTCGGCCACTCTCGCCGCGCTCCCGGTCGCCCGTTACCTGGGCGATTGCCCCGTGCTTCAAAGCGAGGGACGGACGTTTCCGGTCGAAATCAGCTACTTGCGACATTCCGACCCGCGCGTGGTGCCGCACGGGGTTGCCACTGCCGTCGAACAGGCGCTCGATCGCACGAAAGGCGACGTGCTGGCATTCCTACCGGGAGTTGCTGAAATTCATGCGACCGCCAATGCCCTGGACGATGTCGCTGCTCAGCAAGGCCTGGCCCTCATGCCGCTTTACGGCGACTTGCCTTTGGAGCGCCAGCAGGAGGTGTTGCGGCCGACCGAGCGCCGCAAGGTGGTGCTGGCGACGAATGTGGCAGAGACTTCGGTGACGATCGAAGGAATCACGGCGGTCGTCGACTCGGGGCTTGCCCGAGTGCTGCGCCTTGACCCGGCATTGGGTTTGAACCAGTTGGAGACGAAGCGCATCTCGCGAGCGTCGGCCGAGCAGCGCGCGGGCCGCGCCGGCCGTACTGCCGCGGGCGTTTGCCTGAGGTTGTGGACCGAGCGCGAACAGCAGGCTTTGGACGAACAGGAGCTTCCTGAAATTGCACGGGTCGATCTGGCCGGGCCAGTGCTCGAGTTGCTCTGCTGGGGCGCGGGCGACGTCGGATCGCTGCCCTGGTTCGAGCCGCCTCCCGCGGCGGCAGTCGAGCGGGCGATGGGCTTGCTCGAACGCCTGGGCGGTTACGAAGGCCGGCGGGTGACGGATCTTGGCCACCGGATGGTGGAATTGCCGGTTCAGCCGCGATTGGCGCGGCTGCTGCTCGAAGCAAATCGCCAAGGTGTGCTTGACCGTGGTGCCCTTGCGGCCGCCTTGCTCTCGGAACGTGACCCGCTCCGCCGTTCGGATGAACGCCCGTCGGATCACACGGGTGACTCCGATCTGCTCGATCGGGTCGCGGCCCTTGAAACGTTCGAGCGAACGGGCCAGCGACATTTGCCGGCGGGCACGCTTGACGCCGGCGCGGCGAGGTTTATCCTCCGCGCGCGCGACCAACTTCGCCGCCTGGCCGGAGGCAAAGCGGGCCATCGAAAAATTCGCGGGAATCCCAAAGCCGCTTCAGGCCACGATTCGGACGAATCTCTCTTGAGGGCGCTGGTGGCCGCGTTTCCCGACCGAATCGCCCGGAGGCGCGAACCGCGCAGCCCTCGCGCGCTGATGGTCGGCGGACGTGGTGTGCGGCTCGGACGACAGAGTGCCGTGACCGAGGCGGAACTGTTCATCTGCGTGGACCTGGAGGAAATCGGCAAGTCGGAGGCCTTGGTTCGTCAAGCATCCCTGGTACGCCGCGAGTGGCTACCGCAGGAACGGCTGCGAGTGACGGTCGATGTCGAATTCGACCCGGCCCGCGAGCGAGTCGTCGCCTGGAGACGAACCCGGTTCGACGACCTGGTATTGGATGAAGCCGCTACGAACATTCCGCCCAACGTCGACGTAGCGCCGATTCTGGCCCGTGAGGCAGCGGCGCGGCTCGAACGCTCGTTGCGCTTGGACGACGCCGCGGCGGCGTTTCTCTCCCGCGTACGGCTCTTGCAACAGGCTATGCCCGAGCTTGATCTACCGGTATTCGGTGACAATCCGCTGGGCGAGCTGCTCCCCTGGCTGTGCGCGGGCTGCGTCTCGTTCGACGACTTGCGCAAGGCGCCGGTGCTGGCGGCCTTGAAGGCCCGGCTTACCTCGGCGCAACTTGCGACGGTCGAACGTGAGGCGCCCCAGCACTGGCAATCGCCCGGAGGGAGTTGGATCGCGCTTAGCTATGAAGCTGGGCAGCCGCCCGTTCTCGCCGCGCGGATACAGCAATTGTTTGGCTTAAAGCAAACGCCGCGCGTGGCGGGTGGGCGCGTGCCGGTGTTGCTGCATCTGTTGGCCCCGAACATGCGCCCGCAACAAATCACGGGCGATCTGGAGAGCTTCTGGAAAAATACCTATCCGCAAGTCCGCAAGGAGCTGCGGCGGCGCTATCCCAAACATGCCTGGCCGGAAGATCCCTGGACAGCCGCCGCGCAGCGCTGAGCGAGCGAGACCGCAGCCGCAATCGAAACTCATTCGACAGTCGACGGCGCGGCAATGATAGCCGCTCACTTGGCCCCGACGAGCGCGGCCTTCTTCTTGTCGGCGATGATCGCCTCTTGGATACTCGACGGCACGCGGCGGTACTTGGAGAACTCCATCGTGAACGTGCCTTGTCCCTGCGTCATGCTCCGCAGGTCGGTCGAGTAGCCGAACGTCTCGGCAAGGGGGACTTCGGCCTCGATCGTGGCCGTCGAACCGATCATCTCGGTCGCGACGATCATTCCGCGGCGGCTGGTGAGCTCGCCCGCCACTGAGCCCTGATAGTTCGAAGGGACTTCGACTTCGAACTTCATCACCGGCTCGAGCAAGACGGGCTTGGTCTTAAGAAACGTTTCGCGGAAACAGTTGCGAGCGCAAATCTGGAAGGCCATGTCCGAGCTATCGACTTCGTGATATGAGCCGTCTTCCAGGATCGCCTTCACACCCACGATCGGGTAGCCCGCCAGCGGGCCCTTCGCCAGCGAATCGCGGAAGCCCTTTTCGACCGAGGGAATGTACTCGCGGGGGATGCGGCCGCCCACGACGTCGTCCTCGAATTCGAAAATCTCTTCCTCGGAGTCGTCGGGCAAGGGGAGCATCTTGCCGACGATGTGGGCGTACTGGCCCGAACCGCCGGTCTGCTTCTTGTGCTTGAAGTTATAGTCGGTCGGCTTGGTCGGAGCCTCGCGGTAGCTGACTTTGGGAGCGCCGACTTCGACCTCGACCTTGTACTCGCGGCGAATGCGCTCGACATAAATGTCGAGATGCAATTCACCCATGCCCGCGATCACCATCTCGCCCGTTTCCTCGTCACTGGAGACGCGGAACGTAGGATCTTCCTTCATGAACCGCTGCAAGGCCTTGCCCAGGCGGTCGGCGCCGTCACGCGCCAAGGGGTTGATGGCCATCTTGATCACCGGCTCGGGCACGAACATATTCTCCAGCGTGCAGTACTTGTGCTGCGCCGCGTAGGTGTCGCCGCTGGCGCAATCGACGCCGATCACGGCCACAATGTCTCCGGCACCCGCGCTGTCGACCTCTTCGCGCTTGTCGGCGTGCATCCGCACGATGCGGCTGAAGCGGTGCTTCTGGCCGGTGCGCTGGTTGAAATAGGTTTCGCCCTTGGCGATTTCGCCCTGGTAGATCCGCATGAAAGTCAACTGGCCGTAGGGGTCTTCGACGATCTTGAAGGCCATGCCGACGAAGGGCTTTTCCGGGTCGGCTTCGAGCGGGAACTGCTGCGTGGCGTCGGCGTGGCACTTGGCCACGATCTTCCGATCGAGCGGTGAAGGGAGGTAACGGACCACCGCGTCCAGCAAAGGCTGCACGCCCTTGTTGCGATAGGCCGTGCCCATGAAGACGGGCGTCAATTCCTGGGTCTGCACGCCCTGCTTGATGATCGAATGGATCAACCCATCGGGCACCGGCTCCTCGCCCAATAGCAACTCCATCAAGTGGTCGCTGTACATGGCCAGCGATTCGAGCATGTGTTGCCGCTCGGTGGCGGCGGCGGCGGCTAAATCGGCCGGTACGGCCTCGCGGCGAATGTCTTCACCGTTTGCGCCGTCGAAGTAAACCGCCTGCATCGAAACCAGGTCGATCACCCCCTCGAATTCGTCTTCCTTGCCGATCGGCAACTGCATCAACACGGCGTCGCAATCGAGCTTTTCGTGCAATTGCTTGACCACGCGTCGGTAGTCGCTGCCGGTGCGGTCCATCTTGTTGATGAACGCCAGGCGGGGAACATGGTAGCGCTTCATTTGACGATCGACCGTCATCGACTGCGACTGCACGCCGCCCACGGCACAGAGCACCAGAACCGCGCCATCGAGCACGCGCAGGCTGCGTTCCACTTCGACGGTGAAATCGACGTGGCCCGGCGTGTCGATCAGGTTGATCTGGTGGTCGTTCCATTCGACGGTGGTCGCCGCGCTGGTGATCGTGATTCCGCGCTCGCGCTCCAGGTCCATGTAGTCCATGGTCGCGCCCCCTTCGCCTTTCACCTCCTGCATACGGTGAATGCGGCCGGCGTAAAAGAGAATGCGCTCGCTCAAGGTGGTTTTGCCCGAGTCGATGTGCGCTGAGATACCGATGTTGCGAAGGGTTGCCAAATCCATGTTCGTAACTCGAAAAAAACAGTTCGTCGGTGGTGCTCGCCGCGCGACACACTTCGGCGCGACGCTCACCAGCGGCAGGATGTCAACGTGGAATGCCCGGGAGACCCCCCCGGGTTTGGGTCTTTCCGCAGCCAATTGGCCGGAAGGCCCCTGAAACCCAAGGAGCAAGCCGTCCAAAAGGAACACCGCCGTCCGATACGAAAGCCATCCAATGCGTTCTAACGCGACCGGACGTGCGCGGTGGGCGGCCCAGTGCTATATCGTATACCAATTCGGCAAGAGGCATAGGGCAAATCTAGCAAGTTTTCATCAAAGTTGCCAGACTTTGCGCAACTTACCCGGCTTTTCAGAGTCCAAGCAAAGGTCGCGCACCGCGTCATTCGGACGGAACTTGAAATCAGACAATAGTTTATCGACCAAAGGCGCCACGGCGCCGGCCGCCCAGACGAACGAAAGCGGCTCGATTGGAATCCGAAAACGAGCGGAGACAATGGTCATTGTGTGGAACACAGTCACAACGGCGAAAATGGCCCACGTCGGCCAAAGCCGCCGCCAGTTGAAACGCAACACCAGCGAACCAATCAACGTCAACGCGAGCCAAACGACGGTCGCCGCGCGGTACACGAGGTTGGATGCCTTGGGATTTGTCTCGTCGAACAGCAGGAAGTACCGTAATCGTTGGACGCAAAGCCCCAGATAGCGGGCTGGATCGTCACGAATGAAACTCCAAGCGCGGGCGCCCAACAACCGCGAACGCGCCGGCTCCTTAAGCCCCTTGAACTCGTGGTATCCGCCGGGGGCCAGCAGCACGTCGTCGATGTAGAGTGTCTCGTGCCGGGCTTCCCAGAGCGCCCGGTGCATTCCCGCTAATGTGCCGTCGTGTTCGTTTCGAAATGTTTCGGCCGAACGCTTGGGGATCTTATCCGTGCCCCAACTTGCCGAGTTATTTCCTTGCCAGAAGGCATAGCCAAAGGTCGACTTCACGAACACGAATTCACCGTGGACACAGTAATTCCGCCACAGCCAGGGGGCCACGATCAGCGCGGCGCAAGCGGTCATCGTCGAAACGTGGGCAAGCGAACCAAGCCCGGCGACGCGGCGGCGCGATTCCTGAGTCTGCCCTGCCAACATCACCGCCACGATCGGCAACGCGATAGCCATGATCGGTTCGACCAGAAGCAGGAAACCTGCCAGGACACCCGCCAACACGGCCTTCCGCCCGCAACTTTGCCCGCACGGCGAAGCGACGACGGCCACGAGCAGCGTAAGTACCAGGGCTGCCCAGAGCGCGACCTGCATGTGGGTCACCATGTAGACATGCGTGGGATAGACCGCGGCGCCCCAGCCGGCAATCCAGCCCAAAGCAGGCTGACCAGGCATTAGCGACCAGGCTAGCCAGACGACCGTGAGCACGAGCGCCGTGCCTGCCAAGGCTTGCAGTACCTGCACCGCCAGCAGGGCTTTTTGCGACCCTTCACGGAAGACGCCGTAAGCCGTCGCCAACAACGTCGGGTAAAAAGGGGCTTGCTGCGACGTGGCCCCGGAGACCCCCAGGAACTTGACGGTGAATCCCCGGCCGGCCAACAGGTTTTCTGCGATCTCGCCATGTTCGTAGGTAACCGGCCGGGCCGACTCGCCCGCCAGCAAGCAGACCACGCCCATCCGTAGCACCAGCGCTGTGAGGGCGAGCAAGACCAGTCCAAGAATTCGAGACGAAAGGCGCATGGCCGCGGATTCTACCGCCGCTGCGGCAAGAGGGGCCAGAGCAGTTGCCCCCCTCAGACTTCCTTTGCCGCTAGGAGTGGTAGTTCCCAGTGGTGATTAACCCCAAAGCGTGGGTGGACACTGGGTACGTCAACCCCGCTTTGGCAAAGGAGCCTTGACCATGGACTACTTTTTTGACGCCCGGTTTTGGATCGGCACATTGCTCACCGTCGCGACGATCGGCATTCTCATCACGAATTCACGGATGAAAGCCAAGGGCCTATTGATTGCTTTCGTGGCGATCGCCTGGCTCGCGGATGCCGGCTTCTACTTCCCCGGACTTTTTCGCCGAGCGGACGTGCTCTCCTACGAGGGCTTTGCGTCCTTGATGCTAGTCTGTGGACCCGTATTCAATCTGCTCGCGCTTGCCGGTTCCTTGGCGCTCATGGTATACGCAATCGGGCTGCGTTCGCCTGAAGCGGCGACTAAAGCCGTTATCGCAGCGCCTGCGCCGGAGATCCCCGACGGCAACCTGGCCTCTCGAGGCATCCGGCTTGGGGCGCACCTGGTGGACCTCGCGGTTTACTTCGGCGCCATATTGCCCGGCGGCATCGCCATGTTCGCCCTTCGCGCTTATCGCGATGCGCCAGTGGCCGGACTCTTGGTCTCGGCCCTGGGGGCATTGGCCTGTGCCGCCTTCCAAATTTTCTTGCTTTGCAGCAAGGGCCAGACGATCGGCAAGCGCTTACTTGGGATTCGCATCGCACGACTCGACGATGGAACCAACCCGGGATTCCTGGGCGCCGTCCTGCTGAGGGGTTTCGTGCCAGGCATGATCAGCGCCGTACCGCTCGTCGGAGCGCTCTTTTCGCTGGTCGACGTGCTGTGCATCTTTCGTGAGGATCGGCGATGCGTCCACGACCTGCTGGCCGGAACGAGAGTGGTAACCGCCTGATCGCTGACCGAGAGCACGGAGTTTGACGATTGTGCCGGCCATGTCGAGCTTGACGCTCGCATGGCCGCACGATCGTCGCATTGACTTTACGGCCTGCGCGCATTTTGCGACGGCTGCGCAAGCTGTCGAAGTTGCGGAACGATGGGGTCGATCCCATCTTGCGAGGGCGCGTCCGATTCGCGGCGCCGCCTCTTCCCTCGCGAGAATTCCGCATGAAGGCCAACAAGCTCGTCACGTTGTTCGTCGTTGCGTGGGCGGCCTGTCTGCCGCGTTGGGCCCTTGCCGACGGCGTGATCCGCGACGGTGTGGGGGCGATTTCAACCGGCCGTGGTGGCACCAACTTGGGCTTTGCCGATAACGGCGCGATCCTGTTGGACAACCCCGGCGCTCTGGTCAACGTTCAAGGCAATGGCCTGGTGGAGGCCGACGTCGATACCGTGATCACCGACATCCAATACACCGACCTGAAGCCCAACAACGTCAGCGCCAAGATCCTGCCGATGCCCCTGCCGGAGGTGGCCTACATCAAGAAGAGCCGTGACGGCAATTGGGCCTGGGGCATCGGCGCATTCGCCCCCGCCGGCTTCGGGGCCAGCTACAACTTCCAGAACTCGTTCGCCGGACCTGTGAATTACCGATCGATCGGCGCTCTAGGCAAAATCTTGCCAGGAGTCTCCTACCGCGTCAACGATCGACTGTCGATCGGCGGGACAGTTGGCATAGCTTTCGGCCATGTGGACTTGGAGGGACCGTTCTACCTGCAAAGCGGCCCGCTTAAGGGCGTGCCGACGGTCATTGATTTGCAGGGCACCAACGTGGCCCCCACCGGCTCGTTCGGCTTGCAGTACAAGTTGAGCCAGCGCACCACGCTGGGCATGACTTTCACCAGCATGACGCGGGTGCATCAGAATGGCGACATGAAAGCCAACATTTACGGGGTGGCGCCCTTCCCGATCTACAGCAGTTTCGACGCGCAAACCACCATTAACTGGCCAAGGTCGCTCTCGTTTGGCTTCATGCACAACCTTTCGTCGCGGCACCGAGTCGCGGCCGACTTGATCTGGTACGACTGGAAGAACGCCTTCAACCAGGTTGGCCTGGCCCTCACCAACCCCTCAAACCCGATGGTGGCCGCGCTTGCGGGCCCGGCCATTATCCAGAGCATTCCCATGAACTGGCACGACACGGTTTCAATGCGGCTGGGTTATGAGTTCTTGCCCAGCCGGTACGCAACCTGGCGGGCAGGTTACGTCTACCACAATAGCCCGGTGCCTAATTCGACGCTCAATCCGTACACTGATGGCGTTTTGACACATGCCTTCAGCATCGGCCACAGCCGCCGGGTGAAACGTGCCTGGCTGAACGCCTCGTACCAGTACTCATTCAGCCCCACGCGCGTCGTGGGCACCAGCGCATTGGCCGGCGGCGATTTCTCAAACAGCACGTTTCGCGCTCAAGCGCATTGGATCAACTTGGGCATCTTGGTACCGTTCTGAAAAGGATGGATGCAGAAAGATGAAGGATGAAGACCGAAGAGTTTCTTAACCTTTATCCTTCATCCTTCATCCTTTCCTCATATCCGTATCGCCGGATGTACCCGATCCAACGGCGCGAGATCTCCTCTCGCAATTCCGGCGCGAGTTCATACCGATTTGTCTTGTAACCTTCGGTCCCGGCGACGTACTGCTCCAATGCCGGCAGCACTTTCTCGAATTCGCCCAAGCCAAGCTTCTCGTAGATCGTGCGCAGATTCCCGATCGGGTCGCGGACGAGGTCCTCGTAATGCACCTCGCAGAAACGGTTTGCGGCGATCAATTCACGGTCGGCCCAGAACCGCTGATACATTCGCTCGAACGTCTCGAAAACATGTTCTTCTAGGCCTTCGAACGTAGGGTCTTGCAGGCCGTGTGTCTTGTAGAGCGTTTTCCAGAGGTTCATCGTCGAGGGGAACAGTACGAAGGGGTCCCGCACGATGTGGATGAACCGCGCGGCTGGGAACAGTTCCAGCAGGGTCTTGATCCTACAGGTATGCGGCGGGCTCTTGAGTACGATCCGCTTTGGCGTTCGGTAGGTGATCTGCCGTAAGAACCCCAGGAATACCGTTTTCCACCGCGCGAGGTCGGCCGCCGGAATGCCTTCCAACGTCAGGTATTCGGCGTCTTGCGGCGGATGGTTTGGAAACGCGATCCGCAGGTAAGGCGATGGAAGCCCCAGATTGCACAGGGCGAATTCATCTTCCTGTGGCCGGTCCCAACCCGCCGGCATGTTGTCCATCGGTCGGTGCGAGGGGAGCAAGAACGTCAGCCAGCGACGGGCGAAATCCTCGCTCAACAAGAAATGGTTCGGCACCAGGCACTCGTAGGTCGTCGGCGACGTGTGCCGCTCGTCGAGCACCAAGAGCTCGTGCAGCAGCGTGGTGCCCGCCCTCCAATGCCCTACGATGAATATCGGTTCGTGGAGGATTTCCACTTTCGCGGCATGTCGCCCCTTCCAGAGCCACTGCCAACGGCGATACGTCGAATGGAACAAGGAACCAAACGTAATCAGCACGACGTGGGGCCAGAAACGCCACCCGACGGCGAAGCGGTTTCGAGCCAAAAGGCGCCACCAGGCGCTAAAGTTCATTCCGGTCCAGAATCGCGGCGCCCACTCGCGTCCCGCGGTCTTCTTGTGCCCCATGACGCTCCCTTCGGGCGATTTCGATCCGCTCGGCCGCAGGACACCGGATTTCGACATCACACCCTTTTCCCGCCGAGTTCACTTGTAAAAAAACGTATGGTAGCCGTTAGCCGAGTGGCGGGGCAAGTGGCGTGAGACTCAGTCGTCGTCCAGACCACATTGCCCCGCACGATCCCGCCCCTGCTGGGCGAGTAAAGTGGCGAGCGAACCCCCATCGGGAAGTCCGCGCAGGCCGAACAAGAGCGCCATCGCGATTTTCGACCAGGTTTCGCCCGCCACGCCCTCAACGGGTCCCGAATCAGGCGTTGGCCACAGCCCATGGCGCGCCCGGTAGGCGTGGGCCCAGGAGAGGATTTGGTCGAATTCAAGCGGTGGCGGAGGCGTCTTTCGCCGGCGTACGCCTCGCTCGCTGGCCAGGAATTGGGCGAGCGACGAGCCACCGGGCAAGCCGTGCCTCCCGAACCGCAGCGCGAGGTGAACCAGTTCCCAATTCAGGTCGGGCTGATTTTCGACCCTGCCCGATCTCCGCGTCGGCCACCGCCCGAGACGTTTGTGGTAGGCGTCGGCCCAAGCGAGAATCCGTGGGGCCGTAAGCCGATGCCGGCGTCGAGATTTACGGGCGCCGCGCTCGACGACCAGCAATTGCGCCAAGGAAGAACCGCCGGGCAGGCCGCGAAGGCCCTTGATCAACGCCTGATCTACGGCCCCCCAAGTCAGGTTCGCATCCCCGCCATTGTCGTTGTCGAGCTTACCGGAGCGTTGGGTGGGCCAGCGGCCGTGCCGCTTGTGATAGGCGTCGGCCCATTTGAGAATCCGTGAAACCGTCAACTCCTGCCGACGAATACAGCTCGCTACCCGGCGTTTGGCGGCCATGGTCATTGGTTCCGATTGACGCCCGCCCTCGGCGGACGCGAAAAAATGAGACAACAGGAGCTTCCTATTTTACGTCTCAGGCCTCAAAACGGAATGAATTCCGTTCCAAGTTATCGTGCGGCCCGTCCTGCGGTTTATAGCACAACGACCGGTGGCCAGTTACCGTTGAACTCGTTAGAATGGCGCCTCTTGTCGGTGCCTGCCACACGGAAATGTCACCTCACCACCCCACCATGAATCTCCGGCCAACGCTTCGCATCGGAGCCGTCAATTACCTGAACACCAAGCCGCTCATCCACGGCCTGGCGGAACTGGCACCGCGGGCGAAACTCGTGCTCGACCTGCCCAGCCGGCTGGCCGACGGTCTGGCGGCGGGGCGGCTGGATGTGGCGCTGATCCCCTCGATTGAGTTCTTCCAGGATCCTGCCTACGCGATCGTCTCCGACGCCTGCATCGCTTGCCGTGGCCCGGTGATGTCGGTCAAGCTTTTCAGCCGCGTGCCCGTCGAACGCATCGGCACGCTGGCGCTCGACGAAGGCTCGCGCACCAGTGCGGCCCTGGTCCGCATCCTGCTCAAAGAGCGGTTCGAATTGGAACCGCGACTCGAGCCACTGCCGATCGGCGCCGGAATACCCGACACGAGCGCCGATGCCGTCCTGATGATCGGCGACCGTGCCATGCGTTCCGCCGGCGGACCGTTTGCCGAGGTCTGGGACCTGGGCGACGAATGGTGCCGCTGGACGAAGCTGCCTTTCGTGTTCGCGATGTGGGTTGCCCGGCCCGGCATCGATTTGGACCAACTCGCCGCGGCGCTCTCGGCGGCCCGCGACTCGGGCCTGGCGCATCTTGAGCAGATCGCGCAGGCGGAGGGCGCTCCCCTGGGCTTGTCACGGCCGGAGTGCGTGGCCTACCTGCGCGACAATTTATATTTCTACCTCGGACCGCGCGAGCTGAGTGGGCTGGACCTCTTTTACCGCCAGGCGCGCAAGCTGGACCTGGCGCCCGCAGGAGTCGAACTTGGTTGCCTCGATTGCTAAGACTCCCCTATCGAAAACGCTCGATAAGGCGGTCGCCGGCGAGCGGCTTTCGCCCGAAGAGGGTTTGCAGCTCCTTGAGTCGCACGACCTGGTCGCCTTGGGGCGCGCGGCCGATTCCGTCACTCGCCGACTGCACCCCGAACCCTACCGCACGTTTAACATCGACCGCAACATCAACTATACCAACATCTGCTCGGCGGTCTGCGATTTCTGCGCCTTCTTCCGCCGGCCGAAAGACCCGGAAGGTTACGTCCTCGATCGCGACGTGCTGTTGCGAAAAATCCAAGAGACGGTTGACCTCGGCGGCGACCAGATTTTGATGCAAGGCGGAATGCATCCGGAGCTGAAGCTCGATTGGTACGAGGAGCTGCTGCGCGACATCAAGGGACACTTTCCCCAGGTGAATATCCACGGCTTCAGTCCGCCGGAGATTTACGCATTCACCAAGGTTAACAAGCTGTCGTTACGAACGGTGCTCGAGCGGCTCAAGGCGGCCGGTTTGGGTAGCCTGCCCGGCGGCGGCGCCGAGATACTGGTCGACCGCGTGCGCAAGGCGATCACTCGTGGGAAAGTTCTCACTGACGACTGGCTCGACGTCTGCCGCACCTGGCACGAGCTGGGGGGCAAGGGCTCAGCCACAATGATGTTCGCCCATGTCGAGACGCCGGCCGAGCGAATCGAACACCTTCAGCGGTTGCGGCAGTTACAAGACGAGACCAGCGGGTTCACCGCTTTCATCTGTTGGACGTTCCAGCCCGAACACACCGACCTGGCGCACATTCCCAAGGCCGGCGCGGTTGAATACCTCAAGACTCAGGCCGTCAGTCGGCTTTACCTCGATAATTTCCCCAATATCCAGTCGAGTTGGGTCACGCAGGGATTGAAGGTCGGACAGATCGCGCTGTTGTACGGAGCCAACGACATGGGGAGCCTGATGATCGAGGAAAACGTCGTCGCCTCGGCAGGCACGGTTCATTATTTGAGTTTGCAGCAGATCCGTGATGCGATCAGCGAGCTGGGGTATATCCCGCGGCAGCGGAATGTGTTTTACCAGTTGATCGACGAGGCTCCAGCCGCTGTCGCCAATGTAGGTTAGGTTTTCGATGTGGTGGCTGTCTCATTCTCGGCTGTGTAAAGTATATTTGGTCCCCGCTCCCTCGAACGTGTTGCCAGATGCAGACTCGCAAACAATTACTTGGTGCGGTATCGCTCGTGCTGGGCTGTTGCTGTTCGTTTGCTGCACCGGCCGGCGCGGCTGACGAAACACTCTCGTTCGAGCGCGAGATCGCTCCGATTCTGCAAGCGCGTTGCGTCAAGTGCCACGGCGGCGAAAAGCTCGAGGCGGGCCTCGACGTCCGTCGCCGTTCGACACTCCTGGCAGGGGGCGATAGCGGCCCGGCGTTGGTGCTGGGCAAACCGGACGAAAGCCCGCTGGCGCAGCGCATTGTCGCGGACGAAATGCCCCCCAAAGTCGAAGGCCGGCTCGATGACAAGCAGCGCGAGCTAATCCTCCGCTGGATCGCCGCGGGCGCCCCTTTGGCGGGCGAGGAAGAAGAACCGCTCGACACTTCCGACGCGCCGACGCGGCTTACCGACGAGGACCGCTCGTTCTGGGCATTCCAGCCGCCGGTCCGTCCGCCTCTTCCGGCCCTCAAGGCCCAGGACCGCGTTCGCACACCTGTCGATGTCTTCTTGCTTGCAAAGCTGGAAGAGAAAGGAATCACGTTCAACTCCGAGGCCCCACCGTTGGTGCTATTGCGGCGGCTTTGCTTCGACTTGCATGGCCTGGCCCCGACGCCGGAGCAGATCGAAGAATTCCTGGCCGATTCTGAAACAGGCGCATACGAGCGGTTGGTCGATCGGCTACTGGCTTCTCCCCGCTACGGCGAGCGTTGGGGACGGCACTGGCTCGACGTCGCCGGCTACGCCGACTCTGACGGGTACCTCGCGGCCGACCGGCTACGGCCCGAAGCCTGGCGCTATCGTGACTACGTGATCCGCGCCCTGAATGCCGACCTCTCCTACGACCGCTTCGTTCAGCAGCAACTGGCCGGCGACGAACTGGTCGATTGGCGGCGAGCGGAATTCCTGACGTCGGAAATGGTCGATTGCCTCGTGGCGACCGGCTTTTTGCGCACGGCCAGCGATCCAACGTACCCAGGCTACATAGAGCCAAACGAAATCCACCAGGTTCTGGCCGACACGCTTCAGATCGTCGGCACGTCGCTGATGGGGCTTACCGTGCAGTGCGCGCGATGCCACAGCCACAAGTTCGACCCAATCTCGCAGCGCGACTATTACGCTTTGCAAGCCGTGTTCCTGGGCGCGCTCGATCCGGCACGCTGGCAAACATCGGAGTCCCGCGGAATTCCGCTGGCCAGTGAGTTACAACAAGCCAAGATCGGCGAGCAAAACCAGAAGGCCGACGAACGGCTTGCCTTTCTCAATGCCTCATTGGCCGATCTGACGGCACGCTATCGTAAAAAGCTCATCGGCGAGAAGCTCGCCGCATTTCCGGCTTCCGCGCCAGCCGACCAGGCGGCTGAGGCCACGCCGCAACTGGTCGAACAACTCATCGCGGCGCTCGTGTTGGATGAAGGTAAACGAAGCGACGACCAGAAGAAACTCGTGTCTCAATACGGGGCCGGCGTTTCACTGGCCGAGGCCGAGTTGGCCGCGCGCTATGCCGACTACAAAGATGAAGCCGCCAAATTGCACGCGGCGATCACTGCGGAGGCGGCAATCAAGAGGGTCGCTCTTTTGGTCCGTGGTGTGGTCGATCTCGATGAAAAGCCTGCCCAAGGGCGCGTGCTGCGCCGGGGTGATTTTAACCAGCCCGGCGCCGCGGTCGAGCCGGATGTGCTCGCCGTGCTGGCTCCCTCGGATTACAAGTTATCGCCGCGGGCCGGATACAAGACCAGCGGCCGTCGCCAAGCGTTTGCCCGTTGGCTGACCGATCCCCACCATCCACTGACGGCGCGAACGCTAGTGAATCGGCTTTGGGCGCATCATTTCGGCCGCGGGCTGGTGCCGACCCTGGCCAACCTTGGGCGCGCGGGGGCCAGGCCGTCGCACCCCGAGTTGCTCGACTGGCTGGCCACCGAGTTCGTGCGGCAGGGCTGGAGCATGAAGGCGATGCACAAGCTCTTGCTCACTTCCGCCGCGTACCGCCAATCGTCGGCTCCCGATGCGGCGAAGTCGGCCATTGATCCCGACAATTTGCTGCTTTGGTCTTGGCAACCGCGTCGGCACGAAGGGGAAGTACTGCGCGACACCGTGTTGCAGGTTGCCGACCGGCTCAATTTGCAAATGCATGGGCCGCCCGTTCCGGTGGCGCCGCAGCCCGACGGTTCCGTGGCCACCGCCGACGATGAACCTGGGCGGCGGCGCAGCATCTACTTGATCGTCCGCCGCAGCCAGCACCTGACGATGCTCGAGTTGTTCGACACGCCGATGATGGAGATCAACTGTCCTGAGCGGACTGAGTCGATTGTGCCGTTGCAGGCGCTGGCCATGCTCCACGGTCCCTTCGCTGAGCGCAGCTCCGCGGCCCTGGCCGAACGCGTGCTCAAGTCCGCGACCAATGACGGCGCGCGAGTCGAATTGGCCTACAAGTTGCTCTTCGCCCGCGAACCCAGTTGCTCCGAGCGCCAGGCGCTGATCGCCTTCCTCGACGCTGTCGTGCGCGAAACGCTGGGCGAGAGTTATCCCACAGCAAACGACACCCAGAAAGAAGCCGCAATCCACGCCGCATGGACCCAGGCGGCGCTGGTGCTGTTGAACAGCAATGAGTTTATGTTCGTGCATTAACCTACGTAGGGTTGGGCAGCGCCCACGATGAGCGGAAAACGATGACTCCCCACATGCTTCATGCCCAAAGCCTGGCCGAGCTGATCAGCCGCCGCGAATGGCTCAGTCGCACCGGGGCGGGCTTTGCCGGTCTGGCCTTGGCCTCGCTCATGTGTGACGACGCGGCGCGGGCTGACGGTCCGCCGGCATCTGTGTCTGTTTTCGGCACGCACTTTCCGCCCAAGGCCAAGGCTGTGATTCAGCTCTTTCAGCACGGCGGCCCGAGCCACACGGACTTGCTGGATCCAAAACCGGAACTTTCCAAGCGGCACGGTCAGCCGATGCCCAAGTATTTCACCGATCTGGTAAAGATCAGCGCCCACGGCGACCTGTTGGGCAGCCCTTTCAAGTTCACGCCCGCCGGTCAATGTGGTGTCGAGTATTCTGAGCTCCTTCCGCACACGGCCGCCTGCGCCGACGACATCGCGGTGGTGCGCTCGATGTTCTGCGAACACAACAACCACGAGCAGGCACTGTGGCAGATGCATACGGGCCGCATCGTCACGGGACGGCCGACTTTGGGAGCCTGGGTCAATTACGCGCTCGGTTCGGAAAACCAGAACCTGCCGGCCTACATCGTCCTGCGCAACGATTCGTCGTTGCCCACCGACGGGGCGCGGAATTGGTCGAGCGGCTTCCTGCCGCCACGATACCAGGGGGTCCACTTCCGGCACACGGGCACACCGGTGCTCTACCTGAACCCAACCACGCCGGTAAGCGAAAAGGTACAAGGGCTGCGCCGCGAGTTGCTGCAGACGTTGAACGCCGAGCACGAAGCGCGGCAAGCGCGGCTGGCGCCCCAATTGGAAGCCCGCATCGCCAGCTATGAAATGGCCGCGCGGATGCAGCTCGCGGCGGCAGGGGCACTCGATGTAACGAGCGAGACATCCGAAACACAGACGCTTTACGGGCTGGGCCAGCCGGCGACCGACAGCTACGGCCGCCGCTGCCTGATCGCCCGCCGACTGGTCGAGCGCGGCGTGCGGTTCGTGCAGATTTTCGTCGAGGGGCAGATTTGGGATACGCATTCGAAAAACGCGGAGGGGACCAAAGCCTGTTGCCAGCAGACCGACCAACCCACAGCGGCCTTGCTCAAGGACCTCAAGCGTCGCGGCCTCCTAAACGACGTGCTGGTGGTCTGGTGCGGCGAGTTCGGACGCACACCGGTGAGCCAAGGAGACGGCGGGCGCGATCACCATAAACAAGGCTTCAGCCTTTGGCTGGCCGGCGGCGGGATCAAGGGGGGGCAGGCCTACGGCAGCACCGACGAATTGGGGTACCACGCCGTCGAAAACCGCACTATGGTCGCCGACCTGCACGCCACGATCCTGCACTTGATGGGCCTCGATCATCGCCGCGTCACGTACCAGCTCCATGGCCGTGGCGAACGTCTGACGGACGTTTACGACGCGAACGTGATTCGTGCCTTGCTGGGGTAGCTCGGTTCATGGACCAGCGATTTCTCAAACGCGGTTTCCTCCCCGAACAAGACCCTTGCCGGGCGTTCCCACCCGCTTCGCCGCTGGCGCCGCTCGATGAGCTTGGTCGCGACCTGCCCAGCTTGCTGATCGACCCGGGCTTTCGCCAGTTCGCCCGCGAGTTGGTACTGCCTCCCTGGACTCCGCCCGACAACCCGGCCGAATTGCAGCCGCAATTGCGGCTATATTATGTGCGAGTGGGGTTCCTGGCCTCGGCTTACGTGAATCAGGTAGGCCAGCCGCCTTCGATCGTTTTGCCCGCCAATATCGCCGTGCCGCTGTGTGCCACCTGCCGGTTGCTCGACCGTCCGCCGATTTTGAGCTACGATGGTTACGCACTTTATAATTGGCGACGGTTCGATCCCACGGGGCCGATCGCCCTGGGCAACATCGACACGCTGCAGAACTTCGTCCATCTCTACGACGAGCATTGGTTCATCCTGGTGCATGTCGAGATCGAAGCCTTCGCCGCGGAGATCCTGGCGGCCATCGAAAAGGCTGGTCGCGCGCTGGGAAGCAAGGACGAATTGGGAAACAGCCGCGGTGACGACCATGCGACCGATGACGTTGAGTTAAACGAATCGCTCGCCGCGATCGCCCGCGCCGTATGGCGACAGGTGGCGGTGCTGCGGCGGATTCCGGAGCACATGGACCCATCGCTTTACTTCCGGACTTTCCGCCCCTACATCCGCTTTTTCGAGCACGTCGTTTACGAAGGAGTCGACGCCAAACCATCTGACTATCGAGGCGAAACGGGAGCCCAGAGCAGCATCGTGCCGGCACTCGTGGCTTTCCTGAAAATTCCGCACAGCTCGTCGCTTTTGACCGACCACCTCGCCGACATGCGGAAATTCATGCCCGCCGAACATCGCCGGCTCTTGGCCGAGATCGAGGCGCTCCCCGACCCTCGGCCACTGGCCGACAAGGCGATCTTTAACGACCTGTTGGAAGCGGTCGCCACGTTTCGCGAGGTCCACATCGGCTGGGCATACGAATACATTCACCGCCGCGTCGAAGACCCCCGCGGGACCGGCGGCACGCCATTCATGCGCTGGCTGAAGCAGTTGATCGACGAAACGCGGGCCTGGAAAAAGTAAGCACGCGGCTTTCAACTCCGCACTCGACCTACTTCTTGTCCAAGTTCTTTGCCAGTTCCTCGGGCGCAACGCTCGAGGGCACGCCTTCGGTGGGCACTTCGGACTTGGCGGTCCAGAAGAGCGCGTTAAGGACGAGCTTGCGGAATTCGTCGTTGCCCCAATTGCGGTGGAAGTGGCCGCCGGTGAAACCGAAGCCGCGGCCTCCGTCGGGCCGCTCAGTCGTCCAGGCGAGAATCTCCGGACGGCCGGGGAATTGCTTGGCGGCCTCGGTGCCACGGGTGCCGTCGGGCGGCGTGGCGACCAAGATCGGCGTGATGGCCCCCTCACGAAAACGCATGTTGTAATACCACTCGTCGTTGATCGTAAACGGCTTCACCCCCTGGGTGATCGGGTGCTTGGGCAACTGCTTGAATTCGGCGTCCCAGTGAGGGTTGATGGAGAAACCGGTCTCATAGTAGCCCCCGATCCACGCCAATAATTCCGGTCCACCCCGGTCCTTGGGGACCTCCACCGCATAATGGCAACAGGCCAACCCGACGCCCTGATGCATCAGCTCGGCGATGCGCCGCAGGTGGTCTGGTTCGATCAAGGGATGCCCGCCACCGCCGTCCATGTAGAACAGGACCGTGTCGGCGTTGTCGAAAGCGGTGGGATCCTTGGGCCAGCCATTGTGGTATTCAGCGGCCTGTACTGTGGGGATCTTGTCGAGACAACCGCGTAAGAGCTTCACACCGGCGTTGAACTCATGATCGCCGGGACCGTGGCTGGGACGGCCGGCAACCATCACGATCTTCTTGCGCCCTTCGAGCGGCAGCCGCTTGAGGCGGATGTTTCGGAACTGCACGTTCATCGGCGGACCGGCGTGGAGCTGCAAGGCCAAGATGCCCGCCATTTCGCGGTCGGTCGGGTCGTCGTCGGTCACGTCGCAGGTCTGCTTGCCGTTGATGAAGTGCTGCAAGTGGTTGCCACGGGCAATGATCGTGTAGTCGTTCCAATCTTCCTTCTTGATCGCCTTTTGCAGATCGGCCGAGTCGCCCACCTGGCCGGTTTTCTGGGGCTTGTGGTCGGCACCGACAGTGGACTTTTCGCCTCGCTGGGCCAGAATTCCGCGGCCGCGCTCGTCGTAGAGGATGCCCGAATACGTGTCGCCGGCCTCGAAGTCGCCTTGGTAGCCGCCTACGACCCAGTTGCCGACGTCGGCGCTACGGTACTGGATGCCGGAATTGCCCCCCACGATCTTGTATTGCAAGCGGAGCTCGAAGTCGTCCAACTCGCCGTCGCGCCAAAGGATGAACGTGTTGCCGTCGGTCTTGTTCTCTTCGGTGGTGCGGCCCGTGATCGCGCCGTCCTGGACCGACCAGAATTTGGGATTGCCGTCCCAGCCATCGAGATTCGTCCCGTTGAAAATCGGCTTGAAGCCTGCCTCGTCGTCGGCCGCGCGCGCGGCTGCCGAGGAGGCTATCAGACCAGCGAACAGGGCCAGGAAGTACGGCCGTGTTCGAAGGGCGCGGCGTGTTGGATAAACGGACGATCTCGAGGGTTGACTCATGATGAACCTCATGGATTGCTGTACGATTCCGCGACTTCCGGCGGAGTGAATTGAAAGCCCCGACTCTGGCTGAAAAACTCCAGTGGGTTGTCGTAGACGACCTTGCGAATCAGCGATTCGGGGTGACCTCGCAAGCGCATGGCGAGAATGAAATCGGGCACGGCGGTCGGCTTCGACGGTCCCCAATCGCCGGCCGAATTGACCAACAGACGCTCGGCGCCGTACATCTCGACCATGTCCACGGCTCGTTGCGGCGTACACTTGCTCACCGGATAGAGCGTCATGCCGGCCCAAAAGCCGCGGTCGAGAACGTGCCGGATCGTGTGCTCCTCGACATGATCGACCAGCACGCGTTGGTGCTCGATTCGCCGGTCGTCGCAGAGCATGTCGAGAATCATCCGCGTACCGGGAAACTTGTCTTCCAGATGCGGAGTATGAATCAAAATCTGCTCGTTGGTCTTGGCCGCGAGGTCGAGGTGCTCGAGGAACACGATCGATTCATTGCGGGTGTTTTTGTTCAGGCCGATCTCGCCAATACCCAGCACGCCAGGCTTGTCGAGGAACTCGGGGATCATGGCGATCACTTGCCGCGAGAGACTGACGTTCTCGGCCTCCTTGGCGTTGATGCAAAGCCAGGTGAAGTGCTGCACGTGGTACCAGCCGGCACGCTTGGTTTCGAACTCGGTGAGCTGGCGGAAATAGTCGCGGAAGCCGTCCACGCTGCCTCGATCGAAACCGGCCCAGAAGGCCGGCTCGCTCATGGCCACGCAACCCATCTTGGCGAGCGTTTCGTAGTCATCGGTGACGCGCGAAACCATGTGAATGTGCGGGTCGATGTAATACATGGCTCGGTTCCACTTTCGCGGTGAACTACCTTCGCGGTGCGAGTGAGAACTTCTTCCGCCAACCGTCGTCGTAGTCCAGCGAGAAGATCATCTGCACCTGCTCGGCACGGCCGTCGCAGCGTGCGCTGAGCGCCGCCAGGGCTTGTCGCAGCTTCGCTAGTCGAGGGTCGGTGTCCACGCAGCCCTCGGCCCGGTCGAGCCGGTCGAGAGCGGCGGCGATTTCCAGGATCTTGGAACGGACCTCCAGAAATTCGCGATCCAACACTTCCGGCGCGGCAAGCGGCGACGGCATGGCGTGGTCCTCGGAGACGTTTGGGCGGGGCGACGGCGCGGGGTGGTTGAGAAAAGTCTAGTTTGAACTCACCGGCGGCCGAAATCAAGCCGGTCAATCCATGCAAATTCGATACGGAGGTGCTCGCACGGATCGGCGAAGGTGACAGGTACCGGTTTAGAGGAGGAACCTTTGCCCCTCAGCAACCCTAAAAGGTGCTCTTCACACCGCGGCGGCTGGGCTTCCGTTTCTTGAACACATCGGAGACCCTTCCGTTCGCCGTAGGATACCCGCCGTCGGGCTTTTCCGGGGGAAGAGCACTGACGTTGCCCCTCTTGCCGAAAATCAGCGTCTCTTTCGGATTCTTCCAGCCAACATGGTCGAGAAACTTATCGACCGTGATCGTTTGGACGCCGAGTTGATCGGCTTCCTTCTGGATCTTGAAGAAGTCCTTCTCGACGTTGGCGTCGTCGGGCGCCTCGCCCAGGATCAGGTACCGAGTATGGATGGTGAGTTTTCCCTCCATCTTGTTGGTCTTGGGATCAACCTGGGCGTCGACCCGTCCGCCTGCCATGTGGATCATGTCGACGATCGTTTCGCGGTCGTCTTCGCCGTCGCCGTTCAGGTCGATGTTGCCCACGATGCCAAATCCTTCGCTGCGCCCGGGTTGCCAGAGAGGCGTGAAGATCTTGTCGCCCGGCACCAGCGGATCGGAGATCTCATCCTGGAGAATGCGGCACTGAGCGAAATGCGGTCCCTTCAACTCGGTAACCTCAATGCGGCCCTTGGTCGGTTGGCCCTTGCCCACGTTCTCGTCGGCGCCGACGACGCTGAAGGTAACCTGGCGACGCAGGCCATCGGCCTCGCCGACGTTGATCCAGACCAGGCCGGCTTTCTGGCTGACATGCACGATCAGGCCGTCAGGCACTTCGAAACCAGTGGCCGGGTCGATTTCCCTGTTCTTTTCGTTGGCGATATTCAGGAATTCCTCGACCTTTGACTTTTCCGCCTTGACGACGTCAATGTCCTTCTTGCTGGCGGTCTTCACCGTGTCCAATTCCTCTTCCTTGGTCTTGAGCTGGTCCTTCAACTCTTGTTCTTGCTGGTTCTTCTTGTTTCGCTCTTCGGTGAAGGCTTGTTGTTCATTTTTCAGCCGGTCTTCGGCCTCCTGCTGTTTCTTCTGAGCGTCAAGCACCAGGGCGTCCTTGGCCTTTTCAAAGGCTTCCTTTTCCTTCTCGAGTTGCATGAACTGGGTGGTTTTGGCGACCAGCTTGTCGTCCTTGTCGAGATAGGTGCCGTAGAGGTATTCCAGCGCGGCGCGGTAGTTCTTCTTCTCATCGCTCAGGGCCGTCACGTACTTAGCGAAGTCGGCCGCCGCCGTGGCGTCGACCTCGGAGGGCTTGAGGCCCTCGGACACGCCCATCAACTCCTTCAACCGTTTCGATTCCACAATCGCATCGCGCAGGGCGGTGTCGGCATCGGTCGCCTTCTTCGAGTCGGCAATGCTACGGATCGTTGCCTCATCGGCCTGGCGGAAAAACACGAACGTCGTCACGCTGAGAATGATGGTGAGCATCACGAAGATGATCAACGCGATTTGCAAACCTTGGTTTTCGCTACTGGCCATGTTCAACGCTCCTGTTCCGCGGCCACGAGGGCCGGCGCGACAAAATCCGGATGGCAACGTCCTGCCGAAAGGACTCCCGAGAAGGGCCGCATGGAGCTAACGCCATTGCGCCAAACGACCTAGGGTTCAGTCTAAACGTCGGCGGACCGCATGTCAAAGAAATTCCGCCCCGTGCCCACAGCCGCGTTTACGCGGCCTTTCGCCGGGGTTCCGCTCCGACGGCCGGCGATTCCGGCCATTCTCGCACCGGAGGTATTCGGCCGAAACGCAGGCGGTCGGCCAGCCCCACGCGAATGACGTCGCGCAACATCCGCCAGGCATGCCGAGAAAGCGAAAGCGTCGAACCGTACTCGTTGACCAGGGTGACGGCGATCCGCTGGGCGGGAAGTTTCATTCGGCGGCAGAGCAACACCACTTCGGCGTCGAATGCGAACCCATCGATTACGGTCCGCGAAAAGATCTCGCGCGCAGCCCGGCGACTGAAAACCTTCAGACCGCACTGCGTGTCGGTAACTTCCGGCGAGATCAGCCGTTTGGCGACCTCGCGAAAGGTCGCGCTGGCGATGGTCCGCGACAGCTTGCGCCGAACGTGACACTCCGATTCGCGCAGGTCGCGAGCCCCGAACACGACTTCGCACTCTCCCCGTTTGACCCAGTCGTATGCCGAGCGCAAGGCCGACAAATCATACGGCAGGTCGGCATCCGTAAAGGCCACGACGTCGCCGGTCGCGGCCAGCATGCCGTGGCGAACCGCCGCCCCTTTGCCACGTTGGCGGCCAAGCCGCAACGTCGAGAAACGCCGGCCAAATTGGCTGCTGACGGACGCCGTCGCGTCGCGGCTGCCGTCGTCGACCACCAGCACGCGATAATCGATCCTCGAGGAGTCGAGAAACTCGGCGAGTCCGCAAAGCGTTTTCGGGAGGCGGTGCTCTTCGTCGTAGGCTGGGACCAGCACGGTCAGTGCGTGATCGCAGGCAATCTTCCCGCCATGCGACGATCGCCTTTCGGCGTCGAATCGATTCGAGGTCGCTTCCTCGTTCCCGTGCATTCGACGAACTCGCCGTCTGAATCACTGTCCCGCGCGTCGTCCGCCCTGAACGCAACCAATGCTAGCTATGCCGCGGGGTATTCATATGAGTTCATTATCGACAGCGTGGGTCGTGGGGCTTGTGCCGATTTTCGAGAATTGAATGATCTCATGGGGCCTGCCGAAAGCGATCGCCAATGGTCGGCCTGTTGGTAATTCCGGCAAAGTCGGCAAATTGAGTCCGGCGATGTTGTTGACGGTCCCTAGGCGACGACAAATCTGGGGTGACGTGCGGTCGACGAGCCCGGCCCGACGGGGCATGGCGTACTTCGGCCATTCGGAGTCTGGAGTCGTGTCGATGCGACCGTTGGTTGTCGGCGCCCTTGTCGCCACCAGTTTTCTTGCGGCACTTTTCGTCGTGGTGCGCGCCGAACAGTCCGGCGCGGAAAGCGACGCGGCGGTGCTGAACGCGATCCGGCAGGCCCGTGGCGCATTTCATGCCCCGACCGATGACGAACTAACCAGGGCCAAGTCGGAAGCCGCCGCCGCTCGCGATGCGCTGGCCGCGGAACTGTCGTTGGCCCCCGACGGTGTGAGTAGGGGCGACGCGTTGGGCCTGGGCGATCTGGCGGAGCAGCTTGGCCAAGGCCAGGCCGATTTGTCGCGTCTTGAGGCGCTCCAACGCAAATTCGAATTCAATTGGGGACGCGCCAAGGGCGCGAATTACGACCAATTGCGGGCCTCGCTGATCACCTATTTGCAACTCTTGCGCAGCGCCGGTCCGCAAGTCGCCGACGAATACGGCCGGCGCATCGAACAACTTGAACAGGAGTGGCAGGCATATACTCAGGCCTGGCAAGCGTACAGGGAATTACCTCTGCCTGAGCGGGAAACAGTCCATCCACCCGATTCGGCACCGCTCCAAGACGCTTTTGCCTGGTTGGTGCTGCGAGGCCAGGCCACGGCGGCGACCAAACTGGTGCGTGGCGCCATATCGCTCCCGAATCATGTGATGGATGCCACGGCACAATTCGTCGACCGGGCAGTGGCTCGCGACATAAACCGGCCAATCACGAGCAACGAAAACCAGGATGGGACGCGTGTTTCGGTCCGTGGGGAGCTCAAGAGCAAGACCAGCGCCGCGCTTGAAGAAGACTCGATTCAAGGCGCCGTACGGGTGCAGCTGCACGGTAACGGCGTCTCGAAGGTCGTAGCCCGCAGGGGTAAGGTCACGGTCTATGCGCGCAGCTTCACGAAGATCGAGGCCAGCGAGGTGGTCAACCTTTCGGAACGAGGCACGGGAGCCAAGTCGCCTCAGATATCGGTCCGGCAAGACACCAGGCCATATGCCGTTAGCGTCGATATGCGTTGTCGCATGCTGCGCAAACTGGTCGGCAAGCTCGCCTGCCGCGCCGCCTGGAAGCAAAAGCCGAAGAGTGACCGGCAGGCCGCCGCCAAGACCCGCCGCCAGATCGACGGGGAGTTGCGCCAACAGACCGATGCCTTCGCGCGCGGCGCCGACCTGGCGATCGACGATCTCGGGGTGTTCGCGATGCTACGTCCGAATGCGTCTGAGAAGTTGAAGGTCAGCACGACGTCGAAAGAGATGCACTGGAGGGGCAAATACGCTTCGGCGACGCAATTCGCAGCGCCGGACGAACCACCGGAAAAGCACGCCAGCGCGGCCGCGAACGTGCAAATCCACGAGTCGGCGATCAATAACTCGGAACTTCTGCTCGCCGGGCGGATCACGGACGAGGCCGACTTCCGCGAGATGGTTTTCGAAAAGCTGCGTCTGATCCCCGACGATGACGCAAGTATCGAAGCACGTGAGCCGGCGGAAATCACGCTGGCCGAACACGAGCCGGTCACGGCCCGTTTCGACGACAAGCTGGCCCACGTGACGCTGCGGCTGTCGAGCGTCCGCGACCAGCGCGAGATCTTCGACGCCCAACCCTGGACAGTCCGGGCCGATTACCAAAAGGAAGTATTGCCTGCAAAAGAGGGAGAATCGCCCAGGATTTCGGTCGTACGCACGTCGTTGAGCGTCGAACCCGCCGACGCTCCGCAGGCCGACCGTGTCAGGGAAGTGCTTTCGCATTTTCTGGTCGCCAAGGCCACGTGGAGCCCATCCGCGAAGGGCGATTCGAAGTTGGTCCAGGAATTCAAGTTGGGCGACCTCGAGATCAAGCCCGGCTGGCTGGTACTCGTCCTCATACCGCGGTGATAAGCCGGAGTAGCCACCTATGTCGAATATGCGACGAAGCCCGGTGCAACAACACCTCGATCCATTCGGCCGTGCGCTGATCCGGGTCGGCGCTTTGTTCGCAGTGGTGTCGACGGCGGTATCGGCCTTGGCGGTCGACGCGACTTCCAATCCAAAATCCAGAATTCAAAATCCGCATTCCGCGCCGGCCCTTGCGGCGGCGCGGACTGCCGCGTTACCTGCCTCCGAGTCGTGGCGCGAGCGACTGGCAAAAGCCGATCTGCTCGTCGCATTCCAGGGCAAGGGTTCGAGTCTCGCGTTCGACGCGGGCGTAATCAAGCAGGCCTGGGACGAGCGACGCCTTCCCGCGTTGGAGGAAGATCGCGTGGTATTGTCGGGCAATAGCAGTGGCTCTGTTTACGCCGTGTATTTCGCGTGCTTCGGCTTCTCGAAACAGACGATCGAGAGTGCCCAAGCGAGGATGCTGAACGCCGACGTCAAGAAAGTGCGCGACAACGAACGGGGATCGAAAATCGCCAATTTGATCCGGGGCCAGGAAACGGTGATCGATCCCGAGGCGCTTCGCGACGTGCTTGCGTTCGCGCTTGGCGTCGACCGCTCGATGCCGAATATTGCCGCGGTCATCGACGCCAGCCGAGCCAAACCGAAACACGCGGTGGTGATCGCCGCCGCCAACGCCGACGTGCTCGCCAACCGCGCCAAAGAGGGGAGCGCTTTGCGCGCCCAGGATTATAAGGAATTCGATCCGGCGAATTTCAACGTCTCTTGGAAACCCGACGTGTTCGAGTTCTACCGCCAGCGGCCCGAGCAGTTTGCCAAGGACCATCCGGACTTGACCTTGGGAAGCACGCCGTTGATTGGCAAGGCACTCACGTACTTTGTCGACCGCACGATGTACGAGTTGTTGAGCCGCATCCCGCCCGAGGAGCGGCTGGGTGACCTGAGGCTGTTGGAGACTCCCGCCGACCTGGCCTTGGCCATCAGGGCGTCGGCGGCCGAACCGACCTACTTCGACCCGGTGGAAGAGACAGACTATTCCAAGTTGCGGTCCGGCGACGAACTGGGCACGAGGGGTAACAGCCGCAAGCGAAAGTACGCTGGCGGCTTCATCATGCCGCTGGTGGCTCAGGACGTGCGTCGGATGCTCCCTTCGATCCGCGTGCTAGGCACGGGCGTCGGCCGCGTCCCGCTGGAAGCACGAAGGTTGGTCAAAGTCTGGTACCTGGTGGACATGCAGGTAGTCACCGACATGCAGGCCTGGTGGACCGACCTCGAAATATCCATGTCACGCGATGTGCAAGAAGAAATGTTCATCAAGCGCGACAAATCGCAGAAAGAAGAATTTGAGCTTGGACGCGAACGGTCACGCGCGTGCTTTGCCGCGGATCATGGGCTGCCCAAGTACATCCTCCGACCCAAGTTCACGGGACCGGCCCAAGAGGCAATCGTCAACCCGACTCGGCCTGTTGAATTCGAGGAGGGCGACGACGAGCCGCGCGGCCTGAAGACGATGCGCGGGCTCGGACCGATTCTCAGTCCCGCGACGAATTAGGGTAACTTCGGCTTTGGATGGCGGGTCCACCGCCGTCAGGGCACCGCCCAGCTCGTCGCGGACACATCCGGATCGCGCGCCTGGCCTACCCTGGCAACCTCTTCGGCACCGGCAGCTCGATCGTGAATTGCGTGCCGTGGCCGACCTCGCTTTTCACGGAGATCCGGCCGAGGTGCGCCTCGACGATCTTGCGGGTCGTCGGCAATCCCAGGCCGGAACCACCCGGTTTGGTCGAATAAAAGGCGTCGAAGATGTGCGCTTCGGTCTTCGCGTCCATGCCGCAGCCGGTGTCGATCAGCCGCAAGGTGACACCCAGCGCGCCGGCTTCGGTGCTGATCACCAGTTCTCCACCGCCTGGCATCGCTTGCTGCGCGTTGAGCAGCAAGTTCAAGAGCGCCCCGCGAAACTGCTCGCGGTCGAGCATCACGCTGGGCAGGTCCGAACGCAAGTAGGGCTTGACCTCGATCGCCGACTCGGCGGCCTTCGGCCGGAAGAAATCGAGGATCTGCCGGATCTGTTCGTTCAGGTCCGTCGGCTCGGGCCGCAGTTGCCGCACCTTGGCGAAGTTGAGGAAGTCGTCCAGAATGTTCTGCAGCCGCTGGCACTCGCGCTCGACCACTTCGATTTTCGCCAGCGCCCGGCGGTGCCGGGGCGTCTCCTCGGCTTTCAGGTCCTCGGCCAGCAGCTCCATGTTGAGCTTGATCGTCGAGAGCGGGTTCTTGATTTCATGGGCCAGCCCGCCGGCCAGCCGCGCGATCTCAGTGTACTGGTCGACCAGCTTCTGGTGGACCTCTGCCGTGCTCGGTTTGGGAGTTGCAGTCATGGAAGACCCGCGACGAGCCGCCGCGCGCGACCAGCCACGACTCAGACTCGCCGTCCGTTGGCAAATTGTGCCGCCCGCGGCGCAGCCTGATGCAGGTTGGGCTTTACAGCCTGACGGCATCACGAGTTGCGCGGCCGGGCTGGAAAGCCCAACCTACACCCTATTACTCCGCGCCGTTCCCACCCGCCGTCTGCTCGGCCAACTCGCGTATGGCGGCTTTGCGGCTGAGCTTGACGCGGTCCTGGTCGTCGATGGCGATCACCTTGACCTGCATTTCGTCACCGACCTTGCAAACGTCGCCTACGCTGTTCACGTAGCCGTCGGCCAGTTCGCTGATGTGGCACAGACCATCCTTGCCCGGCAGGATTTCGATGAAGGCGCCAAAGTCCTTGACGCTGGTCACCCGTCCGTCGTAGATTTTGCCGACCTTGACGCTCTCGGTGAGGGCCTCGATGCGGCGCATCGCCGACTGGGCCGCCTGGGCGTCGTGGCTGGCAACGGTCACCGTGCCGTCGTCCTCGACTTCGATGGTGGCCCCCGTCGATTCCTGGATGCCACGGATCGTCTTGCCACCCGGCCCAATTAGCAAGCCAATCTTTTCCGGGTGAATCTTGGTGCGCAAAAGCCGCGGCGCCCAGGGCGAGATCTCGTCGTTGGGACGCGGGATGCAGCTCAGCATCGTCCGCAGGATCTGGATACGGGCTTCGCGCGACTGGGCCAGTGTGGCCTGAATGATTTCGCGGCTGATTCCGGCGATCTTCAAATCGAGCTGGATGCCGGTCACGCCGTTCTGCGTGCCGGCGATCTTGAAATCCATGTCGCCGTAGTGGTCCTCGTCGCCGATGATGTCGGTCAGCAGAATCCACTGGCTCTCCGATTCCTTGACCAGGCCCACCGAGATGCCGGCCACTGGGTTGCTGATCGGCACTCCGGCGGCCATCAGGCCCAACGTCGCACCGCAGACGCTGGCCATCGAGCTGGAGCCGTTCGACTCCAGGATGTCGGAGATCACGCGGATCGTATAGGGAAATTCATCCGGGTCGGGCAGCACCGGCTTGACGCTCCGTTCGGCCAGCGCGCCGTGGCCAATCTCGCGGCGGCCCGGTCCGCGAATCGGACGGACCTCGCCCACCGAGTACGACGGGAAATAGTAGTCGAGCATGAATTTCTTCGAGTACTCGTCGATCAAACCGTCGACGCGCTGCTCGTCGCGGTTCGTGCCCAGTGTCACCGTGACCAAGGCCTGCGTTTCGCCGCGCTGAAATACGGCCGAACCGTGCACTCGCGGCAAAACATCGACATGGCACTCGATCGACCGCAACGTCTTGCCGTCGCGACCATCGGGCCGGGTGCCCGCCAGAATCAGGTCGCGCACCACGCGCAGCTCCAGATCGTGCCAGGCGCGGCCGAAAACATGGGAATCCAGCGCCCCATCGGCCGCCGTGTCGGGAATGAACTCCGCCAGGGCCTGGGCTTTGATCGCGGCCACGGCTTCGGCACGGTTTTGCTTGCCGACGGTCTGTTTGGCGGTCTTGAATTGGCCGTAATATTTGGCCTTCAGGCGTTCGAACGTGTCGTCGGGAGGGGGCACTTCGTACTGCTTCTTTACGACGCCGACCTTCGCGAACAACTCGTTCTGCAGATCGCAAATCTGCCGGATGATACGATGGCACTCTTCGATTGCCGCCAGCATTCGATCTTCGGGCAGCTCACGGGCGAAACCCTCGATCATCAGGACCGCGTCTTTGCTGCCCGACACGATCAGGTCGAGATCGCTGTCCTCAAGGTCGTCCTGCGTCGGGAAAGGAACGAACTCGCCGTCGATCTGGCCTAGACGCACCGAGGCGATCGGACCTTGAAACGGCAGCGGTGAAAGGCCCAATGCCGCCGAGGCGCCGTTCATCGCCAGCACGTCCGAGTCGTTCTGCCGATCGCTGGCCATCACGTTGGCCTGAATCTGCACCTCATCATGGAACCATTCGGGAAAAAGCGGCCGGATCGGCCGGTCCATCAGCCTGCTGGTCAGCGTTTCCTTCATGGTCGGGCGGCCCTCGCGCTTGAGGAACCCACCAGGAAACTTACCGGCCGCAGCGGTCCGCTCGCGATAGTCGCATGTCAGCGGGAAGAAGTCGATCCCAGGCCGCGGAGGGCCGGTGACGGCGGCGGCGAGCACCACGGTGTCGCCATATTGCACCAGGCAGCTCCCGTGGGCCTGCTTGGCCAAGAACCCCGTTTCGATCGAAAATAGACTGGCTCCGATTTGCTTCTCAACACGTACTTTCAAGGCTGGTTCCCTACCTTCTTTGCACGTCCCAGCCTTTCTTGCGACGAGAGATTACTTGCGGATGTCGAGACGCCGGATGATGTCCAAATACCGCTGCGGGCTGACCTTTTTCAGATAGTCCAACAGGCGGCGACGCCGACTGACCATCATCAACAGGCCTCGCCGGCTGGCGAAGTCTTTCTTGTGCGTTCGCAGGTGCTCGGTCAATTCTCCGATCCTGGTCGTCAGGATCGCGACTTGAATCTCGGGCGAACCGGTGTCGTTATCACCGCGCCGATAATCGCCGATCAGTTCCTGTTTTCGCGTTTTGGTAATCGCCATCTGCGCTCTGCAATTCCCTCAGGTGGGTCGAGCCCCTCGCGTGGCACTCGACCGACTTCTAGCCAAGATTACTGGGACTTTACCTACTGGCTATGGTTTACAACAACTTAAGGAACCGAATGTAACATGGCCCCGCGATTTTGCAACCGCTTCCTGCTGGCTTTTTTAGGGAATGGCAGTCAATCTGGGGGCCTTGCGATACCTGGGACGCGATGACGCCAACCGCCAAATCGGCAAGAGTTTCTTAATCGGCCTCTCCGATGATTAGGCAAGGTCGAGCACCTTTGCGTGGCTGCCGCGCCAAATTATAGTTGCTGGTCGACATGCCATGAGGACGAGCCTGGTGAACGGTCCCTTGCGGCCACCGTCGGACGATCGGGGAACGGACCGCACTCTCAGCATGGGGATCGTTCCGGCGTTCTTTTACCGCATGCTCGTACTCGTCGCCGACGGCTTGTCGTGGCCGTGGCGTCGCATCACAGGCAAAGAATGGTCGTGGCGAGCGACACTGCGGCCGGGCTCGGTCGAACGGCGATGCGGCTTGGCATGGCTGGCACTGGTCTTCGCGGTCTGGGGTTGGGTCGACGTGCGGCCGCGCGCCCGGGTGGAAATTGAGCGGCCTTGGGAGCACCAGACCGATTTGACCTGCTACACCGAAGCGGGCGCAGCGTTTTTCGACGGACGGCCACCCTATGAAGTCGTCAACCACCGCGGCTGGCGATACCTTTATCCGCCGCTTTTGGCCCTGCTCGTCGCGCCTCTTCATGCTCTCGAGCCCCAAGACCAGGGGCTGATCTGGTTCGCCCTCAGCGTCGTCGTAGCCTGGGGATGTATGCGCGAAGCAGAACGGCTGGCGGTTCGTTGTCTTGCACCGTGCGAAACTCAGGGCGAGCGGCGAGTGCTGTTGCCGGTAATTGCCGTTGCGGCTCTGCTGGTGGCCCTGCTGCCGACGCTCAACTGCCTGCAACGCGGACAGGTGGGCGTGCTCAAGCTGTATTTTCTTTTGCTCGGCTTCCGGCTGGTGTGCGATGCCAAGGCCTGGCCGAAGGCGACAGCGGGCGGGGTAGCCCTGGCGTTTGCCGTCACGCTGAAGCTCACACCGCTTTTGCCCGCCGCCTACCTCGTGGGATTGCTCGTCGCGCAGGCGTGGTACCATCCGGCGGAGCGATTTACACGCGTCCGTGCCTGCGGCGCGGCGGCAGGCATCTCATTCGGGTTGCTGCTGTTTTTTTTCGCGGTACCGTCCGTGTTGGTCGGCTGGGAAGCGAACCTGCGGCACCTCGACTCGTGGAAGCGCGAAGTCCTGTTTCGGGCCGGCGACACCGGCCACGACAGTTTTGCCGGAAACCCCCATACATTGCGAAATCAGAGTCTGAGCAATGCCGTTTACCGTTTGGGGAATTGGACTGTCCATCAATTCGCCGGCGGTCCCGACGACCGGCGGCTCGACGACTTTGGCTACACGGGCGCGACTCCCATGGACGTCGCGGAGGTGGGGCGCGCGCTAGGCAGCACACGGCTGGCGATCTTGGCGCTGCTGGCGACATTCGGCGTGCGAATGGGACGACGTTGCGACCGCACCGGCATGGCGGCGGGCTTCGGACTGGCATGCGTGGCGACGCTGGTCATATCGCCCGTCGCGCGGGCACACTATTTCATGCTCTGGCTCCCCGCGGTGATTGTCGTCCCGATTTGGCTTTGGCGCCACGAACGTCGCAGGGCGGCGCTGACCCTGGCAGCCACGCCGGCCATCCTCACGCTTTTGCACTATCTGGCATTGCCCACCATGGGACGCCTGGGAGTGTTGGGCTTTGGTACAACGTTTTGGTTCTTGGCGACGATTTCGTGTATGATGGCTACCAACGAAAAGCCAACCCCAGTTTTACAGCCCGCAACACTCGACGAGCAAATCCTTAGCCTCGGCCACAGCCATTCGGTCCTCGTCGCCGCGGCTGCAGCTTCGTCGCCTTCCCGAGCAGCGATCCTCTGACGTGCTCGCACACGGTCGCGTTGTGGGGCGACGCCGAGCTGGCCTTGGCCGCGGCGTCTTCTCCGCGCGTTTCCGCCTCGATCGTCCTCGCCACACGAAACCCGAGATCGTGGTAGTAATGCAACGGGAAGACGTCCCGGCGGTTCGCAGACCGACAGTCGGATGCGACGAATTTAAACGAGCCACCGCGAAACACGCGGCCCAACCCGGCGGAGCCCATTGGATCGCTGAAGGTGCTGGCAGCGTACTCGCCATACGAATCCCAGCACAACTCCCAGACATTGCCGTACTGATCATAGAGGCCGAAGGGGTTGGCGGGCAGTTCCCCGACCCGCTGTGTTCGGTCGTTCGAGTTCGGGCCGAACCAGGCATGTAGGCCTAGATCGCGCACCGTGTCGCCAAACGACCACCGCGTGGTGGTCCCCGCGCGGCAGGCGTACTCCCATTCGGCCTCCGTCGGCAAACGGTACCCGCTTCCTCCCTGAATCTTGACCACCTTCCCGTCACGCGCATAGTACGGTATGAGTTGCTCCTTCTCGCTCAACTTGTTGCAAAAGTCAACGGCATCAAGCCAGTTCACCGTTTCCACAGGGTGCTGGCCGGTATCCAGGTCTTTCACGATGTCTTTGCTCCGCCCGGTGCGCGAAAAGTGCGAGGGATTGACGCCCATCAGCTCCTGGTATTGCCGCTGAGTCACTTCACAACTCCCCAAGTAAAACGCCCGCGTGAGTTTCACGCGGTGCTGCGGCCCTTCGCTGCGGAACCAATCTTGCCATCGCGGGTCCGTGGTGGTTTGGACCAGCGCTTCGATCTCTTCTTTCGGGCTGCCCATCATGAACTCACCCGGCGGGATCAAACGCATTTTCATCCCCAGCGAGTTTTCGATCTCGACTTTGACGCCCAGGTGTTTCGCCCAGGCTTCTTGATTAGCAACGGCCTGCTTGGCGTCGAACGGGGCGATCGCCGGCGACGGAGCCGCCGGTTTGCCGGCCGCCGACGCGGACTGTTGATGACGCGTAGAGCTCGGCGATTGCGGATTCGTGGCATCGCCCTGGCTGGCTTGTGCTACTTGTCGTTGAGCCTCCTGCGCCGGTTCAGGCTTTTCGAGCCACTTCACAAGGAACGTTACCAGGATCGGAGCGATGATCGTTCCACAGACGGCCCCCACGATTTTGGTGGAAAGGGCCCAGGTTTTTTGGATCACGACGGTTTTCGATGGATCTGTCACACCGGACGTCGCGAGGCCGCTGGCGGGATGAATATCCCCGGGGAGTTGCGAAAGGCGATCGGCACATCGCTCTAGATCGGCGATCACTTCCGTCGCCGATTGGTAACGATCCGCGACGGTCTTTGAGACCATTTTCTGATAGACGGCTTCGACGAGTTCCGGTGCTTGCGTTCGAACGGCCCGGATCGACGGAATCGGCTGCTCGCGATGCGCCAGCAGCTTCGCCATCACCGACTCGCCGCCATAGATCGCCTTGCCGGTCAACAAATAAAACAAAGAGCAACCCAAGCTGTAGATATCTGCCCGGGCATCCGCTTTCTTGGTGTCGAGGGCCTGTTCGGGGGCCATGTAGTCGACCGTCCCCATCACGACGCCGGACGTCGTCAGTTCGGCCTGGGTGGCGGCGTCGCCTTCCACGTTCAGACGGGCCAGGCCCATGTCCAGAATCTTGACGGTCCCTTTTTTGTCCAACAGAAGGTTTGCCGGCTTGATGTCGCGATGGACGATCCCCTCGGCGTGCGCCGCTTGCAATCCGCGAGCGGCTTGCAGGATGTAATGGACGGCGCGCTCGATCGGGAGCGGGCCGTTTTTCTTGACCAGGGCCGACAGGTCGGTACCCTCGACGTATTCCATCACCAGGAAATGAATGCCGTTGGCCTGGTCCGCATCGTAGGCGGTGACGATGTTCGGATGGTTCAGCCTGGCCGCTGCTTTGACCTCCCGTTCGAAGCGGGCCACTACGGCCTGGTCCTTGGTGACACTGGCCGGCAGCATCTTGATCGCCACGATCCGATCCATTCGTAGGTGCCGGGCCTTGAAAACCTGCCCCATGCCGCCCGCCCCGATCTTCTCCATCAGCACGTAATTGCCCAGCACGAGCGATTTGCCCTTACCGCGGTAGATCTCCTCGGCCTGAAACTTCGTCAGTTTTTTCTTGCGTACAAGTTCACGGGCCAGTTCCTCGGCATCTTTGGGCGATGCGTTGGGTGGGATGAAAACCTTGAGCTCATCGCCAGCAAGAACACCGCTATCTTCGAGCTGCTTCACGAATTGGTCGAGAGGAACGGCCATGGTCGGGTAAACGCTGTGGGGGACGGGCTCACATTTTAGCCCAAGATTCTTCGAGGTTGCCAGTGCCGTTGACCGGTACCTGCATCGCACGCTCGGCCGCAAGGCGGCGGTTACTGCTAACTAACGCGGAATAGACTTCCTTGCCAAGGCCGTCGCCGGGAACTGGCCCGCCGACCTCCGGCGCTGTTAGAGCGTCGCGACATCCCATACATCAGTTTGGGTACCGTGCAATGCCCACCGTCCCCGTCGCTGGTTCGGGCGGTGTGTCGCTGTAGTCCAGTGAGGTGATCATTTCCAGCTCGACTTGCGTCCGCGTCTGGCCATTTTTCAAGCCGGACACTGTATCGCGCGGTCGCGTTGGCGTGGGGCCGCCGTTGGAGTAGACTTGGGCATGACGCCGACCTCCATCACGAGCTTGGTGTCATTGGCGGTTGTTGGTTCGCGCCGGCTGCCGACAACTTTGGCCTGATTCCGCGGTGTCAACCGCGGTCCTTCGCGCCCGTAGCTCAATTGGATAGAGCAGCGGACTTCTAATCCGCAGGTTGCTGGTTCGATTCCAGCCGGGCGTAATTCCGTTTTCCCGCAAAATAATGCGGAACCCACCGACGTCCTGATAGACATATCCACTGCCGGTATCTTTCGCACGTGCCACATGGTATGATCGTCGCGGAACACGCCACGCGTTTTGCCCGCCTCACGCGAATTGAATCCTGGGAGAATGCAACCATTTCTCCCGGTCCCCAGCCTCTTGCGGATGCCTTTTGAATATCCGGCAGCACCAAGGAGAGACGGTCCACCTCAGCTACGTGGACCGCGATGCGCCCGAGATCTCGATCGAGGAGGTGCGGGAGTGCCTTTCCAGGACCGGACTGATGGAGCGGACTTCGTTTCTGGAAGTCTGCCAGTCCGTCAAGGCGGAGCAACAGGCCTTGAGCCCCGCGGCCGTTCTCGATCGGCTGATCGGCGACGGCCGGCTCACTGCGTACCAGGCGAGCGAAATCAGGCAGGGACGCGGGTTGCAGCTTTTGATGGGCAATTACCTAATCCTGAACCGGATCGCCGAAGGAGGCATGGGAACGGTATTCAAGGCCCTCCATCGCCGCATGCAGCGCGTCGTGGCCATCAAGATGATCAAGAAGGAAGTGGCCAGTTCCGAGGCGTTTGTCATCCGGTTCCAACAGGAGGTGTGCGCGACCGCCCGCTTGAATCATCCCAACGTCGTCGCCGCCTACGACGCGGATGAATGCGAGTTGGGCCATTTTCTGGTGATGGAATTCGTCGACGGGACCGACCTCGCCGAGCTGGTGAAAGCCACCGGCCCCTTGCCTGTCGCCGATGCGATCGAGAGTATCCGGCAGGCCGCGCTGGGGCTGGATTATGCCCACTCGCAGCATGTCATTCATCGAGACATCAAACCGGCGAACCTGCTCCGCGACGTGAGCGGTGTCATTCGAATTGCCGACCTGGGATTGGCGCGTTTCCATACCGCCGCGTCCGACGCGACGCTCTACTGCGCGGAGACGTCGGCCGGAGGAATCGAAGGTACGGTCGACTACATGTCGCCCGAACAGGCCGTAGATTCCGCTTCGCTGGACCACCGAGCCGACATATACAGCCTCGGTTGCACGCTGCACTACCTTTTGACCGCGGCGCCCGTGTTTGGCGATTCCAGCGCCATGGGCCGCATTATCGCGCATCGCGAACGGCCTCGACCCAATCTGCGAGAACTGCGGGCGGACGTTCCGGTGCAATTGAGCGCCGTTTTCGAACGCATGACTTCGATCGATCCGGCTGAGCGGTTCCAGTCGATGAAGGAGCTCGTGGCGGCCCTCGACGCGATCCCGGGGCGCTGCGAAAAGGCGGAGCGAGAACCGGCGGATTTGACGATTTTGCTGGCCGAGCCATCACGGATGCAATCGCGGTTCATCGAGCGTTGCCTGAAAAATCTGGGCGTGGAAGACATCTTCGTCGTCGAGACGGGTGCCGACGCAATCGACTTCATGTCACGCACGCCCGTAGACCTCGTGCTGGCCAGTCATCAATTGCCCGACACTACGGGCGTGGAACTCGCGCAGCGCATTCGCGGGACCGTCCGCTGGTCGCGCGCCGCCGTGCTGCTGATGACCAGCAGCCAGTTGCCGCCGCAGAGCATGGCGGCCCTCAAGCAACTGGCCGCGGTGCGACCGCTGTCGAAACCCTTTGACGAGGGACAATTGACCCAGGCCATCAGGGGAGTGCTCGCAACCGAGGTCCCCGAGCCGACGCTTTCGGGATTGGAGGACACCAAAGTCCTGATCGTCGAAGACAGCGCCATGTGGCGTCGGCGAATGCGTGAAGTATTGTTGCAGTTGGGGTTCGTGCATTTGACCCTCGCCCAGGACGGAGCGGAAGCGGTGGAGCGGTTGAACGAACAGCGCTTCGACCTGGTGGTCACCGACTACAACATGCCGCGGATGGACGGCCGCCAACTGGTCGCTCACATCCGGCAGCAGAGCTCGCAGCGCGCGGTGCCGATCGTGATGGTCACCACCGAATTCGATCCCACCAAGCTGGAGGACGTCTATCGCCTGGGCGTTTCGGCGATCTGCAACAAATCGTTCGACCCCCAACTCGTGCGCAACGTGGTGCTCCGACTGTTCGTATAGGGGCCTGGATTTTCGTGGCGGGACGCCTGTCTTCGAGCATACAATCAACGTCCCGCAAGTTTCCCGCCAAGGCCACGCCGCATGGATCACCTCTCCGAGTTCATCAACGACTTCGTCGTCGAAAGCCAGGAAGGGATGTCGAGGCTCGAGGGCGACCTGGTCGCCCTGGAGAAGAATACCGACGATACCGGCAGCCTCGACAGCATTTTCCGAATCCTGCACACGCTGAAGGGCAGCGCGGGATTTCTCGGATTCGATCAACTTCGGGAACTGTCGCACCTGGGAGAAAACCTGCTGGGAAAGCTTCGCGACCGTGAGCTGGCCCTGACGCCGCCGATGACGAATTCCCTGTTTACGCTGGTCGACGTGGTTCGCAATGCGTTGCAAGTGATCAAACAGACCGGCGCCGAAGGATCCACTTCCGACGCCGCGCTGAAATCGGCGCTTATCCAGCACTGCGGATCGGGCGCTACTGCACGCGTCGCGACAAGCGCAGTGCCGCAGCGTACCCCCGTTCACCCGGACAAACCGGCCGAAGACGAGGCCCACGCCAAGGTCGCGCAGGCAGTCGGCCGCCAGCCCAGGATCGCGCCCCCGCCGGCCCTTGCGAGCGGTGACGATGTCGCGCGTGAAAACCTGCAGCACCAGTTGGCTAAGCGCCAGGCCGACCTGCGGCCGGTGGAAATCGTCGCGTCGCCGGCCGCGGCGCGCAGCGAGCCGACTGAGCCTCCGGTCCACGTACCGACGTTGGACCGCATTCCGGAAGCCACTCCCCAGCCGGCCGGCCAGAATAAGACCGGCCTTTCTTCGACCAGCATTCGCGTCGACGTCGATCTGCTCGACCGGCTGATGAACCTCGTCGGCGAGCTGGTGTTGGTTCGCAACCGGATGCTGCAAATATCGAGCGCGTCACGCGACCTGGAGTTTCAGCACGTCGTTCAGCAGTTCAATCTGATCACCTCCGAGCTGCAAGAAGGGGCGATGAAGACGCGCATGCAAGCCATCGGAACGATGTGGCAAAAAATCCCACGGATCGTCCGTGACGTGGCCGGCCAATGTGGCAAGAAAGTGCAGCTCGACCTGGAAGGGACCGAGACCGAGCTCGACAAGTCGCTGATCGAGGCGCTCAACGATCCCATGCTGCACCTGGTGCGGAACGCGATCGATCATGGAATCGAGAGTCCGGGGCACCGCAGGGCCAAGGGCAAACCCGAGCAGGGGAGGCTGTCGCTCCGCGCTTTGCACGAAGGCGGCCAGGTGATCATCGAAATCTCCGACGATGGGGCCGGCCTCGATGTCGACAAGATCCGGAAGAAGGCCGTTCAACGGGGAATCATCAGCTTCGAGCAGTCGATATCGATGACGGCCGAGGAGATTGAATCGTCGATTTTTCGGCCCGGTTTTTCCACATCCGACAAGATCACGAATGTTTCGGGGCGCGGCGTCGGCCTGGACGTCGTCAAGACCAACATCGAAAACATCGGCGGCACGGTGCATCTCAAGAATCGGGAGCAACACGGCACGACCGTGCGGATTACGGTCCCGTTGACTCTGGCGATCATTCCGGCGCTGATCGTGACCTGCGCCGGCGATCGCTATGCCATCCCGCAAGTCAATGTCGTCGAACTCCTGGAGATTTCCGGGCAGAGCGCGGAGACCCGGCTGGAGCGAGTGGTTGATGCGTTGGTGCTTCGCCTGCGCGGCAAGCTGCTGCCGGCGGTTCGGCTGGCCGATCTGCTCGAACTCGACCAGGACACGGTACCCACCAGCCCGGGCCGCACGCTTGTCGCTGTGCTCCAGACAGGCGAGCGGCAATTCGCGATCGTCGTCGAAGGGATCGTCAATACCCAGGAAATCGTCGTCAAACCGCTCAGCCAGGGACTCAAGGAGTTGGGTGTGTACGCGGGGCTGACCGTCACGGGCGATGGCGGTATCGCCCTGATTCTCGACGTGCTGGGCCTGCGGCGGAAGGCCAGTTTCTTCGTGGGAGAAGACTCGCTGTCGGTCGCCAAAATCGGAAGCGCCCTTTCCGGCTCACCCGCTTTGGACCGCAGGGTGCTGATTTGCGAAATCGGCGGAGGAAGACGCGTCGGTATCCCTCTGGCGCGGCTGACTCGCATCTGTGAAATCCCACGGTCGGCGGTCGAATGGTCGACGAACCGTGAAGTCGTCCAGTACCGGGGCGAAATCATGCCGATACTTCGGATGGGGCGTTTACTCGGAGTCGATCCCCCCGTGCCTGACCGTGACCCGTTACCGGTGATCGTCTGTCGCGACGCCGAGCGCAGCCTGGGACTGGCAATCGATCGGGTGATCGACATTGCCGAGGTTCCGGCCGTCAGCCACGAACGGACCGGCGCGGGCGCGGTGGTCGCGACGGCCGTCGTTCTGGAACGTACCACCGACCTTGTCGACATCGACGCGTTGTTCCGACAGGCGAGCCGCCGCCGGACGAGACCCACACGACATTCGCACCCTCGATTAACTCAACCGTGACCATTTTCCGAGATGAACCAGATGAGCACTTTCCATGCGGGCCGGTTGTTGAATTCCTTCAGGATCTCACACAAGCTGGTCCTGATCTGCCTCACGCTTTCGTTGCCGATTGCCGTGCTGCTGTACTTTACGATCGCGGGGATCAACAATCATATCCGTTTTGCGCAAATGGAGTTGTATTGTACGGAATATCAACGTCCGCTCGAGGAACTGCTGCGTGGTATCGCGCGTCACCAACTGCTCGCACGACGCATGCTCGCGGGGGACACCATGCTCGAAGACAAAGCAGCCCTCGAACAGGAACGGGTCGACCAGGCCCTGAAGAAACTCATGGCCGTCGACCGCAAGTACGGCAACGAGCTGCAGTTCACCGACGAAGGTCTTGGGAAACGGCAGCGATTGAGCGCCAATCCAAGGGATCTCGCCGCTGCCTGGGAAAAGCTGAAGCTCGGCCTTGTGAATATGACTACGGCCGCCAGCGATCAACAGCACCGGTCGCTACGGACGACGGTGCGGTCGATGATTACGCACGCGGGGGATACGTCGAACCTCGTGCTCGACCCGGATCTTGACAGCTACTACCTGGTCGACGTCACCTTGCTGGGATTGCCGCAGGCGCAAGACCGCCTGGCTGACATCCTGGCCAGCGGGGACGCGATCCTGCAGAAACCGGAACGGCGCTTCGAGGACTCGGTCGAGCTGGCCGTAATGGCGGGCCTGCTCAAACAATCGGACCATGACCGCATCGTGTCCAGCGCCCGCACCGCGATGAACGAGGACCCGAACTTCTACGGGAGCAGCCCCTCGATGGCCGGCATCGAGCCGGCCCTCAACCGTTACAGCGAGGTTACGCTGGAATTGTGGAGCCTGCTCACAGGGTTGGCCTCGTCCGCAAGTCCATCGACCACGCCAGGCGAGTTCGAACAGGTGGCCTCGAAAGCGGTCGAGGAGAGCTTTGCGCTCTGGAATGCAGCCACGAACGAGCTGGAAAACCTGCTGAAGCTGCGGATCGCCCATTTCCAGACCAAGCGCCATTGGGCGCTGGCGCTGACGCTGGCGGCGCTAGCGCTTTCGGCGACTCTGAGTTTTATCATCGGCAGCAGCATCACAGGGCCTCTCAGGCGGTGCGTCGCGGGATTGAAGGCCCTGGCGGCGAAGGACCTCGATTATCGGGTCGATCTCCGGGCCGGCGGAGAGCTCGGCGAAATCGTGACGGCTCTCGATCGTGCCACGGCGGACACACGCGAGGCCATCCAGACTTTGACGCACAGCGCAGCGAACCTCGAGCAGGCCGCCGCTGGCCAGATGGAGTCGAGCCAGCAAATGAGCGCGACCGCCGAAGAAACGTCGGCGCAAGCCTCGCTGGTTTCGACGGCCGCCGGACAGGTCAGCCAAAATGCCCAGACCGTCGCCAATGGCGTCGATGAATTCGCCGCCAGCATCCGCGAGATCGCCACCAATGCCAGCGAAGCCGCCAAGGTCGCGGCCGAGGCGGTCGCGGTCGCCAATGAAACGAACGCCAAGGTGGGCCAACTCGGCAAGAGCAGCACTGAGATCGGCGCAGTCATCAAGGTCATCACCTCCATCGCCGAACAGACCAATCTGCTGGCGCTGAATGCGACGATCGAGGCCGCACGCGCCGGCGAAGCTGGCAAGGGCTTTGCCGTCGTCGCCAACGCCGTCAAAGAGCTGTCGCTGCAAACGGCCCGGGCCACCGAAGACATCGGTCGCAAGATCGAGGCCATTCAGCACGACGCGCGCGCCGCTGTCGAAGGCATCGGGAAGATCAGCGACATCATCGTGCAGATCAACGATTATCAGAATTCCATCGCCAGCGCGGTCGAAGAGCAGACCGTCACCACCCGGCAGATCGGCCGCAATGTTTCGGATGCGGCGCAGGGAACCAGCGAGATCGCGCAGAACATCACGGCGGTGGCCCAGGCGGCACACGACACGGCCGAGGGTGCCGCCCGCACCCATCAGGCCGCGGAAGAGTCGTTGCGGATGGCGGCCACGCTGCAGGCGCTGGTACGTCAATTCCGATGTGAGGCGAGCTCCAATGGACAATCCGCCCATGTCTGAGCGAAAACAGTTGTGTACCTTCTGGCTTGACGGATTGTTGTTTGGCATCGACGTGCGCGCGGTGCAGGAAGTGCTGCGGTCCCAGCCGTTGCGGCGCGTGCCGCTGGCCGCCGATTCGATCCGCGGACTGATCAACCTGCGGGGACAGGTGGTCACCGCGATCGACGCGCGGATCTGTCTCGACCTGCCGCCGCGAAGCCCCCATGGTGACGCCATCGACATCATCGTCCGCTCCGCCGAAGAGCCCGTGAGCCTCCTCGTCGATACGATCGGAGACATTATTGAAGTCGACGAGTCGGAATTCGAACCGCCCCCCGAGACGTTGCGGGGGATGGCCTCGGACTTGCTGCTGGGGATGTATCGGCTCGAGCAGCGACTGCTGGTCGCGCTCGACGTCGAACGCGTCGTAGAGCGCGGCTTGACCATGCGGAAGGAAAAGAACACGGCGAATGAACAAAATCCGCTTGTTGCTGGTCGATGACTCTTCCTTCATCCGCCAGGTGCTGAGCCGGTTGCTGTCTGCTGATCCCGACCTGGAGGTCGTGGCCACCGCGGCCAACGGCCGGCTGGCCCTGAGCCGGCTTAGCGATGCGCAACCCGACGTCGTGATCCTGGATGTGGAGATGCCCGAGATGAACGGCATCGAAACGCTGGCCGCCCTGCGGAAATCGCATCCGCACCTGCCGGTGATCATGTACAGCACGTTGACCAGACCTGGCGTGCGGGCGACGATCGACGCGCTGTTACTGGGAGCGAACGACTACGCCACAAAACCCGAAAAGCGCGAGCTTGTCGAACACTCGATCCATGAATCGCTGATCCCCAAGATCAAGCTGCACGCGGCGGCGCGCCGAGGCGATGCGGCGATTGGGGCTGGACGTCAACCTGCCCCCCTTGGCCATGCGCAGGTCTCTCGCCCGGTCCCACCAGTCGATCGGCTCACTCCGCGCCCGCGTGTTGAGGCGATTGTGATCGCCGCCTCCACCGGAGGCCCCAGCGCTCTGGCGCGACTGTTCTGCGACCTGCCCGAGAACCTGCCGGTTCCGATTCTGATCGTACAGCACATGCCGCCGGAGTTCACCAATCACCTGGCCTATCGCTTGTCGAGTCAGGGAAATTGCGTCGTGCGGGAGGCGGTCGCCAACGAGTTCGTGAGCGGATCGCGAGGTTGGATCGCGCCGGGCGATTTTCATATGACGGTCAAACGAATCGCGGGCATGGTCCGCGCGCAACTCAACCAGGATCCGCCGGTGAACGCCTGCAGGCCTGCCGCCGACGTATTGTTCGAATCGGCCGCCGAGGTTTTCGGTTCCGGGGTCCTGGCCGTCGTATTGACGGGCATGGGACAGGATGGACGCGAGGGCTGCGAATCGATTCGACGTGCCGGCGGTGGGATTCTGGTTCAGGACCAGGCCTCAAGCGTCGTGTGGGGTATGCCTGGCGCCGTTGCCCGGAGCGGTCTGGCCGATCAGGTCCTGCCCATCGGCGGCCTGGCGGCCGAAATCGTCCGTCGCGTGCGCGTCGGTCGTGGCGAGACTGGGTGAAATCTTGATCGCATGACGTTGAAACCGCACACGCTCGAATTCGTACGACGCCTTGTCTTCGAGCGCTCGGGGATCGTTCTTGACGGAGACAAGGGCTATCTGGTGGAAACGCGCCTCGCGCCCTTGGCCCACGAGGCCGAACTGCCGGGCATCGACGCACTGGTCGATCGACTTCGGGCCGGTGCCGCATCGCGCCTCGAAGTGCAGGTGGTTGAAGCGCTGCTCACTGGCGAGACTAGTTTTTTTCGCAACCCGCAGGTCTTCGAACGGCTCGCCCTCAATGTGATTCCACGATTGCTGGCCGACCGCCGGCCGGAACAGGCATTACACATTTGGAGTGCCGCCTGTTCCAGCGGACAGGAACCCTACAGCGTGGCCATGGTGTTCCATGAGCGTTTCACCGACGTTCTCCGACGCCGTACCGTCCGCGTAATCGCCAGCGACCTGTCGACGACGATGCTCGACCGGGCGCGACTCGGCCGTTACAGCCGTCTGGAGGTCAGCCGGGGATTATCCGATCACCAGCTTCGAAGGCATTTCCAAGCGGCCGGCAACTCGTTTCAAATCTCTGACCAACTGAAAGAGCTGCTCGATTTTCAGCAGATTAATCTCGTTCGGCCCTGGCCGACCCTCCCTCCGATCGATCTGGTATTGCTGCGAAACGTACTGATCTACATGGACACGCCGACCAGGCAAGAGATCCTGGGACAGTTGCGCAGGGTCATGCACCCGGGCGGTTATGTCATCCTGGGGGCGGCTGAAGCGACATTCGACGCCGGCGCCGCATTCGAAACCATCGACCTCAGTGGCCTCCGCTGCCTGCGGATGCGTGATTGACCAGGCCGTCAGGCTGGAAAGCCTAACCTACTCGTCGTCGTTGCCGCCCGTGATGACGACGGAGTCCACTTCGTTGGCTGGCGATTCGTCATCCGCTGTTACCGGCTTCGCATCCGGAGCTAACCTCCCCGCCGCCGGATCGGGAACTATGCGTCTTGGCGGGCCGTCCTCAACGAACGCCACCGCCGCGTCGCCGGCCAGCGCGCGATCGAGCGGTTGCACCTCGACAAGTTCGCTTGGCAGATGATGGCTGACCTGTTCCGTGTCACGCGGCGCCGTCGGATTAGAAGGCTCTTCGAACGAGACAAGTTGCACCGGCCCCCGGCTCTGGGTGGTGCGAAGCCGATGGGGACGTTCACGGGCAGCGTGATTCGTTGGCCGGCCGCCGGAGGCCTTGAGTATGCGCGTACAGTCAGAAACGAGTCGACTGCGCTCGACGATGGCGCCGTCAGTGGGCCAGCGCAACACCCGCACAGCCATATCAGCAGCCGTCGCACGAGCCGGCGGGCGGAATCGTTCCGATTGGGCGGCCAAAGACTCGATCAGTATGGCCAACTTCACGCTCGCATCACCGGAAGGCAAACGCTCCCAACGGTCGACCTCGCGGCACAGCACCTGACGAGCCGCGGCGACCACACTCTCGCGTTCGGAACCCATGCCCGCCACCAATGCTCCAATTCCGTCGGTTCCCAGGCCCGCGATGCGTTGGGCCAACTTTATTGCGTCGTCGTCGCTGACCGTGGCCCACTGGTCCTGCCAAACTCGCGCCAATAACCGTCCTCGCCAGGGATTGAATCCCACTGCCAAGACCAACAACGCTGTTACGGCGAAACAACCCATCAACCACCGAGCGAGTTTTACTGCTTTGCCGCGATTCACCAGTTTCACTCCTCGATCGTTTGTTAAGCTTTCAAGCCTGATTGGACCATCGTATTGCGCGGTCGGGTGGGAAAGCTCAGGCGAATGTCAAGCTCTCCAGCGCGCCACTCAACCACTATCCACTCACCAAAACATACGCAAGACCAGTCGTTGCCGCGCATCGCCGAAATTGACTCGCCCTCACCCCTGACGGCAGCCGAATTATGAGTAGGACCGCCAGAATCGGCCCAGTTTGGTTCGCTTTTTTGGGGGGAGTTGATGTCGATCGCAATCCGCAGGGGATCGCTGGTCAGCGCGGGATTTGGGGCAACTCCCGTGATCCTGGTGGTCTGGGCAAGTCTGGCGATCTTGGTGCCAAGCACCAGCGCCGCTCAGCATGCCAAAGCACAGCCCGCCAAAGCAATGTCGACTCGTGAAGCACGCGAAGACGCGGTGCGCGCCATCCCCTACGCGAAGCTTAACCGCAGCGCGCGGGCGAGAGTCTCGAACGTGCTTTCGGCGACGACGTTGTATCGCCGGCTGCCGAACCAGCACGTCGATTGTGATCCCAAGTTGTTTCAGTTCCTGATCGAGCATCCGGACCTGGTCGTGAACATCTGGGAAGTCTTGGGCATTAGCGAGGTCTCACTCTCTCGGGTCGACGCGCACCATTTCGAGGCCGATGATGGGGCGGGCACACTGGGGAGCATCGACTTTCTGCACAGCAGTCCCTCGATTCACCTCTTGTACGCCGAAGGTTCTTACGAGGGTCCACTGTTCGGCCGTCCCGTGAAAGGGAAGGTCTTGATCTTGATGCGTTCCAAGGAGATCGGCAAGCCCGACGGACGAAAGCAAGTGCTTTGCCAGGTGGATGCGTTTTTGCAAATGGAGAACCTCGGCGTTGGAATGCTCGCCAAGACGTTCCAGCCCTTGGTGGGCGCCGCGGCCGATCACAATTTCCAGGAGACGGCAAAATTCCTGTCGGCATTGAACCGCGCCGCCGAGGTTAACCGGACTGGCATACGCCATATGTCGGAGAAGCTCAGTCGCGTCGAGGAGGCCGACCGGGCGCAGTTTGTCGACCTGACCGACCAACTGGCTGACAACGCCGCGGTTCTGGCGTCGACGACAGCCAAGCCACAATACACTCAAAAGGCGCAATCCTCGCGCAAACAGCCGGTCCAATCGACAGCCAAACGACCGAAAAAACAGGTTCGCAACCCCACCGTCAGGCGCACCACCGGTCGCTCCATGCCGCAGTGAGGCGCTCGAACTGAGGCAATCGAGAGGCGAAAGGCATTAGGCGCTGGGCGATAGGCTTCAGGCGTGAGGCGACCTGTGCTTGCGAGTCCTCACGAATCCCGTTACGCCGTAGGCCCGTGCTCTCGCTCAGGGTAAAATGCCGGCGTTTGGTATACAATTGCTTCATTCTGGCTCGTAGCGCCTCTCTCCTATTTCCTCAATGACTGACCCCCTGCGGCAGAAAATCGCGACCGCCGCCGACATGCTCGTCGTCAAAGTCGGCACGCGCGTGCTGACAGGCGCGGCCGGCGCGCTCGACGAACAACGTATCGCGGCGCTGGCCGAGGAACTGCACCAGGTCATCGCCGGCGGCCGCAAGGTAGTGCTGGTCAGTTCAGGAGCGGTCGGGGCGGGCATGGGATTGCTGGGGTTGAAGCAGCGCCCCCGCGACCTGGCCCACTTACAGGCCGTGGCCGCCGTCGGCCAAAGCTGCCTGGTGGAGACCTACGACCGGGCGCTCCGCTCGTTCGGCCGGCACGCCGCCCAGGTCCTCTTGACCGCCGACGACCTCGACGACCGTACCCGCTACCTCAATGTCCGTAACACGCTCTTGACCCTGCTCGAATATGGCGCCGTACCGGTCATCAACGAGAACGACACGGTCAGCGTCGAGGAGCTGCAAACCACGTTTGGCGACAACGACCGTCTCGCGGCGATGGTCACCAACCTGATCCGCGCGCCCTTGTTGGTGTTGCTCTCCGACGTCGACGGGCTTTTCGACGGCGACCCTCGCGAAGCCGGTTCGCGGTTGATTTCAACCGTCACCAGACTCGACGAATCGGTATTGGCGCTGGTCCGCGACCAGAAGACGGGCTTGAGCAAGGGAGGAATGGCCAGCAAGCTGGCGGCCGCGCGGATTGCGACCCTGGCCGGCGAGAACGTGATCATCGCCAACGGCCGCGAGCCGGGCGTGCTGGCGCGGATTCTGGCCGGCGAAATGGTCGGCACGCTCGTCGTGGCCCAAGGGGAGGGAATTCCAGCCTGGAAACGCTGGATCGGATTCACCGCTCAACCGCGCGGGCATTTGGTGCTCGATGAAGGTGCCCGCCGGGCGATCGAGAAACAGGGTCGTAGCCTGTTGGCCATCGGCGTGGTCGACGCCGTCGGTCAGTTCCAGAAGGGCGACGTCGTCGCGCTGCGCGACCAGGCCGGCGCCGAGTTTGCCCGCGGCCTGACCAATTACGCCGCCGGCGAAGTATTGGTGATCAAAGGACTCAAGACCGAGGCCATCGCCACGGCGCTGGGGCACTGCCCCTATCAAGAGATCATCCACCGCGACAACATGACGGTGACGACATAGCGCGCAATATGGTCGAAAGTCCGTAGGTTAGGCTTTCCGACCTGACGGAACCACCAGTTACGCAGTCAGGCTGGAAAGCCTAACCTACGCAAGTCAACGGCAAATCGCAGTCGATCCGTATGAGTGTCGAACGGGTGCAACCGCTCGAAGCCCAACAGGGGTCGGCTTCGGCCAGCGTGGCCTGGAGCGGCCCGTCGTAATCGATCCGATGCGCATATCGAGCCCCATCGTAGGCGTTGGAAAATGCCGCCTGCAGATCCAGCGGTGCATCTGGATCCGGTGCTTGCAGCGGCAGGGGGATCTCGGGCAATGGACTACGAACGCTCCAAGCGTAAACTTCACCGTCAGGACGCCGGTGGGCCCTCGCTACCATGGCCAAATAGTCCCCTGGCGGCAACGGGGCGCTGACGATTCGTTGGCCGCCGACGAGTAGATCGAGTTCGACCAGATGGACTGACTGACGCAGGACCGCGCGCCGCCTGGCCAGATATTCGGCACGACCCGATCCCGCCTTGTTGCTTGGAAAAAGCAATTCCAAAACAGCAACAAGGTCCCGTTCCGGCCGATGGTAGATTTCGATCCATACCTCGCGCACTTCTTCTTCGCTTATGATCGGCACCGTGATCGGCACGATCGCGACACCGCCCGCGACCTGCGCGGCAGGGTACGATGGACCGTCCCGACGCGTAACGGCCAAATCGGGTAAGACGACTTTCATAACCGGCGGGGAAGCTTCCACGAGCGCCGTTCGTTCATTGATGCTGGCCTCGTAGTTTTCGGGTAGGACCTGGTTCAACGCTCGACGCAGTCAAACAATGAACTCCACGTGAAAATCGGCCCAGAATGCCGGGTCCAGGTACGGGTCCATGCCCGGAAACGGACTGCTCATACGCCAACCTCGACGGATCAGGGACAACTACTCTAATCCTATCGCGTGGTGGGCGGCATTTCCAATCCGGCTTTAAGGCGGAACGATGTAAAGAACCGTTGCGCCGCCCGGCGTTTCTCGCCTGGAAGGTAAGGTAGGACGGCGTTTCTACCCCAATCTCCCCAATAGATTCGATGGCGGCGACCGCTTGCGAAAGCCGTCGCGCGACTGGCCACGCAACGGCGAAATTCGGACAGGACAAAAATCTTGCGGGGGAAGTTGCGAATTGCTCGCCGGTGGCGGAGAATACGGCGGCCACGGTGCCGTTGGCGGGAGCGCATGGCAAGAGAGTTTAACTTTTGGAGGTGGTGAGAATGTGGGCGCGCAAGCGGATCGATATTTCATGGATCGACCTGGCGTTCGGCGCAGTGCGCTGTTTCGTGCCCGCACATCGCCAGCGGCCGCTACCACCTATCGCAGCACTTGGACCGGCCGCCGGCGACATGCTAGAGTCGTTGTCGGTCCGGAGTGGTTTCGACCTGCTCCTGACCGCGCTGGAATTACCGCCCGGCAGCGAAGTGCTTGTTTCGGCAGTGACGATCCGCGACATGACGCGGATCATCGAAGAACACGGGCTGGTGCCCGTCGCCATCGAGCTCGACCCGGCGACGATGGCGCCCGACCTGGAGCGGCTGCGGCAAGCCGCGACGCCGGCCACGCGAGCCATCCTGGTGGCCCACTTGTTTGGTGGCCGGATCGACCTAAGACCGATCGCCGAATTCGCAACCAAGCATCAATTGCTGCTGATCGAGGACTGTGCTCAAGCGTACGCGGGTCCCGAGTTCATGGGGCACCCGGCCTCGATGGCGTCGATGTTCAGTTTCGGCCCGATCAAGACCGCCACGGCCCTGGGAGGCGCGTTGGTGCAGGTCCGCGATCCGGCCCTGCTCGCCCGGATGAGCGCACTTCAAGCCGAATATCCGCGGCAAGGCCGCTGGGCGTTTTTGCTGCGGATCGCCAAATACGCGGGCTTGAAGGCGGTTTCCTCGCGGCCCGTCTACGGTGCGTTGGTGCGGCTGTTCCGGGCGTTCGGCGTCGATCACGATCGACTGGTGAATGGCGCGGTCCGCGGATTTGCCGGCGAGGGCTTCTTCGTTCGGATCCGCCGACAGCCCTGCGCGGCACTCTTGGCGCTGATGGAACGCCGCGTACGCCGCTTCGACGCACGCCGGCTGGAGGCGCGCGCCGCGGCGGGCGAGGTCCTTTTGGAACGGCTAGGCGAGGTCGAGGCTTGCCCGGGCGCGGCGAGCACGCCGCACAGCCACTGGGTGTTTCCGCTGAAGGTCGACGATCCGCCCAGTGCCATCGCCGCGCTGGCTCGGGCGGGCTTCGACGCGACCCAAGGCCAGAGCCTGGTGGTCGTCGATCCGCCCGACGATCGGCCTGAGCTTGACCCTCTCGTCACCCGGGATACGATGAAAAAAGTCATTTATCTTCCCTGTTATCCCGAACTGCCGTCGGAAGCGATCTGGCGATTGGCGGCGGCGATCGCGCCCTTGGCCGCCCGCGCCGCAACGCCGCCCGTCCGGCAAGCCATCGCCAGGAGCGAAATTCTATGCACGTCAACGCCCCAATCGAACGCCTCGTCGATCTAAGCGACCCGTCCGCCAACATCATCTTCAACATGTCGCTGGAGGAGGCGATCGAGTGCGTCGGCAGCGGCGACCCTCAGCGGGTTCGCGCTATCGACGGCCAGTTCGCACTGCTCCATCGCCGCGGCCAGACGATCCGCATGGCCCGCTCGATCGGGCGGCCGATGCGGTACTTTATCGCCAAACGGGCCGAGGGCCCCTGCCTGGTGGTGGCCGAGCGGATCGACCAGATTCGCGCCTTCCTCGAAAGCGAAGGTTTGGAAGGCCAGTTCCATCCGACTTACACACGAATGGTGCCCGCCCATCACTTGCTCGAAATCGCCCTGGTCGGCTGTCCCGATCCAAACCCCACTTATCGCCGCTTTCTTCAGCCGCAGCGCAACCGGCTACCGCCCGACCTCGACGAAATCGGGGGGGCGTACATCGGCGCGCTGGCCGAAGAGTGCCGGCGCTGGTTGGCGGCCATTGAGCCGCGCGAGCCGATCGGGGTTTTGTTTTCCGGCGGCATCGACTCGGGCGCCCTGTTTCTCGTGCTGCATCACCTGCTGCTCGAAAGCGGCCATTCGCCGGCGCGGCTGAAGGCGTTCACCCTGTCGGTCGACGGCGGTGGCGACGACGTGGTGCAATCGGCCGAGTTCCTCGAAGCGCTCGGCCTGGGGCTGTTCCTGGAGCCGATTCGAATTGCCGCTTCGGCCCTCGACCGCGCCGAAGCGATCCGCGCCATCGAAGACTACAAACCGCTCGACGTTCAATCGGCCGCCATGGCACTGGCGCTCTGCCGCGGTATTCGCCAGCGATATCCCGACTGGAAATACCTGGCCGACGGCGACGGTGGCGACGAGAACCTCAAAGATTACCCGATCGAGGAGAACCCCGAGCTCACGATTCGCAGCGTGTTGAACAACCTGATGCTGTACCAGGAAGGTTGGGGCGTCGATGCGATCAAGCACTCGCTCACGTATTCGGGCGGCCAAAGCCGGGGCCATGTGCGTTCGTACGCGCCGGGACGGCTGTTCGGTTTCCGCGGTTTCAGTCCCTACGCGCTGGCCAACGTGATCGAAGTCGCCGAGGAGATCCCATTTATCGAACTGACCGATTGGCAACACGACCGGCTCTACGCCCTCAAGGGCGAAGTCGTACGCCGCGGCGTCGAAATGATCACCGGCAAGTCGATGCCGGTCTTCGAGAAGCGACGGTTCCAGCACGGCGCCGGCGACCGCGGCGCGTTGGCCGCGACCTTTCCGGACGATCCGGCCGTCTACCGCAGGGAGTTTGCGGAAATGTTCGAATAGGAAGTAGGGATGAAGGATGAGGGATGAAGGATGAAGGATAAGGGCAAGAGGCCGATGATTGAGGCACGCCGCTGGAACTATCCGACCCAATGTCGCCTTTCGCTCCGCGAAAGACTACCCTTTGGCAGTGCGAAAGTTGACCGTAAGGAAGACATCTCACTATCCCCTTCGAAATAACGGCTCCTGATGTCGTACCTTCGCCAGCCGGCGCTGGTTCTTTCCGACGAAGAAATCGTCGCATTGCGTCCGCCCAAGAACACGGTCGATATGTATCGGCCAAATCACTTTTTGCTCGAGCGGGAACGGTCCGCGGCGGGCGAAGTGGATGACGTGGCAACGATCTTTCTCGTCAACCGCGAATGTCCCTGGCGCTGCCTGATGTGCGACCTGTGGATGAATACGACCGACCAGAGCGTGCCCGCCGGCGCGGTACCGGCGCAAATCGACTTTGCCCTGGCCCGGCTCCCCCCCGCTCGGCACGTGAAGCTCTACAACAGCGGCAACTTTTTCGATGCGCGCGCCGTGGCGCCGGCCGATCATGAGGCAATCGCCGAGCGGGTCGGCCACTTCGCCACGGTGATCGTCGAGAACCACCCCAAGCTCTGCGGCGCGGCCTGCCTTCGCTTCCGCGATCTGCTGGCGGCGAAGTTGGAGGTGGCCCTTGGCCTGGAGACGGTCCACCCCGACGTGCTGCCGCGGCTCAACAAAGGAATGACGCTCGACGATTTCGCCCGTGCCGTCGAGTTTCTCCTTGCCGGCGGGATCGCGGTGCGGGCATTCATCCTGCTGCGCCCGCCCTATCTTTCGGAGACGGAAGGTATCGAGTGGGCGGTCAAGTCGCTGGAGTATGCTTTTTCACTTGGGGTCGAATGTTGTTCGGTGATCCCCACGCGGGGCGGCAACGGCGCGCTGGCGCGGTTGCAAGCGGCGGGCGAATTCGCCCCACCCCGGCTGCGCTCGCTTGAGCTCACACTCGAAGCGGGCCTGGCGCTGATGCGCGGCCGCGTGTTCGCCGATTTGTGGGATGCCGAGCGGTTCTACGAGTGCCCCGCCTGCGGCCCGGCCCGCGCGGCGCGGTTGGCCGAAATGAACCTGACGCAGCGATTGCCACCGCCTGTCGCCTGCGGAGCTTGTGGCGACGATTCGAACGTGGGGCAGGTTTGAAACCTGCCTTAGCGAAGCCAGCTCAACAAAGTCGGTCGCGACCACGAACGGTTGCGCCTACTGCGTCAACTCTCATACGGCCGCGTTGCAACGCCTGGGCATGTCCACCGAGGCGCTGGGCGAGTTAATGGCGATCGCCGGGTTGTTCAACATGACGAACGTCTTGGCCGACGGCTACCAGGTCGAGCCCGACGTGTTGCCCAGAGTCGATGTCGATGGCAAACAGGGATAATCGCCAGCCACAACGGCCGGAGGACCAATCGACGCGTTGGGCAACTAGGTCGCCGGATGGTGCAGGAACGCGATTCCAAACATGACATAGACGCCGATCAGCATCAAACCTTCCAACCAGCTTGATTCACCGTCGTAGGTCAGGTTTCGCGTCAGGTAGGTCGCCATCACGATCGCGATCAGTTCAAGAGGCGAAAAGACCAGATCCATGTTCTGGCCCATGATCATCCCCAGGAACACCAGCACCGGCGCAACCAGCAATCCGACCTGGGCGCTGGCGCCCACCGTGACCGCGACTGAAAGGTCCATCTGGTCTTTGCGCGCGAAGCGGACCGCGTTCAGGAGCTCGGCGGCGTTCCCAACCAGAGCGAGCAGAAAGACGCCCGCGAAACGCGGACTCAGTTGCATACTCTCGGAGGCGGGCTCGACGGCCCCGGTCAGCACTTCGCTCATGATCGCCAGAGCGACCGTGACCGTGGCTAGAATGACCAGCGCCTTGTTCCGGCTCCAGCCGATTTCCAACTCGTCTTTCACTTCATCGGGCCGTTCATCCTTTTCCTTGAGGTTCGCCCTGGCCCCCTCTTTGCCAATCAACTGCTTCTGACTCGAGAAGACCGCGATGAGATACGCCAGATAAATCACGAACAGGACGACCGCGCTCTCGCGACTGATAGAGCGGGCGGCCGAAGCACTGAACTGGGTCACCGCCGGGATGATCAATCCAAAGCAAACCAACGTGAGCATGGCGGTGGCCATCCGGACGGCCTGGGGATCGAATCGCTGATTTCGGCGATACTTGATACCGCCGGCGAAACACGAGACCCCGAGACCAAACAACAGGTTGCCAATGATCGAGCCCGTCAGCGAAGACTTCACCATGGTGACCAGGCCGGCGTGCAGGGCAAATGAAGCAATGATGATCTCCGGGGCATTCCCGAGCGTGGCGTTGAGCAAGCCACCGATGGTGGGGCCCAGAAACCTGGCGAGGACCTCGGTGGCGTCGCCCATCAACCCCGCCAGCGGAACGATTGCCAGCGCTGATGCCAAAAACACCAGGATCGGGTTGGCCTCAAACCAGTCCAGGCCGATTCCGATCGGGATAAACACCAGTAGCCAGTTCACGCTCATCACGTCGCTCCTTCCCGATCGTTCACGCTGTGGATTTGGCGTCGCTTGGGCATGATCAGGGCAACGAACTTATTAGCGTGCCTGTTTCATGGCCAGGTACAACCGACTCGCTTCCAGGTTTTCCCAGATGGCCCTATCCGGGGCGACCTCAAAAAGGATTGGTCCTTGATAGTCCATCGTCGCGAGCGACCGCATCTGCTCGGCCCAATCGACGTCGCCGTCGGCAACCGTTGTAAGCACCCGGCCGGCGTGTTGCTGCTTGGCGTGGACGCTGGCCAGCTCATCGGCGGCGAGCGATCGTGTCGCATTTCCACAATCTGTGACATCGGGAGCCATCAAGAGGTTGCAAGGGTCGTAACAGAGCCGCAGGTGCCGGGAATTGGACCCAAGTTTTCGCTGCGCTGTATGCAGTACGTCCAGCGTCCATTGCCACGGCTGCCGGGCGTTTTCGATGGCGAGGACGCCGCCGCGACACACAAGGCGATCGGCAAGCGACGCGAGCCGCGCGGAGATGTCAGCGACGGCTGGCGACGAGATCTGTTCCGCCGTGGTCGTCACGTCGACCAACCGCAGATAAGCCACGCTTGGGCCGGCCACTGCTTCGGCGGCATCGACGCCAGTGAGAAATAACTTGAGGAACAACTTTTCGTCAAGCGTGGTCAGCGCCGAGCCGTAAGGAAACGCGATGGCAATGTTGAACGTCGCCTCGGGGAACCGCCGGGGCAATTCGGCCAGCGCCTCGGCGTCGGGCATGTGGTCGGAGCCCCGCTCATAGCGCCCCATGCATCCTTGCCGCAGCTCGATCGAGAGGTAGCATCGCCGAAGCGCCTCGGCGATCAAGTGGTCGATCGATTCGCGTTCGTCGAGTTGTACGCGCCAGGAATTGGAAACGATGCCAAGGACCATCTCGTTCTACCTGTCTCGCTTGAGATTCTCGTCCAGGAACGACAGGACTTGCGCCCACGAATCCCACGAAGCGTAGGCGGTGGCCTCGGAAGTTCCACCCAATTCAAGAGGCTGTTTCGTAAGCGGATCGAGCTGGCGCGTTTCCCCCACCGCGGAATTCGGAATGCCGAGCAAATGCCCGCAATTTGCATACGACAAGTGTTTGTCGGAATACGAATGTTTGTGCTCAGTCATCCGCTGCATCACAAGTTCGGCCATCTCGGGCGAGGGCCACACCTGGTCGTCGATGCCACTAATCAGCAACACCGGGCCGCCGATCTTCTCGACCGGAATCGTGGCGTGACGCGCAGCCTCTTCCTCATTCAGGTAGAGCCGGAACCACGGAGTCGACACCTCTGGATTCGATTCAAGCACCTCAATTTCCTCGGTGCTGTCAACATTGGCCGCCCCCATATTCGCAACGGGTTTCCCGTTGCTGGTCCAGGCCGCAGGTTGCGCGTCATCAAAATCGGCGGAAAACCCCGGCCAGACCACGTTACTTGGCACGTAGGCGACCACCGCTTTTATCTGGGGATACCTCGTGCCGAGCAGCAAGGCCAGCTCGCCGCCTCGTGACCTGCCCAAGACCGCCAGCTTTTCGCCCTGAATCGATTCCTCGTTCTGAAGCCACTTCAGTCCCGTCTCGAAATACTCCAACGGAATGTCGACCAGGTGCTTGGGGAGATCTTCGTAATTGAAATAAGCGAGCGCCAACACGCCATAGCCCCGCCTGGCAAGCAACGCGGCCAGATTCTCTTTGAGGCCCCCGTCCGAACCTCCCAGCACCATCAGGCCCGGATAATGCCCCTTGGTTTTCGGTTTGAAAAACACCCCGCGCAGCCCTTGCTCCCTGACGGGAATGCGTTCCATGTCCGCCGAGACATAAAGCAATTCGAAGGTTCCGTCGGCAACCAACTTCCCGGCCACGTAAGCTGAGATCGTGACTTGTGTGGCATCCAGAGCGGTTTTCTTCAGGGAATCTTCTCTCGGGGCCTCCGGATCGTTCTTCATCGACCACAAAATGCGGAGCGGGGCGATCTTTTCATTTTTTGCCGGGTCGGGCTTCGGTCCAGCCAGGTCGACGCGGCCTCGAGCATCGGCCTTGAACTCTAATTCCGATTTGAAGTTACCGGCGGACGTTTGCACCGTGACAACCTGATCCGGTTTCAAGTTGGTGATAAATACGCTGACGTGTTCGTCATAGAATGCTCGCTTCGGCGCGATCTCGAAGCGCGGCGCCGGATCCTCAGCGAATGCCAGGTTGCCGGCAGGCGACAGCGTTGCAAGAACCTGACAAGAAACCGCGAGGAAGATGAACCTGCATTGCCGCATTGGCTTGTCCCATCAACCCTGGCCAACCTCCAGCGCCATTCCGTCGGCGCCCGCGTCGGCCGCGCCCGACAAACGCCCCTTCGAATCGATGGCGATGGCATGGACCAGGGCCAACTCGCCGTAACTAAAGGGCAAGCGTTCGATGGCGTGCTTGCGACGGACCTCGGCGCAGACAAATTCGGGAATTCGGGCATGACAAGTGATCGTGTCGCCCTGGCAGTCGAAACGGGGCGCTAACACCGCGCTACTAATATCCATGCCAAAATCGAGGTGATTGACGATCGTCTGCAGCACAGCGGTGATGATCCGCGTTGCACCCGGCGCGCCCAAAACCAGCACCGGCCGGCCGTCGCGCAGAACGAGGGTGGGGGTCATACCCGTCGTTCGTCCCTTGCCGGGTGCGATGCTGTTGGGATGGCCCGGGTAAGGATGAAAGTTGATCATCGAGTTGTTATACATGAAGCCTAAGCCCGGAGTGACCACGCCCGATGACGACCCCAGTGAATGCGTGAGCGAGACGCAGTTCTGCTGGGCGTCAACCACGGTAACCTGGGTCGTGCTGGGTGGGCCTGGCTGGATGCGGGCCGTGTCGATCGGCCGACCGGCGTCGATTGCTCCGCGCCATTCGGCGGCCCGCTCCTTCGAGATCATCCGTTCCAGCGGCACCTCGACGAACCGCGGATCGCCCAACTGGCGGTTACGGTCGGCGAAGGCCGCCTTCATGGCCTGCGAAACCACGTGGATAAACTTGGGCGAGTTGTGTCCCATCGCGGCCAGGTCATAGCCTTCGAGAATGTTGAGCATGGCGGCCAGTGTCGGGCCGCCGTGCGGCGGCTGCGAGGTTTGCACCGTCCAGCCCCGATAGCTTGTCACCACCGCCGGCTCCTCGCGGACAGCGTAACCGGCCAGGTCATCGGCTGTAACCCAACTGCCGTTCTTCGCCAGGTCGGACACGATTTCGGCGGCCAGCGAGCCAGTGTAAAAATCGCCGGGCCCTTGCTCAGCCAGCCGACGAAGTGTGCGCGCGTAATCGGGGTTGCACAGCCGCTCGCCGGCGTCGTAGGCTGTGCCGTCGGCCTTGATGTAGATTCGCTTCGCGTCGGGCGTGACGTGCAGCTTCTGGAATAGCGACGAACTTTCCCTGCGTTCGGGCGACTGCTTCCAACGGTCGGCCAGGTGCGCGCCGACGGGCCAACCCTGTTCGGCGATGCGGACTGCGGGAGCGATCAGGTCGGCCCAACTGCGCGTACACCAGCGGCGGTGGATCGCCTCCATTCCGCGGACCATGCCGGGCGTGCAGATCGACTGGTAGCCTTCGTCGTTCACGCGATCTTTGAGAAAAAAGCCCCAGCCGCCGGGATTGGGCCCGATCACGGCGTCGGCCCACATTTCCGCCGACGACTTCGCGCCGGCCAGCGCCGGAGCGTCGAGGATCGGTTCAGGCCTGGCACTTCCCGGTGTCTTGCAGGTCAGGAGCAGGTAACCACCGACGCCGCAAGAGTGCGGGTCGATCACGAACTGGACGAAGGCACAGGCCAGTGCCGCATCGAAGGCATTGCCTCCGGCGGCGAGCACTTTGGCGCCTTCTTCGACGGCGATCGGTTGCGGCGCCACGATCATCGACGGCATGGCTGGCTCCTTGATTTTGGGTGACGCGCTTTTGTACCACGGCGCGACACGGTATGGCAAATCGGAGGCCGCGTCCGAAACAACCTGCAGAAGCCGTTGGAAATGATGTCCAAAGGTGCGATGCGGCGGGCTGCTCGAATGGACTGGAGCCAACTCGCTCCGGCCGGGTGAGGCTGTTGACCAGGCTTTCCGCGGTCGTGCCGAGCTCAAAGCCGCGGTCGGCCGGGGTACCGCTTGATGGAAGGGGCAGGCGTCGGCCTCAGTCGGGGATCGTTGGCTTCGGATTCTGGAAGGATTTCACCAAAGTCAGCCTCGGCGACCAGGACGAAGCGGCCGGTCGACTCGACCTTGCAGAGCCGTTGAGCCCACGGGCACAGCGACGCGCTATTCACGTCAAGAACGCGAACGGCTTCGTAACGCCCGTGGACGAGCGCCGTTCTTCGTTGCCCTGCTGTGACTGGCAAAAATGCCACGGTCGCCATCTCCAAAACCATAATCGACGATATGTCGATATCTGGTATACCCTACCTTATTATTAGCAGTGTTATCCCTCTGGAGTTTACTCCTCATACGGCCTTGCACGTGGTTTGTGACTTCGGTGGGTAACAGGAGGGAAAGAAGTGGGATAGAATCTCCGGGGCTCGCCTAGCCGGTGTGAACTTCACCCGTACCTTCCTGGAACATCCGCTCGAGCCGCTGCATTTCGTCGGTGGCCAAGTGCATGGGGCTTCCGGTCAAGATACCCGTGACGGTGCGGAATGGCTTGCCGATATGCATGCCCTGGCCGTCGATGCGAAACTCGCGAATGTCCTTGTCATGCGCCGAGCCGCGCATCTTGAGCACCGTGAGACCTCGCCGCATTTCGCCGTACATCTCGACATAGCGCAGAAGAATGATCGAGTCGGTAATCGTCGAAATGTGCGTCTCGGTGACTGAAGATCCGCCCAGAAGGTTGGGCGTCGTGGCGGTGAATACGCCGGCCACCTCCTTGGCTTTGATGTAGGAGGTCAAGCTAATGGCGAATTCGCGGAAGCTCTTCAGGTTCGAAACTCTTTCCAAGGCTGAGAGACTGTCAACCGCTACACGGTGCGGTCGAAAATCGTCGATTTGCCGCTTCATGCGGATCAAATGGTCCTCCAGGCTGGCGGCTTCAGGATAGTCGCAATGGACGCGCAACCGGCCATCGGCCTCAAGCCGATCGAAATCAGCACCCCAGCCCCGCGCGTTTCGGAAGAGCTGATCGCGGCTCTCTTCAAAAGCAAAGAGCAGACATTTCTCCTCGTTCGCCGCGCCACCGGCGAGAAACTCGGTGACCAGAAGCGTCTTGCCCGTACCTGTCGCGCCGGAGACCAGTACGATGGAATCGCGGAAGAAACCACCGCCGCACATTTTGTCGAGCTCGGCGTTGCCGCTGGTGACGTGCACGCTCGACGACTTCTGCGTAAGTTCCATCGCCGAGAGCGGCATCACGACGATCCCCTCGTTGGGGACGATGGTGAACGGCCATTCGCCTTTTTGGTGGTTCGTGCCGCGAAACTTGAGGATTTCCATCGTGCGGCGGCGCTTCTCTTGTTCTAAGGCATTGCGCAGCACCACGACGTTGTCGGCGATGAATTCTTCGATGCCGAAGCGCGCGATGTCGCCATACTCGGTCGTACGCTCGGCGGTCATCACGCTCGTGACACCCATCAGTTTGAGCGCCGAGGCAATACGGTACAATTCGCGGCGGACCGTGGCGCTGTCGGTCAATTGACTGAAAATCGCCCCCAGCGAGTCCATCGAGACTCGACGCGCACGCACCTGACGGATCGCGTGCTCGATCCGTGCCAAGAGTGCGCCGAGGTCGTAGCTGCCGACTTCGGCCGACTCTTGGGCCGGGTCAGGCGAGGCATCGACGAACGCCCACTTTCGCTCACGTTCCCAGCCGGGCAAGTCCCAGCCGAAGCCGGCCATGTTGCGGCGAATGTCGCCCGGCGTTTCTTCGAACGTCACGAACACGCCCGGCTCGTCATGCTGCGCGATGCCTTCAGCCAGAAATTGTGCGGCGAACACGGTCTTGGCGCTGCCGGCCGTGCCGGAAACGAGCGTCGTCCGGCCAAGTGGGAGCCCGCCCGCTGAAATCAGGTCAAAGCCAGGTATTCCTGTGCAAAGTTTCTTCATCGTGCTCTTTGTCGTTGCTTCCATCGTCGGTTCACTCGGTTTTTCCACGGTTGGATTGGTTATCGGAATTCGGTTCATCATGGGTTGCCGAAGGCGACGCGTCCAACGGGCGCAGGTCAAGCCCGAGCACGACCCGTTCGGTATCCGACAGGTCCCCGATCAGTCGCCGTAACGGCGGCGGGAGCTCCTTGATCAAGGTGGGGGTCGCGAGGATGCGTTCGTCCTCGGCTAACTGGGGGCGTTCAAGCACGTCAATGACCACCATTTCGAATCGGCCCCCCAAATCGTCGTCGCAAATGCGGCGCAGGTTACCGATCGCTTGCTCCGACCGGGGCGTATGCCCGGTGATGTAAAGCTTCAACAAAAATTTATCGGTCATGGCCTGGTCCTTTCGCCGCGGTGGGCGGGCTGCCGATGCGCGGCTGCCGCGCGCCGTAAGAGAGACTGCGGTAAAACGAAACAAGGTAGCCCATCAGCTCCAGCAACAGGAATTGTCCTTCGGCCGCCAGCGCTCTGCCCTTGCTGGAAACGACGTCGCGAAGCTTGCCGCGCAGGGCCGCATGGTGTAACTCGACGACGTCGCGAGGTCCCGCCTGCAACACCCCCAGGCGATCCGCGAGCGAGCGCAGTTGTTCGGAAATATCGTGTTCAACGCGGTAATCGTGCTCGTCGAGCGCGAGTTCGACGATCCGAGCATAGTGATCGGTCAACTCGTCGAAGATGGCGGGTTGGCGTTGGCATAGTGCGTCGCCGCCAAAAAGTCTGGCGGTCACTTCCGTGTGTCGGTCGGTGACCCATCGATCCCAGGCGCCTAGCCGCAGCTCAGCCGCCGGTTCGCCCTCGACACCTTCAACGCCGCGAGGATTGGTCGTGTCGTCGATCATCTCAACGCCTCGTGACAGAAGCGGTTACCGACGGTAGGACGCCTCTCGGGGGGCGTCCTCACTGACTCGCCGGTGCGTGCGACCGCGAGTTCAGCTCGAAAACACCGCGCGTGCAACGCCCGTGCCAAAAGTCGCCCTCACGAAGCCAGCGGTAATCGCGATGTAAAGTCCCGTGTGCGTTTGACTTGATTCGAGGTGAAACCGTCACAAATGGGGAATTAGCGAACCGCCCTTGACTGTCAGTTTGACAGAGCCTGTCATTTTGACAGCTACTTGAGCCTCAAAAACTGCTCTTGCCTCAACGCGTAGGTCTCGGGTAAAAACCGCATCTGACTGGCGCAGTGCGCTGGCAGGAAGCCAAAGCCGTCGCCGAGACGAAGCTCACCGCATGGAAGTCGGGTGCCGCCAGCTAGGCCCGTCCCAAGAGGGACGGGCCGGTTGTTTCACACGATATCCTCTGGCTGCGTGGCAAATGTGTGCCAGCGGCCCGGCAAAAGGAAAGGAGACCCTGCCATGCTCGTACTCTCGCGTCGTGCCCATCAAAAGATCGTTTTTCCCACGATTCAAACCACCGTTGAAGTGCTTCAGGTTCGCGGCAACGTCGCCCGGCTTGGCATTACGGCCCCTTCCGAACTTCCCGTAGTGCGCGACGAAGTGCTTGCGACCGACACGGCAAACGGGGGCTTCTCTCCACCCAAGAACAACGCCGCGCGCGAGATGGGGCACCTGGTTCGCAACCAACTCAACACGTCGTCGCTTGGATTGGCCTTGATGCGCGGTCAATTGGAACAAGGGCACTCACAAGATGCCCTGGCGACGCTCAAACGCATGGAAGCCGAACTTTCCGCTGTCCGCGATCGGTATGAGGCGCTCGAGCGCCGTCCGGCGCCGACGGCGCATCCCGCGTCGCGCTCGCCTCGCCACACGGCGCTCCTGGTCGAAGACAACCAGAATGAACGCGAATTGCTCGCAGGTTTTCTGCGAATGTCGGGATATGATGTCGTAACCGCCGGCGATGGCGCCGACGCACTCGACTACCTCGCCAGCCAGGCCCGTCCCGACGTAATGCTGCTCGACATGATGATGCCACGGTGTGATGGACCGACCACATTGCAACGGATTCGTGCCAACCCAAGCTGGGAAGGTCTCAAGGTTTTCGCCGTCACCGGCGCATCGCGATGCGACGTGCAGTTCGATTGCCACCCGGGCGCACTCGACGGATGGTTTTCCAAGCCGATCGATCCACCGGCGCTAGTGCGAGAACTGCGCCGCGAACTGGCCGTCTCACACGCCTGAACATCAGCAAGGATGATGGCCGCGGAGTACCGACTCAGATTATTCGTCAGCGGAGATCATTCCCGCTCGCGGCGCGCCATTGCCACGCTCCGCAAGGTTTGCTCGGAGGCGACGGACTATTCCTGCGAATTGACCGTCATCGATGTGCTTGAGCATCCGGACCTGGCGGAGCAAGACCGCATCCTGGCGACGCCCACGCTTTTGTTCGAGTCGCCCGAGGCGACGAGGCGAATCGTGGGCGAGCTGACCGATCCTGGAGCGCTCCTGGCTCGTATTGGCAGCCGCGGCAGAAACGGCTTGCCTGAAAGAGGGGTGTGATGCGCCGACGAAACGAGCGCAGGAAGGCGCCGCCGCGTCGAACGGAGCGCGCCGGCGGTCGCCGGAGGAGAGCCGTGGCCGATGCGCTGCGCGCCAGCGAAGACAGGTTCCGCAACATCATCGACAAGAGCGCCGACGGGGTGGTCGTGCTCCGCCGAAATGGTGTGATCACGTTTGTCAATCCGGCCGCTGAGGCGATGCTCAACCGCGGCGCCGACGAATTGGTTGGGCAGATGTTCGGCGTCCCCACCGCCCCCGGTGAGACGACCCAAATCGACGTCCTCCGTCGCAATGGCCCGGCGCTCGTTGCCGAGATGCGGTTGGTCGAAACCGAGTGGGAGGGTTCACCGTCGTACCTGGCGACCTTGCGCGACGTCACAGAACGCAAACGAGTCGAAGAGGCATTCCGTTTTCTCGTCGAAGCAGGCGATGTGCTGGCGGGCTCGCTCGATTATGGCACGACGTTGGCGCGCGCGGCGCGGCTCGCAGTTTCGCAGTTGGCCGACTGGTGCTTGATCGACATGCGGATCGCCGACGAGCTGGTCGAACGCACCGCCGTCGCTCGGGAGTCGCTCGACACGGGGGGTTTGGCACCGCGACTCGAAGGGCGGTACCCGATCCCTCGCCGGCCTGCCTTTGGATTGGGTAAGCTCCTGGAGGGAGTTGAACCCGAAATCGTTGCCGAAGCTTCCGCCGCATTCCTTGCAAATCTGGCCGTGGATCCGCAACAACTGCGGGCCATACACCGCCTCGACTGCCGATCGGCAATGATCGTACCGCTTGTGGCACGAGGCAAAACCATCGGCATCATGAGCTTTCTGAGCAGCCGCGTCGGTCGCAGGTACGACGACGATGCGCTTGCTTTGGCCACCGAATTGGCGCGTCGCGTGGCCCCGGCGATCGACAATGCCCGACTCTTTGAGGAGGCCCAAGAGGCCGTGCGGCGGCGAGACGAATTCCTGGCGATGCTTTCGCACGAGTTGCGAAACCCGCTGGCCTCGATCGTCAACGCTGGCGCGCTCGTGCGATTGTGCGCCGGTGACGTCGCGAAGCTCGACGAAACGGGCGGCGTCATCGAACGGCAAGGGCGCCACATGGCGAGGTTACTCGACGATTTGCTCGATCTATCGCGGATTACGCGCGGTAAAATCGAGCTCCGCAAGCAACCTGTCTTCCTCGAAAAGGTGCTCGAGGCCGCCCTCGTGGCCTGCCGCCCGGCCATTGACGGAGCAGGGCACGAGTTGCGGGTCGCGTTCCCCGGTGAACCGTTGGCCGCTTCGGCCGATCCGACGCGGCTTGAGCAAGTGTTCAACAACCTGCTGGTAAACGCCGCTAAATACACGCACGTCAATGGACGGATTTCGGTTCAAGCGCGACGGGAGTCTGACGAGGCGGTAATCGTGATCTCGGATAACGGCGTCGGAATTACGCCCGACGCTCTACCGCGGATCTTCGAGCCGTTCTTCCAATCGGACAGCTCGATCGATCGTGCTGGAGGTGGACTGGGTGTTGGCCTGACGCTCGTCCGCCGTCTCGTCGAGCTGCACGGTGGAAGTGTCGCCGCGGCCAGCGCGGGAGTCGGGTTGGGCAGCCAATTCGAGGTCCGCTTGCCTTTGGCGAAAAAAGCGGCGGTTGCTCCAGGCCCGCGAGTCTCGACCGATGCGCCGCGTGGCTGCCGCGTGCTGATCGTCGAAGACAACCACGACAACCGTGAAATTCTCAAGTCGCTTCTGGCGATTTCCGGTCATCAAGTCCGTGCCGTGGCAAACGGACAAGACGGACTCGACGCGATCCGTTCCGGCTGGCCCGAAGTCGCCTTGGTCGATATCGGTCTGCCTGGAATTGACGGTTACGAGGTTGCTCGACTGGCCCGAAGATCGGCCACGAACCAAAACGTGCGATTGATAGCTTTGACGGGTTACGGCCGCCCTGAGGATCGCCGTCAAGCGCTGGCGTCCGGATTCGACGCGCACCTGGTCAAGCCTGTCGATCTATCCGATCTGCAAGGAGTTTTGAACGCCGAAAACCCGATGCGCGTTGCCGTCGGATGCAGCGAACCGGGATCGGATGACGGGGAATGAACGCGCCGGGCGTGCCTCAGAAGCATTGGCGAAAGCAGTCGTTTCGCTCGAGGCGGGTCACTTCTCTTCCTGATCACCGGTCGATGGCGGCCCCTGCGATTTCGCCGCCAGATAGGCGATCAAGTCGCGAACCTGTGCGGTGGTCAGTTGTTGCAGTTGCCCCTCGGGCATCATCGAAACGGCCGATTCCTCGACCGATTCCACGTCTTCCGTCGCCAAAACCACGCGCTCGGTGGCCGTTTGCACAGTGAGCCTGCCCGCCGTGCGCTCGGCAAGCATGCCGGTGATCACCCGCCCGTCCTTCGTCTCGATCACCGACATCCGGAAGTCGCGACCGATCTGGGCGCTGGGGTCGATGACGTTCGATAGCACGTATTCCAGGTTCGCGCGGTTCGAACCCGTGAGATCCGGGCCGATTTTTCCCCCCTCGCCAAAGAGCACGTGGCAGGTTTGGCAGGTCTTGCCGTAAACCCGCCGGCCGTTTTCAAGATCGGCGTTTTTCAGGTACTCGGGCGTGAGCAGTTTCTTATAGCGGGCAATTTGCTCTTTTCTTTCCGGCGGGCTTTCGCGCACCTCGCCCCAGAGCGCGCGGAGTCGTTCCGTAACCTGCGCGTCGCCCAGGGCATGGAGTTGCCGCGCCGCGTAGGCCGACACGTCGGATCGGGCGACGAGCTTCTGTTCGATGGCGTCCAAGAGCGCCAGGGCGAAATCCTTGCGGGAAGTCAGGGTGGCGATGGCTTCCTGCTTTTCTTCCGCGGTCAGCTCGGCGTAACGAGCGAGCACCAGCCGCGGCGTCGCCGGGTGATCGAGCGAGGCCAGGCCGTGCAGCGCCGTGCGCCGCAGCTCTCGGTCGGCGAGCAGCTCGTGCAGCGCCGGCGCGAGATCGACGAGCCCCTTGTCGATCAACACCTCCAGCGCCGCTTGACGCTCGGCGAGCGGGGCGGTCCGCGAGAATGCGGTCCCGCGCAGGTCGGCCATCGCTTGTAGGTCGCCGAACACAAGGGCCAACATCGTCGCGTGCCGGCGCACCACGGGATCGCGGCTTTGTTTAAGCCGCGCGAAGGCGTCGGGCCAACCGGCAGGCATCGGCATGCTCTTGCGGCCGCGCAATGCCTCGCGCGCCCCGATGAGCAGATCGCGCTGCGCGGGTTCGCTCACCTGGGGCAAAAGGCTCGCCAGCTCTTCGAGATTGTCCTGTTCGCCCGGGGCCAAGGCGCTATCCACAAGCCGGCGCGCGGTGAACTGTCGCACCAACGGTATGCGCGCCGCGGCGGTAAGCCGAAGGGCCTGCTCCGGCATCGCCGCGATCAACGGCTCGATGCCGTACCAGTACATCAGGGGCAGGTTCTGGTCTGCGGCGTCGTCCGCGTGACCCAAGAGACCCTCGGCGATATCCGCGCGACGGTCGATCGGCAGCCTTTGGAGTGCGCATGCCAGGTAGAGGCGCACTACGGGCGAGGGATCGCTTGCCGCCATCGTCGCAAACCGCTCAAGGGCCTCGGCCGGCGGTTCTTCGCTTTCGCACAAGAGTTGAATGGCCCACGCCCGCACGTGCTCGCTGGGGTCGCCGAGCAGCATCACGAGACCCGAGGGATCGAGGCCCCCCGTGACGCGCAGGGCCCAGAGTGCCCGCAGCCGGCGAGTTACATCCGGATGGTCGGCGAGAATTCCTCGCAGGCTCGCATGCACCGCGTCACGGTCGAGATCCCCGTTCGCGGCACGCTCGTGCAGCAGTCGCCGCGCGTGCCGCACGTGCCAGTCGTTTTCGTGCAATTGGAGCTGCGCCAACTCACGATCGTTCAGCTTGCCAAGATCGTTCGCCGGCGCTCGCCGTCCACCATAGCTGATCCTAAAGATTCGGCCTGTGTCACGGTGCGGCTTGTAGGTGTGGCATTCTCCCGTGTCGGACCAATCGGAGACGAACACACTGCCGTCGGCTCCCGTTCGCAACGTCACTCCCATGAACCAGGGATCGCCGGCGAGCATGAAGTCGGCGCCGTGGCGGGCCGTGTAGCCGGACCCTTTGCGGAAAAGAATGTCGTTGTTGATCCGCCGGCCATGCACGTTGCACATCAACACCGTATTGTGGTACTGCTTTGGAAAACTGTCGCCAAGGTAGATCAGCGTGCCGCAATGGGCATGACCGCCGCCCAGGGCAAGAGTCTCTTGGGTCTCGCCGCGCATCGCGTTGGGCTGGCCGCTCGCATAGTGCAAGTGGTCGGCACAGGTCGGGAGCCGTTCGTAGGCGTACATGCTCGACGGGCGGTTCCGCCAGGGCTCGAAGTGTCCCCCCTGGATCACATGAAACAGATGCGGGTTCACACAGTTCGAGACGAAGCATTGGCCGAAGTCGTCGAAATCGACTCCCCAGGGGTTGGTCGTGCCGTCGGCAAAGTTCTCGAACACCAGGCGCGTAGGGTGGAAGCGATAGACGCCGCCGTCGCAGTGAGTGCGCTCGTGCGGCTCGGCGCCTGGCCGGCCGACGTCGGAAGGGCTGGTGCGACCGTGCCCCGCGTACAACCAGCCATCCGGCCCCCAGGTGAATCCATTGGCCAGGTTGTGTCGGCTCTGCGTGTAGCCAAAACCATCGAAGAGCACTTCGGGTTCGCCGTCGGGCTTATCGTCGCCGTCGCGATCCGCAATGAAGTAAAGGTTCGGCGGCGACATCACCCACACGCCGCCAAAACCGACCTCGATACCGGTCACGTAGTTGAACCCCTCGTAGAACAGCTTGCGCGAGTCGCAACGGCCGTCGCCATCGGTGTCGTCGAGGATCACAATGCGATCGTTCCCCTTCGGCTGCCAGGCGCCGTAATTGAGGGCCTCGGCCACGAACAGTCGCCCGCGGTCGTCGATCGCGAACCCAATCGGCTGCACGACATCCGGTTCGGCGGCGACCAGCGTGACCTTGAATCCCTCGGGCAAGCGCATGGCCTTGGCCGCTTCATCAGCCGGCAAGGGGGCGGGAGCCGGCTCCGACGCGAAAACAAGCGTGGAGATCACAAGCCACGCGATCAGGGCGCACCTGGTCATGGATTCCGGCGGTTTGGCAAATGGGAACGGTTTTTGGGCATCCACCGATCATAACTCGGCGACGGGTACCTGTCGCCTTCGTCGCGCAGCAACGAGGGGCAAACCAAAAACAGAAGCGCAGCGAAGAAAACCGATCTCCGCTTTCCCCCCACCGGGAAGCAAGCCGCGTAGCGGCGCTTTCTTCACAGCGCCACCCTTTGCCCCGCAGGCGACGTCGGCGAAACGGGAATTCAGGGGATGCGGAGCCGGTTTTCTCCGCCGCGCTTAAACTCCCGCCAATCCGAGACAATCGGGGGGCGGGTCATTACAATCAAGATCATTGCTAAACCTGAGTCGGCTAAAGAATCGGTCCAACGGGATGTGTTGGATGATTGCAACTCTCACGAAACGAGCTCCGGCCGATTTTCGCAAGGTGGTTCGTCGCCTCAACGTGGTGTTCATCTGCGCGGTATGCAGTCTGTGGCTGCCAAACCCAGCTCGCGGCGACGATGCGCTCTATACCGACAAGGTACTTCCGCTGCTCAAGGAACGTTGCTTTGCCTGCCACAGCCACGTGGCGCGGAAGTCGCGAGGAGGGCTCGCCGTCGATTCGCGCGAAGCATTGCTGACTGGTGGCGATAGCGGGCCGGCAATCGTGCCGGGCATGCCTGACAAGAGCCTGCTCATCGAGGCCGTCAAACGCAACGGACCCGAGATGCCACCGGAAGGCAAGGGCGAACCGCTGGATAAGACTGAAATCGCCCTGCTCGAAGCATGGATTCTGGAGGGAGCCCTCGCGCCGATCAATGAACCCGCCAATGGTCCGCGGAAGCGCCGCGCAGGGCCTTTCACCGACGAAGATTGGAATTGGTGGGCGGTTCAACCGCTGCGCGTCGTCGAACCGCCTGATGTGGCGAGTTCCGGCGGGACAATGCTCAACGGGGTCAGGCTCAACGGGACTATGCTCAACGAGCTCGATCGCTTCGTCCGAGCACGATTGCAGCATGAAGGTTTGACTGCGGCCCCTGAGGCGACGCCGGAAACTTTACTGCGGCGGGCGACGTTCGATCTCACCGGTTTACCCCCCACGGAAGTTGAAGTCACCAGTTTCGTCGCCGATCCAGACTTTGGGCGTCTGGTCGACCGGCTGCTCGCCTCGCCCAGATTCGGCGAACGCATGGCGCGGCATTGGCTCGACCTGGTGCGCTACGCCGACAGCGATGGTTATCGAATCGACGACTACCGGCCTGACGCGTGGCGCTATCGCGATTACGTGATTCGCGCCTTCAATTCAGACAAACCTTACGACCGCTTCGTACAGGAGCAGCTCGCCGGCGACGAACTTTTCCCCGGAGATCCCGAGGCGCTGATCGCCACCGGCTACTTGCGGCATTGGATCTACGAGTACAACAGCCGCGATGTGCCCGCTCATTGGTCCATCATCCTCAACGACGTCACCGACACCACGGCCGACGTGTTCCTGGGAGTCGGCTTGCAGTGCGCGCGGTGCCACGATCACAAGTTCGATCCCCTTCCACAGCGCGACTATTTCCGGTTGCAGGCCTTCTTCGCGGCGCTCTTGCCTCGTGACGACCTCACGACGGCCACAGTCGAAGAGCGCGCCGCGCACGCCGCGGCTTCGCTGGAATGGACGGAGAAGACGGCACCGTTGCAAGCGGAGATTGCCGCCCTCGAGCAACCGTACCGCGACAAGGCGGCCGACGATGCCATCTCGAAGTTTCCCGTCGAAACCCAGGTGATGGTTCGCAAGCCCGAAGCCGAGCGTTCGCCGCTGGAAAAGCAACTGGTGGCGCTCGCGTGGCGGCAGATTCAGTACGAATGGGACCGGCTCGACGGCCGCATTAAAGACGCAGACAAAGACCGCCTGCTCGCACTGCGCCGACAGTTGGCCAAGTTCGACAAGCTCAAGCCTGCACCACTGCCGCTCGCACTGGCCGCCAGCGACGTCGGCCCCGTCGCGCCGCTGGTGATGATCCCGAATCAAGGCGACGATCCGATCTTGCCGGGCGTATTAACGCTGCTCGATGCGGCGCCGGCAAGGGTCGAAGCGTTGCCCCAGTCGCCAAACAGCACGGGCCGCCGCGCCGCGCTCGCCCGTTGGCTGACGCACGGCGAAAACCCTTTGACGGCAAGGGTGATCGTGAATCGCGTCTGGCAGCAGCATTTTGGCCGCGGGCTGGCGGTGAATGCGAGCGACTTTGGCAACCTTGGCGAACCGCCGACGCACCCCGAGTTGCTCGATTGGCTGGCCGCGTGGTTCATGCGCGAGGGCTGGAGTTTGAAGAAGTTGCACCGACTGGTTGTGACGTCGGCGACGTACCGTCAATCGGCGTCGCATCCGCAGGCCGAAGCCGGCCAGCTCAAGGACCCCGAGAACAGGCTCCTCTGGCGCTGGTGGCCGCGACGACTGGAGGCGGAGCAAATCCGCGACGCGATCTTCGCCGTGACCGGTGAACTCCAACTCGATCCGGCCTGCGGACCCGGAGTTCCGGCGACCGAACCGCGGCGCTCGATCTATACCCGCATCCTCCGCAATACGCGCGATCCGCTCACCGATGCCTTCGATGCCCCACTCTGGTTCTCGAGCGTTTCGTCTCGCGACACCACCACGACCCCCGTGCAATCGCTTCTGCTCGTAAACAGCCCGTTCATGCTCGAGCGCGGCCGGGCGTTCGCGGCGCGGCTGGAGAAGCTCGCGCCGAGCGACGAGGCCGCCCAGGTCGAGCACACCTACCGCCTGGCTTTTGGTCGCCTCCCGACTCGTGAAGAACTTGCCCGCGCGGCGCAGTTTCTGAGCGAACAGCGGCATCGGCTCGAACGAGCAATCGCGGGGGCGCAATCGACGATGGACCGCCGCGCGGCGGCGCTGGCCGATTTCTGTCACGCCTTGTTCAACTCGAGCGAGTTTCTGTACATGGAATGACGCAAAACGCGGTCCCGACGGCGCCCGCGGCGTCCCAGGTTCTAACGTCCCCCACTCAACACCGCCCTATGTTCCCACCCGCCCAATCACGACGCGACTTCCTGTTTCAGACGGGCCTCGGACTGGGCGGCATTGCCCTGCAAACGCTGATGTCGCGAGACGCGGCTGCCGACGGCGGAGTGTCGCCCCTCGCCGCCAAAGCGCCCATGCACGCGGCGCGGGCAAAGAATGTGATCTTCCTGTTCATGGAGGGTGGACCGTCACACCTCGACCTGGTCGATCCAAAACCATTGTTGAATCAACTGGCCGGTCAACCGTTGCCGGCCAGTTTTGGTGAAGTCATCACCCCGATGGGCGAGTCGCGGTCTCCGTTGCTCGCGTCGCGCCGCGAGTGGAAGCGGCACGGCGAATGCGGAATGTGGTTCAGCGATTGGTTGCCGCACATCGCCCGACACGCCGACGACCTGGCCGTGGTTCGGTCGTGCTGGGCCGACGGTATCAATCACTCGGCCGGCGTCTGCCAGATGAATACCGGTTCGCTGCTTGGCGGGCGACCATCGCTTGGAGCGTGGGTGACGTACGGGCTGGGAACGCGGAACACCGATTTGCCCGCCTTCGTGGTGTTGCAGGACAATCCATCGAGCGTAGTCAACGGACCTCGCAATTGGAGCGCCGGCTTCATGCCGGCCGTCTACCAGGGCATTCGCATTCAAGGGGGCGGGGAGCCGATTCCGAACCTGAACACGCCCGACGGAGTTTCCGACGCCCAACAGCGCGGCAAGCTCGAGTTCATCAACTCGCTGAATCGGGCCTACGCCGGGCGATTCGCCGATCAGACGGAGCTTGCAGCCCGGCTGACGAGTTACGAGCTCGCCTTTCGCATGCAGGCCGAAGCGCCGCTCGCCGTCGATCTGGCGGCAGAGACCGCCCAGACAGAGCGGCTGTACGGTCTCGAGCGCAAAGAGACGGCGACGATGGGTCGTTTGTGCCTGCTCGGCCGGCGTCTGATCGAGCGCGGCGTGCGGTTTGTGCAGATTTACCACGGGTCCGGGAGCAAGTGGGATGCACACGCGGGCATCGAGAAAAACCACAGCGAGCTCTGCCTCGGCATGGATCAACCGGTCGCCGCGCTGTTGACCGACCTCAAGCAACGCGGGCTGTTGCGCGACACGCTTGTCGTTTGGGGCGGCGAATTCGGACGCACGCCGATGAGCGAAAAGGGGGATGGCCGCGACCACAACCCGACCGGCTTCAGCATGTGGTTCGCGGGGGGCGGCGTGTGCGGCGGACGGACGATCGGCTCCACGGACGAGCTCGGTTTGCGGGCCGTCGAGAATCGCCTGCACGTTCATGACCTGCACGCGACGATCTTGTGGCTGCTGGGTCTCGACCACATGGGCCTGGTCTACCCGTTTAAGGGCCGTCCCGAGCGCCCCACGTTGAACGAAGGCGAACCGTTCGAACCCATCGCCGGATAAGCGACCGGCGCGCCTGTAACCAGCAATTCTGTCACCATCGCTCGGTCTCGGGCACCTGGGGAGCTACTTCACCGGCACCGCCGCACCCGCCCTGGTCGTGCGGAGCTTGTAGACGCCGGTCGTGGCGGTGATAAAGAGATCGCGGCGGTCGCTTCCGCCAAAGGCGACGTTGGTGGCGAATTCCGGTAATGGCTGATGCAAAAGCAGACGACCATTGGGGCTGACGACGAACAGCCCGGTGGTCTCCTTCTCGCCCGCCGCCGCGTAGATGTTTCCCTCGACGTCGAGCCGCATGCCATCGACGCCGCGGTCGGGCGAGAAGTCGTAGACGATCCCGTCGGGGTGCAACGATCCATCGCCGTCGAGCTTAAAGCGGTGCAGCTTTTGCGTTCCCCGGTCGGAGATATACACCTGGCGGCTGTCGGCAGTGACCACGATTCCGTTCGGGCGCAGGAGGTCCGACACGACTCGCGTGACGCGGCCATCGGCGTCGATACGGTAGACGCCGCTCGTGGGCTGGCTCTTTTCGGCGGGCGGACCGTAATAGGGATCGGTGAAGAAGATCCTGCCTTTGCCGTCGAGGCAGACGTCGTTGGGACCAATGAATGGCCGGGCCTCGAAGCGATCGGCCAGCACAATCTCGGTGCCGTCGATCTCGTATCGCGCGACGCGCCTGCCTCCTCCATCGCCCGCCGATTGGCAAACGACCAGCCGCCCCTGGTGGTCAAGGGTCATGCCATTGACTCGGCCGCAGCGTTGCTTGAAGACCGACAATTCACCGCCGCGCGCCAGTCGCATGATGCGGTCGTTGGCGCCGTCCGAAAAAAGGAGGTCACCGGCCGAATTGAAAACCGGCCCCTCGGTAAACTTGCAGCCCTCGACCACCTTGACGGGCTTCGAGCCCGGCTCGAGCACATCCTCTGCCCCGGCCGATGGTTGTGGCGCAAACACGAAAATCGAGATCAGCAAACATGGGCGAGAAAACATCGTCAGGATTTCCTTTGTGGTTGTCGCATCAACGTGGCCATTGTAGCAGAGCCAGCAGCGAAGCGGCGAAAGAACGTGACCTGGGGCCCGGCCAAAATAGCTTGGGGTACCGGAGAGGCCACGGGCTCGCCCCGTGGAGTCTCACGCTAGTTTCTAGAGAACGGTCGATCCCCAATCCTAAAAAGAGGCCACGGGCTTGCCCCGTTGAGTTTCACGTTGGTTTCGTGGCGTTTCGAGTTCCCGCACGACCCCAAACGGATGTTCCTTGGGAGATACGCGGGCTCCCATGTCTACTTGCCTTTCGTCCGTGTCGCCTCGCAGGCCGCCTTCGGCGGCCAGCGAGGCGCCACCGACCACGGGTGTGGGGCAGCTTTCTTTCTAGATGCCAACGTGAGACTCCACGGGACAAGCCCGTGGCCTCTTACGAAGCATCGTCAAGGCGGTCGGCCGCGCTCCGCCCTTCTTCCTCGCAAGGCAGGCGGTCTAGAATTGCAGGATGGAACCGAAACCGTATAAGGCGCCAAAGCGATCTAAGCCATTGCAGCGACTTCAAACCGATCCCGAAGAGCGGCGTTGGCTGCTGGTTCTTGCTGGTTCCGTGCTTGGGCTAATAGCCTTGTTCGCGCTGATTGGCCTCCTGTTCCTGTGGGCGTTATACTCGGCGTTTGGCGTGAATATCCGATGAACGTCCTCGAAGATCGCAAACGTCGCTGGTTTCAGTTTCGCCTCCAGACTCTGGCGGGCGCGTTCGTGGTATGGGGTCTGGTATTCACACCACCGGCGATGATTTACAACCGGGCGCGTTGGCAACGCGACGCCGTGCGTGCGATTCGCCAAGCGGGCGGAAATGTCTACAGCGAGGCCGCATCCGATGAATTGGACCGGTTCCTCCGCGACTTTCACCCTTTCGGCGAGCCTAGCAGTCCCAGTTGGCTGGCAACGTTCATGGGTGACGATGCCGTGACTTCTGTCAATGGCGTCGTTTACACACCCCAGGCCGCCAGTCCAAAGCTCGTAATTGTCCCGCGAAGCGTCGGCTGGCTATGGCTGACGGGCGCGAAGGTTGGCGACGCGGATCTCGTCGATCTTGAAGGTTGTGCCCGTTTGGAAGCGTTAAGTTTATCGGCGACGGGAATCACTGACCAGGGATTGCCGGCGTTGGCACGGCTTCAGGGTCTTCGACAGCTCAGCCTTGCCTTCACCAACGTGAGCGACGACAATTTAGCGCACCTCAACCGACTCGATCGGCTCGAGGCGCTGCAGTTGATCGAAACCAAGGTCACAGCCGCCGGGGTCGAGCGGCTGCATCAAGCGTTGCCCAACGCGGCGATCCGCTGGTCGCGTGCGCCGACGGAAGAGCACCGACAGGCCGCCGCCGCGATTACCCGGCTTGGAGGATTTTATGATGATGATTCGCCGGAATGGCATGCAAGCGATCGTACTCTGACAGGAGTTATCGAGTTTGGAAAGCGCCGTCGCGTGTATCTCTTGCAAACACATTTTTGGCGAGGCAGCGACGCGGATTTTGTCCTTCTGAGGAAGATCGTCGGTCTCAAGTCGGTATCGCTTATCTTATTCTCGAGCCTCTCGCCCGAAGGCATTGAGCACTTGCGTGACCTTCACGATCTCGAAGAGCTCATCCTGCGGAATTCGTCGATTACCGACGCCGACTTGTTCGCCCTGACGAAGTCTGGCGACGGGCTTCACCATCTCAAAGTCCTTAACCTGCAGGATACGAAAATCTCTGACACCGGTGTGGAGTGCTTGGCCAACTTCCGCGAACTCGAGTCGTTGAATCTTCAGCGGATCTTAATTACCGGCGCGGGGTTGGGGCATCTGAAAAGGAATACACGCCTGCGCGAGTTGGACTTGACGGGCGTCAACCTGACGGATGAGGGATGGGCTCAGCTCTCCCAACTAAACTCGTTGGCGAAACTCCGTCTCGACTACACGAACATCACCGATGGCGCGCTCGTCCATCTCAAGGATCTCGACCAACTCGAAGAACTGCATCTGTTAGTCACGAAAGTAACCGATGGGGGACTCATGCAGCTTGCGAAGTTGATCCACTTGCGTGAACTGACGCTGTACGAGACACAGGTCACTGTCACCGGCGCCGATGAATTGCGAAAGGCCCTTCCCCAGTGCAAAATCGTTCATTCGCGCGCTACCCCTTACCCATGACCAACACGGAAGCATGCCGGCGGCTGGATGACGGGGGCTATGTGCTGCTGCCGAACGTGATGGATCCCAGCTTGCAGACCCGGCTCCGCGACAACGTTGAGCAGTTGTTCGCCTCCGAAGGCCAGGCCGCTGGAAGCGAATTCAAGACCGAACCGGGCGCACGAAGGTTGGCCAATCTGATCAACAAAGGGTACGTCTTTCGCGAGATCGTCATTCACCCCGCCGTATTGCCGCTGGTTGAGCACGTGCTGCGAGGGAGCGTCAAGTTGAGCAGCTTGAATGCCCGCTCGGTCAATCCGCACGGCGACAAGCCGCAGCCGTTGCATTGCGACATGGGCGCGCTAGCCGACCAGCACGGCCCTTGGGTTTGCAATGTGGTCTGGATGCTGGACGACTTCACCGAACAAAACGGCGCGCTGCGCGTGGTCCCTGGTTCTCATCGATGGCAGCGCCTGCCACAGGACGTGCTAGAAGATCCTATTGCCGATCACCCACAGCAGAGCCTGGTCACGGGCGCGGCGGGTTCGGTGATCGTCATGAATGCTCATCTGTGGCATGGCGGAATGGCCAACTGCACTCGCCACCCGCGAACGGCCGTGCATTCCTTTTACTGTCGCCGCGACAAACCGCAGCAGCAATACCAGAAGCAGCTCGTGGATATCGAACTGCAAGCGGCGCTGTCACCCCGTTTGCGGGAGCTACTCGCCTTGGACGATCCATTGAACGACGAGCTCTCCCGACAGGACTTCGTGCGGAGCGGCTTTCTCGCCTAGTGCTCTGTCGGCCTTGCTGTGACGGATGATGGTGGGCCGGCGGCAAGCATCCTCCGCCTCACTCTCCAAATGCGTACAAGTGCCCGGTTGTCCGCAGGTAGATCTTGCCGTCGACCAGCGCCGGAGTGGCCATGATCCCTTCGTCGAAGTCGTTGGTCGCCAACACCTCGAACGTGTCGCCCGCCTTGAACACGACCACCGTGCCGCCGTCGCTCGCGGCGTAGATCTTGCCGCCGCCGATGACGGGCGACGCATAGCAGGTGCCCCGTGTTCCCAGCCGCTGGCGATACAGCTCGTTACCCGTCAGCGCCTCGCGGCAGGTGACAATACCCCGCTCGGAGACGAGATAAACACGCTCCTCGTAGTACAAGGGCGATGGGACCTCGGGCACCGTCTTCGATTGCTTCCAGGCCACGTGCGTCGTGCTGACGTCGCCCGTACCGTCGAGCTTGACGCCGACCATCGCAAGTTGGAGCCCGCTGACGATTTTGGTAAGCGAGTCGGCCAGGGCCTGCCATTCGTCGCTGTCCAAAGCGCCGTCTTTGTCTTTGTCGTGGCTCCCCATCATCTGCCGTAGCGGGGTCCAGTCGCCAATTTTGTCGGCCCGGCCGCGGCCGAAGACGTTGAAGTCGGCGGGGACCTCGTCGGTGGCGATTTTGCCGTCGCCGTTCTTGTCGTACTGTTCGAGGGCCTCCGCGCCCCTTGGCAGCCTGACGACGTTTTCGGCGTCGCCGTAGGGGTCGGTCAGCGAAAAGAACATCAGGCTGTTGCCAATGGCGGGCGTGTTCAGCGAGATCAAGGGTAGCCCCTTCACGCGCCAGCGCTCGGCGCCATCGACAAGCCGGTACGCCGCGACGAGCTCGCCGCCGACCACGAGCACTTCGTCACCGTCGGCCCCGTGGCGGACCACCGGGCTGGACCACAAACCGGTCGAAAAACCACGGCCGCGGTCCTTCTGCCACACGGTCTTGCCTGTCTTGGCGTCGATCGCCAACACGGAAAAGCTGAAACCGAACCCGCTGTTGAGCAGTACAAAGTCACTTGCCGCGACGGGCGAGGTGCCCGAGCCGAAATAGCCTTGGATTGGCGGCATCTGCCGCTGCCATTGCTCCACTCCTTCGCGGTCGTAGCAAAGCAGTCCAAACGAGCCGAAATAGACAAAGACCCGTTGGCCGTCGGTGGTCGGGGTTGAAGCGGCGGGGCTGTTCAGCTCATGGATTTTTTCGATCTTGTCGGTAGGGGCAGCCCGCCGCCAGACGATTTCGCCGCTCGCGCGGTCGATGCAGATGGTTTCAAGTCTTTTCGTCTCCGCCTCGAAGCCGGTGACAAAGATGCGATCGTCCCAAACGCAGGGGGAAGAATGGCCCGACGGCAGCGAGGTCTTCCAAACGACATTCTTGGTCGGGCCAAACTCGGCGGGAAACTCTATGCCCGCCAGAGCGATCCCCTGGCCGCCCGGCCCGCGAAACTGCGGCCAACGTGCTTCGGCGGCGCACACGGGCGCGTGCGCAATGCCGGCATGGGCCCAACAGAACCAGACTATGACGCAGAGACGGAAAGGACGACGTGCCATCGCAGTGGTCTCCTGACGTGGAAGGCGATCCACAGATTACCAGATTTCACCGATTCGGGAACAAGGGCCCGCACGGTCGCATGCCCCCTTTCAACCGTTCCCGCCGCTAATAAGCCCAGAGAAACCGGCCATTCTTCGCTTCCGGCGTCGATTTCCCGGATTTCAGCAACAACACGTGTCACAATCGACCAGCCAGCGCGTATAAGGGGGTGAAGGCTGGAGTGGAACAACAAGAAACCAATGAAACCCAAGTAAACCATAAGGAGAAAGTCATGAAACGCGTTGCAATGATCGCGACCCTGCTGGCGGCCTTTTTCGTTTCGGCAGCCGCACCCGCCAAGGCGGGGGTATTCGTACGGCGGCCCATCGCCCCAGTGCGGACGGCCGTTCGCGTCGCCGCGCCCCCTTATTACCGTCCGATTTACCGTCCCTATGTCGCCCCGCGGGTCTACGCCCGTCCAGGCGCCTACTACCCAGGCGCGTACTACGGCTACGGCGTTCCTTATTGGGGGCCGAGTTGGGGATACGGGAGCGTAGTGTCGCTGGGTGTCGGCGTGTACTAAGCAACCCAAAAGGCGGGAAGGTATCCGGATCGATCGCCATCTGAGCGGCATCAACAAACTCGCAGGGATCGAATACCCTGCCTGGGCGCGCGTTGAGCCGAGGGAGCCTGATCCGGATCGAATACATGCCAGTGGCTGGTTGGTGAAAGGAGCAAGCGATCGTTCATTTCCGGCTTTCATTTGGCTCATCCCAGGGCCATAATGAGCCTCAATTGCGGGTGGTGATCGGTGCTGCCGCCGGTGTTTCCAGTTCCAGGAGCATCGTATGAAAGTCTGTTTCTCGCGGACGAATTCCCCGTGGGTCGGCGTATTCCTGCTGGCTCTCGTACTTCCCCGCGGATCGGACCTGGCATTGGGCGCCGACGACGAAGGGCAAGAATCAAATGCCGCGGTCGCCGAGGTTTATTTCCACAAGAACGGTTCGGTTACGATCACGGTCGACGGCCAAAAGCACCTCCTGTCGCCGCGGCATTACCGAAAACAGGCCGAATCGCTGCTTACAGGGAAGCCAGATGTCGAAATCCGGATGGAGGATTGGAGCGACTTCGAGCGGCTCCCCTCCGATAGCGGACGGGTGTTCTACACCGCGGGCGTCCGCACACTCACGCTTAAGCCGACCATCGACGGTCGAGAAGAGACGCGATCGATTGAAGTCAAGGCGCCTCTGGTTCGCAGGCCGGTTGCGGAACGGCTGATCGAGTTGGCCGCGATTTCCAACCAAGAGCGAGGCAGGGCGATTTGGGGACTTTCGCACCAGCAGGTGGCCGACGACGCGCGCGAGCCGGTTGTTACCGCGCTGATCGAGATCCTGGATGATACGATCGACAATCACGCCCGCATGGATGCGCTCCATGGCCTTGGCCAACTGGGCGGCCCGCGCGCCGAGGCCCGGTTGCGGCAATTCATCGACACCGAAAGCGAAACGGAGGCCGACAAACAGGAGGTCCGAGAATTGTTGCGCAAAATCAAGTCGAACGCCGACAGGTAACAGCTCGTCCCGAGGAACGATTGGAGCTACGGATTTCATGGCCCGAATCGCACCGCTTTCGGTTTCCGACGCCCAGCCCGCGGCTCGCGCCGAACTCGAACGTCACCTCGCGTGCTACGGCCGAGTTACGAACATGAAATGCACGCTGGCCCGCTCACCGGTGGCTCTGGCGGCGCTGATGCAATGGTATTCGCTCCACGATGCCGTGTTGCCCCTCCTGGGTTCGAGGTTGACGACATTGTTCGCGCACGCGATTTCCAGCCAGACCGATTGCCTGATTTGCTCGACGTTCTTCCGTCACTGGCTCGCCGAGCAGGGAGATGATCCAGACTCGCTTCAGCTGGACGATCGCGAGCAAGCCATCGTCGACTACGGTCGCCAGTTGGCCGTCGACGCGAACCAGGTTTCCGACGCGCTCTATGCGAAGCTGGCGGCCCAGTTCACTGCCGAAGAAATCGTTGCGCTGACGGCCTTTGGAGGCATGATGATCGCCACCAACGTATTCAACAACGCTTTGCAAGTCGATCTCGACGACTACTTGCAGCCGTTCCGCAAGCCTGGTGCGGCGACGAGCGGAGGCGGGCCACGTCCATGAGCCTGGAACTTCGAGGCCGTGTGGCATTCATTACCGGCGCCGCGCATGGACAGGGGCGAGCCAGCGCGCTGGCCCTTGCTCGCGAGGGAATGCACGTCGCCGCGCTCGACGTGGCCAGGCCCCTGGCTTATCCGGGTTATCCGCTTGCGACGCCGGAATCACTGGATTCATTGGTTGAGGAATGCCGCCGCCTCGGCGTGGAAGCTCTGGCTTTCCAGGTCGACGTCCGCGACGACCTGGCGGTGTCGGCGGCCGTGCGTGAAACGGTGGCCCGTTGGGACCGGCTGGACGTGCTCTTCAATAACGCTGGAATTTGCGGATACGGTCTCGCGCACGAGCTTTCTGAAGAGGCGTGGGACGCGATGCTCGACATCAACTTGAAGGGCGCCTGGCTGGTGGCACGGCGAGTGATACCTGAAATGATCGCGCGACGTCGTGGCGTGATCATCAACAACTCGTCGATCGCCGGTCTGCGCGGCATGGCGCGGTTGAGCCACTATGTTGCTTCAAAATGGGGACTCGTCGGTTTGACCAAGTCGTGGGCGATTGAACTGGCGCAGTACGGCATCCGCGTCGTTTCTTTGCACCCGACCGGCGTGAATACGCCGATGAACGACGGTCTCGCCGCACTGGAGGGGAAGACGCCCCAGGAGATCGCCGAGCGTTCGGCGGGCAACTTGTTGGCGGTTCCCTGGATTGAGCCGGAAGACGTGGCAGGGGCCGTGACGTTCCTGGTTTCGGACCAGGCCCGCTTCATTACGGGCTCGCAATTCGTGCTCGACGCGGGGCTGTTGACGCGTTGATCCGGGGGCTTGCCGGCCACAGTTCACTCGTGATGTTTGCCATCCCCGCTGCGTTGTTGCTCGCTGCCGATCGAAAGGCAGAGTTGCGTGCCAACCGCGGCCACGAATGCGAGAGCCATGCCCAGTTTCGAGCTCAGTGCGAGGGCCTGCGAGTCGTAGATCGTTTGCAGGCCAATTCCACCGTGGAGAACACAGGGTCGGCTTCGTTGATTAACGGCCGCGTCGTTCTTCGCTGACGGAAATTGTCAATCCATCGGGATCAAGGTATTGGGCGATCCGAGCACCAAAGGTCTCCGTCGGCCCCTGAATGCAGGTCACCTTTTTTTCAAGCATCCTTTTGTGGAACTCGTCCAGGCTTGGAACGCTCAAACCGGGACGGCACCGTCCAGCAGGAGCCTTGAGCGGGTCCTCATTTTGGAGATTCGATCTTTCGCTTGCGTGAAGCGCCAGTGTCGCCCCGTCAGTTGCAAATTCGGTCCAACCGGGCGACTCGAATCTCAAGGGGAGTCCAAGCACATCCCGATAGAAAGAGACCGCTCGCGTCATATCGCTTACGAAGACGATCGCATAATTCAATCGCACTTAATCCTCCTTTTCTTGTCTTCGGACGGCAGCAAGTCGTTGGGCTGGAACCGACATTCATTCTGTCGTTTCCAGAAGCGCGTCCGGCGCGTGGCAGCGGGTACGACCGCCATTGTACCAGCTTGCGTCCTCACCGAAATGCGGAATGAGCAGGAGGCCCTCAGGCCTCAGGAACCCCGTGGACGCGCCGGCAGGTTCTGGTCGGAAACGAAGCCACTTTCGTCCGTCTGGCCTGGATGGATTTTCGGCTGTTGCTGAGGTTGGTTTCTCCGAGCAGGATGACCGACACCACATTCCGGCAGCAGACCATCGAATTCATCGGCACGGACGGCGATCTTGCGGCCTGTGCGCTCATTCGTGCAAATCCACAACGACGGCACGTAGCGCGATTCGGAAAGAACCCGGACAATCAAGCCTGGGTGTAGAGGACTCGCCGACCGCCGCTGACCCGGCGTGACCGGCACGCGTGTGAGTTGATCGCTGTCTTTCATAACCGTATCCGTATGTCATGGAGAAGAATGGAGTTTGGGGTGGTTCATTGGATCGAAAAAGACAGGTCAGGCATGGGCAACAGGTCGAAGCCCGCTGTCGACGACGGGGGGTCACACGACGCGCCGGACCGTGGACTTTGGGCGATGGCGCCAGAAAGCCAGGCCAGTCAACATCAAAGCGAAAATCAAGTAGCGTCTCATGCGAAACTCCTTCACCTTAGGTTTGAGTCTTGGCGATCCATGAGGAGCGATCTTGCTTGGTGATTCGCTCTTCCATGATGTCCTTCACCTCTCATACGTGCCCCCGCGCCGTTTGTGACATGCGATTTGGCAGGAAAGTGAATCCAAGGGTGAAAAGTAACCGTCGCCCAAATTGGGTTCGGGACGCGAAACGACCTTGCTTGCGTGACACAAAGAGAACTCGCGCCCGCTGGAGCTGGAAACTGGTGGGCATCGCCAAGCAATGCTGTCAAAATGACGTTGATCTCGAAGCCGCCGTTTGCTACATTTCTCCGCCCTGCTTTCCTAGCTCCGGCCATCGGCGCGCGCTGGTCACCGCCAAGAGGAACGAACACGGCATGAGTGCCGAGCGTATCGAATTCACGGCAGCCAATGAGCAGAGTTGCGCTCAGGCATTCTGGCCGCGCTGGCTGTCGTGGGTTCAGGCGCTCGCGGCGTTGCTCGCCATGGTGCCTTGTCTGCGAGGTCGGCCGGCATGCCCCTGGGCATGGTTCGTGTCATGCATCGTTGCGGTCCCCTACTTGCTTCCTCGCTATCGATTGCTTGCCCGCACAACCTGGCACTCGACATGGGGCGCGCTCGAGGCTTTTCCGCTCGACAACGCGCGGCTTCCATTGCGAAGCGCTTGGCGGCTGGTCGTATTGCCGGCCGCCTTGATATTTCTGTCGTACGAACATGGCGATTTCATCTCGGGCGATTCGCGGCCGGTCGTGCTCACGGCGTGCAGTCTTGTCAGCGAAGGCAACTGCGACTTGGCGGAATTCGTGCCAGCGTATGATTCCGCGCATCTTTTTGCCGTACCAGGCTGCATTCCCTATTTCTTCCGGCCAACACACTCGGGCATTTACTCGTGGTACCCAATCGGGATGGTGCCCTTTGCGCTTCCGGCGGTCGTGGGAGCGCGCTGTTTGGGTGCCGACCTGATGGACCCGGGCTTGCACAGCCGGTTGGAAAAATGGACCGCTGCTTGGCTGGCGGCGGTCAGCCTGGGAATGTTCTTCCTGCTGGCAGTGCGGATCGTGGCGCCTCGCCCAGCTTGGATCGCGACGCTGTTGCTCGCGGTCGGTTCCATCATGTTTACGACTGTGTCCCGAGCCCTTTGGCAGCACGGGGGCGTGATCTTTTGGACGCTCCTGGCGTTACACGTCGAGTTTGGCGAAGGGACCCGCAAACCGCGGTTATCGCTCGTCGTGGAAGGTGTTTCATTGGCCATGATGTTCGCTTGCCGTCTCACTTCGGTCGCAGTGATCCTGCCCTTGGGACTCTGGTCCTGTTGGCGTTCGCCTGGGCGCGCATGCACGTTGGCGTTGGTCGCCGGCACGGCGTACGCACCCTGGGCAATAATGCACCTTTGGATGTACGACAACCTGTTTGGCGCCTCGATGAGCCAGACGGCCGGTGAACTTTGGTCTATCGCGGACCTCCGAACTTGGACCAACGTCTTGATCAGCCCCAGCCACGGTGTTCTCGTGTATCAACCCTGGCTGTGGCTGGCCCTGTACTTTATCGTCCCGCCCCTTGGGCGTAGGGTCTCGAACGTCAGCCGATCACCTTGCCCGGCCGGATGGGCCATATTCTGCGTGAGCGTGGTCGCATTACAACTAATCATCGTCAGTTGCTGGAACTGTTGGTGGGGTGGTTTCTGTTGGGGTTCGCGGTTGATGTCGGAGGCCATTCCTGTTGCAGCTCTATTGTGCTTGAAACCACTGGCCGCATTATGGCAGACGTCAAGCGGGCGCCGATTGGTCGCCGCGACGCTCCTGGTCAGCGCCCTGGTGCACGTGCCAAGCGTCTATTTACGTCAAGCGCGTTCGCATGCCCTTTCGCTTGAGCCTTATGCCGAGTCTTGGTCGGCGGCGCCCTTTCTCTACCCGCTTCGAAGGTAAGTTGGCAAGAAGAGTCCCGATGCCTGCCGAGCAATCAGCGCTGATCGACGGATGCCGGATCTGCTTGTAAACTGGAGAGCATGTCCAGAGCCCTGCTCCCGCAAGTATTGTCTTTGACGCTGGCCGTAGCGCTCAATTTCTGCGCCGCGAAAGGCCGCGGCGATGAGCGGCCGATTACGCCCGACGAAGCGGCGTTTTTCGAGCAGAAAATCCGTCCCTTGCTTTTTGGCAGTTGTCTCAAGTGCCACGGAGATGCAGGGAAGCCCAAAGGCGGACTGCGGCTTGATTCTCGACGGGGTTGGGAGCAAGGGGGCGATACCGGTCCGGCAGTTAACCCCGGCAACCCGGATAGAAGCCTCTTAATCAAGGCCGTGCGGTATGCCGATGCCGATCTCCAGATGCCCCCATCGGGCAAGCTCTCCGATGCTCAGATCGCACTGCTGGAGCAATGGGTCTTGATGGGGGCCCCCGATCCGCGAGTGGATTCGCCAACCGGCGCCGCCGAGAAGGGAAATCCGGCGGAAACCACAGATCATTGGGCCTATCAGCCGTTGCGCCGAGTGTCGGTGCCAGCTTGTGGCAACTCGGCGTGGCCGTTGGATGACGTCGATCAGTTCATTCTGAAGGCGCTTGAAGAACAGGGATTGCAGCCGTCGTCCGACGCCGATCGGTTTACCTGGCTCCGCCGCGTGACTCTGGACCTGACGGGCCTCCCTCCCACATCGGACGAAATTGCCGAGTTTGTGAATGACGGCTCCGAAAACGCGTGCGAATCGGTCGTCGACAGGTTGCTGGCTTCCGGCGGTTTTGGTGAGCGGTGGGCACGCCCCTGGCTGGATCTCGTCGGATATGCGGACCAAATCGGTTCGGCCAACAATGTGCCCGCCGAGCACGCCTGGCGTTATCGCGATTACGTGATCCGCGCGCTCCAATCGGACAAGCCATTCGACCAGTTCGTGCGGGAGCAACTCTCGGGTGACCTGCTAACCGCGGGCAGCATCGAAGAGCGGCAGGACCAGTTGACAGCGACCGGATTCCTGGTTTTGGGCAACATCAACATCGTCGAGGCGGATAAGCTCGTGATGCAGATGGACATCGTCGATCAGCAAGTGGAGAAAGTCGGCAAAGTATTCCTGGGGATGACGCTCAACTGCGTTCGTTGCCACGACCATAAGTTTGATCCGATCACCCTGGGCGACTATTACGGACTGGCGGGTATCTTCGCCAGCACTGAATCGACCTATAAGGAGAATCGCGGACTGTGGAGCTCGGTCACCAGGCTGCCGTTGCCGGAAACACTGGACCAGTTTGCGCTCCGTGAAGCGGCGCGGCGCGCACATGATAAGCGGGTGGCCCAGGTCCGCAGCGAGAGCGTGGCCGCCGCGGCGCGGCTGGCGGAGATCGAGTCGCTCATCAAGTCGGCCAAGGAGCAGGCCGGTGCCGTCGCCGCGGGAGCGACGCCCGTTGGTGAGTTGGAGCAGGAATCTGCCCGGCTCACCGCCCGGATCAAGTCGCTCGAGCAGCAGTTGTGGCACCTCGACTATCTGCAGCCAACCGCGCCGGTCGTATTTGCCGTCAAGGACGCGCCGGACATCGCTGACGCGAGGTTGCAGGTTCGTGGCGACCCGCACGTTCTGGGCGATTCACAACCGCGCGGATTTGTGCGCGTCGCCAGTCAAGGGCCATTCCCAGAAATTCCCCGGGGCCAGAGCGGCCGGCGGCAATTGGCCGACTGGCTCACGACATCGGCCAGTGCGCTCGTAAGCCGCGTCACCGTTAATCGTCTATGGCAAGCATTGTTTGGACGGGGGATCGTCGCATCGGTCGACTATTTCGGTCTCCGCGGTGCATCGCCAACCCATCCGGACCTGCTCGACTACCTGGCGGCGGAATTCATTGCGGATGGCTGGTCGCGGAAGCGACTCATTCGACGGCTCGTTCTCAGCCGCACGTACCGGCAGCAGTCAGCGATCGGCGACGCGACGCGTGGGGCGCTGGCTGCCGACCCCGACAATCGGATGTATTGGCGGATGAGCCCGCGCCGGCTGGATGCCGAGATGATCCGCGACGCGGCACTCGCCGTCAGCGAAAGCCTCCAAGCCTGCGGCGGAGGCCCCGCGCTCGCGTCGGAATTCATCGAAAACGTCGGTGGACTGAATCCGAAGGACGTCAATCCGATCAGCTTTTCCTTGACAAAGTTCCGCGACGAACAGCACCGGGTGCGGACGATCTACCTGCCGGTCGTCCGGTCGTCCGAGCAGCGGGGGCCGTCCGATGTGCTTAACTTCTTCGATTTCGCCCAGCCTGCGCGGTTCACGGGCGACCGTCCGACTACCGCCGTAGCTTCGCAGGCGCTGTTTTTGCTGAATGGGCCGCTGCTGAGTGAGGCGGCGCGGAAACTGGCGGCAACCATGCTCGCCGATGCCGCGCACGCGACCGACGACAGCCGGATCAGCGCCTTGTATCTAAGTGTCTTGGGGCGTCCTTCGTCTCCCGAAGACATGGCCGCCTCCCGCGATTTCCTGACGGCTGATGAGAGCGCCACCGGGGCCGATAATACCGTGTTCCGCTGGCAGCGGTTGATCCATGCCCTGTTGGCATCCAATGAGTTCTTGTTCCGACTCTGATCCGAAGCGCGAGGCCACGCACGCCATGCCCACTGCCCAATTCAGTGACCACGTTCGCGGATTCAATCGCCGGCAATTCCTGGCAAATTCCGCATGCGGTTTCGGAGCCGTCGCGTTCCAGGCGATGCTGGCCGACCTCGCCGCCGCCGCTCAGAATCCCCTCGCCAGTCGAGCGCCTCATTTTCCTGGGACGGCAAAGCGGGTGATCTTCCTGTTCATGGCGGGCGGGCCATCCCAGCATGACTTGTTTGTCGCCAAGCCGCGACTGGTGCGCGATCATGGCAAGCGAGTCGGTGTCACGAATCTCCCTCGGGGAATTCCAGTGGGAACCGAGAAATTCCTGACGCTGGGGCCGGCCGCCGATTTCGCGCCCCGTGGCGAGTCGGGTGCCATGATCTCGAATCTGCTTCCACATTTGGCCGGGGTCGCCGATGAACTCTGCTTTCTGCACGGGATGCAGGTCGATAATCCGGCGCACGATCTGGCGACCCTGCAGTTCAACACGGGGGTCATCAATGAGCTCCGCCCGGCGATGGGGGCCTGGGTGAGCTTTGGGCTGGGGACCGAGAACGCGAATCTGCCCAGCTTTATCAGCGTTTTCGCCGGCAGCGATGTCCGCGAACGGGCCTCGGCGTTTTTGCCCGCGGCGCATCAAGGAACCGTCATCGGGAACATTCCCAAGGACTCCAAAGAATCGGCGATTCGGTTTCTCAACGATCCGCAAGCGACTCCGGCCGCGCAACGCCGCGAGATCGACCTCGTGCAAGCGCTCAACCGCCGACTACTGAATCGGGTCGCCGAGGATCGAGTGATGGAAGGAGTGATGGATTCGTTCGAGCTGGCCTTCCGGATGCAGGCCGAAACACCCAAGCTGGTCGATCTGTCGGGCGAAACGGCCGGCACGCTCGACCGCTACGGCGTCGGGGGACAACACACTGACAAAAACGCCCGCGCGTGCCTCCTGGCGCGACGACTTTGCGAAGCTGGAGTGCGGTTTGTGCAGGTCACGATCGGCGGCTGGGACCATCATGGCAATATCCGAGATGCGCTTCCCAAGACGTGCGCCGAGGCCGATCAGCCGGTCGCCGCACTCATCGCCGACTTGAAGATGCGGGGATTGCTGGAGGACACGCTCGTGGTCTGGTCGGGCGAATTCGGCCGCACACCCTGGAGCCAGGATCTCTCTGGAACGGCTCCCATCGAAACCCACGGCCGCGAGCATCAGCCCGAAAGTTTTACCGCGTTTCTGGCGGGCGGCGGCGTCCGGGGTGGAACGAGCCATGGCGTGACCGACGAATTTGGCTACCAGGTCGTTCAGGGGCGGGTCCACATTCACGACCTGCATGCCACGATCCTGCACCTGCTGGGGCTGGACCACGAACGACTAACGTACCGCTACGCCGGCCGCGACTACCGGCTGACGGACGTCTACGGGGAGGTCGTGCACGAAATCCTGGCGTGACCTGCCGCATCGTCCGAAACATCCGGCACACCTGCCACTCCGCCAAGACTGGCCGCGGGGCTCTTGGTCATTCGTCTTCGGACGTCACGGATTCGAATTCTTCGTCCGAATCGAAAGCGATCGGCAAGATGCCCAGTTTCCTCGCCGCGGCGATGGAAATCGTTTGGTAGTCGGTGTCAGCGGGGTCATTGAATTTGCCCTGGTTCTTGGCAAAATCGTCAGTGCCCATGGCGATCGCGGCGCAGAAGGTGGCCCACGAACTCTGTTTGCGCCAGTTATCGTCGACGACATCCTTCAAGCCCGCTATCTCCGTCGGGCCATCCTCGATCGAGGAACCGATCAGCGTCGTCTCCAGGGCGACCAATTCCTTGCCTTCAGCGTCCGGGAAAAATGCCAGGTAACAGTGGCCAGGCACAAACACCAGCACGGGTTCGATATCGATCTTGCGTAATAGCGAAGCAAACAGCACGCTGCCATCGACGCAGTTGGCCTGAGCGTTGTTGATCGATTCGTCGATCAGCCGTACGTGCTGGCTCGAAACCACATGGTTCTCGGCGGCCGACGTGGTGATGTTGCTGTAGCGCACATCGCGCTGGCTCAGGGCGTGCCAGAGAGCATAAACCTGGCGGTAGACTTCCGCCGCCTCGCCCGATTGATAGCCGGTGAACGAATCGACCGCGCCGCCGTCGAGCGCTTCGCGCAACAGCTTGTCGACGAACGGGTGTTGCTCGTTCACATAGGCGGCGAAAATAAACGACACGTCCGTGACGCTTCCGTCGGCGTGAGCAATCGTGAAAGGGCAATCGTTCAGGGAGCGGAGCGTCATCGTCACGGTCTGCTCCTCGACATCCTCCTCGCCGACCTCGACTTCGAACGTCACCGACACTGGCACAGGCTGTTTGTTTCCGATCAGTACATCGTACTTATATTTGATCTTCGGAAAGACCGCATACGTGGTGCCTTCGCTGGCGAGCGTGCCGCTGAACGTGCTCGTTTCGACGACCGCATCGCCGCTGATCGTGACGGTTACGGGCACATCATCGCCGGGAGTGGTTATCATCACTCCCAGCACGCCCTGGCGATCTCCGAGAAGCTGCGCGCCGTCATCCTCGCCGTCGTTTGCATCCTGCTCTTCAGCTTCATCATCGCTCCGTTCGTCGCCTTCGTCGGAGTCATCTTCCGCCTCCTGATCGGCCTGCACATCCGCAGTCCGGATGGTCGCGGTCGCAATCAGATGTGAAGGAAACAACTGACGATCCCAGCCGGCGATTGGCGTAAATTCAGCGTTGACACGGCTGGAAAGAACAACCAGCAAGGCGGCGAACAAGAGCCAGTTCGAAAAACGAATCAGCGGGCGTAGCATGCGAGTCTCCACGAAGGGCCGGAAGCGGCGGGGCACAATGAATCATAAACAAGCTACGGCCGCTTTTTTGCCCATGTCAAGCGTACTGCCAGCTTGTCCGGCTTAGCGGAATGGAGACCGTACCAGTCACGTCGATTCTTCCGACCGTATCGCTATTGCTTGCCGTCGGCCGGCGCGGCATGCTGACGGCATGGCCAAATCCCTTGCCGAGATCGTAAGCATGCTGACGCCCAACCGGCGAAGCGCGGCGCGTGTGTGACGAGGAGTCGAGAGGTCCGGGCCGCGGTTGCCGCAGATGAGGTGATCGAACTTTGACCGACGACAGGAACTCTAATTTGAGCCCACCGCTGCGCCTTCCGGAAGGCTCGGATTTCCTCTTCGTCTACGGCACGCTGCGACCCTCGATGGCCCCCGCAGCTATCAAGCCCATCGTCATGACATTGCGCCCCATCGGGCCCGGCTCGGTTGCTGGAAGGCTCTATGACCTCGGTCCCTATCCGGCGGCGATCTTTGATACGGCCTCGAGCACACGGATTTTCGGCGAAGTGTTCGCCTTTCCCGAAGCGGTCGCGGAAGCGATGCGAGGGATCGACGAATACGAAGGATTTGACCCGGATGATATGTGCGGCAGTTTGTACGTCCGCACTCGACAATGCGTCACGCTCACCGACGGAAACGACTTGGAATGTTGGGCGTATCAATACAATCGCGACGTCGCCCATGCAAGGCTCGTGGCGGGAGGCAATTATTTGCTCCCGTTCCCGCATTCGCGACGCTAAGCATCGCGGATTAAATTTCCGATGAGAACCATTCTACCAACTGAATTCGCAATCAAGGCACCCACTCTTGAGCCCCCGGACTACTTGACCTCGACAATGATCATCGAGTCCAGACCAAGTAGGTATTCGACTCGGGTCTCACAGAAGCCGGCCTGGTTGAGCCGAGCTGTGCTTGACAAACTAAGGTTTCGACGTATTTTTTAGGTACGGATGGCCGCTGCCGCTGGGTGGCACACCTGGCGCTTGCAATCGACAAGGGCAAACCGGCCGTGAGGCCGGGACGCAAAGCTATGGGGCTCAGTTCTGAGCTCGCCAGGCTACCGAAATTGCAACCCCATTGGAGACGGTTGCGATGTCGGACATCACACACATCTCGTACATGGGGGAGTGCAAATGCGTACCATCATTGATTCTGTTTCGCGTTTCCTTGTTTCCGAAGACGGCCCCACGGCGGTAGAATATGCCGTGATGTTGGCATTGATCGTGATCGTCTGCTTGACGGCGATCACGTCGGTTGGCACCAACGCGAGCGCCGTTTTCGGCAGCGCCGCGAACGCGCTGTCGTCGGCGAGCTAGCGGTTCCCGACATGCGGCTAGGGGTCACCCCTCGATTTCCGACCCACAGTCCATGGCCTGGCTGAGATTGTATTACCAATGCGTAAATCGCATGATTGGCCAGTCGCGCCCGTTCCCAAGCGGGACGCGATCTGGCTCGACGGGCCGGTCCCACCCGGATATTGGCAAGATCCCAGAAACCGCCATCGGTTCATGTGCTGGCTGGGGCAGCGGCTACGGATTCGGAAGCTGGAGGGCTGGTACAATATCAGCACCGCCGATTTCAAACTGAATCATGGCGGCGGCCTCCTGCAGTCGTATTATCGAGCCTCGGCGATCGTGGCGGTCATGGAGTGTTTCCCAAACCACGAATGGCACGAATGGTTGTTTCGAATCGCACCAACCCACTTCTGGCAAGACAAGCGAAATCACCGACGTTACGTGGAATGGCTGGGTAAGCAACTTGGCTTTCGCCATCCTGAGGATTGGTATGCCATTACGACCGCGGACTTTCAAAAACACAAGGGAGGAGCCTTCCTGCTGCAGTACGACAGTTCCGCGGTTGCGGCGGTGATGGCCTGCTTGCCCGATTACCCTTGGAAGGCATGGCTGTTTCAGTTTACGCCCAGGGAATATTGGAATGTCCGTGGTAATCGAAAAAAATACATGGCCTGGCTTGCCGAACAGCTCGGCATCCGCGCCCCCGAAGACTGGTACGCGGTAACACGGGACGACTTCAAGGCCAACGCGGGAGATCAGTTCCTCAAACTCTACAACGGATCGCCCTTTCATGCCATCAGGGCCTTTATCCCGACCTACCCCTGGAAGGAATGGCTGTTTTCGAGGGTTCCGTTCCACTTCTGGCACCACCCGGAAAACCGAAGAAGGTACCTTCGCTGGCTCGGAAAAAAGTTAGGTTTCACCAAACCGGCCGATTGGCGAGGGGTCAGGTTGCACCACTTTCAGGAAAACGGCGGTGCGGGTTTCATCGCGCGGTATAACTCGCACCTGGACGTGCTCGAGGAGTACCTGCCCGGGATCGACTGGGCCGCATCGCGCAAGCGCTAAACACGCGGTCGCCGAGGGGCAGCCGCCGGTTCCTAAACCTGTCCCATGTTCGTCAGGCTCGAGGGCCTTGCGCCGGCCAGCGCCGGCCGTTCGTCTTTCAAGGCGATGCCGCTGATCTGGCGCCTCAAGGCTTCGCCGAGCAGGTAGTGGATCGTCTCGGCGGCGGCCACCGGCGGCAGGCCCTGGGGCCGGATGTTCGAAACGCAATTCCGCTCGGCGTCGCTGCGGCCAGGCCGTGGATCATAGACCAGGTACGCGCCCAGGCTGTCGGGAGCGCCCAAGCCCGGCCGCTCGCCCAACACGATTACCGCCGCCCGCGCGCCGAGCCGCTGCCCAACGTCATCTTCCATGGCCACCCTCGCCAGCGCCGCGACGACGATCGGGGCCATTCGCCACCCCGACTTTCGCACCCGCGGGATGAGCGCTTCGAAAAGGGGCACCGCATGCCGTTCCGCGGCCAGTGCCGAGAGACCGTCGGAGACGATCAGCACGATGTCGGGGAGTGGATCGGCCGGCAAGAGCAACGCCTGGCTTTCCGACGTTAACTGCCGCCCCAAATCGGGGCGTTCAAGATACGTTCTCCGGTCGACGGCCGCGCTATGCACGATGACCGTCGGCACGCCCAGCACCGAAATCCGCGTCGCCAACGCCGCAGGGTCGAAAGGGCGATTCACAGCGTCGCGCGCCCGCGCGTGGGCCAATTGAAAGTCCAGCAACTCGTAGGTCGGCAAGCTGCCCCCCGCACGCCCCAGCGCAATCCGCGCGGACGAGATCTTGCGGAGTTGACTCCAGGGATCAGGGCGTGCAACTGGTTTCGAACTCATGCTGACTCTACGTCAGGAGCGGATTGCGATTCGACAACGGCCGCAAGCGATTCCGGCGGTTCATCACGCCCAGCCGTACGAGCCACTCCTCGAACTCCGGAGCCGGCCGCAGCTTGAGCACCTGCCGCAGGTAATGGCTGTCGTGGAACGAGGTCGATTGGTAGTTGAGCATCACGTCGTCGGCCCCCGGCACGCCCATGATAAAGTTGCACCCGGCGACGCCCAACAGCGTCAGCAGCGTATCCATATCGTCCTGGTCGGCCTCCGCGTGGTTCGTATAACAAATATCGCACCCCATCGGAAGCCCCAACAGCTTTCCGCAAAAATGGTCCTCCAAGCCTGCCCGGAGGATCTGCTTCCCGTCGTAAAGGTACTCCGGGCCGATGAACCCCACCACGGTGTTCACCAGCAGCGGCTGGAACTTGCGGGCCACGGCATAAGCGCGGGCTTCGCACGTCTGCTGGTCGATGCCGTGATGCGCGCCGGCCGAAAGGCAGGAGCCCTGGCCGGTTTCGAAGTACATCACGTTGGTACCGACGGTCCCCCGCTTCAACTCCAGAGCGGCCTGGCGAGCTTCTTGCAGAATCCGCAGGTTAATGCCAAAGGCCGCGTTGGCCGCTTCGGTGCCGGCGATCGACTGGAATACCAGATCGACAGGAGCGCCCGCGTCGATGGCCGCGATCTGGTTGGTCACATGCGCCAGAACGCACGACTGCGTGGGAACTTCGTAGCGCTCGATCAATTCGGCCACCAGCTTCAAGAGACTTTCGGTCGAGGCCACGTTGTCGGTGGCCGGGTTGATACCGATCACGGCGTCGCCGCAGCCATAACACAATCCATCGACGATCGAGGCGGCGATCGCCGCGGGATCATCCGTCGGATGGTTCGGCTGCAAGCGGACCGCGAGCCTCCCCTTCAGGCCGATCGTGTTGCGGAAGCGCGTGACGACTTCGCACTTGCTCGCCGCCAGCACCAGATCTTGATTACGCATCAGTTTGCTCGTGGCGGCAACCATTTCCGAGGTCAATCCTGGCGCGAGGCCGGCCAGCGTTTCGGCCGTCGTTTCGTAGCGCAAGAGCCATTCGCGAAACTGGCCAACGGTCAGCTCGGCGACCGGCGCGAAGGCCGCCGCGTCGTGTTCGTCGAGAATCAGCCGGGTGACCTCGTCGCGCTCGTAGGGGACCAGCGGCTCGTCGAGAAACGTCCGCAATGGCACGTCGGCAAGCAGCATTTGTGCCGCCACGCGCTCTTCGGCATTGGCCGCGGCGATATTCGCAAGTCGATCGCCCGAGCGGGCCGGACTGGCCTTGGCCAACAGGTCCTTAAGATCGTGAAAGTGATACTGGGTGTGTCCCAGCGTGCATTGGTAGGGCATTGGGAAAGATGAGAAACAAGAGATGGCAGATAAGAGATGAGGGACGAGGGATGAAAGGGAATCGATGGGATATGAAAATCTACGTCGTGTTCGAATCGTCCATCCGCCGCGCCTCGGCCACAGTTCGAAACCGATCGGAATGCCAGCCAAGCACTCGGCGAACGAGGCCCGGCGTACAACGCGCCGTTTGGGCCAAAGCCCAATCGGCCCAAGCGCAATAATACCGTTGCCTTCCAGCCACCAATGCCCGTACGATTTGCTCGCCCACGCGTTCCGGCGTCATGGCACGCAACCAGGGGGCCTGGGCCGCCTCGGCCAGGCCGGCGGTCATGCTGGTGGCGGTGAAGGGGGGATAAGCGGTCAAGAGCCGCACGCCGCGCGCCCGCAGCTCTGGCCGCAGCGCCTCGCCGCACATCGCCAGGGCAGCCTTTGTGCCCGAGTACAGTGAAAGGTAGGGGAATGGCAGGTTCGCCGCGCCGCTGGCGACCATCACGACAGTGCCGCGCCGCTCGGAAAGGTCCGCGAGCATCCGCCGCGTCAGGTCCAAAGGCGCCGTCAGGTTCGTGCCGATGGCTCGCTCGAGCTCGTCGGACGGAAGCGCTTCAATGGCCCCAGCCGCCAGCACGGCGGCATTGTTCACTAGCACGTCGAGCGGCCCCAACTCGGTGCGCACCTGGTCACAAAGCGCTTGCCGTTCCGCGGCGTCGGTCACGTCGGCCTGAATTGCCACGCCGCGCACGCCGAGGGTACGCAGTTCATCGACCACGGTTGTCAGCGGTTCGATCCGCCGGCCGGCGACCGCCACGTCGTATCCGCGCCGAGCGAGCGCCAAGGCAATCTGCCGCCCGATGCCCGTGCCTCCGCCAGTCACGAGCGCGATTGGCATAACGTACCTCTCGTCACGCCGAGCTGGTTGAGGATCTGCAAGCCACGCCAGGCCGCGCGGCCGTCGTCGAGCCCGGCCAAAACGCGAGCGTAGCGATCAAGCAACGCGACGGTCTCGGCGGCGTTTTCGCGCAGCAGCTCGACGCGAAAATGCCGCGCTCCCAGTGCCAACAGGCGCGGCACGTACTCGGCCGCCGACTGGGCGACGGAGTTGAACACCGTGTTGCGGCAGCCCGTGTCGGCCAACAGCGGAAACTCAGCGCCCACGTGATCGCGGAGCTCGACCTTGTGAGTATCGCAAGGCCGGCCGCAGTCGCGATAATCTTTCCCATCGGAGAGCGTGGCCGCGAACACGCAATGTTCCATGTGGAACATCGGAATGTGCTGGTGGATCACGACCTCGAACCACTCCGGCGCGATTCGGCCCAGCATGGCCAGGAGCTGCTCCCAATTCAGGTCGTAGCTCGGCACCAGGCGCCGCAACCCTTCGTTCAGGAACAGCTCGGCCGATAGCTCATTGGCCACGTTCAGCGAGTAATCGCCCACCAGCGGCATTTCCGGCGTTTGCTCTCTGAAGAATGTCAGGGCCGCGAGGTTGCGTACCAGAACCACGTCGGGCTCGGCGGAGGCGATCTTGGCCAGCAGCCCCTCTTCGCCCGGCTTGATCACCCGCAGCGTGGCCAGGCCGACCGGCACGCCCGCGGCGCGCGCCAGCGGCACCGCTTCGCGGTAGCGGCGTACGTCCTCGAAATCGCAATAGACCAAAGCCGGCCGCGCGGCATGCTCGGGCGACCAGGCCAGCACGGCTTCGAGCTGCGGTAGCGTGCGGACCAGTACGTAGAACCGCGGTGATGGCGATCTTGAATTCTGGATTTTGGATTTCAGATTCGAACCCCCGCTCGGCGATCGCTCAACCATGATCGTCGAACGCAATTCGTCGAGCGCCCGCGGGTTGATCGTTCGCCCTCGCATGGCCGCCTCGCGCGCGGCGACCAGCGCGGCAATGGCGCGACGCCGCAGGTCGTTAAGCACGCTCTTGGGCGCCATCACCAGATCGGGCAAGTCGACCTGCACGCCGGCCAATTCGAACGGCGTATCGCCCAATCGACCGAGTTGCTCGCCGAGCAGCTCGATGGTGAGCGCGTGCTTGCGGGCAAGCTCCAGCGGCCCAGGCCACTGGGCTTCAGCCGAGTGCCCCTGGTCGTCGAAAACGGTCAAACCCAGCGGTCCGCCCTGGCGGCCGGTTGCGCGAAACACGACGGGCGCGCGCCGCGGCGTGCCGTCGCGCGAATAGGTTCGCTCCATTCGACGGCGGAAGTCGGGGTCGTCGGTCTTCCAGACGAGGCAACCATCCGCCAACGCCGCCAGGTTCACCACCCCTTGACCAAAGACCAGTTCCACCTGCCACCCTTGATCTCTGCCCGGCGCGCTGCGCACTTCGAAGATCCGGCCGCCTTGTTCGTCCTGCTCGGGGTGCCCCTCGTCAAACACGATGCCATCGCCCGGCTTGACGACCGCGGCGGGCGAATCGGCGCGGCGGTGTTCAGGGGCCAAGTCGACCAGCACGCCGCGGCCGGTGCGGCCGACCAGCGTACCGACGTTGACGCCCCGGCTCTTGGGAAAACGGCCATGAACCAGCCGCTGGTGGTTGACCCCTTCCAGAAAGCCGGGCGTGAAACCGCGCGAAAAGCTCTGCTCCAGGTCGAGCCGTTGCCGCGCCAAAACCGCGAAAGGTTTCGACTCCAAAGCCGCGTCGAGCGCCGCGCGGTAGGTTTGCGTCGTCACGGCCACATACTGGGCGCTCTTCAACCGCCCCTCGATCTTCAAGCTTGCCACGCCCAGCCGGACCAGCTCGCCGATCAGGTCGTGGGCCGCCAGATCCTGCGGGCTTAACAGATAGGCGTAGTCGCCCAGGTCGCGCCGCCGGCCGTCGACGATCAGCTCGTAGGGCATTCGGCAGGCCTGGGCGCACTGGCCGCGATTGGCGCTTCGCCCGCCCAGGGCCTCGCTCGTCAGGCACTGGCCGCTGTAGGCCACGCAGAGCGCGCCATGGACGAACACTTCAACCGGGAGCGAGGTACCCTGCTTCACACGTTCGATGTCGGCCAGCGACAGCTCGCGAGCCAGGATCACCCGCTCGACTCCGAGCTTGCGGACGAACTCGATGGCGCGCGGCTCGGTAAGCGTCATCTGCGTCGAACCGTGGATCGGCAGATCGGGGGCCAGTTTCCGGATGAGGCGCGAGAGTCCCAGGTCTTGCACGATCACCGCGTCGGCGCCTGCCTGGGCGATGGCGGTGACGAAGCGGGCGATTTCCGGCAACTCATCGGAAAAGATCAGCGTATTGCAAGTGACATAGCCGCGCACGTTGTGGGCGTGCAGGAAATCGATCACTTCGGGCAACTCTTCGGGCGTGAAGTTCGTGGCCCGGTGACGGGCATTGAAGTTCGAAAGGCCGAAATAGACCGCGTCGGCACCGTTGGCCACCGCCGCGCGCAGCGCTTCCCAATCGCCCGCGGGGGCCAGAAGTTCGGTCGCGTGGGTTTTGCGCTGGGTCAAGGGCGGCACTCTTAGTGTCATTCTGAAGACTCGTGTATCGAGGCCTTTCGCGGAGCGAAAGGCGACACACGCCCCACCATGAACATGTTTTCGGACAGCCGCTTATAGGAAATTGCCAATTCGTGAGTATATCAGACGTCGGCGTCAGAGCGCAGTCGCGAAACGACCGCCGCGCGATTACGATCTCGGCTGGAACACGGCGCCAACGTCGAACTCGAAGCGGGGAAGTAAACGAGTTTGGCACGTGCCGGGCGGCCTGAAAACGCGCTCGACCCATGCGCCGCGCGATCGTCGCAGTACGAGCAACTCCTCGCGCTCACAGTCGACGATCCAGTATTCCAGCGCCCCGAAAGCGAGGTACTCCTCGCGCTTCTCGACGTAATCGCAGTGCCGAGACGAAGGCGACACGACCTCGATCACGATTTCCGGTACCCAACTCGCCCAGAAGTCATCTTCCTCGGGAGGCGCAGTCTTGTAGACCGCCAGATCGGGGTGCCGCTCCGTGTCGTACTGAGTCACCAGTACTTTGCACTCCCCACTTCCCAGCAATGCATGAATCGTGCCTGGGTTCGCAACGTCATACGCCGCGAATTGCCGCCGGACCGCGTTCAACTGTACCACGTGCCGGCGACCAGGGACTTCGAACATCAGCACTACTCCCCGTGCCAGTTCGTAGATACGTCCCGATGAAGTTGCGGCCGACTCGAAGTCGTCGAGACTCATTGGCCGGCGATCATCGGCGGGTCCGAGGGTGATTGCGGCCTGCGACATCGTACGTTTGCATTTCGAATTCTTGAGCCAACTCCGGCAACTTTGGCATTATAACATTCCGACCGCCGTGGCGGAACATTCCTTGGAAGCCTGGTCGTTCAGTCGCGCTGCTTCATGCAGCATTTCTTATACTTCTTGCCGCTGCCGCAGGGGCAGGGGTCGTTGCGACCCACGGCCGGACCGCTCTTGCGCAACGGCTGGGGCGATTCGTAGGCATCCGTGTCGACGTCGGGTTCCGGATCTGGCTCCAGGTCCGATAGGATCAACTCCTCGGCCAATGCTTGCACCCGTTGCAACTCGTCGCGGTTGGGCAACTCGCCCAGAACGTCGCGACCGGCGCGAAGTCCTTCCAAGGTGGCCTTGAATATCCGCCCGGCGACACTGTTGGAACCAAACTCACCCTCCTCATCGTCGTTGAAATCTTCGTCGTCCCATTCGCCGCCGCCATCCCATTCGTCCTCGTCGTCGATGCCTCCCTCGATCCAGTGGCGGTAATCGGCCAAAAGCTCGGCGTTGGGGTGGTCGCTGGAGACGCGCAGATCAACCAGTGGAATTGTCTCGACCGAGTCGTCGAAGTCGATCCTGCACATCAGCCCGTCGCCCTCGTCAACGGTTACCTCGGTCGGCGGACGCAGTTCGAAGACTTTGAAGGTTCCTTCCGCGGGATTTACTTCGATTTCCGACGTTGCTTCGAAGGGCAACGTCAAATGCTCGCTCAGGAAGCGGTGGTACTTGGCCAGCGATTCAATGTCGGTGTCGGGGATCGGGTCGTCGTCGCCGAGGCCGAAGATCGCGGCAAGCTGTTCGTCGCCGGCGTGCCTGGCCCACTCGGGAAAGGCAGGCTGTTCGAGCGTTGCCGGCGTACCGTCGTCGGCTTCGAGCTCGTCGTTGGCAAGCCACATCGTGGTTTCATCCAAATTGTCGCGTTCGCAGCGCTCGACGTACACCCGGTGCATGCTTTCGAGCGTCGCGGTCGACCAATCGACGCGAAAATCATGTCCGTCGCCATCCAAGTCGATTTCGACGATTACGCCGGTCCAGCCGCCGATCGGCAAGTCGGGGTAGTCGTAATGGCGCACGCCACTCTTGACGCGGACGATGTCGCCTGATTGGAAACGCGATTGGGCCGTGGTATTATCGCCGCTGGACATGGGTCCTTCCTTGGGTTGCGGGAAACTTATGGCGGTACCTGTTTCACTCGCGTGCAGTATATCATGGCGGAACCGCGATCAACCGATCAAGCCCCGCGCGCACCGCCAGCCACATTCGAACCGTTTCTAGGGAACCTCCACCATGCATCGTCTGCTCGCCGCCCTTGGTCTAATGATCGCCTGCGCATGCCCGATCGCCTGGGCCGATCCACCATCGGCAAGAGATATTTCGAGTAGAGCGTCTGGCAACCAAGGCGCGGTCGCCGCGGGGGGCGCCGAAGCCGTGGCGGCGGGCTTGGAACTTCTCCAGGCCGGCGGAAACGCGGCCGACGCCGCCGTCGCCACGTTGCTTGCCCTGAGCGTCACCGACTCGGGCGGCTTCTGCTTCGGCGGTGAGGTTCCGCTATTGGTTTACGATGCCGATCGAAAGGTGGTCGAAGTCGTCTGCGGGCAGGGCGTCGCCCCAAAGCTGGCGACGCGCGATTTTTTCGAAAAGCTGGGGGGCATTCCCGGCAGTGGCCTCGAACCGGCGGCCGTGCCCGGCGCGCTCGACGCCTGCCTGACCACGCTCAACCGTTACGGCACGCTCAAACTGGCGGACGTCGCCGCGCCGGCCTTGCGGTTGCTCGACCGTCACGAGCGCGAATGGCACGCGCTCTTGGCCCGCACGATTCGCCGGCTGATCGAGGCCGAAGCCGAATCGCCCGACGATCGTAGCCGTGGCCTGCGGCTGGCGGCCGACTACTTCTACCGCGGCCCATTGGCCCGCGAGCTGGCCGCATGGTGCGAGGCCAACGGCGGGCTGATTCGTTACACCGACCTGGCCACCCACGTCACGCGCATCGAAGAGCCGGCGAGTGTCGAATACCGCGGATGCACCGTGTTCAAGTGCGGGGCTTGGACACAGGGCCCCTATTTGCTCGAAACGCTGCGGCTGTTGGAGGGGTTCGACCTGGCTAAGCTTGGGCACAATCGCCCAGGCACGGTTCATGTCACCATCGAGGCCATGAAATTGGCGCTGGCCGACCGCGATGTGTATTACGCCGATCCTTTGTTCGTCGACGTGCCGCTGGCGGAGTTGCTTTCGAGCAGCTATGCCGAGCTCCGCCGGCCGCTGGTCGACCTGGCCCATGCCTCACTGGTGCAGCGGCCGGGCGACCCGCGCCGCGGCCAGGCGCTGTTGGCCGAGGCCGAAGCGAGGCGCGGCTTGGGTGGCCCGGTCCACGACACGACCACCTGTGTCGTCGCCGACCGCTGGGGCAACGTGGTGGCCGCCACACCCAGCGGCTGGAGCGGCGTGCAGGCCGGCGAAACGGGCGTTTGGCTCGGCAGCCGGCTGCAAAGTTTCAACACCTGGCCGGGGCACCCCAATTCGATCGAGCCGGGCAAACGGCCTCGCATCACCCTCACGCCGACCTTGGTGCTCAAGGGAGGCAAGCCGCTCTTGGCCGTCAGTGTGGCGGGCGGCGACGGCCAGGACCAGGCGGCGCTACAACTTGTATTGAACGAAATCGACTTCGGCCTCTTGCCCGCCGAATCGGTCGCGGCGGTGCGGTTCGGCACAAACCATCACCTCGGTTCGTTCCGCCAGACTCCGCCGGAATTGGGCAGCTTGCTGATCCACTCAGAGGCCGAAGTGGGCACGATCGAGCAGCTCAAGTCGCTTGGCCATCGCGTACAACTCTCGAGCGGCCCGCTCTGGGCGCCCGCAGTGCTCAGGATCGATCCCGCCAGCAGCCGGATCGACGCGGCTGGCGACGCTCGCGCAGGGCGACACGCCGCGGCGTATTAGGGTGCTACGGTAACTCGGAACGTGCATGGGCCACGGATCAATCACAAATTGAACACGGACTACCATCATCCTGCGACACAAGTCCGCGGGAGGACGGGGGCGCCGGCGTCGACCCCAACGGGGTCACATTCCACAGCCTAGGGCAACGCCCTCGTTGTTCTACATACACTTTGGCGCCACTGGATGCTGTCATGCCCCGTTCACGGGGCTTCGGCGCAGCCGTATTCGGCCCGGCGTTTACGCCGGGTTCGCATAGCCGGCCCACCTGTCTTTCTTCCAGCCCCGTTCACGGGGCTTGCAAAATGGCTTAAGCCAGAGGATTGGAAGCCCCGTGAACGGAGCTTCGTGCGTCTCTCGCGACTTGCGTAGAACAACGACGGCAACGCCCTAGGAATTCGAACATCCCAATCAATTCACCCCAACGGGTTGGCACACGACGCCGGCGCGTATCACGCCGCCGGTCGCGCCCCGTTGGGGCTTTGGATGGGTTGTTGTGGCACGGTTCCTAGGGCTGCGCCCTAGGCTGTGGAATCGTGCCCCTACGGGCTGAAAGTGAGACGTTCTTAAGGGAAACGCAATTAGAGTTTCCCACCCGTCGCTGCTTTGAGCTTAGTCGAGAGGAGCAATGACCACCGCTCGCGTGCGCTGGCGAGTGGGAAACCAGGCGGTCAAATAGAAGATGATGCCTGGAAAGAAGCCCGCCTTGGCGACCCCCAGGATCGATGCCGCCTGCGACGAGCACGGCGAAGCATGTGGCGGCCGATCAGGGAACCGGATAGGCTGGAATGGACAGGTTACCGGCAAAAGGAGGAATCGTTCGTGCTATTCGCCAGAATGTGGCCCGCCAGTGGGTTGATGGCGGCGGCGTTGCTCTTACGAATGGGCTTGCCGGGCGCTCCGGCGGTCGCGGCGGAGCCGTTGACCGATATGCCGGGCGTGGTGCGACTGGCCTTGCCACCGGTGTTAAACGCCGTGGAAGGCGTCGAAACGAACGTTTACTTCGAGAATGTCGTGCTGGCCCTCGATCCGGCCGACTTTGCATTCGACGTGACTTGCGCGCTGGGCCGGCAGCAGTCGGAGCGTTGGACCTGGACTCCCATGGCGAGCGACGTGGGCGAGCATTCGTTTCAGCTCGACGTGCGCAACGACCGAAACGAGGTGGTAGCTCGCGGACATTGCCAACTGAGGGTCGTCGCCGACGAAGCGCGTTCGCAACGTCCAACATCGATCTTAATGATCGGTGACAGCTTGACGCATGCTTCGGTTTACCCGCAACGGGTGGCCGAGTTGTTCGCCAGGCCGGGCCAGCCGCCCTTGACGCTTGTGGGTTCGCACGCGCCTGAGGGCGTATCGGCAGGTGTGCGCCACGAAGGCTATGGCGGTTGGACGGCGGAGCGTTTCGCCACGCACTACGCCGAAACGGCCCGTCGCGGCGACTATCGGCAGCGAGGCAGCCCGTTCCTTTATGCCGATGGCGAGGGTAAGCCTCAGCTCGACCTGACCCGCTATTACGGCGACGTGAATGCGGGCAAGGCGCCCGACTTCGTGACGATCTTCCTGGGTCCCAACGACGTTTTCTCGGCGACCGACGAGACGATCGAAGCCACGATCGACCGGATGCTAACCCATTTTGAATCGCTGGTTTCAGAAATTCAGGCCGCCGGCAAGGAAACGCGAATTGGCGTGATGCTGCCCGTCGCACCGGCCGCCACTCAGGACGCCTTCGGCTCGAATTACGCCAACGGCCAGACGCGCTGGCAATACCGCCGCAATCAGCACCGGCTCGTCGAACGCTTGCTGGCGCAATACGCGGGCCGTGACGCGGAGGGCATCGATATCGTGCCCACGCACGTGAACCTCGATTGCCTGCACAACTACCCGATCGAGCGCGGCAAGGCGAATGCCCATGCCGAAATCGAGATCCAACGGCAGAACAACGGAGTCCACCCAGATACGGCGGGCTACCGCCAGATTGGCGACACGGTGTACGCCTGGCTCAAGACGAGAATGGCCAACGTCAAAGTCTCATCGCCGTGAAACGGATGCGCCGGTAATCGGCGGTCCACTGACCTTCGCGCCACAGTGCGCCCCTGAGCCGCTCGACCGTCTCGGCCATGGCGGGCTCGCGGTCAGCCGGTGGCAGCAGGGCGAAACATGGCTGGCCAAACATTCTGAGCCAATTGACCATGCCGCGTTCGCCCTCTTCCAGCGGCGTGGGGCGGTCGAAGAGCACGGCGAAACGGACTTCCAGCGAGTGCCGTTCCAGGAGCGTGGCGTACTCGCCGACACTGGGGAAGTACCAGGGGTTGACGTCACCGGGGTCGCGGCCCAGCACGGCGGCGATGGTGGCCCGCACTTCCGTCAAGATCTGCCGCACATTGCCGTGGCCGCCAAACTCGGCCACGAACCGGCCGCCGTGACGTAAGGCCGCCTCAATCCGCTCGACCGCGGCCTCGGGCGGCTTGACCCAATGCAAGGCCGCGTTGGAAAACACCGCGTCGCAGGGGGCAGGTAAATGAAACCGCGTCGCGTCGACCACTTCGAACGCGAGCGTGGGATGATTCCGCCGGGCTTGTTCGACCATCTCGGGCGATGCGTCCAGCCCCAGCACGTTTGCGCCCGATTCCGCGATCCGCGCCGTCAGTTGGCCGGTGCCGCAACCCAGGTCGATAATCGTTTCGCCGGCCTTGGGCGCGAGCAGCTCGACCAGTTCTTCACCGTAGGCCGACACGAACGAGTGCCGCGCGTCGTAAAGCGACGCATCCCAGGCCTGGCGGGCGTCGGTTGGCGAAGGTTGAGAGCCGCTCATCGTTTCACTCAGGGCAAGTAAAGCCGCCCCGTGCCTCGCAGTGCATCGATCTGCATTAGTATTTCCAACAGCGACTCGACCACTCGGTCGGCATACTCGCGGCCGTGCAACAGCCGTTCGCTATCCGCAATCGTCAGAACCGGCAGACTCTCGGCCGTGTTTTGAGCCCGAATGGTGGCTTCGAGGGAGTCGGGGCCGTCCTGATTACGATTCCGCGTAATAAGTACGTACCCGAGCTCTTGGCAAAGGTGCCAAACGTCGGCGTCCGGCGCATCGTGCGGCAAGCCGACGTCGTCAAACGAAGCATAGTCGAGATGGAGATCTTCCCAGAATTCCCGCCATGGCTCCGATTCCATCAGCGAGGTCAATCGCTCGACGTGGCCCTGGATGTTGACATCAGCCAGGATGCCCTTCACCGTTGCCTCTCTCATGGTTCGGCTTACGAAGTGAATCCATTCGTGCCAGCCGTTCTACTCTCGCTTGGCGAAGGATGTCCTCGACATGGGGAGGATTCGTACGGCCCGCATTGCGCTCGCGAATCCGACGATCTTCCTCCAATATTTCACCTCGGTGCTCGTCGATGTATCGTTCGACCGCTTGTATCTCAGCTTCGGAAAGCGTTGGCATGATTTCCAGAATTTGCTCGTGCGTGCAGCCCAACTGGAGATAGGGCACCAAATCTTGCACGGTGATGCGACTGGTCGAGAGCTGTGGGCCGCGGCCACGATCGACGATCGTGATCTCAGCATTCATGGGTGGCATCCAATGGAAACACGTCCTCTTAGTATTCTACCATAGGCCTGCGCCTTTGCGATAAGGATGGACGCGCGTAAGTTGGTTTGCCGCCCCGTGCCTCGTCGCTGCGACACCACCGGGGGGCTTACTCCCTCCGCTCGCCAGAGCGAGTGGCGTAACACGTTGCGCCGAACAAATAGTGGTCTAGCGCCCCCGTTCACCATCAGTCGCACCGCCCGCGTCGTGGGTCGGTTGGTGAAGCTCGAGAGCCGCTCATCGTCACTCTTGTCAGGCTGGAAAGCCTAACCTACCCTCAACGCCAGGCGAAATCGGCGGCGTTCACGCTTGGCAAATGCGTTACGCCCATCAGGTATTTGTCGACCGCGCGGGCGGCCTCGCGACCTTCGTGAATCGCCCATACGACCAGCGATTGCCCGCGGCGCAGGTCGCCGGCGGCGAACACTCCGTCGACGCTCGACATATATTCGGCGTTGCACTTGACGTTGCCGCGCGGATCAAGGGCCAAACCTAACTCCTCGATCGCGCCGCGCTTCTCCGGCCCAAGAAAACCCATCGCCAAGAGCGCCAACTGGCAGGGCCACTCCTTTTCGGTCCCCTCGACCTCGCGGAACGCTTGCCGGCCCTGGTCGTCCTTAAACCATTCGATCATCACCGTCACGAGACTTTGCACATTGCCTTCGTCATCGCCGCGGAACTCCTTCGTCAAAACGCTCCAGTGCCGGTCGCAACCTTCCTCGTGCGAGGAACTGGTCCTGAGCATCATCGTCCAATAGGGCCAGGGCGAGTGCGCGGGCCGCTCGTCGCGGCGGGGGAAGTGACCCAAGTCGGGCGGCTGCGGCAAAAGCTCGAACTGCGTCACGCTGGCCGCGCCTTGCCGGTTCGACGTGCCCGTGCAATCGCTACCCGTGTCGCCGCCGCCGATCACGATCACGTGCTTGCCAGTGGCCATGATCGAACGGTCGACAGGCACCATGTCCCCCTGGTTGCGCTGGTTCTGCTGCGGCAGGAACTCCATCGCGAAATGAACTCCCTTCAGGTCGCGGCCCGGAATCGGCAAGTCGCGGGCATCGGTCGCGCCGCCGGTCAAGACGATCGCGTCGAACTCGTCGCGCAGCGACTGCACGGGCACGTTGACGCCGACATTGGCGCCGGTGCGGAACTCGACCCCCTCGGCTTCAATCAGCTTGATCCGCCGCCAGACGCGCGATTTCTCGAGTTTGAAGTCGGGAATGCCGTACATCAGCAAGCCGCCGGGGCGATCGGACCGTTCGAAGACGGTCACCTGGTGGCCCGCCCGGTTGAGCTGCTGGGCCGCGGCCAGGCCGGCCGGGCCAGAGCCGACGATGGCCACCTTTTTGCCGGTCCGCGCGGCGGGGGGTTCGGGCACGATCCACCCTTCGTCGAACCCGCGGTCGGCGATCGTCATCTCGATCTCTTTGATCGCGACCGGGTCCTCGTTGATACCCAGCACGCAGGCCGACTCGCACGGGGCGGGGCAGACGCGGCCGGTGAACTCGGGAAAGTTGTTCGTCGCGTGCAGGCGGTCGAGCGCGTCGCGCCATTGGCCACGGTACACCAGATCGTTCCAGTCGGGGATGATGTTCCCCAAAGGGCAGCCGGTGTGGCAAAACGGCACTCCGCAGTCCATGCAACGCGCGCCTTGCTCGCGAATTTCCGGCTCGGAGAGCACGCGCAGAAACTCGCGGTAGTGCTTGAGCCGCTCATCGACGGCTTCGTTCGTATGGTGCTTGCGTGGGTATTGAATGAACCCGCGGGCGTCACCCATGGCCCACCTCTTGCAAAACGGGCGCCGCGGTGCCGCGACTGGCGGCAAGCTCTTGTTCTTTCTTCAACTCGGCCAATGCGCGCTTATAGTCGAGCGGCATGACCTTTACGAATTTCGAGATCAACCGCGGCCAGGCGTCGAGGACGTACCGGCCGCGGGCGCTGCCGGTAAACTCGACGTGCTTGCGCACCAGGTCATGCACCGTTTGTTGATCGGCCGGATCGCTCAAGGCCTGCAGCTCGACCATCTCCATGTTGACCCGCTTGGGAAACCGCCCCTCTTCGTCGAGCACATAAGCGGTGCCGCCGCTCATGCCGGCGGCGAAGTTGCGGCCGGTTTCACCGAGAATCACGGCGACTCCGCCGGTCATGTATTCGCAACCGTGGTCGCCCACCCCCTCGACCACCGCGCTGGCGCCGCTATTGCGGACGCAGAACCGCTCACCGGCGATTCCCCGCAGGTAAACCTCGCCCGACGTCGCACCGTAGAGCACGACATTGCCGGCGATGACGTTTTCCTCGGCCGCGAAAGTCGCCTCGCGCGGAGGGTAAACGATCACCTTGCCGCCCGACAGGCCCTTGCCGCAGTAGTCGTTGACGTCGCCTTCAACCCGCACCGTCACCCCTTGCACTCCAAAGGCCAGCACGCTCTGCCCGGCCGTCCCACGGAAGTTGAGCTGCACCGTGTCGTCCGGCAACGCGTCGCGGCCCAGGCGCTTGGTGATTTCGCTGGAAAGGATCGTTCCCACCGTGCGGTTCACGTTGCGGATCGGCAGGTCGACGACGACTTTCTCCTTGCGCTCCAGCGCCGGCCGGCAGAGTTCCAGAAGCATCGTCATGTCGAGCGACTTGTCGATGCCGTGGTCCTGCGCTTCGGCGTGGTAGGTCTTGACGCCTGGCCGCGCATCGGGCTTGTGCAGGATGCTCGAGAAATCGAGCCCCCGCGCCTTCCAGTGGGCGATCGCCTTGCGCGTGTCGAGCCGATCGACGCAGCCGACCATTTCGTCGATGGTGCGGAAACCAAGCTGAGCCATGATCTCGCGCAGCCCGTCGGCGATCAGGAAGAAAAAGTTGACCACGAACTCGGGCTTGCCCGCGAATTTCGCACGCAGCTCGGGGTCTTGGGTGGCCACTCCCACCGGGCAGGTGTTCAAGTGGCACTTGCGCATCATGATGCAACCCAGCGTGACCAGCGCCGCCGAGGCGATGCCCCACTCTTCGGCGCCGAGGAGCGTGGCGATGGCGATGTCGCGCGGAGTGCGCAACTGGCCGTCGGTTTGCACGACGATCCGGCTGCGGAGGCCGTTTTTCACCAGCACCTGGTGCGTCTCGGCCAGGCCCAGCTCCCAGGGTATGCCGGCGTGCTTGATCGAAGTAAAGGGACTGGCGCCGGTGCCGCCGTCGTGACCGCTGATCAATACCACGTCGCTCTTGCCCTTGGCCACACCGGCCGCCACCGTACCCACGCCCACCTCGGCCACCAGCTTGACGCTGATCCGCGCGTGGCGGTTGGCATTCTTCAAGTCGTGGATCAACTGGGCCAGGTCCTCGATCGAATAAATGTCGTGGTGCGGTGGGGGTGAAATCAGCCCCACGCCCGGCGTGCTGTGCCGGATGCGGCCGATTTCCTTGTCGACCTTGTGGCCCGGCAACTGACCTCCTTCGCCGGGCTTGGCCCCTTGGGCCATCTTGATCTGCAGTTCCTGGGCGCTGACGAGGTATTCGCTCGTCACGCCGAAGCGCCCGCTGGCGACCTGCTTGATGGCGCTGTTGCGGAGATCGCCGTTGGCGTCGGCCACGAACCGCACCGGATCCTCGCCCCCTTCGCCCGTATTGCTCTTGCCGCCGATGCGGTTCATGGCGATGGCCAGGGTCTCATGGGCCTCCCTCGAAATCGAGCCGTACGACATGGCCCCCGTGGCGAACCGCTTGACGATGCTCGCGGCGGACTCGACTTCGTCGAGCGGCACCGGCGTGGCGGGCTTGAATTCCAAGAGGCCGCGCAGCGTGAGTAGCTGCCGCTCCTGATTGTCGATCAGTTCGCAATACTTCTTGAAGTCGTCGCGGCTGTTGATCCGCGTCGCGTGTTGCAGCTTGGCCACGACCTCCGGGTTGAACATGTGCGCCTCGCCCTTGCGGCGCCACTGATATTGCCCGCCCACGTCCAGCCCCAGGTTCCGCGGCACGTCGTGCCGGCTGGGCCAGGCCAGTTCGTGCCAGCGGAGCGATTCCTCGGCGATCGTTTCGACACCTACGCCGCCGATGCGGCTGGCCGTCCTGGTGAAGTACTCGTCGACGAACGGTTTGTTCAACCCGATCGCCTCGAAGATCTGCGCGCCGCGATAACTTTGCTGCGTCGAAATGCCCATTTTCGACATCACCTTCAAGAGACCTTTACCCACGGCCTTGACGTAGTTCTGTTCGAGCTTCTCGATCGGCTTGTCGGCCGGCAGGTAGCCTTCGCGTTGCATTTGACGCAGTGTCTCGAAGGCCAGGTACGGGTTCACGGCGCCCGCGCCGTAGCCGGTCAAGAGCGAGAAGTGGTGGACCTCGCGGGCATCGCCCGTTTCGACGATCAGACCGCAACGAGTGCGGGTTTCTTCGCGAATCAGGTGGTGATGCACGCCGCTGGTGGCCAATAGGGCTGGGATGGGCAATAGTTCCGCGTTGACACCCCGGTCCGACAAGACCAGCAGCGTTACCCCCTCGACAATCGCTCGCGACGCCTCCTGCCGCAACTCTTGCAAGCGTTGTTCCATGCCCGCCGGCCCCGCGGAGCGCGGAAACAGCGTCGAGAGCGTACGGCTCTTCAAACCCGGCCGGCTGTCGCCAGCGGGCCCATTGGCGCCAGCGGGCCCGTTTCCTCCAGATGGCAAGTCGAGCGTCTTGATCCGCGCCAGCTCGGCGTCGGTCAGGATCGGCTGCGCGAGCCGCAGCAGGCGGCACTGGCCTGGCGATTCTTCCAAGAGGTTCCCTTCGGAGCCGACCGTTGTGATCAGCGAGGTGACGATCTCCTCGCGAATCGCGTCGAGCGGGGGGTTGGTGACCTGGGCGAACAACTGCTTGAAGTAGTTGTAAAGCAATTGCGGTCGGTCGGAGAGCACGGCGAGCGGCGTGTCGTTTCCCATCGAGCCGACCGGTTCATAGCCGTCGACGGCCATGGGCAGCATGATGATCCGCAGGTCTTCGAGCGTGTAGCCGAAGGCACGCTGCAACCGCAACAGAGCGTCGCCGCCGTGGCCGTTCGTCAAGTGTTGAGCGGTGATCGGCGAGGGTTGAGTGTGCGCGGCCGTAGGCTGGCCGTTGGAAGGCGCTGCGGCGCTGCAATCGGCCGACGAATGGGCGAGCGAGTCGAGAGTCACCTGGTTCTCGTCGAGCCACTGGCGATAAGGGTGCCGCGACGCGAGCGATTCCTTGATTTCCTCGTCCGAAGTGATCCGTCCCTCTTCGGTATCGACCAGAAACATGCGGCCGGGGCGCAAGCGCCCCTTCGATTCGATCTCGCCCGGTGGGATGCTCAGGACGCCGGCCTCAGAGGCCATGATCACCATCCCGCTCTTGGTAACCCAGTAGCGGCTGGGCCGCAGACCGTTGCGGTCCAAGACGGCGCCGATCAGCGTGCCGTCGGTAAAGGCCATCGACGCGGGACCGTCCCACGGCTCCATCAGGCAGGCCTGGTACTCGTAGTAGGCCTTCTTTTCGTCCGACATGCTTTCGTGCCCGGCCCAGGGCTCGGGAATCAACATCGACATCGCACGCGGCAGCGAGCGGCCGGTGAGCACCAGCAGCTCGAGCACGTTGTCGAAGTTCGCCGAGTCGCTGGCGCCGAACTTGCAGATCGGCATGATCTTTTTCAGGTCGGGACCAAACTTTTCGCTGGCTAGCATGCTCTGCCGGGCATGCATCCAGTTGACATTGCCGCGCAGGGTGTTGATTTCGCCATTGTGGGCCAGGTAGCGGAACGGTTGGGCGAGGTCCCAAGTCGGAAAAGTGTTCGTGCTGTAGCGCTGGTGGACCAGGGCCAACGCCGTCACATAGAGCGGGTCGGCCAGATCGCCGTAGAACGGCTCGACCTGGTCGGCCAGCATCAGCCCCTTGTAGACGATGATCCTCGACGACAATGTCGGCACGTAGCAGTACTTACGCTGCGACAAGTCGCTGGTGGCCGCCGCCCCTTCGAGCTGCTTGCGGATCACGAACAACTTCCACTCGAACATGTCGCTCGGCGTCGCGTCACCGCGGGCGACGAAGACCTGCCGGATCGTGGGCTCGACCTCACGGGCCGTGTATCCAATGTGCTCATTGTCGATCGGCACGTCGCGCCAGCCCAGCAGCCTCTGCCCCTCGGCGGCGATGAGCTCCTCGAGTTTACGCGCAAAGAACTCGCGCTGCGCCGCGTCGGGTGGCAGGAACACCGTGCCAACGCCATAGTCGCCCGCCGCGGGCAACTCGAAACCAAGCTTTCCCGCCTGCGACTGGAAGAAGTCGTGGGGAATCTGCGTCAGGATGCCGGCCCCGTCGCCGGTGAGCGGGTCGCAGCCGCAAGCGCCTCGGTGCGTGAGGTTGACGAGGATCTCGAGCCCCGAGCGCACGATCTGATGGCTCTTTTCGCCGCGCAGGTTGACGACGAATCCAACGCCGCACGCGTCGTGCTCATAGGCCGGATCGTACAAGCCGTCCGGCTCCGGCAATCCCGCCCGGTGCGCATGGTGTTGCATCATGATTTACCGTCCATTTCCGAGTACACGCACCCGCCGCTTGCCGGGCGGGAGCTCAGTATCACCTTCCCGCCGCTTGCCGGGCGGGAGATTGGAATCAGCGACGCGCTCTTTCGCCGCAGCGAGCCCAGGCTTTCCTTCACGCCGCTTGGCCGACGGCACGCTCGAAATCTCTTTTGGTTTCGCCTCCCCGTTGACCATTTCAATCGACGGCACGGGCTCGGCCAGGTGGCCATTGGCCGGCGACGAGGCGTTTTCATCGGCCGGCTGTGGCGCGTGGCCCCCCTCGTGTTGCAAAAGCTCGATGAAACGCCGGGCGGTGCTACTCAACTCCTTGCCCCGGCGATGGATGATTCCCAGGGGCCGCACCAACTCGTCGGTGTCCAGCGGCACCGCGGCCAGCGAACCCGACTGCACCTCGCGCAGCACCGTCGGTTCGGGCAGCAGCGCAACCCCCGCGTCGATCTCGATCGCCCTCTTGATCGTTTCGATGTTGTCGAACTCCATGACGACACGGACTTCGGCCTTGTGTGAATCGAGCGCGCGATCGATCTCGCGGCGGATCGTCAGATCGGCGTCGAAGCCGACCATCTTCTCGCCGTTCAGTTCGTCGAGACCGACCCTGGTCCGCTTCGCCAACGGATGGCCGGGCGAGGTCACCAGCACCATCGGCTCCTCGCGCCAGGCGAGCGCCGTGACCGTCCGCGACGACTTCGGGTAACTCACCAGCCCAAGATCCGCCAGATCGTCCTCGACGCTCTGATAGACGCGGTGCGGATGCAGGTACTCCAACCGCACGTTGGCCTTGGGGTGTTGGCTGAGGAAGTTTTGCAGGTGGCGGTTCATGTGGTGCAGCCCAACCGAGTAGATCGACGCCACCCGCACGTGCCCCGCCACCTCTTCGTGCAGCGTTCGCACCCGGTCTTCGACCGCGAAATAGCGCTCGACGACGCCGCGGCAGCCCTCGTAATAGACCTCACCTTCGGGCGTGAGAACAAAGGGCCGCTTCGAGCGGTCGATCAGCTTGACGCCCAGCCCCTCTTCCAGTTGTTGCACAAGCTGGCTGGCGCCCGACTGGGAAATATGGTTTTCGTCGGCGGCGCGCGAAAAGCTGCGCTGGCGCACGACGTCGCAAAACACCTTCAAACTCTTGAGTTGGATCGCCATTTGCGAGATAAACGAATTGAATGCCGCGCACGAATAGTATCTAGAAGTGCCATGATAGATTATTCGCTTTGCCAGCCTTCGTCAAGCGTCTCGCCGACGGATTGGCAAAAATAGGCGAATCATTCGCTGAAACGGCCACGACAAGTGGTACGCCTGCGGTAGAAACTCCGGCGTCTCCACGACCCCCAGAGGAAGCAGCCAAGGACGGTCCATTGCAAACCGCGCCGACTGCGCCCGGCGGGGCGGCTCGTTGCCGCTTAAGACTTGTTTCTTCCCTCGCGCCCGGACCGCGCGATCTACGGACGAGACATCGTCATTTCCATAAATCCCCTATAGCATCCCGCACGCCTTACGCAGCAACCATTCTCCCACCAAGAGCGCCAGGAAAAGCGCCAGCACGTCTGGCCGGTTCCAAAGGGGGATGGCGGGCAAGGGCTCCGTCTTGACCTGCCTCCCCTCGGGTAACTCGTCCAGCAGTTTTGAGACGGTGGCAAGAGTGTAGGCCCGGCCCTTCGTTTCAGTGGCCGCGGCGCGCATCGCGGCGGCGTCGGCCTGCGAGCGGGCCGCCTCGCCCGGCGGCGGATCGACCTGAAAATCGGCGGAAGCCGGATCGCCCGGCAACGTGGGAGAGGCCAGCCAGACGTGGTATTCTCCATCGGCGGGCTTGTTGAACGTTCCCTCGAACACACCGCGGTTGGTGGCACTGCGGCGCAATTGCAAACGGCGGTTCTTATCGCCCTCGCGCTCGACGACCAGCGTCACTCCGTCGTCGGCGACAGGGGCCTGCCGTTCGTCGCGAAACCGCAGGCGCATCCTCACCGGTTCGCCGCGATGGTAGCGCTGGCGATCGACGGTAAGCTCGGCCGTGTGCTCCTTGCCCACCAGCTTGGCGCGGCTGAGATAACGGATCGTCTGTACCCAATAGCGGGCGAAGAAAACGTCGCCCACGCGAAATCGCCAGCGCCAGGTTTCATCGGTTGCGTGAAACACCGTCTTGCCCGACCCAACGTACTGCTCGATGAAAAGCGGCAGCTTCCTGCCATCGGCAAGCATTCGCAGCGGGTGCTCGGCCCAGACATGGGCGCCGCGTTTCAACGCCGGTGGCTCGAAGTACCAGTACAGCGGAGGCAGTTTGTGCCAGATTTCGGCGGATTCGGCGGGCGAATCGCCCAATTGCATGGTGGGCCCGGCCAACCCCAGATCGGTCGGTTCGACCTGGTAGGGCTCGTTGACCACCTGGCCCGGATCGGGCCCGCCGCCGGCATGGAAGTCGATCGGCATCAGATCGGCCAGAGGCGTGTCGCGGTATTCCAAAGGCGTGTAACGCGGGCCGGCGATGAACACCACGCCTCCTCCCTTCTGTTCGACAAACGCGCAAAGGTTCGCCATCACCGAGCCGCTGAGAAACGCCGGGTTCACGTCGCCGAAGAGCACCACGTCGTACTCGAACAGTTCCTCCCGCCTCAGTGGAAACACGCGAAGCGCCGAGCGGTCCTGCTCGGTGTACTCGAGGTCGGCCTCCTGGAGCACGGTCTTGAGCAGGATCGTCGCGTCGCGCTCCAGCATGTGCTTCAGGTAGCGGAACTCGTAGCTGGGATACGATTGCGCCAGCAACACACGGATCTGCTCCTTGCGAACGATGACGTGACGCTCTTGGCGATTGTTGCCGGTCTGGATTTCGTCGGGCAGCCCTTCAACCTCGATGACGTAATCGAATTCGCCGACTTCGGTGGGCCGGTAGGGAAGCCGGGCTGTTTGTGGTTCGCCGTCGGGCCCGGCCTTGACGGTCATTTCGGCCAACGCGGCCTCTTTGCCCTTTTCGCGCAGGACCACCTTCAGCGGCCGGCCCGCGAAGCCGGTGGCCGTCAGCCGGAACTCGAAGTGGACCACGTCCTCGACGAATACGATCTCGTCGACCGTGACGTCGGTCAGCGCCAGATCGCGGGTGGGGGTTTCACTTCCGACGAGCACGGTGAAGATCGGGACCCCCTTGCGGCGCGCCTGGGCCGCGGCTTCGACCAGGGTGGCGCCATCGGTATTGATTCCGTCGGAGAGAAAAATCACCGCGCTCGGAGGTGTGCCACGGAGGTCGTCGAGCACCGCCTCGATTCCCTGCCCAAGCCGGCTCGTGCCACCGGTGGCTTCGAGCTGCGATAGGCCGCTGATCCATTCATCGACGTTGCCCGGCTCGGCCCGCGCCGCCTCGGAAACAAAGTAAAGCTTCAGCTTATAGTGCCGGTCGATTGCCCGCAGCAGGGCGCCTTTGTCGGCCAAGAGGACGCTCTTGGCCAGGTTCAGCCGCGTGGGCTGATCGCCTTGCGTTGCGATCCGCTTGGCGACCGCCGCGCGAAGGGCCTCGTCGTCGTAGCGGTCGATGTTGCCCATGCTGGCCGAGTCGTCGACGATCACGACGAGGTATGGCAAACCGGTGCGGTGCCGCGAGAGGACGTACTCGGCGATCATGAACGCCACGAGGCCAACCAGGGCTAGTCGCACCAGCGCCAGCGCCGCACGGCTCCAGCGTCGGGTTTCGCCAGCTTCGCGCGCGTACCAGAAAAAAACCCACGCCGCCGCGCCGACTGCGAACAGCAGGGTCAGCCACGAGGGCCAAGGCCAGGAGTGCTCGAGCGACCAGGCGGTGCCTTCGCCCGCGGTGGCCTCGGAACCGCCGAGCCAGCGCTGAAGCCAGTGGGGAAGCGGACCACTCATGACGACCGCCTCCCGAACCAACTCGCCAGGCCGGTTTCGACCAGCAACAGCCCCAGAACGCCGTACAAGAGCCAACGGTCGAGGGCGTCGCGGCGGACGATGGGAACCGTCGCCTGATGGCTCGGATCATGGCCGTCGAACAGATCGAATGATACGCCGGGCCAGACGTCGCGACGCAACTCGGCCAGGTCGAGCTTGGTCAAGTCCCCCTCCGAGGCATCGACGTTGACCGCGTAGGTTTCATTTCGCGACAAGGGTGTGCCCAGCGCGACCTTGTAAAACCCACTTCGCCCGGTGTCGGCGTATGTCCAGCGGCTGTAGTCCCCTTCCGGTTCCAGACGTACCGTGTGGTTCTCGCCGCCGGGCGCTTCGACGGAGACCAACGTATCGGTAGCCAAGGTCCGCAGCGTCGCAACCAGCGGCTGGCCGACCGTGAGATTGCGGTCGTCGGCCTGCCCGCTGACGGCCAGCGACAACAGCTCCTGCACGACCGGCACGTAACTCGGCCAGGTTGGCATCGCGGTCCATGAGGCATCGGCCGAAGTAGCCACGACGATCGACCGCCCCCGGCCGATCGGCGCTTCGACGATCGCCGGATCGCCGGTCGAAAGCTTCAGGGCGATTTGCGCGGCGGATCGGTCGGGCACGAGGAGCTTGAAAAAACCGTAGATCGGCGTGTTCAACAAGCCCGCCCGCTCGCGCCCTCGAAAGGGCGCGATAAGTGGATGGCGATATTCCATGGGATCCGGATAGCACGGGGTCTGGCCAACGACTTTGTCGCCCAGGCGCGCGGGCAGGACATCGACGCCGCCGTCGGCGCCTGCCACCAGGTGGCGGTTGTAACTCTCGGCTTGGACCAGGTCGCCCAGGAAGAACACCAGCCCGCCGCCGTGCTCGACATAGGCCGACAGCACGCGCGCTTCGTTGGCCGTGAACTGGCCGACGTTGCAAAGAAAAATGCAGTCGTAGGGTTCGAGATCGATTTCGACCAGGGCGCTTTCCGAGACGACCTCCGGCAGGACCGGCGCGCGGTCGTCGGTGGGGCCATGCGGCGCCAGCGCCACGACCAGGTAATCGGTCGCGCCCTGAAACACGCCACCGGCGGGCTTGCCGTTGACGCAGAGCACGCGCAAACGACCCGCGACGGGAAGCGACCGCCAGCGGTGGTTGTCGACGTCCAACAGGTCGCCCGCCAGGCGGATTTCAATCTGGTGTTCACCCGGTGAGTCGAAGCGGTAGGCGAACGTCGACGAGGCGGTGTCGCCGGGCGGCAGATCGACATGGTCCTCACCGGCGCGGCGGCCGTCGATGAACAGTTCGACCAGTTGCCGCGAGTGCTGCTGGCGGCCAAAATTGCGGACGACGGCTTCCAAAGCGAGCTCGCGGCCGATCGTGACGTAGGGTTCCGCGATGACGAGCGATTCAATCGCCAGGTTCTCCGCCTGGTCCTGGCCCAGGTCGGCGACGACGATCGCGGCTTGCGTCCCGAGCCGCTTGCTGAGCTCGAGAAAATCGGCCGCCGCTTGGGCACGATCATCCTTGGCGCTCTGTTCGCCTTCACGCAGGTCAGGAAGCCAGGTCGTTCTGCCCAAGTCGGTGAGGAAATAGATCTCGTGTCGCGTGAGGCGGGTGTGGTCGTGGTGGGCCGTCGCGAGCACCTCTTCGATCTTGGCCAGCGTGGCCGCGAGGTCGGCGCCGCCATCGAGCGGCTGCAAGTGGTCGAGCTCGTCGTGGAATTCGGCCCGCTCGAAAGCGGGCGTGCCGACAACCACCCGCGGTGGCGAGGCCATGAGCACCAACGTGAATCCGTCACCCTGGCTGCTCTCGTCGACGATCCGGCCGGCCATTTCCTTGGCCCGTTCGAACAGGCTCTTATCGGCCGCGCGGTACTGCATCGAGTAGGAAGCATCGATGACCAACAGCTTGTGGGTGCGTTGGCCCGAAACGAAGTTCAGGCCGGCACGCTCCAGAAACGGCTCGGCCAATGCCACCACCGCCAACACGATGATGCCCGTGCGCACGGCCAGCAGCAGCCACTGTTCAATTCGGATGCGGCGCGAACTCTTGCGGACCGCGGCCAGCAGGTACCGCATCGCGGCCCAGGGCATTTCGCGATGGCGGCGGCGGCTGAGCAAGTGAATGATCAGGGGCGCCGCCGCGGCGGCCAGCCAGCCCAACATGGCGGGGTGATTGAAAAAAGCGAAAATCGTCATTGGTCACTGGTCACTTGTCATTGGTCACTTGTCACTGGTCATTGGTCACTTGTCACTGGTCATTGGTCACTGGTCATTGGTCACTAGTCAGTTGTCATTGGTCACTTGTCATTGGTCACTTGTCATTGGCCGCTGATGAAAAACAAATGACGAATGACGAATGACAAGTGACGAATGACTAAGGACCCTTCTCCATTCTCGACGCCAGGTAGCTCCTTAGCGCCACGTCCAACGGCTGGTCGGTCCGCATTTCGACGTAGTCGATTCGCTGGGCGCGGCAGCCTCGCTTGACGTCGCGCAGGAACTTGCCGAACTCCGCCAGGTAGGCCTTTCGCAGCGCCCGGGGGTCGGTCAACAGTTCGGGCCATTCCTCCAGCCCCTTGAACAACGTCGGTTGGCGGAAGGGGAAGTCGAGCTCGGCCGGGTCGAGCACGTGAAACAACACCACCTCGTGCCGGCGGTGGCGAAAGTGCTTCAGTCCCGCCAGCATGCTGGGCACGTCGTCGAACAGGTCGCTGAACACGATCACGATGCCGCGCTTCTTCAGCCGTTCCGCCAGGTCGTGGAAGATCGGTCCGGTGGCCGTCTTGCGCTGCGGCGCCGACTCCTCCATGACGTGCAGCAAGTGCTTGAGGTTCGAGGGATTGCTGTTGGCCCGTACCAGGGCGCGGATTTCGTCATCGAACGTGACCAGCCCGACGCTGTCTTGCTGCTGCAAGATCAAGTAGGCCAGCGCCGCGGCGACGCACTGAGCGTATTCCAGCTTCGACAATGCGGCCGCGTCGCTCTTGTAGAGCATGCTCTCGCTGGTGTCGAGCAGCAGGTAACTGACGAGGTTGGTTTCTTCGTCGTACTGTTTGAGATAGTATTTGTCGGTCTTGCCGAATACCTTCCAGTCGACGTGCCGGAGGTCGTCGCCCGGCACATACTCGCGGTGCTCGGCGAACTCGATCGAAAAGCCGTGGTAGGGGCTGCGATGCACGCCCGACACGTACCCTTCGACGATCAAGCGGGCGCGCAGCTCCAAGCCTTGCAGCTTAGCCAGCATCCGCGGATCTAAATATTTCTGGTAGTTTTCCACTGTGGGCCGCCTCTTCATCGGCCGGCGGGATGACTTCGATGAGGTTGCGGATGATGTCGTCGGGCTTGACCCCCTCGGCCTCGGCGTTGAAGTTGGTGATGATCCGGTGCCGCAGCACGGGATGGGCCACCGCTCGGACGTCTTCGCAGTTGGCGTAGAACCGGCCGTGCAGCACCGCCCGCGCCTTGGCGCCCAGCACCAGAAACTGGCTGGCTCGCGGCCCGGCGCCCCAACTGACATAGTTCTCGACGAACTCGGGCACCTCGCCCTTCTCGCGTCGCGTGAGGCGAGTGAACTTGAGCGCGTAGCGGCTCACATGGTCGGCGACCGGCACCTTGCGGACGATCCTTTGCAGGGCCAGGATCTCGTCGGCGGTGAGCGTGGATGTGAGCTGGTGGACCACCTCGGACGTGGTCCGCTTGATGATCTCAAGCTCCTCTTCCTCGTCGGGATAATCGACGTGGATATTGAACATGAAGCGGTCGAGCTGGGCCTCGGGCAGCGGGTAGGTGCCTTCCTGCTCGATCGGGTTTTGCGTGGCCAGCACGAAGAACGGCTCGGCCAGCATGTGCCGCTTGCCGCCCACAGTGACCTGGTGTTCTTGCATCGCCTCCAGCAAGGCCGCTTGTGTCTTGGGTGGGGTGCGGTTGATTTCGTCGGCCAGCAAGACGTTGGCGAAGATCGGCCCCTCGAGGAAGCGGAATTCGCGCGTGCCGGAGAGCTTGTCTTCTTGGATCACCTCGGTACCCGTGATGTCGGAAGGCATCAGGTCGGGTGTGAACTGGATGCGGCTGAACTTGAGTGAGAGCGTGTCGGCCAAGGTACGGATCATCAAGGTCTTTGCCAGGCCGGGCACGCCCACCAGCAGACAATGCCCGCAGGCGAACATCGCCACCAGCAATTCTTCGATCACGCTCTGTTGGCCGACGATGACCTTGGAGAGTTCGCCGCAGATGCGTCGGTAGGCGTCGTTGAGGCGCTGTACGGCTTGTACGTCGTCGTCGTGGAGCATGAGGCTGGCGAGGGGTGGAGTGATGAGTTGTGAGTGGTTTTTCCTTGTACCACGCTCCTGCGTGGGAACACATCTTCGGCCGCTCCGCGGCCCCGTGCTGACCGAGCGCCACTGGCCACGCGGTGCGTCGGTGGAGCAATTGACGACGGTACTCGGCTGCTTAGGATTTGATCCTGGAGAATTTCCCGGCCTAATATGTCGCCTTTCGCTCCGTGAAAGGCGACAAACAGTGCCCAACGGCCAACGAGCTCGGGAAATTAATTAGGACCGAATCCTGACTGCCTTCTGCCGCCTTTCCCTAGTGCCTACTATAACCTGTTGAGCTCCCGGCGAAATCCACCCATGGCGTGGTCCCTCCTTTCATCTGTTGCTTGCCGCCGCCGTCTTCTCCGTGGCCCGCGGCCGGGCCGTGTGCGAACGCAGCGCGAATAGTTCCTTGTGGGTGGAGATCAAAAGGGTATCGCCGGCAATCAGCAGATTGCCGCCGATCCGCACATCGCGGGTGCCCAACTCGACTTCCTGCAGCTTGGCGCCGGTGCGCTGGTCGAAAACAAAGATTTTGGCGGCGGTCGGCCAATAGACTTTGTCGCCGGCCAGCACGCCGCGGCCAAAACCCTTGGGCGTTGGTCCATCGGGCCATTGGCCGTTCGGCGGTCCGCTGAGCTTGCCGCTGCGCGTGTTGATCCACCAGAGCTTTTCGCCACTGGCCAGCAGGTTGCCCCCCCCGACACCCAGCAAGTGGATCGCGTCCTCGGTCAAGGGCGCGTGCCAAAGCAACGTACCGGTCGGCGCGTCGAGGGCGAAGATCGTCAGGCTGTCGGCCGGCGCGCAATAGAGCACGCCGTCGTCGTAGAGACAGGGGGTCAAGTCGCGATAGAAGTGTTTCGCCTGGTCGCCCAAATCCACCTTGCACGCGCGCGGATAGCGAAACACCCAGCGGGTCTGGCCATCGCGGGCTTCGATCGCCGCCACGGCGCCCAGGTTCGTGTTGTAATAGAGCATGCCCCGCTCGAGCGTGAGCAGGTTGTGGGTGATTTCGGGATAGGCGCCTTGCGCCAAGGTTCCGGCTCCGGCTACTAATCGCTGCCAGCGAAGGCGCTTCAGGTCGGCGTCGTAACAGGCCACGTGGGCCTGCGGGTGGGCGCCGCTTTGGCGCAAACCGACAAACACGTTTTCGCCATCGGCCACCGGCGATCCTTCGAAGGCCCACGGCTCGCCCGGGGGTCTGGTTTCGCCGATCTTGTACCCCTGGCGGGCAAGGTCGATCACGACCAGTTTACCGCCGTTGCCGACCGCGGCCGGGTGCCCCAGATGGTCGCTCGCGCGGCTCGTCACCGGATCGCCCAGCCGGGCGTAGAGCCGGTTTGCGTAGGCGGTCATCGTGAACCTGGCCACCCCCAGGCAGTTTGCCGGGCCACGGCGTGCTTCACCCACGAGTTGCTTTTCGCGATTTTCCAGCGATGGATAGATCACCGGGTCGTTACCCACCGCCGCCGCTCCGGTGCGCACATCGAATGCCGAGATTTCGTCGCGATCGTTGATCAGCACCCAGTTGCCTACCACCAAGGGAAAGTAGCTCAACGGCTCGCTCTTCCTTTCGGCGACCCGTTTGGGAGTCAGTGGAATATCGCCAGGGGGTGTTTCTTTGAGCTTCGCTTCCCAGGCTCGTACGCCAATCTCGATCGCCGTGGGAATGACCTTGTTGCGCGCGGGCGAGCCCGCGAAGGTTGGCCAGTCGCCGTTGATGGGAGCCCGCGGCCAGGAGGCGCTGTCGTCGAGAAGCTTGCCGAGCGTTTCAAGATAAGGCGCCTTGCGGCCGGCGAAACGCCCCTCGGCCTCGCCAAACTCGCGGGCGAAGGCGTCCAAGCCGGCGCGGGCCAGCTCGCGGTCACCCTCCAGAATCATTACCCATACGAGGCGCGCCTTCACACTGGCAAGTTCGAGATCGGTGTCGGGATAAACGAGCCAGGTGGCAGTGCCCTCGGCCTGGGCCACGGCCGGCGCCTGCCGCGCCCAATACCAGGGAGGCAAGATCTTCTCCCAATAGCCGCGGGCGTTGCCAAAGTCTGCTTGCTCCAAGGCGATTTCGCCCAGGGCCAACAACGCGTCGTCGCCCCATGAGCTGCAAAAGAGCTGTTCGACCACGTTCAGCAGCAGTTGCTTGTCGCGATTCGCCACGCCCGTCTCGTACCAACGGCGTGCTTGCGGGTCGACCCGGCTACGGTAGAGCGCCAACGCGTCGGGAGGCAGTTCGGCGATCTGCAGGTGGCAAAAGTCGCGCACGCTGACATACCGCCGCGGCGTGTAAGCGACCACTTTGCCGCCGTGGTCTTCGGTCAGTTTTCGCAAGCCCTCGACGGCCTCTTCCCATTGTTGGCCGGCCACGGCCTCCTTGATCAGTTGCAAGTGGGCCTTGGTGGCCAGATCGGCCAGGTCGAGGTCGACGTCTTCGGTGAGTTTGACGTGCGTCGGGTACAACACCTGGCCGGTCGCCCGTGGCAAGGCGACAAACCACGCCAGCAGGACGAACCATGCCGTCGTAAGCCAGATCGCCCGGCGGACACGGCCCATGCGTTTCATCCTTAAAGTGATTTACGCCACCCACTTTAGTATAGGTTGGATGGCAATCGGGTGAAAGGTATCTCCGCTCAATCGAAACGGATTGGCTGGCGGTTCTTCAGCCGCCCGGCCAACATCGCCTTCGTGTTTCCCGAGCCCGGCCGTGCCCGTCTCCTTTGTGGCTGGCGAGTGGCTGGGCAAATGGCGTCCCCATTCGCTTGGCGTCGTGGTAGAATATCGAAATGGAAACCGTGGTGAAAAACGTCAGGGATCTGGATCAGACCGATCGCTCGGCATTGGAGCGGTTTGTCGGTTATCAACTGCGCGAAACGCAGCAGGTCATCGGGAACGTCGTCAATCTCGACCTTGGCCCTGCCGGCCCGGCATCGCCTGACGGCAAGGGCGTTGCCGAGGTGCCGGACTGGTGGAAAATCTATGACGGCCTCAGCGACAAAGAAGTGGACGAGCTCGATCAAGCAATCCGGCAACGGGCGGATTTGACTCGCCATTTCGAGTAGCCGATGACTCCCGCCTTGCTCGACACCGACATGCTCTCGGAGCTGATCAAGCTCCAGAATCCGACGGTGCGGCAACATGCGGTGGATTATACCCAACAGTTTGGCCAACTCTCCTTCTCGTTCGCCCCAATCGCAAGGGCAAGGGAAACACGACTCGCAAGTTCTCCCAGCGAGGTCCAATCCTGGTCATCCTGTCAGTTGTTCGGCGTCGTCATTTCGGGATGAGCATTATTCGTCGACACTTTTTGGACAGGATTCCAGGATGGGATTCAGGACGGCCGGCACTGCCCGCGGCCGATCCGCCAATCGTCCAATTCGTATGATTCGTGGATTTTCCTCCGTTGCTTCGTGGCCGATTGCGACGCGCGTGCTCACACGCCGAATTCAGTTCCTCCCGTACCCTTCGAGGATGCGGCCGATGCCGAACAGGCACACCGAAAACGCCAGAAGTGCGAGCATCTGCCCCAAACTGATGCGATCGAAAACCTGAAGCACGATCGCCACCGGCGGCAACACGAGCCCCAGACGTTGCAGGTTGCGACCGAATGCGCGCATGAATTCCGGCTAGCTCCGCGGCAAGATTGATAGGCAGTTCGCCGCCATCTTAACGCAGCCAGTCGCCGGCGGGCAGGGGATGGCCTCGCGGCCGGCGCGGGAGTAGGCTTAAGCGGTTGAGGAAGGCGAGTCCACACTACGGCAACGACGCGGACTGAAGTCCACGCGACGATACTAACGCCGATCGCCCTTGATACACCCATGAAATTCTGGACCACGTTCGGCCGAAGTTGCCGGCTACGCTGCCCGTGTTGCGGACGCGGCCGGTTGTTTCGCGGTTGGTTCGCGATGGAACCGGTCTGTACGGGCTGCGGTTTGAAGTACCAGCGCGAGCCCGGCTATTTTCTGGGCTCGATTTACTTCAACTACGGCCTGACGGCATTTCTGGTTACCGTCGGCTATTTCGCCGCCTTCTTCGGCACGGACCTGCCGCAACCGCTGGTGCTCTGGTCGCTGACCGCGTTCTGCGTATTGTTTCCGCTATGGTTCTTTCGTTATGCCCGCAGCCTTTGGGTCGGAATGGATCGCTACTTCGACCGCTCGGACAACCCGCCGAACGGCGAGCAGGAGTAGCGCTCGCATTTCGTGCCCGGTCGCTTCATAGGCGAGACAAACCACGAATCGGAACAAGAAAGCGGCGGATTGCAGCGGGCGTCTCGCACCCGGTAGAATGTTCTTCGCTGACAGAACAAGACCGGGTTCGCAATTCGCCCGACGGTGTCGGGCAGATTTGCGCACTGGGGTCCGCCAACGCCGCCGGCAGCTTAGCTCGTGCCTCGAATTTGCCCGACACTGTCGGGCAAATCTCCCACGCGAGGTAAAAGCCTCGCATCTTCTGTAGCCCCTGACGTGAATACCCACGGCCGTGTTTCGCCGCTAAGTCTCTGGCCAATTGAACCAGCAACGCCTCTCCGTATTCCGCCCGTGCTTTGCCTCCTTGCTCGTATTCCACGATCCGCCGGCCAATTTCCCAGTATGTCGCCGCTAAAATGCTGTTCACCACCCGGGCCGAGGACCGCCAAGCCTGGTCGAGCAATCCGGAGATACCCGTCACCAGCCCGCCGTAGCCGCGAGGCAGGGTGATTCAATAGCCCAGCGGCCCCCACCCACTCCGCATCTTCCTCGAAGGGCAGTCAGTGATGCGGCATGTCGACGGTCCGGCGCGAGCAAGCCACTATTTGCAGTGGCCGCGCGAGTCCAGGGATCGGCGCGGATTTCAATCGCTGGCGAACGCTTGGCGGCCGTTGTACGATGGCGTGCTCCCTGGGGCAATTCAATGAAGGGGTACGCGATGCCCTCTTCAGATCTCAATCGTGACCTGGAACCGCGCCCGAAGAATCTGACAAGGGAACATAAACGTTGCGGACGGGCCTTTACGAACATCTTCTCACTCTTGCGCTCGAGCGGGACCTGGAGCTCCTACCCGATCCGCGCTTATACGACTTGGCGCCGGTTGATCCGGAGGATTCACACGCGGCCATTGCGCAGTTCTTAGAGCACGTTCTTGCAAGCCGTCTGTCAACGTTTCGTGGCGCGGAAGCCGCCGAAAATCAAAAGCGGTTGGTCGATCGCGTCATCGGCGCGCTGATCGAGGAGGCAGCTCTGAGCTCGGCAGAGCAGTTGAGTATTGCGACTCCGCTAAGGAAGCTCCTGGCGATTCATGCTTTCCCGCGAGATGGGTCGCCGGAGCGACCGGACACGCCGCTGGCACGCTCGGCATTGCTTACCGGGACGCGCCTCGATCCCAGCCTCGGAAGCCAGCTTCGCAAAGAGATCGCCTCGGCGGACCACGTCGACATCCTGTGCTCTTTCATCAAATGGAGCGGCTTGCGTGTGCTCATCGACGATCTGCGGGCGTTGGCCGAGCGTGCGGCGACCGATGGTCCAATGATTCGAGTGATCACCACGACGTACATGGGCGCAACCGATCCGCGAGCCGTCGAGGTGTTGAGCAAACTGCCCAACACGGAAATTCGTGTCAGCTACGACACCAAGCGAACGCGGCTGCACGCCAAGGCGTATTTATTTCACCGCCGCACGGGTTTCGGCAGTGCGTACGTCGGATCGGCCAATTTGTCGAACGCAGCATTGTCCGAGGGTCTGGAGTGGACGACAAAGATCAGCCAGTACGAACTGCCCTACATGTGGAGCAAGATCGCCAGCACGTTTGAAACGTACTGGCAAGACGATGAATTCCAGGTTTTTCAGTCGGGTGCGCCTGAGCGCCTGCGCCGCGCGATTCGTATCGAACGTACCGCCGCCGAAGAACCGGGCATGAACGTCAACTTCGATCTGCGTCCGTATCCATTCCAGGAAGAAGTTCTGGACATGATCGCGGCCGAGCGGGAGGTCCAGGCGAAGTTTCGGCACCTCATCGTTGCGGCGACCGGCACCGGCAAGACGATGATCGCCGCCTTCGACTATGCTCGGATGTGCAGGGAGACTGGCCAGCGGCCATCCCTGCTGTTTGTCGCGCATCGCGAGGAAATTCTCCGCCAGGCACTCGGTTCGTTCCGAGGCGTGCTGCGCGACCAGAATTTCGGAGATCTGCTGACGGGGGGTCGCGAGCCGGAACAAAATCGTTATCTGTTCTGCTCGATTCAAAGCTTTAACTCGCGGGAGCTTTGGCAACGCCCGCCCGATGATTTCGCGTACGTGGTCGTCGACGAGTTTCACCACGCCGCCGCGCCCAGCTATCGTCGATTGCTCGATCATGTCAGCCCCAGAGTTCTTCTGGGGCTCACCGCGACACCAGAACGCTCCGACCAACTCGACGTTTTGAAATGGTTCGGAGGCCGCACCAGCGCCGAGATTCGATTGCCCGATGCGATCAACCGCCGCTTGCTTTGTCCCTTCCAATACTTTGGAGTGGCCGACTCGGTCGACTTGGACAGCCTGACATGGCAGCGAGGCGGATACCGGTTGGAAGATCTCGAGCGCGTCTACACGGGGAACGACGTGCGAGCCCGGCTCATCCTCGACAAGGTCCACGAGATTCTGCTGAACCCATTGCAGTGTCGGGGGCTGGGGTTCTGCGTCAGCATCGCCCATGCGGAATTCATGGCCCGATTCTTCAATGAAAATGGATTGCCGTCCGTTGCGCTCACCGCCGATTCATCCGACGAATTGCGATTGGCCGTACAGAATCAGTTGCGGACTCGCGCCCTTAACTTCATCTTTGTCGTGGATCTCTACAACGAGGGGGTCGACATACCCGAAGTCGATACCCTGTTGTTCCTTCGACCGACCGAGAGCTTGACGGTGTACCTGCAGCAATTTGGCCGTGGACTTCGTCTCCACGACGATAAGGAATGCCTCACGGTTCTCGACTTTATCGGGGCGCAGCGGCGCGAGTTCCAGTTCGCGGCGCGCTTTCGAGCCTTGAGCACCAGGCCCGCCGGGCGACTGGATCACGAAATCGCGAACGGGTTTCCGCACCTGCCAAGTGGTTGCGTTGTGCGGTTGGAACGCGTGGCCCAACAAAGGGTTTTGAATAACGTTCGCCAGTCCATTCGTCTGCTGCGACCAAGGATGGTCGGCAGCATTCGGGACTTGGGGCGTTATCTCGGTAGGGTTCCGACATTGTCCGATGCACTCGATTACCTCGATACCTCGTTGGACGAACTGTTGAAGCGAGGGCTTTGGTCACGACTCTTGGCCGACGCTGGGCTGGTCGACGCGCCGCACGATCCAGATGAGGAACGATTAGCCAACGGGCTGCATCGACTTTCCCACGTAAATTCCGCAGATCAGATTCGGCAGTGGATGGCGCTTCTGGCGGGCGAAAATTCCTCGCCGTCGATCGAACAGAATCGTCTCTTGGAAATGCTCCACGTGACGCTTTGGGGTAATCGGAGTCAGGAGTGGTCGATCGATGAAGCGGAACAGCGCCTTCGGCGCAACCCCGCCGCCATGAGTGATCTTCGAGCAATTCTCGTGCATCAGCTCGTGCATACGCCGGTGCTCCATGCGGGCCGGTTGCCCCATCTTTCCGGGCCACTAACGATCCACGCCCAATTTACGCGCGATGAGATCCTCGTAGGTCTCGGGCACTGGTCACTCGCTCGTCGTCCGGACCTACGTGAAGGGGTACTGCACATGGCCTCGTCGAGGTTGGATGCGTTCTTCGTGACACTACAAAAGACCGAGGAAGATTATTCGCCGACGACGATGTACGAGGATTACCTCGTCTCGCACGATCAATTCCATTGGCAATCGCAGAGCAACACTTCTGCCGAGTCACCCACCGGAAAGCGCTACATTCACCACCGACAAATGGGCTATTCGCCGCTGTTCTTTGTCCGTGAAACGCGGACACTGCCGTCGGGGTTGTCGGCCCCCTATGCGTATCTGGGGCCAGGTGAATTTGTGTCACACACCGGGAGTCGGCCGATGAGCATCGTCTGGAAACTGCGACATCCTGTCCCCGCGCGCCTTTTCCGAGTCATGGCCCGCCAGAACGTAGGCTGAGTCCGCCAATCCTGGGCCGTCGCAGCGCGAGCAGTTCATTTGGACAGGATTGGAGGATGGTCAGGATGGGCTTGGAAACGTCGCCCGGCGAAACGTTTATCGAGCGGCGTCAAAAACCTCGCCCACAGCAACCGAAAACTCGGGCCTCAAGACCGATGTTGCCGATTGCCCGCGCCGATAGGTACCTGCTTCTTCGTAGACCTCTCCGCTCAAACAGAGGACGGTGATCGTTTCGGATTGCGGGTTGACGATCCAGTATTCTGGAACACGGGCTTCGGCAAAGTCGCCGCGTTTGTCAACCAGGTCCCGCTCCGGCTTGTCTCCGCTGACGACTTCCAGGGCCAGGTCGGCGCCGACCCAGAAGCGATCTTGACCGCGCGGGTCACTGTGCGACAGCAACAGCAGCAAATCAGGCTCGCGGAACTTGCCCGGCCGAATTCGCAGCCGCAATGGCGCGAATAGTACATTACCGCCTCGAGTCTCGAAATAATTGAAGAAGGCGAGGAAAAGAAACTTCAGCAGCATCTGGTGTTTTTTCGTGGGCATCGAGAGCACTTCCACGAACCCATCGGTGAACTCGATCAGCCGGCTGCGGTGGTCTGTGAGGACGAGGTACTCTTCGTCGCTCCATTCCCCTTGACGCGGGAGGATTTCCTCGAGCACATCCTTCCATTCTTGAGTAAGCGAACGCTCGGTCGCGCTGTGCGCTTCAGTTCCCATGCCGTCGCTTTCAAAAACGGGCCTTTCGCGGGCGAATTGAATTCGGGCCGCCTACCCCTAAGTCTAGCGGCGGCAACTCCATCAAGCAACGCCCGCAATGCGCCCGTCTTGCCCGCAGACACGATTGAAAGACTCGATTGAAGACACGCAGTTCTCGCGGCCTTCCACCAATTCTGAAGGCAAGTCCTGCCTTCGGTAGGGCAGATCGCGCCCACCAGACCGTCGATCGTCCCGGCCGACAACAGCCTGATCAGCAGCCTCACCGCCGACGACTTGACGTTATTGTTGAGCTGAGCCGCGGGTTGGGGTTGGTCCCAGGATCAATGGCTTCGTGTTCCAGCCGCGCTGAAAAAATCGCGGCTCCATCCGGTAATAGGTGTAGTCCGTCGCTGAATTGCGAGTCATCGCACCAATCGCGCGCATCGACGACTTGGATACAATACTCTTCCTTGAGTTCGGACAAATAGGCATCCAATTTTCGCAGCATGTCGGGGGAGTAGCAGCGACGAAAGGCGTCGCCCTCGGGCATCAAGACCACGGTGGCGTCGATTCGTTCGCGCCGGCATAGATCCAACATTTCGCTCACGGTCCGCCGCGCCGGCCCGCTGACTTCGAAGCCGTTGAAGCCTTTGGCGTAGTACCCGGCAAAAATGTCGGAAATCCGCCGGCGTTCCTGTTCTCCAGGCGCCTGACGCCGATAGGGCAGCCATCCGTTGGCATCGATTTTGACCCCGAAGACCTCGTCGCAACGATGTGCGTCGTCGAGCCAATCGCGCGCTATTCGCTGCAATAACGCCGTGCGAAGCGAGTAACAAGGAACCAAACGCGATCGGAACCAACTCTGGAAAGCCGCGTCGGGCCTGCAACCGCATCGTCTCAGCACCTGAAGATCACGCCAATCGAGCCGCGTTACGTCGAGACCACACGCGTCACAAAACGCCGGAGTCTGGTGCAACAAGGGGGGAAGAATTTCGATGAATAATCGATCGGGACGGATGCCGGCCTCCAGCAGCCGGCGCAAGCAAATCAATTCGTAGGTGGTTCCAATTGCGGTGATTCCGAAGTTGAACGCGCGTATTGCCGGTCCCGGCGGAAGAGTGGGTCGAAAGCCGTAGACGGTGCGCGAGGTGCCTAAGGCCAATAACAGAGGCTCTACTTGCTTTTCAGCGGCTTGGGACTTCAGCGATTCCAGTTTGCGACCGTATTCCGGGTCACGCAGGCCAGGATCGAATTGATCCATGGCGATATCAAGGCCCAATTGCATCCCGACGAAGACCAGCAAACACGATACAAGGGCGGTGCGGCTACGGCGGTCGCACGCGCCGCGATGGTACCCCGATGTAAGCGCGTGACCGCCGTCGGACACTGAGATCTCTTGAATCGTTACCACGATTCTGCATCCTCCATGAGCTAAGCGACGCACCTAGGGCGATTCGTTGGGGCGCATCCTTGCCCGTTGTCGAGCGAGGTTTGGTATTCAACATCACTTATCGCGTCATTTCGGTTGGGCCGTTGAGCCTGGCCGTCGCGCGACGCTGGCCGCTGGGTCGTCGCGTTTTGCGGTCAGCCAAGGGCGCAAGCGATCTCCCGTGAACATCGCCGAAAAGTGGTCGGCGCCTTCACGCAGCAAATGCTGGGCGTCGCCAAATTCGGTGTCACCGCACCATTCGCGAGTATCGAATAGCGGAACGTCGCATTCGACGCACAGGGCGTCGAGATAGGCTTCGACGCGTGCGTGGGTGCGACTGGCGAAGGTCCGCCGGTACTCACTTTCCTCGGGCATGATCACCAGCGCAGCGTCGATTTGCCTGCTGCGGCAGACCTCGAGCATTTCTCGCAGGGCGCGATCGGGCGCGTCGGAAATCGCGTAGTCGCGAAGTGCGCACTCGTAGGCCGCCACCGTCTGAAGGCTTCGCTCGTGCCGTACAGAATCGCTGGGCGCCTCCCAGGGATAGGGAACCCAGCCGAGCTGGTCGGTTTGAGTCAAGCCCTGAGGATCGGGTTGCGGCGTTTCCGACAACCATCGAGGCGCCGCGCGGGAGATCAACGCGTATCGATACCGGTGGCAAGTCGCGATCCGCAACCGCAACCACTGGGCGTACAGCCTTATTGGGCTGGCCGTGAAACGGCGTAGTACGGCCAGGTCGCGCGCATCGCAGCGTTCGACCACAGGCGCCAGCACAAAGCTCAGGTCGGGGACGTCATGCAAAAGGGGCGGATGCACCTCGATCAAAACAGTCGTGGGAACGATGCCCTCGTCGAGCAGGCGGTTCAGGTACACCAGCTCGTAGAACGGACCTCCGCCGAGCACACCGAAATTGAATACGAGCGGCTCGGTCTCCGAGGGCACCTGCTGTGCGTTCACGCTGGAAATGGCTCCGGGCCGCAACCCATACACCGTCCGTGATGTGCCCAGTGCCAAGACCAAGGGTCGGTGGGGGTGTTCTGTGACTTGTGCCCGAAGCAACGACAGTTTCCGGCCATATTCCTGGTCGCGCAAGCCGGGCTCCCAACGGTCGATGATCCACGAAAAGAGACACTGGAAACCGATGAACGCCGCCAAGGTCCATATGAGCACTGCGAAAGCGTGGCCGGCCATTGGCCGGGCGCGAACGAGCGGCGGTCGGCGAACGATCGTCCGGATGACGCGGTTTCCAGTTGGAATCATCGCTGGTTCTTGCCTTGGAATTACAAATGTACCGGGACTCGCGAGCGTTCCGCGTTTGCAGATCGGGCGCTCGGAATTACTAGCGTCGTCGTGACTCGTTTTGAATCCGTTCGGCCAATCGTGTTGCGTTGCCTTCACCGCCCACGGGGGTTGGGTCGTTGTGGTCTAGCCAAGGCCCGACGGCGTCGTGCTCGAACCGCGCCGTGAACGACGCGGCCCCCTCCGGCAACAGGTGCTGGCCGTCGAAAAACTGGCCATCGCCGCACCAGGCCCTGGCGTCGAACACCGCGACGCCGTACTCGTGGCTGAGGTTCTCCAGGTATTCGCCCAGCCGGGCTTGGGCCTCGCTCGGGTAGCGCTCGCGAAATCGCCTACCCTCGGGCATCAGGAACAAGGCGGCCGTAATTCGCCTGCTGCGGCAAAGATCCAGAATTTCGGCCAACGCCCGGCGCGGGCCTTCAGTCACTACGAAATCATCCAGCGCTTGGGAGTAAAGACCAACGGTTCCGGTCTCCACCCGCTGTCGTTCCTGATCATCGTGCGTGCGAATCGGGAACCGCGCCCATCCATCGACGTTGGTGTCTTGCAGCAGGAGCTCGTCGCGGCGCCGCGCGTCGCTATTCGACCACCGCGGGGCGAATCTCCGCAAGATCGCCACGCTGTGAGCCTGGCATGGCACCAACGACGTCGGCAGCCATTTCAGCCAGAGCTTGATCGGTTCAATGTCGCAACGGGCCAGCACGCGCACGTCGCGCCAATCCAAACGCCGCACATCCACCGCCTTCGTCTCACACCAGTCGCGCGTCTGGTGCAATAGCGGCGGATGGATCTCGACCAACAGCCGTTGGGGGTGAAAACCCGCGTCCAATAGCCGGTGCAGGTACATCAACTCTTGTAGAGGGCCGGTGCCTGTGATTCCGAAGTTGAATTGCCAAGGTGGAGTCTTCATCGGCCCTTCCAAGCCGGCATGAGGGCAGAAACCAAAGACGGTTCGCGACGTGCCCAGCGCCAGAAGTAACGCACGATCGCCCTGTGCCGCCTGGGCCAGGCGCAGCAGTGCAAGTTTCCGGCCGTACTCCGGGTCGCGCAGACCAGGCTCCCAACGGTCGATGATCCACGAGACGCCGGCTTGCAGCGTTGCGAAAGCCACGAGCCCCCATCCGATCGCCGCGCGTCCACGCATCGCGAATGTACGGGCAGCCATACGCCTATTTCACCGTCGTGACTCGGTCTGTGGAGCAGGTTTTCGACATGCTTCGCGAAGCGGAGCTCGTGAAAGTTCCGATGAGCTCGTTTTTCTCGAAATGCTTACGAATTCCGCTGCGACTCAGAATTGGAAGTAAATGAAGGCTTTGCCGGCGTCGGGCGCCAGCAAGAGGGCCAAGGTCAGCACCATCGCGTAGCTCATACCGAGCACGGGCGCTGGCAGCCGTGGAGCAAGTTTTCGCCAAATACCCGACGCCACGGCCACGTGCGCCACGAGCACCACGACCGCCAGCACGATCAGGCTCTGTTTGTGCAGCGGGAGGCCCATGCCGGTCTGCGCAGTGAACAAACGGTGGAACATCTCCGCCGCCGCGGTGAACGTGGTGGCCCGGAAGAAGATCCAAGCGAGTGAAACGGTAAAGAAAGTCAGCGCGATTCGCCCGGCCGTGCCGGGAAGTGTGGCCAAGATCGCCGTAATCCGCGGCCGCACGAGACAAAATTCGCGGAACGCGCGGTGCCCGATCAATAGCGCTCCGTGCAGCACGCCCCAGACCACGAAGGTCCAGCTCGCCCCGTGCCATAGCCCGCCGAGCGTCATGGTGATCATCAGATTGCGGTTAATCTGCCAGCCCGTGCCGCGGCTGCCGCCTAATGGGATGAAGAGGTAATCTCGCAGCCAGCTCGAAAGCGAAATGTGCCAGCGACGCCAGAACTCGGAGATGTTGGCCGAGGCGTACGGCATATCGAAGTTCTTCGCCAGTTTGTAGCCCAAGAGATGCGCTGAGCCGAGCGCCATGTCGGTGTAGCCCGAGAAGTCGCAATAGATTTGCAAGGCGTACGCCAGGACGGCCAGCCAGGCGGCCGAAGTACGATACTGCTCCGGATTAGCGAAGATCGGGTCGGCGAACATTGCCATCCGGTCGGCGATCGCAAGTTTCTTGAACAAGCCCATCAAAAAGAATTGCGTGCCGAGCTGCATGCGGGCCCAGTCCCAGTGCTTGGTGCGGCGGATCTGCGGGAGGAAGTCGCGTGCCCGCACGATCGGCCCGGCCACCAGGTGCGGAAAAAACGTGATGAAGAGCATGAAGTGGGCCAGGTTCCGTTCCGCCCTCACGTGCCGCCGATAGACATCGACCGCGTAGTTGATCGCCTCGAACGTGTAAAACGAAATACCGATCGGCAGGATCACCTTCAACAGCGGCAGGGAGGTGGTCGAACCGGCGGCGTGCATGGCTTCTTCGAGCGAGCGCAGAAAGAAGTTGGCGTACTTGAAATAGCAGAGCAGCCCCAGGTTGGCGATCACGGTGACGCTCAGCAGCAGCTTTCGCCGCCGCGGGTTGTCACCCGCGTCCATACCACGGGCCACGAAGTAGTCGATCGTCGTTGAAACGCCGATGATCAACGCCAGCCATTGGTTCCAACTGGCATAGAAGTAGAAGCTGGCGGCGAGTAACAGGTAAACCCGCGCCGCGCGCCAGGGCATCGACCAGTAGACCACGAACACCAGCGTGAAGAACAACAGGAATTGTTCCGAGCAAAACAGCATGGCGCGTTTCCTTGCCTTCCTATTCCGGCGACCTGGAGTTGGGGTCGCGGATTGTATCGGATGAGCCGGGCGGATCAAGGCCGATTTGAAAGTCGCGGCTCGGAAATCGATTTTTGCGGCATCGAGAGAGGCCAGCCGAGGCGCGCAGCACCGCCGCTTTCGGATTGCCGTCTTGACAGTTTGCGCGGGGTCAAATATGGTTCGCCGGTTTAGCCCAAGTATCCAGTCTGAAACCCGAATCGCGAGCGCGAAACTCATGTCAGATTCCGCTCAGCTCGATGTCGAAGCGACGATCAAGTCGTTTCCGTGCTATGCCGGTTCGCCGTCGCCCGATCATGTGATCGACTACCTCGGCACGCGGACTCGGGCCGCCTACGTGCGGGGATTGAAAGGCGGAACCATCGAAGGTTTTCCACTGCCGATGAACTTTCACGCAACGGCGCTGGAATGGGCCGGGGCGCTCGCCGCGGTAACCGACGCGGCGGACGAGCTCATCGCGGTCGAGTTGGGCGCAGGCTGGGCTCCCTGGCTGGTGTCGGTAAACCGTGCGGCGCGATTGCGAGGAATCGCCAAACTTCGCCTGATGGGCGTCGAGGGGTCGCGAAAACACTGTGAGTACATGCGCACCCATTTCGCCGATAACGGACTCGACCCCGATGAGCACGCGCTCCTCCACGGTGTCGTGGCGCCGAGCGACGGCATGGCGGAATTTCCGGTCCTTGAAGATCCCGCCGTCGATTGGGGGACATCCGCCCTGTTGCCCGTCCATCGAGCCAAGGGCAAACGCGCCTCGCACCTGCGCGGCTTGGGCCGCCGGCTCGCAAACGCGGTGCTTAAACCATTTCATCCGGATGAAGGCCTGCCGGCGCGCACCGAACGGCTGCGCTGTTATTCGATCGGCACGCTGCTACGCCCGTTTGAATTCGTTGATCTGGTTCACATCGATATCCAAGGCCACGAGTACGTGGTTCTGGCCGCCGCTCGCGACGTGCTCAAGAAAAAGGTCAAGCGCATCGTGGTCGGCACCCATGGCCGGGAAATCGAGGAGAGATTATTCGAGGAAATGTCGACCGCCGGTTGGCTGCTCGAAGCCGAGGAGAGCTGCCTTTACCGGCAATTGAGCGGCAGGATGTCACTGTGGCGCGACGGCTGCCAGGTTTGGCGAAATCCCGATCTTGCCCGGTCCTGCGGGTCTGCGCACGCGGCTGCCTGACGCCGCAACCAGTCGATTTCGCCGCCCCGGCGCGCGAATGGGCGACTCCCGCGGCCTTCCGCCGCGAGAAATTCGCGACGGCCGAATGACGCTCTTGCGGTGCCTGCCGATCCTGCTTGCCGCGCTAATTTATCCGGCGGTAGGGCAAGGCGGTATGCTGATCGGCCGAGCCGTGACCGTGGCGGCCGCAGTGAGAATCCTTGTCGGGCAGGTCGCTTGACAGGAACCGGAGAACGACTTCAAATCATCATTCTGCCTTTATTCAACCTATCGAGAGCGAGCCATCTTGAAAGACTTCGAATACGCGGCCGCGACAAGCGTCGATGAAGCCGTTAGCTTGTTGGCCGCCCGCGGACCAGGGGCGCGAATCCTCGCCGGCGGGACCGATATCATCGTCCAGTTGCGCGAAGGACTGCGCGCGGCCGACCTGGTGCTTGACGTCAAAAAGATCCCCGAGTTGACGCGGCTCGACTTCGAACCCAAGCGCGGCCTGCGGTTGGGGGCCGCCGTACCCTGCTACCGGATCTACGAGGACATGGTCATCGCCGCCGCTTACCCGGCGCTGGCCGACTCAGCCCGGATCATTGGTGGTTGGCAGATACAGAGCCGCGCCAGCATCGGCGGCAACCTCTGCAATTCATCGCCCGCCGCCGACTCGATCCCATCATTGATCGTTCTGGATGCCACCTGCCAGATCGCTGGACCCACGGGTCGTCGGACCGTGCCCGTCGCCCAATTCTGCACGGCGCCAGGCAAAAACGTGCTGGGCCGCGGCGAGTTTCTCGTGTCGCTGGATTTTCCCGCACCGGTGCCACATTCCGGCTCGCGCTATTTACGGTTTATTCCGCGCAACGAAATGGACATCGCAGTCGTGGGTGCCGGAGCCTGGGTCAGGTTGAACGCCAAGGGAGATACCATTGAACAATCAAATCTGGCACTGGCCGCCGTCGCCCCGATGCCGTTGGCCGCGACCGACGCCGCGATGTGGCTCTCGGGCAAGCCCGCCAGCGACGAGACTTACGCCGAAGCCGGCCGCCTCGCCCGAATGATCGCCAAGCCGATCAGCGACATGCGCGGCCCTGCCGAGTACCGCGTACACCTGGTGGGCGTGCTCATTCAGCGCGCCCTGGCCGCCGCGGTCGAGCGCGCAAGGGCCGGCGCATGACGGTGGCACCATTCCCCGCTCCCAATTCACCCTTCCTCACTCACGACGAATGAAAGCCCACGTAACAACGACGATCAATGGCGAGCGGACCGAGTTCCTTTGCGAAAACCGCCAGAGCCTGCTGGAGGTTCTCCGCGATGTGCTGCAACTGACGGGCTCGAAGGAAGGTTGCAACA
>Ga0265331_10000028_pt1 | contig 216539 bp, 185 predicted proteins | sample 41923metaG_FD_202088 | JGI IMG/M metagenome (GOLD analysis project Ga0265331, IMG submission 202088) | Rhizosphere microbial communities from Carex aquatilis grown in University of Washington, Seatle, WA, United States - 4-19-23 metaG | ecosystem: Host-associated > Plants > Roots >... | reverse complement strand
GGCGCTACCGGAGGCGCTGGATTATCGAACGCACCAACGCCTGGCTCGGTAACTTCCGTCGCTTGGTCGTGCGCTACGACCGCTCGCTCACGATCTATGGGGCCTTCTTTCATATCGCTTGCTTCATAATCGTCTTGCGGAGGGTTGTGCAATAGCTTCTAGAAAGAATTGGCCCGCCGCTGGCATTCGTGCTGGCGGCACTGCCATTTGTAAGAACCGTAGTTCCGCTAGTGGCACAATTATAAAATTCGGAGACGCTGAAATGTACGTCGTACAACATCGCGTCGAATGTAACGGTAATGGCTTGTGTGCCCGTGACCGGGGCAATTGCATAAATTTTTGTAGAAACTCCGTTAGTGGTGTTGTCGATTGAGGCAGCCGGAGACGGCCACGTATTGTTTTGATTGTCCACGATGTGCACAGTGCGTGTCGCGGAATAGTGATGGGTGATTCCCAGAATGAGGCAATTCCCAGCTAACGTCGGCTGGGGGAGATGGATGTAGAACGCAGGTCCTTCGGTCTCATTTCCGCCGTTCGATTGTGTGGAAACATGCTGAACAAGGGTCGGCTTTGCAGCAAATACATATGTCACCGTGTTGTCCGTGGCGGTCGATGCCGTGTTTGCATTCCCACCTGAATCATGTGCCGCGCCAGCGCTGATCGAAGCAACCACTGTCCCGGACAGCGTCATACCGCTGACGGCAACGTTATATGTAGTTCCACTTCCGGTTACTACAGCTGTAGTTGCTCCCGCTGTCCCGCCGAGAGTTACGCCAGCATTGGTGAGCCCAGTTACAGCTGAGCTGAAAATTACAATGAAATTGATCGGCGACGCATTTGCAGGGTCTGGCTGACTCGCAGCCTGATTGATCGTTACGGATAGAGGCGGCGTGGCCGTCTGCGTGGGAGATCCACCGCAGCTTAAGAGCATGAGGGCCAAGAAGTCAGCGAGCCAGATGCTGAAACTACGCTTAAGGAGGTTGGTCATTAAGACAGTGCTTCCCTGCTTCGAATGAAGAATCTTCTGGGAAGCTTAATGTAATATAGCGCGGGCAAACAACCTTGTTCCTTCGATGAGTTTGGTGGCCGGAAAAAATACATGGGCAAGCAAGAAACTAAACACAAAGGCGGCGGCATAAAATGATGCCGGATGAACCTGCAGCCACCGCAGCAATGGCCGTGACAGAACACGACGGACACGCCCGCGCGTCACCCAATATCCAGCAGCAATTCCGATAGACGCACCGACGACCAAGTCCGTGGGATAGTGCACACCCACAAAAACCCTGGGTAAACAAATCAGAAAAACAGTGTCGAGCAGCGCCAACAATCCCAACCCATCGGAAATGCTAAACAGGCAGACTGTGAGCAACGAGAACAATGCTGCGTGATCGCTGGGAAAGGAACTCCAACTTAGCCAGCCTTCTGAGGCTACGGGAAAGACCAAACCAAGAGAGGGGTTGCTCAACGGCCTCGACCGGAACGGGAGCTCTAAAATCATCAACCGGACTAGCCCCACGGACAAAACGCCCCCGATAAGACTGGCCACAATTTTTTCGCGAACTACTTGAATGCTGTCGCTGTCCCTGCTTTCAAACCATGCCCACCATAACAGGGCGACAAAAAGGCCTAGCTTCATAGAGTCGTCGTAAATGCCGACAATTACTTTCGACAGAATCGGCCAGCGATGCTCCAAAAAGACCGCGTACATTAATATGTTGTAGTCGAATGAATTCATAGACCCTCAACTTAATTATGAGGGGTCTGGGGTCGGAGTACCATAACTCTGTAAAGTCCGTGACGCGAACTTGACATTAAAGATACGTTTCTTTCTATATTTTTTCCCGAAGGGTTCTCATTTCTCTTAAATAAAATTTTCATAAACAGGATGAGAAGGGAGTCCAAATAAGATCTTCAGACAACCGCTGTACGATGGGCTCATTTTGCAAGCGGATCGGGCCGAATCTGCACCTTCACAACCTTGTCCTTTGTCCCCTTACCGCCTTCCAAGTGCCATGCGGTGTATGGGTTGTAGCTGGTCCAGAAGCCACGCCCCTTCCATCCGGCTTTCGGGTCGTCGATGCGCCCTTGCATCGATCGTGTAAAGAATCCCATCGGATAGGGAATGCGGATCATTACGAACTTTCCAGTCTTTGGTATCAATGCCTGGAGCGCTCCGCTATTGACTGCCCCTGTGACCGGGATGTTTTTCCCGAGGCCCAAAATATCGTAACGGTCAACGAAGATCAGGTAGTTCAGATCGGAATTGAGTTTGGTTCCGCCCTGAAAGGTCGGACCCTGATTGCGGTAGACAGTCCAGCCTTCGGGACAATGCGGCCCGACGGCTGTCGGACCGTTTAACACTTTGCATTTTCGGCGGTCGAAGGAGGAAATGTAATCACTGGTGCGCCAGTTCTGCCAGGCGACGCCATCGGAGTCGAGGGAAACCCCGCCCGCGCTCAGCAGCGGCGGCTCTTTATCTGTAGGAGGAGTATAGACTTCGGCTTTGCTTGTTTCAGGGGGATTTGAGCCTAAATCGATGCGGACCAACTGCTTTTCTTCCTGGCCAATGCCTGAACACCATTCGCTGCCATCGACCGGGCTGACGGAAATGGAATAGCAACTGAAATTGATCCGATGATCTTTCTTTGGATCGATCGGTTCGTTCGGCTCGGTCCATGGACGGGTGATTTTTCCATCCCCGTTGGTGTCCAGCACTCCCGGAACCCAACCCTGCGATTGCTCGCTGTCATGGGTCTTATCCCAGACAGGAGTGTCCACCCAGCCAATCGTTCCGGTCTGGCCGAAGAACAGCTTGCTGTCCTTGCTGAAATCGTTGTGATCGGTCATGAAGCAGGTATCGACCTCGGAAACCTCTTTCTTTTCCGGGTCATACACTGCCACTTGTTTGGCGCCGCGTTCCAGAGGGAAGTACTGGGCAAATTTGTTCTGCGATCCCGCCTTGCAGAAGTCCGGTTGTTTGGCACCGCGAATCCTGCTGGCGGTCCACACGCGGCCAAACTGATCGACTGCGGCGGCGCGCGGCTGCGACGCGGAGAGCCAGATGTTTTCTTCGCCCCAGTAGGGAGAAGGCATGTTCATCGTGCCGGTGGGGTCGGCCTTGGATGGGATGGTTACCTGATCGACGGAGTTCTTCACCGGGTCCAGCCAATAGACGGAGTTTCCGCTGGCTTGCGCGCCGTATACGGGGCCATTCGGATTCACTCGCGGATCGCGCGTGTCGCTGGCCGCTTCGTCATGCATGTAATTGGAGTCCGTTCCCCAATCCCACAAGGTGATCACGATGTTGCGCTCGACGCCGGTCGGGCGCGGCGGCGTGACCTTCGGATATTCGCCTGCGGCGATGCGGTCGCTCCACTCGGCGAACATCGAGCGCTGCTCGCCCATGCCCATATAGGAACTGCTCATACCCGCACCGGCAGGGCCCGATTGCGTGCGGCGATCCCAGGCTTCCAGAGAGTTGTGAAACGGCCCGAGATTCTTTGTGACTTCGGGAATGTCGCGCGTGGCGACATCTCCCACTTGATGACAGGTCAAACAATACTTGGCCTTCCCCAGCAGGACGTTCGTCGAAAGCTTGCCGTCCGGAACTTTCGCCAGGCTCAACCAATAATTGGCGGGATAATACTGCGCGGCCGCCTTGTCGTCCGGCGCGACGACGGCTTTGAGGTCCAAAGTTTGGCCGGGCTTCGCAGAGACGCGTGGGGAATCCACCAGCCCGTATCCTCTTACAAACAGCTGGTACGTTGCCATCGGCAATTGCGGCACCAGATAGCGGCCGTGATCGTCTGTGACCACGACTTTGGCGTACTTGGTAGGCAAGTCAGTCGTTTCGGCAACCACCCATACCCCGGCTTCGGGACCTTTCGAACTGGTGACGACGCCGCTGATGTAGTCGCCTGTACCGGTCGCCGCGCTGCCGCGCTTTTCGGTCGCTGTCAGCCACGTGAACCCCATAAGGGCAACAACGCCAAGCATCCCGAGGACTCGAATTACCTTTACCCTGGTCATGGACCGGCCTCCACACTACTTAGGTTTAGCAGGACTTTCAGAAATTTTATTTCGCTCGGACATCGTACTCTTCTCCCGATTTCGATACAACGATTTTGAAATTGGCCCGCGCAAACGATACGACTGCCTGAACATATGCCATGAAATTACCACTCAAATTTCGTCTCCAAGGTGTGCTATAAAGAGGCCATAGAGTTTAATTCTGGAGCGAAAAAATGAATATGAAGAAGACGGTTCTGTCGCTTTGCCTCGGCTTGTTATTGGGACTTTCCTCCGCGTATGCACAGATGGCTGCTCCCGCCGGAGTGGGCATCACAAAAATTGAAATTACCAAGCGGCAGCCGGCCTTCGGCGGCGCGTCGTTCGGCAGCGCCGGACCCTACGAGATGCTGATCGGGACGGCTTGGGGTGAACTGGACCCGAAAGATCCTATGAACACAGGGATCGTCAATATTCAATACGCTCCGGTAAATGCCAGAGGCCATGTGGAATACAGCATGGACATCACCATCATGAAGCCCGTGGACATCAACAAGGGAAACGGGCGGCTGATTTATGACGTGGTGAATCGTGGACACGAGAAAGCCCTTTCGGACTTGAACCTCAGCGCCTTTAGTTCGATAGGACCAGCAGACGTGAGCGATCCGGCCACCGCGCTCTTGATGAAGCGCGGATACACCGTTGCGTGGAGCGGGTGGGAGGCTGAAGATTCAGCGGAAACAGCGAAGGCAGGCCTGCTAAAGGCGAAGTTTCCGATCGCCATGCGCGATGGGAAACCGATCGTGGGAATGAGCCGCGAAGAATTTTCCAGCATTCCCGCTGCGCCGTCGTTCACACGAATGTTGACGTACCCTGCGGCTAAGCTGGATCAGTCCGCCGCGACGCTGACTGTCCGCGAGCGCGAGCTAGACCCGCGCAAGCCGCTGCCTGCATCGAGTTGGAGCTATGTGGATTCCAAGCATGTAAAGATCAATGTGGCTCCCGGATTCGATCGCGAAGCCCTATATGAATTCATTTACCCGGCGACCGATCCTGTCATCGAAGGCATCGCTTTCGCATCCGTTCGGGATTTCGTGTTGTTCTTGCGCACGGCCGAGAAGGACTCGGTGGGAAACCCCAATCCGGTGCATCCCGCAACTCCTTACAAAGCTGTATTGGCCGTGGGCGTTTCGCTCAGCGGGCGATTCGTCCGCGACTATGTCTATCAGGATTTCAATATCGATAGCGCGCACCGCATCGTGTTCGACGGCATTCTGGACGTCGTCTCCGGCGCCCGCATGACCAACACCAATACCGAGTTTTCGCAGCCGGGCCGCTTCCCGCGCCAACATGAAGATCATTTATTCCCGGGCGACCAGTTCCCCTTCACCTATGCTACAACCACCGATGCGCTGACCGGGAAAACCGACGGAATCCAGTTGCGGTGCGCGAAATCTCACTCCTGCCCGAAATTTTTCCAGGTGGATTCGAATACGGAATCGTGGCAGGGACGCGAATCGCTGGTGGCCGGCGATACCTCAGGCAAGCCGGTCCCCATTCCGGAGAACGTTCGAATCTATGTCCCGACGGGCGTTTCCCACGAATCGAACGACCTGAACGAGGTCGTCGCGGGAACCGCGGATAAGGGCAAATGCCAGCAGTACGGCAACCCGCTGAAGTATCGTCATTACGTTCGCGGCCTATTTATCGCGCTGGATAGCTGGGTAGTAGATGGCATTGCGCCTCCGCCAAGCCAATATCCGAACTTCAAGGATCACACATTAATTACGTTGGACCAGGCGGCCAAAATTTGGCCCGCCATCCCCGGCTGGCCGTTCAGCCCGATGATCGACAAATTGCATCCGATGGACTACAGCCATCAGCCGCCCACGTTTGCCGGACCTGAGTATCCGCTGTTCGTCGCGCTCACCAACGCGGACGGCAATCCGATCGGAGGCGTTGTGCCTCCGGAAATTACAGTGCCGACGGGGACGCACTCAGGCCGCAATATCCGCGCCGAGGGCTTTGCCGATGGCGATCTGTGCAGCCTGGACGGCAGCTTCGTTCCCTTCGCAGTCACCAAGAAAGAACGGATGGAGAAGAACGATCCGCGGCTATCGCTCGAGGAGCGCTATCACAGCCAGCAGGAATTCACGGCAAAGCTGAAAGCGGCCGCCGATAAGCTGGTGAAGGAACGGATACTGTTGCCCGAGGATGCGGCGACGATATCCTCGATCCAATTGCCAAAGACGTTTATGGCGGAGAAAAAGCCCTAAGCGATTTTCGGGAGTCATCGGAAATAAATATGAGCAGCTGGCGCAAAGGTGGCCGGCTTGCGTGACTGCATACTGGAGGGTACGGTGCAAACGAACAGGATTGTCGGCGTAGTCTTGTTGGCTGCGGCACTCATTATCTCTTTGGCGATTTGGAATCCGCTGTCCAGTCGGGTCAACGCAGCTCCTCGCCCCGCGACCGGCACACCCAAATATGAGGTGGATCCATTCTGGCCGAAACCTCTGCCCAACAAATGGATTACGGGCGATATCGGCGGCGTCTGTATCGACTCCAAAGATCACGTATTCATCGTGAACCGGCAAAATTTGGAGGAAAAGGAGCTGGAAGTTGCTGTTTCAGCGCCGCCCGTGATTGAGTTCGATCCCGACGGGAACGTGGTCAATTCCTTCGGCGATCTCAAGACTTTGCCGAAGCAGCTTCACAGCTGTTACATCGATTTTGAGAATAATTTCTGGATCACCGGCAGCCAGGACGGGATCATTCAGAAATACACGCATGATGGAAGCAAAATGTTATTCCAGATCGGGACGAAAGGCGTAGTCGACAGCTCGGATACACTGCAGACCGGTCGCGCCTTAAATTCCAGCAAGACGGGATTTTACAACCCGTCCGGCATTGCCGTCGATCCGGCGAACGGCGACATTTATGTTTCCGATGGCTATGGCAACAGCCGCGTCGTGGTGTTCGATAAGAATGGCCAGTTTCTGCGCCAGTGGGCCAGGCAGGGAAGCGCCCCTGAAACCGAGGCTGCCGTGGGCGGTACTTTCTCGAAGGTGGTGCATTGCGTGGTGTTCGATAATGCCGGCCTAGTGTACGTTTGCGACAAACAGGGCGACCGCGTGCAAGTCTTCGACAAGATGGGTAATTTTAAGCGGAACATTCTGATCAATCCGCGGCCGCATTATCCGAATACGCGGTCCACTGAATTGGGAGCGAATTCCTGGGTGGGCTTTTCTCCCGACCCGCAGCAGAAATTTATGTTCACCGTGGATGAGTGGAGAGACCAGATCGACATTTTCGATCACGCAACCGGCGAGATGCTTTCCAGCTTTGGCCGACCCGGCCATCTAGCGGGAAATTTCACACACGCTCACACGTTGGCGGTGGACTCGAAGTGGAACATCTACGTGGGCGAAACGCGCGGCGGCAGGAGAATGCAGAAGTTCAAGATGGTTGGCACGGAATAGCTGCATCTCAAGAATCGTTTGCAAAATATATTTGCTTTGTGGATCGTGACTTTAGCCACGACAAGACTAAATTCCAAAAGTGGGCTTTAGCTCCTGAGTTGCGTTGTACGACTCACCCCTCTTAGAAACTAGAATTCTCGACGTTAACACCTGAACTTGCTCGCCATTTTGATTCAGCGTCACGGTGCGAACCGTTACAACACCCCGGTTCGGTTTGGAGCGCCAGGGCGTTATCTCCAGTATCTCGCTTTCCACGTGAAGCGTATCTCCCGGACGCGTTGGCTTGGTCCATGTGATTTCCCCGCCCAGCCCGACCATTCCACCTGCGAAGGGCAGCCCGCCAGTCACCATGAGCCGCATCGTCGCCGCCGCCGTATGCCAGCCACTTGCCGCAAGCCCGTGAAAAAAGCTTTGCTGTCCAGCCGCATTATCCAGATGAAACGGCTGTGGATCGAACTCGGCGGCGAACGCCTTCATCCGTTCTTCCTCCATCCGGTAAGTGCCCGATGTGAAGCGCTGACCAACGTGCAGGTCGTCAAGATAGAGCAGCTTGGGCGTTTCGAATGGCTCATTCATGTAGTTGTATCCTAGCTAGGCGTGGCTACCACTGAGCTAAGAAACAGAAACGTTCCGTTTCTTAGATTAGTGCTATAATCCGCCTAATCGAGGCTCGTGCCGGAAATCGGTGGCACGGTCAACCCCTTTCCAGCTCTCGCTATTCTCGCAGGGAGGGAAGTCATGGAACAATCCCAATCAGTACTTCTCATGATGCTAATGGTTTCGTGGGGCGTCATCACGGCCGTCCTGGCTGTGCTGGTGATTTACCGCGGGACTCTTTCATCCAGAGAAGACGATCAGATCTTCATCGATGCTGCCGAAAAGCACCATTATGAAGAGCAACAGGCCATCATCGCCAGGATGACGAGATTGACCAGACCGATCATCGCCCTCGCGGTTATTTCCGGCGTCCTGCTGCTGACCAGCGCCGGCATCTGGATCTATGGCGGATTGAAAAGTTTCTAAGGCCGGGCTGGCTGCGCGGGGCCATTGGAAGTCGGCAGGCTGGCTGGCGACGCCTCCACGACCGAGGAGTGATTGAGAACGATCACCCAGCGGCCGGCACGCTTATTCAACACAAGAGATGTGTGTCCACGAAACTCGGCGACCTTCCCATCCGCGCTCGCCACATAGTCAAATTGATACGTGGCCCAAGCCGAATTGCCGTTCACTTGAATCACGGTATTGGAGCGGTCCATGCGTCCGCCGGTTACGCGTGATCGCTGTTCCTGGTAAGCCTTAACATAATTCTCCCAGCCGATGATTGGCGGCTCCCAGGCCCCGCTCACCACGACCACATCATCCGCATAATACTTATGCAAGGATTCAACATCGCCGATCTGCCAGTAGCCCATCGCTTCGCCGACAGTTCGATCGATCACTTGTGCATCGGGTTGCGGCGGCATCGTCGCGGCGTCCGCAGGCGATGTGGGATTGTCGGTTTGTTTTTTATTGTCTTTTTTCTGAGCGCGGGCTGGGGCAGCGACGACTAGCAAGAGCAGCGCCAATGCTGCGGCAAGCGTCCCTTTTCCTGGAAACTGAATCACCAGCTTTTTCATGACTTCCCCCGGCTCAAGATAACATGAACCATTTTTGTGAAGTCATGATTCGGAAGCGGACGTGTCGTGGAAGTATGCGCGGAAATAAGTGAAGGCCGGAGATGCTCCACGTGCGGGCCCTGCGCGCGGGGATTTCCAAAATGAATCTGGAAAGCTGCACCTCTGAATTGGAAGAGACGGCGATATGGCAATCGTCTAGGTTATATGAACCCTGTGCCGGCCAAGAAGGGCAAGTCCCGCTCGGGTAACCTTGATGAAGCATTTGCCGTCAATATTTTCACGCGTAATTAGTCCACGGTCGCTTACGTCCTCCCACACCGGGAGACGAGGACAGGAAGTGCGCCACGCCTCCATGACTTCTTCATAAGTTCTGTCACGCACGATCAGCCATTCGAGAAGATCGAGAATCAGGGCTTCCACTGTGTCGGACATAGCACCGTTATTATGCAGGAGAGCGCCATTTCTGTACTAGCTGTTCCGGCCGATTCTGGCGGATTCTCCGCGAACACCATGTCACACGCATATACGAGGCAGGATATTGGAATTCGCAGTTGACAAGTGACAATATGCACTTTACAATCGGAAGTGATGATTGTCAGTTTCAAGCATCGGGGCTTGAAACGCCTGTACGAACGCGACGACCGGAGCCTGATTCGCCCCGATTTGCTGGAAACGGTCGAGGATATTCTGGCCCGTCTCGATCAGGCCTCGACACCGCAAGCCCTCAACCTTCCAGGCTACCGGCTGCACTCACTCAAAGGCGATTTGCGGGGATACTGGTCGGTGACGGTGAGGGCCAACTGGCGCATCATTTTTCGCTTCGAGGCGAATGACGCGTTTGATGTGGAACTGGTCGACTATCATTAACGGGAAAGGGAAATACATCATGCCCATGAAGAATCCGCCCCATCCGGGCCGCAGCATCCGAACCGCCTGCCTGGAGCCCCTGGGATTGTCCGTTACCGAAGGCGCGAAGGTCCTCGGCGTCACCCGGCAAGCGCTCAATAACGTGGTAAACGGCAAGTCCGCCATCAGCCCGAACATGGCGATTCGGCTCGCGAAGGCGTTTGGCAGCACGGCGGAAACGTGGTTGCGAATGCAACTGGCATATGACTTGGCCACAGCCCGCAAGGACGAAAGCAAGATCAAGGTGCGGCGGCAGCCTGTTGAGGAACTCCGATTGCAATAAGCTCCTTCTATTGCTTCGGCGGCGCGTCCAAGCGGATCGACGAAGAATCCCCATTCCCCCAAAATGCACTGAGGCCTATTTCGTTTTGGCGCGCGACTGGCTGAGTAGATTTACAAACAGGCGGAAAGCTCCGGCATTCCCTTCCGGCAGCTGTCGCGAGAACGAAAGTCCCGTGTAGATGTAAGTGCCCTTGCCGGTGCGGATCCAGACCAGGCTTCCGGTCAGGTCTTTTTCGCCGGGATCGTGCATGGACAGGACGGTGTGGTATTGCGGATCCCACTTTTCCCAGAAATAGAGTCCGCGTTCCTGCACCCAGCCGTCGAAATCGTGTGGGCCGATTTTATTCGGGGAATTCAGAAGCGGACTGTCAGGGTCAGTGAAATTCACCGTTGCGTTTTCGTCGGTGACGCGAGGGCCTGTGCCGATGGTTGAGGGAAACGGAGCGAGCTTATGCCCGTCCCACACGGCGGGGCGCTGGTCCTGCACGACGAGCGTGCCGCCTGCCGCTGCGTAGTCGAGCAAGCGTTGATTTGAGGCGACGACATCGGTGCGCAGTTCATAGGCGCGCAGGCCGAGGACGATGGCGTCGAATCGGCTGAGGTCGCTGAACGCTACCGCGCTCGCGTCCAGCATTTCTACTTCTACGCCCAGGCGTCGCAGCGAATCGGGGATATCGTCATTGTCCGCAGCGATGTAGCCGACGCGAAGATGGTCGGGAACGGCAATAGCAAACGCGCGAACGGGAATGGTGGACGGCGCACTCCACAGGTAGGTCGGCAGCGAAGGCAGCGGCTCCAGCGACGTTTCGAACGTTTCCGCGCCGCGCTTTGCGTATGGCTTCAATTGATAATTGCCATCTGGAATCTTTGCCGGTGGCGTCACTACCATGTGTACCAAGCGATCGCCCGCGCCGGAGAAATCGACCGTCTCCGGCTGTGACGCCTTCCAGCCGGGTGGGACATCGACTCCCACGGAAACTTTGGATGGAGCCACCGCAAACGAGCGGAAGCGCGCGAAGACGTCAAACTGCTTCGGCTGGTGTCCCTCGACCACCACATACTGCTCCGGCTGGACGGTGAGCGCGACGGCGGGAACCAGGCGCAGCGGATACATTAAGACACTCACGGTTGTCGCGTGGCGGCTCTCGACCGGCGCGGTAAAATCGAATACGTAGCCTTCCACCTCAACGTGCGTGCGCGCGTTTACCATTGCTGGCGGAAACGGATACATCCAGTCGCCCGGCTTGTGCGGCGTTTGCGCACCGGCGGGGATCGCAACGGTGAAATCGGTAGAGCCGTCTTTCTCTTCCTGTTTTGTGATGTTCCATCCGGAGGGCAGCGTCAGATTCGGCTTGGACAAAACCGCGACGCCCGCACGGTTGGCCACTGCGGCGCGCACAGTGAAACTTTCTCCTGCAACCAATTCGCTCCGGTCGGCGTTCGAAACAATTTTAATTGCCGCTGCATCGGCGAGCGCGTGATTAATGCGTCCGCGCACCTGATCGAGTTCCCATATGGCGTCAGGCCCACGCGAATCATGCGACTGCTTCACCTGATCTTCCAGGGAGGCAATCTGTTTGCCTGCTTCCGCGATGGAATGCACTGCCGACGGCCAATCCAGTTTTTCCGTCGCCGAATACGCCTGTTCCAGCGCGCGATCCGCAGAGGCGAGCGGTTGCTCGGCTGGAACGGGGACTATGCCGGCCAGGGAAGTAATCGGCTGCGAAAAATCCGCCGGGGTGGGTGCGCCACCGGCGCTTTTCTTCAGCCCGTAAGGACGACGGATAAACGGCGAATTCAAATTCGGTGTGACGCCCTGCGAGCGGTGATGCACGTAGCCTTCGAGAGAAATGTCGCGATAGCTGCGTCCCCAAATAGGAGAGATGTCGTCAGCTGGCACCACCCATGCGCCGGTGAAGTCAATTTTTCTCTCTGGCTGTCCCGGGGCCGGGGGGGGTCCTTGCGCGCGGACGGGATCAAGCACCATGGTCGCGCGCCACGGTTTCAATCCCTCCGCGAGCTGGTCGGGATACTTGGTCGGATCGGCAGCGGCCTCGACGGCTAACGGCGTCTGATATCCCGAATCCTGATGATTACCATGGCCATCCTTCTGGCCTCCCCAGCCGTTTACCACAATGTTCGGGCGCACCGTTCGAATCACGCGCACGATGTCTTCCAGCTCGACGCCGTGCCACGTCTCCTGCGTTTCTTTCAGCGTTTTCGAAAATCCGAAGTCGACCACGCGCGTGAAATAAAGATGCGGTCCTTCGACGTTCATCGCGGCGGAAAGCTCCGCGCTGCGCAGGATGCCGAGTTGAGCGCCCTGCTCGGGGCCGATGGCGTTCTGGCCGCCCTCTCCGCGGTTGAGCGTGAGCAGCGTCGTATCCGTTCCGAGGCCGTGGGGCAAGTAAGTTAAAAGCGTAGAGGCTTCGTCGTCCGGGTGGGCCACGGTGAACACTACGCGCGTCACTACACGCGCCTGGTGAATTGCTTCCAGCGTGTCGGCGACGGATTGGCCGCGCCCCGGCGCATTGGACTCCTGCTGCGCGACAAGGCCCATCACACCGAAGAAAACCAACATTGCTAGCGCCGCGAATTTGAATTTACTTTTCATAGTTCCACGCTTCATCCCGCATTGCCTGCCGCAGCACGCGCTCCAGCGAATGGCCATAAGCCCCGGTAACGCGCCTGAAGCATATAAACACAGATGCCCAGCGCGATCACGCCGATTCCGCCGAGTGCGAACTTCCATCCGGTGGAATAAAACAGCGCCGCCCAGCCCAGAATCGACAGCACCGCGGGCCACGGGTAGAACCACATCTTAAAGGGAAGCCGTTCGGGAGGCCAGCGGCGGCGCAAAATCATCACGCCCACGCCCTGACTGATGAACTGCACTAGGATGCGGACGGCGATGATCGCTTTGATAACGCTGGAAAGCCGGAACAATACGCTGAACGCCAGTGACGCAGCGCCCAGAAACAGCAACGAGATGTGAGGGAAGTGTTTGGTCGAATGCACGCGCGCGAATACCGGAAGGAAATTGCCGTCTTCGGCTGCGGCGAATGGGACGCGTGAGTAGCTCAGCAGAGTGGTGAATAGCGAAGCGAACGCGATCCATAAAATCATGACGGTTGCAAACGCCGCCGCGCGCGTCCCATACAGGCGCTCGACGAATGTGCTGACGATGTATTGCGAATTCTGCGCCTCGCGCCACGGGATCACGCCCAGGATGCTCGTCTGCATCGCGAGATACAGCACGGCTATGCCCGCAACGGAAATTAAAATCGCGCGCGGGATGTTCTTTTCCGGCTGGCGAATCTCCGCTCCCAGATTGCAGATGTGGTAGTAGCCCAGGTACGTGTAAATCGTATTGACCGTCGCCGAGCCAAGTCCCGCAAAGAAAACCCACGACCAATTAAACGCGCCCATCGGGAAATCGAACGCCATTCGTGGAGAGAAATGCATCGCCCCGCCCCAGATCATCCACAGCATCGTGCCGACCACGCCAATCCACAGAAATTTCGAGATTAGTCCGACAGCGGAAATTTTGCGGTACAGCAGCACAATCAAGAAAACCACCAGCGCCGCCGAAACAGCTTTCTGTTGGTACGTGCCGAGAGGCACCAGATACGTAAGGTACTGCGAGAATCCGATTGCGCCCGAAGCAACCACCAGTGGCGCCTGAATCAGCGTCTGCCAAATGTACAGGAACGACATCAGCCGCCCGCCGCGTCCCGGCCCGTACGCCTCGCGCAGAAATGCGTACGTTCCCCCTGCTCTCGGCATCGCCGCGCCCAGCTCGGCCCAGACCAAACCATCGAGCAGTGAAAGTACAGCACCCGCCAACCAAGCCAGCAAGCACTGCGGCCCGCCCATGGCCTGAATCACCAGCGGAATCACGATGAACGGCCCAATGCCCACCATCGCGTTCATGTTCAGCGCGACAGCCTCGGTGAGACCGAGGCCGCGCTCGAGTTGTTCCTCTGGCTGAGGTGTGGACATAGGCGGCGGAAAGCGGCCAAAGCATATCAGATGCGTGAGGTGGGCTAAAGCTTCGGGGCTAACGTACTTCGTTTTGGCGTGCCCTAGTAAACCTCTTCGTATAGCAGTTTGAGATTGGCGATGTTAATAAGCAGGAGTATGCCTAAAGTGCGGGTCGCCCCATTTTCAGGAGACCAACGGTCAACTATGTGATAATTTCCATCCTTGACGCCTTCCAAAATCCACTGCGCTCCTTCTAAATTTATTTGAGCATATTCTTCACCGTCGGCCCCAATCGATACCTGAGGCTTCTCATGGGTTGGCAGATCCCAGAAACCTAGTTCTTTGAATCGATCGAGGACATAGTCCGTATCTTGCTTTGTCAAAACTCGGGTCTTTTTCATGACAAGTTTTCCGGGGTTAGACCCACCGTGACCGTTTGCGGCTTTCGCAGTCACTATGCTGCTGCCATCAGCATTTATATCTAATCGGACGGAAATTGGCCGGTTAAACGAACGAAGCCATAAAAATCTGTAAGTCTGGGACTTTTGCGTCTTGGATAACTCCCAAAGCGATGGCTCCTTCAGTGCCGTCAAATTCTCTGAGTACCAATGCTCTCTGAACTTACTAGATCGCGATATTTCATCCAAAATGCCGGGTGGAAAATAATCAACCTGGGCTTCAGTGGCCGGACTAACGAGTAGGATCGCTGCCAGGGGGATGGCGAGTAGATGTCTCATTTCATTTACTATCAAAATAAAAACCCAATTAAATATGGAAAGCAACCTTCTCAGATGTGGACCTGGCACCCGAAATTCAGAAAGAGTCTGCGCCTGTTCCTCCTGACAAACGTTGAAGACGCAGGGCGCCGCAACTCTAGACGATTATTGTGGAGGGGGTGTGGCAGACGAAGCACAAAAGTGGGTCTAAAACCGTCCCACTCTGTGCCTAAATTAAAAGCTACGCCAGCTCTTCAATCGTCAGCCGATTGTATTTTTCCGCGAATTTCAATCCCAAAGGTTTCACGAGAGCGACAGCGCGTTTTGCAGCATCGTCTTCCGGGGCGTGGAGAACCAGGAATCCGCAGCCCTGTTTTGCGAGCACGAGATACTCATCGACCTTGGCAATTTCCTGACCGATTTGCAACGGGCTCTCCGATTGTTTCTCGCTTTTCTGCAGCTCTGCCATCACTTCATCTTTGCTGTAATGGGTTACATCTTCTTGAGCGAATCCATCCTTGACCAGCAAAAGCATCGCACGCTCGGCCTCACTGTCTGTCGCGAACGCCATTACGACATGGCCGGTCGGACTAAATACTCCAAACGACGTCGGAAAAGCAATTTTTGTGTCTTTTGACATGGCTCACTCCATTCATTCCTCGTCCTCATCTGGCAAGGCATCGAGGTGGATATCATCTTGCTTCTTTGGGTCTTCAACGCTTTAGATTAGACAGTAGTCGAATGTGGGAAATCTGTTCACAAGTGCACACGATCGAAATCGTTCCAAGGCGATTTCTGTAATGTGCCGTCAAAATAATGCAGAATTGTGGCGGAGCAAACGGAACGCATGTTGAAACTCGGAATCATCCTGACGGCGGTGACGGTGACGATTCTCGTCGCGGAATTTTTCCGCGCGCGGCTCAGGCCGCTGCCCGCGCACGGCTGGCTCGGGCTGATTGCGCTGGTACTGGCGGAGTTCCTGATGTTTCACGGCGTCGAGCCTGCGGCCACCTACTTCAATCCGCTGGCCTGGACGGCTTATATCCTGCTGGTGGACGCGGCGGCCTTCGCGATCACGGGCTATTCCCGGTTCCGTCATGAACCGCGCGGATTCCTCAAGATGGCTGCGCTTTCGATCCCCTTGTGGCTCATTTTTGAAATATATAATCTGCGCCTCGCAAATTGGGCGTACGTAGGATTACCACGGGAGCGCATCGAAAGTTGGTTCGGCTACGCGTGGTCGTTTGCGACGATCACGCCGGGAATTTTTATGACCGCGGCGCTGATCGAAGCTTTTGGTTGGTTTCCCAACGAGTCGCGTCCGATTCGCATCAGCCGTGCGGGCGAGACTGTATTCACAGTGCTGGGAGCAGCATTCCTCATCGTGCCGGTCCTTCTCCCCCGGCGTGTTGGCATGTACCTGTTTGTCTTCGTCTGGCTCGGCTTCCTGTTTCTGCTCGAACCGATCAACCGTCAACTCCTGCTGCCATCTTTTTCGGGAGATCTCGCTCGCGGCTACCGTGGGCGCGTGTATTCGTTCCTGATCGCCGGATGGGTCTGCGGATGGCTGTGGGAGTTTTGGAATTATTGGGCCGCAGCAAAATGGGTCTATTCGTTTCCGATCCTCCAACAATGGAAGATTTTTGAAATGCCCCTGCCGGGATACGTGGCTTATCCGGTGTTTGCGTTAGAATGCTTTGCGATGTACGTGACCGACGCGTGGGTGTTCAGCCGCAAATACGTCGCCGAAAAGAAATATCAGGATTAGTCCTTGCGCATTTCGATCTTCCACTTCCGCGTCCTGCTTTTCGCTGCTCTCTTATTGTTTGCGACAGAAGGCGTGAAAGCATCACGGCTGAACGTTCCGCCAGACGCCACCGAAGCCATACACCTGATGTACTCAGGCAAGCCCGATCAGGCCATCGCGCTGGCCCACAAGATCGAAGCCGCCCGGCCGGGTCATCCTCTGGGATATTTGATCGAGGCCGACATAATCTGGTGGAAGATTTACTGCAAGTGGTCCGAACGCAAATACAACACGATTGACGCCTGGAGCCACCAGCGCCCTGCCGACCAGGATGACAACGCGGACCTCACCCTCGCCGACAAAGTGATTCATCTGGCCGAGGCCAGTATTGCGAAGTCGGACACGGCCGAGATGGAGCTGTATGCGGGACTGGGTTATGCATCGCGCGCCCGGTTGCTGGGCCTGCGTTTTGAGAAGATGCCCACCGCCCGTGCTGGTGTCGAGGCTCGCCGGCGCCTGCTGCGCTGCCTCGAACTCGATCCCGATATGGCGGACGCCAACCTGGGCCTCGGCCTTTACAACTATTATGTGGATACGCTGTCGACCATGGCCAAGGTATTGCGCTTTTTCATGGGCATTCCCGGAGGGGATAAGCGCGATGGCCTGCGCCAACTGGAAACAGCCTCCACCAAGGGCGAACTGACGCAGCTCGAAGCGCGGTTCAATATGGCGAAGAGCCTGCGCAATTACGATCGCGACGACGCACGCGCCTTGCAGGCCGCCGCGCCGCTCATTGCCGAATATCCTAACAATTCCGTGTTTCTGCTGCTGGTAGGGGATATCGAACAGAAACTGGGTCATAATGATGTGGCGGCACAGCGTTATCGCGGTGCTGCGGATACTCCGCCGGACGACGCGGCGTGTGCTGCGCAGGTCCAGAACCTGGCAACCGAGGCTCTCGCGTCCCTGGGACTTGGGCCGCTCAGCAAACGGTGAGCGTCAGGCCGATTTCATAAGATTCCGGTTGGGCAACGCCCAGGCTTGACCGCTGCATCTGACAAGCTTTGCGCAGGTTGACTTGTGTGGGCCGGGGTGGTATCAGAATCAGGCCGGTTTGACGGGTACTCATATTAAATTCAGGGCTCCGCGCCTCAGTGTTCGGGCAGGATCGTCGCTGGTTTCTTCAGCACCGGATTGTTCTCACAGGATTTGCGTTGGCCGGCATCTCGCAGGGAAGATTTGAGGGGGAGCGTATTCGGATGTTTTCGCGCAGGTGGCTAATCGCAGCGCTGGCCGTAGTGGGTCTCACGGGGGGCTGCTCTCAGTTCAACACTAACTTAACGGTTCAGACGTCCTCCTCGTCCGTATCGTTCTTGAATCCGCAGGCCGTGAATGCGGGTGATTCTGCGTTTACAATCACCGTCAACGGTGCAGGCTTCGTATCCGGGTCCACGTACGTTCTGTGGAATGCCGGCCCGAACGAGATTCCGCTCCCGACCACGTATGTAAGCAGCGCCCAGGTGACCGCTCCCGTTCCGGCCTCTTATGTAGCCGCCGCCGGAACGGTTCAAATTGCTGTCCAGATCCCCGGGTCGGCCGTCGCGGGAGCTTCCAGCACAGCCGCTACGACGACAACGGAAGTCTCCAACGTAGTGAACTTCACGATCAACCCCACAAGGGGAACGCCGCCGGTGGTCAGCACGATTTCGGCATCGACGACTCACAATGCCTCAACCCCATACTGCAGTCCTACGGGGCTCACACTTACCGTCTCAGGTTCGAATTTTGATGCCACTTCGGTGGTGTACTGGAATGGTTCTCAACGCGCGACTACATTCGTCAATTCAGGCCAAATCACGGCAGCAATCCTTCCGCAGGATGCCGCATTTCCCGGGACGGCCAATGTTTCGGTATCGACCGCTGCCGGGCCATCCAATACCGTGGTTTTTACCATGACGACGCCGACAACGAATCTTCCGCTGCCAACCGTAACTGCGCCGTCGCAAATTAGTGTTCCCAGGCAATCGCAAACATTTACTTTGAGAATTGATGGCAGCTTCCTGCCGTGCAGCGTCGCGCAATGGGTTACGCCGGGAAACGTTACGAGTCAGTTGGCAACGACGTATGTTCCTGCAAATCAGGACCCGGTCGACCCCGCCATCCACCTCAATGCAATCATCCCGGCGAGCGATGTTTTCTCCCCAGGGACTGCGAATATCACGGTCTTCAATCCCACGCCGGGTGGCGGCACCTCCAGCGTGATCGCATTTACGATTCAGTAGCAACAGTGGCGTAGGCTTCAGCATGCGCGGGTTTGGTTTTGCTGAGTGCCGCCAAACCCAAAACCACGCACGCTAAAGCGTGCGCCACGAAACCTTCAATCCCGCAACAGAAATAATCGATCCGCCGCCAGTTCCACCTGCCAGGGCTGCGGCAGATTGCGGAAAGATTCCCACTGCTGCTTGAAGACTTCCGCTTGGATATGAAAATCAGAGGGATTTTGTGGCGGGCCGCCCATTCTTATGTCCAGCGTGACCCGGAATGGTGTTTCGGTCATCGCGGCGAGCCAGCATGGAAATATATTTTCCAGACGATCCGAGAGGGTTCCCGGCGGGTGAATGCGAATGTGATGCGCGCGAATGGCGATATGCTCGGGCGGCGTTGTCATTTGTTGCGTTACTTGAAGCATGCACCCCCAATCCAGTGCATTGATTTGTCCATCTGGTGTGCAAAGCGCGCGGGAAAAGTTTTTGCACCCCGTTAGGCGCGCGACTTCAAGGGTCGGCGGACGGCGAAAGGTTTCTTCCTTCGGACCATTCGCGGCCACCGATCCATCCGCGAGAACTACGATGTCTCCGCAGACCCTGTAGGCCTCTTCAAGATTGTGGCTCACAAAGACCGTTGATCCTCGATAGTCGCCAAGCATTTCGCGAAGCTGGCGCTCGAGTGCGCTGCGCAAGTGCGTATCGAGCGCGGAAAATGGTTCGTCCAGAAGCAAAGCCTCCGGTTCGACAGCCAAAGCCCGCGCCAATGCCACTCGCTGCTGTTCGCCTCCGGAAAGCGACGCCAGATACCGTCTTGCAAGGCCGTCCAGATGCGCAGCGGCTAGTTGCTGTTCGACGCGACGCGCTTGCTCTGGTTTTGGAAACCGCCGCAACCCAAATGCGATATTTTCCGCGACGGTCAGGTGCGGAAATAACGCAAAGTTCTGAAACAGCAGTCCGACCCGCCGCTCTCGTGGCGGCACGTTGATTCCTCGCGCGGAATCGAACAGTACGCGCCCGTGGAGCACGATTCGGCCACGATCAGGCGTCTCCAGGCCAGCGATTGTGCGCAGTGTCATGGACTTGCCCGAGCCGGAAGGGCCGAGCAAACCGATGGGAACGCGGGCCGCCTTAAATTCCACAACCAGCCGGAAACCCGAGATTTGTTTTTCGATTGCGACTTCGAGCGACATATTTTCTTTTGAACTCGATTCTATTGCTTTCTCCAAACACTCAGCGATTTGTGATTGGTCCAGTAAATTACCGAAAGAATCAGAAAAGAGAAAAGCAGTAAGGCCAGTGCCGTACGATTTGCCGCGTCATAGTTAGCCGCCTGAACCTGATCGTAAATGTCGATGGAAACGGTTTGGGTTACGCCCGGGATGTTTCCGCCAACCATCAGCACCACGCCGAATTCGCCGATGGTATGCGCGAAGCTGAGGACGATGCCAGTAACAGCGCCGGCAGCGGATAGCGGCAGGATCACTCGAAAAAATGTTTCCATGTGTGAAGCGCCCAGAGTCCAAGAGGCTTCGATCAACCTGCGGTCCACAGCGTCAAACCCGGCGGAAAAAGGCTGTACCGCAAACGGCAGGCTATAAAGCACGGAAGCGATCAGCAGGCCTCCGAACGTAAATGGGAGCGTGTGGCCGAACCAGGACTGAAACATTTTTCCGGGAAATGTTCGCGGGCCAAGACCCACAAGAATGTAATAGCCAAGCACCGTAGGAGGCAGAACCAAAGGGAGCGCGACAATGGCTTCGATCAGAAATTTCCAGCGCCAGCGCGAGAACGTCACCCAATACGCGATGGGTAATCCCACGATGAGAAGAATCCCGGCGACCGATGCGCCGAGCTTGAGCGAGAGCGCGATCGCTTGCCAGTTCAAGGCTTCCCTGCATCCGGCGGAGCGAATCCGAATTGTTCGAGCAATGTGGTTGCCGCAGGTGTCTTCATGTAAGCGAGTAAAGCCTGTGCGCCCTCGGGGTTCTTTGATGAGCGAAGGACTACCGCTCCTTGCCGAATTGGCGCGTGCAGATTCTCCGGAATTATCCAGTAGCGGCCCTGGTTCCTAAATCCCCGTGAAATCGCTACAGAAAGAGCGAGGATTCCCGCATCTGCGTTTCCGGATTGCACAAACTGCACTGCCTGCGCGATGTTTTCGCCGAGCACAAGTCGGTCCTTGATCGCGTCATAAACGCCGGCTTTCCGCAGAGCCTCCTCGGCGGCCAGGCCGTAGGGCGCATGTTGCGGATTCGCAATCGCAATTTTCCGAATGGATGCGTCGCGCAAGACCTCAAGCCCTTTGCCGATGTCCAGACGGGAATCATTTCTTACCCATAATACGATTCTGCCGACGGCATACGGATAGGTGCTTCCAGGGGCGGCAAGCCCTTCCGCCTCCAGTTTTTTCGGATATTCCATGTCTGCGGAAAAGAACAAATCGAAGGGCGCCCCGTTTTCAATCTGCGTCAGAAAATTTCCGGAGGAGCCAGTGGACACGCGAACCTCGCAACCGGCTGCCTTCTGGAAATTCGCGGCAATTTCATTCATCGCGTATATCAAGTCTGCCGCGGCGGCAACCGTCATGGTGCCGCATGGCTTTTGCGCGGCTTGCGCTGCGGCATTGGGATCGGCGGAAAAAAGAAGTGCAGCCCATCCCGCCACAGCGAGCGCTGCTGACAATTGTGTGGAAATTCGTCTCATGGTTTGGCCGCTGAAAATTAAACGCGCACAATCATGACTTCGGTGGACTTGATTAGCGCCGCCGCGGTCTGGCCTTTTTCCAGGCGCATCTCGCGAGCGGCGTCCGCCGTGATAATGGACGATATGCGCTGACCTCCGATGGAAAGCTTCACTTGGGCCAGCAATCCGCTATAGCGAACTTCGAGGATTCGGCCCACCAGTTGATTCCTCCCGCTGATGCGGCGGAAACCGCGGCGTCCGGCAAACACGTCTTTCTCTTCGGTGCGGGGCAAAAAGCGCTCGATCTCGGAAGCGGGAATCCGGTGGTGGCCTCCGGCAGTTTGCACGCTGCGCAGTTTCTTCTTATAGATCCATTGCTTGAGCGTGGGATAGCTGATTCCCAGCGCGCGCGCGGCATCGCGTGGATTCAGCAGTTCGTCGGTGCGCATGGACGCCTCCAGAAAATACATTTATATTCGCATTAATACGCTATGTCAATATGGTTTAATATGATTTGGAGGGAGGAAAACGACTAGGTTGGGAGGACTAAGAGTCGCGCCTGTGCTATGTGTGCGCCGCAGCTTCCTGCTCGAATGCGTGATAGGAAGAACGAACCAGCGGCCCCGACTCCACGTGCGCGAAGCCCATTTGCTCACCGAGCTTCTTGTACTCGGTGAATTCATTGGGATGCACGAAGCGCACGACTGGCAAGTGTTCTCGCGTAGGCTGCAGGTATTGCCCCAGCGTAAGAATGTCCGTGCCTTGCGCAGCAAGGTCCTGCATCGCGGCAAGCACTTCCTCACGCGTCTCGCCAAGGCCCAGCATCAACCCCGTTTTCGTCGGGATTTCGGGGGCCAGCGATTTCGCGCGACGCAGCAATTCCAGAGAACGTTCGTAGATCGCGCCCTTGCGAACTTCGCGGTACAAGCGGGGAACCGTTTCGGTGTTGTGATTCAGCACGTCCGGCCTGGCGCGCATGACAATTTCAAGCGCCTGCCAGTCTCCGCGAAAATCGGGGATCAGGACTTCCACTTTACAGCCGGGGACGCGCGCGCGAATCCCGGCGATCGTGCGGGCGAACATTTCCGCACCGCCGTCGGGCTGGTCGTCGCGGTTGACCGAAGTGACAACCGCGTAGCGCAAGCCCATGAGTTCCGCCGCTTTGGCCACCCGGTCCGGCTCATTGGGATCCGGTGGTTCGGCCGGCTTGCCCGAGGGCACCGCGCAAAACCCGCACGCCCGAGTGCAGATATTTCCCAAAATCATGAACGTCGCAGTGCGATGTTCCCAACATTCCCCCATGTTGGGGCAGCGCGCGCTCTCGCAAACGGTGTGGAGGCCCAGCGTGCGCATGATGCGCTTCAGGTCCTGGTAGTTCGGCCCGTTGAAAAACTTGACGCGCAGCCATTCCGGCCGGGGATGTTCCGCGGGATCGATGGAGGCTCCCGCACTTGGAATGGGAGCGGAGTTGGAAACGATGTGAAATGGAGAGGACATTATTTTCCAGCGGGCACGCAGTTGAACCCGAACAGAACCATTCTAAGCGCATGCCCGGGGTGACACAAGTTGACATTGGCAACTGTCATGTGAAGTTCCCGACAAGTTGAAGTGATGCAGATATGCCACGTATAAAAGCGGTTTTGTGGCTATCTGACCACGCGTGGTTGCCAATTTTGTGGCAAATTATTGATTTCAATGAAGTAATCTAATGGCATTGCGGCAATCCAATGATAAGATCTTGCTTCTTTCATGACCTACCAGACGACCATCGAAAGGCCTGTTGCCACGAAAGGAGTCGGCCTGCACACTGCCGTCAAGTCCCATTTGCGGTTGGTGCCTGCGCCTGCCGATACAGGGATTGTTTTCCGGCGGGTAGATTTGGACAATTTTGAAATCGAAGCGCATGTGCGCAATGTGGCCCGCGTTAGTTATGCAACGAGCTTGATGAAAAAGGGCGTCCTGCTTTCCACAACCGAGCATTTGCTCGCCGCCCTATATTCCTGCGGCGTGGACAATGTATACGTCGACCTGGATGCGCTGGAATTGCCCATTCTGGACGGCTCCTCCCAGCCGTTTATTGACATGCTGGGACAGGCCGGCGTGCGGCGTTTAAGAAAGCGGCGGCGTTATCTCAAGGTCATCAAGGCGCTGGAATTTTCGGATGGCGGCAGGCGGATCGGCATTTATCCTGCGGATAATTTCGAGGTCCACTGCTTCGTGGAATACGCGAATCCTGCCGTGGGCGCGCAGGAAGTCGAGATTCAAGTAGGGCGCGAATCGTTCTGCAAAATGCTAGCGCCCGCGCGTACGTTCGGTTTCGTGCAGGATTTCGAGGGTCTCCGACGGATGGGCCTGATTCGCGGCGGGTCGCTCGAAAACGCCATCGTTCTCAACGAAAACGGAGTCATGAACGGCCCACTGCGTTTCCCGGACGAATTCGGGCGGCACAAGGCCCTCGATCTGATTGGTGATCTTGCGCTGGTGGGACATCCGCTGCTGGCCCGAGTGGAAGCCCACAAGGCTGGGCATGCGCTGCATACGCAACTTGTTACTCGTTTGTTAGCGGATTCATCTTTGTGGGTTGAAACCTTCAATAACGCACTTCCGACCCGACGATGTCTTCCACCACAAGTTTCATTATCTACTTCAAACTAACGTTTCCTGCTGCAAGTGATCCTATATTTCTTTCGTAAGTGTTCGATTCACGTCCCTCTGAATGTGATTGTCAAAGTGTAGGGAATCCTTACAATAAGGGGATGGCTATCTCCGACTTCGCGATTGTGGTCTTGGCGGCCGGTAAAGGAACACGTCTGAAATCTGTTCTCGCGAAGGTGCTGCATCGAGCAGGAGGGCGTTCCCTTGTCGAGCACGTTGTGCGCGCCTGCCGGCCCCTCAAGAGCCGAGAAATTATTGCTGTCGTTGGACATCAATCAGAGGATGTGATCGCCGCAGTTACCCCGCTTGGCGCGAAGACGGCATTGCAGGAACCGCAGCGTGGCACGGGCCACGCCATGCTCGTGGCTAAGCCTGCGATTCCTCCTCAGGCAAAATTTGTTATCGTCCTGCCCGGCGATGCGCCATTAATTCGGACCGAGACCCTAGCTGCACTCGTACGCGTGCATCGCGATGCCGGTGCCGCAGCAACGATTCTTTCTGCTGAAATCAACAATCCTGCGGGGTACGGACGCATTGTGCGACGCGAGGATGGCTCGGTGACTGCCATTGTGGAGGATTCCGCACTTACTTCCGATCAGCGCGCAATTTGCGAAATCAATTCCAGCATGTACTGCTTCACGCTTGAAAAATTATGGCCCTGCCTGGACTCATTGAAGCCACAGAACGTGCACAAAGAGCTTTACCTGACCGATGCAATCGCGATGTTGCGGCAGAAGGACGAAAATGTGCAGGCCGTCGTTGTAGCCGACCCGGATGAAGTCCTTGGATGCAACACGCGCGCCGATCTGGCCGCCGCAGACGCTGTGTTTCGGCGTCGCAAACGCGCCGCTATTATGGAAGGGGGCGTCACAATCGAGATACCGGATACCGTGCAGATCGATCCCGAAGTCAACGTCGGGGCGGACACTATTCTGGAGGCGTGCGTGCAACTGCTCGGCAAAACACGCATCGGCACCAATTGCACGATTCGAACCGGCAGCATTCTAACTGACATGGTCGTCGAGGATGACGTGCTTGTGAAGCCATACTCAGTTCTAACATCGAGCCATATATCGCGCGGCGCACAGATTGGTCCATTCGCTCATTTCCGTACGGGCGTTCGGATCGAAGAAAATGCCCGTGCAGGAAATTTCGTTGAAATGAAAGATAGCGTGCTGGGCAAAGGCTCGAAAGCCATGCACCTCACCTATCTTGGAAACGCGCGTATTGGCGAAGGCACAAACATTGGTGCGGGCACGATTACGTGCAACTACGATGGCGTACACAAGTATCCAACTACAATCGGCAAGCGCGTATTTATCGGGAGCGACTCGGCGCTGATCGCTCCGGTACGTATTGGAGACGGAGCATATGTTGGCGCAGGCTCCGTCATTACCAAGAATGTTCCCGCCGACGCTTTGGGTGTCGCGCGTGGCCACCAGGTAAACAAACTAGGCTGGGCGGCCGTGCGCCGCCGTCAATTGGCTGAAAAAGTTGAAACAAGCAAAGCCCTCAAGCATAAGAAACCAAAGCGCAAACTGTCCGCTCACAAGTGAACGGGTTTAGCCTGTTTGCATTTGGAGCTATGTAAACGCTGGAATAGCGCATCCACCCGTGACTGGATGACAGCCCACAGGACAACTTCAATCTCACTTCTGTTACTAACAAATTACTAGTTGACTGTCCGGCATCGAGTCCCAAATTGAAACTGTTGCTCCCAACCCATTTTGGTGATACTGTCCAGCCAAGTTCAGGAGGGACCGGTCATGGGCATATGGTTGAACTGGGGCCTCGTAGTGGGTGCAATTTCCTTCATCGTAGGTGATCTCGTTCTCGAAGTTCATACCAGCGCGAATCTTGCCATTCTGGGCATGATCATGCTGGGTGGCGGGATGCTGGGCCTGGGGCTGAATTCAGCCGCTGTGGGATTGGGCTCAACAATCGTCATGGCTCTGGTCTATATGGCCGTTCATCGCCGCCCAGGGCATATGCTTCCGAAGCGCGTTTCGGGACACTAGCGCAGGAATCGCCGGGGTTAACAATTTTTAATCAACCAAAGGACGCCATCGCGCCCGACTCGGGTGAGGTTTGGAAGAAACCTGACACTGTGCGCCTCCCTGTGCGCATTGAATACAACTGCTCGAAGGTTTAATTCAGCAAGACCTCACTATTCAACTGGCGCTTCCAATTCCACAGTCTGGTTGCAACGCACGCGCAAGACTTGCTCCCGAGTGTGTTAAAATCCCGGCCTGAGGGGAGAACGCGCGAGATGAAATTCGGTGTGGTCGTGTTTCCGGGGTCGAATTGCGACCACGACGCCTATTACGCACTCGGCCAGGTCCTACACCAGCCGGTCGAATTCATCTGGCATCGATCCGAACAGGTCGCGGGCTTTGACGCGATCGTCCTGCCCGGCGGATTTTCCTACGGCGACTACTTGCGGACGGGCGCGATTGCGCGATTTTCTCCGGTGATGCGCGCCGTTGAAAAATTCGCGCGTTCCGGTGGCCTGGTCCTGGGCATCTGCAATGGCTTCCAGATACTCTGCGAGGCAGGCTTGTTACCCGGCGTGCTGACACGCAACGCCGGACTGCGATTCATCTGCCGTCCGGTAAACATTCGCGTAGAGACCAACGATACGCCGTTCACTTCAGGCGCGGTCCCCGGCCAGGTGCTGCAAATTCCAATTGCACACGCGGATGGAAATTATTTTTGCGACAAGGAAACGCTGGCCGAACTTGAGGGCAATCGGCAAATTGTGTTTCGCTACACGACGTCCGATGGGCGCGAGGAGCCGGCGGCGAATCCCAATGGTTCGCTGGCGAATATCGCGGGCGTCTGCAATCGTGAGCGTAACGTGATGGGCCTGATGCCGCACCCGGAGCGCGCGGTTGAAGCAGCGCTCGGCTCGGAAGACGGCCTGGTGATCTTTCGCTCGCTGATTCAATCGTTCACGCGGCAGGCAACAGTTTCGGCTTAATGAAATGGTTTTTTGCCGCAATCTTCCTGCGCGGCAGGTTTGCTTGAAATAGTAGGGGCACGCCATGACGTGCCCCTACGGAGTTCTCGGCACATTCGACATGCTCGATACTGAAATCAAAGTTACTCTGGAACTGGCGGCAGAGCACGGCCTCACCGCTGAAGAGTACGCTCGCATCCAGAAAATTCTCGGGCGCGATCCGAACTTCACCGAGCTGGGCATTTTCAGCGTGATGTGGAGCGAGCATTGCTCCTATAAGTCGAGCAAGTTCCACCTGCGCCGCCTGCCGACACGTGGCGCGCAGGTATTGCAAGGCCCCGGCGAAAATGCGGGCGTCGTCGATATTGGCGACGGTCTGGCGGCCGCTTTCAAGATGGAGTCGCACAATCATCCGAGCTACGTCGAGCCGTTCCAGGGCGCTGCAACAGGAGTTGGCGGCATACTTCGCGACATTTTTACGATGGGCGCGCGACCGATTGCCGTGCTCGATTCCTTGCGCTTCGGGCCCATCTCCTCAGGCGCTTCAGCAAAAAACGGTGAGGTGACCGACGCCGAAACCATCGCGAATAACCGCCGCATTCTCGACGGCGTGGTGCGCGGCATCGCGCATTACGGAAACTGCTTCGGCGTACCGACAGTCGGCGGCGAGGTGCAATTTGAATCGGGCTACTCCGCGAACCCGCTGGTGAATGTTCTCGCACTGGGTATCGCCAAAAAAGAAGATTTATTTTTCGCAAAGGCTCGCGGCACAGGTAATCCTGTAATTTACGTGGGCGCAAAAACCGGACGGGATGGGATTCACGGTGCTTCACTGCTCGCCTCAGCCGAATTCACCGAAGAATCGCAGCAGAAACGCCCTAACGTGCAGGTGGGCGATCCGTTCATGGAGAAGCTGCTGCTCGAAGCGTGCCTCGAAGCCATGCAAACCGGCGCCGTCGTGGCAATTCAGGACATGGGCGCGGCAGGACTCACCAGCACGTCGTGTGAAATGGCATCGCGCGGCGGCCTGGGCATTGAAATCGAGTTGGCGCGAGTGCCGCAGCGCGAACCGGGCATGACGCCATACGAAATGATGCTCAGCGAGTCGCAGGAGCGCATGCTTCTGGTGGCCGAGCGTGGTCGCGAACAGGAAGTCCTCGCCGTATTTGCCAAATGGGGCCTGGACGCCGTGGAAATCGGCCGCGTCACCGATGACGGCCTGGTTCGCGTGCTGCATCACGGACAGATTGCCGCCGAAATTCCAGCGCATCCGTTGGCCGAAGAAGCTCCGGTCTACCAGCGGCCGATCTCCGCGCCTCCGCCAGTCGCAAAAGAAAATCTTGTTTCATTCGGCGCTGCCGGTGCAGGCCTTACTGAAAATTTCCGAAAATTACTTGCGGCTCCGGGCATCGCCTCCAAGCGCTGGATCTGGGAGCAGTACGATTACATGGTCCGCACCAATACGATTGAAGTCCCAGAGGCAGGCGATGCGGCCGTCGTGCGAATCAAGGGCACGAAGCGAGCGCTGGCTCTTTCCAGCGATTGCAACGGGCGCTGGTGCCGGCTCGATCCGTTCGTCGGCGCTCAGCTGGCCGTGGCCGAAGCGGCGCGCAACGTAGCCTGCTCAGGCGCGAAACCCATGGCAGCAACCAATTGCCTCAACTTCGGCAATCCGGAAAAGCCCGAAGTGATGTGGCAATTCAGCCAGGCCATCGACGGCATCACTGCGGCGTGCACGGCGCTTGAAATTCCAATCACCGGCGGCAACGTTAGTTTTTATAATGAAACGCTCGGCCGTTCCATCGATCCAACGCCTGTTCTCGGCGTGCTCGGTATGATCGAAGATGCGACACGCGCGCTGGGCATGGCGTTCCGCGCCGAAGGCGATGTGATTTTACTGCTCGATGGCCTGAAGAAAGCGGCAAGCGATGCGCAAACAACCGCCCGCGAATTTTCCTCGTCCGAATATGCGCGCACGATTCACGGAGTCATCGCCGGCGCCCCTCCAGCAGTCGATCTCGACGCAGAAAAGCGTCTGATCACCGCGCTGGTTGCCTTAGCCAGCGACGGCGCTTTGCAGTCCGCACACGATGTAAGCGACGGCGGCATAGCGGTAACGCTCGCGGAATCCTGCTTCGCCAGCGACGGACTTTCTACAAAGATTTCGCTTACAAGTGATGATCCGGACGAAGCAGCGCTGTTTGGAGAGCGCGGCGCGCGCGCCGTCGTATCGGTTACGTCTTCAAACCTTGCCCGCGTACTCTCACTTGCGGCACAATATGGAGTGTCAGCCGCCGAAATTGGCAGCGTCACCCGCGGCGATTTCCGCATCGAACTAAATGGCAAGACAGTCGTCAGCGCAAACGTCCCCTCCCTCGCCGACGCCTGGTCTGGAGCATTGGAACGGCTCCTGATGGACAACGATTTCCGAAAGGCACAATGAGCGGCTTCATTGAAATCGATAACGACCGTTTTCATGACCATTGCGGCGTGTGCGGAGTCTTCGGGCGGCCCGAGGCGGCCAAGCTCGCGTATCTGGGCCTGTACGCGTTGCAGCATCGCGGCCAGGAATCCGCCGGAATCGTTTCGAGCGATGGACGTGAACTTCATCTGGAAAAAGGAATGGGCCTGGTGGCGGATATTTTCCAGCCTGAGGTCCTCGCCCGGCTTCCCGGTGACATGGCTCTGGGCCACACTCGCTATTCCACCGCTGGCGACACTTCGCTGATGAACGCGCAGCCGATGGTCGTCGACTGCAACAAGGGAAAGCTCGCTCTCGGGCACAATGGCAACCTACCGAGCGCGGCAAAATGGCGACGCACGCTGGAACATCGCGGCTCGATCTTTCAATCCACCAGCGATACAGAAGTAATCGTGCATCTGGTGGCGCGCAGCCAGGCGCGAAATCTTTCCGGCGCGCTCGCCGACACGCTCAATCAAGTGGAGGGCGCATATTCGCTCCTGGTGATGACGCGTGACGAAATGTATGCGCTGCGCGATCCCCGAGGATTTCGTCCGCTCGCGCTCGGCAAGCTTGACGGCGGGTGGATCGTCGCCTCGGAAACCTGCGCATTCGATTTGATTGGCGCGACGTATGTACGCGACATCGAACCCGGCGAGATGCTGCGCATCACGCGAAAGGGAATCGAGTCCCTGCGCTTTGCAGCGGAAAAGCCGCTGCAGCATTGCATTTTCGAGCACGTCTATTTCGCGCGACCTGACAGTCTGGTGTTCGGACGCGTGGTGGTACAGAGCCGCGAAATGCTGGGCCGCCTGCTTGCGCGCGAACACCCCGTTCCCGCCGATCTGGTCGTCCCTGTACCCGATTCCGGCGTCCCCGCAGCGCTGGGTTACGCGGAAGAATCCGGCATTCCATTCCGAATGGGTCTGATTCGCAATCACTATGTGGGCCGCACGTTTATCGAGCCGCAGCAATCGATCCGCGATTTTGGCGTGAAGCTGAAACTGAATCCGGTACGCGGCTTGATCGAAGGCAAGCGCGTGGTGCTGGTGGACGATTCCATCGTGCGAGGCACCACCAGCCGCAAAATTGTTCGCCTCGTGCGTGAGGCGGGAGCGAAAGAAGTCCACATGCGCATCAGTTGTCCGCCTACGATGTCACCGTGCTATTACGGCGTGGACACGCCGACGCGCGAGGAATTGATCGCAGCGGACGATTCGCGAGCGCGCCCTCGGCTCACCGAAGCGGAGACGGAGGCGTTCGAAGGGAAGCTCGATCCGCGCCGGCGCACGGTCGAGGAAATCCGACGGTATCTGGAAGCCGATTCGCTGGGTTACGTTTCCCTGGAAAATTTGCGCCGCGCAGTGGACGATACGCGCGGTAATTTCTGCACGTCCTGTTATACGGGAGTGTATCCCGTGGATGGCTCGCAGGCCGAACTCGATCAACGCGCGACGGAACCAGAGGAACAACTCGTCGCGGAAATTCAGGCGGTGCCAAATGAACGGTGAAGAAACGCTCCCGGTGGCTGAGGAGCCGAAACAGGAAATCGCAAAACCCGATATCGGAAAAATTATTTTGCGCGAGGCGTTGTCCTGGCTGTGGGTGATTCTCGCATTCCTGTTCATCACGGGAACGATTGTCCAGGCGCGCGTAATTCCTTCCGGCTCGATGGAGCGAACGCTCCTGGTCGGCGACCACCTGCTGATGAGCCGCCTCGGTTATGACGCCGAAGTCCCGATGACGCAACTTCACATGCGCCTGTGGCGCGACCCGCATCGCCAACAGATCATCGTCTTCCGCGCCCCCTTGCCCGAGAATCCCGATTACATCAAACGGCTGATTGGCATGCCCGGAGACCAATTGGAGATTCGCGAAGGCGTCGTGTACATCAACGGCAAGAAACTGGACGAACCATACCGCGCCGCACCACCCAATCCCGTCGATAACTACGGTCCCGTTACGGTTCCGGACAAGGAATATTTTATGATGGGTGACAACCGGGACGATTCCTACGACAGCCGCTATTGGGGATTCGTGCCGCGAGCGAATATTATCGGCACGCCCGTGATGGTATATATGTCGATTGACGCGCCCGGAGAAGCCTGGGATCCCGGGCACATTCGCGACCGGATGTTCACGTATGCCAGCGTTTTTATTCACCCGAGCATTGTGCGCTGGCGCCGCATCTTCAAGATGTTCTAATCCAGCAGGAGCGCGCCGAACGGCTCCTCTCGCCACGGCAGAAAGAGATCGTCATTCATGGATTACGCCGAAGCCGGTGTGAATATTTCTCTCGCGGATCAAGCCAAGCAGCGCATCCGGCGCCTGGCTTCGCGCACGTTTACGAAGGGTGTGATCGGAGGCATCGGCTCATTCGGAGGCTTATTTGCGCTGGATAAAAAGTGGCGCGAACCGGTGCTGGTCTCCAGCGCGGATGGCGTGGGCACAAAACTGAAGATCGCTTCGGCTCTGGGAATCCACTCGACAGTTGGTGGCGATCTGGTAAATCACTGCGTTAACGATATTCTCACCCTCGGCGCGGAGCCGCTATTTTTCCTCGATTATCTGGCCATGGGCAAGATGGATCCGGACATTGTCGAACAATTGGTGGAAGGAATGTCGCGCGCCTGCCATTCCGCCGGGTGCGCCCTCATCGGTGGCGAGACCGCTGAAATGCCTGGCTTCTATACCCCGGGAGAATACGATCTTGCAGGCTTCATCGTCGGCGTGATGGAGCGTGCGAGCGTGAAAAAGACCAGCGCTGTGAAGCCCGGCGATTTGCTTCTGGCATTGCCCTCCACCGGGCTGCACACCAACGGCTATTCGCTGGCGCGCAAGCTGGTCTTCGAACAGGCAGGCTTGCAGGCGGAAACTTATGTTGCAGAGGTCAGCAACAAGATCGGCGCAGAATTATTGCGACCGCACCGTTGCTACTGGCCGATGTTGAAGACCACAGTCGGCAAAGGCTGGCTTTCTGCCATGGCCCACATTACCGGCGGAGGCATCACCGAAAATTTGCCGCGCGTGTTGCCGCGCGGCGTGCAGGCGGAAATCGAGCTGGGCACGTGGCCCGTGCTGCCGATCTTTTCCTATCTTGCGACGCTGGGCAAGCTCGAACGGGACGAACTGCTGCGAACGTTCAACATGGGCGTGGGAATGATTCTGGTCGTGCCGGTTGAAAATCACCGTGCCGTGGAATCCGAATTGAAGCGTCGCCGCGAAAAGTTCTTTCGCATCGGCCAGATTCGCCGCTCGGACCCGCGAAAACCACAGGTCGCTTATACGGGCAAGCTGCCGTTGTAAGACAGCTTTTCTCTGAATTTTCGAGCATGGTACGATTTGTGGGCCATGAAAACCGTGCTCTTGCTTCTCTGTTCCAACATCTTCATGACCATCGCGTGGTACGGGCACCTGAAATACCGCAAGGCGCCGCTTTTCGCCGCAATCGTCGTGAGCTGGATGATCGCGTTCTTCGAGTACTGCTTCCAGGTTCCCGCGAACCGCATCGGTTACGGTGAATTCACGGCGTTCCAACTGAAAATCATCCAGGAAGTGATCACGCTTTGCGTGTTCGTCGTATTTGCGTGGATGTATCTGGGCGAAAACATCAAATGGAATTACGCCGTTTCATTCCTGTTCATGGTTGGCGCGGTGACATTCGCATTCTGGGGCAAACTGTAAGTTTCGGTCCCCGGTTGGATGCGCCGCGCGGTTGTGCTAACGTATTTTTCTTATGTCGCATCGCATTGGAGTGCTGTTATCCGGTCGTGGATCCAATTTTGAGGCGTTGGCGGACAGCATCGCGGCCGGAAAAATTCCAGGCACGGAAATCGTCATCGTCATCAGCAATCGCGAAGATGCCCCGGGGCTGAAGAGGGCCGCCGAGCGCGGGATTCGGGCACAAGTGATTCAGTCGAGGGGATTGCAGCGCGAAGTCTACGATCGACTGGTCGTTGCGGAATTGAAGCGCGTAGGTGTCGAATTAGTTTGCCTCGCCGGATTTATGCGCCTGCTGTCGCCGCACTTTGTCGCCGCGTTCCCGCAACGAATTTTGAATATTCACCCGTCGCTGCTGCCATCGTTTCCGGGCCTTGAGGCGCAACGGCAGGCGCTTGAATATGGCGTAAAGTTCAGCGGCTGCACCGTGCATCTGGTAGATGAAAACCTAGACGCCGGGCCGATCCTCGCGCAGGCCATCGTGCCTGTGCGGGATGAAGACACGGACGAAACGCTTTCCGCGCGAATCCTCGCGGAGGAACATCGCATTTACTCTGACGCTGTGCGCCTGATTCTATCGGGAAAATATCGCATCGAGGGACGCCGGGTGATTGCGCTGGCAACTCAACCATGACGAACAATCAATTCAAGCCGGTGGACGAGCAGATCGCCTACCTGCGCAAGGGCGCGGCGGAGATTATTCGTGAAGAGGATCTGCGCCTAAAACTCGAAGCGTCGTCCAATACTGGAAAGCCTCTGCGCGTAAAGCTGGGCGTGGACCCCACCGCGCCAGATCTGCACCTCGGCCACACCGTGGTCCTGCGAAAGCTGAAGCATTTTCAGGACCTGGGCCACACGGCAATTTTTCTGATCGGCGACTTCACGGCGATGGTCGGCGACCCGACGGGCCAGTCCGAAACGCGCCCGCCGTTGACGCGCGAGCAAGTAGACGCCAACGCGAAGACGTATCTCGAACAGGTTTACAAAATTCTTAGCAGGGAAAATACAGAAGTTCGCTACAACTCCGAGTGGCTCGGAAAACTCTCGGGACACGACATGATTCACCTGTGCGCGCACTATCGCCTGGCGCGCATGCTCGAACGCGAGGATTTTCGCTCGCGCCTCGCCGGAAATCTGCCGATTTCGGTTCACGAGCTGCTTTACCCGTTGCTGCAAGCCTACGATTCGGTCGCGCTCCACGCCGACGTCGAACTCGGAGCCACCGAGCAGAAATTTAATTTGTTGGTGGGCCGCGAAATTCAGCGGGAATACGGTCAGCCCTCGCAGGTGGCGCTGACGATGCCGATCCTGGTGGGACTCGACGGCCAGCGCAAAATGTCGAAGTCGCTCGGCAATTACGTGGGCATATCTGAAGCTCCGTCAGAAATGTTCGGCAAGCTAATGTCCCTGTCGGACGAAATGATGTGGCCGTATTTCGACTTAGTAACCGACCACACACCTGTGGAGATCGCCGAACTTTCCGCCAAAGTAAAATCCGGCGCGGCGCATCCGATGGACGTAAAGATGTCACTGGCGCAGGAAATTATCGCCGGATTTCACGGGGTCAACGCAGCAGCCAAAGCAGCATCTGAATTTCAACGTATCTTCCGAGACCGAGAAGCTCCGGAAGAAGCGCCAGTACGCAAGATCGCGGCAGGGGAGATGAAACGCCTGACGGCGCTATTGGTGGAACTCTCTCTTGCAACTTCACGGAGCGAAGCGGATCGACTCGTAAAGCAAGGTGGCGTGGAATTGGACGGCGAGCGCATCTCTGACGTAAAGATGGAAGTGGACCTCACCAAACCCCGCGAGTTTCTACTCCGGGCCGGGAAGAAGAAGTTCCTCCGCATCGTGGCGGAATAGGCTCGCTCGCTTGTTCTCCACGGTTTTAAGTTGTCATTCCATTCACGGAGAACGTTCTCGGTGAACCGAGGGCCCGTTTTTGGCCCGAGGAATCCCTCTTTCTTTTTGTATGCACCAGGAAAAAACCCGGAGAGATTCCTCACTCCGTTCGGAATGACAACTATTTTGATGGTTCTTAACGAAGACGGTTTCTAATCTTCTCTCGGTGGAAACGCTCGGCTGAAAATCCAAGCCGCGAGTCCAACCACCACAAACGCCATAACGCTGCCTTCAGGCCCCACCGTGCCTCCGGTGAGCCAGACTGGCCCGTGAAACGACGAATTCAGCAAATGCCCGGACACCACAATCCCGCTATTCGGCACCGAAAATAAAAACGTCTCGCCCCAATCGAAGGAAGCATGCAGTCCAACCGCGAACCACAAATTGCCAGTCCGCCGCAGCGTGAGGCAAAAAAACATTCCGATCGCAAATACGCTCAATGCACCCACTTTATCTTCACCACTATTGCCGAGATGAAACGCGCCAAACACCGCCGATAACATTGTGGCCGCGGGCCAGAACTCGATTCCTGAAGCCAGCGTGAATTGCGTGTAGCCGCGAAACAGGAACTCTTCCAGGAATCCCACGCACAGAAACACCAAACCCCAAACCGCTGCGTAGCTCCAAAGCCTCGAGCCATGAAGAGCCAGTTCGCCGAAGGAAAATCCCCCAAGCGATCGGATCAACAGGATCATCCCCGCGATCATCGCTAGTCCCCAGACAGCGCCCTGCCAGAAACGCGCCCCGAAAGCCTCAGCGCCCGGCAGGCCGTATGCCCCGAAGCGGCGGCCTTCGAGGAAACCCAGTATGGCGGCGGCAGCGAACGCGGCGAACAGCAGGATGGCTTCCTGTGCGAACAACCCACCTGCAGTGGGATCGGCACGGGATACCTGTGGAACGTGCAGCAAAACAGCTGCATAAATTCCAGCAGTAGCAGACACCCCAAAACAAACGAAATAAATCGCAAGCCGCCATCCGGCCCGCAGTTCGCTCTCGTTCCAGAAAACAGGTCCGACGCCATTGAGCGCGCCTGCAGGCGGTGTCAGCAGAGATTTCCTGGATGAAGTTATTGAGTGGCCCAACTCAGGATCCACGGTCACTCCGGTTCACCATGTTCCGCCAGCCGTTTCAAGCGCAACAGGTAATCCTGATTGCGCCGCGCCACCGCGTGGCGCGTCACCAGCCAATCCATCGCCTTGCCGAGAAGGCCGGGCATCGTGTAATCGCTGCGCATTCGAACGACGGTCTTTGGCGCACCGGTTGTGGGTGCTCCCACTCGCTCCAGTTCCCACCGCTCTTTGCCCTTCACGCCATAGCGGTCTTCAAAACGCCATTCAAACAGGCGCGCTTGCTGCAATGCAGTCACGACAGCCGTGTGCGAAACCTCGCGTTTTCCCAAATGCCCGGTCACGCGCACTTTTTGCGAGACGGCAAAGTCCGAAGCTCCACCCTGCACTTCCAGGCATGCCTCCATCTCCGCGCCATACCAGTAGGGCATGCGTTGTGGGACAAAGAACGCAAACACAATTTCAGCCGGGGCCGCGACTTGAATGGATGTTTCGATATGTGCCATAGTTCCCGGGGGTTCGCCGTACTACCGCCCCTCGCGCGAACGGCCATATCCCCCGAAGTAATAGCGCGCTCCAATCGTAGTGTACAGGCCATAAGGCCCCGCGGTGCTGAGATCGGCAAGACCTACGTTGTGGTTGTAGCGCCCGAGCCAGTCCACCTGATGCTGGGTGACGCGGAACTCGAAATTCTTGGGCAACTCGATGCCGACTCCGACGGCGCGCTCAAACGCGATGGGCGCCATCGACGCCGAGTACTTGAATTGCGGGACATTATTCCCAAACGAAAAGGTAGGCGTGAAGAAAACGAAGACGTGGCGCGCGAAGGTCTTCCCGAACGGTTGAATTTCCAGGTATCCACTCCACAGATAGCGTGCGTAGGCATTGCATGTAGAGGCGGCTCCGCCAGCGGCGATGATTACCGTTGACGTCGGATTGCAGCGGCCCAGATCAGGCTCATTGTGCGGCGGCGCAAACTCGAAACCCACGTATCCGCGCACCCAGTCGTGAGGGAAGAACATCCGGCCTTCAGGGACACCCCAGGATGTGGGCTTGGCAGCAGGTGTAGCAGGAGCAGCTTCGGTCGCCACCGCCATTGTGCCAACGGCCTCCTGTGCGAATGCTGGAATGCCCACGAACACAACCAGCGCGAACAGCAACATCACGGTCTGTCTGATTCGGTTTCTCAACGCGTTTCTCCTTTTAGTTCCGGCGTAATTTCGTCCGGTTTATTCAGTTCGTTTTCACAAATTCAGGCGCGCGGCCCTGTGCCCACGGATCGTAGGTTTGAGCGAAGCGCATGCGCTCGTCCAGCGGCGGATGATCGTAGAACCAAAATTTGACAGCGGCAGAGGGATTCGGCTCTTCCAGATCCACCTCGCCCAAAACCTGGAAGGCGTGCGCCGCCACTACCGGCGCATCGGGCACCAAACCATGAATCACTTCGAGCCCATACTGATCGGCTTGATGCTCCAGGTGGCGGCTATAAACATTCGAAATCGGCGTGAACAGGAAACCGAACACGGTGACCAGCAGAATCAGTGCGGGCAGCGAGGCAAGATCGTCCACGCCGCGAATCGACCAGCTTTCGCCCCACCGCGCAAGCATCCAACGCAAAATGCGATACGCAAGAAAGAGGAAGGCCAGCAGCACTGCACATGAAAAAAGGATGCCGTTGCGAACGTGTCCCAAAACGTAGTGGCCCATTTCATGGCCGAAGACAAAAAGTATTTCGTCTTCCGTCATGCGCTGAATAGACGTGTCCCACACCACCACGCGTTTGGTCGCGCCCAGCCCGGTGGCGTAGGCGTTTACCGATTTCAATTTTGAGCTGGCGTTCATCTCAAAGATGCAGTCCTGCGGAATCTGCAGGCCTGCGCGATGAATTACAAGTTCGATGCGCTCGGTAAGATGCGGCTGTGAATTCGCCAGCGGCGTGAATTTGAAAAAGATCGGCTCGACGATCAGCGGCTCCGCCACGGCCGCCAGAATAATCAACGGCACTGCGACCACCCAAAAATAGAACCACCAACTGCGCGGGCTTTTGCGAATGACGGCGTACAGAATCCAAACCACCAGGATGCCAATCACTGCCGTCACGCCCTCGCCTTTGGCCCAATCCACCAGCCACGATCCCCAGCTCTGAATCGATTGCTGATGCTTCAAAGCCAGCCGGTGCCCCCAGATCGCAGTCGGCAGGCTCAGAACGTCGATGGTAAGCAGAATCAGAGGAACGAAAACGATGGCTTGGACGAAGCTGTTGCCGCCGGCACGCGCCGCTAAGTCGCGAAATTTCGAAGCAACACGCAACTGCAGCAGCAGAACCAACAGGAGCACGCCGTAGGCAGTGTCCAGAAAATAAAGCTCGTGCCGCGCGCTGGCGTAGGCGATCGCCTGCGCCTCCTGTGCGGGAGAAAGCGAGTACCCCTGGACTTGCCCAGTTTGATTCGACGGCGGAGGGGATGCCTGCGATATTTGCTGTGCGAAACCTGCGGCAGGGGCGCCCAACAGCGCAGCGCCCGCAAATACGAATAAAGAAAAACACAGCGCGATGCGAATCTTTCGACGGTTCAATCGAATTCCCCTAAGTGAGGGCGAGCCAGCCCCTGATGGCAGCGCGCGGAGTATGATGCAACAGGCCGCATGTGCGCAAGAGTTGCGTCTCCGGCTTCCGTCTGCCCTGGATTTAAGCCGGGTGCCGCGTCTTCAGCGCGTAGTTGCGCGCCGCGCCAACCGTCGCCGCGCTGAAATGAACGATGGAAGTCCACCGCTCGAGCCGGTGATGCCCGGTGCGATGAAACAGGTAAGAGACGCCGATGGAAGCCGCCGTTGCGGACGCTTCAATTCCGCCAAACAGCGGATGGTTATCCACAATCGAATTGGTCAGGAAGATCTCGTCCACACCGCGCCGCCGCAGGTTCAGCGTCGACGAGTAATCCAGCGCGCGTCCGGCCCCCACGGCGGCAAATAGCAGATCATTCTCGCGGTCCCAGAAACGGTGGGTGGTCTGCGTCGTAGGCGCCTGGGGCGCGGCGGGGAGCTCAGCCGATATCTTCGTCAGGTCGGCCGACGGCAGCGGTTCGGCCCGCAGTTGTTGCGCTTGCAGCGGGCTCGCGCCGACCGTGCCGAGAAGCGTAAGCAGAAAGTACCAACCCCTGGCCCTCATCCGATAATTGTCCTCCCTTTCAACAAGAAACAGTCGCGCGCGTCCGAAAAAAAATTCTGCGGAAACCCGAGCGCATTGTAAAGAGCCATCGCCTACATCACTGAGGATCGAATTGCAGTGAAAAAACCGGAAGGACGCCACCGTTTCGGCTCATGGTGCAGGTTGCACCTGTGCCTTTCGCAACCCGACCACTAGATATTGTATCTTTCCTCTTGACACCACAAGCGACTCGCCGCAGAATCCCCGCAAGTTTGCGATTCATTTCCGGCTCAGGGGCCGGATGGAAAAAGATTCCAACTGTTTTCACAAGTGCGGGCTCTACTTGGAGCCCGCCGGAATAAAGAGAGGAAAAACGTGCAGTATTTGCCGGGTTGGACTGTGCAGTGCATCAATCCCGAATGCCAGGCCCGCGGCCACTGGCTACGTGTCAGCGTCTCCGAAAGCGAACTGTGCAGCAACTGCCATTCGCCACTTCATAACGTACCACCGCCGCTGGCGCCGCGCCTGCGGATGCGTCCTCGCTCGCTCGGCACCTACCGTCCGATCGGTCGACCGCCTGGCCGTCCTCGGTAACTGCCGCAGCAGAGCTCCTTGGGCCGCTCGTCCCGTCCCGCATACCCAACGGGGCGAGCCGTCCCCGCAGGATTTTTCTCCCCGTAATGATTCGTAGCGAATCTCAGTCGTAAATGATCCTGGGTTGGTAAGCAACTTGTGGAACCTGGAATTGAGCCCTGGGAACGCCAATCTCCCGATTGGCGTCAGTGCCGGGGCGCAAACCGCCAATCGGGACCTTGGTGTTCCCAGGCACCCCACAAAAAGGGAGAGCGGCCGGTCGGGGAACCGGCCGCCCGGGGCTTGGGCCTTACTCGGAGGAAGTCTGTTGCCGAAGTTACCCGGACCTATGCAGGGTCCCTGATAACTTCAACCACGCGACCATTCTGCAATCCAGCCCTGCCCGCGTCTATGGAACTAGAGGCACATTTGTAGCGGTACTGTCGTACTGTGCGATCACACCCCCAAATCCGGAATATTCTCCAGCGCGTCGTTGAACCGGTTGGTGAAATTCGCCACGCAGATCACCAGGGTCAACTCGACTATTTGGCCTTCGTCGTAAAATTTGTTCAATTCCCCTAGCTCCGGCGTGCGAATTCCGGCGGCCCCGCGGGTGACGCGGTCGGCGTATAGGATCGTGGCCTTTTCCTTGTCATCAAATAGCGGGCTGCGCTGGTAGAACGGCAGCGCGGCGACCTGCTCCTCGGTGACGCCGGCGCACTTGGAAGAGGCAATGTGCGCGCGCGTGCAGTATTCGCAGCCGTTGACCATCGACGCGCGCAGGTATGCCAGTTCCTTGTATTTCGCCTCGACGGTACCCTGATTCACGATGGCCTTGAAGAGCGGCAGAAATGTTTGCAGCACGTCGGGGCGGTGCGCCATGGCCGCAAAAATGTTCGGCACTTTCCCGGAGCGCGCAGCGAGCTTTTCGAAAATCTCCTGTGCTTGCGGCGAGGCTTGTTCCTTGGTTAGCGGATTCACAATTCCCATGAATGGTCTCCTTTGTTCGGCCTTGTGGCAGGTCGTTTTATTCCCGCGACAGTCTAGCAGGATGGGGAATGATCATGAAACTAGGCACGCGATGCGCCCGGACTATTGAACGCCCAATCCACGCGTGTTAGCCTACGCTCAGCTAAGCCCTTCCAATCTGCTCTCGGCAACTGGGGAACCACTCATGGCGTCTCCGGCACGGCAATTTGACGCGGTTGCGGACGTGGATCGTCTGCTCGATGTGGTGCGCGAGTTGCTCGCTGAACTGGGACACCAACCGGCGCTCGCGTCGGTGTCTCCGTCAGCGCATTTGGAGCGCGAGCTGGGCCTGGGCAGCCTGGAGCGCGTCGAATTGCTGCTGCGGCTGGAGAAAGCCTTCGGAACGCGACTGGACGACAGGGTACTCGCCGAGGCAGATACCGTTCAGGACCTGATTGTCGCGCTGGGCGCCGCGAATCCGGCGACCGCCGTTCCCAATCTGCGTCGGGATCTCACAATTCATCCTGCGAAAATTTCTCCCGAAGGCATTGCAGAGGGACTGCCCGGTGCGGAAACATTTCAAGACGTGCTGCGCCATCGCGGGCGCGCAGATGCCGCGAAAACGCACCTGATTTTTTTCGAGGATGAAGGCGAAAGTCCCGCGCTGACGTTCGGCGAGCTTCTTGCCGGGGCCGAGCGCGTGGCGGCTGAGCTGGCGGAGCGTGGAATCGGCCGCGGTGACAACGTGGCTATCATGCTGCCTACCTCGCGCGATTTCTTCCTCGTCTTTGCAGGCATCCTGCTTGCCGGGGCGACACCCACTCCAATCTATCCTCCGTTTCGCGCTGACCGCATTGCAGAGTACGCGGAACGCCAATCGGCGATCCTGGCCAACGCGGGCGCGCGTTTGCTGGTCACTTTCCGGGAAGCCGAGCATGTCGCCAAGCTGCTTAAGCCGCGCGTGGCTTCGCTGGAGGGAGTTGCGACGGCCACCGCGTTGATCGAATCCCGCGCCGCTGCGCCGCTCGGCGCTCAGTTGCATTCGCGCGGCGACGATCTGGCGCTGCTGCAATACACGTCGGGCTCGACGGGCAATCCCAAGGGCGTCATGCTATCCCACGCGAATCTGCTGGCGAATGTCCGCGCGATCGGCGACGCGCTGGCCGTTCGATCGGACGATGTGGGAGTCAGTTGGCTGCCGCTTTACCATGACATGGGCCTGATCGGGGCGTGGCTGATGCCGCTCTACTTCGGTATGCCGGTCGTTATCCTCTCGCCGCTCGCGTTTCTGGCGCGGCCTGCGCGCTGGCTTCGTGCTTTTGACCGCTATCGTGGCACGATAGGCGCTGCGCCGAATTTTGCCTACGAGCTGGCTGCCACAAAAGTTTCCGATGCCGATCTGGAAGGACTCGATCTTAGTTCGTGGCGGGCGGCGCTGAATGGCGCCGAGCCCGTTCTACCCGCAACCCTCGATCGTTTTGCGAACCGCTTTGCGCGCAACGGCTTTCGGCGTGAAACATTGTTGCCGGTCTATGGCCTGGCCGAGTCTTCGGTCGCCTTGGCGATTCCGCCTCCGGGGCGCGGTCCGCGAGTGGACCGCGTCGAGCGCGCCACGTTCGAACGCGAAGGCCGCGCGGTTCCGTCGTTAGGCGAATCGACTGGTGAAGATACCGATGTGATCTCATTCGTATCCGTGGGCAACGCGATTCCGCGCCACGATGTGCGCATCGTGAACGACCGGGGAGAAGACGCAGGCGAGCGGGAAGAGGGCCAACTCTGGTTTCGCGGCCCGTCCGCGACGCACGGCTATTACCGGAACGAGTCCGCGACGGCAGCACTGTTTCCTGCGGGCGCGGCCGAGGGATGGATCAACTCCGGCGACCGCGCGTACCGGGCCGAGGGTGAGTTTTACATTACCGGACGCGTGAAAGACATCATCATCCACGCGGGGCGGAACCTCTACCCGCACGAAATCGAAGACGTGGTGGCGCAGGTGTCGGGCGTGCGCAAAGGTTGCGTGGTCGCGTTCGGCGCAGCCGATCCTATGACGGGTACCGAGCGTCTTGTCGTGGTCGTGGAAACTCGCGAGCGCGATCCCGCAGCTAAGGGGCGGATCGTCCAGGCCGTAACCGCGCAGGTTTCCAGCTCGATGGGACTGCCCCCCGATGTCGTCCAGGTCGTTCGGCCAAACGCGATTCCAAAAACATCGAGCGGAAAACTTCAGCGGGATGCCACCAAGAAACGGTTTCTCTCCGGCGAACTGGGCGCGAAATCACCGCCGGCTTGGCTGCAGATCGCGCGTCTTGCAGTGGCGTCCAGTACCGGGCGAATTCGCGCGGCGATGCGTCGGGCGCTGGAGATAGCATACGGCTGCTACGCCGTCTTAGTGCTTGGCGTGCTGCTTCTCCCCGCGTGGCTGCTGGTGCTGATTGCTCCATCGCGTAAGGTCGCAGCGGGTATAACGACGGCGATGCTAAGAACGTACCTCCTGCTGGCGGGGTGGCGTGTGCGTGTGGAGGGTCGCGAACGTTTACAAGAACACACGCCTCGAATGTTCGTCTCCAATCACACCAGCTATGCGGACGTACTCGTTCTGATGGCCATCCTCGGGACGGACTTTCATTTCGTCGCCAAGAGTGAAATCCACTCCATGCCGCTGATCGGCACGTTCCTTCGCAAGCTCGGCCATTTTGCGTTTCGCCGCGAGGACTCGCGCGCGCGTTTGCAGCAAGCCAACCAAATCGAGCAGGCATTGCAGCTAGGCGAATCCGTATTCGTCTTTCCCGAAGGCACATTCACGGCGCAGGCGGGGGTGCGAGCGTTCCACCTCGGCGCATTTAAGGCCGCCATCGCGGCCCATCGCCCAATCGTGCCCATTGCGCTGAATGGAGTTCGCCGCGTGCTTCGCGATGGCACTTGGCTGCCGCGCCCGGCCCGCGTTACGGTCACCATCTGTCCGCCAATCCTCGCGAAGTCGGACGCCTCGGACTGGCAGGAAATCGTCCGCGTGCGTGACGCCGCGCGGGAGACGATTGCGCGCTATTCGGGTGAACCCCTCCTTTAATTCTTGTGCTTGTGTCCCACACTCAAAACTAATTGCTCAACCGGAAAGTCACGGTAATGGAAGTTTCGACTTCCACTGGTTCGCCATTCAGAAACGTTGGACGATACCGCCATTGCCGCACTGCATCCACTGCGGCCTGCACCAGCAATGGGTGGCCGCTCACAATTTCGAGCGCCTCGATACGCCCTTCACTGTTGATGATTGCGTGAAGCACCACCGTACCCTGCGTTCCGGTTTGCACTGCAAGAAACGGATAGCGAGGCTCAATGCGCGACACCAGTTGGGTCTGCTCCACTCCTGCGCTTACTTTTTCGACCTTCTTATCGTTCGATTTACGTGACTCAATAGAGGGGGGTTCAACCGGTAAACGTGCCGGACCAGAATTTTCGATTTCAATGGTGCCTGGCGGGTTTGAATCCAGAGGGAAATCCGGGGTTAATTCGTCGCGCGATTGCTCACCTTTGCGATTATCTTCGATATGTATCGGGACAGGAAAGCTAATTCCTGAAAATATCGTTGCGTGGCGGTCCGGGTGAAACACAGTATCACGTCGTGGGCTATGCCCCGGTCGCTGCCTTGCGATGATTGGCATGGGCAGGAAGATACGGCCAAGGTGAGGTTGAGCGACCGTGGAAATCAGGGGCGCCCCAATGAGCAGGGCGAGAACCACGGATTCGATGGCCAACGATATTCCCAGCGCACCTCGCCGCCGTCGCCGGTTACTTTCCTTCGCGGCGGAATCGCCATCGACCAAACATCGACCGAGCCCTGTTTCCGCTACAAACTCCGCATTTGCACGAGCTTTTCGATCCTCCATGGACACACCTCTCTCTTGCCGCATAACGGCTGAAGCTGGATTTCCGCTTTCGCGGATTGTAAGAAGAGGGCCCTCAATCAGTTGGACACCGGGACGAAACCAAAGTTCCCGCGTCTAATCTGATTGGAAGTGAGAAATGTGATTCGAGGCGATTGAAGCCTCTAAACGGCTGCAAATAGGCGCGTTACACTGTCAAGAGGACGGTGCACCGTTTTGACTTCTTCGAGCATCAGATAAATGTCTGGACGGGTATATTGCTGGGTGCCGGCGGCCTGCCAGAAGAAGAGGTAATTATCATGAGTCTTCATTCGAAAGAAGCTGTCGGGGTTCGTTATACGGGCCGAGCTGCATTGAACCGGGATCCGCAGGAAGATAATGTGGAGTACAACTGTCCTTATTGCGGGAAACCGGGAATGAAAGCAGCGCGGCGGACACACGATCAGTATCACTTTACCGACGGGTTTTTGCAGGATTTGCAGGGTGAAATGGCGGCATGCCGTTCGTGCCGGCATTCCCTGCGGATCGCTCCCGTCGTAATGCTCCACGATCAGGACGAGAAACGGCGATTCGAAGCGGTCTTTGCCGACGTCCTGGTTGCATCCAACAATTAATTCGGCACCGTTTACTCCAAGAAAAGGCCAGTCCGGCAATCGGACTGGCCTTTTTGGTTCATTTCTATGGCTATTTACCGCAGCAGCGTGTCCGGCTCGATGTCGTGCTTCTCGAGACCTTCGCGCAGGCGTTCGAATGCCTGATCCACGGTATCCGCGAATTCCAGAAGTTTGTAGTCGTTGCGGTTGATTGTGCCGCAGCGCAGCATGTGCTTCCAGTCGAGCACGCGGTCCCAATACTTGCGGCCGTAAATTATAATCATGTTGCGCCGTTGCAATTTGCCGGTCTGCAAGAGCGTCAGCATTTCCCAAAGTTCATCCATCGTGCCAAAGCCGCCCGGAAAAACAATCAGCGCCTTGGCCAGTTGCGCGAACCACAGTTTGCGCATGAAAAAATAATGGAACATGAAGCTCAGTTCCGGACTGATGTAATCGTTCGGGCGTTGCTCGTGCGGCAATTGAATGCTCAGGCCGATCGATTTTCCACCGGCCTCCGCGGCGCCAATGTTTGCGGCCTCCATGATTCCAGGGCCCCCTCCTGAGCAAATGACGAACCGCCGCGGATTGTCGCCGAGTGTCATCGCCCAGGTGGTGATGCGTCGCGATAATTCGCGGGCTTCTTCATAGTAGCGGGACATCTCAAGCGCTGCCTTTGCATCGCGCATCGCGTCCCGATAATCAGCCGTGCCGGAGTTTGCTTTCTTCCGCAATCTTTCCAGATTTGCGATGGCCTTCTCGCGCGAAGGAATGCGCGCCGATCCAAACATCACGATCGTGTCGCCGACCTTCTCACGACGCAGGCGCTCCAGCGGATCGATGTATTCGGTAATGATGCGAACCGGGCGCGCGGGCAGGCTCTCCATGAACACCGCATCGCGATAAGGCGGATCAATCTCCCGGCTTGGCTCCCGACGCGGTTTCAAGCTATGCGGAGGGTTTTTTTTCCTGGGTCGAGGCCGACGGCTCATGAAATCTCCCCGCAAGAATTCTGCTGCGTCCTCTGGTTCATGATGAATACTTTTTCTCCTTACGTGGCGTCCACTGGAACACTGGAAACGATTTGGTTTTTCATTCTACGCAACCACAAGATACAAATACCAGCAGCAGTGCTCTTGCATGTGCCGTCTTTGCAGCCACCCCCGTGCATGGACAACGCGAGGCGTCAAACATGCCTCTAAAAGGAGTAGACTATGTGTATGACATGGAGACAATGCTCGACACGCACCTTTGTCCTTCTCACCATCTGGATGCTGCTCTCCGCCGTGGTCTCGCGGGCTCAGGGAACGCAAGGCCCGATGACGCCCAAACCCGGTGCAACCGTCCAGAAGGCGCCCGACAGCGCCATCCGAGTCCGCGTCGCCATGGTGAATGCCCCTGTGACAGTTACCAACGCCAAGGGCGAGATCGTCCTGGACCTCAACAAAGAGGACTTCCAGGTTCTTGACAATGGCGTGCCGCAGACCATTGAGACGTTCGATCTCGGCGGGGAGCCTATCTCCGCAGTCCTTGTATTTGAGACCAGTTCGCGCATCGCGCCATTGCTGCCCATCGTTCAGAAGTCGTCAATCGTATTTACGCAGACGGTCGTCGGCCCTTCGGGCGAAGCCGCAGTTCTGGGTTACAGCGACACCGTTGACAAACTTCTGCCCTTCACCGGCGACCGCGACGCAATTCAAAAGAAAATAGAGACTCTTGCACTGGAGGCCAGCGGGGCGCGCCTCTACAATGCGCTTTCCGAAGCTGTGGGACTGCTGCGCGACCGACCTGTATCGCGGCGACGCGTGATTATCGCCGTCGGCGAATCGATGGACACCGGCAGCGAGGACAGGCTCGGCGAAGTGTTGCGCGAAGCTCAGGCTTCGAACGTGGTCATCTATTCGATCGGGCTTTCCACGTTGTCAGCGGTAGCGCGGTCAGACTCCACACAGCAAAGACCGCAGTCTACACCCCCCGGCACGTTCGGAATGCCTCCGGTACCGGGCACCGCGCAGACGCCGACCATGGAACAGCAGCAGCGCACCGGGAACATCGATCTAACACCGCTGGCGGAATGGACCGTACAGCACGCGAAGGCCGTAGTGAAGGAGAAATCGTTGGAATTGGCTGCTACAGCAACGGGAGGCCACTACGAATCCGCGACACGCGATCGCACGATCGATAAGGCAGTCGATGAAATCGGCGGGGAGTTAAATGCCCAGTACACGCTAAGCTACCGTCCGGCCAACACCGAGGCGGCAGGCTATCACAAGATTAAAATCACTGTGGACCGCATAGGAACGAAGGTCAGAACCAGGCCTGGATATTATCTCGCCCGATAGAAAAATTCGGGGATCATTCATTCGTTATCGAATTGCGCCCTAAAGATCAGTAAGAGCTGCCCATTCGCTACTTCTTTTCCTCCGACACATCCTCGTCTTCCTGAATCGATGCGGCCGCAGCGATCTTGTCGCCTTCTTCGAGGCGCAGCAGGCGCACGCCCTGCGTTGAGCGGCCCGCTTCGCGGATTTCGTTGGCGTGGACGCGAATCACCTTGCCGTATTCGGTGATGATCATCACGTCGGATTCTTCCGTCACTTGCAAGGCTGCAACCACCGGTCCGTTACGGTCGGTGGATTTTAGATTGATGACACCCTTGCCGCCGCGTGAGGTAATGCGGTATTCGGCCAGCGGAGTGCGCTTGCCAAAGCCTTTCTCGGAGACCGTCAGCATCAGCGATGTCAGCGATTCCTTGATGGCCTCGTTCTCGATTTCGTCGAGATTTTGCGTCTCCACCTTCGCTTCCTTCTTGATGATTTCGAAGTCCGGCTGCACCGGCTCCATGCCCACCAGATAATCGCCCTTGGCGAGGTCCATGCCGTTCACGCCGCCGGCGTTGCGTCCCATCGAGCGCACTTCGGTCTCGCGGAACAGGTTTGCCTGGCCATCGTGGCTGGCGAGGAAAATCATCTGCTTGCCGTCGGTGAGGTGCGCTCCGATCAGTTCATCGCCCTGATCGAGGTTGATGGCGATGATTCCGGTCGAACGAGGATTCGAAAATTCGTTCAGCGCGGTCTTCTTCACCGTGCCGTTTTTAGTGGCGAGGAAGATGAATGTGCCTTCCTGCTCGAGGTTTGTCGCTGCGACAACGGCAGTCAGATGCTCGTCTTCCTGGAATTTCACCAGGCTGGAAATCGCTTTACCGCGCGTGGCTGCCGCGGCTTCGGGAACCTCATACACCTTGAGCCAGTACACGCGTCCCTTCGAACTGAATAGCAGGATGTAGCTGTGCGCCGAGGCGACGAATAGATATTCGACAAAATCCTCGTCGCGCGTCTTCGCTCCGATGCGGCCCTTGCCGCCGCGCGACTGGTGGCGGTACACGTCCACCGGCGTGCGCTTGATATAGCCCGCGTGGCTGACGGTGATCGCCATTTCCACATTAGCGATCAGGTCTTCGAGCTTGATTTCCTCGACGCTCTCGACAATCTCGGTGCGGCGCGGGTCGGCAAACTCCTTCTGCACCTCGCGCAGTTCCTTGATGATTACGGCCTTCAGTTTCTTGTCGCTGGCCAGAATGGATTTCAACTCGGCGATCAGTTCGCGAATTTCAGCCAGTTCCTTCAGGATTTCGTCTACCGACAGCCGCGTCAGCCTGTGCAATTGCAATTCCAGGATGGCATCGATTTGAACGAAGCTCAGTCCCGCGCCTGTTTCCCCTGCGGCGCCGGCTGCCCTTACTGTATCTTCGAGAAGTCCGTACTTTTTCCGGTCGAGCCTGACGCCCTTGATGGTTTCCGCTTTCCCGCCGGCGCCCGTTATCCTGACTTCCTTATTGTCAAAAAAGTCGTGCAAATTCTCCCGGGCATTCGCGCGGCTCGAGGAACCGCGAATAATTCGGATCACTTGATCGACGTGATCGAGCGCGATGTGATATCCGAGCAGGATGTGCTCGCGCGCTTCGGCTTTGCGCAATTCAAACTGGGTGCGCCGGCGCACAACTTCAATGCGGTGTTCGATGAACAGCTTCAGCAGAGGGATCAGGCCCAGTTCGCGCGGCTGGCCGTTCACGATGGCCAGCAGAATCATGCCGAACGATTCCTGCATCTGCGTCAGCTTGAATAGGTGATTCAGTATGATTTTCGGTTCTTCGCCGCGCTTCACTTCGATCACGATGCGCATGCCATCGCGGTCGGATTCGTCGCGCACGTCGGAGATGCCTTCAATTTTCTTGTCCTGCACCAGCTCAGCGATGCGCTCGATCAGGCGCGACTTGTTCACCTGGTACGGAATTTCGGTGATGACGATGCTCTCGCGGTCCTTGGCGCCGCTTTCGATCGCTGCCTTGGCGCGCATGATGAAGCTGCCGCGCCCTTTCGTATAGGCGTTTAGAATGCCCTCCCTGCCGGAGATATATCCGGCGGTCGGGAAATCTGGCCCCGGAACGATCTTTATAATTTCCTTGAGCGACGTATCCGGCTTCTCGATCAACAGTACCGTTGCGTCGATAATCTCGCCGAGGTTATGGGGGGGAATGTTCGTGGCCATGCCGACGGCGATACCGCTCGCGCCATTGACCAGCAGGTTGGGGATCCTTGACGGCAGCACGACCGGTTCTTCGCGCGTCTGATCGAAGTTTGGAATGAAATCGACAGTTTCTTTTTCAAGATCGGCAAGAATTTCTTCGCTGATTTTTGCCAAGCGTGCTTCGGTGTACCGCATCGCCGCGGGGGGATCGCCGTCCACCGAGCCGTAGTTACCTTGCCCGTCGATCAGCGGGTAGCGCATGTTGAACGATTGCGCCAGGCGCACCAGTGTGGGGTAAATGACAGCTTCGCCGTGCGGGTGATAATTTCCGGAAGTGTCGCCGCAGATCTTCGCGCACTTGCGGTAGCCACGATTGGACGCCAGGCCCAGATCGTTCATCGCCACCAGGATGCGCCGTTGCACGGGCTTGAGCCCGTCGCGCACGTCGGGAATCGCGCGCGCCACGATCACGCTCATCGCATAATCGAGGTAAGACTTCTTCATCTCGGCCTCAATTTCGACCGGAATCATCTGTGCCTGTTTAGGTTCGTCCGCCATTTATCCGCCCTCAGTAGGGGCACGGCACTGCCGTGCCCCTACATGTTCAATATCGAATTTTGCAGATCCAGCAGCTACCGGCGAATCGCTTTTTGTGCGATGTAATCTTTCACCCCATCGAAAGCCGCCGCCGTATTCAGAAATCTCTGCGGTCCAAAATGCGCTTCCAGTTCAGCGATCAGCGAATCCCGTTCACTATCGCTCGCACATTCGATCGCGACACCGCGCTCGCTATCCGGCGCAGAGGTTGGCGTGGCGCGAAATTCGGAACAGGATAATCCGCGCAGTCCAGGTAACGTCGTCCAGGAAATCTGAAAAATCATCCGTGTGTTAGATATCCAAATTAACGACTTCCAGTGCATTTTCCTCGATGAATTTCCGGCGGCTCTCTACGTTCTCACCCATCAGCGTCGAGAAAATTTCCTCGGCGGCTGCGGCATCGTCCAGGCGCACTTTTAGCAGCGTGCGCGTTTCCGCGTTCATCGTGGTTTCCCACAGTTGCTCGGGATTCATTTCGCCCAAGCCCTTAAACCTTGTGATCGTGAAATCCTTTTTCGTGTCTTCCAGGATGTAGGCGAGCACGTCCGACGCGGTTTCCTTGACGATCTTGTCGCCGTTGCGCGTGACGGTAAACGGCGGGTTGTCCACTTCGCCGACCAGCTTGGCGGATGCGCGCAGTCGCTTGAATTCCGGCGTGGACGCAAACGCCCAGTTGATTTTTTTGTCGCCGGGCCGCGCTGTCGTGCCGGGAATCACCAGATCGTACAGGCTGTGTTCTTCGTCATAGACAATCTTTCCGTCGAGGTCGAGCTTTGCTTTATCGATGGCCCTGGACAATTTCTCGAGCGCCTTCTTGTCCTCAAAATCCGATTTCTTTTCGAAATCGCCGGCCGCCAGCAAATCCACCAGTCGCGGCTCGCGCAGCTTTCGCGCCATCTTGGCTGCGGCCATATCGTAGGCCTGCACGTTCAACAGGAATTTCGTAAGGGACGCGCCCTTGAGCAAATCGCCTTCCTTCGGTTTTACGGCGTGGTCTTCGGTCGCGCGGGACATCAGCTCGTGGTTGAATTCGTCCTCGTCGCGAATATAGCGGTCGGACTTGCCGCGCTTCACGCGATAAAGCGGCGGCTGCGCGATATAGATGTGCTCGCGCTTGATCAGCTCGGTCATATGGCGGAAGAAGAAAGTGAGCAGCAGCGTGCGAATGTGGCTGCCGTCCACGTCCGCGTCGGTCATCAGAATGATCTTGTGATAGCGCAGTTTTGAGACGTCGAAATCGTCCTTACCGATTCCGGCGCCCAGCGCCGTGATGATGGCGCGAATTTCCTCGTGGCCCAGCATCTTGTCATAACGCGCTTTCTCGACGTTTAGAATTTTTCCCTTGAGGGGAAGGATGGCCTGATATTTCCGGTCGCGCCCGCCCTTGGCCGAGCCGCCTGCGGACTCTCCCTCGACGATGAAAATTTCGCACCGCGCCGGATCGCGCTCCTGGCAATCGGCCAGCTTTCCCGGCAAGCCGCCGGAATCCATTGCGGATTTGCGACGCGTCAGCTCGCGCGCCTTGCGTGCCGCTTCACGCGCGCGGGCAGCGTCAATGCACTTTCCGACAATTTTGCGCGCCACGGTCGTGTGCTTGTCGAAGTAGTCGCCCAGACGCTCGTTGATGAGCTGCTCGACGGGCCCCTTGATGTCGCTGTTGAGTTTTCCTTTTGTCTGCCCCTCGAATTGAGGCTGCGGCAACTTCACGGAAACCACGGCCACGAGCCCTTCGCGAACATCGTCGCCGGTGATCGTGACTTCGTCCTTCTGCTCTTTAAGCATTCCAGTGGACGAAGCGAAGGTGTTGATCGTGCGCGTGAGCGCCGAACGGAATCCGGAAAGATGCGTGCCGCCATCCACCGTGTTGATCGTGTTCGCGAATGCAAACACATTTTCCGTGTAGCTGTCGTTGTATTGCAGCGCGATTTCGATTTCGACAGTGTCTTTCTTGCCTTCCATGTAAACCGGAGAATCGTGCAGTACCGTCTTGCCTTTGTTCAGATGCTTGACGAATTCGGCGATGCCGCCCGTGAATCGGAATTCGGCGGACTTATCGCTGCGTTCATCGGTCAGCGTAATTTTCAGGCCTTTGTTCAGGAAGGCCAGCTCGCGCAGGCGAGTCGCTAGAATCTCGTAGCTGTATTTGTGGGTGCTGAAGATCGAAGGGTCGGGATGAAACGTAATTTTCGTGCCGGTCTTGCGCGTCTTGCCGGTGACCTTTAATTTGGTCGTCGGCTTGCCCTCTTCGTAAGACTGCTCCCAGACTTCGCCATCGCGCCAGATTTCCAATTCCAGCTTGTCGGCCAGCGCATTGACTACGGAAACGCCCACGCCGTGCAGTCCGCCCGAAACTTTGTACGTGTCGCTGTCGAATTTTCCGCCAGCGTGAAGCACCGTCATCACAACTTCCGCAGCGGGCTTTTTCTCCGTGGCGTGCATATCCACCGGAATTCCGCGGCCGTTGTCAGTTACAGTGACGCTGTTGTCCTCGTGCACTTCGACGTTAATCTCATCGCAGTAGCCAGCGAGCGCTTCGTCAACCGCGTTGTCCACCACTTCCCAGACCAGGTGATGCAGGCCCATCTCGCCCGTCGAACCGATATACATCGCAGGACGCAATCGCACGGCTTCGAGCCCGGCAAGAACTTTAATCGATGAAGAGTCGTAGCGGTGTTCTGGTCCAGTGCCTGCTGCAACTGCTTTTTCAGCCATGTTGTGCGCGCTCCCGCGGAATTGAAGGGGAAAATTTGGTTCAACCGCCGACTTACCCTGTGATCCTCACCCATCGTTCCCGGCTTGGACTCGTAGAGTTTTTTGCTCCATCCCGTCCGGATTCCGATCGCTCGGAAGCGGGCGTGGCGAAGACTTCTTTCCTCCAGGCTCGTGGCGTCCCGCTTACCCGCCCTGATTCAAGTAAGCGATTCTGTGGCGCTACCAGCCTGGCCGACGTGCCGTTCTGGAGGAAATTTTGTGATCGTAAGACGTCGCATATTCTACCCTAAACAAGCATTTTTCTCAAGAGCAGAAAGGCTAGAGGCGCTCATATAACTCTTTTTGTTTCAGGTGATTACATTGGGGGCTACGGGATGGTCGACTCTGTCCGTGCACACTAATCAGGCAATAAATCCGATCCGGTGCTTTGGCGGAATCGGGGGGTCAAGAGCCTGCCGCAGAAGACCAAAAATGTCGCTAAATGTGATACGAAAATAATCCTCGATGCCGTCAATTTTGTACAGCAAATCGTCATGACGGGCAAACATCTCGCGGAGAAACAATCGCGTCGCAACTTCTGGCGAAATGTGGTCCAGCACCAATGTAATATGCTTTTCTGCCCATTCGTTGCGTTCTCTTGTCTCTTTGGTTTCCTTCACGGCTTGAGTTACAACCCTGGTCAGGTGGTCTTTTGCCTTCAACCCGGGCCAAGGCAGTTTTTCGTGCGTGGGTTTCGGACCTACTTGGGACAATCGAGCATTCCTCTTTATCTTCATTCCGGCATCCTTTCGAAAAACATAGTTACTCCTCTCACAGCTCCCTGAAATTCGATGTTCTAGTTTAGAACATTATTGGCCAAGACAAAAGGTACTCTTTCGACGTGGTCAAAAAACGGGCAGGCAAAAACATCATAGGCAGGCGTGTTGCTGAAGCGCGGCAAAATTGTGCGCCTGTCCTGACGCAGGACGCCCTTTCCGGGAAGCTCGCTCGACTCGGAATTCAACTCGACCGCGCGGCGATTGCCAAAATTGAAAACAACCACCGACACGTTCTCGACTATGAGCTTAAGGCTCTAGCGTATGTGTTGGGCGTTGATGCCAAGTGGCTTCTTGAGGATGGAAAGGCGTGAAGGATCCCACTTCTCAATTGCGCAATGCAACCCGACGGGCCAAGTCGGATGTGGCGAACAAGCTGGTAAGCATGTTTCTTCATGAATTGAGTCGTAGGGTCAGCCAAAAGTGGATAATCAGAGTTGACAGTCATGAATATGAGGAGCTTGTTCGAAAACTCTTCAATAATCGGTGCCCATATTGTTCTTGTAATCTCGCGGATACGGTATATGTGATTGAACATCTCGACGGCATGAATCGTTATCGGGCAGGACTCCACGTTCCGGGTAACGTATTGATGGCATGTAGAAGATGCAATAATGAAAAGCGCCGAGACGATTCGCTAAAAATTCTTTGCCTAGCAAATTCCGGCTGGGAATCATTTTTATCTCATGATAGCACCCGATGCTCGGCGTCCTGTGTTACGTGTCAATATTGGAAAAGTGTGTGGGTAAATGAGGTGGAGCGAAAAGAGCGATTGGCCGAAGGCAGGGAAAAAATTCGTTCTTTTCGCCGGGAATTTCTCGACTTTGAGCGCATTCTCCCCTCCCTCGCAGAGACCCTTCCAATACTGCTGACAAAACTTTACTCTGACTGTCAAACATTCGCTGAGACGGAAATCATGTCCCTGCTCAAAAGATTCGAAGATCTCTCAGAAACCAGAATCTAGGAGTGAAAGCCTACGGTGAGAGCATAGCGAAGTTGCCCCCCAAAATGCCTCAAATCCGCATCGGCATAATCACATACCGGTAGCGGTAAGCCTCTTCGGCCAGCGGACGCATCTGCCCGGCGGATTGTTCGTCCTTCAACTCGAGGCTGATCGGACCTTCGGTGGCGGCGGCCAGAAAATCCAGCATGTACTGCGCGTTGAAACCGATGGAGAGCGGCTCGCCCTTGTATTCCTTTTCCAGTGTTTCTTTGGCTTCGCCATATTCCGGGCTGGACGCCGAAATTTCGATGCCTTCGCTGGCGACGGAAAGCTTCACGGCGTGGGAGCGCGAGTCGGCAAGTTGCGCGACGCGCTTCACGGCATCGTTCAATTCGTTGCGCTCGATTACGACGTGCTTGTTATTTTCTCGCGGCAGGACGGCTTCGTAATTCGGAAATTGTCCGGTGAGCATGCGTGAGATCAGCAATCGGTCGCCTACGCGAAAGAATAGGTGGCTGTCGTCCAGGGCGAATTCGATCTGGCCGTTTTCTCCGGCTTCACTGGCGAGGCGCTGGACTTCATTCAGGGCTTTCTTTGGAACCAGTGGGCGCACTTCGCGGGTGAGCCCGGCAAATTTATGATCGGTCTCGGCAACGGCCAGGCGGTGTCCATCGGTGGCGACCATGGTGATGGTTTCCGGCTTCAGCAGGAGCAGCGCGCCGTTCAGCGTATACCGCGATTCTTCGTTGGAGATCGCAAAGGCAGTCTTGGCAATCAGCGACGATAAAATTTTCGCGGGAATCGTCACCAGCGGATGGGGGAATTCCGGGATCGCCGGGAAATTATCCTTGGCCATTCCCACCATCTTGTAGGTCTTGCGGTCGGCCAGAATCTGCACCCAGTGGTTTTCCAGCAACTTGAAGCGGATTTCGCCTTCAGGCAGCAGGCGCACGAGCTCAAGAAGCTTCTTGGCGGGGATGGTCCCCGAGCCTTCTTTTTTGACCTTCGCTTCGCAGGATGTGCGGATGGAGAGTTCCAGATCGGTCGCGGTCAGCGTAATCTTGTTGCCCGCAGCCTCGCACAAAATATTGCCGAGGATCGGTATCGTCGTTTTTCGCTCTACGACGCCTTGCGTCAGATTTAATTCGTTGAGCAGATCGTACTTCTTTACGCTGAATTCCATTGCTGGATTTCCTCCGACGAAAGGCGCGTACACATGTACGGCTTTGAATGGCTACTGTACCCTGTTTTAGAGTATGGATAAAGATAGTAGTAGTAGCCGTCGCTGTGGAAATGAGGAAAACACATCGTAGCAAAGGTATCAAAGGATTTGTGTTGTGCACGAGCAGGGCGGCGATCTGAGGATTCTGAGGACAAGTCACTGAAAAACGCTCCCCATGCCCCGAGGCGAGAATAATCATCCACAGGCGCGACGTATATTGCACAGGAGACGCATGCATTTTTACTCAGGATATCGACAGGGAGAAAGCGGCGAGAAAACAGGGTGAATGAAGCATCGCCCACAATAAAAACGCCCCGAAAATTCTCGGGGCGGAGCAAAACTTGAAGCATTGAAAACTTCAGGTCAGCTGAAAGTGTCCATCAGCTTATTTATGGTGCGGTTCAGGTCCTTGTCGCTGCGCCGCAGCGCATCGATCTTGTTGATCGAGTGAAGGACCGTCGTGTGGTGCTTTCCGCCGAACTGGCGGCCGATTTCCGGAAGCGACGCCTGGGTAAGGTGCTTCACCAGGTACATTGCAATCTGGCGGGGGAACGCGATGGCTTTGGTGTTGGAGCGCACTTTCAAGTCCGCCTCGCGCAAGCCGAACTGTTCGCCCACTTTTTTCTGAATCAAATCGATGGTAACTCGTTTTTCCTGCGTGGCGATGATGTTGCGCAACACCTGCTGCGCGGTGACCAAATTCAGGATGGACCCGGTGAGTGAAGCATAGGCGACCAGGCGAGTCAAAGCGCCTTCGAGTTCCCGTACATTGGACTTGATCGCGCGCGCGATGTATTCGGCAACGTCATCGGGAATGACCACGCGTTCCGATTCCGCTTTTTTCTGGAGGATGGCGATTTTCGTTTCCAGGTCGGGAGGTTGAATGTCCGCGATCAGGCCCCACTCGAAGCGGGAGCGAAGCCGTTCCTCAATGGCCGAGATTTCCTTGGGCGGGCAATCGGAGCTGACAATAATTTGCCGCTGCAGATCGTAAAGCGCGTTAAACGTATGAAAAAACTCTTCCTGCGTGCGCTCCTTGCCGGCGATGAACTGAATGTCATCCACCAGCAGCACATCTACCGACCGGAAGCGCTCGCGGAAACCGAGCATGCGATCGAAGCGCAGTGAATTGATCACTTCATTCGTAAATTTCTCGGCGCTGATATAGGTCAGCCGGGCCGCCGGGTTGCGCTTCTTGATCAGGTGTCCTACGGCCTGCATCAGGTGCGTCTTACCCATTCCTACGCCGCCGTATAGAAACAGCGGGTTATACGCCTTAGAGGGCGCCTCGGCTACAGCCTGTGCCGCCGCATGTGCGAACTGATTGGATGCGCCCACCACAAAAGTTTCAAATTGATAGCGCGGGTTGAGTTGGTGATCGACCGAATCGAAATCCAGGCGCGTTTGCTTGACGGAATTTCCGGGTGTCATCGGCGCAGGATCGTTATCCGTGCAAAGAAACTCAAGCTGGGTGTCGTTCATACCGACCTCCACCAGGACTGCCCGCAATAACTCGCCGTAAGTTTCCGTAAGGCGCTTCCGAAATACGCGGGAAGGCACGCGCACCACCAACTTGCCGTTCTCGGCGCCTTCCTGGCGCGTAGGCTGAAACCAGGTGGAGAAGCTGTGCTGGTTAACCCGCCGCTCCATGTGTTGAAGAATCTTTTCCCAGGAATTCATTTGTTCGGAAACCTCAAAAAGACCAAAAGTCTTACCGCTATTATTTCCACAGCATTTCCACACCTGTGGAAATAATTAATTGCAGACGCCCTCATGGGGCCTGATTCAGTTTCTGGCTAGGATGACCCGTGACCCAACCCCTCATTTTATATTTCACGTCACGGTGATGCTGGGGGGATGCCACCGTTCGTATTCTGCTCCCAAGACGAGGCTGGATTCTCGCTGAAGGGGACTCATGCAGCAAGGGAAAAATGCGAGGGCCATCTTAGACCTCCCACAGGAGACTCACAAGATTTCCACAGCCATCTATCTGCTTGTATTCATTGCCACTTAGTTGGTTTCATGGTCACACGGCGAGGAAAAGTCATCATTTTACTCATGGAATGGGCGTTCCATCGCAGTGTATCGATTTCATGAGTCATAGTGCGTGTCGGAAGGTGTGTAACACAAAAGTAATATTTAACGCGTCTGTTTGGCAGGCCGAGCGAATTCGTAAATTCCCTGCGGATCGGCGCCGATCAGGATACGGTCCGGTTCCACCAGGATTGTAGAGGCCTCCAATCGCGCGCTGCCGGGCATGAACGTGCGAAAGCTTTCGAGCCGCTGCCCATCCTTATCGAAGTGCATCAGCAGCGTACCGATTCCCAGCCACACTTCCTGTGACTGCCGGTCGACTCCCATGGCGGTAATAATGCGGTGCAGCGCGGGTATTCCACGGTCGGAGTTGGCGATGGCGCGTCGAGCGGACTGCGCGGCGGGCTGAAATTCCAGCGTCTTGAGGGCTATCTCCATCGTGAGGTATCCCACATGATCGTACTTGCGCGCCGTCGGCTCCGGCAAATAATCGAACGCAAAATAATTGTTTCCAGTTTCGTCAGATGCGAGGTGGCCGAAGTTCACCTGATCGTTGATGGCTGTGTTGTCGCCAATTTCTTCGCGCACTCCGTATTCACGCACTTGCTTTCCGGTGAGGTCGAACACGGTTACCAGGAAAGGTGTCTTGGGACTGGCAACTGCAACTTCACCGCCGGGTAAGAATACGACCGAGGTTGGCATCGAAACGGGAATCGTCGCGGACAGCGAGCCGTCGGGCGAATAAATTTTCACAGCGTTTGCGCCGCGATCGCACACGGCTACCCGGCCGTCGGCATCCACGTCGAACGATTCGCCGTACACCAGCGCGCCGCCTTTTGTTGTCGAAGCTTTTTCATTGGGAATTTGCGCCACGCGTTTACCCGAGGGATCGTAGATCTGCACTACGGGGGCGGGCGCGGTTAGTATATAGTAATTCCCGTTCGGCCCGCGATGAATGGCGCGAAACCCCGCTCCGACGGATTCGAAAACGCGCCGCTTCGCAATGAAATCGCTTTCGTACTGGTATTGTTCCTGGGCGCGAGGCGCGGCCGGTGCAAGCGCGACAATCGCCGCGGTCAATATAATTGTCAAAGAAAAAAGGCGCCTCATCGTGACTTTATTTTCCATCAATCGGCCCGGAACCGCAGCCGTTCAATCGTCCGGGCCCGGCCTGTGGCCTTATCGATATCGATCAGGACCGTATTCATCTGAACGTCGCCAGTGGCCACCTCAAACCGCGCCGGCTGTCCATCCAGAAATTTTCGCAGGATGGACGTCTTATCCATTCCAATCACGCCATTATGGGGGCCCGTCATTCCCGCATCGGTTTGAAACGCAGTTCCTCCGGGCAATATCCGTTCATCCCCGCTGGCAACATGCGTGTGCGTGCCCACTACCGCCGAGACTCTTCCGTCCAAATACAGCCCCATCGCTGCCTTCTCGCTGGTCGCTTCGGCATGAAAATCCACGAAAATCACGCGAACTTCCGCTGGGATGCGGGCAAGCTCATGATCGGCTGCCTTGAAGGGACAATCATTCGACGCCATAAATACCCGCCCCTGAATGTTCAGCACTGCATAAGGAACGCTATTGCGCGCCGTGCCCACGAATAAACCGCTCCCAGGATTCATATCCGCGAAATTTGCCGGGCGCAACAGATTGGGGTGCTTCGGAAAGTAATCGAGGATTTCCTTGCGGTCCCAGATGTGATTGCCGCCGGTCAATACTTCGATCCCGGCCTCGAAAAGCTCATCCGCCAGCCTGGGCGTAATGCCGAACCCGGACGCGGAATTTTCCCCGTTGGCGATGACCAGGTCAATCTGCCGCGTCTGCACGATATCCGCCAGCCGGTCGGCGACAATCTGCCGTCCCAGTGATCCTACGATATCGCCGATGAACAAAAGTTTCATGGTCTGCTTTCAGAGAAGCAACTTTTCCCTTCGCACCATGTGGCAAATAAAAAGCGGAGCGGTCTGCTTCGCCGTGTGGGGCTAGATCCTGAACCTCCTGTGATAAAGTGGGCGCCCTGCGCCGGCCTTTAGGCTTTCCCGCCCCGATGCGATCGGGGCGGGCCATGCACACCAGCCGTCTGACACGGGCCCCCGGAGACTCAGTATGGTTCAAAAGATCTTCGCGCCATCACCTGCGTTGAAGGCCTACTCCACGTTTCATTCTAGCAAATCCGCCAGCCCGCAGCTGAAGACCTGCCTGTGGGGGTTCGCAACCGAAAACCCTGCTCCACATAAGCATTTCACAATCGATATTTAGACCGAGATTTTCAACCCGATGCAGGAGCAGGAAGCGATTACACAAGGGTATTCTTGCGGGCTCTCGGAGGCAGCCATGTATGTTCGTGCCATTTCCAGCCTGAGCTACGCAGCAGACGCTTCACGTTGTCACAGGAATAGCGCACTCGGAACTGCCGCCAGATCACAATAGCAATGCGCTCCGATGTCCAGATGGGAGTGATAAACCCAAAGGATGCCGGTCCTCGTGCCAAAACCTTGGGAAGGCGAGATAGCTTTTCGAGGGTAAGCTTGGGACGGGGTCCGGATTTGGGAGTTCGGCGAAGTCCAACTTCGCCGTGAATGCGGTAAAGCCGCGCCCACCGTTGCACCGATTGGATGCACACGCCTAAGGAACGGGCGACCTTCGAAGTGGATTCACCGCGCTGCAATCGTGCCACGGCTGATACTCGCCGGGCCTCCAACTTCGCCACGTCGCGCCTCTTATACCCCAAATGTCTTGGCATCTGGTAACACTCCAAGGGAACCCACACAGTTATTTACAAACGATTCCTGTGACCACTCAATGCTTTTCGGTATATTTTTTACTCAATGTCAGATTAACGATCACTTCCGCAGCTTTGCCAGACCCCGAAATAAGTTGCTTCTCTGAAATCAAATCGTCTCGTTCTGCGTAAATCTCATAATCCAGTCTCGCGTCCAACCAGGCGAATAGGAAGTGGCCATCGCGGTCTGCGTGCTTGATCCTGAGCATCCGCGAGCGGGTATCCTTGAGATAGACCAATGCAAACGCGAACGGATTTCCTTTTCTGTTCAGGACGTTCCCTTTGGCCGTAAATACGTGCCGTTCGTTTCTGGGAACCTGCGCGGTGACAAAGCAGGCACAACAAAACACCGTCATCACAATGAAAAGTGTTCGCCTCATCGGCCCCCTCCGATAAATTGGGCCCGGAACGCTTTCGAGTGCTGTCCGCTGGCGGTCCTCACGCTCAGACCGCCAGCGCAGCATCGATGCAGTTTAGAAGTGGAAACCCAGCTCGCCCGTGTAGGTTCGTGGCGCGACAAAGTGCGTTCCGCTGAACGTGGAGAGGAAATTATAGAGGGCGACTTTGTTGGTCAGGTTGATGACGGTGAATCGCAAGCTCCACTTGTACCGGTCTTTGTGGAACAAGTTGTCATCTCCCAAACTGGCGTCAAACAGATTGCGAGGCGCAATTCGCGGCGGATTGTGATCGTCGTCCTCGGTCCCGGGCGCCGGTATTTTTATTCGCGTGGAGCCGTACTGCGAGGCAACGCATTGCGTAAAGCCCGCGGTCAGCGTCGCCGCCACTCCGTTGCACGTAATGCCAGCCTGGGCCTGCTGGTCTGGTGACAGCCCGCTGAGGTTCACATACGGAACTCCAGCGATTCGGAAGGAAGTCGCGCCGCAACTGCTGTTCGGATTGGTGTCGTTGAAGCATGGCACCGCTCCGGCAACAAGGCCGTTGTCATAGCGCCAATTGAAGGCGATCCACGGCCAGTTCTTTTTCGGCTGGTACTGAATGTGCGTGGTTTCCTGAAATTTCTGGTCATGATCAATTCGGAAAGCGCCAACGGTCGTTAGGTCCGTGCCCAGGCCGCCGACTTGCGGATTGAAGAATCGTGCCGCGACGTTGCTGGCGGTGAAAAATGCCGACAGCCCATGATAGTTCGGGAAACTCACGCGAACCGACGGCCCATGTATTTTCGATCTTTGCCACGCAATGGGGTACGTGATCGGAGTGTTGAAGAGCACGCTGAAATCGTAGGCATTATGCGTGTACTTCCACAGATAGTCTGCGTCAATGACCAGGTGCTTGCCGAACGCCTGTTCAAACCCCGCATGAAAGTCGTTGCGCTGGCCGGGTGGAATAGGACCGGGCGCGCCCAGTACGCTGGCAAAGACCCCTTGCGCGTCCCCCGTGCTGGCGACTACCAGGTTTTCATTGAATGGAGTTTCGAGGATGCGGGCGTAAGAGACGCGAAGGACAGTATTCGTCCGTTTGATGTTGTAGGCGATGCCCACGCGGGGCTCCGCCTGGCTGCTGCTGGAGACGCCGCGGTAGATATCTCCACGAAGGCCCACGTTGAACGACCAATTGCCTTCCGTGATCGTATCCTGGATGAATAGCGCCGTTTCCTTGATGTCCGTGTGGCCGTGAAATTGAAAAAGTTTTCCTCCCTGCGTCAAATCGTATGGGCAAGCCGGATTGGTCGGATCGGGGCAGGAACCCGGACCGAAGAACGCCGGGTCAACGACCCCGATGCTGTCGTTCTCCGTCAGAAACGTATGTTGGTGCGAAACTCCGATCTTTAAATTGTGGGCGCCCTTCACATAAGACACATCAGCGTGAACTCCGACGTTGGTGAGACTGCGATCCTGCGCGGCGGTCGCGCTCTGAAGGGAGGTGCTGAAATCATTGAACAGATTGGCGCTGGGATAGTAGTTGAACTGGTCTCGGCGCACAAATCCGCCTACCGTCAATACTGCCGTTGTGCCGAACAGGTGCGTATAAGTCGGCGCAATGTTGAAGGTCTTGATCTGCGAGCGCTGGTCTGCCGGCCCCAGAGTCGCCCCAGTCAGGGGATTAACGGAAGAAGTGCCTGCGGGATTGCAGGTATCTCCCGGATTGCACGGATGAAACTGCGCATCGTAGGAATTCGGCGTCTGGAACCACGATCGCGTAAAACCGAAGTTAAAGTGCAGGGAATCCACGCTGTTCGGTTGAATATCGAAGCGGTCGAAACCGTTTTCTTCGTTTCCTTTGTCGTGGAACGCCTGGAATTCGGGTGTGTCGAGGAAACGTGACGTGTTCAGCCCGCTTATGGAGATGAAATTCCCCCATTTCGCCCCTCCGAATGCGACGTTCGCGCTTTCGTTCACTGAACCAAACGACCCGTACGAAGTCGTCACGCTGCCCGTCGGTTGCGTTTGACCAACGCCGGAGCGCGTCGTGACCTTGATGACCAGACTGGTTTTGTCTCCATATTCCGCGGGTGGCGCGCCGGAGATGACTTCCATTGACTGTATGGAATCGACAGGAATTTGGTTGGAGAAAACCTTGCTTTGCTGGTCGGTGATGGCTTGTCCGTCCACCGAGAAAGAGTTCTCAGCGTGATCTCCCAATCCATGAAATAGCCCGTTCGAATCCGCCACTACGCCCGGCGACGCCAGCGTCACCAATGAGCTTACAGATGACGTGGAACTTTCCAGCGGCAACTTGTCAAAGATTTCGCGATCGATGTCGGTGTGCGGAGTGGACTCGGTCTCCACCAGGTCTCCGGCGGTAGCCTCGACCGTGATGTTTTCGCTGGCGGCGCCGACCTTCAAACTGACTTCAACCGAAATAGGAACCACCGAGCGGACATCCACGTCCTGAGCGAACGACGAAAAACCCTTTGCGGTCACGACAAGGTGATAGTTGTTGAACGGAATATTCGTAAAGCGAAATTCCCCGGCGCCTCCGGTCACCGTTTCACGGTGGTAGCCGCTAACGGCATCGGAAATGGCGACGATGGAATTTGGCAGGACGCCGCCGGAAGAATCTTTTACCACCCCTTCGATGTTGCCGGACGACTGCGCCCAACCGGATGAAGCACAGAAAAACAAGATAAGGCCAAAAGCCAAAAGCTTCAGCGTATTGCGGAAATTCATTTGAATATCTCCTCTTTCCCCAATGGGGAATGCCTAATAGCCAAAGGGTTGCCGCCCATGAAAAATGGGCGTGTGCACCAGCCCAACATTTGGGTTAGCGCAACAGGCTGTGAGTCAGGGAGAGGATTTCTTGTTTAGGAAATAGGGGGTGCACGAGGCGCGATTTGCGAAAAGACCGGACTAGTGGCCGGGACAACTACTTCAAGCAGGTGAAGCGCGGCAACCGGCTTGAGAACCGCAATGCACAGGGGAGCGGCCGGTTGGACGGGCGTCTGATGGCCCAGATGACAATACGGGCAATTCGCGTCATTCGTGGAATCGGAATGATGCCAGTCGCTGACGACACCAGTCGCAAAGACCAGGAGCGCGACCAGCGCCAGGGAAACTCCGAGTATGCGGATCGTCTTACGCACAGTAATGCCGTTCATTCCGATCTAGTTCACGATTCCCGAGAATAGTACCTTGATGTTTCTCCTATGTAAAGTACTGGCCGTTATACGCCCCCAAACGGTAACGCCGGAGACAGTCCCACGGTTCCAAAACACTCGCTACACCTGAAGAACGTCGCCCTGCTTGGCGACCATTTCATAAAGCACAGGATTGACGAAAAATCCGAGCAGTAGCCGCGAGATCAGCCCCGCGACGATGACAATCGCAAACGGCTTTTGCGTATCCGACCCGATGCCTGTCGAGAGCGCTGCCGGCAGCAAACCAAGGCAAGCAACTAGCGCGGTCATCATGATCGGGCGTAGCCGCAGCAAAGCTGCCTCGCGCGTCGCCGTGCGGATATCATGATTCTCCAGGCGCAGCTTATTGATGTACGACACCAGAATCACAGCGGTTTCCACCGAAACGCCCAACAGCGCCAGCAGACCGAGCACCGAACTTACGCTGAACGGCGTATGCGTCAGTTTCAGCGCCAGCAGGGCCCCCACGGGCTCGGTCATCACCACGCCGATCACCACGGTCACCGGGAACTTAAAGTTGCCGTACAGCGCAAACAGGATCATAAAAATGAGGAGAATGGCGAGGGGTCCGATAATGGCGAATTGCTCCCGTGCAGCAACGTATTCGCTGTATTCGCCGCCCCAGTCGAGCGTGTAGCCCTGCGGCAATGCCACGTTTTGCCGCACGGCCCGCTGCGCCTCATCCACAGCGCGCGCCAGATCGCGGCCTTCGATGCTGAACTGCACGCCGATGTATCGCGAATTATTCTCGCGATATATAAACGACGCGCCGTTTCCCTGAGTGATGCTTGCCAGCTCCGAAATGGGTACCTGCTGCCCAGACGGCGTCGGCACCAGTAGATTGCCGATCTCCCGCGTGCTGGAGCGATACTCGGGCTTCATGCGCACGACCAGATCGAACAACCGCTCGCCCTGAATAACTTGTGTTGCGGCCTGTCCACCGACGCCGGCCTGGATCACGCCTTCGACATCGGACACATTGATCCCATAGCGCGCGATTTTTTCGCGGTCCACATCGATCTGCACGCTGGGCTGGCCCAATTCGCGCACCACGGTCAGCTCCGTGAATCCGGGCACCTGCGAAAGAATGCGCTTAATTTCTACGGCTTTGTTTTCCAGAACTTGCAGGTCCTGGCCGTAAATTTTCACGGCGAGCGCGCTTTTGAGTCCCGTCAGGGCTTCGTCTACCGCGTCTTCGGCGGGCTGCGTGAAATTGAAAATTACTCCCGGATAAGCGGAAAGTTTTTTCTGAAGATCCTCGGTCAGTTCCGCTTTGTTACGGATGGATCCCTGCTGCCACAATTTGTCCTTGTACGGCTTTAACCCCACGTAGAATTCGCAATTGAAAAATCCAGTTGGATCGGTGCCATCGTCCGGACGCCCCAGCTCCGAACCGACTTCTGTCACCATCGGATAAGACATCAGAATATTGCGCACCTGTGGGGCAAACTTTGACGATTCCTCAAATGAAATCGTGTACGGCATCGTGGCTCGCACCCAGAGCGCGCCTTCATCCAAATGTGGCATGAACTCCCCGCCGATGAAGGGCACCAATAGAAGAGAAGCGGCAAAAATTAGAGTTGCTCCGACCATCGTCGACTTCGGATGATCCAGGCACCAGTCCAGTTTCCCCGCGTAGAACTCCTTCACCCATTCGTACGGCTTGTTCACGACTTCTTTAACGCCCTTCGTGAACCAGTACGAGGCCAGCACCGGTACTAATGTGAGCGTGAAAATCAACGACCCCAATAGCGCGTAAGACATCGTCTCCGCCATCGGAACGAACAATTTTCCTGAAGGTCCGGTTAACGCGTAGATGGGAAGGTACCCGGCCAGGATGACCGCAACGGAATAAAAGATGGGCCGGTCAACATCCCGCGCCGCTGCCGCGATCACTTCGCTCAACTTGTAGTCCTGCCCCGCGCGGTCGGCCAGCTCGCGGTAAATGTTTTCCATCATTACCACGGTCCCGTCGATGATGATCCCGAAATCGATTGCGCCGATCGATAGCAGGTTCGCGGGCACACCACGTCCATGGAGCAAAATAAACGCAAAGAGCAGGCTGAGCGGAATCGTAAGAGCGACGATGACTGCGGCGCGAAGGCTAACCAGAAAGAAGAGCAGCACAACGAAAACCAGTATCATCCCGACGAACATGTTGTGCTCGACGGTATCGATGGTTAGCCGCACCAGATCGCTGCGGTCGTAATAAGCGTGGACTTTCACGTCGGACGGCAGAATGCCGTGATTCAGCTCCTCTGTTTTCTTCTCCACTCCGGCAAGCACGTTCTGCGTCTGCTCGCCGCGAAGCATGAGGATGACGCCCTCGACCGAGTCATCATTTTTCTGAAACCCAAATTCACCCAGCCGCGGCGCGCTGCCTATCATCACTTCTCCGACGTCGCGGATTCGGACCGGCACGCCATTATTATTTCCAACAACGATATTCCCGATGTCCTCGGTCTTGGTTACCAGTCCCAGGCCACGCACGTAGAAAAACTGCGAGCCCTGAGAGTAGAATCCTCCGCCCGCATTTGCGTTATTTGCTGCCAGCGCCGTCAGCACCTGGGGCATGGGAATGTGATAATTGTAAATTTTTGCTGGATCGAGCAGCACCTGGTACTGCATCGTGGTCCCGCCGAATCCGGAATCGTCGGCCACTCCCGGGACCGATTTGTACGCCCGCTCAACGACCCAATCCTCAATCGTGTGTAATTCCTGCGGGCTGCGATCCGGGCTCTCCAGGACGTAGCGATATACGAGGCCGGAAGGACTGAACAATGGTGAAATTCCTGGTGTGACGCCCGATGGCAGTTGCACATCTCCCAGCCGCTCAAACACCAATTGCCGCGCGAAATAGTCGTCGGTCTTTTCCTGGAACGTCATGATGACGTCGGAAAGTCCGTAGAGCGAAATCGATCGCATCACCGCCATGTGCGGCACACCGTTCATCTCGACTTCCAGCGGCAGTGTCACCAACCGCTCGATTTCCTCGGCCGCGTGTCCCGGCCACTGTGTGATGATTTCGACCATCGGTGGCGACAGGTCCGGATAGGCATCCACCGGCATGCGCTGGAACGATAACGCGCCTGCGATGATCACCAGCACAACCATGATCAGGATCAGGAAGCGCTGGCGGAGAGCGAATTGAACAAAGTGATGAATCATTGTGGTATTTGCCCTCGGCTTCAGCGTTGCAATGAATTCTGAAATTGCAGGAACAAGCTACCGTCTCCCACGATCTTGGCTCCTGCTTGCAATCCTGCCGTGATCTGCGTTTTTCCGCCCTGGCTCTCGCCGAGTGTCACCATTCGTCTGGCGAAATGGTTGTCGCTCGTTTGCACATATACGTAGGGCATGTTTTCCGTGTCGCGCAGCACGGAAGTATCTGGAACCGATAGCGCGTTTGGAATTACTCCCGCGCGAACCTCCGCGGTCACGTACATATCCTTCTTCAGCCGCTCGCCGGGATTGGAGGCCTCAATGCGCGCCTGCAGGGTCCTAGTGGCGGGATCGAGCGCCGGCGCGATGTATTGAATCTTGCCGCGCACAACGCCGGAATACGCTTCGTTATCGATCGTTACTTCATCGCCGACACGCACGTATGCGACATCGTTCTGGTAGATGTTCACCAGCACCCAGACGCTCTTCATATTCGAAAGGGTGAAGCACTGTGTTCCTCCGGCTTGCAGCAGTTGGCCGGGCGAGCAGAGCCGCTCCACCACTTCGCCAGCCAGAGGCGCCAGTAGCGCCACTTCCGGTGAGGGGGGCTTAGTGACCAGATCCTCGGGGTTGGATATTCCCAATATGCGGATGGCCTGCTCGCTCGATTGCAGATCGGCTTCCGCCTGCGAGCGGTTCGATTCGGCCTGTTCCAGGTCGGCCTGTGAGATCACCTTATGTGCGTACAGGTCCTGCGCGCGCTTATAAAACTTGTCCGAGAGTTGGAAGGCGTCGCGCGCTTTGATGTAAGCCGATCGCAGCACCGAGTAGTCGGGACTGGTGACGTACAGCATTGGCTGGCCTGCCGTTACTTGCTGGCCCGGTGTGACCAGGATGCGGCTTACCGGCCCTCCCACCTGGGTGATTACCGGTGTTGTTTGATAAGCATTGTAAGCAACTGCGCCGGAGAGGCGTAGCACGCGCTCCAGCGGCGCCTGCACCACGGTATAAATCTGTATGTGCGCCGTCTGTTCGGCAGGCAGGGAGAATAGTTCAGCCTTGCTCTCCGGACTTTCGGTGGTCGAAAACGAAGTCATCTTATTTGCCTGCTCGCCACCGCAGCCGCCAAGTGCCACGGCAATGGCCAGCGCCACGCCGCAACGGATCGAACTCCATCTGTGCATATTTCGGATCCGATTCGTATCGCTCATTTTCATGGCACGCTCCTGGTACCCACGGCCTCACGCAACTGCTCAAGTGCAACCATATAGCTGGCAAGCGACTGCCGGTAGGCCAGCTCGGTAGCGCGGTAACTCCGCTCGGCGTCAAGGAAATCGAGCAGGCTGGCGGCGCCGCGCTGATAGGCGTACTGGCTGATGTCGCGCGAATCCTCCGCTTGCTTCAAATAGCCGGATTGATAAAGCTGTACCACCTGGTCGTTGGTGCGCAGCCCCTCGTAGGCGTTGGCTACATCGGTGAGCGCAATTGAAGATTGTTCGCTGGAAAGTTCCTGAGACTGGGTAATCGCATATTTTGTCCGTGCGATTTCACCCTGGTTGCGGTCAAAGATCGGCAATTGAACGCTGCCAAATAGCGAGGTGGTGCTCAGCGCAGCGACATGCGTGTAGTTGATCTGCCCATTCACGTCGCGCTTGCCGTTGGCGCGTGCCAGCTCAAATTGGCTTTGCGCCGCGGTCACGCCCAATTGCGCCGCCCGCAGATCCGGCCGTTGCCGGAGCGCAAGTGCCTTCAAATCATCCTCGCCGGCCTTCACCGGTTTATATTCCAGGTCGCCGATGACTTCGTAATTCTCCGGCACCGATTCATAACCGAGCAGTTGCCGCAGGCTCGCGAGCGCCTGCACGCTGGCAAGTTTTGCCGCCGAAACATCCATTTGGAATTGCAGCAGTTGCAGCTTGATCTTCAGCAGGTCGCCTTCGCTCATGGCGCCGGCATTAAAACTCGCTTGGCTGATTTCCACGGTCTGTTGAAAGCTCGCAAGGCTCTTTTCGGCAAGATCCAGGTTTGCCTGGGCAAGTAACGCCGATATGAATTGCGATGCGACATTGAATGTTAGCGTCCGCTCATTGTCGGATACCTGCGCCGTCGTCACCGCCGTCTGGTCCTTCGCCGCCTGCAGGCGGTGCTGCCGCTTCTTCCCGCGCTCGAACAGATATCCGATGCCCAGATCGAATTGAGCGCCGGTATCCAGGTAATCGCTGGTGTAGTTGCTCGGAGTAAAAACCGGAAGAAATTGCGCATCTGTAAACAGCACCGGATTGGGCCTCAGATTGGCCGTAATTTCCTGGGCCTGATTTTGCAAGATCGTTGTGCGCGCCGCTTGCAATGAGTGATTGTGCTGCAGCGCCATGTCAACCGCCTGGTCAAGTGTGACGCGCCCAGCGGGCGGCGGTGTTGCGGACTGCGCCGGACTCTGGCCCGAAGCTGCCTGAACGACGGCCAGAAAAATCAACGCGCCAAAAACAAGGGCCGGGTACCCCTTCCGGGACCTCAACTTCGTGTGCATGGTTCCTCTCCTGCCTTGAAGCAAGTTATGCAATCAAGTCGTTCCGGGAATGTAAATCCCCGCAAAGCTCGATGGACCTAGATGGATAAGATTTGGACGATCGGCGTCAATTAGCTTTGCGCCGAGGCAGACGAATTACGCAGACGGAGGTGCGCGGGAGGGAGAGTTAGAGGAGACTGGCGATGCCGAGACAATCGAATCTTCCGGAAGCGGCAGGCTGCCGATCCGAAATAGCAGGGCTACGCCTTGGCTTGTTTCCGGTTGTGCAGCAGTCTGATGTCCCAGATGGCAGTACGGACATTGCGCATCGCCCGCTGAATCATGGTGATGCCACGCGCTAATCGAGATTGTAGCAAAAATAAAGATAGCGACGAGCGCTACCGACACCTTCAGGATGCGAATTGTCTTGCGAGCGGTCATTTCGGTGAATTGAGTCTATATCACAAAGCTAGGCTTATTGTAACTAGATGCAGGGTGCGGGTAAAGCGTTGCCCGTTCGCGGGTCCGTATCAGTAACGTTACCCGCCGGCTAAGCGGTTTGCTTCAAAGCGCGTTCGAGGATGGTCAGGCACTGCTCCGCGCGTTCCCGCAACGTATCGTCTCTTGTGCCCTTTTCCTGTTCGAGGGTATGCAATTCATCTGCGATGGCCATCGCGGCGAGGACCGCCACGCGTACGGAGTCCACGGTCTGCGTCGCAGCCGCAACAGCTTTCATCTTTTCATCCACAAATCGCGCCAACTCCTGGACGTAACCTTCGTCCAGGTCCCCCGCCATCGTGTAACTCTGTCCGAAGATTTCGACCTTCACACGGTTCGACATTTTAAAATATGCTCCCTGCTGGGCGTCCCATTCTCGCCGCAAGTGCCAAGGGTTTCAAGTAACACAGACTTCAGTTTGTGCGCCTTTGGTTTAAATCCGTGTGCAAGCAATCAAGCGCAAATATTCCCGCGAAATCCGATGTCCGCCAAATAGACCTAGCCCCGCAACGAAGCCCCAAGGGTCTGCTCCAACACGCCAATAATACTCGACCAAAACCCAGTCAACTGCGCCTCAGTGAGCGTAGCCTGATGACTCTCAAACGTAACGCGCACCAGCAGCGAAAACTTCCCCTCGGGCACGCCTTTGCCTCGAAACAGGTCCACGGCCGTAATCGAAGAAACCTCGGCAATATTCAGCCCGCGAATCGTTTCAAAAACGGAGGCAAAGCTAGTCCCGTCCGAAAGCAGCAGCGAGAAATCCCGCTCGACTGCCGGAAAGCGCGAAAGAGGTTTGTAGCGCAACGCCGCGCGGGCCGCTCGGTAACCTTGGCACAGCGTTTCAAGATCCAGTTCCGCGACAAACGCGTCCTGCCGCAGTTTGAATTTTTCCGAGACACGCCGCGAAAGTTGACCGGCAATGCCGGTCGGCTGCGTAGTCGTTGAATCTGCGCGAAGGGAAATCGATCCCTTATGTGCGGGATGAAGCCATTCCGGTCCATTTGTCTCCCACCGGATTCCTCCGGCAAGGTTTCCAATGTGATCGAGGTCGCCTTTTAGGTCCGCGAAGCCAAACGAGCGCTCACTTTCGGCAACACCCTTTTCGCGCGCCAGGCCGGTAGCCCCAAGAGTCAGAATCCGAGTCTCGACCGATTCAGTTCCCTGCCAGCCATACTTCTTGCCGATTTCGAACAGGCGAACGTTCCGCTGCCCATGATTCAGATTCCATTCGAGAGTGGCTGCCATGGTAACCGCGCCAGTCGAGCGCATCACCGATGCATCTTCGGCTAGCGGATTCGCGATGCGTGCGGGCGCGGCATTCTCCGGGCGGAAAATCGCATCGTGTGTCTCGTCCACGATCGGAATCGTAATAATTTCCTGATAGCCAAGGCCGATCAGCCGCTCGCGCAGACGGTCTTCTGCTTCGGCATTTTTCATCCGAGCCGCGGGCAGTTTTGACGCCGGCAGCCGCACCGGAAATTTATCGAGCCCGTAAACGCGCGCGATTTCTTCGATCAGGTCAATCTCGCGTGTGACGTCCGTGCGCCACGACGGCCGGCGACAGGTCCACGCAGCCTGCAATGATCCCGCTCCGCCGCTCGTGGAATCCGTTCGCACCGGCGCGAAACCTAGCGCGGAGAGAATCGCCCCGATATCCGCGTCCGGTGTGTCCGCGCCCATCACGCGCAGAAATTCTTTTCGCGTCAGCTCAATTGCCGGAGGACTGATTCGTCCGGGATAAACATCGACAACGCCAGCGAGCACATCGCCGCCCCCGAGTTTCTGAATCAACTCCGCGCAGCGGCGCGAAGCCAGCTCCCCCATCTCCAGGGCGGCCCCGCGCTCGAAGCGCATGGAGGCCTCACTGCGAAGTCCGAGCGCCTTGGACGTACGGCGAATGGAAATTGGATCGAAGCACGCGGATTCCAGCAGGATATTGCGGCTGGCAGCGCGAATCTCGCTGTCCGCGCCTCCCATCACGCCCGCAATGGCCGCGGGACGCGACGCGTCGGCAATCACGCACATTTCCGGTGTCAGCGTACGCTCGACGCCGTCCAGGGTGCGAATTTTTTCGCCGGGACGCGCGCGCCTTACCACGATGCGATGATCGTTCAGCAGGTCCAGATCGAATGCATGGAGCGGATGCCCAAGCTCCATCATCACGTAGTTCGTCGCGTCCACTACATTGTTGATCGAGGCTTGCCCCAGCGCTTCGAGGCGTTGTCGCAGCCAGTCAGGTGAAGGTCCAACCTTCACGCCGCGCAGCACACGCGCGGTGTAGCGGCCGCACAATTCCGGAGACTCAATCTCAACGCGCGTCGCGGCTGAAGCGTTCTCCGCTGTTTCGCGCGGATACGCTTCCACAGGCTTGAGCGGCAAGTGGTACAGCGCAGCAGCCTCTCGCGCAATGCCGTAATGACCCAGGCAGTCCGCGCGGTTGGACGTCAACTCAGCATCGAGCATTGGACCCGCCGCAGTTTGCTCCAGCGCTTCCACCGCCGTCCCGGAAAGCGAAAGCCGCGACCGCAAATCATCGGGCGTCGCCGTAAGATCGACGAATTCTTTGAGCCAGTTGTAAAGAACTTTCATGGCGTTGCTATGCGAACTGCCTCAAGAACCGCACATCGTTTTGAAAATAAAGCTGCAAATCGTTGACGTTGTATTTCAGCTGCGTCAACCGTTCGACGCCCAGGCCGAAAGCGAATCCGGAAAGCCTCTTCGCGTCATAATTCACGAAGCCATACACCGCAGGATCGACCATGCCCGCGCCGAACAATTCGATCCATCCGGACTGTTTGCACACGTTGCAGCCCGGTCCGCCGCAGAATACGCAGGTCGCATCGATTTCCACCGAAGGCTCGGTGAACGGAAAATAACTCGGGCGCAGCCGCGTTTTCACGTTGGGTCCCAGAAATTCGCGGACGAAATATTCCACCGTGCCCTTGAAATCGCAAAATGTGATGTCGGTATCGACAGCGAGCCCCTCGATTTGGTGGAACATGAAGCCGTGCGTTGCGTCGGGATTGTCGCGGCGATAGACCTTGCCCGGCACAATGATCCGCACCGGAGGCTGCTGTTTTTCCATCGTCCGCACCTGCATCGGAGAAGTATGCGTGCGCAGCAGCAATGGCGTCGCTCCCGGCGGGGTCGCCATGTAAAACGTATCCATGTTGTCGCGCGCCGGATGATGCTCGGGAATGTTGAGCGCTTCGAAGTTGTAGTACGGAGTTTCCATTTCCGGCCCAGCCACTACCGAGTAGCCGAGGGACAGAAAAATGCGCTCGATCTCCTCGAAAGTCTGCCGCAATGGATGGCGCGAGCCCAGCGCGCGCATCACTCCCGGAAGCGACAGGTCCTCGCGCTCGTGCGCAAGCATTGCTTGGTCTGCCGCGGCCTCGACTGCCGAACGTCGCGATTCCAGCGCCGCTTCGACGTGCGCCTTTAGTTTGTTGAGCGATTGTCCGACGGTGCGCTTGATTTCCGATTGTTTCGCAGGCTTCAGCCAATTTTCGGTGACCAGTGTGATTATTCCGGACTTGCGGCCAACCCAAAAATTCGTAACTAAATCCAAATCCGTAATGTCAGTACAAAGTGCGATTTCCTTATCGAATGCGATTTGAAGGTTTTCAAACTGCCCCTCTACCAAATTTGGAGTCTCAGCCTGCAAAGGGGCGCTCGCGAACAAGCGAATGTTGACGAATGCACGGAGACGCTGAAGTTCAACTTGTGCGTATTGTCTTAGTGTCGCTGGAGCACTTTGGACCCAATTAGAATCTATCCTGTCCAATATACTAAGCCCTTGCGGCCGGACCCACCTGTCGCGGATATCCTCCCACCGACCCTCTTTCGAAGCTCTCCCGAGATCAGCGGAAAATGCCGCTTTCAACTCATAAAAGCGAATGGAAACAGCAACAGTGTCGGTGGCCCCAAGATCAGCGAGGGGTCTAGCGATCAAATCGTCGATTGTATTCATAGCAGTTCATGCAGATTCGTCGGCTTCCATGCAGCCATAACGCTGAGCCGAGGAACTTGGGCTACGGCCTAGCGGGAGCGGCTAAGGAAGCTTTGGCCTGCTCCACAAGCTGCGTAAATCCGGCAGCGTCCTTCACGGCGATATCGGCCAGCATTTTGCGATCGATCTCGATGCCTGCCGCCTTCAGCCCGTGCATGAATTGGCTGTAGGACAGGCCCGCGTTGCGCGCGGCGGCTCCGATGCGCTGAATCCACAGCCCGCGGAACTGCCGCTTTTTCACGCGGCGATCACGGAAAGAAAACCGCTCCGCGCGATTGACCGCTTCCTGAGCGGACTGGTACAGCTTTGACTTTGTGAGGAAAAATCCTTTTGCGCGCTTTAAATACTTTTTGCGACGCGCGCGGCGTTTACTTCCGCGTTTAACTCGAGCCATGGTGTTTTCTCCTGTGCGGGAGACGCAGAGCAATCCGAAACATCCAGGCTGTTCCCGCGCACGGGAACCGGCACAAGATCGAAAAGCGAAAGCATCTCCACGGCGTGTTTAGAAGCTCATCGCAACATCAGCGCGTTAGCGCCGACCCGCAAGAGCGTGGTCCGTTGGTTCTGGACCGCTGGCCGACAGGCCCACCGTGGGGAGGGTTGCGCTCTGCCTGGCACAGCAAAAAACTAAAACCAAAAAATCTTCTATCCGTACGGCAACATCATGTGGACGTTTTTAGAGTCCGCAGGGGAAACTTGCGTCATCTTTTTCAACCGGCGCATTCTGTTGGCTTTTTTGGTGCCCAGCAGGTGTCGCTTCCCGGAATGCATTCGCAGCACTTTTCCGGTGGACGTGATCTTAAACCGCTTGGCTGCGCCGCGATGCGTCTTTAACTTGAGCTTCTTAACCTTTTTCGCCACTTACGTTACCTCTCTGAATTTTTTCGCATGCGGGCTCTACTTGAAGCACGCCTTAAATTTGGACTAGGACTGCCCACCGGCCGGCGCGCTCGCCGGCTTGGGTGGTGCGCCGCCCCCGCGCTTCGGCGCCAGAAGCGCCATCATGATGTTGGCTTCCATGCGCGGCCCGATTTCAACCAGCGCATGATCGGCGATTTCCTGCAGCAGCCGGTTCATCTTCGCGCGGCCCACCTCTTGATGAGCCATTTCTCGGCCGCGATGGAAAATCATCGCCTTCACTTTGTGGCCTTCACCCAAAAATCGGATGATCTGGTTCTTGCGAACCTGGTAGTCGTGTTCCGCCGTTGCCGGACGGAATTTGACTTCCTTGAGCTGTGAACCCTTCTGGTGCTTGCGCTGCTCGTGCGCTTTTTTGTTGGTTTGGTAGAGGTATTTGCCGTAGTCCGTGATTTTACAAACCGGTGGATCGGCGGTCGGTGAAATTTCCACCAGGTCCAAGCCCTTCTCACGGGCAAGCTTGATCGCCTCAAACGGCACCATCACACCCAACTGCCCGCCGTCTTCATCCACCACACGCACTTCACGCGCCCGGATTCGATCGTTTATCCGGATTCTGTCGGCTTGCCGAAAACTCCGTTCAGCGATAAACCCACCTCCAAAAATCGCACTCACCCCGCATGCGGGGTCGCGCCCAACAACCCATCCGGACCACCCGGCTGACGCCGTTGGGGATGGGCCACAAAGTATAGCATGGGTTCTTTACCAGACACCCAAAAGTTAGAGGGTTCGGGAATCGACCTGGTTTCGCAAATCGGAAAGGAACTCCCCCAGCGGCCTTGGACCGAGATCTCCCTTGCTCTGGTGACGAACCGAAACGGTGCCCGCCTCGGCTTCCTTGCCCCCAACGATCAGCATGTAGGGAATTTTCTGCATCTGCGCGTCGCGAATTTTTGCCTGCAACTTTTCATTGCGGTCATCGAGATGCACCCGGAAACCCGCGGCCCGAAGCTCAGTAACAACATTACTTGCATACACGGAGAATTTTTCACTCAGCGGCAAAACCTCCGCTTGCACAGGCGCGAGCCACACCGGAAAAGCCCCAGCGTAATGCTCCACCAGAATGCCGAAGAATCGCTCGACCGAGCCCCACAGCGCGCGGTGCACCATCAGCGGTTTGTGCCGGTTGCCGTCTTCACCCACATATTCCAGGCCGAAGCGCCCTGGCAAATTGAAATCGAATTGCACGGTAGTGAGCTGCCACGGGCGTCCGATGGCATCGATAAGTTTCACGTCGATCTTCGGTCCGTAAAATGCAGCCTCGCCTTCCATGCGCTTGAACGGAATGCCCAGTTTGGTGAGCGTTGATTCCAGCGCGCCAGTCGAGCGTGACCATTCTTCCGGCGATCCGGCATAATTTTCCGGATGATTCGCGTCCCAGTCGGACAGCTCCACGACATACTTATCGAAGCCGAAAGTTTTCATCACCGCGAACGCAAAATCGATACACGCTTCGATCTCCGATTCGATCTGCTCCGGCATGCAGAAGATGTGCGCATCGTCCTGCGTGAAGCCGCGCACGCGCAGCAACCCATGCAGCACGCCCGAGCGCTCGTAACGATACACGGTGCCAAGTTCCGCCAGGCGCACAGGAAGCTCGCGATAGCTGCGCAGCTTCGATTTGTAAATCAAAATGTGGCCCGGGCAATTCATGGGCTTCAATTGGTAGTCAGTTTTTTCGACCTCCACCGGCCCAAACATATTTTCTTTGTAAAATCCTGCGTGCCCGCTGGTCTTCCACAAATCCAGCTTCATGATGTGCGGCGTGAAAACCATATCGTAGCCGCGCTTCTGCAACTCAGCGCGCAGCCAGTCTTCCATCAACGTGCGGATCAGCGCGCCCTTGGGATGCCAGAAAATCAGCCCTGGCCCGGCCTCGTCCTGAATCGAAAATAGGTCGAGGTCCTGCCCCAGCCGCCGGTGATCGCGCCGCTTGGCCTCTTCGAGCTTGTGGATGTAATCGTCCAGCTCCTGCTGCGTATAAAAACACGCCCCGTAGATGCGCTGCATCTGCGGGTTGCCTTCCTGGCCCTTCCAGTAAGCTCCCGCGACGCTCATCAGCTTGAACGCGCGAATGCGTCCAGTAGAGGGAATATGCGGCCCGCGGCAAAAATCGATAAATTTTCCGGTGGTGTAAAATGACACCATCGGCTCGACCACTTTTTCCTCGACCAGCTCACACTTGAAGCTTTGGTCCCACTTCCGGTAAAGCTCCAGCGCCTCGGCCTTGGGCATCATCTTGCGTTCGTTCGGAATGTCCTGCCCGGCCAGTTCGCGCATCTTTTTCTCGATGCGCTCCAGGTCCTCTGGCGTAAACGGCTCCTCGCGCACGAAATCGTAGAAAAATCCGGTCTCAATCGGCGGCCCGATGCCCAGCTTCACGTTCGGGAAAAGTTCGAGCACGGCGGCAGCCAGCAAATGCGCAGCCGAATGCCGCAGCACCTGAATTGCGTCAGGATCCTTCGGCGTCAGAATCGAAAGCCGCACGTCCCCATTGAGAGGCGCGCGCAAATCGACCAGAAGTCCGCCGCCATCGGCAGCACTGGCCACATCGCTGGCTTCCGCTCCGCCACTGATGCGCGCAACCAGCGCTTCTTTCGCAAGCCGCGGTGAAATCTGGTGAGCGATCTCCCCCGCAGTAGTGCCGCGCGGTACTTCGCGTATCGCGCCGTCAGGCATAATAATGTGAATGGTTTCCATGGATTGATCTACGCTAACAGATGGCTGCAAATGCGGTCAAGAAAGCTGCTTTAGCACGCCATGCTCAAATTTTGTGTTGTAGCTCCCCTTGTGTCGCCCCTCGCGGGGCTTTCCGTCTATATGGCACATGTTCCCACAGCTTCCGCTGTGGGCTACGGTATGCCGTCCCTACGGGACTCCTGCAAGGGAGACAAAAGATAAAGATGCGGCGCGCTGCCGGCATCTATAGATGACAAAAATTAAAGATATAGATGAAAGATTTAAAGATTAATATTAAAGATCGACTCCGTCCTGGAAACGCAAGTTGGAATAATGAGCTATCGGCTCTCACAAGCAAGCCCCGAAGGGGCGGCATAACGTAGCCCACCCCGACTCCGTCGGGGTGGGAACAGCATCGAAGATACGCGGAAGCCCCGTAGGGGCGACACAAAGTCCTTCCGCGAACCGCAAGTAAAATCCCAGCCTATTACGGGAGAGGCCGCTTCAAATGCAGCGTCATCAAAGTAATCGCCCCGTCGATCTTGCTGAACCAGTGCGGCGTCCCCTCCGGAACGATGAAGAAATCCCCTTTGCCAACCACCTTCGACGTTCCGCCTTCGATGGCGGTGCCGGAAAGGTTGGTCGGATTCGTCCTCGTTTCGGTCACCAGCTTTCCGCCGGTCACCAGCGTCGCCGAGCCATCGATCACGTACATCAGTTCCGCTTCCGTCTCATGCACCGCCGCGGTTCCGATGGACGCGCGATACTCGAGGTGCGCGTTGTAGGGCGCGAGGTTCAGAATGGTCCCACCGACCATCGCCTGGCCGTCTTTGCGTTCGCTCTTTACCTTGGCCATCAACGCGGTAACGTCCGCCGCCGAACTGAATGTCACCGTCGGGGCCGGAGCCATCGCCGCCGGCTGCTGCCCGGCCAGCGCTGTTGCGGCCACCAGAATTAGTGCAAAGCTGATTGCAAATGCGCGCATCCTGAACCTCCAAACTTTCCGCCCAATGTGGGCAATCGCTCTTATTTTACTGGCTGAGTGGAACACCCAAGACTTCCCGCAAATTGTAGTACAAGTCGCCAAGGCCCAGAAGCCTCGAATCGACAAAACTCCCGCAAGTCTATTGTTTCGCGGAAACGCCAATCGGAGCGCAGAACCGATCGAAGGCTTTGGTAAGGTCCGCAGCAATGGACTGCGCGTCGCGCCCCTCGATATCCGACCTCTGCAGCATGAACACCAGCTTGCCGTCACGCAACAACCCGATGGAGGGAGAAGACGGGGGATACCCGGTAAAATAACTTCGCGCCCGGTCTGTAGCTTCCGCGTCCTGCCCGGCAAACACGGTCGTCAAAACTTCCGGACGCGCGGCATTTTCGAGTGCCCGCGCCACTGCTGGGCGCGCTTTTCCTGCAGCACATCCGCAGATTGAGTTCACTACAACCAGTGTCGTCCGCGTCTCCAGCTTCAGAGCGGCATCCACTTCGTCCGCCGTTCGCAGTTCGCGAAAGCCAATCCCAGTCAATTCCTCGCGCATGGGTTTTACGAATACTTCAGGATACATTGCAGGTCCTCCGTTGGGTCTTGAATTCGATGCTTCATATAGCCGACGCCTCGGTCATGCGAGAACTATAGCACGCCCGATCCCCCGAACAGGTCCCCTGCCCCAATGTGCAATACCGGACAATCTTCGAGACAAAAACCTGCAACGATGCTCTTCCAGACTGGCGATTTACGATTCTTGTGACTCAAGTCCGCCTTTACAGTGACCGATATCACATACGGCAGTCCCGCAATCTCATCACAATAGATCGAATTCGAACATCGAAATGGAGGAAATGAGCATGGCAAATCCGCGAACTATGAAAGCCTCAGTAGTTGAAAAATTCGGCGCGCCTCTCGTTATTCGAGAGGTTCCCGTTCCTACGCCAGGACCGGGAGAAGCGCTGGTGGAAATCGTCGCCAGCGGAGTGTGCCATACCGACCTGCACGCGGCGGACGGCGACTGGCCAGTCCAGCCGACGCTGCCATTCACCCCCGGCCATGAGGGCGCAGGCATCGTCGTAGCCCTTGGAGCCGGAGTTAAGCATTTGAAGGAAGGCGACCGGGTAGGCATCGCCTGGCTGCATAGCGCCTGTGGACACTGCGATTACTGCCTGGCCGGATGGGAAACGCTCTGCCCGGAACAAAAAAATTCCGGATACTCAGTGGATGGGACCTTCGCGGAATACGCCCTAGGTGCCGCGGATTACGTCGGACGAATTCCGAAACAACTGTCTTATGTGGACGCCGCGCCGATCCTCTGCGCCGGAGTCACCACCTACAAGGGCCTGAAGCAAACCGAGGCGCGCCCCGGCGATTGGGTCGTGATTTCGGGCGTCGGCGGCCTCGGCCACGTGGCGATTCAGTATGCCAAGGCGATGGGCCTGCATGTTGTGGCAGTCGATCTGGGCCCTGAAAAGATGGCTCTGGCGCGCAAACTCGGGGCCGAGATCACGATTGACGCGGCCACGCAAGATCCACCGAAAGAAGTCCAAAAACAGATTGGCGGAGCGCATGGAGCCCTGGTGACCGCCGTTTCGCTGATTGCGTTCAAGCAAGCCGTGGGCATGCTCCGTCGCGGCGGCACGTGCGTGCTGAACGGCCTGCCCCCCGGAGAGTTCCCCATATCGATTTTCGATGTGGTTCTGAATGGCTACACGGTGCGCGGTTCGATCGTGGGCACTCGCCTGGACCTGGAAGAAGCTCTGCAATTCGCCGCCGAAGGCAAGGTAAAAGCAACCATCGAGACCCAGCCGCTGGAATCGATCAACGATATTTTCAAGCGCCTCAAGCAAGGAAAGGTCAACGGGCGCATTGTGTTGGATATGCGCAGCAAGAACACGGAAACCGGCGAACTGGTCGGCCAGCACAGGTTCTCTAACTGAGAAGGAACTGAAGAGCAGCTTCGAAACCGAAATAGAGAAGCAAGTTTAAGCGGGGGAGAGTCACGGTATTGAATTTCGCCGCTGCGGCGATATCCAGCTTTGCGGTGTAAACATACTATATGGATTCTCCCCCGCTCACCTTGCACAAAGAATTCATCACGCGCTGTACCCTTGCTATATTTCGTTAGGAGCCGGGAGATCAGAACAATAATCCCCGGAAATATCCCACACCTGTGCCCATCGCAGAACTTTTCAAACCGTTCGTTCTAAAAGGCCTCACGCTTCCCAACCGCATCGTCATGGCGCCGATGACGCGTAACCGCTCGCCCGAACACATTCCCAGCCCCGACGTGGCGGCCTATTATCGACGCCGCGCGGAAGACGGAGTCGGCCTCATCATCACTGAGGGCACGATCGTCAATCATCCTGCCGCAGGAGGCGCGCCGCAAACACCCCATATCTACGGCGAAGGACCAATCGCGGGCTGGAAACAAGTGGTTGACGAAGTCCGCTCAGCCGGCGGCCACATCATGTCGCAATTGTGGAATCTCGGTGCGAACGCCAATCCGGATTTTCTCCCCAGCAACGTTCAGCGCATGAGCCCTTCCGGTCTTCGCAAACCTGACGAAAAGGTGGGCAACCCGATGACGCAGGCCGATATCGACGCCGCCATCGACGCCTACGCCCGAGGGGCGCAAACCGCCCAGCGCATCGGCTTCCATGGAATCGAATTGCACGGCGCGCACGGCTACTTGATCGACCAATTCTTCTGGAGCGGCACCAATCTGCGCACCGACAAATACGGCGGTGATATCAGGGCGCGCACACGATTTGCGGTGGAAACGATTCAGGAATGCCGCCGCCGCACCAGTCCCGATTTCCCGATCCTGCTCCGCTTCTCGCAATGGAAGGTGCAGGATTACACTGCGCCGATTGCCACCACGCCGCAGGAATTGGAACAGTTTCTCGCGCCACTGACCGGCTCCGGCGTCGATGCCTTCGATGTATCCACGCGTCGGTTCTGGGAACCTGCTTTCGAGGGGAGCAATCTGAATCTTGCAGGCTGGACAAAGAAGCTTTCAGGCAAACCCGTCATCGCCATCGGCTCGATCACGCTCGATCAGGATTTCGTCAGCATGCGTTTCGGAGCGCCCGCGGACGCACACGTGCCCGGCATCGAACTGGTGTGCGAAATGCTGGCGCGCGGCGAATTCGATCTGGTTGCAGTAGGACGCGCATTGCTGGCGGATCCGAACTGGACGTCAAAAGTTCGCGCAGGGCGCATCGGCGAACTTCGTCCCTACTCACGCGAAGTGGAAAAGGAGTTGTTCTAGTGTTTACGGCCGTAAATTAATACAGCGATCAAAATTCCAGATGCAGGCGAAGCCCGGGAACAATAACTGGGCCACGGACGTGATTGTATCCCGGGTTGTTGATGTGTTGCAGGTCGAAGGCAGCGAATATGCCGCGCCACACATGCGCCGTGTAGTAGCCCTCCTCGATCGTTTCACGGGCGTAACTGAGCGCTCCATCTCCCAATAAAAATCCATCGCCGCCCAAGGCCAGATATTCCTGGTGATCGCGGGAAATGCCGTTCGAAACGAAAGCGATCCCCGCGCGATCAAACTTTCTGCTCCAGCGCTGTCCATTCGCGAACGCGCCGGCTAGGAACGTTTCGTCCACCTCCGTGTAGGCATACGACTCATGTCCTCCTTCATTCCATCCTCATCGTCCAAAAACACCCAGCCAATCGTTCAACGGCTGCTCGACATTGATGCCAAATCCATATTTGTTCGTCGTCTGGAACGGATGGGCAGTGATATCCGGTGTTGGTGTCAGGCCGCCAAGGAAATTGGCGATTGCTACACGATAACTCCCCATATTGGCCTGGTTCGAGTAACCCAATACACGCAACACGCCCTCTCGATGCGGGATCACCGTGTGGTGCAGTTCGAATTCGACGTTCTCGGAGCGGGCGCGCGCAAGGTCTGCGTCAAGATGAATGCCGTTGGCAATTTTCGGCATTAGGGCTTCGGCGAAGCGCACAGCCCACTTGTGGTCGTCGTACTCGACCATGGCGGCGTACGTATAGCCTCGTGTATCGGCGGCATAGTCCCAAGCGCCGTTGTTGACCACCGTCCAATTGAGAAACTGCAGATGGCTGTCGCTCCCATAGGAATTATTATCGAAGAAATCGGCGAGGTCGAATTTGCCGAACCGGAACTCGATCCGGCGGCCCGGAAGCGAAGTAGCCAACTCCATTGGTCCTCGCTCGGCCGGGATGCGGTCACTGCTTAGTGGAATGATTTGGTGCAGGATCATCCGCGCCAAATAAGGCGCTGTGGAAAGCTGAATGCCCTGCACAGTTCGAACGTCATCTAGGTCAGTGATGCCGCCCAGTCCCAGAGCGTTTCCGACACCGCCGCCGGTAGCGTCTTCCACATCCACCAGAATCTCCGTTGTATGGGTAATCTCCAAGCCAGTGTAAAGCGTAACGATGTGTGTGGTCGCGCTTTGGGATTGAGGCGTCATGCTGTTTGGCCCCTGGTACGGAGAATTAAAAGCCGGGTGCCACTGGAAAACGACGTTCGCTTGTCCCGAAAGCCAGTATCGGCCCGATTCGAAGTGCGGGAACATTGCCGGTGTTTCATCGGACGCGGAATCGCCGGCGGGGACCGAGGCGGTTTGTTCGTCCGATGGATCAGGCGGTTGACTCTGACTAAATGCCAAATAAGGCGCGGCAAAACACACCAGTAGCACAGCGAGTATTCTCGATGCGAATTGGGAATCGGAGCGACGCATCCTCCTCCGGGAAAATAATCTCTGTTTCACGCGTTGACAGTAGATCATGCCGGGGACCAAAAACGAGATGAAATGATGGTTAAAAATAAGGGCAGCGTCTTGACCCATTTTCCGAGGGAAAATCAAGACACGCCGCCCTTCAGGACAGCCCCCTGCGCTATGATTCGTCCCCCGGCATCATCGCTCTGCTGCGCTTCTTCTGACTCGAAGATCGCCATGGAAGGATCGATCCACACACTGACGAGTGGGGCATTTTCCCCTTCGCTTGCTCGAATCCAGACACAGTACAGACCCGGTCGCGGCGTAACCCTACCGGAATTTTTCAGAATATCGATCATTATCCCCTCCAGTGAATCCGCACTGGTGCCCGGTGCAATTTCCAGCGCCGTGTCCGGTAAGATTGTTTTTTACGGGGATCTGCGTACGCAGATTCCCACTCGCTCAGTTTCTAATTCGTTCCCCAGAGCGAGCGGAAACCGGATTTGAAGCGGTCTATGCTATGCTCGCTCGGGGTGAAGGCCCGGGAGGCTTGCGCTACCCGGAGGTTCTGGTTCTTGAACCGGAATATCCATGTGTTCTATTTTCCTTTTGGCCTTTTGCGTTGCGGCCTGAACGTTTGATACCATACCCCCATAGGGTAGTCAACCAAAATGTCACATTTATCGCGAGAAAAGCTGGACCTGGTCAACAGGACGAAAAAAATTGTAGGGCAGCTCGAAGGTGTGGAACGGGCACTGAATCATCACGAGCCCTGCTCCGACGTGCTCCAGCGCCTGGCGGCGGCGCGCGGAGCCATCAATAGTTTGATGGGCGAATTGATGGAGGATCACATCCGCAATCACATGCCACGGAAAACAAAATCTTCCGAAGAAGCCGCTGACGACCTGGTTGAAATTGTTCGCACATATCTGAAATGACTGCTAAGCGAAGAACACCGGTTATTTGTGTTCCTATCTGTTCAAAGCAGGACCGATCGTTCCCCTCACTTTAGCCAGTTCGCGCGCGAATTTCGGGTTGCCGGGAAACTCGGCGACCGGTTGTTCGAATTCGATTCGCGCAAGGTCCGGTTGTTTTTCGCGCATGGCAGCAAGACCCAGCGTCAATTTCGCGTAGGGACGCAGATAGTGGCCGCTCTTCGCGGAAAGTGCAAGCTGCCGCATGCCCAGCGCGCGGTCGCCATGAAAGCCGCCGAAGCGGATGATGAACCGCTTGTAGGTGGGTAGGCACCCGATGATGTAATTGGCCGAGCCCAGCGCCACATACGCATCCATCGCGCCGGGAGCCACGGCGAGCAGTTCCTTCGCGATTTTGTCCGCCTCGCGCGTCAGGCGCAGGCTTTCCACCTGACGCTGTTCGATCAAGCTGGCGTAATTTGCCTGCATCCCCGTGGCGATGGTCAGCGCAAACAGCGCGTCCGCATCGTGCGGATTCGCTTTCAGGCGCGTACGGGCCAGCTCCTGGGCCTTTCGCACATCGGCGTTGAACGCGTTGCGCACTTGAGGATCGGGCTTACCCGGCACGCCTCCGAGCAACCGGTCATCGTCGAGGAAAAAATCCGAAGTCAGTACACCCTGGCGATCGAATTCCTGGAACAATATCTGAGCCGCCTCGGCGGCAGGACCGAGCGCCTCGTCCGGGTGTTTACTCTCCCAACCCGTAAACGCCGCGTGCGCATCCGAAAATTTCAGTTCATAGAGCAGCTTGAAGCCCGCGTCGATTTCCGGCTGGCTGGAAAGCTGAATTGGCCCGATGGTTGCGCCTCCCTGCGGGGGCCTGAGACGGGCAGCTATTGCGCAGAAACCAAACACCGGAATCGAAAACAGACACCACAGGATTATTCCTGCCAATTGAGGTCGGAGATTTTTCATGCGCTTAGGTTAGACGTAAAGATGGCGCGAGACGCGGAAAGGATTATCCGCGCGAAGATGAGGAATAGGCTAGCCTAAATTTTAGTGGAATTTGCTCCGTGCCGGCGGAAAGGGGAAACACGCAACTCGCCAGCATGAAGATTTTGGCGGGTTGGGTAGCGCGCTCACGAACCCGATCTCTCGGGGCCGTCGTCCCCGCAGCGTTACTCCCAACCCATTGTGAAATCCATTATCACTTTGGGGGCGGACAGACACTATGGGCCACTAGATTCATATTTGGAAGTACCAGAATTCTGGGAGTACTAGGACTGAAAAGTTATTCGGGCCTGAACTCGGCAGGACAATGCATCATTCTACAACCATAATTTTGTTCCCCTGGGCAAGCGGCATCCACAAGCGTCCTCTGGCATCGCGCGAGATGCTGCGTATGGAAGAATTCTTGGCGGGTATCGGATAGACGGTGAATTTCAGTGTGACCGGGTCGACCCGGACGAGCTTGTTGGCCTTCTCCGAACTCTCCTCGTACCAAATTTTACCGGTCGAATCCACAGCAATGCCGTATGGTTGCGAGTCGACTCCAGAGGGGCTGTCCCAGACCTGGAACTTCTTATCTGCAAGGGTGAAACGACCGAGGCGCCCGCCTCCAAAATCCGTAAAGTAGATAGCGCCCGGGACAGCTGCCAGCCCCCGAGGTTGAACGTCCGAATTCGGCAAATCAAATTCGGTAATCTGCCCTGTCTTAGGATCCACGCGGCCCAATTTCTGTCCGGTCAATTCGCAAAACCAGAGTCCACCGTCGTCTGCCGAAACCATTCCATAGGGATGCGCATTTTGCGTCGGCACACTGAACTCGGTGATTTTTCCGGTCGTCATGTCCACGCGCCCAATCAGGTTCGTATCCTGTGCGGTGAACCACAATGCGCGATCGGGCCCGAATACAGGTCTCTGTGGATCCTTGGCCGTCGGAGCGCTGTATTCCGTCACCAGGCTGGACTTGGGATCCAACCGTCCGATTTTTCCGCTTTTTTCCGTGAACCAGATAACGCCCTTCGGGTCGGAGGCCAAGCCGTTCGGTCCGGAGTTCTCGCTAGGAACCTTAAAGAGCTTCCACTCCTGGGTGTCAGGGCTAAACCGCGCAAGCTGGCCGGTGTCCTGTAACGGGAACCAGACGTTCCCAAGAGGATCGGCGGCCGAATCCTGCGGCATAGCCCCAGCCGTGGGAAGATCCCACGTGTGCATTTTACCTTTTAATTCGAGTCTAACCTGGACAGGCGCAGCGGCGGACGCGAGCCGCAGTTTCAGAATGGAAGCTGTGCCGGGGCGCACGAGCACATTCCGCACCCAATCCGAAGACGCATCCTCCACTGAGGCGCGCACTTCGTAGAGCCCAGTCCAAAGTCCCGAAATATGGAAATGTCCCTGCGCATCGCTGTGAACAGCGTGTGCCTCCTCGCCGTCCGAAATCTGCCACACCACCAAAGCATCCCGCACTGGAGCACCCTTGGTGTTTACTACCACTCCGTCCAGACTGCCCGGACCTTCCTTCTCCTGTTTGGGATACTGGGCGCACACGCTCCGCGACAGTGCGGCTATGCCACAGAGTAGAAACACGATATTGAGCCAAGTGCGTAGCATCAGGGAGCTTCTCCATAGAGGAGAAGCTCCCCTATTTTACTATCTATAAATGCGGTCAACGCAGGCGGGTGTTTCAAACGAAACGTGAACGTTAATGGGTGGGGCGGCGGGTCTTGAGTAAGGGGGGTGGGCCGGCCTTTGACTTTGATTTTCAGGGTGGCCGACCATTCGCGGTTTTCGAAGGGTCGGGGTTTTCGGGTTTTGATCTCTCCCTACTTATAGTTGCCAATTCAGCTGACAGGCTCGATGCGGATCAAGAAATTCTTTTTGCTCGAATAGAATGCAAAGCTGCTCCAGGGCCAATCTTTGGGATGATCGACCAGTTTTCGTTTCAACGGGTTCATGTGTATATAGTGGTGTTTTTCCACTCTTTTCTTCAAACTCCAGACGTTAAAATCATAAAATCGACGCTGCCAAAATCGCGGCGGCGATTCGTTCCCTTCAGCAAAGGTCAGACTCAATTGCCCGGCGGGCCTGCGTTTCTTGCGGCGTAACTGGAGCGAGACTCGCTGCTTCAAGACTTGAATTACTGTGGATGGCGTTCCCTTAACAGGCTCGCCGATGAGCAGATGGATGTGCTCCGGTATGACGACATAACCCACCAGGGAGAATCCGTAACGGTCGCGCACTTCCCCCAAAAATTTGACGAAAACATTCTTGGCGTGAGCCGAACGCAGCACGGGCAACCGCCGACAGCAAGTGAACGTGATGAAATGCAGATGTCCGCGTCCGTAGTGGCGAATGAGATTGTGGGCCATTGAGCGCAGGAGAAGTCAAAACCCCGACCCTTCGAAAACCGAAAGGGTCGGCCACCCGGAAAAGCTAAACCAATTCCTCGGTCGTGACGTACTGAAGTGGTATCATCCAATCGTGGGCAGTAGTCAAGAACAAAATCGGTGAAAGGGTGTGCCACCCGCCCGTATTATCGGCAGTCGCGGAACGTATTGAGTCCGCGCCGATCATCTAGCAGCCTGTTGGAAAGTGTGATTTGTGGATATGGAAATAACACTTAGAAACGAGAGGTTGGGCCAAACACGGAAGCTATCATTTCGTGCGTTTGGTTGGGCGTTCTGCGTTATCGCTCTTATAGGGATCGTCAAAACGCCCCTCGACATGCACCAGGAAAGTAAACAAGCAAAATGGCCGAGCGTGGTTGCCACCATTACACAGCAATCCGTTCGAAGGACTTATAGTCGGGGTAGTGGGGGAGGTTATTCGTGGAACATCGAAACCGAGGCGAGCTACACGGTTGACGGCGAAGAACTGATGTCGAGCATTCACTCGCACCCTGGATCCTCCGATCAAGAGCAGAACATGTACCGGTGGGTTTCACAGCACCCGCCCGGCACATCGCTACCGATTCGGTACGACCCACAGCATCACGACACCGTCGCGCCGGTTCCAGGGGACATGCCAATGTCCGGATCTGAGGTGCCGGGAGATTTGGAGGGGACCCTGATTTTCTCGGTTCTATCCGGAACCTTGCTGACTATCGCCCATGTGGTCAAGCCCAGGCAGCTGAAACCTGTCAAATCAAATACCCCGGAAACGCTGTGTGAACCTGAGCGCAAGACTGAATGATAGCACCGCTAGGCGTAGCCCACCCGATTACAGGTGAAGTTTCTGCCGGATTCTGCAGAAAGCTGTCTAAAGCATTGAAAAGAATGTCGGGTGGCGCACTCTTCACGTTTTTTGTGAAGGGTGCGGGTTTTCGAGTTTTTCCTCCGTATCTCCATTCGTTTGCAATCCATTTGTCGGGGCCAACCCGAATCAAACCCCGTTTACGGCGCGGCCGTCTTCGCGCTCAGATTATTCAACTCGGCGCGAATCACTTCGATCTCCTGCGCAGGCGGGCCCACGTGGCGGTAGCGGCTAACTTCGGTTCGCTCGTGGATACTGAAGCCGAACAGGAATTTGCGGCCGTCCACGTCGTAGGTGTACAGCGTGGGCAGCCAGACGCCGGGCGCTACTTCCGATTGCTCCATCACGAAATGGCCTCCGCGATAGACTTTTCCTGCAATCCCCCCCACGAAAACGATATCGCTGGCGATATCGCCCTCGAGGCGCGCCATTTGCGCCTGCGACTCGTCCACCCAGAGCACGGCGCGGATGTGTTCGAACGTGGTCGCAAAATGCGAGTTCGCCTTGTAGTTCGGGTCGGGGTCTAGTAACAGTTTCGCAAACGTTTGCGAGCCGCGCGTTTCACGCCCGGCCCAGGTGACGCGAAAGGCTTTTGAGGCCGCGTCCAGCAGGTCGGCGCGGTCGCGCTTGCGCTTTTCGAACTTGGCGACGCTCTGCCTCATGCGGTCATTGGGATTGAGGTAGAGATCGAGCGCGCTGACGGCATACTGCAACTGCTGGCGATGCAGGTCCTGGGAATAGGGAACGCCGGTTTGCTCCACCTGGAGCTTCATGACTCCCGTGCCTGACGGGAGAATGCGTTCGGTATGATCCGACGCAATGTCTGAGTTCTCGCCACTATTCCGTGTAATTAGACGTTCAACGCGCTCGAATTCATTGATTGCCCGATCGTCTTTGTGCTGATTGGCGATCATCCGGTCGATCAGGGACTGGATTTGCTCCGCGGAGGGCGCGGGATTGCCGGAGATAGTCGCGTCTTGAGCTTTCGGAAGATCGTCTGCGGCAATCCCAGTCGGCGAAAGCCCCAGCCCGGCCAGCAACGCCAGCAACGCCGCAATGTGTTTACAGGTCCTCATGATATTCCGACAGCAAAGGTCCCAGCCGGGCCTTCCTGTTCTGCTCCCGTTTTGATTCTATCGGGGAATCGACGGTTGCACTTGAATGTTTTCGAGTTGCATAGCCCGGGAGTACAAGAGGCACCCCCCGCCTCACCCGAGCATGATTTACATTCCCGTAATAAACAAGCAATGTCCGCGCAATGAACGACCTATAGACTCCGGCCCTATTTTACTTTGGAGAGGGCGCCATGAATTACTTATCGAAGTCTTGGTTTCGTCTGTTTGCAATGTTTGTGGGCATCACGATTTGTGCAATGGGAGCTGCGCAACTGCGCGCCCAGCAGAATGCGGTAGGCATGATCACCGGCACGGTTCTGGACCCGGTCGGAAGCGTCGTCCAGAACGCGAACGTCACCGCAAGAAACGAGTCGACCCGTGCGGAAACGAAAACAACCAGCGATCAGGCAGGCAAATTTGTAATCTCCAACCTGCCGATGGGCTACTACACAATCGAAGTATCGGTTCCGGGATTCGCGCTCGCCAGCCACGCAGGCGTGCATGCGACTTCCGAACACACCGAGGACCTGATGTTTACTCTGGCGCTCGGTAGCGTGAACGACGCGATTACCGTCGAGGCCAACTCCTCTGGTTCCATCGCCGCCCAGCATGCCCCGATGGACGGCCTGCTCGAAGCGCGCTCCGCCCGCACCGAAGTCACTCCGATTTTTATTCAGAATTACACCTCGCCGATCGCCGATTTCGGTGAGCTGGTCGAAATGGCACCGGGGACATTCAGCATCAGCACCAACGGAATTGGCCTTGGACAGGACAAGACGTATTTCCGTGGCTTCCCTGACGGATACTACGACATCGACTTCGACGGCGTGCCCTTCTACGACACCAACACCCCCACGCACCACACGTGGGCGTTTTTCCCGGACCCGTGGGTCGGTAGCGTCGACTTCGATCGCAGCCCGGGAACAGCTTCCGATATCGGGCCGACCCCCTTTGGCGGGTCCATCCACCTTCTTTCGCCGCAGATCGAAGCCTCTCCGATAATCAGGGGTACCTATTCCTACGGCTCGTTCAACACGCAGCTACTCGATGCCACCATCGATTCCGGCCTGTTCGCCGGCAAGAAAGCCAATCTTTTCATCGATCTCCAACACATGATGTCGGATGGTTTTCAGACAGAAAACTTCCAGACACGCAATGCCGGCTCTCTGAAATTTCAATACAAGTTCTCCGAAAATAACGTCCTGACCGGATTCGCCGGCGTCGTGTGGCTCGACAGCAACACGCAAAACAACAATCCGACTCGCGGCCAGATCAGCCAGTATGGATACAACTTCGACATGACCAAGGACTTCAACGCCGCAGAAATAAGCGCCACGGGAACCTGCGTCAGCACTGCCAATTGCCTCTATCCTCTCAACTACCAGTTTTACACGTACCACGTACCGACCGATTTCGAATACGTGGATTGGTCGAAACAATGGGGCCATGGATGGCAGATGGATTTTAAGCCCTACACCCTGAGCTACTACAACGCACAGTATTACGAGAACCCCAAATACAACGCCGATGGGACGATTAAATCCTCCGCTTCATCCCCCGTTATTGGACCGATCAGCGCTGTGGACAAGCTCAACAGCTACCGCAAGTATGGCGACAACCTCGTCGTTACCCAGGCTTCCAAATATGGGATCTTCCGCGCAGGACTCTGGTATGAGTGGGCCGGGACCAACCGCTTCCAGATTCCCTCCAATCCAGTAAGCCGTGCGGATGCCCTTCTTCCTAATTTCCATGAACAATTTTGGACCAATTCATACCAGCCCTATGCGGAGTACGAATATCGCGTGACGCAAAAGCTGACGGTCACGGCCGGTTTCAAATACTCCTATTTCAATCAGAGCCTGAAGCAGTATCAGGACAATGGAAAAACGGTCGGTTGCCTCGGCGGAACGCTCACGGCCGGTTCTGTCACGGCGCTTTCGGTTTGCACTGGCGGCTCTCCCTCGGTCAGCAACAAAGCGGGCTATAGCTCCTATCTGCCGTCGTTCGATGCCAACTACCGAATAATGAGCAATTGGTCGCTGTATGGCCAGTTCGGCAAGGGCACTATCATTCCGCCCAGCGGCGTATTCGACGTGACCGGCGCGGACGTTCAGAATGTTCCCAAGCCGACAGGAGTTTCCACTTACCAGGGCGGTACGGTCGTGAAGCTCAAGCAACTGACGCTGAACGCCGACTATTACTACAGCAAGTTCCAGAATACCTATACTTCGAATGCCGTTTCGGGCACCGATATTCCAGTCACCTATGTCTCCTCCGGCGATTCGGTCAGCACGGGCTTCGAGGGCGAAGCCAACGTGTATGTAACACATGGACTGAGCGTTTACGCCAACGGCACGGTGGGGAAAGCTCACTATGTGAACACCGGTTTGTGGCTCGCGAATACACCGTCCAATACGGAATCGATCGGAGTGACTTATACGCAGAAGCACTTCGATATGGGGATTTTCGACAAGCGGGTTGGCCCGATGTGGAATGACCTTACGCTGGCCAATAACCAGGTGGCCAACCAGATCATTCCCATCAACTCGTTTAACACCACAAACGTATATTTCAACTATGTACTCAGAAACGGCACCCGCTTCGATCAGACCAAATTCAGGCTGAGCGTCAACAATTTGTTGAATGAGCGTGGTATCGTGGGCGACCAGCAGGCCAGCAACGCGTACGCGAATCAAGCCGCAGCAGTTTATCTGCCGGGCCAATCCGACCAGTTGACGTTGCTGCCGGGACGCAGCATTTCGTTTACAGTGACTCTCGGCTTCTCCCTAAGGAAACAGTAGTATTCATTAGGGTCGAAAATCTGCTGTATTTTACAGGGCGGGCTCCAATTGGAGCCCGCCTGAATTTTATAGGGCCCGCGTGGATTTTCCTTATGACTACGGTAACAAAGCTGTGGGCTTGCTTAGCGCTGTTCACCCTCTGTGCTGCCAGTATCAATGCCCAGCAACTCACTCCCGCCTGGGTGGAAGTTGGCGAAGGTGGCGCAGCCATCGCCAGGGTTGTGATCGCTTCCTCAGGCGCTTGCCCTCAAATCACCATAGACGGCAAGAGCAGCGCGATGGCGGAACGTCTTCCGGTTCCTGATCGTTTTCAGCCGCTGTGCGAAGCTGCGCTTCCGGCGAACGCAAAATCCGCCAGTGTAAACGGTAAGGCCCTGACGTTACCAAAGCCCAATCCGGCGCGCGTAGTGGTGATCGGCGACACCGGTTGCAGGATCAAAGGCAAGCGCGTACAGGATTGCAATAACCCCGAAGTGTGGCCCTTTCAGCAGCTTGCCGCCAGTGCCGCTGACGAAAAACCGGATCTGGTCATTCACGTCGGAGACTATCTCTATCGCGAGAGTCCTTGTCCCGAAGGCGCAGAAGCCAAGTGCGGCAACACCCCGAGAGGCGACAATTGGGACGCCTGGAACATCGATTTTTTCACCCCCGCTGCGGAACTGCTCGGCACCGCTCCGTGGGCTTTCTCACGCGGAAATCACGAAGCCTGCTACAAATCCTGGCGTGGCTGGGCTTATTATCTCGATCCGCGCCCGTGGACCGGGACCTGTATCGAATACTCAGCGCCCTATCTGGTTAAGTTGGGCACGTTCGAATTGGCGATGCTGGATTCTTCCGCGGCCAATGAAGATAGCCCCGACGCCAAGGAAGGCTCTGCATACGCTGCGCAGCTTGCTTCACTTCATCCCGAAAACGCCTGGCTAGTGACCCACTATCCATTTTGGGGCTTCAAAACGGACCCGCACGGCGGCCCTCCAGTACCCCTTCTACCTTCCCTGGAGTCCGCCTGGGACACATCCTCCCCTAAAGGCTATAGCTTGATCCTCTCTGGACATGTGCACCTGTTTGAGTTTGTGAACCTGGATCACAACCACCCAATTCAGATAGTCGCTGGCGACGGTGGCACCGAAATGGCCGTTCCGATTGAGATGTCCCTAAATGGGACGAAGATGCGTGGAGCAACCGTGATCGCCAGTAGGAGTAAGCAGCAGTTCGGTTACACGATGATGACCAAAACGGGCGACTCCTGGAAGCTGGAGTTAAGAAATCGACTGCGTGAAACAATGGTGACTTGCACAGTTCCCGGCAGCAGCGCGCAATGCGAAGGATCGGGAACCGACTAGACGCAACCTCCTGAAATGCGCCAAGAACCCAATTCTGCGGCTGCCGTTGTCCCTTCAAAGTATGTGGAATCAGCGACTTAGAAATAGAAAGGGGCGATCCAGGTCGAGTCGCCCCTCTCTCTTTGGCCCGGTTTGTCGGAGGAAAACCGGACCTTTTTGTTGTTCATTAACCTTAGCAACACTTGCTGTGGGATAAAGTTGCGCGGGAATTAAAAATATTTTTAGTGAGTCACTTTTGTTCAGAAATGGACACAATCCGTTCCCAGGACCCGGGATGGACCGGAGTGTTCCAAAACGTACTTTCTTCGCCTTTTCCTCGCGAAGCGCTTACAATGTCAGTCTCCATGCCACGCCCCGATGATTCCCGCGCGCCTGTTACCGAAGCCGATGTTCTGGCGCACCTGGCCCGTTCCCGTAAACCGCTCAGCCTTCGCGAGATCGCCGCAGCGCTAGGACTGCGCCATTCCGGACGGCGCGCGCTGGTAAAACTCGCGCGAAAAATGAAAAAACGCGGCGAGATACACGAGTATCCCAATGGAAGAGTCGCTCTGCCAACGGAAAAGCAGTCTGCGCAGCACGGTGGGCCGCCTCCGTCGCAGCGAGGCCCGCAGCCTCCGGCACAGCATCAGAAGGGAAAAAAAACTTCGGCTCCATTTCGAAAATTCGCGCCGCCGGGGCGAGAATCCAATTTGCCGGTACGTCCCGAGGTCAATCAATTGACCGGGCGTCTGGTAGCGCATCGTGACGGCTACGGTTTCGTCGTTCCGGATACGCCGCGAAAAGACCTGGACGGCGACCTGTTTATCGGCCGCGATGCTTTGGGCGACGCCATGCATGGCGATCACGTGTTGGCCAGCATCGAGCGCCGCAGCCGCTTTGGCGACGGCGCCGGCCGGGCAGAAGGCCGCATCCTTCGAATTCTTGATCGCGCGCACACCACCGTCGTGGGCCTGTTCCGGTACGGGTCGCACGGAAACACGGTCGCGCCGTACGAGGCAAGATTGCTTCAGGAAATTATTATTTCACCGGGAGACGAACTCACACCTGAGTTGCGAGCAAAGGTGGGGCAACATCCACCTCGCCGCGGCGTGCGTTTGCCGGAGCTCGATGGCGCTGTAGTGAACGTCGAGTTGACGCGATTCCCGCGCGGCGGTGTCGCGCCGCAGGGCCGCGTGATCGAAATTCTCGGACGGCCCGGCGATTTTGGCGTGGACGTGGAAATCCTGATTCGCAAGCATCATCTGCCGCACGTGTTTTCCGCGGATGTTCTGGCGGAGGCGGCCGAGGTGTCGCATCCGGTGGGCGACGCCGAGCGTACAGGGCGGCGCGATTTCCGCGATTTGCCGATCGTTACGATTGACGGCGAGAGGGCACGCGATTTCGACGATGCCGTGTACGTGAAGCGCCTGGAAAATGGCAACTGGCAATTGCATGTGCATATTGCGGACGTCTCGCATTACGTCCGCCGTGGATCGGCGCTGGATCGCGAGGCGCGCCTGCGCGGCACGTCGGTGTATTTCCCAAACCGCGCCGTGCCCATGCTGCCCGAAGAGCTGTCGAATGGAATCTGCTCGCTCAAGCCGCGCGAAGATCGCCTGGTGATGAGCGCGGTCATGGAGCTGGACGCGAACGGCGAAATTGTCGCGTCGGAATTCGCGCGCGGCGTGATTCGCTCCGCCGAGCGCATGACGTACACGGCGGTGAATGCCGTCCTGCAGAATGACGCTGCGGCGACGGCGCAATACGCGCATCTCGCTGAAAATTTCCGCGCCATGCGCGATCTAGCGTTGATCCTGAATGCGCGGCGCGCGCGCCTGGGCTCGATCGACTTCGACCTGCCGGAGCCGGTGATCCAATTCGACGATGGCGGAAAGATGATCGGCGTGGTCCGCAGCGAACGCAACATCGCGCATCGGCTGATCGAGGAGTTCATGCTGACGGCCAATCAAGCCGTCGCCCGTTACCTGGAAGGACGCGGCATCGGCTCGCTGCACCGCATTCACGAAAAGCCCGATCCGAAGAAAATTCTGGAGTTCGAGGAGATGGCGCACGCCTTCGGCTACACGCTGGGCATCGAGAATTTTTCCGAGCGCAGCGTGGCCGTGAAGCATGGAAACAGCAGACCGCAAGGGCGGCACAGGCGCTCCGGCGGCGGGCGCGACAAACCGATGACCGTCTCCGTTCCCGCGATGGACATCGCCATTCGCCCGGAGCACTACCAGCGCCTGGCGGAAAAAATCGCAGGCAAGCCCGAAGAACGTATCGTCTCGTTCCTGATGCTGCGTTCGCTCAAGCAGGCGCGCTATGCCGCCGACGCGCTGGGCCATTTCGCGCTGGCGTTCACGGAGTACACCCATTTCACCTCGCCCATCCGCCGCTATCCGGACCTGATCGTCCATCGCGTACTGAAGTGGGCGCTCGATCATCCGGAATCGCGCCCGATCGAGACTGCAGCCCCCGTGGGCACGAAGAAAGAAGAATCCACATTCGGCCCGTACCGGCGCGGGGAGCTCGATACCATCTCCGAGGAAACCTCCGAGACCGAACGCGGCGCCGAAACCGCCGAGCGCGAATTGATGGCCTGGAAAACGGCGCAGTTCATGGAGCAGCATCTGGGCGAGGAGTACGACGCGCTGATTATTTCCGTGCAAAAATTCGGATTCTTCGTTGAGCTGACGGAAATTTTCGTCGAAGGCATCGTGCCCATCGACCGCATCGAGGAACTGACCGGCGAGCAGGTCTTCTATCGCGAGCGCGACCACGCCATCGTCAGCGGCAGCGGCCCTCGCAACGCGGTGCCGCAATCGCGGTCCGGGGCCAGCAAGAAAAAATCCGGCCGCGAGCTTCGCGCCCAGCACATCTGGAAACTCGGCGACCGCATCCGCGTCCGCGCTGAGCGCATCGATCCGCTGCGGCGCCGCGTCGAGTTTTCACCTTTGCCCTGAAAATTTAACTGCAACAATTTGAATTCCGAGTCCATACGTGGATTACATACCGTCGCGAGGGCAAATTTCGTCGCAGGTGTTTCTATGCGCGGTTGCAACGAGCTGGCTGGTCCAGAGCGATGACCTGTCCATCTTCTTGGCAAATCATCGCTCCGGCAATGTTTCGGCGGTTCACTGCCGCGGCAGTGAAGTGTTAAGTACAAGAAGAAACTTGCTGCCATTACCTGTCGTATTTCAAGCAGATCTCAAGTTGCCGGATTGCTTCGTCGGTGGCCTTGAGAGCCTCTACCCGGTGCCCGCCAAAGTCATGCGCCGCGTGCTCCATGTGCTCCTTGGCTCTGCGAAGCGCTGCAATCGATTCCCGAATTTCGGGATGGGGTTCAGGCAAAGCTGTGGGTTCTGCGGTGGGTTGCGCCGCTGCTGCTGGAACCGCTGCGACAGCGGACGATTTAGGCGCTGCCGGGGTTGTCATGGAAAGGCAGAGCGCCAGCGCAAAAATCACAACGGTACCGAGACGCAGAATCTTTATTTTCATTTTTTCCTCCAGGATGTTCAAGAGTTTCGCTCAGATCTGCGAACTGCTTTCCAAACAACAGGAAAGCGGCATCAGTTTATCCCCAATCGGTTAAGGAAAAATAAAAGGGAACACTCATTTGTCGCAAATGTAATCATGGGTTTCGCGAGTCAGCCGTAGGGGCACGACATTGTCGTGCCCCTACTAAGCCATTTCCTCGGAGGCGGATTTCGTTTATTGTTAGGCGTTCGAACTGGAGGTACCGTGGCCGTTCGCATTTGTCCGCATTGCAAGGCTGAACTTACCGCCGCCGATATTGCCGCGCACTCGTTTGGAGTCGAGTGCCCCAAATGCGGGACGCGGCTCGAAGTTGCGCCCGGTGCACGGACGATCTCTTCGATATGTGGTCTTGCGGCCGGGGCTATTGCGTGGCGGCTCTCGATAGGCGCAGGCGGAGATCTCGGCGCGGTATTGCCGACCCTGTACGCGTTTCTGGCCTTTGGCGTGGTTTCGCCGCTGGTTCTGATGTTCACGGCGAACCTGCGCAACGCCCCTGCGCTGCCTGTGCCTGCGCCAGTCCATGAAAGTGGTGGCCATGGGGGTGGGCATCACTAGGGTGTACCGATTTGGGGCACCATCCCGTGCATTTTCCATAGCTTCGAGCCGATAGTACTAATCGAAATCCCTCTAACGTACTATTGATCGTGTTCGCTTCCCCAGCCAAACTCCCTCCATGGCTCGGTATTCAGCTTTGTTACGACATCGGATCCAGGTTACTTACCGCGCCGGGGACATCGTCCTGCCCGCGACGGGCAACCTGGCGGCTGATTCCGGGAAGTCCATTTTTCTGGAAGAGAGCTACCAGCAAAAGGGCAGTGTTAAGACCTTCCGCTGGGAGATCCCTTACGCATGCATCATTGAGTTGAGGGAATGCCCGGAAGTGCCGAAACCATCTGCTTCGGTGAACGCCCCACGGGAAGCAGACGCTGAATCCGCGATGGCGGTTGGATCCCTGCAACTGAAAAAGAACCTCGCATAAATCCACCTTCTCCCCACCGATTTTTGTCCGATTTTTCGTCGAACTCCTGTAAACTTTCCGTTTCGTTTGCCAACAACAACGCTCAGGAGGGTACTTGCAATGAAAACATCGATTGGATTTATCGGATTGGGACTGATGGGCCGCCCCATGGTGGCGAACCTGTTGAAGGCCGGTCATCCGGTCACAGTGTGGAATCGCACAGCCTCGCGCGCCAACGATCTGGTGGCGCAGGGAGCCAAGCTGGCTGCATCGCCGCGCGAAGTTGCGGCGGCATCCGAAGTAGTCTTCACGATCGTGAGCGATCCCCCGGCTCTGGAATCTGTGTTGTGGGGAGAGAACGGCGTATTTGCAGGGTTGCGCGAGGGCAGCGTGCTGGTGGATTCGAGCACGGTTTCTCCGGCGCTGGCCAGGCGCTCAGCGGCAGCGGCAAAGGCGCAGGGATGTGAGTTTCTGGAAGCACCTGTAACCGGCGGCACTTGGGGAGCGGAAAAGGGCGAGCTGGTGTTCATGCTCGGCGGCGAGGAAGCAACTATACAGCGCGTCCAGCCGGTGCTTGGCGTAATGGGCAAGCGCTTTTTCCACCTGGGTCCGGTCGGCGCGGGACAGACGGTAAAGCTCGCGATGAACCTGCTGCTCGTACTCGAGGCGGAGGCGTTTGCCGAAGCGCTGGCGCTGGTGAAGGGCGCAGGATTGGAAGGGGAAAAGTTGTTCGAAGTGATGCAATCGAGCATGGGCCGGTCTGGCTTGCTCGATATCAAAGGCGCAATGATGCTGAAGGGCGAGTACAAGCCGAGCTTTCCGCTGCGCCTGATGCACAAAGACGTGGGCCTCGCGCTCGACCTCGCCAACCAGCTGGGCGTACCGCTGCCCTCCGGCGCGGCTACACGCGAAGTGCTGAGCTCGGTCAAGGGCGCGGCAAAAGAAGACGTGGATTTCGCGGCTCTTGCCAGCTTCTGGGCAAAGCGGTAACCGTCAGGGAAGTTCATCGTTTCGGCGGGCTCCATCCTGGAGCCCGTTTTTTATATCTCGAAAATCGATGTGCGCGTGTTTTGGTAGCACAGACTTCAATCTGTGCGGGGTTGGTTTTTCTTGAGTGGGCGGAGAGCGATGGCGAAATAAGTACTTGTTGCGTTGGAACCAAAACCAAAACCGCACAGGTTGAAACCTGTGCTACTGGTTACGGCTTCGAGTCTGGTGGTAGGAAACACATTGGCAGGTCGCGCGAGGTGCGCAGGCCTGCGGGAGATTTTAGGATTTCGGGGATGCAGTTTACGACCACCGAGGCTGTGGCGATGTCGCCGTGCGTTCCGCCGGGGATGGTCAGGCGCAGGTTGGGATTGCCTATGACCTCGACTGTGTCGCCGGGATCTTTCGCTCCTACGAACATCTGCAATTCCATGTAGATTTTTTGTTCGCTGCCCGCATAGCCGAGTGCGACCTGGTGAACACCGGCGACTTGTCCCGGGGCGACCTCCAGATAATCTGTCTTGATGTGTTCGCGCGCGACCACCGGTTCGATCTTTTCCGTAATGTCGTCCACGCCCAGGCCCAACGCGTCGGACACCATGGCCACCGACTCGGGCAGCCCATGATGCTTGATCGTGCCCGCCGCGACCTGTGCGCGGAATTCCTCGACGCTCATGCCCGCGCCAACTTTTTTCTGCAGCGGCATTCGGCGCTTCGAGGCGTCCACGATGCGAATGGCGCGCGCGGATTCGATTTCCTGCGATGCGGCGCTTAGCGTGATCAGGAGCTTATCCATCACAAAGCCGGGATTGATGCCCGTGCCGATCAGGGCGACGCCCCACGTTTTCGCCTCGGCATCGAGCTGAGCGGCGAGTTCCGGATATTTCCGGAACGGATATGCCAGTTCTTCGCAGGTGGAAACGACGCACGATTCCGCAGCGAGGCACGCCATCAATTGATCCATCACATTGGTGAGCCATGAGGAAGTCGAATGGATCACCACGTCGGCGGATTCGCCCAGCATTGCGGCGGCGTCATCGGTCACCGACACGCCCCAAGGAGCTTCGGGATCGCCCACCAGATCGCCCAGGTCCTGACCCGCCTTGGCCGGATCGGAATCGATCGCGCCGATGATTTCGATGGATTGCTTTTCCCGCATCAGGCGCACAATGGCCGCTCCGATGGGTCCGACGCCGTACTGGATCGCGCGAATCTTCTTTTTCACAAGGGGCTCCGCCGCGCACGCCGCGCGGGAAAATCGGAGCGAGTACGATAAAGCAATTGCAACGAGGGTTCAACCGGATTCGTTCACAGGGCGTCGGTTAGTTTCCGACAAGACTTCACAAGACCTATCCGATTTTCGATGTAGAGGGCTGTGGAGACAACAGAGCTTTGCGTCGATCGGGCGAATCAACCTGTGGACGCTGTGCGGGTTTAATTGGCGTCGATGTGCGCATCAGGAGCGGTGCCTCAGCTCTTGGCTTTGAAGATCGATACGCTGAATTCTGTGGCTCAACCTGCTGTCCCGGGAACCAGGGCAAGATCAAGTCGCCGCCCCCCCCGATTCACATGTCGTGAGTTGAGACGATAGAACGGCTACTTGCCCTTGCAATGAAGCGACTTGAGCGCTCAATGCAGTGTTTTGGTTCTTGAGCGACGTAACCTCGCCCGATAATGCGCTCGTGTCATACTGTATGACGATATTGGCGCCCGTCGCCCATGACAGGCACTGCGAGGCCGTGCTCACAGAAAGCGTGATCGGGACGCCAGCAGCGTAGCTCAGCGCAATCGGGCCGCTGTCGTTCGCTGCGCCTGTTAGCGTCAGATTGTGCACAGTAGCTCCGCCGCTGATTTGGACGACCGGTTCGGTTTTGCAACCGGGCAGAGGAAGTAAAGGTGGGATGACCTGCGCCTGAATACGCGATACGGATATGGCGATATCGGGAGTAAAGGTTGAGACGGTGTACTTGGCAGTGAAAGTCGGGGCAAACGCGTTCCACGCCTGCGCGGTTTGCGCATTTGCACGAGGGGAAAGCACCATCAGGAACAGAACTGACGCCAAAATTGCGACTTTCTTGGTAGCTCCCAGCATTTGATAGTTCCTCCTCGATTTTGCAGAGTATTGTTCCACGCTTCCCATGGGACGGCCACCTCGGCCAAGCAGAGAACGTTACTTCGTGAGTAAAGCCTTCGAATTTAGGTTGGCGGGAGGGTAGCTCACCTGCACCGCGCTGACAAGTACCGAAATAATAATTGTGAATACCAGGACGAGTTGTTGTCCTTCCCGCTCGGTCCGAATCTGCCAACTGAAAAAACAGGACTAGTCGAATAACAAGCAACTTGCCCGGCCCGCTTTGGGGTGCGCAGCCTTAACCCTTAACAAGGTTTCATCCGGAGGCGCACAACTTCATATTTATGAATAAGATACGCGCCCTGAACCTCGTGGCCGTATGTCCGTGGCCGTATGTCCGATTGCGGTTTCCCCACCAATCGTGCATAGACCCGCTATTCTGAAATAGCCCGTTCAGCTATGGCCATCGTCAGCTCTTCTTGGTCAATTCTATATATACAGTTTCAGTGAAGGTCGGGCGCGGCGGGCCGGCCAGCTTGAAATTCGTCTCGCCCAGGGCTTCCTTGATTTCCACCAGGGATTTGCCCTCCGCGACCATGGCTTTGATCTTGTTGTACTTTGCTTCCCCCGCTGGACGAAACGAATTTCCCACGTGGGGTCTAGTGGAGATCGCGGCGGTCTAACGCTCGAGTCCTGTTAACCCCCTTCTTATTTTTTCCGGCCCACATTTCCGGCAAATCCGAGCCAAGTCGTAAGAAATATATTGCAATCTTTTGACGGCGCGTATAATCCTCGCGACAGGGAGCCGAGTCATGTGCTTTTCAGCGACTGCGAACTTTGTCGGCAGCGGAGTTCTGGGCGCGGTCGGCGTAGTCACATTGACGAAAGTGAAGCACCGGCGCGAATTGCTTTTCGCGGCGCTGCCCACGCTGTTCGCCATTCATCAGTTTATCGAGGGGTTCGTCTGGCTGGGATTGGATGGATATCTCTCGCCTACTGTGACGCACGACATGGGCGCGGCGTTCATGCTTTACGCGCAGGGGCTGCTTCCTTTCCTCTTACCGCTCAGCGTGTTGCTGTTTGAGCCCGATGGGAAGAGTCGCAGGCGTATGCAGCCGTTCCTCTTGCTCGGCGCAGGAACGACCCTATATATGTTGTGGGCGTTAATCGCGTACCCGTTGGAGGTGTACGTCAGGGGAAACAGCATTGTCTATATCAATCAAGCGACAAACAACACAGCGGTCGCGGTTCTGTATGTGATTGCAACGTGCGGTTCGCTGTTTTTTTCGAAGATCAGGTCCATGGTGGTCTTCGGCGCGGCAAACCTGGCGATTCTCCTGCTGGTAATGGCTTTCAAGCGGTACGCGTTCACCTCGCTGTGGTGCGCGTACGCGGCGATCGCAAGTGTGATCATCCTGTATTTCTTCTGGCAAAGCAGCGAAGACCGGCCGTTCTCCTACGCGCTGCCTATGCGAAGGTCTACATGAAACTCCATCGAGGTCCGCTCCGTTTCTTGCTGCGGCCATTCCATCTGAGAAACGGGCGCAGTGGAACCCGGCCCAGCTACCCGTTCACAGACTAGCTTGCCGGGTCCACGTCGGGAGCGGATAATGGCCGGACGGCGAGAATATGGGAGGTCTTATGGCGACAGCGAAGCTTTCGGAGCAGCAAATTGCGGCGGATTTGCAGAACCTGAACGGCTGGAGCGTGGAGAACGGAAACCTGCACCGGGTTTTCGAATTCAAGGATTTCACGCACGCTTTCGCGTTCATGACGCGAGTCGCGCTGGCTGCCGAAAAGATGGATCATCACCCGGACTGGTCGAACTCGTGGAATAAAGTCACCGTGGATTTGTGTACCCACAGCGCGGGCGGCTTGACGAGAAATGATTTCGATCTGGCCGGCAAGATTCAGCAGATCTACGCAGGTTGATGATTTGACTGTAGATGCCCCTCTTGATTCCCAACGCGTTTTCTATGAATTGAAAGTCCTTTTACTTTTTGCGCCTTTGCTTACCAGAATTTCTCGCCAGCGTGGCTTCCGACAGGCTCATCCGCGGCATGTTTGATAGAATATTTGTTCCACCGGGCCACGCACCACACGCAGGCGGGGGACAGAGGAAAATACCGAAATGCAGCAAGCGATAGAGCAGAAGAGCGCCGAAGAAGAGCGCATTTACGAAAATTACCGGCGCTGGGGTTATCTTGCAGCGAACCTCGATCCAATAGGATTCCAGGGACCGTTCGAACATCCGGAACTGATTCTGAATGGCGAAATTGCCGCCGAAGCGCGAAAAGTGTATTGCGGCACGATTGGCGTTGAGTTCGTCCACATCGATGACCCCGAACGCCGCCGCTGGATTGCCGAGCGGCTGGAGTCGGTCCCGACTCAGCCTGACCGCGCCTTTATTCTGGAGCGGCTGGTCCGCGCGGACCTGTTCGAACAGGTTTTGCAGGCACGCTACTTGGGCAGCAAGCGATTCTCGCTCGAAGGCATCACGGCATTGATTCCCCTGCTTGACCGCGTGCTGGCTGCAGCGGCGCAAGCCGGTGGTGAACAGATTATCCTGGGCATGAGCCATCGAGGCCGCCTGAACGTGATGGCGCACATCGCGGGACAGAAGGCCGCAGACATTTTTGCCGGCTTTGAAGACGTGGACCCGCGCAGCGTCCTGGGTAGCGGAGACGTCAAGTATCACGTCGGCGCAACTGGAGAATACCGCACGCGTGAGGGGCGCAAGCTGAACGTTCATCTTGCTTCGAACCCCAGCCATCTGGAAGCCGTCGATCCTGTAGCCATTGGACGCGCGCGCGCAAAACAAACCCGAATCGGCAACGGCAGCCGCGTGAAAATTCTTCCCATCGTGCTCCACGGGGACGCCGCGTTTGCCGGTCAAGGTATTTGGGCCGAAACGCTCAATTTTGCCGACCTGGAAGCCTACACGGTCGGCGGCACCATCCATGTGATTGTCAACAATTTGATCGGATTTACGACGGAACCTTCACAGCTCCATTCGTCGCGCTTTGCGTCTTCCCTTGCCAAGCGCCAGTCCGTGCCAATTTTTCACGTGAACGGGGAGGATCCCGATGCGGTGGTGCGCGTCGGACAAATGGCGGTGGAGTACCGCAATCGATTCGGCAGCGACGTGGTCATCGACCTGATCGGTTACCGGCGGCACGGCCACAGCGAAGTGGACGACCCGACGATCACGCAGCCGCTTCTGTACGCGAAGATCAAAGATCATCCGCCACTCTGGCAAATTTACGCGAAGCAAATCGGCGCGGACCCAGCTCCCGTCGTGGACGTGGTGCGCGACGAACTCGAAAAGGCGCACAAGGCCGCCAGCGCGATGCAAAAGAAGCCGCGCCTGCGGCGGCTCCCGCATTATTGGGCGCCTTACAAACGCGGCCGTTTCGACAACGCCTATGAAGTGGATACCGGAGTCTCGGCCGATGTGCTCGGCGAAGTCACCGACAAGTTGACCAGCTTTCCACCGGACTTTGCGATTCATCCGAAGCTGAAGAAGCTGCTCGAACAGCGCTCGGAAATGGGCCACGGCAAGCGCGCCGTGGATTACGGGATGGCGGAAGCCCTCGCGTTCGGGACGCTGCTGCTATCCGGCACGCCGGTGCGGTTCACCGGGCAGGACGTGCGGCGCGGCACATTCAACCAGCGCCACGCGGCGCTGGTCGATACGCGCACCGAGGCGCAGTACATGGCGCTGGAACATTTAGCGCCCGCGCAGGCGCGCTGTGAGATTTACAACTCCACGCTTTCCGAAGCGGGCGTTCTCGGTTTCGAATACGGCTACAGCCGCGATTATCCGGAGGCGCTGGTGCTGTGGGAGGCGCAGTTCGGCGATTTCGCAAACGGCGCGCAGGTGATCATCGACCAGTTCATCAGCGCCGCAGAGGATAAGTGGGACCTGCCCTCGGGCGTGGTGATGCTGCTGCCGCACGGGCATGAGGGGCAGGGGCCGGAACACTCCAGCGCGCGCATCGAGCGCTATTTGCAACTCGCCGCCGAGGACAATATACAGGTCTGCCAGCCTTCGAATGCTGCGCAGTATTTCCAAATGCTGCGCCGGCAAGCGTTGCGCCAATGGCGCAAGCCGCTGATTGTCTTCACGCCGAAGAGCATGCTGCGCCATCCGGATGCATCCTCCTCGATCGAGGATTTCTCGCGTCCGCGATTCGAATGGGTTGTGCCCGACAGGGAAGTCGCCTCCGCGCAACGCATCCTGATCTGCAGCGGAAAAATCGGTCACGAACTCCGCAACGAGCGAAAACTGCGGGGCGATACGAGCACAGCTATTCTGTTTCTGGACCAGCTCTATCCGTTCCCGAAGAACGAGCTTCGCGCGGAGATTGCGCGGCATCCGGACGCACGTGAAATTGTCTGGGTGCAGGAGGAGCCGGCCAACATGGGCGCGCTTTCCTACGTTCTACCACGCATCCGGCACTATATTCAAAACATTCCGGTTCGGTCGGTGAAACGCTCGGCGAGCGCCAGCCCGGCTACCGGTTCGGCCAAGGCGCACGAACTTGAGCAGAAGACGCTGGTTACACTGGCTTTTACCACGGGCCCGAGCTGACCGGGAGCCAACGGAGAATATTCGAATGACTACCGGTCCAAATACTTCCGCGTCCGTGCGTCCGCTCGCACTGGTGACCGGAGCCAATCGCGGAATCGGATTCGAAATCGCGCGGGGACTTGCCAGTGCTGGATTTCGCGTCGTCCTCGGATGCCGCGATCAGGCCGGGGGCGAGGCCGCAGTGAAGAAGCTCGCTTCGGAGACAGGTAATCCGGACATCGATCTGCTCGTGGTGGATCTTTCGAATCAGAAATCTATTCGATCCGCAGCGGAGCAATTTTCTCACAGGCATCCCGTGCTCGACGTCCTGGTAAACAACGCCGCCAGTTATTCCTCCGAGCGGCGTGAGACTGCCGAAGGTATCGAGTACACGTTCGCGACGAACGTGTTGGGATATCAGTTGCTGACGGAGCTGCTTCTGGAATCGCTGAAACGAGCGCCTGCGGCCCGCATCGTCAATGTCGCTTCTCGAATGGCCTACGGACTCGATATCACGGACGTGAACTATGACCGCAGGCCTTACAGCGTGTCCGCGGCATACGCGCAGAGCAAGCAGGCAAATCGAATGCTTACCTGGGCGCTGGCGCGGCGGCTCGAAGGCACGACGGTTACCGCGAACGCATTGCATCCGGGGCCGGTGGATACGCCGCTGCTTAGTTCGGTTGCGCCCGGCGTCAAGGGGATACCGACTTCAGAGGGTGCGGACACGGCCATCTGGCTTGCGACCAGTCCCGCGGTTGCCGGAGTGAGCGGGCGTTTTTGGACGAAACGCAAAGAGATACAGTGCGAATTTCGAGGGCGCGAGAACGAAGAGGCGCTGTGGTCGCTGTGCGAGCGGATGATCGTTGGGTAGGTCCGTGCGATGAGCCGCCCGATAGAATTGACGTTCCGCGCTCTTGCTGTTTGGTTTGTTCTGATTACCGCCGAGTCAATCCACGGAACACTGCGGTTTTTCTTTCTTTCGCCGCGCGTTGGCGAACATCGCTCCGGCCAGATCGGCGTTATTGTCGCTTCCGCCCTCATTCTACTCGTTGCGTTTTTGTTTATCCGGTGGATCGGGGCCGTCACTACGGGATCGCTACTTGCAGTCGGCTTGTTCTGGCTCGCGCTGACACTTGCATTCGAATTCGGCGCGGGGCATTTCCTGTTTCACCGGTCGTGGGAAAGTTTGACGGCGGATTACAGAATTTCCGAGGGCGGCCTCATGCCTTTTGGGATGGTGATACTCATACTGTCTCCGCTCATCGCCGCGAGACTGCGCGGCATCCACAATCCAAAATCGTAGCCCGAGTTTCAGAATGCTTTCCAGCGATGGACGCTACTCAAATTGTTTTCGGAAAGCCGCGAACTGTTGTTTCAACTCAGCGACTTCCTTCTGAAGACCGGCGATTTCCTCTTCCATTCGCGCGATCCGCTCCGATTCGGGTGAGGTTCTGACGATTGCCGGTCGAGACTCCTGTTCGGGCGTCGAAATTTCCACGTCACCGGAGAGCAGGTGCGCGTAGCGAGCTTCTTTGGTGCCCGGCTGGCGGGGGAGGATTTTTGCCAGAGGCGGTTCGCGTTCCATCAGGCGGCGCAATGTCGTTTGCACGATGCCCAGGTCTTCGAACTTGTGCATTCGGTCTGCGCGGCTGCGCAGTTCGCCGGGGGTCTGCGGGCCTCGCAACAGCAATTCGCACAGAATTGCAGTCTCATGGCGGGTAAAATTAAATGCTTCCTGTAGCCGGTGCTCGTATTTGCTGACGCGGCTTTCCATATTGTCCGCGGGTCCGGCCAATTCCTTTTGATTGAGAGTCCGTAATGCCTGGCGCACGGCATCGTCGTCCAGAGTCATCACCGGGTCGCGATTCGATTTCTGATTGCAGGCGTTAACGAGCGCGTTCAGGGAAAGCGGGTAATACTCCGGCGTGGTGAGTTCCTTCTCGATCAGGGCGCCGAGGACCCTTGCTTCTACATCGGTTAAAATGAAATCCATCGTGCAAAAATCATACAGGAAGGATTGGCGGTTCCCATATTTGCCATGCTGCTCTGGTGTCCGGGTGGACAAGGGCGACTGCCCGCGATAACGTATTGAACTTCGACTATGCCACTACAAATTATCAAGCGACGCTCGCGCGGCTTCATCTGTGTAAATGCTCATCCGGAGGGATGCCGCCGGAACGTCGAGCGCTGGGTTGACGGCGTGCGCGGACATATTCCCGCAGGCCAGGTGGGCCCGAAGAACGTGCTGGTGGTCGGCGCGTCTACCGGGTACGGGCTCGCATCGCGGGTCGCGGCGGCGTGGGGTTATCAAGCGAAGACTCTGGGCGTGTTTTTCGAACGGGCTCCCGACGGCGACAAGCCCGCCTCGGCCGGGCATTACAACACCTTTGCGTTTCATGCGCTGGCGCAAAAAGACGGATTGTTCGCGGCGAGCATCAATGGCGACGCGTTCTCGGACGAAATAAAGAAGACCGCTGCGGAAACTATCCGCGCGCAAATGGGCTCAGTCGATCTGGTGATTTACTCGCTGGCTTCGCCGAAGCGCACCGATTCCCGTAACGGCCAAACTTACAATTCCGTTCTGAAGCCGGTTGGGCAAGCGTTTACCAACCGAACGATCGAACTCGACTCGGGGAAAATAGTGAGCGTCACGCTGCCCCCGGCCAATGAAAGTGAAATCGCGGACACTGTTGCAGTGATGGGCGGCGAGGACTGGCGCCGCTGGATGGACATGCTGCTTCAAGAAAAATTGCTAGCGGAGGGCGCGCGCACGCTAGCGTATTCTTACATCGGCCCCCAAATCACATGGCCGATTTATCGTGACGGCACGATCGGGCAGGCCAAGAAAGATCTCGAACGCGCAGCCGCGGACCTCGATGCCACGCTGGCGTCAAAACTTGGCGGTCACGCCTGGGTTTCCGTGAACAAGGCAGTTGTGACTCAGGCTTCCTCGGCAATTCCCGTTGTGCCGCTGTATTTGAGTCTGCTTCCGGTGGTGATGAAGAAGAAAAATCTGGAGGAAGGACCGCTCGAACAGATGCGACGGTTGTTCACTGATTTTCTGTGCACTGGCCAGCCGCCAAAACTCGACGACTCTCGCCGCCTGCGCCTGGACGACCGCGAAATGCGCCCGGATGTGCAGTCCGAAGTGGCCGCAATCTGGCCGAAGATCACCACGGAAACTCTCGCCACGTTGTCCGATTTCGCAGGCTTTCAGCGGGAATTTCGAGGGTTGTTCGGCTTCGAAGTGGAAGGCGTGGATTACGAACGTCCGACGGAAACCGATTTGCGTTGGTAGATTTGCAGGGATTGATTTGGAAAACTTCGCGAGAAATCCGAACTACACTTGCTTCCGAAGATATTCAAAAACCACGTAGCCAATCAGGCCGGAAAAAATGGCAACAGCAAAATTGGTAGCGGTAAATATATCTCGAATGGCGAAAAGTATAGTCTTTCCGTCCTGATTTGTGCGAGTAAACTCCCCCATCAACAGATTTGAATAGAACAGAAATACAATAAAACCAACCTCTACCAGGGGTCTCCAGATAGGAGCCAATTTTCGGGGCGGTTTGGAATTCAAAGACATGGGGTAACTATAGCAAGAAACGATTAGCGCGGGTTGTGCTACCGAAAGATCAGCCGGCTATTCGGAGCCATAGGGACGGCGCTCGGTCGGCTTGTTTCTTTTTGGGGATTTTGTCCGGTTTGGCCAGAATATTTCTTTGTTTCCCCGCCGAAGAACGCCGCTTCGGTCGCGATCTCAAACTTGTTTTCATTGGCGAACCTCCGAGCGAAACTACGGCCTTGATCTTTATGAATCGCATCCCGGGCGTAGCGGCGTCCGGCGAAGGCAGCGGCTACGCCTGGAATGCTTGACTCACGCGGGTCTCGCCATGATGGCGGTCACAGCGAGCCTCGGCCCCGCGCGAAACTTAGAGAGCCAGCGCGCCACGTTCCTGGTTTCGGATGCGGATGGTCTCTTCCACCTTGGAGAGGAAGATTTTTCCGTCACCGATGCTGCCGGACGATGCCGTCTTGAGAATGGCATCGACGGCGGAATCGACCAGATTATCGGGCAACACCAGCTCGAGCTTGACCTTGGGGAGGAGATCGACCGTATATTCACGTCCGCGGTAAACCTCCGTGTGACCCTTCTGGCGTCCGTGGCCGCGAACATCGGAAATCGTCATTCCTCCGATGCCCAGTTCGGTCAGGACCTCTTTTACAGCTTCAAACTTGGATGGTTGGATAATCGCTTCTAGTTTGGTCATCATAGTTTTTTCATCCTTAGAGTTCGCAATCGCGAATTCGAATCTTCACTCTTGTTAACGCCTAGCCGATGTAACCTGAGCGGTGAAGCGCCCTTCCCGTGTCTTCCTGGCATTCTCGAGTGATGCATTTCGGAAGGCACGGTCGTGGGAAGAACTAAGCGCATCCCGGCCAATCCGGGATGCGCTCCGGTTTAGTCGCCATGCGCGGGCGCAGTTATCTTTACGGACGACGTGGCCGGTTGTTGATGTGCCGTCAAGCCCCTCGGCGATCCAATCGCTGTGATCACATACTCGGGGTAAGCCGAAATGCCGTGTTCGTGGAGGTCGAGGCCATACAGTTCGCCTTCTTCGGAAACGCGCAGCCAGCCCATTGCGTTCACGGCGTACATGACGACCATGGAAACGGCAAACGTCGCCAGAGTTATGGATGCGCTGCCGATGGCTTGAGCGGTGAGCACCTGCGTGCCGCCGCCGTAGAACAGGCCCTTGAGCGGAGCGGAGTTATCGGCGGAAATCGGTCCGGTGGAACCATACTGCCCGGTGGCGAACAAGCCTAGAGACAATGTCCCCCAGATACCGCAGAAACCGTGGACCGGAACGGCGCCGATAGGATCGTCGATTCGGAGGTACTCGAGCAACTCAACGCCGAGGACCACAAGGACCCCGGCAATGCCGCCGAGAAGGACAGCCCCGGTTGGGCTTACCCAATAGCAGGGGCAAGTGATGGCTACCAAGCCTGCCAGGAAGCCGTTGGTGGTAAAGCCAGCGTCCCACTTCTTGCTATACATGTAAGCCACCATCATGGCGGTCAAGCCGCCGGCGCAGGCAGCGAGAGTGGTGTTAGCGGCAATGCGACCGATGCCGGTGAAGTCCATCGCTGATAGCGTGCTGCCGGGGTTGAAGCCGTACCATCCGAACCACAGGATCAAACCGCCGGAGACCGCGATCGTCAAATCGTGCGGCAGCATGGGAGCTCCGCCGTCACGCTTGAAGGTGCGACCGAGGCGCGGACCGAGAACAATCGAACCGGCCAGAGCGACGAACCCTCCGATAGTGTGAACGACTGTGGAACCGGCGAAGTCATGGAAGCTCATTCCCAAGGCGGGCCAGAAGTGACCGTCGCTGCCCATCATTGCCAGCCAGCCGTCCGGGCCCCACGCCCAGTGACCGATGATTGGATAGATGAAGCCGGAAACGGCGACGCTGTAAACCAGGTCGCCGAAGAAGGCGGTACGGCCGATCATTGCGCCGGAGGTGATGGTCGAGCAGGTGTCCGCGAAGGCGAACTGGAATATCCAGACTGCGAGGAAAGCTACGCCGGTGGTTTCATAGGTGGCCGGAGCGCCTTGCAGGAAGAACCAGTGGTAACCGATGAAGCCGTTGCCGTGACTGAACATGAAGGCGAAGCCGATCGCGTAGAAGAGAACGCCGCAGAGACAGGTGTCCACCACGCATTCCATTAATACGTTCACGGTTTCGCGGGACCGGCAGAAGCCGGCTTCCAGCATCGTGAATCCGACTTGCATGCCGAACACAAGAAACGCGGCAACCAGCGTCCACACGGTGTTAATCGGGTTGACGATGTCATTGCCTTTCAGGTCCGGGTCAGCAGCGAAGGCGTGTCCTCCGATGAAAATGGAGGTTATGCCAATAATCGCCAACACCAGTGCAACGCCGATGCCTTTGCCTGCAAGCAATACTTTGCCGTAGCGCCGCCACTCCGGATTTTGGAGCCGAACGCGGAGCCGTGATAATTTTTCAGCGAACGTTAACTTCGTCCTATATTTTGGAATATCAGACATTTCCACTCTCCTTTGAGGAATGAAAGTTATCTTCCTGCTACTCGATGACCGGATTTCCAACGTAAATCCCAACGCCTAATAGAAAAAAATACGAACCACAAAATCGACGCGAACGACTACGTGGCATGAAATGGCGCTCCACCAGGCGGCGCCCCAAAAACCGGGAACCTTGACGGTGCTTCCTGCTGGCAGCGAGCAGGAATTGCCTTGCGATTTCCATGGCGCCTCCCTTCGTAAAAACTTGTCGCGCATAGTTCAGGCTCGCAAACTTCGCGTGCTCAAGCGGCGCGCCACAGAGTCGCGGGCTGAGATTTCCGGTTTCCGTCTCGCGAATCAGTTCGCAGCCCAAGGGACGCCGCCGGTCGTCGCCCGCGCCCGGATACACAAGGCGGTCTGGCGCGAATAAACGCTAATCCCGGAAACAAGACAGTGGCGGAATTCCACTGGAGTTCCCAGCTAACGAATCGGCTCTTCTTCGAGCACTATGTTTTTATTGTTTGGACACGGCGTCGTGTCCGAGACGAACAATTCGAAGTACGGCTGGCGTCAGGGCTCCCGGTTTCGTCGTCGAAGCAGAGAGGCCCAAACACCGACTGGATTTCCAAAATTACAATTGCAGTTTGCGGAATTTCCCTCCGTGAGTCAAATTCAAACTTTCAATTGCAAACATTCGGATCGCGCCCTGGTCGATACCCTACGCGGAGACGCGTTTCATTTCGTCGTTCAGGATAATAGCGTCCGCGATTTCCTTCATGGATTTTCGCATCTGCTGGCTCTGCCGCTGCATGGTTCGATACGCTTCTTCCTCGCCGATTTTCAACTCGCGCTGAAGTATGCCTTTGGCGCGCTCGACGACTTTGCGGGTTTCTAATTGGCCGGAGAGAATGCTTTTTTCGTTTTCGAGTTGCTCTCTCCGGCGCTCATTTTCCTGCAATTCAGCGATCGATTTCTGCAGTTCTGCGGTGCGCTCGGATACGCGGGCCTCGAGCTGGTCGCGGGCTTCGCGGAGGGCTTCCTCGCTTTCCCTCTTCGATGCGCTGACCCAGCAGGCCACGGCCGCGCTCGCGACGAAAGCGATAAAATAAGCGGTGTCGGTGGCGTTAATGAGGAAGGAATGAAAGGGTGGAACGAAGAAATAGTCCACTGCCAGAGTGGAGAACAACACAGCGAAAAGTCCGAATGCCGCCCCTCCAAACCACGCACTGACCATCACCGCCGCAAAGAACAGGAACAGGAAAGGATAAGGGAAAAGGGGCTTGAGGAGCAGGGTCGAAGCCAGCGCCGCCATGACACTCAGAACCACGATTCCGCTGCGCTGGATCACGAAGCCGACGCGCAGCCTGCTGGACGTTTGTGTTTTGAAGGATTGCGTGGTTTCCTGTGGCATAGATTATGTGGGGCAGTACGGAGCAAACGCCCGGTCCGCATTCCCTACTCCTAATTTAGGGTATCTTTATAAATCATTTATAAAGTCCTTATGCAGTCTGCAACCATGCGGACGCATAGACAAACTCAAAGAATGGATGGGACTTATCGAGGAACACAATAAGCGGGGGGTGAAGTAAAGACCGCTAGCGCGGCATGAATTCGTCGGTATGCGTGACAAACTCCGGATACGCGCCAGCACCCAATTCGTACAGGTCCATGCCCTGACGTTCTCCCTCGATGCCCACGCGAAACGGGCAGAAGCGATTCAGAATCCAGTTCATGGCGTAAGCGAGCGGCAAGACGAAGCCGAGGAGCGTGGCCACGCCGACAATTTGGGCCAGCAATTGTCCCGAGGCTCCATCTCCGCTGACAGGCAGAGGGGCTCCGCCGATATTCAATACTGGATGGTGAAAACGGGCGAACAGACCGACGGCCAGGATGCCCCAAATACCGCCGACGGCATGAACAGAAATAGCGCCGCCCGGATCGTCAACTTCCAGATGCAGTTCAAACCACTCCACAGAGAAGGTAACCAAGCCTCCGGCAATCAATCCTATGACTACGGCTTCCGCGGGGACCACGAAAGCGCAGGAGGCGCTGCTGGCAACCAGGCCGCCGATCCAGCCATTGGCAGTAAGCGAGGCGTCCGGTTTGCCGAATCGGACTCCAGTGACGATCGCTGCCGTCAACGTCGCTGTGGCCGCTGACAGAACTGTGTTGATGGCAATTGGGACTGATCCCTCAATGGAGCCGCCCGCGAATAGAATTGCACCTGCGGAATTGAGCCCCAGCCATCCCACCATCGCCAGCATGCAGCCGAACAGTACGAGGACTACGTTATGACCAGGGATTGCGGGTGCCATGCCATCGGCGGAATATTTTCCACGCCGAGGGCCTAAAATCCAGGTGACTACAAGAGCAGTCAGGCCACCCAGAACGTGTATCGTGCTTGATCCCCCCGCATCGACAAATCCCTGGCCGAGTCCATAATTAGCCCCAAGCTGCGCGAGCCAGCCGCCACCCCAGACCCAATGCGCGAAGAGCGGATAAATCCACCCTGAAAGGATTGCCGTTGAGAGACAGGTTGCGCGCAGGCGCCAGCGGTCCGCGCCGCTGCCTAGTGGGATTAACGCTGCCAGCCCGACGCAAACAATTTGAAACAGGGCGGCCAAAGATGCCGCGGAGCCATCCAGCAAGAGACCGCGAAAGAACATCGGTTCGGCTGCAATCCAATTCCATCCTTTACCGGACAGGGCAAGGACGTGTCCCGGCCTTCCGATGAATCCCTGCCAAGCGAATCCGCAGATAAAATAAATGAGGCCGGCAACTGCAAGCGCCGTAAGAGAAGACATCATGATGTGCGCTGCGCTGCGAGAGCGTCCCAACCCGGCATTAATAAAGGAAAGGCCAGCCCCCGCCAAAGGGACCAGAAATATGAAGAAGAGGCAGGAAATTGTGGCGATTTCGGTGAGTCCAGAAGCAGGCATGGGAATTATCCTTTTTCCTCTCGGGGGATCGCATGAGATCGAAACGCCAGGACCAGTCCCAGGGCTTCCACGGCGATGCCGGCGAAGACAAACGCGGCGCGGGAGGAAGGAGAGTTCAGGATCACGAGCGCGGCCAGCACCAGAATCCATCCAGCCAGCAACAGCAGGAAACTCATCACCTTCATTCCTAAAATCTCCGGGCCGGAGCCAATCCGCATGTTCCGGCATTTGCGATGCCGATTAAAATATCACATGAAGCGCAGAACCAATTTGGATTGTTCGTCGGAATTTGAATTTCCTGGTGACCTGACGATAGAAGAGCTCATGCCGATCGAGGGGAAATATCAGGGTTTTCGGTTTCTTGCCCTTAATCAATACATATACATTCAATAGAAGGAATGAATGGCAAAAATGGAACTCATCCTGCGCGAGGTCCCCCGAGTTCGTTACCGTATAAATTGAAGTATCAGCCAGATTGGAGGACTCCCTTGCAACATCAAGTAAACAAGCTATTTATAAGACCTTCGTGAAGATTATGGCAGGCGTTGGATAAAGAGTCTGCCGGACTGCCCGGCGGGCAGAAGCTCCCAAACCCCACCCGGAACAGGCATCGGAATCGGTGATTCGGGACATCGAAACGTTTCATTTTACTAGTTCCGAACACCCTTCTAGTATCTCCTCCCTCGGCATCGATCGACTCTGTACGGCGGGTTTGCAAACAGAGGTAAAGAATAAATAAAGGAGAATACATGGCGGAGAATACCGGCGAAGTAAAAATGACACCAACCTTAGGGTTGACCGGATTGACGATGAACGCAATGGCGCTCATCGCTCCCGGCGCTTTCCTTTGGCTTACGTTTTACATTCAGGCGACCACTGGGGCGACAGGACCAGCGATGTGGCTTGGGATTATTCTCGCCCTGCTGCTCTGCCTGGCAACGGCGGTTTGTTACGCGGAAATGGCGAAACTGTATCCCGGCACAGGCAGTTCGTATTATTTTGCCGAGCAGTCATTTCTCAACCACGATAAGGCCTGGAAGTATGCACGGCTTTCGAAGTTCATCGTCGGCTGGGGCTCGCATCTTTATTACTGGATCTACCCCGGTGTGATGGTGGCTGTAACGGGAGTCTTCTGCGGTTATGTGGTCGGAACTCTCTGGCCAAACACCATGAGTGCTTCGAACCCCGGCCCGGTATTCATGGGTCTGGTCGCGGTTGTCTTCTCGTTCGGTGTCGCGTACATCGCCCATAGAGGCGTAAGCGGGGCGACGTCGGTAAATATCGCCATCAACGTCATCCAAATTTCGGCGTTGATTGTCTTCTCCGTACTGGCAATCGGTTACCGCATGAACCACCCACCGGGAAGCGTTGCTTTCCAGTTCGATTCGACTTCCGGTGAGGCTTATACCTATGAATTCGCGACGACCAGCCAGATGGTGAATGGGACGGCAACCGATGTCATCACCCGTGACGCCAACATGGTGCCGCAACCCAAGCTCGACGCAAGCGGGAAACCGGTGCCTTATCATGTTGACTATCCTTATTACGACTCCAACGGCGGTTTCCTGACGCATCCGGATGGAAAGTCCGTAGTCGCACCGCATAAATGGGGCTGGGTATTCGTGCAAGCCACTGTCGCCATTCTGATTCTGGTCGGATTCGAATCGGTGACGGCGATGGGCGGCGAAGCGAAGAACGCCAAGCGCGACGTGCCTATAGCGGTTATTACATCGCTGCTTGTGCAGGGGGCGTTCTGCTATCTGTTCGAGTATTTCGCGGCTTGTTACTTCTTAAATAGCGGTTACACCATGCAGAGTGCCGCTGGATCGGCTGCTCCGATCGGCGACATGATGATCATGGTGGGCGATGCGCTGTTTGGACAGGGTCACGGACGGACCTTCATGCTGATTGAAGCCGTCACCGTATTCCTTGCGCTGATCGGCACTACGCTTTCCTGCATGAACACCGGAGCCCGCGTCACCTATGCCATGGGCAAAGACAACGAGGTGCCGGAACACTTTGGCATGCTCCATGATAAGAACCTGTCCCCTCACCGCGCGATTTGGACGCTGGCAGCGATCTCGGCCGTAATCGGTGTCATTGCTGTAATCATGGCGTTTGGCGATGCCGGAGCACCAGCCGATGCGGCAATTCAAGCCTTGCCCCATAGCATCTGGTCTAGTTTCGGGTACACGACACACGACAAGATGGCGGCAATGCCCAATTCACTGTTAACTATAACTTTGGCATCCAACTTCGGGACGTTCGTGTTATACGCACTGAGTTGCATCATTTGCATGGTTGCATACCACAATCACCCCAACTTCAAGGTCGTCCGTCACTTGCTGATTCCACTGTTTGGACTGGTGGCGAACCTCGGCTGTATGGCGTTCTACCTCATCGGGCCGTTCATGGGTTACGGGACGGCTAAAGAGCCACTGCTTGCCTTAGGCATCGCATTAGTCTGGGCGATATACGGAGGGATTTACTTCCTTAAGTCCAGTAAAGCCTCTGGCCGCACAACCCTGGTCACCAGTAGAACTTAGGGTGTATTATGGGAATAGGTCAATTAGCTCGGAAATTCGGACAGGCAATTATGCCTGTCCGAATTTCTGTTTCAGCAAAAGCCGGAAGTTTTGGAGAAATCGAGAAGAAGACCCTCAGGGAAGATTATTCGTGGCCTGAGTTGGGACAAATTTCCACCCCTCGCCTTATGCTTGACTTAGAGTTTGTGGAGCGAACCGACGTCGGACGGGTTCGTGACCATAATGAAGACTATTTCGGTCATGCTGCCCCTGCAAATCCCGCGCAGGAGCGTTCCCATGGATGGCTATTCGCACTGGCCGATGGAGTCGGCGGACATGAAATGGGCGAAGTCGCATCCCGGACGGCGATCGAGAGCATTCTGGCGGGGTTCCGAGAATCCGGTAATGGGGAGTCACACGGCGCGTTGTTGCCGCGACTGGTGCAAAAAGCCAACACGAAAATATTTGAAACAGCCGTCGCCGGCGGCAGCAGTTCGGCTGGCATGGCCACGACGATTGTCGCGTGTGCCTTGCGGTTCGATCGTGTAACCGTAGCACACGCGGGCGATTCGCGCTGTTATTTGATCCGCGATGGAAAGGCAGCGCAACTTACGCGCGATCACACGGTCGCAAGCGAACAAGTTCGCCTCGGGTTAGTCTCTGCCCAGGAAGCAGGCGAAGGCTCGACGCGGCATATCCTGAGCAGGTCACTGGGCACTGAATTGATTGTGAATGTGGATACCAACGATTTTCCTGTTCGTCCTGGCGACGTCTTATTACAGTGCTCGGACGGTTTGCACGGGTCGGTGGGACCGACTGAAATTGCTGCTATTTGCGGTAACGGATCGGACCTTAACCGGGCGGCGGAGAAGCTGGTAGCGCTTGCCAATGAGCGGGACGGGGGAGATAATATCAGCGTTCAATTGATTCGCGTGCGTGATGTAGAACGCATGGGAATGTACCGAGGACGCCCATACAAGCTCTATTGATTCGAGTGTTCTCCGGCTGCTCCCTGACTGCTGCCCAGCCCTCCCAATGAGTTCACTCCATCCCGGCGACCAACTCGATTATTACCGCATCGACAGCCTGGTTGCCCGAAGTGGCATGGCCTCGATTTATCGCGGCACAGACACCCGTACAGGCCGTTCGGTAGCCATCAAAATTCCCCATCCGGAGATGGAAGCCGACCCCATTCTATTCGACCGCTTCCAGCGCGAATCGGACATTGGAATGAAGCTGGATCACCCCGGCGTGGTGAAGGTGTTGAATGACGAAAAGCGTAGCGGGCGCTACATGGTTCTGGAATGGGTGGACGGGAAACTGTTGCGTCAGATTCTGAACGAACAGAAGAGACTTCCGCAGGACCGGGCGATCAAGATCATGATCGGGATCTGCGATGCTCTGGACTACATCCATAAACAGGGGGTCGTTCACCGGGACCTCAAGCCTGAAAACATCATGGTGGACGCGGAAGATCGCATCAAGCTGATCGACTTCGGCATCGCGGCAAATGCCGGATCGCGCCGGCTGACCTTTGCAAAGCTTACCGAAGCAATGGGAACGCCGGATTACATTTCTCCGGAGCAAGTGAAGGGCAAGCGCGGGGACGCCCGCAGCGATATCTATACCTTGGGGATCATGTTCTACGAAATGCTTACCGGCAGGGTTCCCTTCACCGGCCCTAACCCATTTGTTATCATGAATGAACGATTGTTGAACAATCCCATTCCACCGCGCGAAGCCAATCCGGAAATCTCCGTCGAGCTGCAGGAAATTATCTACCGCGCGCTGGAGCGCGAGCCGTCAAAGCGCTATCCGAACGCCCATGAGTTTGCCATCGATTTGGAGCATCCGGAGAGGGTGGGAGTAGCGGAACGTCCGGAATTGAAGAACTGGAAGCAAAGACGCTCGCCGGTGGCGCGACAGATCGCGTTTTACATCATGCTGGCGTTGATCCCCGTGGTCATATTAGGCCTCATGCTCTACGTGGCGCGGCAAAAGTAGTCCACACCTCTACTGATAAATACCTGTATTTCTTCTCGAATTGCAAGTAACTGGGTAGCACATGCCGCTGGACCAGCGATGTCAACTAAGACACCGGGCTTGTATACTAGAATTTCGCAGCTACAACCCCGGAACCGGAGTGCATAGTCGATCATGAAAATCGAAGAATTTGAGCAGAGACTGCGCGACTCCGTGTTAATTGCTGACGGGGCAATGGGTTCTTTGCTCTTCGAGGCCCTGGGACCGCAGCGCTGCATGGATGAATTGAACGCCACGCGCGCCGAAGAAGTCTTCCGCATTCACATGGCCTACCTGGACGCCGGGTCGCACATTATCGAGACCAATACGTTTGGGGCCAACCGGAATAAGCTGGCCGCGTTCGGCCTGGAGGAGCGCGTTGCCGAATTCAATCATCGCGGAGTGAAAATAGCGCGCGAGGCACGCGAAGCGGCAAAACACGACGTGCTGATTGCAGGGTCCATCGGTCCGCTGGGAGTGATCCGGCAAGTGCGCGACACACCGGCCGAGCAAGTCCGGGAAATCTTCCGCGAGCAGGCGGAGGCGCTGGAAGAACGGGGGGTGGATTTTTTCATCCTGGAAACATTCGGCGATGCCCAGGAACTGGCGGCCGCGATTGAAGCCATCCGTTCCTTTTCGCTGATGCCGATTGTAGCCCAGCTGGCCTATTCCGAAGAGGGAACCACCTTCGGCGGCACGCGCCCACGCGACGCCTGGTCGCTCCTGCGCGAGAAAGGGATTCAGGCGATCGGGGCGAATTGTTCGGTCGGCCCGCAGGATCATCTGCGTATTCTTCAGCAACTCGCGGAAGTTACCGGGTCGTTTCCCATCAGCGCCATGCCCAATGTGGGATTCCCGCAGCGCTCCGGGGATCGCGTGATTTATCCGAAATCGTCGCCCGAGTATTTCGATCTGTTTGCACGTGAAGCCGTGGTTCTGGGCGCGCGGATTCTAGGCGGTTGCTGCGGAACCACGCCGGATCATATTCGCGCCATGGTTCGGGCAGTGAAAGGAAAACTACCGGGGCAGGGAGTCAGTTCGGTGACCGTTGTGGAAGCGGCCTCCGAGCCGCATCCGGTGGCAATCCGCGAGCCCGAGAGCGCCCTGTGGCGAAAAATTCAGGCGCAGGAATTCGCCATCTCGGTGGAAATTGATCCGCCGAAGGGCACATCGATCGAGCGCATTCTTGAACAAGTTAAGACGGTAATGGCATCGAATCGTGTGGATACGATTGATATCAACAGCGGAGCCCTGGCGCGGGTGGGAATGGATGCGCTTTCGCTCGCCGGCGCGCTCGAAGCGCGAGGCGTCGAAACGATTCCGCATGTGACCACGCGCGACGCGAATTTGATCGGCTTGCAGGCGACACTGTTGGGTGCGTGGACAGTTGGCGGCGTTCGCAACGTGCTTTCTATCACCGGCGATCCTCCGTCGCTGGGCAGCTATCCCGAATCGCTTGGCGTGTATGAAGTGGATTCCATCGGCCTGGTAAAGGTGATGGCCCGCTTGAACAAAGGGACCGACTGGGCGGGCAAAAATATCGGCGGCGCAACGAATTTTACAATCGGTGTGGCCGTGAATCCGCTGGCCGAAGACCTGGACGTGGAATTGCGCCGGTTTTACGAAAAAGTGGAAGCCGGGGCGCACTTCGCCATGACGCAACCCATCTTCGACCCTGAACATTGGGAGGCATTTCTGATGCGCATGGGCGGAAAATCGCCGATCCCGATCATGGTCGGCCTCTGGCCGCTCAGCAGTTATAAGCAGGCCGTGCGACTGCATAACGAGGTGCCCGGAATCGTCATTCCAGAATCATTGCTGAAACAACTGGACGCCGCCGGAGGCGCAGCGCGCGATGTCGGATTTGCCCTGGGACGCCAACTGCTGGACTGGGCTCGGGGAGCGCGAAGTTCGGGAATTGCCGGAGCATACCTGATTCCTCCGTTCAAGCGGTATGAAGAAATATTAGACCTATTTTAATTAAGGATTAGGCGGTTGATTTTTTGTTTCTGGCACAGGCTGGAAAAGGGAGACCATCGTTGGACCCGAGACAGACACGAATTGCGACGCTGAAGGATGTCCTGAAGGAGAGAATCGTCATTTTGGACGGCGCCATGGGCACGATGCTCCAGCGGGAAGATATCCAGGAGGCAACGTTTCGCGGCACGCGATTCCTGAATCATCCGAAAGACCTGCGCGGGAATTTCGATGTTTTGAACATCACCAACCCGCAGATTGTGCAGAAAGTACAACGCGCCTATTTCGAAGCGGGCGCTGAAATTATCAAGACCAATACATTCAACTCGAATGCGATTTCCGCGTTGGATTACGGCCTGGAAAGCATCGTCCATGAACTCAATGTTGCGGGCGCGCGGTCCGCTCGCGAAGTTGCCGATGAATTCGCTGCAGCTCATCCGGGACGCCTGTGTCTGGTGGCCGGGTCGATGGGGCCCACCAATCGCACGGCGTCGATGTCGCAGGATGTGAACAGTCCGGCATCGCGCGGCGTCACGTTCGATAAGTTGCGCGAGGTTTATTACGAGCAGGTGTGCGGCTTGGTGGAAGGCGGCGTCGATCTTCTACTGGTCGAAACTATTTTCGATACATTGAACGCGAAAGCTACTCTGTTTGCCATTGATGAATATTTCGAGGCGACTGGGCAGCGTCTTCCGATCATGGTGTCGGTCACGATCGTGGATCAGAGCGGGCGGACGCTCTCCGGGCAAACCGTGGAAGCATTTTGGATTTCGATTTCGCACATGGAGCTGCTGAGCGTGGGCATCAATTGCGCGCTGGGCGCGAAGCAGATGCGGCCCTACATCGAGGAGCTTTCGCACATTGCTCCCGTCCACATCAGTTGCCATCCGAATGCGGGGCTCCCCAACGCTTTCGGAGGATTCGATGAGACGCCTGAATCGATGGGCATCGATCTGCACGATTTTGCTTCCAATGGATGGCTGAATATCGCCGGAGGCTGCTGCGGTACATCGCCCGCGCACATCAAAGCGATTGCCGAAGCGGTGCGCAGTCTTAAGCCGCACGTTCTATCCAAGCCGGAGCGATACACGCGCTTCAGCGGGCTGGAGCCCCTGGTGCTTCGTCCCGACTCGCGCTTTGTAAACGTCGGCGAACGAACTAACGTCACCGGCTCGCCGAAATTTTCCAAGCTGATCCTTGGCGGCGAATACGAAGCGGCGCTGACGGTGGCTCGCCAACAGGTGGAAAACGGCGCGCAAATTATCGACGTCAACATGGACGAAGGTATGCTCGATTCCGAGCAGGCCATGACTACGTTTCTCCACTTTATTGCCGCGGAGCCGGATATCGCCCGCGTGCCGATCATGGTGGATAGCTCGAACTGGAAAATCATCGAAGCCGGGCTCAAGTGCGTGCAGGGCAAAGGCATCGTCAATTCGATCAGCTTAAAAGAAGGCGAAGAGGCTTTTGTGGCGCGGGCGCGTTTGATCCGGCGCTACGGCGCGGCCATCGTGGTGATGGCGTTCGATGAAAAGGGGCAGGCGGATTCGCTGGCGCGCAAGATCGAAGTTTGCAAGCGATCGTACCGAATTCTCACTGAGCAAGCCGGTATCGCTCCCGAAGATATTATTTTCGATCCGAATATTTTGACCGTGGCGACAGGAATCGAAGAGCACAACAATTACGCCGTTGACTTCATCGAAGCCGCACGGCAGATCAAGGCGACGTTGCCTTACGCGAAAGTCAGCGGAGGCGTGAGCAATATTTCGTTTTCGTTCCGCGGACAAAACGTGGTGCGCGAAGCGATGCACTCTGCCTTTCTATATCGCGCAATCCAGGCTGGCCTGGACATGGGCATCGTGAACGCGGGTCAGCTCGCGATTTACGAGGAAATTCCGAAGGATTTGCTGCAACTGGTCGAAGACGTCTTGCTGAATCGCCGTCCGGATTCCACCGAACGCCTGCTGGCATTCACCGAAACGGTCAAGGTGAAGGAAAAGGGCGCGGTCGCGGAAGATACGTGGCGGAAGGGAACTCTGGAGGAGCGCCTCGCGCACGCGTTGGTAAAAGGCATCGCTGACTATATTGAAGAAGACACCGAAGAGGCGCGACAGAAGTACGGGAAACCGCTCAACGTCATCGAAGGGCCGTTGATGAGCGCGATGAACATTGTCGGCGATTTATTCGGCTCCGGGAGAATGTTCCTGCCACAGGTGGTGAAGAGTGCGCGCGTGATGAAAAAGGCCGTCGCCTACTTACAGCCTTATTTGGAAGCGGAAAAACAGGCGGCGGGTGGCGGCGCGTTCGTCAAAGGGCGCATCGTGATGGCGACCGTGAAGGGCGACGTTCACGATATCGGAAAAAACATCGTGGGCGTGGTGCTGGGCTGCAACAATTACGACGTAATCGATCTTGGCGTAATGGTTCCGGCCGATAAAATTTTGAAGACCGCTCGAGAGACCAACGCCGATTTGATCGGCTTGAGCGGCCTGATTACTCCTTCGCTGGAAGAAATGGTGCACGTCGCGAAGGAAATGGCGCGCGAAGGTTTTACAGTTCCGCTGCTGATCGGCGGGGCTACGACCAGCCGCACGCACACGGCTGTGAAAATTGCGCCGGCGTATCCGCACACCGTCATCCACGTGCATGATGCTTCCCGCGCCGTGGGCGTGATGGGAAATCTAATCAGCGCCGAACTAAAAGAGAGCTACGCGGAGGAAAACCGCCTGGAGCAGGAACGCGCGCGCGTGAAACATCAGTCGCGGAAAGCACAGCCTCTACTGTCGCTGACGGATGCACGCGCTAAAAAGCCCGTATACGATTGGTCCAGCTATACTCCGCCGAAGCCGTCATTTATCGGCACGCGCGTTTACAAGCCCGTGCCTCTTGCGGAGATCGTTCCGTATATCGATTGGACTCCATTTTTCCACTCGTGGGAATTACGTGGAATTTATCCGAAAATCTTCGAGCAGGAGGGTGTCGGCCCCAAAGCGAAGGAACTATTCGATGATGGGCAGAAGCTGCTCGAACAAATCGTTCGCGAGGGGAAACTGGAAGCGCGCGCCGTGATCGGATTTTTCCCGGCGAATAGCGTTCAGGAAGATATCGAAGTTTACGCGGATGAATCGCGGCACCTGCTCACCACTTTTCACACACTGCGGCAGCAGCAGGTGAAAGGAAGTCAGGAGCCAAATTACGCCGTCGGAGATTTCATCGCTCCGCGGCAAAGCGGCAAGCTCGACTATATCGGCGGCTTCGCGGTGACTGCGGGACTTCACATCGAACCGATTGTCGAAAAGTTTGAGAAAGACAATGACGATTATAACGCGTTAATGACCAAGGCTCTTGCCGATCGCCTTGCGGAAGGGCTTGCGGAGCTAATGCACAAGCGGGCGCGAATTGAGTGGGGTTTTGGCAAGGACGAGAAACTGGAAGTGGCGGATCTAATTCATGAACGGTATCGGGGGATTCGCCCAGCTCCGGGATATCCGGCGCTACCCGACCACACGGAGAAGCGGCTGCTGTTCGACCTGCTCTGCGTGGAGAAACATACTGGCATCAATCTTACAGAAAATTTCGCCATGTATCCGGCAGCGGCTGTGAGTGGATTTTATTTTTCGCATCCGGAATCGAAATATTTTGCCGTCGGGAAAATCGATCGCAGCCAGGTCGATGATTACAGCCGCCGCAAGGGCATGGACTTGCGCACTGTCGAACAGTGGCTCAGCCCGAATTTGAATTACGACCCGGATGCGTCCTAGTTTAATTAGGACAGACTTCAGTCTGTCCGGTTTTGGGTTTTTGTTTGATTTGAAATAACCAGGATCGAAGTGCGGGGGAAGCAGGACCGAAACCAAAAGAAAACAGACTGAAGTCTGTTCTACTGAAAAGCGTCTCCAATCTTTCGATTGGAGACGCTTTTTTGTTGAAAGGGAGTGCTGTCTAAATTAGCCGGCGATGAACAGCGTGCTGCCTTGCCTGTTCACCAGCAGCAGCGTGTTTTTGCCGCTCTTGCGAATCGCTTCGTTCAGCTCTGACACGTTCCTGATCGGCTGGTGATTTACTTCCTGGATCACGTCGCCGCGGCGCAATCCGGAATCTGCCAAGGGACTGGACGGATCGATGTCCGATACGACCACTCCTTTTATGGATGGAGAAAGCCCCAACTGTTTGGCCGCATCGGCGTCCAGGTTCTCCAGCGTCACGCCCTCCAGAGCGTCCTTGGACGAGCCGTCTTCGGCTTTCGCCTGTTCTTGTGAGTTCGGCAATTCGCCGAGCTTGACTGTCATGTTGTTGTCTTTACCGTCGCGCAAAATCCTCAACTTTACGTCGGAGTCCGGCTTCATCATGGAAATGTTCATGCGCAGTTCCCGGCTGTCGGAAACCTGCTTGCCGTTAATTTCCAGAATGATGTCACCACGCTGCATTCCAGCTTTTCCGGCCGGACTGGTGGATTTCACATCGCCGACCAGCGCACCGCGCAGTTCACTCTGTCCCATCGCTTTGGCGATGGCCGGAGTAACATCCTGCACGACAATACCGAGATAAGCGCGCGTGACTTTGCCGTGGTCCATGATCTGATCCATCACCTGCCGTGCGAGGTTGACGGGAACCGCGAATCCGATGCCCTGGCTACCGCCTGCGCCGTGCGAAATGATCGCCGTGTTGATTCCGATCAACTCGCCGCGATCGTTGATGAGCGCGCCGCCGGAATTGCCCGGGTTGATCGGAGCGTCGGTCTGAATGAAGTCCTCATAATCCTCGATGCCCAGGTTTCCGCGATTCATCGCGCTGACGATTCCCATGGTCACGGTTTGTCCGACGCCGAAGGGATCTCCGATGGCCAATGCATAATCGCCGACTTGAACTTTGGTGGAATCACCGATGGTGATTGCTGGGAAGCCGCTCCCCTCTACTTTCAAAACGGCGATGTCCGTCTTGGGATCGGCGCCGACCACTTTTGCCTGCAATTGCTTCTTATTGGAGAGCGTAATTCGAACGTCCGTCGCGCCTTCGATCACGTGATTGTTCGTCAGGATGTAGCCCTCGGGACTAACGATCACGCCGGAGCCGAGGCTTTCTTCGCGCTGCGAGCGCGGAGTCCGCGAACGATTGTCATTGCCTTCCTCCGGTTGACCTTGTCCGAAGAATTGCCGGAAGAACGGATCGCTGAACATCCCCTCGGGAGCTTCCGCCTGCGCGCGAACCACTTTCGATGTGGATATATTGACGACATCCGGTAGGACCGTCTTCACAACCGGCGCAAAGCCTGTCCGGCTCGGGCCCTCAGTTGGATCGGCAAATTTTAAGGATGCGTGCGTACCGCCCGAAAAAAATGACTGGCTGGCGCGAGCCACGCCAAATCCAGCGGCGCCAACCAGAAAAATCAACGCCAGCGCAAGTGCTTTGGGTTTTTCCCAGGATGTCCACGATTTCATGTTTTCTCTCCCCCTCGAATGATTCCTGTGTTTCGAACCAACAGACGTCAGTTCCGCCAGTTCTCGGTTATCACCTGATTAGACGCGCCAATAGAATTTGGTGAGCAGCACAGGAGCTACCGATTGCCCGCGTAAATTGTGCTAGAATTTAGGTCCTGCTATAGGCCCGTAGCTCAGTTGGTTAGAGCGCTACCTTGACACGGTAGAGGTCTGGAGTTCGAGTCTCCACGGGCCTACCATTCTTTTCAATGCTTTAGAGGGTTTTCTCCCCAATCCGACAGAAACTTCACCTGCAATCTGACTAATCCACTGCTGCGCTGCTCGAGAAGATAGCGTATTGGGCGTGCCGCGGAGCAAATACCGAATCAACCCGAGACTACAATCGCATCGGACATTTTCTCGTGGTGTGACCCACTTGGACGGTGCGTCAAGCGCTATGCATGAAGCTTGCCGCCACTTCGGATAGCCCTGCGCCGTTAGTTGCTCAGGGACGATCCTAAGTTCCGTAACAAATTCTCAGCAATTTGATAGCGTCTTCAACTCCTCCCATCGCTGGCAGGACGACACCGAGTCAAAGACAAATATCGCATCCGATTGCCCGTGTCCCCATATATCATAAGGCGGCGAGGATTAGCGATGCCTGCTTCCGGTGCTTCCGTCATATCCCAGGGCTTTGGATCGCCGTTTCTGGATGGGCTCGAGCAGCGCGACGTTGAGGCAATCCTGAGGGCTGCGACAAAGCAAAGATTCCCCGCTAAATCCACAGTGTACGTTCAGGGCGATCCGGCCAGCCATCTGTTTCTTATGATGCATGGCGATGCTCGATATTTCTACACTACGCCCGAGGGCAGAAAGATGCTCGGTCCACGCATTCTGCCGGGAGAAGTCTTTGGCGGTGCGGTATTTTCGTTAAGGCCTTCTCCGACATATCTTTCCAGCACGGAAACGGTGAAGGATTGCTCTGTAGTCGTGTGGAAACGATCCACAATCCGGGCGCTCGGTGCAAGGCATCCAAGGCTCCTGGAGAATATGCTCGCAATTGCATTCGACCTTATTGAATGGGTTTATACAGCGCATATCGGCTTGGCCTGCCATAGCGCCCGCTTGCGGCTGGCTATGGCTCTGGTAGAGTTGGCTCACGATGTCGGCCACAAGAGCACTGCGGGCGTCGAACTCGAGGTCACGAACGAGGACTTAGCCAACTCTGCGAACGTAACCGTGTTCACCGCCAGCCGCCTACTGAGCGAATGGCATCGCAGTGGGGCACTGATAAAGAGTCGTGGCAAGGTCCGGCTGCGTTCTCCGGAACGACTGTTCTTTCGCGAAACCTGACCTCAGTCAGTTTCCATTTTCCACCCGATATAGATTCCCGCTGCGATTGTATCCCGCGCCGCCGATTCACGCCCGCTGGGCACTCGCCCTCGCCGAATTGCGCTTAAGCTTTGCATCAGAGGCGACATTGCTCTTGCGCAACGACGAAATCTGCCCCGTACGATAACTTTCGTTGGTTTGAGTTGAATCATTTTGAAATGGTGTGTGACCGTCAATTGCGTAGGCAACGCGTGTTTATAGCTTATGGTGGCAACTCCTTAATAAGAAGACTCCGTGACGCCTTTGGCGGTGAATGCGATTTTGAAGTGTGCGGTGAGGCAACCCACGGCGCGGAAGCAGTTGGTGAGGCAATAGAACTTCATCCTGATCTGGTCATTCTCGAATTGGGATCGTCCCCTCAGGAGGAGTTTGAAGCGGTCAAGGCACTTAAGCGGGCCAAGCCACATCTCCCGATTTTCCTCGTTACTGAGAGACACGCTATGCAGGACGAAAAAGAGGCGCTTTCGTCCGGGATAGCCGCGGTCTTTGAAAAGGACTGCGATTGCAAATTGATCATTATGAATGCACGTGTCGCCTGTGGACTGACGTCCTCCAATTTATAGCTTGGGGGACCGAATAAGTTGGCCGAATAACTGCACAATTGGAGCGATAAGCATGGAACACCAATCACCGCGCATGGTGCGCCGCTATACCTGGACCATAAGCGTCCTGTTGACTGATGTGCTGACGGGAACCGAAATTGAGGGACAGACGCAGGACCTGAGTCTATTCGGGTGCGGCGTGACCGCTCCGCATCTTTTTCCGAAAGGAACCAGAGTCAAAATTAAACTCTGTCACAGTGACGCTTATGTGACCGGACTCGCGCGCGTCGTATATGCAAACCCGCAGCTTGGCATGGGCTTTGCCTTCACCAATATCGAGGGAGCAGATAAACGGATTCTCGATGGATGGATTGCCGATCTGACCGCCAGTTCCGATCAAGGATAGCGTGGAAGCCGACCTTATTGGTCGGGTGGCGCATCCCACACTTTGTTTGAAGCTGTGAAATAACACAAACTCGGAAATGGCCTCAAAAACTTTTCTCAATTAGAAGCCCTACAAGCGATTATTCGCACCTCGGTGTACATCTTGTATTACCCCGAAAACCCCCAAAACATTAGCAAATAGGTTTTTTCGCAGCTTCAAAAAACGTGAAGACTGCGCCACCCGAAAATTAAAAACCGCCCCCAAAAGGATTCACCACCCGCCTTATTCAACGAGATCCACGGGGCACCCACGGCTTGGGTGCGGGATATTTATAAGAGCATTTCTCGCAATTTTGCTTTACGGCACCAATGAATGCAGCTCGACCCACGTGATATTGTGTGTGCTGGATAGTTCGGCCATCCTTCGCGCGGACGGTTACGCTGTTTTCAACGTCGACTCCAGCGAATACTACATCACCCCACAAAATGCGTGTACGTTTCAATGCGAACCATCTAGTCTCCCGAACTGAGGTATGGTCCACAATAATAGTTCCTGGCCAAATGGTAAACAAAACGATAATCATAGCTACGGCGATGGCATCCCACGGAAGCGTGCTTGAATGTATGCCTTCTTCTGAAATCGTTAAAAGGATCACAGTGATGCCGATGCCAAAGAGGAATCGCAAACCGAGAACAGGGCGAAATACGAGCACGTCTCCGCGCCGGGAGGCACGTTCGAACACAGCTTCTCCACTTATGAACCGAATGGCGAAGATCATTGCGGCGATCCGTATCGCCGATCCAGGAATGTGCATTTCGTCTACTCCGAAGCTCCAACCAACGCCCGAAAGCCACGGTGCCGAAAAACTGCCGCGCCGCCTGAACGTCCAGGCTCATGGCTGACGAATTTTCACCAAGTGATACCAGAATGGCTCCTCGATATTCGTGAACAAGTGCGGAACCCCGTTTGGAATGACGATCACATCGCCTGCGGCGAGGCGACGTGATTCACCGCCGATAATACTGCGGGCACGGATTTCGTCCTCTGGGTAAGGTTTGCCAGTGGTTGGATTTTTAGCTTCTTCTATAACACCGGACAGTTTTCCGCCCGTTACGATCGTTGCCGAACCCTTCACAATGTAGATCAGATCTGTAACTTTCGTGTGAACTTCAACAGTGCCGGGACCAAGATTGGTACGGACACTCGTCATCGCCGTAAAGTTCCGCGTCCCTTTATCGCCGTCGTATAACAAATCGCCTCCGCCGGTCTTCTCGAAGCTTGCGTCCACTTGCTGCTTCGTATAGTAATGGACAGGCGCAGACGAGATTCCCGGTACCTCGTCTTCGGAAGCCTTGGGGGTGCCACCAGGGTCTTGGGCCCCAATGGCGCTAGCCATCGCACAGATTGCAAGAGCCAAGAGAGACGCCGATTTCATTCCTGCTTTCGTCATGGCCAATTCTCCTCGCTTGAGTGAATTTATCTTCTACCCTTGTTCATGCCTCGCATAGTCAGGATGAGGTGACCTGGTTTTTATGCCGAGGTAAGTAAGAGAGTTTATATCACAGTCATGAACTGTGAATCTCGATTGGGCCGCGCCCATCGACTACAGGCCGCGGGAGCAGGTAGTTCGCCCAAAAACAGAAGAAGGACGGAGCCTCAAAAAATCCCGGGCCTCATTACGGCAGCCGATTACTGCCGTATCCGGCCTGAGGTCTACGGACCGCACAACAACAACCGAACCCCCGCGTTGATTCCCGCGCTGCTCCTGCGACAATTCAAAATCTCACCGTGCGATGGTACGGGATGTTCCTCCCAGATACGGTGCTGTTGTGGGAAACCCTCTTGGCAGTCTCAAGACAAGCGAGTCCGCATGGGCCAGGTATTTTAAGACGGTAAAATTTTCAGGAACGGAAGCGACTGTGAAGTGTGAAAACCAAACCTGTCGTATAAGATAGATGGGATGAGCACGGAAAGTTCAACAAGTGGCGAAAAAAAATGGGTCCCGACACTGCGCTGCGAGGATATCCCGCCACAGGAAGGGCGATCCTTCCGATCCGGCGGTCTGGAATTGGGGATCTTCAACCTCGGCGACCGGTTTGTGGCCATCGATAATGCCTGCCCGCACATGGGAGAACCGCTGTCGGAGGGCTTTTTGATGGGCAACATCATCGTGTGCCCGTTGCATGCTTGGAAATTTAGGCTCGACACCGGCCGCATTACATGCCCCGCCGATTTCGATGCCTGCGTGGCAACCTATCGCACGCGGCTGGAAGATGGAGTCGTGCAGGTCGAGCTTCCCGTGGGGGATAAACAGAATAGCTGAATGCGCCGAAAGTCCGCAGGTTCCTGCGTCAGTCTCAGGACACAAGAATTCGCGCGGCCCTGGTATTTTTCTATGACCCGCCCCGCGGACTAAATTCAGAAACAAGTTTCACGAGGAGGGAAAAGTGATGAAACGTCTCTTCACAGCTCTGGCCGTTGTTGCAATAATTTTCGCTGCCCCGGGCGGTGCGTGGGCTCAGGGCAGCAAAGCCGAGCAGGAAGTCCGCAATGTATTGAAGCAAATGATCGACGCGGATTTGAAAGGCGATGCCGGAGCGTTGGATCGAACGACCACGGAGGATTACACGATCACTCGTGACAACGGCGTGGTGCGCACCAAGGCGGAAACGGTGCAGGGCATCAAGGACGGGACCACGAAATTCGATTCGTTCGTCGTCTCGGACGTGCTGGTGCGCGTCTACGGCGAGACGGCGGTGGTCACCTTTCATGGAGACATCCACGGCAGCCGCGCGGGCAAGGACATGAGCGGGCAATTTCGCGAAGTGCGCGTGTTTGTGAAGCGCGACGGCGCGTGGCGGGCGGTGATGGCCCAGAGGACGCGGATTGCTTCCTGATTGTGTGATTGCGGAAGAATCAGAACGGGCTTGATTAGGAAGACTTTCCCTTGCTGGTGAGATGCCACGATTCACAGTACATGCATCTGTAGACCCTTAGCTGCACCCCGCCGCTATCCTTGTTGCCCATCTGGTGCGCGGACGTGGCGTTGGCTTCGCGCTCATTGGCGTACATGCGTTTGCCCGAGACCGGACAGGTGCGTGGCTGTTCCCGTATTGCGTTGTCCGATTCCCAGGGGACATTCTTGCGGTGTCTTGTAGCCATCACGAGACCTCAGCGATCAAGCGCCGGGTGCGCCACACTTGTCGGCGATTTTGGAGTTCAGGGTGCCGCATCCTCGCGCAGTTTGCAAGGGTGCGGTTCTTTCCGACAGGAGCAGTTCATGCGACACAATCACCCCTCCCGTTTCATATCCTGCGCATCGAAAACTTGAAACGGAGTTTAGGCAGGCTTTTCGCGCGAATCCAGTATAATTCCGGTGCACTCGATCGCGCCAATTTTAAGGAATTGCGCGCAAGCATGTACACCTTTGTCCATTTGAGACCCGATGAGCATCCAAGTCGCGCTGAATCACAAGACCCTCTATCGCTATACGAAGCCAGTATGGCTGTCGCCTCATGTCGTAAGGCTGCGCCCCGCGCCCCATTGCCGGACGCCGATCCTCAGCTATGCGCTGAAGGTCACTCCGGCCGATCACTACATTAACTGGCAGCAGGACCCGTACAGCAACCGGTTGGCGCGGCTGATCTTTCCGAACAAGACCAAAGAGTTTTCCGTGGAAGTGGACCTGGTGGCGGATATGACCGTCATCAACCCGTTCGATTTTTTCCTGGAAAAATACGCCGAGGAATTTCCCTTCCAGTACGACCCGGTCCTTACCCACGAGCTGATTCCCTATCTGAAAAAGCGCAAGCGTGGGCCGATGATGCCCGAACTGGTGGCGTCCCTGCGCAGGGAAAAGATGCGCACGATCGACTTTCTGGTCGAGGTGAACCAGCATATCCACCACCGGATCAAGTACTTAATACGGATGAAGCCGGGCGTTCAAACTCCCGAACGGACGCTGAGGCTTGGGAGCGGCTCCTGCCGAGATAGCGCGTGGCTGATGGTGCAGCTGTTTCGGCAGCTTGGCCTCGCGGCGCGTTTCGTTTCCGGCTACCTGATTCAGTTGGCGCCCGATGTGAAATCGCTCGACGGCCCAAGCGGTACGGAAAAAGATTTCACCGACCTTCATGCCTGGACTGAAGTGTATTTGCCCGGCGCTGGCTGGGTGGGTCTCGATGCCACCTCCGGGCTGTTTGTTGGAGAAGGGCACATTCCGCTGGCTTGCTCGGCCGATCCGGTGACTGCCGCCGCGGTCACAGGCAGCTTCTCCTATTTCGATGAATCGATTGTCACTGCCGAGCCTGACGACGCGGCCAGGGAAAAGGATCGGGTCAAAACAGCATTCGAATTTTCCATGTCCGTCACGCGCATTCGCGAAGACCCGCGCGTCACGAAGCCGTACTCGGACGAGCAGTGGGTCGAAATCGAATCGCTCGGCCATCAGGTGGACGCCGACCTGAAAGCGAATGACGTTCGAATGACCATGGGCGGCGAGCCGACGTTTGTTTCCATCGACGACATGGACGGAGACGAATGGAATACCACCGCGATGGGCCCGATGAAGTACAAGCGCGCCGATAATCTGATTCGCAGGCTGCGCGATCGATTCTCCACTGGCGGTTTCCTGCATCACGGCCTGGGCAAGTGGTATCCCGGCGAGCCGTTGCCGCGCTGGGCGCTCGGGCTGCATTGGCGCAAGGATGGCGAGCCGATCTGGCGCGACAAAACATTGGTGGCCGATGAAAGCGCTCCGGGCAAGCTGACCAGCCATGACGCGCGAGCCTTCCTCCTGGATCTGGCGGAGCGCCTGGAAGTGAATCCCTCGCACGCTCAGCCGGGATACGAAGACGCCTGGTACTACCTCTGGAAAGAGCGGCGGCTACCGGTCAACGTCGATCCGCTGGAAAGCAAGCTGGACAGCGCGCAGGACCGCGCGCGGCTGGCACGCGTTTTCGAACAGGGACTGGACCACGTCGTGGGATATGCCTTGCCTCTGAAACGCGAATACTACACCGATGGAACGAATGAGTGGGCCAGCGGCGCGTGGTTCTTCCGTCCCGAGCGAATGTATCTGATTCCCGGCGACTCGCCGATGGGCCTGCGCCTGCCTCTCGATTCCATTCCGTGGGTGAAGGAGTCCGAATACCCGCATTTGCACGAACAAGACCCGATGGCAGAGCGCCTGCCCCTCCCCGAAAGGGCGGAGATGGCCAGGCGACAGGAAGTTTTAGCCAAGGCCGCCGAATACCGGCTCTCGCAGGGAATTGTCGAGCAAATACTGGAATCGGGTCCGAATCGCCCGCGTCCGCGCAAACGGACTCTCGTGTTCGATTCACCGCCAGCTCCGGGACAATCGGCATCGTGGATTATTCGAACAGCTTTGTGTACGGAAGTGCGCGACGGAATTCTTCGTGTGTTCATGCCGCCGCAGAGGAACCTGGAAGATTATCTGGCACTCGTTGCGGCAGTGGAAGATACGGCGGCGGATTTGGGAATTCCGCTGCTGGTGGAAGGCTACGGCCCGCCGCACGACCCTCGCATCAACACACTCAAGGTGACGCCCGATCCCGGCGTCATCGAAGTGAACCTGCATCCCTCCGCAAGCTGGGATGAACTGGTAAAAAACACGACGGCACTTTACGAAGAGGCGCGCCTGAGCCGCTTGGGTACGGAAAAATTCATGCTCGACGGCCGCCACACCGGCACCGGCGGCGGGAATCACATTTTGATTGGTGGCGCGTGTCCGGCCGATTCTCCGTTGCTGCGCAACCCCAGTTTGCTGCGCAGCCTGATCGGCTATTGGCACAATCACCCAGCGCTTTCCTATTTGTTCAGTGGGCTTTTCGTGGGTCCCACCAGCCAGGCGCCGCGATTCGACGAAGCGCGCAACGATCAAGTCTATGAAATGGAAATCGCGTTTCAGCAGATCAAGGAAAATGCTCCTACCCCGCCGTGGACGGTGGACCGCGTTTTTCGCGACCTGCTGATCGACGCTTCGGGCAGCACGCACCGCGCCGAATTCAGCATCGATAAACTCTACGCGCCGGATTCGGCTGCGGGCCGGCTGGGGTTGCTCGAAATGCGCGCGTTCGAAATGCCGCCGCATTCACGGATGAGCCTTACGCAACACCTGCTGCTGCGCTCATTGGTCGCGCACTTCTGGAAGAAGTCGTATCACCAGGAACTGGTGCGCTGGCGCACGGAAATTCACGATCGTTTCATGCTGCCCCACTTCATCCGGCAGGACATGGAAGATATCGTGACCGAGCTGAACGAATCCGGTTATCCGCTGCGCACGGAATGGTTCGCGCCGCATTTCGAATTCCGCTTCCCGCATTACGGGACGATCGAACATCGCGGCATCGAGATGGAATTCCGGCAGGCCATCGAGCCCTGGCACGTGTTGGGCGAGGAAGCCTATGCCGGCGGGACGTCGCGCGCGGTGGACTCCTCGCTAGAGCGGCTTCAGGTGCTGGCGAAGGGGATGGTCGATCCGCGGCACGTCGTCACGTGCAACGGCCGGCGCGTCCCGCTTCATCCGACCGGCACGAATGGAGAATATGTGGCGGGCGTGCGGTACCGAGCGTGGCAGCCGCCGCACTGCCTGCATCCGACAATCAAGATTCATTCGCCACTGATTTTCGATATCGTAGACACATGGTCGGGAAGATCCATCGGCGGATGCACATACCACGTGGTGCACCCGGGCGGCAGGGGATACGACCGCTTTCCGGTGAACGCGTACGAAGCTGAGAGCCGGCGCGTGTCGAGATTTTTCAAGTTCGGCCACACTCCGGGCCCAATGGCCGTGGAGGAAGAAAAAATCAACAAGGAATTGCCGTTTACCTTGGACTTGAGAATGCAATAATGTGTCCATAGCCGATATGCAAGAACCTCTCCCTCCCGAGCGTGTCGAGCCGACTCGTGTAGTCACGCGTGGATTCGCCTACAACTACGCGGTCCATCGCAATTTCCCCGACGAAATGATGCAGCCGGATGGGTCGATTCGTCCGTACTGGCGTGAATTCGTTTCGATGCTCGACGATTTGAGTCCCCTCGAGCTTCGCCAGCGCCGCGAGCATGCCCGCAGGCTGATTCACGAAAACGGCGTCACCCACAACGTTTATGGCGATCCGAACGGTCTCGACAGGCCGTGGAGTCTCGATTTTATTCCGCTGCTGATTCCGGCGACTCAGTGGGACGCCATCAGCGAAGGTTTGGTTCAGCGCGCGCATCTGTTGGACCGATTATTAGCCGACCTCTACGGACCAGCGGACACCATTTACAAACGCATTCTTCCTCCCGAATTGCTCTGGGCAAATCCCGGATTTCTGCGCCCTTGCCACGGCGTGAAACTCCCTTACAACCGCTGGCTGCACTTGTATGCCGCCGATCTGGTGCGTAATGTAAACGGGCAATATGAAGTGCTCACCGACCGCACGCAGGCCCCTTCGGGCGCTGGCTACTCGCTCGAAAATCGCATTGTGCTTTCGCGGGCGCTGCCCTCGGTATTTCGACAATGTAACGTTCAGCGGCTCGCGCCATTTTTCGTGTCCTTGCGCGAAACGCTGGCATCGCTGGCTCTTTCCAATCACGAAAATCCGCGCGTCGTGCTGCTGACGCCCGGTCCTTATAACGAGACTTATTTCGAACATTCTTTCCTCGCGCGATATCTGGGCTATTCCCTGGTGCAGGGCAACGATCTGACGGTTCGCGACACCATGGTTTATCTGAGAACCCTGGGAGGATTGCAGCGTGTGGACGTGATCCTGCGCAGAGTTGACGACGATTTCTGCGATCCTTTGGAATTGAATCCCGATTCCTACCTGGGAGTTCCCGGATTGATGCAGGCGATCCGGCGGGGAACTGTGGCCGTTGCCAATGCCGTTGGCAGTGGTATCTTGCAGGCTCCCGGTTTTTTGCCATTTCTGCCATCGCTGTGCCGGCACCTGTTGGGTGAGGAGTTGAAACTTCCCTCCGTGCAAACATGGTGGTGCGGGCAGGCCGGCGAGATGTCCTATGTTCTCGAACATTTGCAAGAAATGGTGATCAAGACCGCGTATCCGACCGTAGGGGAAGACCCGGTGTTCGGCCAGACACTTACGCGCGAAGAATTGGATGAACTCGCCCGCAGGATCAAGAACAATCCGGCGCGGTTCGTTGCGCAGGAGCAGGTGATGTCCTGCACCACGCCGGCATTGATCGACGATCAGGTCGAGCCGCGCCGGTTTGTAGTCCGTTCGTACCTGGCGGCCTACGGAGATTCGTACACCGTGATGCAGGGAGCGCTTTCGCGCATCACGAAATCCAACGAGTCGCTGGTGGTTTCTTTGCAAAAGGGCGGACGCAGCAAGGACACCTGGATTCTGGCGGACGGTCCGGTCAGCCCGGTGACTTTGCTTCCGTCGTCGAGCCAGCCGGTGGCATTGAGCCGCGGCGGCGGCGATTTGCCCAGCCGCATCGCAGAAGATTTGTTTTGGCTGGGTCGGTACGCCGAACGTACCGACGCGCAAGCGCGTTTGGCGCGGGGCGCGCTCGCGCGCATGATCGATCAGAGCGGCGTCGAGAGTCCACATGCCATGAGGACGTTGACGTCCGCCTGCCGTGCGATCTCTTTCAGCTCCGCCGACGCGGAACTCGAACACGAATTTATCGCCGGAATGCTGGGAGACGGAAAAACCGAAGGGTTGCGCAGCACGGTCGCCAACGTTCACCGGCTGGCGAGAATCCTGCGCGACACGGTATCTACCGATGCATGGCGCATTCTTCAGGAAATTTACCGCACCGTTTCCAATTTCAAGGTGAATGCTGGCGAACCCGCCGTGGGTGTTCTGGAGCTACTCGATAGTCTGATTGTGACTTTAGCGGCTTTCGTCGGACTCTCGGCGGATTCGATGACCCGCGGGCAGGGCTGGAGATTTCTCGATATGGGCCGCCGCGTCGAGCGCGTTTCGTTCGTCACCCATCTTTTGAAAGATACGATTACGGAACCGGGAGTGGACCCAGTGCTGCTTGAGGCGGTTCTGGAAATCGCGGATAGTTCTCTTACATATCGCCGACGATATTTGACGCACCTGGAAACGCACGCCGTTGCCGACCTGCTACTTGCCGACGAGAGCAATCCCCGTGCGGTCGCGTTTCAGTTGGCGCTGATCGATCAGCATCTGAGTGCTCTCCCGCGCGACACTTCGCATCCGGACCGCAACTACGACCAGCGATTGATTTTGAAGTTGCGAACGTCCATTCAGCTGGCCGACTTTGTCCAATTGTGCTCGGTTACCGCAAGCCGTCGCCGGGACGGGCTGGATGGACTGCTCTCCGACATCCTCGAAGACAGCGGCCTTCTTTCCGAGGCCATCGCCCAGATTTATTTTTCTCACGCCGTCGTATCGCGGGAAACCAGCGCGATGCGAGAGGAGCCCGCGGAGTGAAATTCCGGATCACTCATTCAACGCGATACGAATACGAAGAATCGATTCCGCTATCGCACAACTTGGTGCGTCTCCGCCCGCGCGATCAGGGCACGCAGACCTGTTTGAGCCACGAGCTGTTTGTATTGCCCGCACCGGCGGTAAGAACGGTGGGCCTGGATTATTTCGGAAACAGCGTGACGTGGTTCAGCCTGCAGGAGCCGCACATGGTCTTGAGGATTGCTGCTCAGAGCGATGTGCAGGTCGATCCGCCTGTCCGTCAGGATTTTGAGCAATCCATGCCGTGGGAGCAGGCCTTGCAAATACTGATCGCCGCTCCTAACAGAGATACGCTTTCGGCGCGCCAGTTCAGTTTCGAATCTCCGTATATACCGCTGTCCCCGGATCTTGCTGAATATGCGCGGGCATCGTTTACGCCGGGACGGCCGTTCCTACAATGTTTATTCGACCTTACCGAGCGCATTTATAAAGATTTTAAATTCCTGCCCGGCTCGACGGCCGTGGGCACTCCGGTGGCTGACGTTTTGCGTTTGCGCCGCGGTGTTTGCCAGGATTTCGCGCATTTGCAGATCGGCTGCCTGCGGTCGCTGGGATTCGCCGTCAGGTATGTCAGCGGGTACATCGCCACGCAACCTCCTCCGGGCAAGGAACGATTGGTCGGCGCCGATGCTTCCCACGCGTGGCTCAGCGTGTTTGCGCCCGGGTTCGGGTGGGTGGATTTCGATCCGACCAACGGTGTGATGCCGTCGGATTCGCACATCACGCTTGCGTGGGGTAGAGATTACGAGGACGTGGGACCAGCCAAGGGCATTTTAATTGGCGGCAAACACCACTGGCTGGATGTCTCGGTGGATGTTGTTTCGATCGAAAAATCCTGACGAAGAGCTGAGGCGCGCTACCTATTCCACAGGCAGTCCCGAGCGCAAACGCTCGGCAATCTCATGCAGTTCATCCACCCAGGATTCGGCCAACCCCGGCACGGCAGCCAGCGCAAGAATGAGAGGCAAGTCCGTCCTGCGGTGATGCAGGATTTCGTTGGCGTGTGCGATGGACCACGCAGGGTTGGGGCGCTCGATCAACGTGACCAGCATCTTCGCTTCGATCCGGCCTTCCTCCAAAACACGGAGATACCAGCCGCTTCGCCCGTTACGGACAACGAGGCTAGTCAACTCGTGCATGCGCCAGCGCCGCGCAAGCTTCCAGCAAGGCTGGCGCGGCTGGCTGACTTCGAACGTTACCGGCCCTATTTGAAAGATGTCGCCGATGCAGACCGAACCTTCGTTTAATCCAGCAATGGTGAGATTTTCCCCGAATGCGCCGTGCGGCATCTCGGGCAGGCGTAACTCTTCCCGCCATTTTGGATAATGATCGGCGCTGTAGGCCAAGACCGCTTTATCGACTCCGCCGTGATTGTACAAATCGGCTTGACCGTCGCCGACGATGTTTATTTTACCGACGAAAACGGAACCCGCGATGGGCTTCTTGAAAAAGCCGGTCGTCCAGGGTTCGTCATGCACATCGTGCGCATCTTCAAATCCGTAGTTCGTAGGCAAGCCGACTTGAATGGAATCAAGAATGGCGGAAATGGGTTTTGGCGGGAGCATAAGATCACATTCAGTTTACCAGTATTGAGAATCTTTCCGCCTTGAAGTGCAGTTAGAAGTCCGCTGGGATTTCATCCCACCGCAAGATAGGCATAACGCAAGACAAACAGCGCAGTCAGTATCCAGATTAGAGGACTAATCTCGCGGTGCCGACCCGCGCCGACTTTGATCAGCGTGAACGAAATCAGCCCGAGGCTCAATCCTGTGGCCACGCTGAATGTTAGAGGAGTGGCGACCATCGTCAGAAACGCCGGAAAGGCCTCGCTGAAATCGTCCCACTTTACGTTCACCACGGCCACGCACATCAGCGCGCCTACCAGAATCAGCGCCGGAGCGGTTGCATAGGAGGGAATTGCGCTCACCAGCGGCGCGAAAAATGGCGCGATCAGAAACAGCCCCGCGATGGCAGTATTTCCCAGCCCGGTGCGCGCGCCTGCGGCAACACCCGCGGCGCTTTCGATGTAACTGGTCACCGTGGAGGTTCCCGTCAGCGCGCCGAACGTTGTGCCAATCGCGTCCGCCAGCAGAGCACGCCCTGCGCGGGGAAGTTTCCCGTCCACCAGAAATTTTCCTTGCTCGCACACTCCGACCAGCGTGCCGACATTGTCGAACAGGTCCACGAAGAAAAACACGCAGATGATTTCGATCAAGCCCAGGTGCAAGGCCCCCACCAGATCCAGTTTCAAAAATGTGCCGCCGGGATGCGGCAAGGAAAGGAAATGCGTCGGCCACTGGCTCGTCCCTCGAAGCATGCCAATGATCGTGGTGGCGACAATTCCCAGCAGAATCGCGCCGCCCACTTTTCGCACCATCAATACGGCTGTGAGAATCAAGCCGAATGCCGCAATCTGCGCTTCATGATCGGCGAAGCTGCCCAGGCCCACGAAGGTCGATGCCTGCGCGACCACGAGCTTCGCATTTCGCAATCCCACGAATGCAATAAACAATCCGATTCCCGCTGCCGTGCTGAATTTCAGGCAATCGGGAATTCCGTTTACGATCTGTTCGCGAATGCCGGTCAGCGTGAGCGCCAGAAAAAACGCGCCGGAAATAAATACGATTCCTAGTGCTGTCTGCCACGGCACGCCTCTGCCGAGCACAATGGAGTAAGTGAAATAGGCGTTCAGCGACATCCCTGGCGCGAGAGCAATTGGATAGTTCGCCCACAGGCCCATCACCAGCGTCGCCACTGCGGCGGAAAGGCACGTGGCGAACAGGACACCCTCGATGGGCATTCCGGCTTCGGCGAGAATCCGCGGGTTCACGACGATGATGTAGGACATCGTCATAAACGTCGTCAGGCCGCCGAGCATTTCCTGACGCACACTCGTCTTGTTTTCGGCCAGCTTGAACCAGCGTTCGAGCAAAGCAACTCCTCGCGGCAAAACAAGGCCGCGCTCATATATAAGCTGCGCGGGAGAAAGCGTCAACGCAGAGTTCAGGATGGTATTGATCGCTATTTAGAATGGATCTGGAAAGCCGCAGCGTCACTTCGTGATGTAAACTCTCATTCCATCCGGCGTGGAGTTTTGTCTGGCGGGAAAGGAGGGATGCGTGAACCCGAGTCTCCGGCGTGCTGTTCGAACACTAATTCTTCTTACATTTTGTGTGGGTTCCCTCCCTGCCCAAACCGCTGCGCCTGCGCCCATCAAAGTGAAAGTCGTTGTGGTGACCATGTTCCAGGGTGGGGAAGACACGGACGACAGGCCTGGCGAGTATCACCTGTGGGTCGAACGCGAACACCTCGATCAAATCTTTCCCCTTCCCGCAGGCTATCACCATGTGAGGATGAACAAGGACGGCGTGCTGGGCATGCTGACTGGGGTCGCCACTGCAAAGGCAGCCGCATCGGTGATGGCCCTTGGACTGGACCCGCGCTTCGACCTTTCGAAAGCGTATTGGTTGATTGCCGGAATCGGCGGCGGCGATCCGGCGGATGTCTCGCTCGGCTCGGCGGTGTGGGCGAATCACGTGCTCGATGGCGACATCGGCTATGAGATCGATGCGCGCGAAATTCCCAAGGACTGGCCCACCGGGTATGTTCCCATGCATAAGGCAACGCCATACGAGCAGCCTGTAACCAGCGATCTGGAAGGTGAAATTTACATGCTCAATCAGGATCTGTCCGGCTGGGCCTTCGCGCTTACGAAGGATACACGGCTGACGGATTCGGATGGGTTGCGCACCGCACGGGCGGCGTACACCGGCTTTCCAAACGCGCTGAAGCCGCCGTTTGTAACGCGCGGCGACACGATGTCCGCGGCACCTTCTGGCACGGGACGCGCCTCAACCAATGGGCCAACGAATGGACGCGCTATTTCACCGGCGGCAAGGGAAATTATATGATTTCCGCGATGGAGGATTCCGGCACGCTCCAGTCGCTCACGTTTCTCGATCACGCCGGCCGCGCGGACCTGAAGCGTGTTCTCGTGTTGCGGACGGTAAGCAACTATGACCGCGAACCGCCCGGCAAGACGCCCGCGCAGGACCTGAAGGACCACACAACTGGTCGCGCCTACCCGGCAGTTTTGTCGTCGCTGGAAGCGGCGGAAATTGTCGGCGACAAAGTGGTTCGCGACATCGTCGCAAATTGGGCCGAGCGCGAATCGACGATTCCGCGCGCCCCCAGCAAATGAAGAATCGGAGTTTATAAATGCGCAGCTTCAACTTATCAGCGATTTCCCGGTTTTGCCGCATTGGCTCGGCACTCCTGTTATTTTGCCTGGCAAACGCCCACGCCCAAACCGCTGCCAAACGCGCCACGAGTGCAAACGCATCCCCCGAACAACGCGCGGCGCGCGCTTTCGAATCCGCCCGCGCGAATCCGCTGGACCTGCGCGCGTTCCTGGTGCGCATGCCGAAGGGCGCGGACCTGCACTATCATTTAAGCGGGGGCATATACGCCGAAACTTTTATTCGTGATGGTGCGGAAGACGGGCTTTGCGTCGATGTGGCAACTCACGCCTTTGCCGGACCGCAAACCGCCGCGCAATCCGAACCTCCGCAGCCGGCCTGCGGCGAAGGCAAGGTGCCTGCCCCGCAAGCCTTTTCCGATCAGCATCTCTACGATGCATTGATCGACGCCTTTTCCATGCGCAGCTTCATGCCGTCCGCGGGAGTCAGCGGCCACGATCATTTCTTCGATGCGTTTGGCAAATTCGGCGGGATCAGCCCACGCCACACTGGCGAATGGCTAGACGAAGTCGCCACGCGCGCCGCTTCGCAAAATGAGCAATACGTGGAATTGATGGTGACGCCCAACTTCGACCATACCGCATCCATCGCCAAAGAACTGGGATGGAACGACGATCTGGGCCAGCTCCGTACCGAACTGCTGGCCCATGGCTTACGCGACGATATATCCGTGGCCCGAGCCGAATACGACGAGGCCGAGTCGCAACGCCACGTTCGCGAGCACTGCGGCCAGCCGCAGGAATCGCCCGCGTGCAAACTCACCGTGCGATATTTGTATCAGGTCCTGCGTGGCTTTCCGAAGGAACAGGTCTTCGCGCAAACCCTGCTGGGCTTTGAGGTAGCGTCGGCCGATCCTCTGTTCGTCGGGATCAATTTTGTAATGGCTGAAAACGGAACGACCTCCATGGCCGACTACGCGCTGCACATGAAGATGGTCGACTTTCTACACGGCCTCTACCCGAAAGTGCACATCACCCTGCACGCCGGCGAAATCGCCGAAGGCCTTGTCCCGCCCGAAGACCTCTGCTGCCACATCCGCCTTGCCGTCGAGGACGCCCACGCCGAGCGCATCGGCCACGGCGTGGACGTGATGCATGAAGACCGCCCCTACGAATTGCTCAAAGAAATGGCCGCCAAACACGTAATGGTGGAAATCAATCTCACCAGCAACGACGGAATTCTAGGAGTAAGCGGCAAGGATCATCCGTTCCCCATCTATCGCAAATTCCACGTCCCGGTCGCGCTTTCATCCGACGACGAGGGAGTCTCACGCAGCAACCTCACGAATGAGTACGTGCGCGCCGCAGAAACCTACGCGCTGAGTTATGCGGACCTGAAGCAAATGGTCCGCACCGGCCTGGAACACAATTTTCTTCCCGGAGAAAGTCTGTGGCGCGAGCGGGATAATTTCACTCGCACGGTTGCTGCATGTGCTTCGGATGTTCCCGGCACTGCGAAACCAACGGCCAAGTGCGCGGAATTTCTGAAATCCAGCGAGAAAGCCGAGCAGCAGTGGGAACTCGAACGGCGATTCCGTGAGTTCGAAGCGGCATTCTAGAATTAGAATTTACGGTTACCGATTGTGCTCTCCAAAATAGCGGAAAGCGGACACTCGATCGGACGCCGCGCCATACGGATCGGCCTTCCAGTCAGCATCGTCCATCGGAATTTCCGCGGTCCAGAGCTGCTTGAAGCTACCCAGCCCGGTAAGCGCCTCCGCGCAGCCAGGGTTGACGTAGAGGACGTCCACCAGACCCGGGCCAGATGCAGCGACGGTCGTCAAATCGGCAGCCAATCGTTCCACTAGCGCACATTCGAACGGATTGTTGAGATACACCAGAAGCGGAGTCTGCGGCCAGCGGAATTCCATCGCGTCTTCGCGCAGGACGCGAATTTTCGTTTGTGGTTTCGCAGTCCGATTCCACAGCGTGACGTTTTTTCGCGCGATTCGCGCCAACTCCTCATTTAATTCCACACCAATCACTTTGCGGAAGGGCAACTCCGCCGCCAGCAGTAACACGCGGCCCTTGCCCGCGCCTACGTCCACAAAGCTATAGGTCTCGACGCGCGCAGCCGACGGAGGCAACGTCTCGCGCCAGCGGTGGCATGCCTCTCGAAATACGGACGGCGCTACGGCCGAGTAGCCATTATTGAGCGCATCGTTCGCGTGACCACTTCGGATTTCGTCCGGTCGCAGATAGCCGCCCGTGTCGGTCCCATGCTTCAGATCGAACGGGTGCGTTGCGTTCTTGTTTGGTGCGATATTTATGATTCTGGCCAAGGCAGGGATAATCGTATCGCAATCCGTGCGATTTCCTGTGCCACCAAAGACGGTTTGATACATCCAATGGAAGGCCGTCATAATACGCTGGTTGCAGTTGGAATCTCACTTCCTGGCAAGCGATAGGTGGATCGATGCATCGTTTTGGGATGGCTCTTGCTTTGACGTTTGCTCTTACTCTTGCAGGATGCGCGAAAAAGGACCCGCCGGCGTTCGAACGGCCCCCAGCGCCGGTCAATGTCGTTGCAGCGATCTCGCAGAATGTGCCCCTTTATATTGATGAAGTGGGCAGAACCGTTGCGCGTGAATCGGTTTCCGTCCAGCCTGAGCTGTCCGGGCGAATCACTGAAATCCATTTCACCGATGGCGCCGATTTGAAGAAGGGCGACCTGCTCTTTACCATCGATCCGCGCCCGTTCCAGGCTCAGCTAAACCTTGCGGAAGCCAACCTGGCCCAGTCCAAGGCGGCACTGGACCTGGCCAAAATTCAGTTTGCGCGCGTGCAGGACCTGGTGGAATCGAAAGCGATCGCACGGCAGGACTACGACACGCGAAAAAACGCCGTCGATGTGGGCGAAGCCCAGGTCAAGCAATTCGAGGCCGCTGTCGAATCCGCGCGGCTGAATCTGGAGTACACAGCGATCCATTCGCCCATCGATGGCCGCGCTGGGCACCGGCTTGTTGACGTTGGCAACGTCGTCACCTCAAATACCACCACGCTGCTCAGCATCGAACGAATCGATCCGATCTACGCCGACTTCACCGTCACCGAAAATGATTTCTCCGAAGTGCAGCGCCATACCAGCAAAGGAAATCTAAGAGTCGAAGTGCGCTTGCCGGACGAACAGGATAAGCCGCTCGTTGGCGAACTCACATTCCTGGATAATTCCGTACAGCCTGCCAGCGGAACCGTCATGCTGCGTGCCACCGTCCCGAATGGCAGCCGCCGACTCTGGCCGGGGCGTTTTGTGAATGTGCGGCTGATTCTGGCGACAATTCCAGGAGCTGTACTCGTTCCGGCAGCCACGCCGCAGGACTCGGCGAAGGGCCCGTTCGTGTATGTGGTCAAAGACGATTCCACTGCCGAGCCGCGGCCTGTAAAACTCGGACAGCGGCAGGGCGATCTGGTTGTAGTCGAGCAGGGACTTAAACCCGGAGAACGTGTGGTCACCACAGGCCAAATCGCCGTGATGCCGGGCAGCAAGGTGCGCGTCGATCAGGGTGACGCTGCGGGGACACCTCCTGCACCGAAGGCGGTGGGGCAATCATGAATCTCTCCGAACCATTTATCCGCCGTCCGGTCATGACGGCTGTGCTAACTGTTGCCGTCATTTTGTTTGGCGTGCTTGCCTACCAGCGTCTGCCCGTCAACGACCTTCCAGCTGTCGACTATCCTGTGATTTCGGTGCAGGCGAACTATCCCGGCGCGAGTCCCGACACGATGGCCAACAATATCGCCACGCCGCTCGAACGGCAGTTCATGCAGATCAACGGGCTTGAACTGGTGACCTCGCAAAGTACGCAGGGACACGTCGCGCTGACGCTGCAATTCTCTCTGGACAAGAGCATCGACGCGGCCGCCACCGACGTGCAGACGGCCATTTCGCAAGCGACCGGCAGCCTTCCCGTCGATCTGCCCTCGCCCCCAACGTATTCGAAAACGAACCCTAATGACCAGGCGATTTTGTACATAGCGCTGACCAGCGATTCGGTGACGCCCGGACAGCTCTACGATTATGGGAGCACGCAGGTCGGACAGAGAATCAGCATCGTACCCGGCGTCAGCAGCGTGAACGTATTTGGCACCAAGTCCGCTGTGCGCATCAAGGTCGATCCCTCGGCAATGTGGGCACGCGGAATTTCCATCGATGATCTAAACGCCGCAATCAAGAATGGAACCAGTTACACAGGGGCAGGACAGCTTGACGGCGTAGCAGGCACTTCGTTACTTCGCCCCAACGGCCAACTCGAAAGCGCGCAGTCCTATGGCAATCTGATCGTCAGCAGTAATAACGGCGCGCCTGTGTACCTTCACGACGTAGCGCAAGCGGTTGACTCGGTGCAGGATGAGCGAATCAGCATGAGGTTTTGGGTGCGCGGATATTCCGTGCCCTCTGCGACGGTTGTGGTCGCGGTAAATCGTCAAGCCGGTTCCAACGCCGTGATTGTGGCCCAGAGCGTTAAAGATTTGCTGCCATTAATCAGCGCTGAACTTCCAGGTTCGGTGCGCGTTACGCCAATCTACGATCGCTCCCAGACCATTGTGCATTCGGTGGATGACGTGGAAGTGACGCTGGTGATTGCTTTCCTGCTGGTTGTTGCAGTGATCTTCGTTTTCCTGGGACGAGCTACAGATACATTGATTCCCGCCGTGGCACTGCCAATGTCGCTGCTGATTACGTTTATGGTTATGCGGCTGCTAGGTTACAGCCTGGACAACCTCTCGCTGATGGCGCTGACTCTGGCAATCGGTTTCCTGGTTGACGACGCCATCGTGTTTCTGGAAAACACGGTGCGCCTGATGGAAAAAGGAATGCCTGTGCTTGAGGCTACTCTCCAAAGCGCCAAGGAAATCAGCTTCACGATTCTTTCGATGACGATTTCGCTCGCTGCGGTTTTCTTTCCGCTGGTATTTATGTCCGGACTGGTCGGCCGCATCTTCCGCGAATTCGCCATCACCATCGTTGTTTCCATCTTCGCTTCCGGTTTGGTTTCGCTGACGCTTACGCCGCTGATGTGCGCGAGGCTGCTAAAACCAAGAGGGCATGACATCAAGCAGAATTGGATCGAGCGCACCACCGGCACGATCGAAAAGCGTGTGCTTAACGCTTACGGAAAATCGCTCTGGTGGTTTCTGCGCCGCCGCTGGATCTCCGCATTGACATGGGTTTTGTGCATGGCGGGTACAGTTCTTCTTTTCATGGTTATTCCCAAATCTTTCTTGCCGGTGGGCGACAGTGGATTCATCTGGGGCGTAATGATCGGGAAAGAAGGCTCGTCGCCGCAGCAGATGCAGGCCCTTCAGACCCAGGCGGACGCAGTGCTGCAGCAGGACCCCGCCATCGGAGCGACTTTCACGATGTCCGGGAACAATCAATTCCTGGCATCCAATCAGGGACTCCTGCTCGGATTCCTCAGACCAACAAATGTGCGTTCTCCCATTCAGGAAGTCGCGGGGCGTTTGATGGGCAGGCTCGGCGCGATTCCCGGCGTCTTTCCCTTTCTTCGCCCCATGCCCGTCCTAAACATCAGCACGGGCGCGACCAACCAGAACCAGGGGCAATACGCCTACGCGCTTTCCGGAGTGGACTCGCAACAGGTCTACGACGTGGCGCAGAAACTCATGGCGAGGCTGATGCAATTTCCAGGCTTCGCGACCGTTTCTTCGGATTATTTTGCCCATACGCCGAATCTGGAAATCAACATTCAGCGTGAACAGGCACGCACTTATGGCGTATCCGAAACGCGCATCCTGACGCTGCTTCGCAACGCCTATTCGCAGAATTATCTGTACCTGATCAAAAAACCGGAAGACCAGTATCAGGTGATTCTGGAAGTAAAAGACTCCGAGCGGTCTAAGCCCGAAGATCTAGGGCTGCTCTACATCAAATCCGACGACGGAAAAAATATGGTGCCGCTCAGCGCTCTGGTGACGTGGAAGAAATCGTTGGGCACGCAGTCTGTAAACCACCTGAACCAATTCACCAGCGTCACCATTTTCTTCAACCTGAAACCGGGCGTGCCCATCGGCAACGCGACCGATTTCATCAGCAAAGCCGAAAAGGAAATCGTGCCGCCGACGGTGCGCGCGAGCCTGCAAGGCGAAGCGTTGACGTTCCAGGATACGATTCGCGACCTGACCTTTTTGATGGGCCTGGCCGTCTTCATCATGTACGTGATCCTGGCGATCTTGTATGAGAGCTACGTGCACCCCCTGACGGTGCTTTCCACGCTTCCCACAGCGCTGGTGGGCGGCCTTCTGACTCTTTTCATATTCGGGCAGGAAGCATCGCTCTATGCGTTCGTAGGCATGTTTATGCTGATGGGGATCGTAAAGAAAAACGGAATCATGATCGTCGATTTTGCCCGCCAGCGAACCGACGCCGGCGAAACCGCGGAGCAGGCTATACACGACGCGAGCATGGACCGCTTCCGTCCCATCATTATGACGACTCTAGCAGCAGTAATCGGAGCCGTCCCCATTGCCGCAGGCTACGGCGCAGACGGCGCGTCCCGCCGACCGCTGGGTATGGTCATCGTTGGCGGATTGGTGGTGTCTCAGTTCATCACGTTATACGTCACGCCGGTGATTTACCTGTACCTTGAGGAGTTCCAGACAAAAGTATTGGACCGCACATCGTTTTTCCACTCGAAGCACTCGGCGGTTCCGACCGCAGGCGGCTCCGTTGCGGATTAAAAATGTTGGAGATTGCGACCAGATGAAATATCTTTTCCGAAACCCGTTTCCGATTTTCTCTGCGCCTCTTTTGCTTTGCGCGATAACAATCTGTCTCTCCGGTTGCACCGTCGGCCCAAATTACAAACGGCCTATGGTGAATCCGCCCGGCACGTATCGCGGTCTTACCGAGTCCGAAGCAGCGAACACGACGCCTGCATCACTAGGCGACCAAAAATGGTGGGAAGTTTTTCAGGATCAGCAACTACAACAACTAATTCGCACCGCGCTCCAGCAGAATTACGACGTTCGAATCGCCGCAACTCGCGTGCTGGAAGCGCAGGCGCAACTCGGCATCACGCGTTCGAATCAATATCCGTCCGTGTATGGCAATGCCATCGGGGCAAGCCAGCGCAACCCCGCGACGGGCCCAATCCCGTCTTATGAATATAATTACGGTCGCGTGACGGCCACCGGCTCGTGGACGCCAGATTTCTGGGGAATGTATCGCCGCGCCACCGAAGTGGCGAGGGCCGATCTGCTAGCCAGCGACTGGGCGCGCCAGGAAGTGAACGCGACACTGGTTTCGAACGTGGCCACCGCGTATTTCCAGCTTCGCGAGCTGGACCTCGAGCTGGACATCTCCAAACGCGCGCTGGCTTCGCGAAAAGAATCGCTGGACCTGACCAAGACTCTCGAAGAACACGGAATCAATTCCATTCTGGACGTTCGCCAGGCGGAGCAGTTGGTATACACCGCCGCAGGTGAAATCGCCGACCTGGAACGCCGCATCGAGCAGCAGGAAAATCTGCTTAGCATACTGATGGGAAATAATCCCGCCGCCGTCCCACGCGGCATGGACCTGACGCAGCAGCCGCACGCCCCGGAAGTCCCGGCTGGGCTGCCCTCCGCGCTGCTCGAACGCCGCCCGGACATTCGCCAGGCCGAGCAGCTAATGATCGCCGCCAACGCGCAGATCGGCGTCGCCCGGGCCGCGTATTTCCCCCAAATTACGCTGACGGCAACGCCAGGCTTCCAGAGCGCGTCGCTCACCAACCTGTTCAGCGGCCCGTCCGGCCTGTGGACCTTCAGCGGAGCGATCAGCCAGCCGATTTTTACGGCGGGCAAAATTCGCTCCGGCGTCCGCCTGGCCGAAGCGCAACAGCAGGAAGCGCTCCTCGTCTACCAGCAGACGATCCAAGGTGCGTTCCGCAGCGTCTCCGATTCCCTCGTCGGCTACCGCAAAGACCAGGAGTTCCGCGCGCAGCAGGAACTGCTGGCCCACTCCGCACAGGACGCGGCCCAGCTTTCCGGCCAGCGCTATAGTGCCGGAACCACTAACTATCTGGAAGTGCTTACCAACGAAACGAACTACTTCTCGGCGGAACTCGGGCTGGCACAGGCGCGGCTGAATGAACTTCTTGCCCTCGTGCAAATCTATCAGGCGCTTGGCGGCGGGTGGCAGCAGTAGGTTCCATTCCCTCCCTAACCTTTAAGTAAGAGTTTAGTGACCTCTCGATAAGAACTTTCAGGCAAGCCTATTCCAAGCGATTTGTCTCCTCAGAATCAAGCTTCTCCACAATTATCCTCCAAACCTCGTGTTAGACTTTGCCGGGGCTTTTCAAGATGCTGGACCGCGAACGCTCGGCGCTCAATTGGATCGACTTTCTTTGGCTGGCCTTCCTCGGCGGTTTGGCATTGCTACCTCCGGTTTCCGAATTTCACAAACAACTAATCATGCTGGCGATTGTGGTTTGCCAGCTCTCTGAAGGCTGGCTTGTCAGCCGCATGCCGAACCGCGGGCCCGCGTATGTCGTAGCAATCAAAATCCTGCTGGCCACGCTTCTGCTCAATCACACAGGCGAGATAGGCATCAATAGCAACTACTGGCCCATCTATTTCCTGCCCGTAGTCAGCGCCGCCATCTATTTCGGTCCCATCGCCACGTTGGCGTGGACCACGGTCGCGTCCATTGCGTACCTTTCCCTTCTGGTTCCAGCGTTGCAGGAGTACGAGGATTATGAGCTAACCGCCGAAGGAAAGGGCCTTCTCGCCATCCGCGTGCTTTTCTTTTTTATCGGGGCCATCCTGGTGAACCGCTTCGCAACCGAGAACCGGTGCCAAGTCGAGCGGCTGCAGATTCTCTCGGAAAAGCTGGAAGAAACCAATCGCCAGTTGCGCCGAGCGGAAGCCGAAGCGCGCCGCTCCGAGCGCCTGGCAGCTCTTGGGCAGCTCTCAGCCGGTCTGGCGCATGAGATCCGGAACCCGCTAGCTGTGATCAAAGGTTCAGCGGAAATGCTCAATCAAAAAGTTGCCGGATCGCAGCCGCTCATTGCGGAACTGGCAGGCTACATTTCCTCCGAGGTGAATCGCCTGAATGCCTTGGTGGTTCGCTTTCTCGATTTTGCCCGCCCCGCGAAGCTGGAATTACATCCGGAGAATATTGCCGAAATTGTTGATCGTGCTCTCGAATCCGCTTCGGCTTCCTTTCCGAATACTAAGATAAAAATTGAAAAGCAATATGCGCCGGGCTTGCCTGAAATTTCCGTGGACCGCCAGCTTTGCGAACAGGTTTTTATCAATTTGATCACCAATGCGTTCCAGGCCATGCAGGAACAGGGAACATTGCCGCAGACAATGCGGCTCTCGATTGCGCCGGACTCATCAAAAGGCGAGGCTGGCGTGTCGGTAACGGTGGAGGATTCCGGGCCGGGAGTTCCGCAGGAACTTCGCGAGCAGATATTCAATCCATTTTTCACATCAAAAAAAGAGGGAGTCGGATTGGGGCTTTCGATTGTCGCCAAAATTGTGGACGATCATCGTGGCGCGATTCGCCTGGAAAATAATACTGCCGGAGGCGCTTGCTTTCGCGTATTTCTGCCCGCCGCGGCGTCGAACTGACTTCGCGATGGGAGGACTTCCCTTGGAGGATTTCCTTCTGACATAGGGTGGGGACTCGCTAATCAAGGTCGGATTTGCTTCGAACGATTTCATACGTACCGAACATGGCTGCAACGCCAACCTTTTGGTCTCCAATCCCGGTCGGCTTGTCCACTCGAATTACTTTTCCAGTGGTCCTGATGACCACATCTGAATCGCCCGTGGTGACTTCAGCCGGGAGGGTCACATTGAGGTCCAAATTGGCGCCGGAATCCAGGTCAAGGTCGATTGTGAAATAAAGTCCCCGGTTGGAAATGTCACGGGTCTTGCCGGTCTTGAAGCCTGCATTTTCGGAGGCGCGAACATTTAACGGTAGCGATAATTCATATCGCCGTGCCGTGCGGCGGTCTTTCATTTAAGTAGCTGCCTCCAACTGAGATTCATACTTTGTACCACACGAGGCCAGCCGCAACGCAACGATTCTTGGCACCGCTTGCAATTTGTGAGTACCGGGACTACCCGTCGTATTGATTCCCTTGATTCCACATAAAATGATTTCCCCTAAATCTGCCAATTGCCATTACCTACCTTTCATTGACCGGTGCGCCTAACCGGTCTAGAATCCGCCTTAATCGTCCGCCTGAACAACGAGGAGTGAAACCGATGACCTTCACGGAGAAACCGAGCCGGAGAGCTTTAATGAAGTGGGGATTGGCCTCCGCGGCACTGCCTGCCGTCGCGGACGCGTTGACGCCGGCCGCCGAAGCAACGCCGCTGCCTGAAGTCAAGGCAGACCGCGTCGGCTCGACCACGGCGATGGCCTCGTTGCGGTCGGGTCTTCAAGTTTTTTATCGGGAAGACTGGCTGGGCGCGCCGTGGCTCGATGGTGAACCTGTCGTGTTCCTGCATGGCGCTTTGGAGCTCAGCGATGTCTGGTGGGGTTGGGTTCCGCGAATGGCGCAGCACTATCGGCTCTACCGGCCCGATCTTCCGGGCTTCGCGCGTTCGAAGATTCCGGCCAATTTCGAATGGTCGTTTGCCAACTACATGAAGTTCATCGTGGATTTCCTCGATGCGGTGGGGCTGGAGTCGGCACACATCGTTGGCGCAAAAACCGGTGGCGCGCTCGCCATGCAATTCGCCGCAACCTACCCCAAGCGTGTGCGAACCCTGATCGTCTGCGCCGGGCCGTTCAGCTCGGTCGATCGCAAATTCGACGGCGCGCCGCAATCGCTGCGGCTCGGGACGATGGCTTCCAAAGAAGAAATGGATTATTTCGACCACTTGCGAGACAACACCGACCCGGTCACCCGCCGCGAAATCAGTGGCCTGGTGGCCGCCTTCGACCTCAATGCGATGTTGCCGAAAATTACCGCGCCCACGCTGATCATTACGACGGACAGAAGCGCGCTGCAACCGGTGGAAAAGGTCATCGCTTCCCAGCCGAAAATTCCGAACTCCAGGCTGCTCGTGCTGACCAGCGATGCCTACCACGTCGCCGTCGCGAAAGCCGGAGAATGTGCCGCGAATGCAATCGCGTTCATGGACGAGGCGAAACGTAAGGCGTAAACCGCCGCTTGTTTGAATATGGATTTAACTCTACATTTTCGGGAGTCCCGAAAGGAAGGCACAACGTAGCCCACCGCGCTTGTTCTGAACGAAGTGAAGGGCGAGCGGTGGGTAACTACATCGAACGTCCGGTAAGTCCCTTCAGTGGCGACACAAGTGCCTCAGCCACCGCCTGAAATTAGCTATTCTCTCTCTCACCTTCCTGATGCGGTTCCGGCAGGCCTAAGTTAAACTTATACGGCCATGAGCGTGATCGACGAAGTCATTGCAGCAAACGAAGTTTATGCCCGCACGCATAAATTGCGCAGAATGACCCCGCGCCCCGAGCGCAAGCTCGCGGTCCTCACCTGCATGGATACACGGCTCTCCATTCAGACTCTGGGCCTGAAAACGGCCGACGCGCACATCATCCGCAACGCCGGCGGCATCGTTACCGATGACAGCCTGCGTTCCCTGGTGGTTTCCCACTATCTGCTGGGCACCGAGGAAATCATGGTCATCAATCACACCGATTGCGGATTGACGCACAGCAGCGAAGAGGATTTGCGCAATCGAATCCAGGATTGCACCGGAACGGCGGCAATTTCTCCATCCTTCTTTTACGCGTTTAAGGATATTGACCAGAACGTCCGACATCAATTGCAAAAACTTCGCACCCACCCGTGGATTCCCAAGACCATTGCTATTCGCGGTTTCGTGTATGACGTAACCACAGGACTTCTGCGTGAAATTAAGGATGTCTGAATGCCGTTCCCAAAGGAACTTGGCACGATCACATTTGTTTACTGGACGCCTGTGACTTTCAAGTTTGTGGGAGGTTGCGGTTGAGTGGAAACTGCCCCAGCTTTAAACGTAACCGCAAAAGCCGCCATCGTTGAGGAACTATTTGCCTGCGTCCAGCTGAACGCGATCGGCGACGTACTGTTGTAATAAAAGTGTTGCCAGCCGTCTCCGTTGTTCAGCTTGCTGGAATCCGTCTCTCCCGTGTAGGGAGTGTTATCGTAAATGAATCCGGTTCCGACTTTCGTTGACGGTCCAGTTCCAGTTTCTTCGACCGCAAAAGCGATCCCAGTCTGGGCCGTTGGCGTAACCGTTGGTCCGTTAATGGTCGTCCCATTGCTAGAATAATAGGGGCTATCCACATCTTCAGGCGAACTAGCCGCCCCTGCTACGTCATAAATCACAACGAGCGTAGTGTCCGATGGCATTCCACTGTGTATCGTACAGTGCATGTTTGTTGACACGGATGCCGAGGGAACAAATAAGATTTGCGGGGCATCAGGGCCTGAAGGGCTACGTTTTGTCCATGTGTTCGACGGTGTGCAGCTGTCAATCGTGATGATGTTACCGCCGGAGTTCGTGTTACCGTCGTCCACCGAAGCTATAACCAAGTTCCCGCTCGATACAAAATAGTTCATCTGGCTAGACGTACCTTCATTAATCTGAATGGTCTGCTGGTGAAGGATATACATACCGGTAGGATTAGTTCCTGCTGCTGCCGACTTAAACGCCATTGCCGCGATGTTGAATGTGTGCGAATTTCCAGCCATGGAAAAACTAGGCGTGATCGAACCCGCCGATGACTGGACAAATTCCTCATCAGCATCACTACAGTAGGGATCAGCGGCATCGAGCATGAAACTTCCGCCAGGCTGTATCGAACTGCTTGTGCTGCCGCAAAGATTGCCGCCGTTTCCCACGTCGATCGTGCTTGCAATAATTAGATCGCCGGTCGCGGTCGTGCCAATCGCGCCGCTGCACTGTACGGAAGTAGAATGATTCGAACAGGTGGCATCCACGGGCGAACTCGTCGCCACGCCAGAATACTCCTGTAGAGCTCCATGCCAGTCGCCAACGCTTGAGGAGAATGTAACAGTGATCTGGGTGATTCCCGCGGGCGCTCCTGCTATGTAGTAAATTGCCGTTACCCATTGCCCACTATCTGCGGTTGCTCCTAAAGTATACGTGCTGGACTTGTTGTCCGATAAGGAGGAAATGGTCGCTCCGTGTGGATAGGTCATTCTAAGAGTCAACAGATTGTTGGCCAGCGTCCCTGTGCCCATGGACCCGCCGTATTGAATTTTGAAATTGTTTCCCGCTTCATGCGTGGCGGAGAGACTCTTCGAGAAAACAAGATTGGGCGTTTGCGCATGCGTGGTGACTGACACCAAAAAGATCAATGTCAGCGAAAAATAACGCAGGAATGAATATTTCATTTCATACCTCTAGTCTTGATATCTCATTCAATCGTTGAGCACGCTAGGCTTAGGAGTCAGCGTCTCGGTCATCGATCTAGATTATCGGCAAGGAAATCATTCCCTTGATTCCAGACCACGCAATGCTTCGTCCAATCTACACACGAGCAAACTCGGCATAATGTTCCTGCAATATCTGATGAGAATCGCCGCTTGCGTGTTCAAGAGCATTGAGGAATTTTCCGCCCCCGGCACTGCTTCAGCTAATCCTCTAATCCGAATGCAGAGTACTGAACTGAAGTAACGAGGTATGTGGTACGGAAGTACCATTTACGTAGTCGGAGTGAATCGAAATCCCGAACTTCTTTAGAATGTTATTGGTATGAAAAGTTGCTGTGCTCTTTCCGCCAACTGGACCAAAGTACGGGATGATGCATTGGGCGAATCTAATATCGATGGGAACCTCCACATTAAGTTACAGAAACTTCGCACCCATGCACTGATTCCCAAGAGCATCGCCATTCGCAGTTTCGTCTATCACTTAACTACCGGACTACCCCGTGAAATTAAGGACGCCTGGACAAGTCTATTATGAGCAAACCGATGGATTCACATCTGTTTACAGTGGAACCAAATCAGCCGTGGTCGCGCTCACGCCCTTCCTACAGGCCGGAACCGGGAAGACAGCACATTCCTTCCACACTGTTCTTGAGGATGCATCGCCGTTTTGCAATGAAACCAATCGCATGCGGTACTTCCGACCTCAGCAAAGCGCTAAAGGTCATGACTCCGATGAGGCCAGATCTTCGTCTTTCGTTTCGCGAATCGAAAGCAGTCCGACCAGTGTTAGCAGCGCCGCTGCGGAGAGATAGTAGCCGACATATTGCAGTCCGTAGTTTTTTGCAAGATATGTGGCGATGTATGGTGCGAGAGAGGCGCCCAGGATTCCGGCAAAATTAAATGCGAGCGAGCTGCCTGTGTAGCGCACCGGCGTGGGAAACAGTTCGGAAAGCACTGTGCCCAGCGGTCCGTACGTTAGCCCCATCAACGACAGCCCCAGCGCCATCATGGCCACCGCCCCCGCAGTGCCCGCAGCAAACATAGGCGCCATCACCAGACCGAAAACAGCAATCGCTGCCGTGATCCAGAGCAGGGTGCGGCGTCGGCCTCGCTCCGCCAAGATCGCAGAGATAGGAATCGTCACCGCGAAGAAAAAGATGCAGAACAGTTGCATCACCAGAAACTTCTCGCGGCTGAAGCCGAGCGCGCTGGTGCCCCATGAAAGCGCGAACACCGTCATCAGATAAAAGAGAACGAACGTCGCGAGACAAAGCATGATTCCCGACAGCAGCGTCTTCGTATAGTCTCGAAAAACCACAACCATCGGAACCTTCACCTGCTCCCTGCGCTGGAGCGCTTCCTGAAACACGGGAGTTTCGGTGATGGTCAGCCGCACGTAGAGTCCCAGGAATACCAGCACTGCGCTTGCCAGAAACGGAAGCCGCCAGCCAAATGCGAAGAACTGTTTGTCGCTAAGAAATCGCGAGAGCACCAGAAAAACGCCGCCCGACAGAAAAAATCCGATGGGAGCTCCCAGCTGCGGAAACATGCCGTACCAGGCCCGCTCTGTGGGAGGAGCGTTCTCAATCGCAAGGAGCACTGCGCCTCCCCATTCTCCTCCGAGACCGAGTCCCTGCCCAAACCTGCACAACGCCAGCAGCAGCGGCGCGGCAAAGCCAATTGTGCCGTAGGTCGGCAGCGCTCCAATGGCAACTGTGGATAGCCCCATTGTCGATAGCGCTACCACCAGTGTCGTCTTCCGCCCGACGCGGTCGCCAAAATGGCCGAACAAAGCCGACCCGATCGGCCGCGCCAGAAACGCAATCCCAAACGTTGCCAGCGAAGCAAGCATCGCCGAAGCCGGATCGGACTTCGGAAAAAACAATGCCGGAAAAACGAGCACTGCCGCCGTCGCATAAATGTAAAAATCGAAAAACTCGATGGTCGTGCCTATCAGGCTGGCAAATAAGACTTGTCGTGGCGAGTTGACGGGTTTTTCAACCGTGGCGTGGGCCGTGCTCATCGAATCTCCGAAGTGCCGCAGTATAACACCTTAATTCTGGGTCAACGCCGCGCCACATTTGCAGCTTCACTTCCAAGCGCGCAGACTGGCACAATGATGACCGTTTTATAGTAGCCTTGTGGGTTCCGGCATTTGCACCTGAACTTCACATGACCACGCGCCAGGAAAAAACAACAATCCTCGTCGTCGAAGACGAAGCCAAAATGCGGCGGCTGCTTGAGCTGCAACTCGGCGAGGAAGGTTTCGTCGTTCACTCAGCGCCGGACGCGGAAGCAGGCCTGCAACTTTTGGTCCGCGAGAAGCCCGACCTCGTGGTGACCGACCTTCGCCTTCCGGGCATGAGCGGCCTGGAATTTTTGCAGGCGGTAAAGCGCGTGAACGCCGCATTGCCCGTGATCATGATGACCGCGCACGGCACGGTCGAAGCGGCCGTCGAAGCGATGAAGGTGGGCGCGAGCGACTTCGTAACCAAACCGTTTTCGCTCGCCGAGTTGGTGCTGGTGATTCGCAAGGAGCTCGATTCGCACCGCCTGCGTGAGGAAAACCGGTCGCTGCGCGAAGAGTTGGGGCATCGCTACTCGTACGCCAATATCGTCGCACAGAGCGACAAAATGCAGGCGGTCCTCGCGCTGGTCGAGCGCGTAGCTCCCACCAATTCCACGGTATTGCTGGGCGGAGAAAGCGGCGTCGGAAAAGACCTGATCGCGCGCGCGATTCACGAGCATTCGCAGCGCGCCTCCGGACCGTTTATCAAAATCAACAGCACTGCGATCCCGGAAAATTTATTGGAGAGCGAACTATTCGGATACGAAAAGGGAGCATTCTCCGGCGCAACGACCAGCAAGCCGGGAAAATTTGAGCTGGCCGATAAGGGCACGCTCTTCCTAGACGAAATCGGTGATGTACCCGGGGCGATTCAGGTGAAGCTCCTGCGCGTGCTGCAGGACCGCGAATTCGAACGCCTCGGCGGAACGAAAACGCACAAAGTGGATGTGCGCCTCGTCGCCGCCACCAATCGCGACCTGCGCGCCGCGCTCGAGGAAGGCACGTTCCGCGAGGACCTCTACTACCGCCTGAACGTCGTTGCCATCGATATCCCTCCACTGCGCGATCACAAGGAAGACGTCCCCGCGCTGGCGAATTTCTTCCTGGAGCGTTACGCGCGCGAATCTGCAAAATCCATCGCCGGAATCGCACCGGAGGCGATGAAGAAGTTGATGGATTATCACTGGCCGGGAAATGTCCGCGAGTTGCAAAACATCATCGAGCGCGGCGTCACACTTTCCTCAGCGCCTCCCGCGGGAAAATCTCCGGGAACCGCGCTAGGCCCCGCCGACATTTATTTGGACGATCAGCCCGCGCGTCCTATTTCCAATACGCCGCACGTCCTGCCGCCCGGTATGACGCTCGAACAGTGGGAAGACGAAACCATCCGCGAAGCCCTCCGCCGCGCCAACGGCAATAAGAGCCAGGCCGCCCGTGCCCTCGGCCTCTCGCGCAACGCTTTGCGCTATCGATTGTCAAAATTAGGCGTGCCGGACACAACCGAAAATTAGGCGGCATTTCCTTTCCTTCCGCCCGCTTACATGGCTGAAATCCACCATCTGTGCTTCAGAACCACCGAATCTTGATTCCATACGGAAAATTGTCAGGCGTTCGAGCTCCTGTAAGCACCTGAAAATAGATAAGTTATTAATTATTCAGGGTTGACCCAGTTTGGCATAGGGGATGCATTCATCCAAGGGGAGTGTAGCTGAACTTATGACGCGCAATTGCAGGAGGCAGACGATGAAACGCTATCTCGGAGGTCTCGCAACGGTTCTCTTGTTCGGGGCCTCGATCCTTGGATTGAGCGCGACGGCGTACGCGCAGTACCCAAAGAATCCGCAGCAACAGGATCCGCAGCAGCAGCCCGAGGAGATTCCCGCGCAGTATCCGCCCCAGCAGCCACAGCAGGGCACGCCCCCGCAGGGTGGCCCGCAGCAGGGGATGCCTCCGCAGGCCAATCCGCAGCAACCCCAGGACGGCCCCGGCGCGGCGCGCATTAGTTTCATTCATGGCGATCTGACGACGCAGCGCAGCGATTCCACCGAATGGGTTGCGGCCACGCTGAATACCCCGGTAGTACCCGGCGACCACGTTTCGACGGGCAAAAATTCGCGCGGAGAAATTCAGCTCGATCACGCCAACGTTTTGCGCCTCTCCGATGAGTCGTCGGCGAATATCGTGACCCTCTCGCGCACGCAGATTCAGCTGCAGGTGGGACAGGGCCTGGTGAACTACGATGTGCTGCGGGGCAGCGAAGCCGATACCGATATTCAAACGCCCAACGTTGCGATCCATCCGCAAGCAGGCGAAAGCAGCTTCCGAATTCAGGTGAATTCGGACAACGAAACCGTCATCGATGTCCGCAAAGGCTCCGCGGAAATCTCCACGCCGCAGGGCAGCACGCGCGTTGAAAGAGATCAGCGCATCACGATTCAAGGTAATGCGGACAACGCTCAATACAACGTTTCCGCTGCCTACAGCAAAGACGATTGGGACAAATGGAACAGCGATCGCGACCGCGTGATCGAAAGCGCTTCAAGCTGGCAGCACACGAATCCTTACTACACCGGAAGCCAGGACCTCGATACGTATGGACAGTGGAACAATGTTCCCGACTACGGCTCGGTGTGGTTTCCATCCGCAGATGCGGGGTGGGCGCCGTACCGCGATGGCCGCTGGGTTTTTGAGCCCTACTATGGCTGGACCTGGGTTTCCTACGAACCCTGGGGCTGGGCTCCTTATCACTACGGACGGTGGTTCGTGTACGGCGGGCGCTGGGGCTGGTGGCCGGGACCCGTTTACGGCGGATATCGTCCGATCTGGGCGCCGGCATACGTTTCCTTCCTGGGATTCGGCGGTCGTGGCTGGGGAGTGAATGTTGGCTTCGGATTCGGCGGCGGATTCGGCAGCATCGGCTGGCTGCCAATCGGTCCGGGCGACCGGTTCTACCCATGGTATGGCCGTGGCGTGACCCGCGTGAACGTCGTCAACGTCTACAACATCCACAATAATTTCGGCGGCGGTGTTGAACCCCTGCGCGGTGGAGGACGAGGCTTCTCGAATGTCGACCGGGCCTTCAACGACGAACACGTCCGCAGCGGAATAAGCTCGATGGGTGCCGATCAATTCGGACGAGGGCGCGTTCCGACGCAGCAACAGAGATTCGACGCCGGCTCGTTGCGGCAGGCCAGCATGATGACCGGCGCAAGTCCGGTGACGCCGTCGCGCGAGAGTTTCCGCCCTTCAGATCGGCAGGTAAGTTCAAGCGCGATTCCGAATCGCACAAGCACCAATCAGCGTTTCTATACTCCCTCTGGCCAGAGCGCGCAGCAAAATGTGGCTCGCCCGGGTTTCCGCAGCTTTGGCCCAACTAATGCCAGCAGCCTGAACTCAGGATCGAGCGCGCCCCGGCAAGTCCAGGGGAGCACGCAGGCACAGCGCAGCTTTACTCCGCCCTCGTCGCAACAGGGGCAATCGGTTCGGTCCACGCGACCCGGTTGGAGGACGTTTACCCCAACCTCTGGCGGGACTCAACCCAATACGGCCGCCAGGACCTATGGAGGACAGAGCGGCGCACAATCGCGCTCCTATCCTCCTCAACCATCCGAATCGCCCAGGCAGAATCAGAATTATTCGAGGGGGAGTTCAGGAAATTACGGCTACAGCAGGCCGCCGCTCAACATGCAGCAGCCCGTCGTGACGCCGCGAAGTTCTCCTGCTCCGCAGGTGCATAGTGCGCCGAGCGGCGGAGGCAGTCGCGGCGGTTACTCTGGGGGCGGTTCGCGTGGTGGGGGCGGGTCTTCCTCTGGACACAGCCATCATTGATCTTCCTGTCCCGGCCAAAAGCCGGCCTTCACTCACCGTCAGGAGGCTCCGGAGGGAGCCTCCTGTTCCTCCCGGATGAGAGAAGAGAGCTTACTTGCAAAATGTCTTGTAAGCGGCATGCACCTAATCGCCGGGCATGTATCATCCCGTAGAGTAGAATGAGACCGAACGGCCGGCTCACGTGAACGCGAAGGCTGAGGGGATACAAAAATGAGAAACCGATCTTCCTTTTTCCTGCTCCTTTTTCTTGCGGTCAGTTTTCTTTCCGCATTTTCGATGACCGCCGCCGCAGACGACGATCCGCCGGGAAGGGTCGCGCGCCTCAATTACATTCAGGGCTCCGTATCGTTCCAGCCGGGCGGCGAGACCGATTGGGTGCAGGCAAATCCCAATCGCCCCCTCACTACTGGTGACAATCTCTGGACCGATCAAAATGCGCGTGGCGAGCTGCATATTGACAGCACAGCGATTCGTCTTTCCGGTCAAACCGGCATTTCTTTCCTGAATCTCAACGACCGCAGTGTGCAGATTCAACTCGCCCAGGGTTCGCTGAGCATTCATGTGAGGAGACTCGATGGCGGCGACGATCTCGAAATCGACACGCCGAATCTTGCATTCACTGTGGAGCGCCCGGGGGAATACCGCATCGACGTGGACCCGAATGGCCAGTCCACAAACGTCACCGTGCGTGAAGGCGAAGGCGAGGCTACCGGCGGCGGCAGCAACTTCCATTTGGATTCCGGCGAGAGCGCCAGCGCATCCGGCACCGATACGCTGACCTTTGATGTGGGTCAAGCCGGAGGGCCTGACGAATTCGACCAGTGGTGCAGTTCGCGCGACGATCGCGAGGAGCATGCCCAATCCGCCCGCTACGTTTCCCGCGACGTCATCGGCTATGAAGACCTTGATGATTACGGCAACTGGAGAAACGTTCCGGACTACGGCACGGTTTGGTTTCCCTCACGAGTCGCCGCAGGCTGGGCACCTTATCGCTTCGGCCATTGGGTCTGGATCGAACCGTGGGGCTGGACCTGGGTCGAGGACGAACCGTGGGGCTTCGCGCCATTTCATTACGGACGCTGGGCCGTTGTCGGCGGAGGCTGGTGCTGGGTGCCGGGGCCAGTTGTCGTTCGCCCCGTTTACGCACCCGCACTCGTGGCGTTTGTTGGCGGACCGCGATTCGGTCTGTCACTTTCAATCGGTGGCGGAGGAGGCGGAGTCGCCTGGTTCCCGCTGGGCCCGCGCGAGGTCTATGTTCCCGGCTACCGCGCCAGTCAGCGTTACGTGCAGAACGTGAACGTCACGAACACCACAGTGAACGTCGTCAACGTGACCAATGTGTACAACAATGTGAACGTCAGAAATGTGACGTACATGCACCAAAATAATGTTGCCGCCGTCACCGCGGTTTCGCATGACACGTTTGTGAATGCGCGTTCTGTAGGCGCGGCCAACGTTCGCATCAACCAGCAGCAGCTTCAAGGCGCGGAGATTCAGCGCGGCGTTTCGGTAGTGCCGGAACGGAGAAGCGTCGTCGGTGCAGGCGCGCCCACGACAGTAAGGCCGCCGGACGCAGCCATGAGGCGCGAAGTGATCGCCAAGCAGCCGCCCGCTGCTCCGCCGGTGTCATTCCAGCGCAGGCAGCAGGCGCTGGCAGCGAATCCCGGTAGCGCCCCCACACAGCAGCAGATGGATCAACTGCGCGGGCAAGAGCAGCAACAACCGAATAGCCGCACCTTTACCCCATTTGGCCGGGGCAATCAGAACGCGCCGCAACCTGGAAATGTCCCGCAGCAACAGCAAGCAAATCCGCAGCGCGGAGCGCGGGTGCAGCAACAGCCGCCCACAGGAACATTTATTCCACCGGTCCGAGGGAATCAGGCGCCCACGCAGCAACAACAACCACCACCGCAACCGGGGAACGATCCGCAGCAGCAACCAGTGAATCCGCAGCGCGGAGCACAGGTGCAGCAACAGCCGCCCACAGGAACATTTATTCCACCAGTCCGAGGGAATCAGGCACCCACGCAGCAACAACAACCACCACCGCAACCGGGGAACGTTCCGCAGCAGCAACCGGTGAATCCGCAGCGCGGCGGACAGGTGCAGCAACAGCCGCCCACAGGAACATTTATTCCACCAGTCCGAGGGAATCAGGCGCCCACGCAGCAACAACAACCACCACCGCAACCGGGGAACGCTCCGCAGCAGCAACTGGTGAATCCGCAGCGCAGTGGACAAGTGCAGCAACAACCGCCCACTGGCACGTTCACTCCGCCGAACCGAGGCAATCAGAATCTGCCGCAACCAGGAAGCGCCCCATCGCCGCATGTAATGCCTCAGCGCCCGCAAGAGGTGCCACAACAGCCGGCGCAGCAAACGCAACCGCCGGTGAGATTCGCCCCTCCGGCGCGCGTGAACGAAGACACCTATCGCCCCCATCAGTTTGAGAAGCCGCAGGCGACAGCGCCGCCTCCGAGCTCGAGCACGAAGGCCCCGGAGAAGGCCCCCGAGAAAGCTCCCGAGCGTGGGCAACCACAGGGACAGCAAAACAACAAACCGGCAGGCGGGGAGCAGGAGCGCAGGCAGTCTCACTAAGTCGGTCGTCCGTGAAATTGGTTGGGTGTCCGGTAGCGCCCCGCAGTGAACCGCACTGCGGCGCGCTCTCCCTTATTGTTTGCCGGATGTTCCCGAAGCCGCTTTAGAATCCGCGGCAGGCGGTGTTGACGCCGAGTTAGCCTTCTTCACCACCACAATATTTTCCAGCCAGACATCATCACCACTCACCACCACGTCGGAAGTGATGGTGTCGTTCGGTGCCAGCGAATCGAGCATGTTTGGAGCCTTGACGGCATATCCCATCGTCATCGCCATCATGAATCCCGGAATCTCCCCGTGATCCACCACCACCTGTTTCTTATCCTTGTCGATGGATATCACCGTCCCATGCAACTGGTACCGCCGCACTCCCGAGTCCTGCGCCGGCGCCGCCGGCTTCGACGTCCCGCACCCGGCCATCAGCGCGGAGACAGACAACCCCGCCAGAATGGCGATAACGACTGGCATGAAGCGTGAATAAGATTTAGCGCGGTCTGACATCTACATTCCTCCCATTAGGTTGCTATTGGAGCGCCTTCGAATGAAATAATGTACCAGCGAAGCTTTTTTGGCCATCACGAATTCAGCGAAACTGTCCCCCACGAAATAATCCACATGGGAATTGGTCTTACCGCCGCAAGGTAGTCTCCCAATTCAAATTTGGCTACGGCATTCAAGCGGGTGAACCCTGGGAACGCCAATCTCCCGATTGGCGGGTTTGCCCTCGGTTTTTAACAAATCAAAACCGCGGGCAATCGGGAGATTGGCGTTCCCAAGCTGGATTCCGAAGCCGCAGCCTCTCATTCCTTGGAACGCATTTCTCTAGATCAGGATACTACCGACCGCAACCCGCGATTGCAGGAACAATATCGCTGGCGTAGACTCCTTGTACCATCGCACCAGCGCTCCCGTTCCCCGGTAGCTCAACGGTAGAGCATTCGGCTGTTAACCGAAGGGTTGCAAGTTCGAATCTTGCCCGGGGAGCCATTCTAGTCTTTGCCCCACATTGGACTCACGCATCCTCCCGGAAGTCTCGTCAACTCTGTCTTGTAGCCTAAGTCGGCCTGCCGCGCACTGCTCCCCGGTACAGCTTTCGAAAAGGGCACACGATGCCAGTTTCGCATTTAACGAAGTATTTCCAGATGATACGTTTGGACAAACTGGGGCATAGTGCCTGATGGCGCGACGGCATTTGTCGGAGGAATAAGTGCGCAGTGCAGGGCCAACCCTAAAGCGCCAGGCCAACAGGTCCGTCGAACAGATTCGCCTTGCAGGTTTGCTCGGCGCAGTTTCTTTGCTGATCCTGTTTGCTGCAACCGCGGCGAACGCTCAGATTTCTCCCGGGCCGCTCTCGAAGGCTCATCAATCCCTGAACGGCGCGACGCAATGCGCCTCCTGCCACCAGTTCGGCGCCAGCACGCCGACGTTCAAGTGCCTCGACTGCCACAAAGAAATCGCGCAGAGGCTGGCCAATCATCTCGGTTTCCACGCTCAGATTGGAATGAAAAATCCAAATGGCCATGATTGCGTGCGATGCCACCTCGAACACAATGGAACCGATTTTACACTGGTGCACTGGGAGCCATCCCTCCGGCAGTTCGACCATAAGCTCACCGGCTATCCTCTTGTGGAGAAGCACGGCGGCGTCGCATGCGAGAAATGTCACACGCTAGCGCACATTGCACCTGCAGAACGGGCGCTGATTCAGAAGAAGGACCTCTCCTATTCCTATTTGGGACTTTCGACAAATTGCGTTACTTGCCACACCGACCCCCACAAAGGCCAGCTTGGCAACGATTGCCAGCGGTGCCACAATTTTACGGATTGGAAACAGGCCCAGCAGTTCGATCATTCGAAGACAAAATATCCGCTGACTGGCATGCACACGCAAGTTGCCTGCAGCAAATGCCACATCCCTTCCGGGCCAGATCAAACGGTAAAATTCACGGGACTCAAATTCGATACCTGCACGGCTTGCCATACGGATCCGCACAAGGGAACCTTCAAGGCCGCCTGCGAAACCTGCCATACCACCAGCGGGTGGAAGAAGGTCAACAATCTGTCTGTCCAGTTCGACCATTCGAAAACGAAATATCCGCTGGTCGGGATGCACCTGAAGGTCGGTTGCGGCGATTGCCACGCGGGCGGAGATTTTAAACGCCCCATAGCTTTCGCCCAATGCGCGAATTGCCATTCCCCCGATCCCCATAAGGGGCAGTTCCAGGCGCGGGTGAGCAAAGGGGAATGTTCGGAGTGTCACAACGTCAATGGCTGGAAGCCGTCGCTATTTGGTGCGAAGGAACATGCGACATCCCACTATCCGCTGGAGGGAAAACATGCGGCTGTGGCTTGCGAAAAATGCCACACACCCGCGGGCAAAGACACGATTTACAAAGTGAAATTCGCGGCCTGCACGGATTGCCACCAGGATGCGCACGATAAGCAATTCGCCGCTGCGCCCTACCAGAATCGCTGCGAACAGTGCCACACCGTAAAGGATTTTCATCATTCGACGTTTACAATTGCGAAGCACAAGGACACGCGTTTCCTGCTCACCGGAGCCCATGTCGCCGTCTCCTGCGCCGATTGCCATAAAGCCGGATTGGGCGGCAGAACCGACAAGATCCTGCCCTTCCATTTTGAGGATCGCACTTGCACGGCATGCCACACCGATCCGCACAAGGGCGAGTTCAAGGAGCGCATGGCGCAGAAGCGCGCGGACGGAAGACCTTTGGGCTGCGAAGCTTGTCACAACACGCGATCGTGGATCGATGTCAGGAGCTTCGATCATTCGAAGACGAAATTTGCGCTGGTTGGCGCGCATCGTGCGGTCGTTTGCGGCGATTGCCACAAGCCTGTTCAAGGGACGCACGAAATTCAGTTCAAAGGGACGCCGCAGGCTTGTGAGGCATGCCATACCGATCCTCACGCAGGGCAATTTGTTGTGAAGGATGGAATTACCAAATGCGGGGACTGTCACATCGTCCAGCGATGGACGCCGTCAACGTTCGATCATGATAAGCGCACGCAATTCCCGCTGCAAGGGGGGCATGCCAACGTTGCATGTTCGATGTGTCACGCGCTGCAACGCGAAGTGCAGGGGAAGACTGTCTTGTTCTATAAACCGACGTCCCGGAGTTGTGCTGACTGTCATGGACCCGATGTTCGTCCACTCTAGCCGGGAAAAAGGCAAAGCCTCGCGTTTCCATGTAGATAGGACATGACCCTTAACTGTCCTTAGGCTCAGTTGTTTACGCTGTCCTATGGGAGTATTGTTTCAGAATCCAGTTCCCCTCATGGGGTCGGAGATTTTCTAAAGTCTTTCGGAGCAATGATTTCGAGAGTATCCAAGCCCCGCAGGTGGCTCGTGCTCTTCGGTCTGGCACTAGCCTTCGCACTACCAGCGGCCGCTCAACGGCAGCCTAGCCGGAGTCCGCACGGTCCACTTGCGATTCCTTGTGAGAATTGCCACACGAGCACGAGTTGGACACCGATTCGGGCTGTTCCTGAATTCAACCACGACGCCACGCGATACCCGCTGCGCGGAATGCACGAAAAAGTTTACTGCACCGAGTGTCACCTCAAGCCGGTTTTCAAGGATGTGGGCAAGAACTGCGCGGATTGCCACGCGGATATCCACCGCCGTCAATTTGGCGCCAATTGCGCCCAGTGCCACAGCCCCCTCGGCTGGCAGGTTTCGGTGGACTCGATGAAGCAGCATTTCAACCGATTCCCCCTTCTGGGGGCACACGCCGTCGTGGAATGCCAGGAGTGCCACAAGAACGCGGCCGCCGGACAATACATTGGCCTTTCGACGGCCTGCTCATCCTGCCACTTGTCGGATTATCAGAAGACCGTCAATCCCAATCACGTGGCGGCTAAGTTCTCCACCACCTGCGAAACCTGCCATATTTCCTTCGATACCTGGCTGAACGCGAATTTCGACCACAGCACGACGGGTTTTCTGCTGGCCAACGGCCATGCCAACGTTCCATGCGCTTCCTGCCATCTGAACAACAACTACAATTTGACCATCGCGCCGACCGATTGCGGCAACTCCGGCTGCCACTTGAGCACATGGCAACAGACCAACAATCCTGTGCATCCGACGGCCGGTCCGGCGTTTGCGATCGCGAATTGCTCCACGTGCCATACAACTGTAAGCTGGACTACGGCCACGTTCGATCACAGCACGACGGGTTTTCCACTCACCAACGGCCATGCCAATGTGGCTTGCGCTTCCTGCCACATCAACAACAACTACACATTGACGACTGCGCCGACCGATTGCGGCAACTCCGGTTGCCACCTGACGACCTGGCAGCAGACGAATAATCCCGTGCACTCCACTGCGGGAGCACCGTTTGCTGCCGTCAATTGTGCGTCGTGCCACAATACCGTCAGTTGGATGACCGCGACGTTTGACCACAGCACGACAGGGTTCGCACTGACCGGCACGCACATGTCACCTACACCGACGCCTTGCACGTCCTGCCACATCAATAACAACTACACGCTTAGTTCGACGGATTGTTATAGCTGCCATCAGGCGGCGTTCGTCAGCACCACGACAATCGGCGGGAACGTGCCCAATCACGTTACTGCCGGGTTCCCAACTACGGCCACAGCCTGCGCGACGTGCCATCCGATCACCACGTGGTCCGCAGGAGTGTTCGACCACAATGCGACCGGCTTCCCGCTGACCAATAGCCATGCCACGGTTGCCTGCGGTTTGTGCCACATCAACAACAACTATGCTCTGAATATCGCGCCGACCGATTGCGGCAACTCGGGCTGCCACTTGACGACCTGGCAGCAGACTAACAATCCAGTGCACTCAACTTCGGGAGCGGCATTTGCCGCGGCAAACTGTTCCACATGCCACACGACAGTGGGTTGGGATGCCGCCTCATTCGATCACAGCGTGACTGGATTCACGCTGACCGGCACGCACATGTCTCCGACGCCGACGCCCTGCGCCTCCTGCCACATCAATAACAATTACACGCTGAGCTCGACTGATTGCTATGGCTGCCACCAGGCAGCGTTTGTCAGTACCACGACGATTGGCGGGACCGTACCGAACCACGTCACGGCTGGGTTTCCAACCACAGCTTCGGCCTGCGCCACGTGCCATCCGATCACGACATGGTCTGCCGGAGTTTTCGACCACAACGCGACTGGATTTCCACTGACCAATAGTCATGCCACAGTGGCTTGCAATCTGTGCCACATCAACAACAACTATTCTCTGAATATCGCGCCGACTGCTTGCGGCACTTCCGGTTGTCATCTCACCGACTGGCAGACAACGAATGCCCCGCCGCATCCCACGGCTGGAGCCGCATTCGCGGCGGCGAATTGCTCGACGTGTCACACAACGGTTACATTCAATACGGCTACATGGGATCACGGGACAACTGGATTCACCCTAACAGGGACGCACATGTCTCCGGCTCCAACTCCGTGCGCTTCATGCCATATCAACAACAATTACACGATTGCTTCAACGGACTGCTATGGATGCCATCAGGCCGATTTCATCAGCACCACGACGATCGGTGGGAGCGTTCCGAACCATGTAACGGCGGGATTTCCGACAACGACGGCACAATGCGCCTCGTGCCATCCGATCACCACATGGGCCGCGGGAGTTTTCGATCACAGCACGACGGGTTTTCCACTCACCAATAGTCATGCGACGGTCGCCTGCAATCTGTGCCACGTCGGCAACAACTATGCACTGAATATCGCCCCGACCGCTTGCGGGACTTCCGGTTGCCATCTAACGGACTGGCAGACGACCAATGCTCCTCCGCACTCCGTTGCGGGAGCTGCATTCGCCGCAGCGAACTGCTCCACCTGCCATTCGACGGTGAGCTGGACCACGGCTACGTTCGACCACAGCACGACCGGGTTTGCATTGACGGGCATGCACGTTTCTCCCACACCGACGCAATGCATCTCCTGCCACATTGCCAACAACTACACGCTGAATACCACCGCGTGCTATGGATGCCATCTGGCCGACTGGAACTCGACCGCTACGCTAGGCGGCGCAGTTCCGAATCACATTACAGCAGCGTTTCCAACGGACTGTTCGATCTGCCATTCCACGACGAATTGGACCAGTTCCACATTCAATCACAGCACAACCACGTTTCCGCTGACCGGCGCGCACACCACCGTTGCCTGCGCCTTGTGCCACGTGAACAGCAATTACAGCGGCACGTTGCCAACCGATTGTTACAGCTGCCACACTACCGATTGGAACAGCACCCAGACTCTTGGTGGCACGGTTCCGAATCACGTCACGTCCGGATTTCCAAAAACCTGCGATACCTGCCACACGACGACCAACTGGCTGGGCGCGACATTCGATCACAGTACAACAGGCTTTGCATTGACTGGCGCGCACACCACCGTGGCCTGCAATCTCTGCCACACAACTTCGAATCCGCCGCCGATCGATTGCTACAGTTGCCACACAGCGGACTGGCAAAGCACTTCCACTCTTGGTGGAAATATCCCGGATCACACCGGCGCCGGTTTCCCGGCGGCGAGCACGTGCTCGACCTGCCACAACACGACGGCCTGGACCACGGCAACCTTCAACCACACTTGGTGGAGAATCCCACACCAATCCGCAACCTGCGCAACGTGCCACCAAACTCCCGGCCTGCCCACGAACTTCACGACGTTCAATTGCACAAATGGCTGCCATGCCTTGAACCAGTGGACGGGAGACCATTCAGGGGTGAAGGGTGCGGTTTACGGGCCAATGACCTGCACCGCCTCGGGATGCCACCCCAATGGATAGGCGGCTGGAGCAGTGCGCACGTCTGCTATGCCGCACAATGGCGGCCGGAGCGGTACTATTCACCGCGCAGACAATACTGTTCGCGCAAAGTCAATCCGCGCAGACAGCGCCATCCGATCTGTCAACGAATCCCACCGTTGCGCCGGCAAGAGTGCCCGCGAAATCTCCCGTCACGGCAAGAAATATTTTCCGTGTCAAGTATATTTCGGAAAGCTCCGTCTATCTCGATGCCGGGAACAATGAGGGTCTTGAAGAGGGCATGCTGTTGCACCTAGTGCACCCCGACCCGAACGGCGGAACAACCGATGCCGTAAGGTTTCAAGGACAGGAACCGATCGCCGATGTGCGCATTTTTTCCGTGGCAGACTCCTCCTCAGCGGCGGAAATTGTTAAATCGACCGAAGACCTGGTGGTGGGGGACATTGCGTATCTGGACCCCGAAAGCGTCCACGTCCGCGAAGATAAGACCAACGCCGCCGAATCGGAAAACTATCCCGTCGTCGTCACTTTTTCCTATGGCGATCCGTTGGATGAAGAAGTCCGGGCAACAACTATTCCGCATCCCGAGACGCCCCTCGAAAATCAAATCCGCGGACGAATTGGTTTCGATTTTGGGGAGCTTTCCGAACCCGGCGGTTTCAGCTCGCGCCAAACAGGCCTGATGATTCAGGCCGACATGAGTCGCATTGCGGGCACACACTGGAATTTTACCGGCTATTGGCGCGGTCGGATGAATTCGCAAACCGTCGGCAGTTTCGGCACGACCCCGCCCAACACCCTGACCGATTTAATCAATCGAACCTATCATCTTGGTTTGTATTACCAGAATCCCGATTCGGTCGTCACCATGGGAGTCGGACGCCTTTTTCTCCCTTACGCACCGAGTCTGAGCACCATCGACGGCGGGTTCTTCGGCTACAGAATCACCCAACGTTTGACTGCCGGCGTGTTTGGCGGGTCTACCCCGGACCCGACTTCCTGGAGTTACAACCCCAACCAGAATATCGCCGGAACTTTTGTAAATTACGAAAAGGGTGACTTCGAGCACCAGAAGATCAGCAGCACCTTTGGACTCGCCATGACCGGAATTCAGTGGCATCTCGCGCGCGAATTTGCTTTCCTCGAAAACACATATTCGCTCGGCCGCACGTTTTCCGTTTACAATTCGTTGCAAGCCGATGCTGCGCGCACTACGCCCGCAGGCATTTCCTATAACACTGGCCTGACGCAAAGTTTCACCAGCGTGCGATATCAGCCCATCAATCTTTTAACCTTCAATTTGAACGACAATTACCTTCGCAACTTGCCTACGTTCGATCCGGCGCTGATTGGCACGGGCCTGCTTGATCAATATCTCTTTCAGGGCATCAGTGGCGGCGTGCGCTTCGAATTCCCCTATCGCATCGCTGTATCCACCGACATTGGCCGAAGCAAGAGCAGCACGGATACGGCTTCGTCCTGGAATCAAATGTACGGCATCACGTTCGGTGAAATTCACAACACCGGCCTGCAACTGGACCTGCGATACACGAAGTTCAACAGCTCATTCGGACAGGGCACTTACCAATTTGTTTCGTTGTCCAGAAGCCTGGCGGAGCGCTTTCACGTTCAGGTGCAGGGCGGAATGCAGCACCTAATTTCCAGCTTCAGCGCCAATTCCAACTCAAAATTCGTGACCGGAACCGTCGATTGGACGATCGGGCCCCGATACTTTGTGGAAGGTCTGTACAGCTGGAACGCAGGCACATCGATAAGCTATCGCCAGATGAATGTGACGTTCGGTTACCGGTTTGGAGGGTTCCGCCCGAAATGAAGCTGAATCGCCAATCCGTTTCGAAATTCGCCCACGCTCGGCTTACGTGGCAGTGTGTCATGATTTTGCTTGCCGGCCTTGCGCTCATCGGTGCTCCTAAAGATATAAGAGCCCAGGAACCGGCTGCGCCAGTAGCCGACATTGCAGCCTCTGCAAACGACGCCTTGTCCCGTGCGCGAAAACAGATTCAGGAATACTTCAAGACTTTTTCCGACCTCACCTGCAAGGAAGCCGTCACTCAGCTCGTGCTGAACGGCAGCGGCAGAACCATTTACCGCGAGAATTCAGCCTACAACTATCAATTTCAGACGATCAATCAGAACGGAACGTTCAAATTCAATGAGTCGCGGCAAAATCATAATCCCGCCTTCCGCGATCCCGGACGTACGTTAATGGTCACCACTGGTTTTGCCAGCCTGCTTCTTGTTGCCCATCCGATGTACGAAGCCAGCTATGAGTTCGCGCCCGCCGAGACCGAAACATTTGCCGGAGTCGCCTACACGAAGGTCCGCTTCAAGCCCGTCCCCGGCGCTTCTTCGCCCGCAACCTTGCGCCTGCGCGGCAGAAATTATCCGCTTCCCCTATCTGGAGCGCTTTGGATCGATCCGCAATCCGGCGCTGTGGTGAAGATCGAGACTACGGTCGATTCCAGCCTAAGCGATCTCGGCCTGGCTGGAATGCATAGCGAAGTCCATTTCGCTTTACATCAATTCCGCGAAGAAGGTGAGTCTGCGTGGGTGCCGGAATCGGCTACAATCGACGTTGAGACCCCGCGCCAGCACTGGCGCAACCTCCATCGCTTCACGGACTATAAGAAGTTCGACGTCAATGTTCATGAGGAGATCGGTCCAAATCCATGAGTCAATCAGCGACAATACAAACCGCCATTCTGAATCGGGATACCTCGGAAAGAAAACATCGCCATCGACTCCTGGCCGGGTGGATTGTGGCACTGGCGTTCGTCACCGTTTTCACCGTTTACGGTTTCGATTACTACACGCTCAGCTCGAATGAGCGGCCCTTCTCACCCAAGCACGCTTTGTTGCGGCCAAGCGGCACCATTGGCGTGAACCTCGGTGTCTTCGGCGTGCTCCTGTTTTTCCTGATCTATCTCTACCCGCTGCGCAAGCGCTGGACCTGGCTGGGCAAGCAGGGAAATTCCCGCCATTGGCTGGATTTTCACGTAATCCTCGGCACAGCCGCGCCGCTGGTGATTGCGCTTCATTCCTCGTTCAAATTTGGGGGAATCGCCGGAATGGCTTTCTGGATTATGACGGCTGTCACCCTCAGCGGATTTATCGGCCGGTATTTATATTCTCAAATTCCTCGCTCCTTGAACGCCGCCGAACTGACGATCAAGGAAATTCAGGAGATGGAAGTCAAGCTTCGCTGGGCCGCGGAGGAAAAGCACGAAAGGCTGGGCAACGACCTGATCGATTTGCTGGCATTGCCAACGGCGACTCAAGTCGCGAAAACCTCAATGGTGGTTGCCCTCTGCTGGATGATCTGGCTTGACATAAAACGCCCTTTCCAGGTTTCCTTGCTACGCTTGCAGGCCGGCGGATTCGGTGGTTGGCTTACTTCTCTGTTCGGACTCTTAGCGACGCGCAACGAGCAGCTCGAGCGCGTCATCACCAGTGCGCGGAGGCAGGCGTCCTTATCCAAGCGCGTCCTGTTCCTCTCCCGCACCAAGCAGGTATTCAACTTGTGGCACGTGGTCCATCGCCCGTTCAGCTATTCCTTTGCCTTGCTCGCCATCGTGCATATTATTGTGGTGTTAGGGATGGGGTACAGGTAAACGGGAGGAGATTTTCATGAAGCGATTTGTTCTATATTCAACGCTATTTGCCGTCCTCGCATTCTCAGCCGGTTGCATCAAACAGGCAAACGACACCGACGGCATTCGATTGGGCATCAACCAGCATCTGAGTGCGCTAAAATCGCTCAATCTTTCTGCAATGGATATGAATATTCAAAATCTCTCCGTCCAGGGGAATCAGGCAGAAGCGCAAGTGGAATTTCGCCCCAAGACGGGCGCACCCCAAGGGGCGGGCATGCAGGTCAGCTATAAACTGGAAAAGCAGGATGGAAAGTGGGTTGTGCAAAACAGCCAGCCCGCGGGCGGGGCTATCGAACATCCCAAACCTGGCGAAAATCCTCACCAGAATCCAGCTTCATCGTCGCCGGGGACCTTACCCGACTTCAGGAACCTGGTAAATCCCGGATCCGGTAGTTCGCTGCCGCCGGGACATCCTCCCGTGAATTCACAGGGGAGCATACCTCCACAGTAATTATCTCTGCATGGATATAATCTCGAGCTAGCTGAGCGCAAGAACCTTCTGTTTTGCTTCGCTGCTTCCTTCTGATGTCATATCGCGCATTCCCACTTTGACGCCAATCTTTTTCAGGAATGCCGTAGGCGGTTCTCCCCCTGCGAAGACCCAGACGAAATCGTTGGGAATTTCCTGCAATTTTCCGTCGCCCAAATCCAGAATCGCAGATGCGGAAGTGAATTCGAGGGGGGTGGAATTAAAAATTACCGCGAGTTTTCCTTTTCGAATGCTTTCCTCGATGCGCTTTTCGTTGCGGTCCTTGAGGCGTGTGAAGCATTCCTTGCGATAAGACAGCGTCACCTTATTCCCGACTTGGTTCGCAAGCCCCATCGCAGCCTCGACGGCGCTGTCTCCGCCTCCGACGATCAGAATATTCTTGTTCACGTAATGATCGGTTTCGATCAGCCGGTACATCACTTTTGGCAGGTCCTCTCCCTTGACGCCAAGCTTCCGAGGACTGCCGCCTTTACCGATCGCCAGAACCACGGCGTGGGAGCGATACACACCCTTCGTCGTCATGACCGTGAACAGCCCGTCTTCACCTTTCCTGATTTCTTCCGCCTTTTCGCCGCTGCGGAATTTGAAGTCCACGCGCTGCAGCACTTCATTCCAGAAGGAAAGAAGGTCTTCCTTGGAGAGTTCCGTCTTCTTGAATTTGCCGTAGAGTGGAAGCTCCACGGGACTGGTCATGACCAATTTTTGCCGCGGATATTTTGCGACGGTGCCGCCAATTTCGCCTTCATCGAGCGTAAGGTAGTTCAGTTTTCTTTCGATTGCGCGAAGCGATGCGCTGATTCCAGCTGGCCCTGCGCCCACGATCAGCGCGTCGAGAATATCCACCCCGGCTTTCCTGGCTCGCAGGCTTGATATTCGCGCCGCCACCACATCGATGCATTCGCGGCCCTGGTTGACCGCATTCTTGATCAACGCCAATCCGCCAAGTTCGCCTGCGATGAACATATTCGCAACGCTGGTTTCGTATTCGCCAGTGAGATGCGGCATGTCGGCGCTCATACTCGGACTCGCCATCACCATCGTAATCGCTCCGACAGGGCAAGCCTCCGCGCACAGGCTGTGGCCGATGCACTTATATCCATTCACGATCACGGCCTGCCCCGCCAGCATGGCCAGCACATCGCCCTCGGGACAAACAGTAGTGCACGTCGCGCAGCCGATACAACTGGTCGTATCGATATGTGGATGCTGTGATTGCGGTCCATCCGAGCGAAGACTTCCCTTTTTCGCCGCCTCGTGAGCCCGAGTCTCCTTGGCCTTTTGTTCCTTCAGGTATCGCCGCACGAAAATAATGGTCACGATGGCAGCGATCATCAGGCCGAAGAGGTTATTCATACTTTAATTTTCTCATAAGGATGGAAGCGATACACCACTCGCGCCGGAAATTGTGCCGAGAGTAGCATGGAAGGATTTGAAGAAACATGCTCCGGTGGAATAGACTTAAAATTAAGTGTCACCCGTGACCTGCCACCAGTTCTTGTACTTTTCCTTTCGAGCCTGAGCGCTGGCCTCAATCAATCATATGGATATAGGGCTCTTTCGGCTGGAAAGCTATTACTGATGCAGCAGAGAATCTGCCGGGATTGCAAATATGTAGCCCAAGTAGCCCGACTGAGGGGTAGATTTCAGAATGATTGCGTCGGTAAGCAACGGACGACAAGGCATTTAGGATTTGCAACCTCATCGCTGTTAACCGAAGGGTGGCAAGTTCGAATCTTGCCCGGGAAGCCAAACTCGTAGTTCTATTCTCAATCATCCGCTAGTAAATCAAATCGAAATAAGAGTGCGTGAACAACGCGCACCGGTCGAAATTCTCATAGTGAGCCATCAATGCCACTATTGCTTAAGCCCCAGAACAAAGGCCGGATTGACCTTTGTCATGAGGTCGATGTCCGCCACGGAGATTCCTTCTTTGTGCAGCGCCTCCATAAACTCAAGCAACGCCTGTGGATGGGTTGGGTAATCGACGAAATTTGTGCTGAGGATACAGGACTTCGGCCCTATCTTGCGAATCGCATCCGCAAACTCGCCCATAGTTCGTTCCGGTTCCGATCCGAACGCGTTGCTGTATGCAAATTCAATATAGGCGCCCTCCTGAGCAGCCTGCTGCATCTGCGCGATGGTCATATTGACGACCGGGTCCATCGCACCGGTGACCACGATATGCTTCACTCCTCGCTGATGCGCCTCATGGACGACCATCAACGCTTCCTCCGCCGAATTGTGCCCGGTCTCCAGCAACAGTTCAGGATGCTGGGCAACGAAGTCGATTACCTCTAGCACCGAGGTCAGCAGGTGACCGTCCCTGGACATGGGCACGAGCGTTGTTGAATACGGCCTTCCTTTTCCATCTTTCTTCACCCAGTTGGTAAACGTAACCGCATCGAACGTGGGCATCCAGACAACTTTGCCCCAGCCACCCTTCATCGTCGTCATGCGTTTCACAGCTTCAACGTTGATTCCCCCAGTGGACTGATCCATTTCGATCCCGCCGAATATCTCAATCCCGGGAACTGCCTTCCGCACCATATAGGCCAGCGCGTCGGTCGCTTCCCAGTGATTGACCAGCACGAATCCTCGTATGCCGCTTTTCTTGAACAACCGCGCCAAATCATCGGCGTCGATGGCCCGTGCGACGTTGTCCGGCGAAACATGCACGCGAGTGTCGATTGCACCCCTTAAATTCAATTCAGACTGTGCATGCGCGGAGAGAGCGAGCAGAAATAACAAGATCCAGGCCCGGCTCATTTTTTGAATGAGGGCGGACAAAAAATGCGAGTTCATCTCCCCGTCCTTTCGCGCCGGTCCGCTGACGTCTGCCGGAGGGCGACAGTTTCGCGCAGATACTCACTCCGGAGTTCGTTTATTCGAACGCCGTTCAACGTAATTAACTTTCAACCTCTGCCGCGATGGCCTTCCCCAGGATTTCAGTCGTAGCTTTGCCGCCAATGTCGGGAGTGCAGACTTCGGGTTTCGCGATTACATCTTCAATAGCTTTTTCGATCGCGGCCGCTGCCCGCTCCTCACCAAAATGGCGAAGCATCATTGCCGCTGACCAGATTTGCCCGATCGGATTTGCAATTCCTTTTCCGGCAATGTCCGGTGCCGAACCGTGAACCGGTTCGAACATCGAGGGATACTTCCTTTCGGGATTTAAATTGGCGGAGGGAGCGATTCCAATGGAGCCCGCTATGGCCGGCCCGAGATCGGAAAGAATGTCCCCAAACAGGTTCGATCCCACGACCACATCGAACCAATCGGGATGGCGCACAAAATGCGCCGTAAGAATGTCCACGTGATATTGATCGGTCCGCACATCGGGGTATTCCCGGGCAATGGCGTGGAAGCGTTCATCCCAGAAAGGCATCGTATGAATAATGCCGTTGGATTTCGTGGCGGAAGTTACGTGCGACTTCCGTTTGCGAGCTAGCTCGAACGCGTATCGGAGGATTCGGTCCACGCCGCGCTTGGTGAAGATGCTTTGCTGAATCGCCATCTCGTCGTCGGTGCCGGGGAAAACTCTCCCGCCCACGTCTGAATATTCGCCTTCGTTGTTTTCGCGAACCACGCAGAAATCGATCTCCCCGGGCTGCCTGTTCTTGAGCGGCGTTTCGATGCCTTTCAGCAGGCGCACCGGACGCAAATTCACGTACTGTTGAAATCCGCGGCGAATCGGAATCAGCAGTCCCCAAAGAGAAATGTGGTCGGCGACGCCGGGATAGCCCACAGCGCCCAGGAAAATCGCGTCGAATGGACGAAGCTGCTTCAGCCCGTCGTCGGGCATCATTTTTTCTGTTCTTAGGTAGGTTTCGCAGCTCCAGTCGAAATGTTGGCAGGAGAATTTTAGATCGAAGCGGCGGCCTGCCGCTTCCAGCGCGCGCAGCCCTTCGGGCACCACTTCCTTGCCGATTCCATCGCCTGGGATGACTGCAATTTTGAATGTCTTCATTGGAATAATGGAGGCGCTCCTCAATAAATAACCGCGCGTGGATTGTATCAAGAGCAAGTCTCTTGGAAGGAACCAAATTAAAGCGAAGCGGTTTCGAGAGAATCAGGCAGAAAAATTCTTTTTCACCGGAATGTCATTTGGCGCCAAAGCGCCTGAGTGCGCTTTGGCGCCACAGCCGAAACGATGGCATCGGTTTATTGTTGCTGAGGAGGTGGCGGCGTCCCGTCAGGCCCTCCACCTGGGCCTCCCCTTCCACGCCGACCGTTTTGCATTCTTTGCTGGCGCTCCTGCTCTTGTTTGTCGAAAATATCCTTTTGCTTGTCATCGAGCAAGTCGCGAACCTGCTTGTTAGTGTCGTCTTGAATTTGCCGCATCTTTCCACGCATGGAGTCCCGGTCTCCGCTATTGTCGTTTCTTAGGTCCTGCATTTTCTGCTGTTGGGCCTCAAGAATCGGCTTGATCTTCGCCTGTTGGTCGGCGGTCAGATTCAGGTCCTTGGTCATCTGCTTCAAGCGGTCATTGGTAGACATGGGGCCGCGGCGGCCCCCCCTTCCCATTTGTCCCCTGGGACTGTCACCTCCGTCCTGATTTTGCGCGGCCACAGACCTACTGGCGGTGAGAGGTGTTGCGAATAGAAGAGCCAAAAACCATATGCCGTAACGTTTGGAAATCATTTAGAAATTCCTTTCTTCAATCCCCTAAACTTGAACAAAAACACATCGGCAAAACCCGGAGGAACCCCTCACCTGTATTCCGTGGAGCATATCGAAAAGTTCCACGAACTAAGTTCAGCCCGACCATGAAAATGAGAAGCCAGTGGAGGGAATTAGGTTGCAAGAGCTACTCGCCAGCGCATAACAAGTCACGCAGGCGGAAAGGCATTCCTATGTGTCTTACTTCTTGCTGAGCACAAAGTCGTAGTTCACGACATAGAAAGGCTCGTTGGAAACCTCTCCAGTGGGCATTTTTCCTGCCGGCGTCTCCTTGAACTCGGCAATCAGTTTTTCCTTCACGCCGAAGACAACATCGGAGTCTATGTAACGCGCGCCCTTCTTGAACAGGTGCGTGATCAGCGTGTGGTAGCCCGGCGCGGAAACAAGGAAATGAATGTGCGCGGGCCGGTAGTGGGATACGTCCGTTTCCCGGATCAACTCACCGACGGTGCCATCCATCGGAATGGAATATCCCGGAGGCGCGATGGTCTGGATGATGTATTTTCCGTCCGCCCCAGTAGTGAAGATGGCGCGCAGGAGCGGGGCTTTCGTCGCTAGTTGAGCTTCATACAAGCCGTCGGCGCCGGCCTGCCAGATATCCATCTTCGCCCCGGCGATTGGTTTTCCGTTGAGGTCGCGAACCGCGCCCAGGACAAAGCATTTCTGGCCGGGAAGTCCCTCGGCCATATTGGTTCCCATCGTCATCTCGGGCGAGCCTTCGATGTGAAACGGTCCCATGACGGTGGAAGGCGTCGCTTCCCCGGGAAAGCGATGATTGATCGCGTCGACGAGCATGCTGATGCCCAGCACGTCGGAGAGGAGAATGAATTCATTCCGTTTCTCATTGGACATCTGCCCGGTCCGGGCGAGCCAGTTCATCGCCGTCAGCCATTCGCCTTCCTGCAGGTCCACCTCGCGGACAAATTCGTGCAGATGCTTGATCAGCGACTGCATGATCTCGCCGAAGCGCGGCGAGTGAAATGTTTTCCAGCGCTCCAGTGCAAGATCGGTCAGATTTTCTTCCGTGGCGTATAGCATCGAATTCTCCCCAGTAGGGCTTCAATTGAAACTACTATACTCGGAGATTGGAACCCAAGTCTAACCATTCGAAATAAACACTAGGAATCGAAATCGGTGAATGCCCCGTGCAATTGTACTCTCCAGTCTGATAAACGAATGCCAAAGGTTTGGGCCAAGCGTTCATTTGAAAGGATGGAATAAGCAGGACGACTTGCAGGCGTGGGATATTCGCTCGAGTTGATTGGGACGACGTGGGTAGTGATCAGCGGCAAGTTGTTTGTGGTCTGCGCGAACCATGGAGTTCCCGCTGCTAATGATGCAGATTCTTCGAATATTGCCTTCGCAAAGCCATACCAGCTTGTTTCACCCGAGGCCGTCAGGTGATAAAGACCACTGGCCCCCAACATCGGAACTGGGAGATTGGTTCGGGCACAAGCATTAGATAGTATTTCCGCGGTTGCCTTGGCGATCTCTCGGCTGCAAGTCGGAGCTCCGATCTGATCAGAAACGACTCTCAGATCCCCTTGCTGCGTCGCAAGCCGCAAGATGGTGAGTAGAAAATTCCTCCCAGTTGTCCCGTACACCCAGGCCGTCCGTAGGATGAGGTGTTGCGCGCCTGACAACTGAATGGCCTGTTCCCCCTCCAGCTTAGTTCTTCCGTACACATTCTGTGGATTGGTTGGATCGGCTTCATCGTAAGGAGATTTTTTCAACCCGTCGAAGACATAGTCGGTTGAATAATGGACGAGAACAGCGCCGTTTTTTTTCGCTTCATCAGCCATCACAGCGGGGGCCTCGGCATTGACTGCGCGGGCTACAGACTCTTCAGATTCAGCCCTGTCTACCGCGGTGTATGCAGCTGCATTGATAATCCATTCGGGGCGAAATGTGCGAATCGCTCTCCGAATTTCGTTGGGTTTGGAAATATCCAACCGACTCCGATCCAAAGCCGTCACATCGCTGATGCGCGGAAGAATTCTGTTCAGTTCGCGTCCGATTTGGCCGTTTGTGCCTAGGAGCAGGATTGTTGGTTTCATTTCATTGAATATTGTGGCAAGAGTTCACAAGGAATCGTCGCCAGGGTTCGAAACTTTTTATCTTTTTCGGAAATAAGAAGATTCTCAAGGCCCCAGCAGATACCCAAGTCGGGATCGCTCCAGAGAACCCCATGCTCATCACTCGGATTGTAGAAGTCGCTGCACTTATAGAGAAATTGCGCTGTATCCGTTAATGCTACAAATCCGTGTGCAAATCCACCCGGAATAAAAACCTGATTTTGCTTTTCGGTGGAAAGAAGCACGCTGGTCCATTTTCCAAATGTCGGTGAGCCCACACGAATGTCCACTGTAATGTCCAATGCCTGGCCCTCCACTACGCGACAAAGCTTGGCCTGCGGGTGCTGCAATTGATAATGCAACCCCCTGAGCGTTCCCTTTGAAGAGCGAGAGTGGTTGTCTTGGACAAAAACATCAGGGATCCCCAACTCAGCAAACTTTTTCTGGCTGTACGTCTCGACGAAAAAACCACGGAAATCACGGTGAATTGTCGACTGAAGTTCGAACACGCCCGGGAGTGAAGTGTCCAATCGCTGCAAATGAGTTCTTACTCCATTACATTGGAATATCGTGTCTTCATTTCAAAGGACCGATAAAATGATTCTGTGCCCTTACAGATTGGTCTCAAAGCGACAATTTGGGTTCTGCCGCCTAAAGCGCGTGCAGTGATGAGTCCCTGTTTTCATAATATTTTTCATAATAAGAAAGATATTCTCCATCGCGGACCCTGGCCATCCATTTTGTGTTCGTCTTATACCAGTCGATCGTTTCCCGTAAACCTTGGTCCAACGGAACCACCGGCTTCCATCCGAGATCTTTCTCCATTTTGTCGCGACACAGAGCATACCGCCGATCATGCCCGGGGCGATCCTTTACGTAGGACAATAGTGATTGCGGTTTGTCCATGAATTGGAGCAACTTATGCGCAATCGTTAGGTTTTCTTCCACATCGATCCCGCCGATGTTATAAACCTCGCCGATTCGTCCGCGCTCAAGAATCGCCAATATGCCCCGGCAGTTATCTTCCACATGCAACCAATTTCGCTGCTGCTTTCCGTCGCCGTAAATCGGCACCGATTTGTGATTCAGCAAATTGCTTATCATCAATGGAAGGAATTTTTCGGGAAATTGAAAAGGGCCGTAATTATTCGAAGAGCGAGTAATAATCGCCGCGAAACCATACGTGCGCACATAAGATTGAACCAGTAGATCGGAGCTGGCCTTCGAGGCGGAGTAGGGACTGCTTGGGTGTAGCGGTGAATCTTCAGTCGCGAACGCGCCGGGGGCCATATCTCCATATACTTCGTCCGTGGAAATGTGAATAAACCGTTGAATGTCCAGCGTTCGAGCCACCTGGAGCATTACGAAAGTGCCGATTACGTTCGTTTCAATGACCGGTGTGGGCTCGTAAATGCTTCGATCTACATGGGACTCAGCCGCAAAGTGGACTATGGCATCGCAACCGCGCATCGCCGACTCTACAGATGGAGCATTACAGATATCCCCGCGGACAAAAGAATAGTTTGGATTTGAAGTCACCGATTCGAGGTTCGCGAGATTTCCCGCATACGTAAGCTTGTCATAGTTAACGATTTCATATCCATTGTTCAAGGAGAGAATATGCCGGATGAAGGCAGACCCAATGAAGCCCGCTCCTCCAGTAACAAAAATTCTCATTGAACGATTCCCTGAGGCGCATTTCCAAGTGTTGCCTTTTGAGTTGTCATATTATTTGCGCCGGTTAGGGCCACCAGATTATTGGCACGGAGCAGGGATTCAAACGTCCCTGCATCAGTCCACCATCCGTCCATCACTTCATACGTCAGCCTGTTTTCCTCGATGTAGAAATTATTGACATCGGTGATTTCCAGCTCGCCTCGCCCGGAGGGTTTCAGGCGGCGAATCTTCTGGAATACAGTCTTATCGTAGAGATAGATTCCGATCACCGCATAATTGGATTTTGGAGCGCTGGGCTTTTCTTCGATCCCGACAACATGTTGGTCACGGATTTCTGCCACGCCAAATCGCTGCGCGTCTGGCACCTCTTTCAGCAGTATCTTCGCTCCTGTACATTGCTTTTTGAAATTCTCCACTGCCTGGCAGATATTGTTCTCGATGATGTTGTCTCCCAGAATCACGCAAATGGAATCGTCGCCCGCAAAAAACTCTGCTAAACCTAGAGCCTGCGCAATCCCGCCCTCACCTTCCTGATAGGTGTAATTGATGTGCTTTAAGCCAAAATCGCGACCATTCCCGAGCAGGCGCAGGAAATCCCCTGCATTTTTGCCGCCCGTCACCACAAGAATCTCTTCGATGCCTGCATTCACCAGCGTTTGGATCGGATAATACACCATTGGCTTATCATAGATGGGGAGCAGATGCTTGTTCGTAACACGTGTGAGGGGATTTAAGCGGCTGCCAGTCCCGCCTGCAAGAACAACGCCTTTCATATCGTCCTCGAGTCTTCCTGGGGAAATCTCCAACTGCCACTTGGTACACCCGATAACCGTAAAAGTATAGGTACCTAAGTCCATCGGGCTGGAAACAATATAACAATAACAACTTTCCCATGGATGTTTGCCCGATCAAAAGCTAATTTTTCCCCATGATTTCAAGCTGGACACGCTATGAACCCGAACGGCTCGCACTTTCTTGGGCACAGTTCGATCGGGACCGCTAAGCTGAGATGATTTCGGCTTGGACCATCTTGATGAGTTGGAGCTAACCGGTCAGGTTTGGCGGTTGGTACGGGCACATTGGATAGCCTGACATCGATCCCGACGTGGCAGAAGACGAGGCGCACGATAGGAAAATGTCTATATCTTATTAGGTAGCAGAGACCAAATCGTCGGAAACGCAATGCAACATGTAAGCAATAATTTTCACTTTCCAACCTCTCATTGGGAAAATAGTCCGACCAATTTTTTGCCTTAACTTTGGGCGTTGCGTAAGTCCTTTATTGCAAGATATTTGCATGATTTTAAGGAAGCGCACGCTTTGGGGAATCAAGTGCCATTCTGGCAGACTGATTGCCTACTACACCGCGTACCGTTTTCAAAACGGGCATGCCCGCAGCGTGCCCCATAGTTGCTTTCTGAATGCATCCTTTTTTCGTCATTAGGTCTTTTTAAATGAAAGACATAGGCGACGTGGGTGCTACTGATCGCCAGGGTTCAGTCTTGGAACAACAATCCCGAGCCATCGCTCTGGGAAGCTGAGGGTCGAGGAGGGAGACCTCCACGGAAAATGAGTCTGGTGGGAGCGTAAATGGGAAATAGCAACGTAAGAAGCGCACCTCCAACACAGTTGAAATCCACGGAGATTTCAGTCTCTGGTCATGCTCGTTCCTTAGATCGGGCTCCTTCATTAGACGAGGCAGCCCTTCCAGAGAATATTTTTCATCCGATGCTGACGCACGAGCGCCGGAGGGCGGAACGTTCAGGCAAACCCTTTGTCCTGATGTTACTTGACGCAAACTTGGAGAACGGTGCAGCGGCGGGAATCCTGAAGCAAGCGTCCGAAATTGCTATGGTTACCAAGCGCGAGACAGACCTGATTGGTTGGTATAAAGAGGATGTCATTCTAGGTATTATTTTCACGGCAGTAAATGTCGAAAGAGAAGTCCCGATCACCGATACTCTTCGAAATAAGATCGAAACAGCGCTTATCAAGCACTTGGGTCGAGAGAAGGCAGCGAAAATTTCAATTTCCATGCATATTTTTCCGGAAACCTGGGACAAAGATCATCCCGATTGGTCAGCGGATTCCAAGCTTTATCCAGACCTTAAGAGAAAAGTATCCGGTAAACGATTGCCTATGATTGTCAAGCGGGTGATCGACATTGCTGGTAGTGCCGGACTACTGCTTATGCTTTCACCCCTTCTTGCGACGATTGCAGCGTTTATCAAACTAACGTCCAAGGGCCCCGTAATTTTCAAACAGGAACGATTGGGTCAATTTGGTGCACGCTTCAAGTGTCTGAAATTTCGCACCATGTACGCGAATAATGACCCCAAAATTCACCAAGAGTATGTCCAGCAATTTATTGCCGGTAAAGATGGTTTGGACAATTCAGACAAGCCGCAAAATCCGGTTTATAAGCTCACCAACGACCCTCGTGTCACCACTATCGGCCGCTTACTGAGAAAAACCAGCCTGGATGAACTTCCTCAATTTTGGAATATCCTGTGTGGGGATATGTCGCTCGTCGGCCCCCGACCTCCTGTCCCTTACGAGTTTGAGGTTTACGACATTTGGCATCGGCGCCGTGTTTTGGAAGTAAAGCCGGGCGTGACGGGGTTGTGGCAAGTGAGCGGACGGAGTCGCACCAAGTTCGACGATATGGTTCGGTTGGACCTAAGGTATTGCCAGAGTTGGTCTCTGTGGCTTGACGTGAAAATTCTTCTCGCCACTCCCCGCGCAGTTTTCTTTGGGGAAGGCGCTGTCTGATCTCCCGTCTTTAGTATGGTCATTGGAGGTGGAGTGTTCAGATTCCCGGACGAAGCGGTCTAACACCTCTTTTTTCATCGGTTTTACGCGACGAAAGTTAGGTAATTGTTTTTCCGTAAAACGGAACTTGCGTAGATTTAGGACCGGCGTGTTCTTTGATTGGCAATCATGCGATTTGCTACTGTTTGTTAGGGTTTAAGTAAACGCATTGATGTTATCTAGGCTTTGGTTGCTCAATTGCTCTAAATTTAAGCGGCAGTTACCATTTAATAGTAACCGCACAGATATCAGAACCCGCGGATCGGTTCTAAAGTTAAAATGAGCGGGATTAAGGTGAATAAAAGAAATGCTTCACCAGGAAATTAAAGCCGCGGATGTCATTGCCATTGTAAAGCGACGATGGCTCCTCATTGTTCTGCTCGCCGGGTTTGGTGGAATTGCCGGATACGGTGCTGCTCACGCGATACCAAAGCGGTTCACTTCTCAGACGCTCGTACTGGTCCAACAGCCCACCGTATCGTCGGACCTGGTAAAACCGGTCGTTTCGGACAATAGCAACCAAAGACTTGCCGCGATGCAGCAGCAGATTCTAAGTCGGTCCAGCCTGGAGCCGATCATCGAGCAATTTGGTCTCTTTAGCAGGGAAGTTAATCGCTTGCCAATGGATGAATTGGTTGAAAAGCTACGCCAGGCGATTACTATTACTCCGGTCCAACCCATGGCTGAAACCCGAGCCCAGAACCTCCCCGGGTTCTATATCAGTGTTGTTTTCAGCGATCCTCGTCTTGCCCAACAAATATGCTCTCGCATCACCACCATGTTCCTTCAGGAAAACGTACAACGGCGCCAGGGCCAGACAATTCAAACAAACGAATTCCTCGGGAAGCAACTCGAGGAAGCGAAAACAAAGCTTGATGAGCAGGACGGAAGACTTGCGGCTTTTCAGCGCCGTTACCTGGGATCGCTTCCTGACCAGGAGCAAGCAAATCTCAATTTGTTGAATGGGCTAAACTCTCAGCTCGAAGCTTCCACACAAACTTTGAGTCGCGCTCAACAAGACAAGAGTTTCGCGGAATCCGTGCTTACCGAACAAATGGCTGCTTGGCAGGCAACCCAAGCGGGTCAGAATCCGGAAACTCTAGACCAGCAGTTGGCTGCGTTACAAGCTCAATTGATTGCATTGCAATCGAAGTATACAGCGGACCACCCTGATGTCATTAAAGCGAAAAACGACATTGCGGTGCTAACGAAGAAAATTGCCGAATCTGATCTGCAGAAAAAACCAGAGGGATCCGAAAGATCTTCTAAGGCAATTGTAGAGCCTCCTCAAATTCAGCAGTTGCGAGCCCAAATTCATCAGTACGACCAGATCATTAAGGAGCGCACGCAGCAGCAGGAAGATATCCAGAACCAAATTAAGCTCTATCAAGCTCGAGTGCAGTCGAGCCCAGCCGTGGAACAGGAATACAAATTGCTGACGCGCGATCATCAGACGGCGCTGGATTTCTACAACGATTTGTTGAAGAAGAGAGATCAGTCGGCCATGGCGATGAATTTGGAAGAAAGTCAACAGGGCGAACAATTCCAAGTTCTCGATGCAGCTAACCTGCCGGATAAACCATCATTTCCCGACAAACGAATTTTTACTTTTGGCGGTTTCGGCGGAGGATTAGTTCTGGCGATAGGCCTTGTTTTGTTACTGGAGTCGATGGACACATCTATGAACTCCGAGCGCGATGTGGAAATTGCTTTGAACTTACCGATTCTTGCGACGATTCCAGTCATCAAGTAATTTTGGAGCAACAGGGCACGAACGGAACTCGATTTTGGCGTTTCAAAAGTTGAGATGGAAGCAAGGGTTTAATCGGTACATTGCCAATGCGGGCGAGTTTTTTTGAATGGAAAGGGAATAATGAGCCGGATTCATGAAGCAATCAAGCGCGCGGAAGCGGAGGTAGCGGCAAACCACGGTGCAGGTAATACTGTGGCGACCGAGTCCTCAGTAATGTCGCGCCAGGTCGAAACTTTAGAGATTTCATCACCAAGTCCCGAGACTTCCCCCACAATCGCCAAGCAGAAAGCTGCTCAATCGGCGATTGCCGGCCCCTTGACGTTCGAGGAAGTCCGAGCCAATTGTGCGATTCATCAATGGAAGCCAGATGCAAATGTGTTGGTGTTTGCAAATTCAACCGCATCATTACCCGGTACGGAACAATTTCGGACTTTGCGTTCACGATTGTATCGGATTTGTGAGACTCAACCGCTTCAGACACTCTTGATTTCCAGTGCCATTCCCGCGGAAGGCAAGACCCTGGTTGCATCGAACCTGGCGTTCGCGATGGCTCGTCAGCAGGGATGTCGCGTGTTGTTGATCGATGCGGATATGAGGGTCCCCCGGATTCATCGCCTGCTGGGGGCTCCAGAAGCCCCTGGATTGGCAGATTATCTTCAAGGCGGCGCCAGTGAATTTGAAATTATCCAGCGAGGTCCAGAGGGAAGTCTCTGTTTTGTACCCGCAGGTAATCATGCGACCCATCCGTCGGAGCTTATTTCAAGTCCTCGGATGAAAAAATTTATTGAACGTGTTAAGACGGCTTTCGATTGGATTATTTTTGATTCGTCACCGACATTATTTGCGGCTGATGCCAGCGTGCTCGGTGGCCTCTGTGATGGCGTTCTGCTGGTGGTAAAAGCTGGGTCTACACCCTCCGAACCAGCCCGAAAAGCTTGTGCGGAATTAAAGGGCACGAACCTTCTCGGCGTCGTTCTGAATGGCACAAGCAAAGATGTGACCTATGCCGGATATGAAAACTACTCAGTGCCAAGCATTTTAAATGGCAAATCTTCTTAGGCCATCATCTGCAACTTTCTGATTCCACACCGAATAAGTATTGCGCTGTCGTCTGAGCATTGTCACTTTTCGATTCTTAGTTGGCTCGAGTACATTGGACAAAAATAGCGTCTCCGCAAGACAATCGTCATAGTGGTGCATTCCCGGTAAAATGTTACCCTCCAGTCTCATTCTGTAACATTTCTACCCAATTGAACGAATGTGCGACTGCAAAATGTGATCGGTGCGGAGCTTCTCCATTGCGAATTGCTATTAAGCAGCGTGAACTGATTGAAAGATCGCATCAATCGGGCATTATTCGACGTACCACCCAATCAATTTACTGTAACACGTTTTATATCATATATTTAGAAGGAAATTGCCTGTAGGCCGATCCTTTGAACTGATTCATCTGACTTCAGAGCTAAGGTGTTTCAATAGAGCAGGGTCCCTGCAGCAGGCGAACACACAGAAGATCTGGAAACTCTTTGGCACAACCTGGAATTACTTTTCTCTGTTTTCCTTGTTGTCGGCCTATTTTGGGGATATTGTATGACCCATAACCCACAGATTTTGTAAGACTTTTATTTTTAGCGTCTTACCCTAGTACCTATAGGTTTGGTCTTTGTCGTGAATTCGGTTTCTGGCAGACCGATTGCTCACTATAGCCCGTCTGAGCATGCACTTTAATGGCGGTAGCCTAGCTGGATCCTGCAACGGACAGTGGTAGAGGAATTAGAGGCCCAAAGATGAGCGCTGAGTCCCCTTGCGAGATGTGGTATGCGATCCAAGCAAGAGTGCGATGGGAGAGTTCCACTGCCACATTGCTAAATGGCAGGGGATACGTAACCCTGTTACCGACCTATGAGTCCACGCGCCGCCAGGGCCGAGCCAAAAAGGTTCGTTACCCTCTGTTCCCCGGATATTTATTTTGTCGATTCGACGTTCATAAGAGGTTGCCGATCTTGGTGACCCCCGGTGTGATTGGGATTGTTGGGCAGGGTCGCATTCCCACGCCTATCGATGAGTCGGAGATATCGGCTATCCAGGCGATCATGTCTTCGGGAGCGATCGCAGAGCCCTGGCCGTATCTCGAATTAGGACAAAAAGTTCGAGTGGATGACCATGCGTTGCGCGGAGTTGAAGGAATTCTTATTGGTTTCAAGGGAAGCCACCGCATCGTGGTTTCAGTGACGCTCCTTCGCCGATCTGTCGCCCTTGAAATTGAAAGATCCCGGATTGTTCCGATTCATCCGGCGCGCGAAGCCGAATTGGGCGCCGCGCCGGCACGTGTGTTGAATCCAGTTGTGACATAGGATCTGCCCCGAGCGAAGGGGCAGGATTATCTTCAGCTGTACACTTTGGTTTAGCATATTAAGCATTACCTTCTGCAACTAAATTGATCGGTTTAAGTAGGCCGAGTTTAGTTTTCGATCTCCGGCATATACGAAGTCCGCAAACGATCTCACTAAATTTCTTTCCAAGAATCGCGGGAGCCTTATGATTAGAGTGGGAGTCATTGGATATGGATATTGGGGTCCCAATATCGTCCGGAATTTTCACGGCCAGGAGTACACCCGTGTAGAAATGCTTTGTGACAAGAATACCGACGCGCTCGCGCGAGCTAAACGCAATTACCCGTCGATAGAGGTCACGACCGATCCTTTTGCGGTTCTCAAATCTCCGAATATCGACGCGGTTGCCGTAATCACTCCAGTGTGGACTCACTATGAACTTGCCAAGGCAGCCTTGGAACACGGGAAACATGTTTTCGTGGAAAAACCCTTTACCAGTTCCTCGGAACAAGCTGAGGAACTTATCGATCTGGCGGAGCGCAAGAACCTGCGTATCATGGTGGATCATACGTTTCTGTTTACCGGAGCGGTGCGAAAGATCCGTGAATTGACTGACAGCGGAGCGCTGGGGGACTTGTATTACTACGATTCTCTGCGCGTGAATCTGGGGCTTTTTCAGCATGATGTGAGCGTGATCTGGGATTTGGCTCCGCATGATCTTTCCATCATGGATCACCTTATCAAGGGCGAACCCGAAGCAATAGTGGCTACTGGTGAAGCGCACTTGAACGGTGTGGAAGACGTTGCCTTCATGACGATTTATTTTCCGAACAACGTAATCGCACACATCAACGTCAATTGGCTCTCTCCCGTGAAGATTCGAATGACCATGATTGGCGGGACAAAGAAAATGCTGGTTTGGAACGATCTGGTTGCGGATGAAAAAATCCGCATCTATGACAAGGGAGTGCAGATCTCGTCGGGCGACAAGGTTAGGGAATTGCTCGTGAACTACCGATCCGGAGATATGTGGGCTCCACAGGTCGAACAATTGGAAGCCCTGCGTGTCGAATTAAATTACTTCGCTGATTGCATTCTAAACAACAAAACACCGTTCAATGATGGCCTGGCCGGCCTTCGAGTTGTGCGTATGCTCGAGGCCGCGGACCATTCGATCAAGAAGAGAGGAGAATTGGTGCGTCTGTGAATGAATACTGCGCAATTACGCCGAACGTAAAACTTGGGAAGGGCGTCAAGCTTTCCAAATTTATCAATCTGTACGGGTGTGAAATCGGCGACGACACCAAAATCGGCGCCTTCGTCGAGATACAGAAGAACTCGACCGTTGGAAAAAACTGCAAGATTTCAAGTCATACGTTTATATGTGAAGGAGTCACGATCGAGGACGATGTCTTCATCGGCCACGGCGTGATGTTCATCAATGATACGTATCCCCGCGCTACCGCTAACGGTCAATTGCAAACGGAAGCCGACTGGAAAGTGGAGCGAACCGTCATCAAGAAGGGCGCGTCGGTCGGTACTGGAGTCACGATTCTTGCCAATGTCACGATTGGGGAAAATGCGATCGTTGGCGCCGGCAGCGTTGTTACCAAGGATGTTCCGGCGAACACCATTGTCGCAGGGAATCCAGCAAAATTCTTTCGCTCTGTCGAATCCGCCTTGGAGGCTACAAAGTGAGCACAGTAAACGGAAATGGCAATACCAATGCGATCCCATTCCTGGATTTAGTTACACCGCATGTCGAGCTGGAAAAAGAATTAACTGACGTATTCCAGCGTGTCATACGCACCGCTGGTTTTATCGGCGGGCCCATGGTGGAAAATTTTGAAAAGGCATTCGCCGCTTTCTGCGACACGAGTCATGCGGTTGCAGTCAGTAGCGGCACGGATGCGTTGCGATTTGCCCTAATGGCGGCGGGCGTCGGACCTGGGGACGTGGTCGTGACTGTTCCCCATACGTTCATCGCCACGACAGAGGCGATTTCGCAAGCCGGTGCCTATCCGGAATTTGTGGACGTGGATGAACGTACCTACAACATGAGTCCTGAGAAGCTTCGTGAATACTTCGAAAAAAGCTGTTCCACGGATCCTTCCGGAAAACTTGTAAGTCGCCGCAGCGGGCGCATGGTGAAAGCGATTGTCCCTGTGCATCTTTATGGGCAGACCGTAGATATGGACCCGATTCTGGCACTTGCGGAGCGATACGGCTTGCTCGTGATCGAAGATGCGTGTCAGGCTCATGGCGCAGAATATTTCTCGAAGCAACACAACCGTTGGATGAAAGCGGGTTCGATGGGCCGCGCCGCTGCGTTCAGCTTCTATCCAGGCAAGAATCTCGGTGCCTGTGGAGAAGCTGGAGCGGTTACAACCAACGACCCCAAGATAGCCGAAAAAGCAAAAGTTTTACGGGATCACGGACAAGCCAAGAAGTATTACCACGATGTCGAAGGATATAACGGCAGACTGGACGCGATGCAAGCCGGATTCCTGCACGTGAAGTTGGGCCACTTGGCCAATTGGAATGCTTCAAGGCGTGAGCGCGCGGCTGAGTATAACCGGTTGCTCTCCGGTATGGAGGGAGCCGTTACCCGCCCGTTTGAGCCGTCCTGGTCGCGAGCTGTATACCACTTGTACGTAGTGCGCACGATGGACCGAGAAGGATTGATGGAGCATATGAAGAAGGCTGGCATCGGCACGGGTATTCACTATCCGATCCCACTGCATTTGCAAAAAGCTTACGACTACATGAATTATCGACAGGGAGATTTCCCCGTGGCGGAAGCAGCAGCCGAGCAAATTGTTTCACTGCCAATGTTCCCCAATCTTGGCCTAGAGCAGCAAAGGCGAGTCGTGGACGAGGTGTCGCGTTTTCTGGGAGCTGCAATCGCTCCTGAGAAAGTCGGCGCTCGCCGAGATTAATTCGAAGTGCAGAACACCGGATACAAACTCGATTCTTCGAATATGAATATATCAACACTTCCGGATTACGTGCTGATTACCCCGGCTCGGAACGAAGAGACCTATATCGAGCTCACGTTGAAGTCCATGGTCGCTCAGACCGTGAAGCCTTTGAAGTGGGTCATCGTGAGTGACGGCTCAACCGACCGAACCGATGAGATCGTGAAGTCCTACGCTTCCAATCACCCATGGATCGAACTGCTCTGCCTTCCCGAACGTCGTGAGCGCCATTTCGCCGGAAAGGTGATGGCCTTCAATGCAGGCTGGGACCGCGTGAAGCATCTGTCATATGCAATCATCGGAAACGTGGACGCGGACATTTCGTTCGATAGCGACTATTTTGAATTCCTTCTTGCGAAATTTGCGGAGAACCCAAAATTAGGCGTCGGTGGGACACCGTTCACGGAAGGAAAGGGAACCTACGATTTCCGGTTCTCAAGTATCGAGCATGTTTCCGGGGCTTGCCAGTTGTTCCGGCGCGAATGTTTCGACGCGATCGGGGGCTACACTCCTATTAAAGGCGGCGGCATCGACCTGGTTGCCGTAGTGACTTCCCGTATGCGGGGGTGGCAAACCAGATCTTTTGCTGAGAGAGTTTGCTTTCATCATCGGAAGATGGGTTCGGGCATGAATCAGGGTCTGAAGCTTCCGTATAAATGGGGGCAGAGCGATTATCGATTGGGCGGTCACCCGGTTTGGCAAACCTTTCGTTGTATCTATCAGATGACCAACCGGCCGTATGTCATCGGAGGGTTAGCTACTCTCACGGGATACTTTGTCTCGATGATCTCTCGTCGCCCGCGAGCCGTCTCGGACGAATTTGCGGCATTTCGGGGCAAGGAGCAATTGCAACGCCTGAAGAAATTCTTTGCCGGCAAATCTGCGGCGACGAAAAATGATCTTCCTGTCGTAGGGCGCGTGATGCCAAGTGCTGGCTCGAGCGTTTCCCCCAGTATTGGTGGGGGTGAAAAATGATTGTTAAATCCAATCTCCCTTACTATATTTACCGGACATCGAATACGCTCTACCGCTGGAAAATTCCGGTGCTTCCATTCCTCATTCAGCAATTTTTGAGGTTTGGTTTCTGTTGTTTTATTCCGTACCAGACTCGGATAGGAACAAAGAACATTCATTTTGGTCATAATGGCATGGGCATTTGTCTCGATTATCGCGTTGTTATTGGCAATAACGTGAGAATTGACCAGCACGTGACCATTGGCATTCGCTGGGATGAAAAAGTCGCTCCGATTATCGGAGACAATGTAAGGATCGGCGCGGGCGCAAAGGTGCTCGGAAGCATTCGAATTGGAAACAACGCAAGGGTCGGCGCCAATGCGGTTGTTCTGATCGATGTCCCCGACGGCGCAACAGCGGTCGGAGTGCCCGCCAAGATTATCCGTTCGCGTGAACCCGTTGAGGTCTAGCGAAGACGACGCCTGAGGTCAGGTGTCCTTCACAAATCAAGAGTATGGTCAGTCCCTCAATCTCTACGGATTCGGAGCGCCGGAACAATAGACACGCCCAGTCTGGAGTCCTAATCATCAACGCTGATGACTGGGGCCGAGACAGCGAAGCTACCGATCGAACCCTTACCTGCATCCTTCGTAAGGCGGTTTCTTCGGTAAGTGCGATGATGTTCATGGAGGATTCTGAGCGCGGCGCGCAACTGGCATTGGGAGCTGGTGTTGACGCGGGCCTTCACCTGAACCTGACCACACCCTTTTCGGCGGATGGTGTTCCCGCTGCATTGATGCATCACCACGAAAAGGTTGTCAGGTATCTAACCCGCCATCGTCTGGCCCAGGTTTTTTACCATCCTGGACTTCAGAAGTCCTTTCAGTATGTAGTTGCGGCCCAACTTGACGAGTTTCGCCGCCTCTACCAGAAGGATCCGGCCCGTGTCGACGGTCATCATCATATGCATCTTTGCGCGAATGTCCTGCTGACCGGGCTTCTGCCAAACGGCACGATCGCTCGAAGAAATTTTTCGTTTCGACCGGGGCAGAAAAGCTTCTTCAACCGGCTGTACCGCCAAGGAATGGATACGATATTGGCCCGCCGACATCGTTTGACGGATTACTTTTTTTCTTTGCCCCCAATGGAGCCATCGGCCCGCTTGGAACAGATCTTTTCGCTTGCTCGCCAGTTTGTCGTGGAAGTAGAGACTCATCCGATCAACCCGGATGAATTTCGATTCCTTGCCGACGGAGAATTATTCGGACGGACCGGCGGAATTCCAGTTGCTTCGGGGTTTGTAGTCCCCAGCCACTCATGATGCTGTTCATATCTGATCGCACAAACTAGCTTTTGACGAATTCACGTAAACCTATCAGACCCATGGAAAATACCAATTTTATTATCGGCCCTGACGATCCAATCCTGATCACAGGAGCAGGCGGTTTTATCGGGTCAAGACTCGTCGAGTGCCTGCTCGATTTGGGATTTAGAAATTTGCTCTGCCTCCTTCGGCCTTCGAGCAGCACAGACAAACTCGATGCGATTGCCAACCGTCGAGAAGGAGAAGCAAGAATCGAAATTGTCCGCGGAAACCTTCTTTCTCGTGAGGATTGTTCGAATGTGGTTCGTGGTGCAGCAGTGATCTATCATCTGGCGGCGGGGCGCGGCGAAAAATTTTATCCAGACGCCTACCTGAATTCCGTGGTAACCACGCGAAATCTTCTGGAAGCCGCCGCGCAGAATTCGAATCTCAAACGTTTTGTAAACGTAAGTTCGTTCACAGTTTATTCCAATACGCATAAGCCTAAAGGACAAACCCTGGATGAATCGTGTCCGGAGGAGACGCATTCCCACCTTCGTGGCGAGGCCTATTGCTTTGCTAAAGTCAAACAGGATGAAATCGTGAAGGAGTGCAGCCAGCGCCTCGGGATTCCGTATTCAATCGTACGGCCGGGCTACGTGTATGGTCCCGGAAACCCACCGATCCCCGGCCGCGTGGGAATCGGTACGTTCGGAATTTTCCTGCACCTCGGCGGTTCGAATACGATTCCGCTGACCTATGTGGACAACTGTGCAGAGGCGATCGCACGAATCGGGCTAAAGCCCGGGATCGAGGGCGAGGTGTTTAACGTCGTGGACGACAACCTGCCCTCCAGCCGCAAGTTCTTGCGCTTGTACAAAAAGAATGTGAGAGCCTTTACATCCCTTTACGTTCCGCACGCGATCAGTTACGGGTTGTGCTATTTGTGGGAAAAGTATTCAGAGTGGTCGGAAGGACAGCTTCTGCCCGCTTTTAACCGCAGAAGATGGCATGCGTACTGGAAGAAGACCCAATACAGCAATGCAAAATTGAAATCGCGCGTGGGTTGGACGCCTAAAGTGTCCACAGCCGATGGGCTCAATCGCTATTTCGAGAGTTGCCGCGCCGGAGGGCCGCATGCTTAAGGTCGCTATTGTGGGCTGCGGCCGCATCGCCGATTCGCACGCAGCACAAATTCAAAGAATCCCTGGAAGCCAAATCGTCGGCGTGTGCGATCGCGAACCGTTGATGGCGCGACAGCTTTACGAGCGGTATCCGGTCGGAAAATACTTCAGTGATTTATCGGAGCTTTTGAGCGATGTCAGACCGGACGTCGTTCACATAACGACATCTCCTGAGAGCCATTTCGATATCGCCAAGACATGTTTGGAATGGGGTTCACATGTCTATGTGGAGAAGCCGTTTACGGTTAACGCGGAAGATGCGCGGAGGCTTATCGCGCTTGCCAATGATAAAAAACTGAAAATTACGGCAGGACACGACGATCAGTTTTGCCATGCAGCGCGGCGCATGCGGAGCCTTGTTCAGGACGGCTACTTGGGCAGTGGCCCACTCCACATGGAAAGTTATTACGGCTATGAAATTGCCAAGTCGGGGTACGCAGCTGCTATTCTGGCCGACAAGCGGCACTGGGTCCGCCGGCTCCCCGGCAAATTACTTCAAAACATCATCAGTCATGGCATTGCGCGTATCGCGGAGTTCCTGACCACCGATTCTCCTACGGTCATCGCCCACGGCTTCACCAGTCCCGCGCTCAAGGCGCTCGGTGAAACCGAGATCATTGATGAGTTGAGGGTCATAATTTCAGAACAGGAAAAGATTACCGCTTACTTCACGTTCTCATCGCAGATCCGTCCTTCACTTCATCATTTTCGCGTGTATGGATCGAAAAACGGCCTGGTCATGGACCAGGATCATGAGACTCTGATCAAGCTTCGCGGAGCCAGATTCCCCAGTTATCTTGAAAAATTTGCTCCTTCAGCGATCTTTGCGAAACAATATGCAGGAAACATCGCCACGAACCTGCGCATGTTTCTGGCCCGCGATTTTCATTTCAAATCTGGAATGAAATATCTGATCGAGTCGTTTCATCGCTCGATTGAGGCGAATACGCCGGTGCCCATTCCGTACCGGGAAATCATTCTGACCGCCAGAATCATGGACGATATTTTCTCGCAACTCTCTTCGAACCAGGATCGGCCCGATGCTCCGGTCCGGGAGCCGTTCCACGCTTCAGCTATCCGTTAATCAAAAATTGATTCCATGTTCTCTGCGGACAGGTTTTGAACCCAGGAGGAAAGTTGATTAAGCTTTGCGGCAAAGATGTTCGGATCGACGGGCGATTTCTCCGGATCGCCAGTTTGGATGGGGACATATACACCTTTCCAGACGATCTCGATGCCATTCTCGACGGGTTGCGGAAGTGTGGGAAGCGAATTGATCTGTTCACGTTCATGCAGAAAGTACCGGACAGCGAGCCGAAATACTCCTATCCGATGGAGATGGACAATCTGGCAGTGCTCCCAGTCTCCACATTTGAAAATTGGTTTAAGCGCCAAATTAATTCTTTTCCCCGCAACAGAGCCCGGCAAGCGGAAAAAAGAGGAGCGGTGCTTCGTGAGGTCGCCTTCAATGACGAGTTTCTTCAAGGTTTATGTGAAATTTACAATGAGGTTCCTGTTCGCCAGGGAAAGCCGTTTACGCAATATGGAATGACCTTAGAAAAGGCGCGTTTGTATGCCGGGACGTTTCTGGATCGCAGTATTTTCTTCGGCGTATTCCTGGGTGAACAAATGATCGGTTTCGGCAAGCTGGTGGTAAATGAAAGCGGTACGCACGCGTGTCTCGTCCATGTACTCTCGATGGTGAAGCACAAAGACAAGGCGCCGACCAATGCTCTGCTCTCGCAGGCAGTGCGGTCATGCGCTGACCGCGGAATACCGTATTTGGCATATGAGCGTTTCGCTTATGGGAAGAAGCAGGGAGATTCATTAAGCCATTTCAAGGAAGTCAATGGTTTCCGGCGGATGGATCTACCCCGGTACTACATTCCTCTTACGATCCTTGGACGAATTGGTTACCGTCTTGGTCTTCACCACAGGCTGGTTGACCGGATTCCCGAATCCCTGGCTGCCAAGCTTCGTGAGTTTCGGACAGCTTGGCATACCCAGAAGCTCCAATCGGTCGCCGAACCTAAAGAAGGAAATGTTTGCCAAGAATCCTAGTCCCAATTTTGAAGTGAGAACCGGATTTGATTAAGGTTCGTGGCAAAGATAGATCTATAACGAACTACTGATTCGCCAAGCCACGCCATTTCCGCTGTGAGGATCTGCCCCGGAATTTCATCCCGCGGATTGATTCGAGGCGAATCGCCTACCGCTTCGGTAGGGACCAGAGTTTGGCTGAACAACTTCCCGAATCCTGTGCTGCCAACTTTCATGAGGTTCGAAGTGGTTGTCACACCTATAAGTTTCAAGGAGTCTCCGAAGCTCAAAGGGAGCATATGCCCGGTATCGTAGGTCTGATTACGAAGCTGCCGCGCCAGCAGGCCGAGTCACAACTATTGCGGATGGTGGAGGCACTTCGACACGAGTCCTTTTATGAGACCGGAACCTGGATCGATGAAGCCTCAGGCGTATATGTTGGCTGGGTCGTGCAGAGGAACTCGTTTTCTGACGGCATGCCACTTCGCAATGAGCAAGGCGACGTTACACTGGTTTTCTCCGGAGAAGAATATCCTGATCCCGAAATTCCAGGCTTCTTAAAGCAGCGGGGACATGCGCTCGGTCCTGAGGAATGTTCCTACCTTGTTCACGAATATGAGGAGGATCCAACTTTTCCACTTGGGCTGAATGGCATGTTCCATGGCCTCGTGGCGGACCGGAAGCGCGGGTCAGCCACGTTGTTCAACGACCGGTTCGGAATGCACCGTGTGTTCTACCACCAGGCGAAAGAGGCTTTCTACTTCGCCGCCGAAGCTAAGGCCATCCTCGCCGTGCGACCGGAACTTCGGACGCCAGATCCTCAGAGTATCGGGGAATTCGTGGCTTTAAGCTGTGTCCTTGAAAACCGAACGATCTTCAAGGAAATCCACTCCATGCCGGCTGCGTCGGCTTGGGTTTTTCGCGACGGATCCATCGAGCACAAGAAGACGTATTTTGACCCGCGTGAGTGGGAGGAACAGGCTCCGCTGGACGCCGAAGCTTACTACCAAGAGCTTCGCGACGTATTCTCACGGAATCTCCCACGGTATTTTGCGGGACGCCAGAAGCTGGGGATGACACTTACTGGAGGGTTGGATACCCGGGTCATCATGGCCTGGCACAAATCTGCTCCGGGAACTCTCCCTTGCTATACGTTTGGAAGCATGTACCGCGACAATGAAGATGTGAAAATCGCGCGCCGCGTTGCGGGCATATGTAAGCAGTCGCATCAAGTCATTACCGTTGGAAAAGAGTTTCTCGACCAATTTCCAAGCTACGCCGAGCGCACCGTTTACAGGACCGAAGGAACAGTCGATCTATACCGTGCTTCCGATCTCTATGTCAGTGAGAAAGCACGCCAGATCGCGCCGGCGAAAGTCGTGGGGACATACGGCAGCGAAATCGTTCTCCGCAGCGTGATGTTTAAGCCAGCGGTGCCGGGCAAGGAATTTTTCCGTCCGGACTTCTTGTCGTTTGTTGACCAGGCTGCAAGCACATACAACACGGTCCGCAATCAGCATCCTGTTACCTTTGCGGCTTTCCGGCAGTCTCCCTGGTACCATCATGGGATTCTTGCCCTGGAGCAGAGCCAATTGAGTGTCCGCTCTCCTTACATGGACAACGGCTTTGTGCGAACGGTCTATCGCGCCCCAAAATTTACCGGCAGTGCAAGCGATGATGTGCGCGTGCGTCTTATTAAGGACGGGAGTTCGGAACTGGGGTCGTTTCACACAGACCGTGGTGTTGGTGGAAATTCCGGGCAATTCCTTTCCGCGGCGGCTCGAGCTTATCTCGAATTCACATTCAAGGCGGAGTATGCCTATGACTACGGCATGCCGCAGTGGCTTACTCGGATGGATCACTATGTTTCGCCCCTGCATCTTGAGCGACTTTTTCTCGGAAGGCACAAACTGTTACATTTCCGGGTGTGGTACCGCGATGCCTTGTCCAAATATGTTCGTGAAATTCTTCTCGACCCTCGGACACTTTCGCGCCCCTATCTCGACCGGAAGACTGTGGAGGCCGCTGTCTATGCCCACACGAGCGGAACCAGAAACTGCACCACGGGTATCCATAAATTGCTAACCCTAGAACTAATAAATAGACTTTTCTTCGACGCACAATGACTCAGATAGCTACATTGATCTTTGTTGTAGGTATCGCTGGCCTTTTCTGGTTGGATTATAACCCGGAGGCTCGCACCTCCTCTGCCCTTTGGCTTCCGGTCATGTGGCTGTGGATTGCTGGATCGCGTCCTTTATCTGAATGGGTGACCGGCGGGCACGTAAATTCGACGGATCAGTACCTCGATGGGAGCCCTTTCGATAGAAATATATACATCGTGCTCCTTGCGATTGCGGTGGTCGTGCTTCTAAGCAGATCAGGAGCCGTTTTCAAGGTGTTCCGCGAAAATGGCATTCTAGTTCTCTTCTTGCTCTACTGCGCGTTCAGCATTCTTTGGTCCGATTATCCTGACGTTGCGGTCAAGCGCTGGATCAAGTCCCTCGGCGACTACGCGATGATCCTGATCGTCCTGACCGATCAAGATCGTATTAATGCGATCAAAAGAGTATTGGCCAGAGTGAGTTTTATCCTTATTCCAGTTTCAGTCCTTTTGATCAAGTACTACCCGGCGCTTGGGCGAAAGTACGCAACGCAGTGGGATGCGACGGTCTATTTCACCGGCGTATCGACAGACAAGAATATGCTGGGAGTTTGTTGTTTGATTTTTGGGCTTGCGTCCGCATGGCGTGTTTTGCAGGAGTTGCAAGGTGGGAGAGAAGAGCGAAAGAAAGGGGCGCTCATCGCTCACCTCGCGGTGGTCATCATGACCGCATGGCTTTTTGCAAAATGCAATTCGATGACGTCGCTTTCCTGCTTCCTGTTGGGAACTGGCTTGATGGCAATCACCGGCTTTCCCAAAATGTCCAAGAAGCGCGCGCTGATTCATACGATTGTTCTCTCAGGGCTGATATTCTGCTTTTGCGTATTGTTTCTCGACCTTGGAAGTTTCATCCTGGAGATGCTGGGAAGAAACCCGACCCTCACCGGACGGACCGAGCTGTGGGAAACAATTCGCACGATGAATACGAGCCCCCTCCTGGGTGCCGGATTTGAAAGTTTCTGGCTAGGCAAGCGTTTGGAAAAGCTTTGGAGTATCTACTGGTGGCATCCCAACGAAGCGCATGATGGGTATCTTGAAATGTATTTGAACCTGGGCTGGATCGGAGTCTCGCTCCTTGGGGCGATCTTGATCACGGGATACCGAAACGCGATCAGAAAACTCCGGGAGGACTCGGTGACTGGGTCCCTGTATCTTTCCTATTTTTTCATCGGAGTGGCATATAATTTCACCGAAGCCGCGACCCGGACAATGAGCCCGGTTTGGTTCTTCCTGATCATGGCTTCGATCGCCCTGCCAAAAGCTCCAGTTTCCGTAAAGGTATCCGAACCGTTGCCGCAATTGACGGGCACCCACAAGAAAGCAATGCTGGACAGAACTCCGGAAAACGTTCCCGCATGACACTGAGTGGACCAGGCAAAGGGAGCAATCATTTCGATGAAGGCATGTGAAGTAGAGAAAGAGGCAGGTACGGTTGCCACCGAATCGCCGGTTGCGCCTGTTGAGATACAAGTCTCGCTGCTCACGGGTGGTTTTGACAGGCCCTATGCTTTTGGTCTGTCGATGGCGCTCATCTCAAAGGGCATGTGCCTGGATGTGATCGGTAGCACTGAAGTGGACAGCCCGGAAATGCACACGACGCCCAGGCTGAATTTCCTCAACCTGCAAGGAAATCCGCGGGAACAGGCTGGTAGGGTCAGAAGAATCAGGAAAGTTCTGATCTTTTATGCTCGGCTTTTCAGGTATGCGGCGGCCGCCAATGCGAAAATATTTCACATACTATGGAACAACAAAATTCACCTCTTTGATCGTACCTTGCTGATGTTCTACTACAAACTGCTGGGTAAAAAAATCGTGTTTACCGCACATAACGTGAACGCGGGCAGGCGTGATGCAAACGACTCATGGCTGAATCGCCTGACGCTGAGGATCCAATATCAGACTGCGGATCACATTTTCGTTCACACAGAGAAAATGAAATCAGAGCTGCTGGAAGATTTTGGTGTTGGTAACGAAGCGGTGACCATCATTCCGTTTGGAATTAATAACTCCGTTCCTGATACGGAGCTTACGCCATCCAGAGCCAGACAGCGGTTGGGGATTGAAAGTAAAGCAAAGACGATTCTTTTCTTCGGTGCCATACGGCAATACAAGGGACTGGAACATTTGGTCGGGGCCTTTCAGCGAATCGCCCCCACGGACGAAAACTATCGGTTGGTCATCGCCGGCGAGGTCAAGAAGGGGGCGGAAGAATACTTTCGGAACATTCAGAATACCATCGAAGGCGACCCTTGCCGAAAGCAAGTCATTCAGAAAATAGAATTTGTTCCTGACGACGAAACGGAAGTTTATTTCAAAGCCGCGGATGTTTTGGTGCTCCCGTATTCAGAAATATTTCAAAGTGGTGTGTTGTTCCTTGCCTATAGTTTTGGACTGCCGGTTATCGCAGCGGATGTGGGGTCATTCCGTGACGACATCCTTCCCGGAAAGACGGGCTTCCTTTGCCGGTCGTGTAGCGCGGTGGACTTGGCGAACACCCTCGAAACCTATTTTGCAAGCGACCTCTATAAGACTCTAAGTATGCAGCGACCGGAAATCCGGGATTATGCAATGGGCAGAAACTCCTGGAGCGTCGTTGCGGACAAGACCAGTAAGGTGTATTTGGACTTGCTGGGAAAACGATCATCTTAAATTCCACTCGTTCGACCTACAGATCGGTCAACAAAAAGAAATGCTGGTCGGCCGTTTCCTCCTGATTTGCAAGCGTACCGGTTATTGACATGAAATCAGAACGCCCGATTATTTTCGGGGAAAGGAACGCATCTTGAGAGTCAGCATATTTGGTTTGGGGTACGTCGGCGCAGTGTCGGCCGGATGCTTGGCGAATGACGGGCATGAAGTCATTGGTGTCGATCCAGTCCAGACAAAGGTCGACTTGATTAATAGCGGGCGGTCTCCCATTATCGAGGCCGAAATCAATGAATTGATCGCTGCGTGCGTTAAGCAAGGCCGGCTACGCGCAACCACCAATCACATCGAAGCGATCTGCAATACCGACCTGTCTTTCGTTTGCGTCGGCACACCCAGCCAGACGAATGGAAATCTGGACCTTAAATTCATCCGGCGCATTTGCGAGCAAATTGGCCAAGCCATCAAAGAAAAGCCGGCGCGGCATACAGTCGTCATCCGCAGTACCATTTTGCCGGGGACGATGCACAAGGTCGTGATTCCCACCCTTGAAGAAGCTTCCGGAAAAAAGGCAGGCGTGGATTTCGGCGTCTGCCACAATCCAGAGTTTCTCCGCGAGGGAACGGCAGTCAAGGATTTCCACGCTCCACCAAAAACCGTGATTGGTGAGTTGGATGCGGCCAGCGGTGATAAATTGGCGACGCTGTATGAAAAGCTCAGCGCGCCGCTGATTCGCACCGATCTGGAAACTGCGGAGATGGTCAAGTATGTCGATAACAGCTGGCACGCACTCAAGATCGGCTTCGCCAACGAGATCGGTAATCTTTGCAAGGCTTTTTCCATAGATGCCCATAAGGTCATGAACATCTTCTGTCAGGACAAGAAGCTCAACATCTCTCCGGCGTACCTTTTGCCGGGCTTTGCTTTTGGCGGATCTTGCTTGCCCAAGGATCTTCGCGCTCTCGCTTATCAGGCGAAAATGCACGACTTGGAATTGCCGATTCTGTCCTCCATTCTGCCGAGCAACGAAATGCAGGTGGAGCGTGGTCTTCAGCTCATCATGGACAAGGGACATAAGCGTGTTGGTGTGCTCGGCTTCAGTTTTAAGGCGGGGACCGACGATCTGCGGGAAAGTCCAATTATCGAAGTCATTGAGCGGCTTCTCGGCAAAGGGTACGATCTCCGCATCTATGACAAGAATGTGAACATTGCCAGTCTGGTTGGCGCAAATCGCGACTTTATCCTCAATCGTATTCCCCATATCTCCAAGCTCATGGTCAGTGGCATCGACGCGGTTCTGGATCATGCTCAAACGATTGTGATCGGCAATAAGGATCCCGAATTTCAAGTCATTCCGGAACGAATGCGTGTGGAACAAATGCTCGTGGATTTCGTCCGCATCAGCGACCGAAGGAGCGAAAATGGCAGGTACGATGGCATATGTTGGTGAGCAGCGTCGGACTCAAAGCATAGACCAGGCTTCGAAAGATCAGATTTACTGGTCCATTTGCCAGTTGTCCGGTTGGCTGGAAAAGAACGATTACCGCGGCTACGATACGTTTGACGGTTTGAATGCTCGTTTGCTGCGTCCTCTCACCTTTAACAATAAATTTCTAATGACGGCGCTCCAGCAGGGCGTACGTAGGCTTCCTATCAACGTGCGTCCGCTCGTCGGTGTTCGCAAGAGCCGTTCCACCAAAGGTATGGGTTTTCTGGCCCGGGGATTCATGCGCCTGCACGATGCCACCAGCGATCCCATCTGGCAAGACAAGGCTGAGTACGCCCTGCGATGGTTGATCGATCATCAATCGAAGGGTTATAGCGGAGCGTGTTGGGGAAACCATTTTGATTACCAGTCGCGGACTTTTTTCCTGCCGAAGGGCGTGCCGACCGTCGTTTGGACTGCGCTCATCGGACACGCATTTCTGGACGCCTATGTGCATTTTCAGAAGGACGTTTATTTGGATGTTGCCGTCAGCGCCTGCGAACATATATTGCGGGACTTGGAAACTTCGGCGGACGGAGATTCCCTGTGCATCAGCTACGTTCCGACGCAGAACACACAAGTTCATAATGCCAATACTTTGGGAGCAAGCTTCTTGGCTCGCACTTATTCCTTCACACGCAATGAGTCCTACCGGACTTTAGCGCAGAAGGCCATGCAATACACGGCCAAGTACCAGAGGCCCGATTCTTCATGGTATTACGGTGAAGCTCAAAATCTGCACTGGGTCGACAACTTCCATACGGCTTATGTGCTGGATTGTTTTAAGCACTATGGAGAAGCCACCGGAGACGATCACTTTGACAAGGGTCTCATGAAAGGCTACGAATTTTGGAAAAATACGTTCTTCCTGGCGGACGGAACTCCACGGTACTACGATCACAAGACATTGCCCTTGGACATTCAGTGCTGCTCGCAAGCCATCGATACACTTGTCTTCTTTCAGGACCGCGATCCTGAAAGTTTGCCGCTAGCATTGAAAGTGGCACGGTGGACCATCGACCAGATGCAGGATGCGTCTGGCTATTTCTACTTTCGACGCTATTCTCCTTGGCTGGTCAATAAAACTCCTACACTGCATTGGGGTCAAGCGACCATGATGTGTTCGCTCGCTGGGCTCTACCGATTGTTATAGGTAACAAGATTCTACTTCGAAAGGCGGGATCGGCTCCAGGTGAGCACCAGCATATGAGTTCTTCCGAAGAAACCAACTCTCGGCTACAGTCACCCCGGACTTTGAAATCGGTCCGGCAGCCTCGCATCTGCATGCCGTCCGGAAGAAATTTTAAGAAGAAGACTTTTCTGTGTGCTCATTACGAAGCACAGGATGTTCTTCGGGAAATTGACGAGGTGGATCTGGTCTGTCTTGACCCGGGACCTGGATACACGTTTAGGGAAAGTTGGCAGAGACGTCTGTTGTACCGAGACGTTTCGCGAAAATTGATCTTCCAAAATCCCGGGCTAAAGAAGGTTCGGCTGACACAAGAATACGATTTGTTTCTGGCCCTATGCCAAACCCATCACGACCTTCTTCATATCAATGCCATCGAAGGTTGGAAAGATCGCTGCAAGACCAGCGTGTGTTGGATCGACGAACTGTGGGCAGCTTTAATCCCGCGGTACAAATATTGGATTCACGCACTCAAACAGTTCGATCACGTATTTGTCGGCTGTAAGGGAACGGTCGAAGCACTATCGAACGCGCTTGGCAAGCCGGTCCACTGGCTTTCGGGTGGGGTCGATACGCTTCGTTTTAGTCCTTATCCGAACCCGCCGGCACGCGTGGTGGATGTTTATAGTATTGGCCGAAGATCCGAAGGGATTCACCGCGCACTCTATCAGGCAGCTGAGAAGAGATCGATTTTTTATCTCTATGACACTTTTGGCGGCTCACTTTCCGATGTGCTCGACTATAGGCAGCATAGAGATCTCTTTTCCAACGTGACCAAGCGATCCTGCTACTTCATGGTAGCCCCGGGGAAAGTAGATGCGTCAGACGAAACTCGAGGACAAGTCGAGATCGGTCACCGTTACTATGAGGCAGCCGCAGCAGGAGCTGTGATGATTGGGCAGGCTCCGAAATGTGACGCTTTTGATGAAATGTTTCCCTGGCCAGATGCAGTGATCCCCGTTGAGCCGGACGGGTCTAATGTGATTGAGGTTATCGCCCGCTTGGACTCCTCACCGGAGAGACCATTGGCAATCAGTCAAAGGAACGCCGGGGAAGCCTTGTTGCGTCATGATTGGCTCTATAGGTGGAAGCAAATCTTCCAAACTGCCGGCATCGAACCTTTGCCCGCCATGGCCGAGCGCGAACAACGCTTGAAAGAATTGGCAACTGCTGCTCTGGAAAATAAAGATGTGGCAAGGATGCTTCGGTAAGGAATCCTTCACAAAATTAATGAACGTGGATGTTTGAGAAAATGGCTTTTCTGCCCCAATAAAAACTGAACCAATCTTATCTCTCTGAAATCACGGAAGGACGGACACATGATTATTACTCGAACTCCGCTTCGCATCTCATTCTTCGGGGGAGGAACGGATTATCCCGTGTGGTTCCGGGAACACGGTGGTGCTGTGCTGTCAACCGCGATCGACAAATGCTGCTACATTACATCACGCTGGCTCCCTCCATTTTTCGAGTATCAAAGTCGCGTGTCCTATTCGAGAATTGAAAACGTCAATGATCACGGTTCGATCGAGCATCCTTCTGTGCGCGCGTGCTTACAATTCATGAAGATCAATGAAGGCGTCGAGATCCATCACGTAGCTGACCTGCCCGCCCGTACCGGTTTGGGGACCAGTTCGGCGTTCACCGTCGGACTTCTTTTAGGTTTGTATGCCCTCAAAGGGCAGATGCGGGATAAACAATCGCTTGCTACAGATGCCATTCATGTGGAGCAAGATCTGATTGGAGAAGCTGTGGGTTCGCAGGATCAGGCCAGCGCCGCGTACGGGGGGTTCAACCGTATCAATTTCAATCAAGATAACTCTCTTGATGTGAAGCGGATACTCACTGCGCCTTCCAGGCTTGCCGCGCTTGAGCAAAACCTGGCTCTTTACTTCACCGGTTTTTCTCGAATCGCTTCGGAAATTGCGCAGGAGCAATTAAGAGTGACCCCGCAAAAAAAGAAGGAACTGGACACGATGTATCAAATGGTGGGCGAGGCGGAGAGCATCGTGACTAGCCCAAATCGCTCTCTGGATGATTTTGGACGTTTGCTGCACGAGGGATGGAAATTGAAGAGGTCGTTGACGCAAAAAATCACGAACTCAAACATCGACGAGATCTACCAGGCGGGACTCGACGCGGGCGCCCTTGGCGGAAAGCTTCTTGGCGCAGGCGGAGGCGGTTTCATGTTGTTCTTCGTCCCCCCCGAACGCCGGGAGGCGCTGCGATTGCGATTGAAAAAGCTCTTGTGTGTCCCGTTTTCCTTTTCCAACAGCGGCAGCCAAGTCATCGTGTATGAGCCCGAAGGAGAATACGACGAAGGACTCACTCGGGAACGTCGCGAAGTTTACGCACAGACCGAGCATTCATAGAAGGGCTGGCCTTTAAGGTTCATTTCAAAGGAGGCGGCAGGCAAATCGACGTTTCCTAAAGCTAAATTCTCAACGTATCGGTAAACCACACGTGTAACCGAATCACGGGAAATCGTTGGACTGCCTGGAAAGCCTGTCCCTTTTTTGGACAAATGGCTAGTAATGACTAAGAGCGGCATGTGCATAAAATGGACGTGTAGGAGTTCTTCTAGCTTCATTTCCCGAAGCCGCGTGTGGAGCGCCTGTGGGTGTGAGGGGATCCAGGGAAATCTCAAAAACAATTTCTGCATTCTGGACCAGTCCTCTTTGCAGGTCATCAGCACAGTGCTGAGGTGAATATGAAATCCGGACGTTCATTCCTATCTTTTCTCGCAACACTGCTTGTCTTGACGCTTCCGATTGCAGCGCGTTCGCAACAGTGGGCCGGGATTGTTGATCCTTCCAGAGCTATTGATTGGTCAAGCGCCGGGGTGCCAGGAGGCATTCCCAATCGCACGACGATTTGTGCTACTTTGAATCCGGGAGCGACAGCTTCTCAAATTAGTTCTGCTTTGGCGGCATGTCCTGCCGGGCAAGTTGTCTTCTTGAATGCCGGAACCTACAGCCTCACAGCGAGCATTGTCGTTACTGCGCATAACAACGTGACCCTGCGCGGCGCAGGTGCCGACCAAACATTCCTGGTTTTCAGCGCATCGTCGAATTGTTGGGGCCAGACCGCTGATGTTTGTTTTCGCGGTTCGGATGTGAACTGGTCGTTAGGGCCCTCCAACACCGCAACAGTCACTGGTTCCGGACCGTGGCCGAAGGGCACGACTTCGGTAACACTCAGCAATACCACAAATCTTTCCGTTGGCCAGTGGATGATACTAGATCAAGTCGACGATTTAAATGATACCGGAGTGATTTACAACTGCGAAGAGTCCGCAACGGTCAGTCCGAGCCAGAATCCGCCTTGCAATGATGACTCGGGTGGCACAGGCGGCGATTCCGGAGCGCAACGAGGCAGCGGAACTCCGAGTGCCCGGGGGCAACAACAGTTTGTCACCGTGACTGGGATTTCCGGCAATAAAGTCACATTTACCCCCGCACTATATATGCCCAATTGGAGGGTGTTTACAGATTCTCGGGGAACCAACACTCCAGGTGCCTGGTGGCCAACAACGCCTGTCTCGGGCGTCGGCTTGGAAAATGTTTCACTCGACCATTCCCAGTCCAATGCATTTCTCGGCACGCTGTTCTTCAATTGCATGGGCTGCTGGGTTAAGGGTGTCCGTAGTCTTAACTCGGACCGTGACCACTTCGGTCTTTACGTTAGCCCCAGGAGCACGATTCGCGACAGCTACATGTACAGTACAAAAAACTCGGTGAGCCAGAGCTATGGAGTGGAAGCCTTCGGCTCTTCAGATTCTCTGATTGAGAACAATATCGCCCAGCAAGTAGCAGTTCCATTCATGATCAACTCCGATTGTGAAGGTTGTGTAGTGTCGTATGGCTTTTCCATCAACGACTATTACACAGCTTCCGCGAATTGGATGATGCAGGGTATTTTCCTGCATTCTTTGACAACCAATATCCTGTTGGAAGGAAATGTTGTCAGCGGGGCGATTGGCGATTTATTCCATGGAACGCACAATTTCATCACCATATTTCGGAATCGTTTTGACGGACATCAGGCCAATAACGGCGCAACAACAACTGCGAACACCAACCCCATCAAGCTGTATCCGTTCTCTCGGTATTTCAACCTAATCGGGAATGTGCTGGGCACGTCCGGCTACCACACGGTGTATCAGTACACGGCTTCCCCGGAGGCGGGCGGGGGCGACACATCGGTAATGGTTCTTGGGACAGGGACCGTGACCTGCTGCCAGGCTGGGGATCCGCTCGTCGCTTCAACACTATTCCGTTGGGGTAATTACGATACAGTAAACAATGCGGTTCGCTTCGTAACCACCGAAGTGCCGAGCGGTCTGAGTCTTTATGCGAATGCCGTGCCCTCTACGCAGGCGCTTCCAGTATCGTTTTATTTGTCGGCCAAGCCCGCTTGGTTTGGATCGGTGGCTTGGCCCCCGGTCGGGCCTGACGTGACCGGAGGCAATATTCCGAACGTAGGTGGATTTGCAAACTTGAATCCTGCGGGTATCTGCTATACCAATGTTATGAATGGGCCTGCAAATGGAACTGGCGCTGCATTGTCCTTCAATGCGAACACTTGTTATGCTTCGGGGGCAGCCCAGGCTCCCAATCCGCCGACCAATGTTAAGGCTGTTGCCGAATAGTTTTTCTGAACTTTACAGACATGCGGACACCATAACTTTCTGTTCTTGGCAGGCTCCGGTTCCAAATCTTTCGATTTGGGAAACAGAGCTCAATTACATTCTTCCTGACCGATAAGGAGCGTGGTAAGTTTTTCTTAGGTCGCTTGCGTGATTTTTTCTTTATGTAAAAGCGCAGCCTCCGGTTTCAAAGCGCAAAATAGATGCGGCTTAAGCATAGAGAGCGATGCGCCGGGTACCCCCCGGAGAGGCTGGGTCGTTTCCAGCGGGCCGCTCCAAATTTGTAATTCCCAAGTCATGGTCTTGCCCGGCATTCGACATTAGTTTTGCTTCCCAATTTTTAGCAACGGCCTGCAATTGTTTGCTGCGTATTCGTCAGATGCGAACCGCCAGTGAAGTTTACAACAGCTTTCATTCAGATTAGGACAACAAGCATGCCCAAGAAAAAAATTGCATTTGTAACTGGAGCTGAGGGATTCATCGGATCTCACATGGTGAAATTTCTTCAGGCAAAACAGTGGAAAGTTGTCGGAGGATATTGTCTTCACAGCGCAGGTCCTTTCCCGAAATTACGGAACTTGGATTTTGTGCAATGTGATTTGCGGAACGGCCAGCGAGTCGCGCAAATCATGAATGATTACGAACCGACTCACGTCTTCCATCTGGGGGCGCAGAGCCTGCCCACCGTTTCCTGGGCTGACCCCGTGGGGACTTTCGAGTCGAACATTATGGGCTCTCTGAATTTGTTTGAGGCGTTGCGTCACAGCAAACGTCCGCCCGTGATTGTGTCGGCGTGTTCCAGCGCTGAGTATGGACATGTCCCCCCCGCTGACATCCCGGTCACTGAGGACCAGCCGTTGAAGCCACTGCACCCGTACGGCATCAGCAAGGTGTGTTTGGACTTGTTGGCTCACGAATATTTTCTGGACTATAAGATACCGGCGGTCAACATTCGTCTGTTCAATACGACTGGCCCGGGCAAAACGAATGACGCCCCGTCCGACTTTGTGCGCCAATTGGCTCGGATCAAAAAGGGTTTGCAGCCGCCTGTCATCGAAGTCGGAAATTTGACTCCCCATCGCGCTTTCTTGGACGTCCACGACACAATCCGGGGTTTTTACCTTGCTGCCATCAAGGGAAAACGAGGTGAGGCCTATAACCTTTGCGCGAGTAAAACATTCCAGATAGGCGAACTACTGCACACGGCAATACGGCTTTCCGGAGTCAAGGTTGAGGTTAGGCCAGTCCCTCATTTGATGCGCCCTTCAGATGAAAAAATCATCTTCGGCCGAACAGATAAGATTCGGAAAGACACGGGTTGGAAGCCTGTGATGTCCATCGAGCAAACGTTGTCATCCATGCTGAAGTATTGGGATCATGCGTTGAGCTCAGTTGCATAGGCTTGTGGCAACGAATTCAATCCGAAATCCAATCGGAAAAGTCCGGACCAACAATGAATTCATTTGATGACTTAAAAGCCGTCCTGCTCGTCGGTGGGATGGGTACGCGCTTGCGGTCGGTGGTGCCGTCTACACCTAAACCAATGGCTTCGGTCGGTGATCGTCCCTTCCTCGAGCTGCTGGTGCGCCAACTGCGCTACCAGGGTATCCGCCGACTGGTGATGTGTACTGGTTACCGGGCCCAACAGATCGAACAAGAACTGGGCGATGGCCGTTCTTTGGATATAACGATTGAATATTCAAGGGAAGCGCACCCACTCGGGACTGCCGGTGCCGTAAAATTTGCCGAACCGCTCCTCCAGGATGCCCGCGATTTCCTGGTGATGAATGGTGATTCCTTCATGGAAATGGATTTCGGCAGCCTGATCGGTTTCCATCGACAGTCCGGAGGCATCGCAAGCATGGCCGTGTTTCGCACCAAAAATGAGATGAGATACGGCACCGTCCAAGTAACCCCTGATGGACTTGTGACAGGTTTTGCGGAGAAGACAGAAGCCGACCCAAAAGGACTGGTCAATGCAGGAGTTTATATTTTCAATCGAAGAATTTTGGAACTCATTCCGGATGGGCCGGTTAGTCTGGAGCGCGATGTCTTTCCTAAATTGCTGCCTCACAAAGTATATGCGCTGGAGCAGCATGGAGTGTTCATCGACATCGGCACTCCAGAGGACTATGCTCGAGCGCAAGAGCTTTTTGATCGCCTCTGTGCAGCTGCAGGCGGGAAAACAACGTCCGCTCTTTGACGAAAGCCGTATTGACTGAATCTTCAGACCTTAGTTTTTTGTGTATTGGATACGCCTTGCCACTCGAATAATTTCAATCGCTAAAAATGCGAATGATGTGGAATTGACTCCTTATCAGACTTCGACACGGAGGTTAAATGACTCAAACAAATGATTTCAAACATCGCGTAACTGAGCTGATGGCAGCGTCCATTACCACGAAGCAAACTATGTTAAGCAATTCCGATCTTGTGGCTACGATTGCCGCTGCCAGCGAGATTCTAATCAGCGCCTTGCAACAGGGGAATAAGGTGCTCCTCTTCGGCAATGGCGGCAGCGCTGCGGACGCACAACACATTGCTGCGGAACTGGTCGGTCGTTTTGCTTTCGACCGGCCTGCCTTACCTGCTCTTGCCTTGTCTGTGAACAGTTCCTGCGTTACGGCGATTGGAAACGACTACGGGTATGACCAGGTCTTTTCCAGGCAAGTGGAAGCCTTGGCTCGTGCCGGAGATGTTGCCATCGGCATCTCCACCAGTGGCAATTCCCCAAATGTGACCAAGGCGATCTTGACCGCGCGCAAGATGGGTTTGCGCACCATCGGATTGACCGGCGTTGGCGGCGGAACTCTTGCGAAAAGCGCGGAGTATTGCATTTGTGTCCCGTCAAAAGAAACTCCCCGCATTCAGGAATGCCATATCCTGATCGGCCACATCATCTCAGAGTTGGTGGAGAAAGAAATCTTCCATGAAGAAAGCCGTATTTCTCGATCGTGACGGGGTTATCAATCGCAAAGCTCCGGAAGGCGAGTACATAACCCGTTGGGAAGAGATGGAATTCCTGCCGAATATTGCTGAAGGAATTGCTGTGCTCATCGATGCAGGCTTCTGTGTCATCGTTATCAGCAACCAGAGGTGCGTTTCGAAAGGGTTGTTGACCATGAGTGACCTTGAGTCGATTAACCGGCGAATGTGTCAGAAGCTGGCGGCAGCCGGTGCGGTGATAACGGACGCTTATTACTGTCCCCATGATAAGCGGCCCCCGTGCAATTGCCGTAAGCCCGCTCCCGGCATGATCCTGAAAGCCGCGAGTGATCACGATATCGATCTGGTTAGATCCTGGATGGTTGGCGATTCCAACAGTGATGTGGAAGCTGGAAAAAAAGCCGGTTGCCGAACGGCTCGAATCCTGAAGATTGGCGAGTTGGCGCACGGCGGTGCCGACGTGTTTGCGCACTCTCTTTTAGAAGCTGCCCAACAGATTTTGCTTACAAATCAGCCCGTTGAGTCTGTGAACTCCTAATGAAAGATTTAAAAGAAAAAGCAATCCGCGGTGGCTTTGCCCGTGTGTGCGCACAATCCATTTACTTTGCTCTCCGGATTGGCGCTTTGATGATTTTGGCCCGCTTGCTCGATCCGAAAGACTTCGGATTGGTTGGCATGGTCATGGCTTTCACCGGCGTTCTGAATTTATTCCGGGATTTCGGGCTTTCTACGGCAACCGTCCAGCAGGTGGAAATAACGGACGACCAGATTTCCACCTTGTTTTGGATCAATATTCTTGTGGGAATGATCCTCACGGTCTCCTTGTCGGTTATGGCCCCGGTGGTGGTTCGTTTTTATCATGAGCCGCGGCTATTCTGGGTCACGATTGCGTTGGCTACAGGGTTTCTGATCAACGCCGCAGGGGTGCAACATTCGGCGTTGCTGCAACGGGAGATGCGTTTCACCGCTCTGGCCATAATTCAAATT